>LNFM01000007.1_pt1 | contig 505920 bp, 451 predicted proteins | sample 596031 | NCBI WGS metagenome assembly LNFM01 (sample SAMN04254537, study PRJNA301005) | activated carbon metagenome | isolation source: dual media filters at the Ann Arbor, Michigan drinking water treatment plant | place: USA: Ann Arbor
TGATGCTGTATGGCGCAGTGGTATCGGTACCGATGAGGGTAGCACCATCGTAGAACTGCACTTGGGTGATGGTGCCATCGCTATCGGCCGCATTGGCCGATACCGTAATCGCAGTGCCTTGGGTAAAGCTTGCCCCAGCAGCTGGCGAAGTGACGGACACAGTAGGGGCTGTGTTGCTTGTTGAGCTGTTGTTGTACAACTGGGTGGCTGGCACAATGCTGAACGCGCTGGCACCAGGAACTCTCCAGAGCAACTGAATCACAGCGCCTCCACCAAATTCCTGATACTCAACAGTGATTGGTAATCGTTGACCTTCAGACATGTTAATAGTCGTGCTGGTATCTAATGTAGGTCCGTGAGGTGTCCAGTTATTAATCACCAATTGATTATTGACATAGACACGAACCCCATCATCCGAGTTGGTTTGTAACTGATAAGCACCTGCCACTGTTGCTTCAATAAACCCTGTCCAACGTACAGAGAAATTGTCAGCTGGGAGTGTTGCTGCTGGTGTGTCAGTACCCCAATTAAAGTTAACACTTTCAACACGCTGCAATATCACGTTTCCAGTTAAGTTGTTTGTACCATAGTAAGCACCATTCAACCCTGTGCCAGATGATGGCTTAGGTGCTTCGCCGTCTTCTTCAACTCCGATTTGCTCTATGTAGCTTACGACGTTTGAAATATCTGAGGCCGATAGCGCGATACCATTATGGGCAACAATTGCTGCGTTCAAAGTGGCTGCACTGCCATCATGTAGATAAGGAGCAGTCCCCCAAACATCTCGTAAAGTGGGAATATCAATGCCGTTTAATGTTGTATTTAGACGTTTTCCACTTGAAGGTTTTATAGTCCCGATATTCCTTAGACCATTGGCTCCTTTGCTTACTGTAAAATCAAATGATCCATGACAGCTAATACAATTATTTTGGAATACTGATTTGCCTAACGATGCAGCTGGAGTCAGGCCACCAGCATTATCTCGATATGGTGTTGTATCAAACTTGTTCAATGATTCAACATAAGCTGATAACTCATCTAATGCATTGCTAAAACCAGATTTTGCATCACCTAATGGTTGATTGCGAGTTCCGGCTGCATAGTCTTGGTCGGACAACAGGCCTTGACCACCGGAAAGCTCACGAATTTGCCGCTCAAAATCTTGTACTTCATCAAAGTTAGCGCTCCAGTGCAAGAATCCGTGCGACATACCTCCACGACCATTAAGAGCAATCGTATTGCGTAGCCCTTCACCAAAGCCCGTTAGGTCCCAAACCCGACCATCTTGACCACCGTCGTTATGGCAAGTGGCGCAGCTCATATAACTATCGCGTGCAAGACGTGTGTCACGTGCATCGTAGAACAATTGCTTACCTAGCACTACATTAGCCGCTAGTTTTTCTGAGTCAATTGTGTATGTAATGGCGCTACGACTGGCTTCAAGCCTGCCTTGGTTGAGTAATGGTGATAAGTTAAAAACAGAGACACTCCTATCCATAAACTCGTGCACATACAGAGTATTACCATCAGCAGAAAGGGCAAGGCCTTGAGGGGCTCGGCCAACTTCTAACCTAAATAACTCCCTACCTCCTATCGTATCTATCACCGCTACTTGACGGCTTGTCTCCAACGCGATAAAACCATATACCCCACTAGGGTGATAGGCGGCAGCTGATGCTAGGCTCGCATTGTCATGGTCAATACGACGTAAATAGTCTTCGCTGAGTGTGGTCATGTTAATACGTGAGCTAATTGCTCGAACAGTATTTTGGAAGTCCAATTGAAGACCGTTGCGTAGTAATCCACGCTTGATATTATCTTGTTTAGATGGGACCCATGCCATTGTTCCATCTGGTGAAATGACTGGCGCTGCAAGGTAGTTTGGTAAACCACTACCTTGAGTGGGCGTGTCGCCTTTATCACTGTGAGCCAATTTCACTGTGGTCGTCACTTGCAGGGTGTTGGCATTAACCGCTATCACCTCACCACCGGCATTAGACGTATCAATTACGGCTGTACCTTCCCCTGATGCTGTTGGGGAAATAAAGCGAGATACTAGTACCATCGAGGCATCAGCATTAATTGCGACGTGTCTCACATTAGGTGCAACATTGACTATGCCTTGTTGAACGCCTGTGCTTGCATTTAGTTTGATTAGTTGACCGGTAGCTTCAAGTGCGACAAATGCACTGACTCCATTTGGATCGAACGCCAAACCATGCGGTTGTGATGCGCGTGGCAATGCTAGTGTTTGGACAACAGATAATGTCGTCGGGCTAATAATAGAAATGGTCGTGCTTTTCTTGTTGGTAACCCAAATCCGTCCATCCGGAGCCACTGCAATGGTTCGAGGTGAAATGCCCACATCAATAGAGGCGATAAGTTCATTCGTTGATTCGTCAAGTACACTAACTGAGTCGTTGTCTGGATTCACAACCCAAACTCTCGACGGATTACCACTGCGATTCTCTACCGTGATTGGAGTGGAGTTACTAGGATTTTTTGCTGTTTTGTTAGTTGCTACAGCTTGTAAAAAAGTACGTCTTGAAATAAGACCTGCTGAATCGCGCGCGCTGAGTGTAACAACATAAGCACCAGGTTGCGGGAATGTGTGACTTACTGCTGGATTTGCATTGTAAGGCGTATCCGGACTACCGTCGCCAAAATTCCAGCTATATGTGGTGTTTGATAATGCTGTTACATTATAACTTGCTGTACCTCCAGAACTGATGATAGGCGCGTCTATTTGACCGTTAATTACTGGTGGGTCGTACGGCGTTGTTGGTACATTTGGTGGAGCTACATTTTGACCAATTGCCACGATAGTGCCTAGGGAAGGCACTCCGTTTGAATTGATTGCAACCACTTGGTAATAGCCAGGCGGTGTAAGATTGGCATTGGGTGTGGTTGCGGTGAGACGGTTACTTTCTTGTGAAAACGTGAGCGGAATACGGCGTTGACCAGTGTTAAAAGCATGTGTGGCCTTGCTTATCCCAATCAGCACTAGTTGAGAGATGCTATCAGTATTAGACATGTCCATCTGAATCGGCGCTTCGTGATCATATGCCAGTCCGCTAATTGCTTGAATAACTGGGCGAGCAACTAATTGTGGACCATTGGCAGTGTTGCTGAATAAATAAGGAGGATAATAGACTTCAGCATTCGTGTTAGTAACTGGCCCGGGTGCGCCACCAGCAAGCGATAAAACAGCACCATTTGTCAACAGAACCGTCGTTGAGTGATATCCTCTAAAAATAGCTGCGTTTGCACCCAGCGTCCATGCCCCTGTGGCAGGATCCCAAATTTCTGCTGAAAATACACTGTTTGCACCATTGCTATTGCCAAATCTCGAGCCGCCTGTGACAACCACTTGACCGTTTGGCAAAACAATTGAATTTGGGAAGCGGCGAGGAAATGTCATGCGTGGTTGCTCGGTAAGCACTGGGGTGACACCGTTAATATCAACTGACGTAGCCATGTTGCTTGCTGGTAGATCTTGACCCACCCACGCTCCGTTGCCACCAACCACAAGTATTTTGCCTGGGGCATACATTACTGCCGTATTGGTTGCACCTACGTTATTTGGAGATTGTGCACTGTAGGGGGTTTTAAAATTACCTACAACATTGATACTCCCATTTCCATTGGCGTCCAAATACCACATTTTCTCAGCTGAAATGCCGAATATTTGACCATTAGGTGCTACGAAAGCTCTTGGAAACGAAGTGCGTAAATAATCAGGGCCAAAAGCTTCACGACTATATGCACCAAACAGTGAGCGCCAACCTGTGGGCTCTAAAACTTCTGGAGTCATAGAGGCCAGACCTTGGGTGATTGCTAAATCTGGATTATCAACCATCCCCTCTGCATATGGCACCATACCGCCAAGCATAATTGGTCTGCCGTCTGGCAGGTTAATTAAGGTGGAATACCAACGATCAAGCGCAAGATTATATGAGGCTGTTTGAACGCTGTTAGTGGATGGGGTGTAGATGGTCGTTGTCTTGCCCCCATTCCCGCCAGATATTATCATTCTTCCATCTGTTAAGTAGGTGGAATTAGAACAAAAACTGTCTTGTTGCTGAGCACGGTATGTGGTTTGGTGGCTGTTACTTGCGAATCCCAATGTTGGATCCCATAGGTCAAAATAACGACCATTCTGCTCGTCACCGTTCAAGTTTGAACCATAACTGAGCACTTTTCCATCGGGTAAGATGGCTGCGTGTAAACCATTTAATGGCCATGATTTTACTGATGACCACATGCCTTTGGTGGGGGCATCTGCCGGAATAGTCAGCCCTTGCATCATGGGGTCAGCCTTGACAGGCACAGTGACCCAGCGCGCTGGATCCACATCGGCTGCCTCTATCTGATGCATCATCGGCACATCCAGTGTGAGCATGGAGAAAATCAACATGCTGGCGACCACTTTTCGATTACTTACAGCGCGAAGGGTGCTGTTGACCAATTTACGCGTATTGTCCTGATTCATCAGTATTTTTGAGGTGATGGCATACATGTTTTGACTCACATTCTTTCGGATAATCTATTTTCTTCCCAAGCTTAATCTTCAACCATCCCCAATTTGGGAGTAACTCTTAAAGATTACTCAGTTGTTCCATTTCCCTTGCAAGGCGCGACTTATCAATAGGGTTTCCCAGATAGCGCATAATCAAGCGTCCCTTGTTGTCCACTAACCATAAATGGGTAATGTGATCATTGGGGCGCACCGCAGTCTCGCTGGTTTTCTTATTAGCTCCAAACAGCTTTAAACGGTCTGACAAGGTTTTAACATCGCCTGGTGTGCTAGTAATGAAATGCCAATTGTTGAAATCCGCATGGTTTTGTTTTGCAAAGGCGGCAAGCTTTGTCGGGGTGTCATTTAGCGGGTCAAGCGAGACTGACACAAGCGCCACTTTGGACCTGATGTCGTTTGGTAGTGCATTGACTACATCTACCAGTGCTTTGGTTTGAACCGAGCAAACTGTTGCGCACTGCGTGTAAATGAAGTTAAACAGCACCACTTTTTGCGTTAATTTGGCAGTGTTAAAGGCTTGGTTGTGCTGATTTTTAAAAGTTAGATTTGCAAAATTTGAGTAAAAACTGGTGGCGTCGGTAGCGGCCTGGGCACAATAGGAGCACGCGCCAATAATTAGACCCACCATCAAATGAGTGAGCACATTCAACTTCGCTGCGCTTAAGCAGCTTCTGGTGGTGTAATGGATAGACGCCGTGCTGCTATTTTTCATACAGTCCACTTAGTTAACTCGAAGATGAATGAATAAAGATCGAAACACTGAGGGCTTGTTTGTGCAGAGCAATAAGCACTCAGTTCATTGTGTGCATATTATGGGCGAGAGGCTATCTGCTCAATAGCCCAGTAGAGCTATCGGGCGGATCTGTATAACTTGGATTGGATTAGTTACTTGATTTGCAATGGATTAAACAATCGCAATTCAGAAGTATTTGGGGGTGTTGAAGAAAATCAATGGAGTTTATTAGCTCTTTAATTCTTGCAAGTCATCAATAATTTCTTGCGAGTGTTTTGAGGCCTCGACGTTAAAGTAAGTTTTGGCAATATTACTATTTGGGTCGATTAAGAACGTATAGCGTTTGGCCATTTTGACAGGGCCAATAGAAGTTAATGCACCATAGGCATCCGCAACCTTGCCGTCTACATCAGCCAACAGTGGAAAGGGTAGATTGTACTTTTTGCTAAAGGCAACATGTGACTGTTTGTCATCCACACTTACGCCCACCACCTTAGCACCCAGCTTTTCCAACTTGTGCATGTCATCGCGAAAGTTACATGCTTCCTTGGTGCAGCCTGGCGTATCGTTCTTGGGGTAAAAATACAGCACCAACCACTGTCCTTTAAATTGATGCAAATTAATGTGCTCACCCTTGGTGTCTTCCAAATCAAAATAGGGTGCAACTTGACCAACCGCTAATTGATGGCTAGGTGTGCTGAAATGACGGTAGCCCCAATAAGCTAACACAACGACTGCACTATAAAATACTATTTTTAACAACATGTTTTCACCTGCCTTAATAATTTGAACTGATATTGATTTTGATACGAACCGCGAAATTTGTCTAATCTGAAAAATCAGATTCTATGAGAAAATAACGTTTTCGCCCCCGTAGCTCAGTGGATAGAGCATCCCCCTCCTAAGGGGAGGGTCACACGTTCGATTCGTGCCGGGGGCGCCAAGTTTCAATTTCTTTTGGGGCGGCGATGTCGCAACATTGTTTATCTTGTGGTGCCTGTTGTGCAGCGTTCAGGGTTTCTTTCTATTGGGCAGAGACCGATGCGCATCCATCAGGCACTGTGCCGCAAGCGCTTACGCAAGCGATTAGTCCTCATCACGTCTGTATGCAAGGCACTGAGAAAAATCCTGTGCATTGTATTGCGCTAGAAGGCGAGGTCGGCAAGCAAGTCAGTTGCAACATTTATGCGCTGCGTTCAAGCACTTGCCGAGAGTTTAATGCAGGCAGCGAAGCATGTAATCGCGCACGCGCTATTCACCGTTTGCCTGCTATTGCAGCAGAGAACTAATTCGATTTGCTGTCCAGCGCTTCCCAACGCTCCATTTTGCTTTCAATCTCAGCTTCAATTTGCGCTAACCTAACTTGCAAAGGTTTAACGTCTGCTGCATGGTCGCGATAGAAGTTGGGGTCGGCCAAGCTATCATTAATTTTTGCTTGTTCCGCTTCCAACTGTTCAATTTCTGCAGGTAATGCATCCAATTCTTTTTGCTCTTTAAAGCTGAGTTTTTGCGCAGTATTGGGTTTGCTTGTGGTAGCCACAGCAACTGGTGCGACAGTGGTCTTAGCAGTATTGGTTTTTTCGATCAAACGTTGTGTGGTATAGCGTTGCCAGTCGTCATAGCCACCACCAAACTCAGTCAAGATGCCATTGCCTTCAAACGCAATCACCTGGGTGACAGTGTTTTCTAAAAAAGCGCGGTCATGGCTGACCAAAAAGAGGGTGCCGCTATAGTCTTGCAGCAGGCTCTCCAGCAGTTCTAGTGTATCAATGTCCAAGTCATTGGTTGGTTCATCTAATACCAATACGTTGGCGGGGCGCGCAAATAGACGCGCTAGCAATAGGCGGTTACGTTCACCGCCCGACAGCGATTTTACTGGAGAGCGTGAGCGTTGTGGTGGAAACAAAAAGTCTTCTAAATAACTAATCACGTGCTTGCGCTCGTTACCAATTTCTACAAAATCCGAGCCTGGGCTGATCGTATCTGCAAGGCTCGCCTCTTCATTGAGTTGTTCACGCATTTGATCAAAGTATGCAACGTTGATTTTGGTGCCACGTTCAATGGTGCCACTATCAGCTTCTATTTCTCCTAGAATGAGTTTTAGTAAAGTGGATTTGCCGATACCATTCGGCCCAAGCAAACCAATTTTATCGCCACGTAAAATGCGTGTACTAAAGTTTTTAATCAGTGTTTTATCACCATAAGACTTATTTACCTGATTGAGTTCTGCGACCAACTTGCCACTGCGTTCGCCAGCATCTAGATTTAACTTCACATTACCTTGGCGCTCGCGCCTAGCTGCACGGTCTAAACGCAAAGCTTCTAGACGTCTAACGCGACCTTCATTTCTGGTGCGACGTGCCTTAATGCCTTGGCGAATCCATACTTCTTCTTGTGCTAAAAACTTATCAAATTTGGCGGCATGTGTTTCTTCCACAGCTAGCAACTCTTCTTTTTTAATTTGGTATTGGGTGAAGTTGCCTACAAAGTCTGTGAGTTTGCCACGGTCTAGCTCTGTAATACGTGTGGCCAATTTATCTAAAAAGCGACGGTCATGGGTGATGAACAGCACACTGCCACCAAAGCCAAGTAATAAATCTTCTAGCCATTCAATCGCTTCTAAATCTAGGTGGTTAGTAGGTTCATCAAGCAGCAATACTTCGGGCTCTGCAACCAAAGCACGTCCAAGTGCTACGCGCTTACGCCAGCCGCCAGAGAGTGTAGAAACTAAGACATCTGCATCCAGTTTGAGCCTGCTAAGCACAGTCTCCACCCGCGATTGTGCAGCCCAACCATTTTGCGCATCCATTTCATGTTGCAGCGCTTGCATATGGTCCATTAACGCTTCGATATCTGCACCCGGCATGGCCATGTCATGCGTCGTTTGGTGGTAATCGATGATGGTTTGCTGCAGGCTGCCCAAGCCTTCGGCCACTGCTTCAAAGACAGTGTGCGTGTTGTCAAGCTCGGGCTCTTGCGGTACGTATACCACACGCACATTGGGCGCGCGCCACACTGTGCCATCATCTAATTTAATAGTGCCGGCAATAGCTTTGAGTAAGCTCGACTTACCCGCACCATTGCGGCCAATCAAGCCAACGCGCTCGCCGGGGTCTAACTGAAATGCAGCTTGGGCAAGTAGGGCATGGTGACCAAATGCAAGGCTGGCGTTATCAAGGGTGATATGAGGCATAAATGACTAACGATAGAATAGGTGCAATATTATAAACGACATGCGGTCATCCAATCAGGATGACCGCATAATTAGCAATAACCGCCTAATATTAAAGAGCAATTTTGCTCAATGGATAGTTTGTGATGGCTCAATCGCCAGCAGTGGCGGTTCACCTGTGGTTAGGGTGTTAGGCTGATACTCCTCCACCCAATCTTTCAGTTGCGCTTTAACTTGGTGCTCAGTCATTTGCTGCACTTTTTCCAGCCAATGCAACAAGTCCTCAAGCCAAGCTGCGCTGACGCTACGGGCTTGCGCAATCCGCAATTTTTCATGGTTAGTGGGTAGTGTGTTTTCGTCATCGGCCAATAACTCTTCGTAGAGTTTTTCGCCAGGCCTTAAGCCAGTAAACTCAATACGGATTTCTTCATGATGCAGGCCGGATAGCTTAATCATGTCGCGCGCTAAATCGATAATTTTGACTGGCTCACCCATGTCCAATACAAAAATCTCACCGCCTTTGCCCATGGTACCGGCTTGCAGCACCAACTGCGCCGCTTCTGGAATCGACATAAAGTAACGGGTAATTTCCGGGTGGGTAATGGTAATGGGCCCACCTCTGGCAATTTGCTCGCGGAATTTGGGAATCACACTGCCACTGCTACCCAGTACATTCCCAAAACGCACGGTAATAAACTGTGTTTTTGGCGTGTTTTTAGCCGATTTCTTTGGCTGCAGGCTTTGACAAACTAGCTCGGCCAAGCGCTTGCTGGCGCCCATCACATTGGTAGGATTGACTGCTTTGTCTGTGGAAATGAGTACGAATTTTTCTACTTGGGCAGTTTGGCAGGCGCATGCAAATTGATAAGTGCCAAACGCATTATTCATTAGCGCTTCAGAGACATTAAAGTCTTCCATCATCGGCACATGTTTATATGCGGCGGCATGTAGCACTAGTTTGGGTTGGTGTGTTAGTAGCACATGATTCATACGCGTTCTATTCTTAACATCTGCAACGATGTATAGAATTTGTGTATTGGTATTCCGTTGTGTGAACTCCTGCTGTAAGAGGTATAGTGCGTACTCGGAAATATCAACGCATACCAGTTTTTTGGGCTGATATAGCAACACTTGGCGGCATAGTTCAGAACCAATCGAGCCGGCTGCGCCACTCACTAACACTGTGTTGCCGGAAATCATGCTGCTTAAACCGGCATTGTCCAGATTAACTACGTCGCGACCTAGCAAGTCTTCTACATCCACTTTACGCACTTGCGAAATGCTGACCTTGCCACTCATCAAATCACTCATGGCAGGTAGCGTTAACACTTCCATCTGGATACTGTTAGCAATATTGACTGCATGTTTTCTAGCTAAGTGGTTAGCGGAGGGCATGGCGATAATGCAATGCTCGCAATCATACTTTTGCGCAATCTCCGGCAGCGCGTCAATGGCACCTTCTACACGAATATGCATAAATTCACGGTTGTGCATCAGTCTGTTGTCATCTAATAGGGCAACTACGCGCCATTCGTGACTTTTTGTGAGTTCTTTAATCAGGCTTATAGCCGCTTCTTCTACACCCAACACAATTATGGGTTTACCTTGCTGCACAATCGGGTTGAACAGGCGACGCTCTTTCCATGCGCGGTAAGTAAAACGGCTGCCGCCCATGATAAGCACTAATAGTAGAGGATTCAGAATCAGCACCGAGCGGGGAATGATGATTTGCGGCTGTGCAATTAGGCTAGCAAAGCTGATGATTAAAGCCGAAAGTGTAACTGCACGGATAATTCGCTTAAGGTCAGGGATGCTGGCAAAGCGCCACATACCACGATATAGACCAAACAATACAAAACAAGCGAACTCAATCACTAATACCGCAGGCAATGATTGCCAAATCGTATCAATAAAATTGGCAGGTATTGCAAAGTTAAACCGCAATAAAAAGGCAAAATACCAAACGACAGATGCCACGATGACATCGTGCATCATAGCAACGTACGAGAGCCATTTCACTATGTATTGACGATAGAAATTCATAAACAGGATTTACCTAATGCGATACGCCATCGCGCTTGAGTACTTTAAAAACGGTTAACAGAATAATATAGCAGTCTAGCCACAATGACTGATGTTTTAGGTAATACGCATCTAGCGCCACTTTTTCTGGAATGGGTAATTCATCACGGCCATTAACCTGTGCCCAACCGGTAATACCTGGTTTGAGAATATGCACACCATGTTTAGTACGTAGACTAATCAAATCGTCTTGATTAAATAATGCAGGGCGTGGACCGACGATAGACATATCGCCTTTGAGCACGCTCCAAAGCTGTGGTAATTCATCTAAACTGGTTTTGCGGATAAGGCTACCAACAGGTGTCAAATATTGGTTGGGGTCTGCCTGTTGATTCATGATATGCGTGGCAATAGCAGGGGTGTTGACTTTCATCGAGCGAAATTTTGGCATATCAAACAATTGGTTATGCATGCCTATGCGCTTGCTCCAGTAGAGTGCATTCCCTTTTGAAGTTAATTTCACCATAAAGTATGTGAGTGTGGAAATGGGGGTAGTTGCGATGAGTAAAACTGAAGCAATAGTTATATCGAGTATTCTTTTGTTCATATTCCTATTCTAACTTGGTATCGTATCTCGAAGCGACTCATTCCTAAAAGAATGGGAGTAGAGCCATTAATTATCTTTTCAAGTCGATGGTTGTAGGGTAGGTTTGTGTGGTTGCGGCAACTAATCGTATTATAATATACATCTTGAAAATAGGATTTTAATCTGTAGTTTTAACTTGATATTAACAATGCTTAATGTCAGTCATGAAATTTTCTCAATGTTCCAAAGCGTAAGCCTTCTGTATTGAATTTTTTTGCATATAAAATAAGCCATGCTAAATACGACTATTGATCAATGTTGGCCTTTGTCAGAAATGGAGGCAGTTTCATCTTGCCCATACTGTGGTTCAAAAGAAAAAATACTAGCCCACAAGTCGGTAGAGGATTACTTTTTTGGGGTAGTGTCAGGTAAATGGGATTACTGGAGTTGTGGTCAATGCGCTGCATTGTATTTGGACCCGAGGCCAATTAGGGAGAGTATTGGTAAAGCCTACTCTCGCTACTACACCCACTCGTCAGCACGGCAGAGCGTAATGCTAAGGCTTAAAGTAAGACTGAAAAATGAGTGTCTGTCTCACTGGCTTAATGTTGGCTTTTCTCCAAGAATTGGTTTGACAAGACTTCTTGGGTTTGTACTGTGGCCATTTAAAGCTTTTATTAGGATTCCTTTTGATATTCAATTTCTAGCAAAAGCTAAAAGAGGCAAACTGGTAGATGTTGGTTGCGGGGGGGGCACAACTCTAAATCTTGCACGTCAAATTGGTTGGGATGTAATGGGGGTGGAGATTGATTCACTTGCCTGCAAGGCGGCCAACCAAATTGGCTTGAATGTGATTCAAGGTGACTATAGTGAATTAAGGCAGTTTGTAAATGCTTTTGATTGTGTGCTTTGCTCTCACGCCTTAGAGCATGTATATGAACCATTGGAAATGCTCAGATTTTTAACAGATGCATTAAAAAAGAGTGGTTATTTGATTATATCTTTGCCAAATGCCAGAAGTGATTTGGGCGTTCGATTTGGTAAATATTGGCGTGGGCTAGAGGCTCCAAGGCATATATCAATTCCAACGCTTGATAAAGTTGAATCAATTCTTCAAGACTTGGGATATGTTGAAATTAGGCAATATGATTTATACGAAGAAACTTATTGGCAATCGCTATGCACTGAACGCAAGCAAATGTCTAGCAGACAGAGCAGTTATTTTTTCTTTAAAATGGGGCGTCTAATTAAAGGAAAAAGATTTACCAAACATTCTGACTATATTCAAATAATTGCAAAAAAGGCTTAATTTAAGAACCGTCAAAAATGAAAAAAAGTGCAGCCCTAACTATATGTGCGATCAATTACATACCTAAAGCATTAGTATTAATTGACTCATATTTACTTCATCATCCAGACCATACTCTTTACCTTGTCGTGGTTGACCGGAAGGTGGGAGCTGAGCAAATAAATGATGTCTTGAAAACCAGAAGGTTAAAAGTTATTTGGGTGGAAGATTTAGGCCTTAATAATTTTCCGAACTATGCCTTTATGTATGACATTATTGAGTTGAATACAAACGTTAAACCCTATGCTATAAGAAAAATTCTTAATGAACACGATGTTGTCGTTTATCTCGATCCTGACATTAAAGTATACGCACCTCTTACACCAGTGTTTGAAGCGCTTGAAACAGCGGCTATTGTCGTCACCCCACATAGCAATACTCCTGTCATGGATGGATGTAAGCCTGATGACATGGATCTTTTGAAGTTTGGCGTCTATAACTTAGGTTTTATTGGATTATCTAGCTGTGAAGAATCTAATTTATTTCTTGACTGGTGGTCTGATAGGTGCCTTCAAACAGGATTTTATGAACCTCAATTAGGGCTTGGTGTTGATCAAAAATGGGTTGGTCTGGCATCTGGTTTCTTCCCATCTTTTCGAGTCATTAATGATGTAGGCTTGAATGTTGCATTTTGGAACTTACATGAGAGGCGGTTGAGTCAGCATCAAGGTAAGTGGCTGGTTAATTATGAAAAAGAGTTAAGGTTTTTTCACTTCAGTTCATTTAATCCTAATATGCCAGATCAAATAGCCCATAAGCAGAATAGGTTTCCAAAGGGGGCTCGGCTAGACTTTAATGAGCTAGCAATTGCCTATGCTACAGAGCTTCTAAGCAACTCAAATCAGCAGATTGAACAGGTTCCTTACGGCTTTGATTATTTTGAGGGGGGAGTCTATATCACTCCTGCATTAAGACGGTTTTATGCCGCATTAAGATTATCAATTTTTGCGGAAGAGAAAAATCCTTTCTCTTCAAATAGTTCTGTAATGAAGTTTGCAAAAAGACACTCTTTGATTAACAAAAATAATAAGCCTTCTAGGCGACATACTTTTCAGGATGCTAATAATTATAGTTTTCAAATTAAAGTAATTAATAAAATGCTTCGACTGCTTTTATTTGTTTTAGGCCCAGAAAGATATTTTAATTTAATGCGTTACCTTGCCCACATTTCATCTTTATTGAATCAGGCTGGGTTGTTTAGTGATAAGCCTTAGATACATGGAAAAAATATGAAGTTAGTTTTGATTACAGGTGGTGCAGGCTTTATTGGACAGGCTTTGACTTTAAAGTTGCTTAGCGAAGGTGCGAAAGTCAGAATTCTTGACAATTTTAGTCGGCAAATTCACAACACTGACTCCTTGCCAGAGTCCCTACTAGACAAGGTTGAATTAATACGAGCAGATGTCCGTGATAGAGAGGCTGTTCGAAAAGCGCTGGAGGGTGTAAATACTGTTGTCCATTTAGCAGCTGAAACAGGGACTGGACAGTCAATGTATGAAATTGAAAGATATTTCAGTGTTAATGTTCAAGGAACAGCAGTTTTACTTGATGTGCTTCAGAATGAGTCGACAGCTCAAAACGTTAAGTCGATTATCGTTGCTTCTAGTCGAGCAGTCTATGGTGAAGGAGCTTATCGTTGCAAAACCCATGGCAAGGTATATCCTAACCAACGTGAAAAGTCGTTGCTCATCTCTGGTAATTTTGACTTAATATGTCCCGATTGTGAAAGCGTTTTGAGTGTTGAGCCGACTTCAGAGAGTGCCCCATTTAAACCCATGTCTATGTATGGCTTGACTAAACAGATTCAAGAGCAGGCAATACTATTGTATGCAAAAACAAAGGGAATTAATGCATTTGCATTGCGTTATCAAAATGTTTATGGCCCAGGGCAGTCTCTGAAAAATCCGTATACTGGTCTTTTAGCTGTTTTTTCGAATTTGGTACGTCAAGGTAAGCCGATTGAAATCTATGAAGATGGGTATGAGTCACGTGATTTTGTTTATATTTCTGATGTGGTGGATGCAACTAGTCAGTGCATCAATTTTGATGGCGATTTTTGCGGAGCGCTTAACGTGGGCTCTGGGATAGCGACGACCGTGATAGATGTTGCATCAAAAGTAAAGAGCCATTTCAATGCTAAAACCGATATAAAATGTACAGGGGTATTTCGAGTTGGTGATATTAGGCACAATATTGCTGACATATCCGCCGCAAATGTTATATTAGGATTCACACCGAAAGTGTTTTTTGATAAAGGGCTTAGCAACTTTCTTGATTGGGTTGAAACTCAGCCCCCAGAAGACGGAGGTGCTTACACCAGTTCGGTTCTTGAGCTTGATTCAAAAGGGTTGATGGGGCGTAGTAACTTAGCTAGTGGATTAAAATGACATTGTCTAATTTATTTGGTTATTTATGGGCTGATTTGTTGAGGATTTCCCCCTCTAATTCATCTTTATTCTTTCTGATACTTAGACTTTTTCATCCACGTTTTTTGCCCGTCTTATTGATAAGGCTTGCACGCTACCTAAATTGCCATAGAGTTCTCCGCTTTTTGAGCCCAATATTTACATGGCTTAACGTGTTTATATTTGGGATAGAAGTGACTGCGAAATGCGATATTGGTCCAGGGTTGATGCTGCCTCATACTTTTGGAACTGTTGTTGGAGCAAATAAAATCGGGGCAAATGCAACGCTATTTCAGGGCGTAACAATCGGAGCATCTTCATTGGATATGTATTTTGAACGAGATACAAGGCCAGTCTTAGGATGTAATGTAATTGTTGGCGCGGGTGCAAAAGTGCTGGGAAATATATATGTTGGTGATAACGTGACCATAGGCGCGAACAGTGTTGTAATAAAGTCAGTGTCCGATGGATTGTTGGTTGCTGGGGTACCTGCCAAAATCTTGAGAAAAGTAGATGAGTAGTTTAACTGGAAAAAGAGTGCTTCTGATTGCCCCAAGTTTTTTTGGCTATGCAAATGAAATAAAAAAAGAAATAGAGTCTCGTGGTGCTCAGGTTGATTTTTTAGAAGATAGGCCGCTGAGAGCTGCATGGAAGGTTGCTTTGTCTCTAATTTTCCCGTATCTAAAACAGCTGGCTTTTGCTAGGCAATACTATCAATTTTCCAAAAGATTAGATGCACAACCATATGATTTTGTATTGGTGATTAATGGTGAGTCGTTAACAAGTCAAATCCTCTTAGAAGTTAAAGACCAATCACCAAAAGCTAAGTATGTTTTATATATGTGGGATGGAATGGTCAACAAACCAGAGGTTTGCAATGTATTAAGTTCTTATGATGTTGCTTTTAGTTTTGATAGAGAAAGTGCTGAAAAATATGGGTTAAAATTCAGGCCATTATTTTTCGTCCCAGGTTTCGAAGGTTCTGCCCAAAAACATTATCGATATGACATCAGTTTTATAGGTACGATGCATTCGGATAGGTACAGTTTCATCACTAAGTTGCAAAGCAACCTTCCAAAAGACATTAATGCATTTTGGTATTTATATTTACAGGCCCCCTGGGTTTATTGGGTTAAAAGAGTAGCTAAGTTAACATTTTGGAGCTCAAGTTACTCACACTTTAAGTTTCATCCATTAAATAACAAAGCCGTGCAAGATGTTTTTCAGAGTTCACGGGTTATTCTTGATATTGAGCATCCCTCTCAGGAGGGGTTAACTATGAGAACGATTGAGGCACTCGGTGCAAATAAAAAACTGATTACAACTAATATAGGCATATCTTCCTACGATTTCTTTAATCAGCAGAATATTTGCATCGTGAATAGAGATAAACCTGAAGTGCCAGCAGACTTTTTAAAGTCTGAGTATGTGCCAGTACCTAAGTGTATCTACGACAGATATAAGCTATCTGGCTGGGTTGATGAGGTTTTAGAAGGTATTTGATTTTCTCATCATGATAAAACAAAATAAATTATTAAGCCTGATGTGGCGGCTTTGGAGGCACTTTAGTATACGCCGTCAGCGACAGTTAGCTTTTTTACTTCTACTAATGATTGTTGCATCATTTGCAGAGGTTCTGAGTATAGGCGCTGTGTTCCCTTTTCTTGCTGCGCTCACATCCCCCGAGCGTCTATACAGTTCCACTAGCTTGGCTCCAGTCATACAAGTGATGCAAATAGACTCACCGCAGAAGTTACTGCTTCCACTAACAGTTTTATTTGCAGGCACAGCACTGATAGCAGGAGTGATGCGAATACTCTTGCTAAAGATAAGCACATCATTATCTTTTGAGATTGGTGCAGATATAAGTATGGGTATTTACGAGCGTACATTGCATCAACCGTACACTGTCCACATTTCTCGAAGTAGTAGCGAGGTAATAAATGGAATCTCTGGGAAAACAAGTTCGGTTATCTACAATGTGATTACACCTTCATTAACGCTACTAAGTAGTGCTGTGATGCTGTTTGCAATACTGCTCGTATTGCTACTCATTAATCCACTAGTTGCTATTTTGTCATTTGCAACTTTTGGGCTTTTATACAGTGTTATTGTTGGATATTCGCGAAAAAAGCTGAGTGTCTATAGTGATTCTGTTGCAAAGGAATCTACTCGTGTAATTAAGTTGCTACAAGATGGCTTAGGCGGTATCAGAGATATCTTGCTAGATGGCAGCCAGAAAACTTATTGTGATGTATATCGTGACGCAGACAGATTTTTACGTAACTCCCAAGCTAAGATAACTTTTATTGCACAAAGTCCGCGCTATGCGATGGAAGCTATTGGCATGATGTTAATAGCACTTCTAGCATTTATGATGACAAGTCAATCTGAGGGCGGTGTAGCAACGGCTATTCCAATTATAGGGGCATTGGCCTTGGGCGCGCAAAGATTGTTACCAGTTTTGCAGCAAGCATTTAACTCATGGGCATGTATTTTGGGTAGCCAGTCCTCTTTGGAGGATACGCTAAATCTTTTAGATCAGCCTTTACCAGAGCTAGAAAATAGACTTATAGTGAACCCAATCACATTTAACGAAAAAATTCGATTAAATCAAATTTACTTTAAATACAGTGAAGACTTACCAACAGTACTCAAGAATTTGAGTTTGGAAATTCCTAAGGGGTCACGAGTGGGATTTATTGGTACAACAGGGAGTGGCAAGAGTACGCTGTTGGATATTTTAATGGGATTGTTAATTGCAGATACAGGAACTTTGGAGGTGGATGGAAAGATAATATCAAAGCGTAATCAACATTTTTGGCAAGCGCATATTGCACACGTCCCTCAAGCAATTTTCTTATCTGATAGCACGATAGAGGAGAATATTGCTTTCGGGATACCTTTAAATGAAATTGATCATAGCCGCGTGATATATGCTGCTAACCAAGCGCAGATAAGCGATTTAATAGACTCATTGCCCTTACAATACAAAACTTTAGTAGGTGAGAGAGGCGTAAGGCTATCCGGAGGACAGCGTCAGCGGATTGGGATAGCGCGCGCACTATATAAACAAGCAGATGTAATCGTCTTTGATGAAGCAACCAGTGCTCTTGATAATGAAACAGAGAATGAAGTAATGCAGGCTATTGAGAGTTTGAGTGATCGCTTAACTATTATTATGGTGGCGCACAGATTAAGTACATTAAGAAGTTGCAACAAGATTGTTGAGTTAGGTAACGGCGGAGTTGTAAAGGTCGGTACTTATCAGGAAATGATAAGTTAGTTTTTTAATATGAATCTAGGAAATTATTTAACATGTTAAGCAATTCATCCATCCTCATTACTGGAGGTACTGGGTCTTTTGGTCATACATTTGTGCCCATGACACTCCAAAAGTACAACCCTAAAAGGCTAGTAATCTACTCTCGTGACGAGATGAAACAATGGGAGATGGCTAAGCTCTATGGAAGCGATCCTAGAGTTCGCTTTTTTATTGGAGATGTCCGAGATAAGGATAGATTGTCAAGAGCGCTAGACGGTATTGATCACGTCGTTCATGCGGCAGCAACCAAGATTGTTCCAACGGCAGAATATAATCCCTTTGAGTGTGTTAAGACTAATGTTATTGGTGCAATGAACTTAATTGACGCTTGTATTGATAGGGGTATTAAGAAAGTAGTAGCGCTTTCTACTGATAAAGCAAGTAGCCCGGCGAACTTGTATGGCGCGACTAAGTTAGCTTCGGATAAGCTATTTGTCGCAGGGAACTCCTATTCAGGCTATCACGATACCCGGTTTGCAGTTGTTCGATATGGAAACGTGATGGGCTCTCGTGGTTCCGTTATACCGTTTTTCCTTTCAATAGTTGACAAAGGTGTATTGCCTATCACCGACCCAAGAATGACACGCTTTATGATTAGTTTAGAGCAAGGAGTCGAATTAGTCTGGCATGCATTTGAAGATATGATAGGAGGTGAAATATATGTCAAAAAGATTCCTTCGATGAAACTTACTGATATTGGGCTCGCCGTCGCCCCTGAAGCTAAGCAAGAAACAGTGGGTATTCGTCCAGGCGAAAAATTACACGAGCAAATGATCGGTATTGAAGACGCGCTTTATACATATGAATATGCAGAGCACTTTAAAGTGTTGCCTGCTATCAATACATGGAGTGATGATCCTAACCGTATAAAAGACGGTATTAAAGTGCCCGAAGATTTTATTTATTCGTCTGATAATAATAAGGAATGGATGAGTGCCGATGCACTCAAGTTTTGGATTGCTAACAATCTATCAAAGATTGGCAGAATTTGACTTCATCAGAAATGTATTAAGGAGCTATTAAAATGACTATAGCTGTTATTCCAGCTCGCGGCGGAAGTAAGCGAATTCCAAGAAAAAATATTAAAGACTTTAATGGTAAGCCTATGATTGGATGGGCTATTGAGGCTGCGAAAAAGTCTGGTCTTTTTAATCATGTTGTTGTGTCAACTGACGATGAAGAAATATCTTCTATAGCAAAAAAACTGGGTGCTGAAGTGCCTTTTATAAGACCACTTCAGCTTTCTGACGATCTGACGCCTACTGTTCCAGTAATTGCGCATGCAGTGCAGGCTTGCTCTGATTTGGGATGGCAGTCAGAATATATTTGCTGCATATATCCTTGCGTGCCATTTTTGGAGGTTCAGGATTTAATAAAATCTTTCGATTTGATTAAAATGCATGACTCTGATTTTATTTATCCAGTAGCTGAATATGCTCACCCTGTTCAAAGATCCATGAGAAAGCTCCAAAATGAGAAAATGGAGTTTCTTAGCCCGCAATACGAGTTGACTCGTACTCAAGACCTTGAAAAAACGTACCATGATGCAGGGCAGTTTTATTGGGGAAAATCTTCAGCTTGGGCCCAGCACAAAAAAATGCATACGGAAGGGATTGGGATGCCAATTCCAAACTGGAGGGTAGTTGATATTGATTCCAACGATGATTGGAAGCGTGCTGAGCTAATTTTTGATGCATTATTCCATGCTCGCAGATAATCATCGCAAACCGACAGTTTTAATTCTTGGGGCTGCTGGGCTATTAGGAAGCCGATTGAATGTTTTTCTTAAATCTAATGGATATGACTGTATAACACATAGTCTAAGCAAGCCTGCTCAGTATCACGCAGATATTAGTGATGCTGAGCAGGCTACTAATTTATTTAATATCGCTGACCCAGATGTAATTATTAATCTCGTGGCACTTACTGATGTGGACAAGTGTGAAAGAGAGCCTAATAAGTCTTATTTGATGAATGTTCGTACCGTAGAAAATATAGTCCACTGGATAAAAACATCAAATAAAACATGCCATTTAATACACATTTCCTCAGACCAGCTTTATGATGGTTTAGGTCCGCATAAAGAAAATGACGTGACATTAACTAACTACTACGCATTCTCCAAATATGCGGCTGAGATTGCTTGCGGTAGTGTTAAGAGTACGATACTTAGAACAAATTTTTTTGGGAAAAGTAGCGTAAAAGACAGAAGTAGTATAACTGATTGGATATATGACTCTGCTAGAACAGGCAAATCAATACAGGTGTTCGAAGATATCATGTTTGCCCCCATCTCTATAACGACACTAAACAAAATGATTGGCTTGTGTATTTGTAAACAGCCGATTGGAATTTATAATCTAGGATCTAGGCATGGAATGAGTAAGGCTGATTTTGCTTACTTTTTTGTGCGTAGTTTAGGACTGTCATCGAGAAATATGAGTCGCACAATTACATCAAGAGTGAATTTCCTTCAAACCTATAGGCCAAAGGATATGCGAACGGACTCTTCTCTTTTTGAACGTGAATTAGGTATCAAGTTGCCCGAATTGGCTGATGAAATTAAATTAGTAGCAGAGGAGTATCGTGAAGTCACCTAACCCACTATTAACTATACAAAATAAGCAAATTGGCAATCACCTGCCAACTTATTTTATTGCTGACATAGCTGCAAATCATGATGGAAATTTAATTAGAGCTAAAGATTTGATTTTTAAAGCTGCGGAAGCCGGTGCAGATGCAGCAAAATTTCAGCACTTTACTGCAGATACCATTGTGAGTGACATTGGTTTTCGTAAGTTAGGCTCACAACAGTCTCATCAAAAAAACTGGGGTAAATCTGTATTTGATGTTTACGCCGATGCAAGCGTCAATCTTGAGTGGACTGGAGAGTTAAAAGAAACATGTGATAAGGCAGGGATTTCATTTTTCACAAGTCCATACTCATTTGACCTTGTCGATCAGGTGGATCCTTACGTCCCGGCCTATAAGATTGGCTCTGGTGATATCACATGGATTGATATAGTTAAGTATATTGCAAATAGACAAAAGCCATACATATTGGCGACTGGCGCATCTTCTATGGAGGATGTTCAACGTGCCGTAAGTGCAGCGTTGGAAATAAACCCAAATCTATGCCTAATGCAGTGTAATACTAACTATACTGCTAGTCTGGAAAATTTTAAATATATCCAACTTAATGTATTAAAAGTGTATCGAGAAATGTACCCAAATTTGCTACTTGGTTTAAGTGATCATACCCCTGGGCATGCAACAGTTTTAGGTGCTGTATCGCTTGGTGCCAGAATGATTGAAAAACATTTTACTGACGATGTCTCAAGGGTCGGCCCAGACCATGCATTTTCCATGGATCCAAAGTCTTGGCGGGATATGGTTGATAGGACTAGAGAGTTGGAAAATGCGCTTGGTGTGGGAATTAAAAAAATAGAGGAAAATGAGCAAGAAACGGTGGTGTTGCAGAGACGAGCAATACGACTAACTAATAGATTAAAGGCTGGTTCAGTCATTAACTCTAGTGATTTGACAGTATTACGACCATGTCCTGTCGATGCCATACCACCATTCAAACTAAATGAAGTGGTAGGTAAAGTACTTAGATTTGATATGGATGCAGGAGAGTATCTTAAATGGCTAGATGTCGAGTAGCTATTGTTATTCCTGCACTTAATGAAGCTAAAACAGTTTACGATGTTGTCAAGGCGGTGTCACTATACGGAGATGTTGTAGTTGTTGACGATGGCTCTTCTGATGATACTGCAAGGTTGGCAACTCTTGCAGGGGCGTCTGTTGTTATGCACCCCCAAAACCTAGGGTATGATGCTGCGCTAAACTCAGGTTTTAGAGAAGCGCTTAGTATGGGTGCGGAGATTTTAATAACAATAGATGCTGACGGTCAACATAATCCAACCTTAATTGAATTGATGGTTGCGTCTATAGATTCGGGGGCGGATGTTGTTGTTGGTGTCCGTAACAAAAAACAACGTTTGGCTGAGCATGTGTTCTCCTTCTATACATATCTTTTGTATGGTATCAAAGACCCTTTATGCGGAATGAAAGCCTATCGGGGAAATGTTTACTCTGCACTAGGACATTTTGATTCTTTAACGTCTGTTGGTACAGAGCTAATGATATTTGCAGCCAAAAGCCATTTTAAAGTTAAGCAAATATATTTTAATGTGGCGGAACGAAATGGGCTCTCGCGTTTTGGTAGCTTAATGTCGGCTAATTTCAAGATTATTCGTGCCATGTTACTAGTTATTCTCTATGTGAAAAAATATGACAATAGATAGTCAGAAGAGGGTGCTAGTTATTGGCTGTGGGAATATAGCAAGTAGATTTGATCTTGGAAGGTCAATTGAAGAACTACCCTACTCACATGCCGGAGCATATGTTAAGCATGGTGGGTATAAAATTACTGCATGCCTAGATCCCGATGAAAAAAGACGGACAGAGTTTATGAGTGCTTGGCAAGTTGCATTGGGATTTACTTCTACAGAAGAGCTTTTAGCTTCAGATGAAACGTTTGATGTAATAAGTATTTGTTCTCCTACCAAATACCATTCAGAACACCTTAGAATGGCTGTGCTGCTTAATCCGCAGTTGATTTTTTGTGAGAAGCCAATCACTGATTCAATTAATGAGTCAGAGGAAATCATTTCCGAGTGTCAAAAGAGAAATATCCACTTGGCAGTAAATTATTCAAGGCGTTTTGACCCAGATGTTGTGAAGTTGAAGGCTCAAGTAGAACAAGGTGCACTGGGTGCGTTGCGATCAGTTATCGGGGTTTATAACAAGGGAATCTTGAACAATGGGTCACATATGCTAGATATGTTGAGCTTTATATTTGGGACGTTATATGTAAAATCTGTCGGTAAAGCTGTTTACGATTATTTTGATGACGATCCAACAGTCCCAGTTAGTTTAGAGGACTCTAATGCATTACCAATACAGCTGATTTGTGGAAATGCAAAAGATTATGCAGTTTTTGAGTTGAGCTTCATTTTTTCATCGGGAGTAGTAACGATGGAGGATGGTGGCATGTTTTGGCGTAAGCGTACCGTTATGGATAGCCCAGTATTTTATGGATATAAGGTGCTCAATGTGGGGAGTTACCGAAATGGAAGATATTCGGAAGCTATGCTATCTGCAGTTCACAACATCCATGATGTGATAAATGCAAAATCGACCACTTTATTAAGTACAGGGCATTCTGCATTAGTAACTCAAAAGCTTTGCCAAGCTATCAAAGAGATTGTCTGCGGAAAAAATCAATAATATTAAATTATAGATATGGAAAGTGAAAATGGTTGAAGAGTTAGCATTACTCGGTGGGGAAAAGGCAATTAATAAAGAGTTTTCTCTTTATAACTCGATTGGTAACGAAGAGGTATTAGCAGCAAAAAAAGTGATAGAAAGCGGTGTGCTTTCCAAGTTTCTTGGTGCTTGGCATGAAGACTTTTATGGCGGGCCGAATGTCTTGGAATTTGAAAAGCAGGCTGCACAATACTTTGGTGTTAAGCATGCAGTGACTGTTAACTCTTGGACTTCAGGCTTGATTTGTGCAGTTGGAGCTATAGGTATAGAGCCGGGCGATGAGGTGATCGTAACACCTTGGACAATGTGTGCAAGTGCAACGGCCATACTACATTGGAATGCAATTCCAGTTTTTGCTGATATAGATCCAGAAACCTTTTGTTTGTCGCCCAAGTCAATAGAAGAAAATATTACCGAATATACAAAAGCCATAATGGTGGTTGACATTTTCGGGCAATCAGCTGATATGGATGCTATTTTAGCTATCGCTGACAAATACAATTTGAAAGTAATATCGGACTGCGCTCAAGCGCCAGGAGCTTTGTATGATGGGAAGTATGCGGGCACACTGGCAGATGTCGGAGGGTATAGTCTAAATTATCATAAGCACATACATACAGGTGAAGGTGGCATTTTAGTTACAAACGATGATTATATTGCGGAGCGTTTGCGTTTAATTCGTAATCATGCTGAGGCTGTTGTTGGTGATAAAGGTGAAAATGATATAACCAATATGATTGGTTACAACTTTCGTTTGGGTGAAATTGAATGTGCTATCGGGATAGAGCAGCTTAAAAAGTTAAGCACATTTGTAGCAACCCGCCAACGAGCGGCTAATCGACTAACTGACGGGTTAAAGTCGCTTACTGGGTTACGTACTCCAGTGATTAATCAGAAAGGTACACATGTTTACTACTACTACCCATTGGTTTTAGATATTGAGAGTTTAGGTGTAAGTCGAGACAGAATACATGAAGCATTGAGGGCAGAGGGTGTTCCTATAGGTAATAGATATCAAAATATACATCTGTTACCCATTTTCCAGAAAAAAATAGCATATGGTTCAAACGGTTTTCCTTGGACATCTGATATATGTAAGCGGGAAGTGAGTTACAGTAAGGGAATCTGCCCTGTAGCCGAAGAGCTAAATGATTCAACCTATTTGGGTATTGGAATGTGTGTGTATGCTTTAACTGATACTGATATTGACTTAATAGTCGGTGCCTTCAGGAAGGTTTGGGCATCACTTGGAAAATTAGGTTAAAAATGAGTTTTCAGTTGTTTTGTGAAGGGAATTCTTGTTGCTCTGGAAAAAATGTTATTTTGAGAAGATTTGCAATTTCAAATATAACTAATAGCTATCTAGCTTGGCTCAATGATAAAGAGTTAATGAGATACAGTAATCAAAGATTCCATTCACACAGCCATACTTCTTGTGAAAAGTACTTCAACACTTTCACAAATACAAATAATTTATTTTTAGCTATTTTCTTCAATGAAAAATTAGCGGGCACAATGACTGCATATATATCAAAAGAGCATGGAACAGCCGATATTGGTATTTTGATTGGTAAAGAGTTTCAAGGACAAGGACTGGCAACCGATGCATGGGGTACGCTAATGAACTACCTTTTGAACTCTGGTATACGCAAAGTCACTGGTGGTACTCTAAATTGTAACCGAGGAATGGTTGCGGTCATGACCAAATGTGGAATGAAACCAGATGGGGTACGCATTAAACAAGAGGTTGTGAGTGGTATTCCAGAAGATATTTTATACTTCTGTAAATTTGCTGATGATTGATGCTATCAGAAATAGATAAACCAATAGTTGTTGTCGCACATGATGCTGGTGCTGTGAATCACATTATTGCATGGCTAAAAAAGTTTGGGCATGAGGAAGTCTATCCATATGTCAGAGGTCCGGCAATGAAGGCTTGGAGTGATGCGTTTCCAATAGCCTCTATTCGATCTGACTTAAATAGTGACATCTTACAGTCTTGCGTGATGATTACTGGAACAGGGTGGGCTTCAAGTTTTGAGCATGATGCTAGGGTAATGGCTTCTAAATTAGGTATTCGCAGCATTGCTGTCGTTGATCACTGGACAAATTATAGAGAGAGATTCATATTTAATAGTTGTGAGCAGTTACCAGATGAGATATGGGTCACAGATAAATATGCTTTTAATTTGGCTTTGGAGTTATTTGGTAGTTTAAAAATTGTATTGATGCCAAACAGCTATCTAGAGCAACAGTTAGTTGAAATTTCAGCATCAGAGTCAAAACAGGAAAAAGGCGTAACAAATCTGCTTTATGTATTGGAACCTATTAGAAATTCGTGGGGGCCAGATTTGCATAATGGGGAGTTTATGGGGCTAGATTTTTTTAAGGAAAATCTACACCACATTGAAAGCTTAGAAAAGTTAAAAATTAAGCTGCGCCCTCATCCTTCCGACGCATTGGGCAAATATGATATGTGGATTTCAAATCAGAAAAATATTGATATTACGCTCGATGATTCAACATCATTAGCTGCTGCAATCGCTTGGTCTCACATAGTAGTCGGTTGTCAAACTTATGCTATGGTAGTGGCTCTTGCTGCTGGCAAAAGAGTTTATTCATCGGTACCTAAATGGGCACCTGAGTGCGTCTTACCTCAATCAGAAATTACTCGAATTTCAGAGATGAATTCCTAAAAATATTGTGAGCCTCTTTGGCTCAAGCGATTAGTATAAAAAATTGGAGATGTATATGTTTAATACTGTTAAAGGAAATCCCGCATTTTCTAAGTTGCGCTATTGTGCGAGGTGTTGCATGCCAGAAACGCAGGAGGGTATCAAGTTCGATGAAATGGGAATATGTCAGGCATGCCAATCCTCAGAACAAAAAATTCACATTAACTGGGTAGAACGAGAGATCGAACTAAAGGCGATTCTAGATAATGCGAAGGCCAAAGCTGGTAATAATTATGACTGTATCATTCCAATAAGTGGCGGCAAAGACAGCATGTTTCAGTTGCACGTGCTAGTCAAAATTTATGGTATGAAGCCATTAGCTGTTACTTTTAGTCATAATTGGTATAGCGAGACAGGCTGGTATAACCTCCAAAATGCTCTGCAAGAGTTCAATGTTGATCATATTATGTTTACCCCAAATAGAGATTTGGTGAATAGAATTGCGCAGAGATCTCTAAGTGGAATAGGTGATGCCTGCTGGCATTGCCATGCTGGCGTTGGGGCGTTTCCATTACAGGCCGCAGTTAGATTTAACATACCTTTGCTGATTTGGGGAGAGTCGATTGCTGAAACTTCAGGAAGAGCTTCTTATAAAGATCCAGTCCACAAGTTTGATAGAGATTACTTTACTAAGGTCTCAGCTAAGCTTAGACCATCTGAAATGGTTACAGATCAGTTGAGTGAAAGAGATTTATATCCATTTAATGTACCAACTGTTGAGGAAATTGAAAAAGTTGGGGTTTTTGGTATCCATTTAGGAGATTTTATTTTCTGGGATGAGGAGCGCCAGACTGAATTTGTGAGCCAACACTATGGTTGGAAAGAAACTGAAATGGAGGGGGCATATAAAGGCTATAAAAGTGCCGAATGTATTATGGCAGGTGTTCATGACTTTACTTGTTACCTTAAACGAGGTTATGGTAGGTCAACTTTCCAAGCTTCGCTAGATGTACGTAACGGCTTGCTGACAAGGGAAGAGGGCATTGCTTTGGCCAGTAAAATTGATTCAGAACGGCCAGGTGCTCTTGATTATTATCTAAAAATTACTAAGATGAGTGAACCTCAGTTTTACGACATAATGAAGCAGTTAAAGCACTTGAAATTGATTGATACTGAGGTGCCAGTGATAGATAGAACTCGTCCCAATAAAGAGATAACAGTTCCATTTTTTGAGCAGTTGATTGCCAAGCATCGCAATCGTAAAGATCCAAGAGAAGAGGATTAATAAGTGTTCGGCGAGTTATCAACAAATGAATTACATTTTAAGTTTGTGTCAGGGGAACTGGATCCAATTGATTTAGCTCATGAGTGTATTGCACGATATGAGAAATTCGACCCATTATATAAATGTTGGGTCAACTTTAACAAAGATGGTTTGATTGAAGGCGCTATAGGCACAAGCAGCATGATTAAGAACGGCCAAGAGTTGAGGCCGTTGGAAGGCATCCCTATTGGAGTAAAGGATATTTTTAATACAGTTGACTTTCCTACTCAAATGGGAAGCTCTATATGGAAAAATTTTACGCCGGGAAATGATGCTCGTGTGGTCTACTACCTTAAAAACCAAGGTGGTATTGTGGCTGGAAAAACAGTCACAGCAGAGTTTGCTGTGCATGCACTAAATGAGACATTAAATCCTCATAATGTTGCACTAACACCTGGTACATCTTCAAGTGGATCTGCAGTGGCCGTTGCATTAGGGATTGTGCCAGTGGCGATCGGAACTCAAACTGCCGGCTCGATTATTCGTCCGGCCAGTTTTTGCGGAGTGTACGGTTGTAAACCATCGTTCGGATTAATTCCAAGGACAGGGACTTTAAAAACTACAGATAGCCTTGATTCAATTGGATTTTTTGTATCAAATTTAAAAAGTATTAAACCTGTATTTGAAGCGATTAGAGTTCATGGCCCAAATTTTCCTTTCAGTAATAACGCATTAAAGGATCAAACACGCCAAAAAAAGCCCACTAATAGGCCATGGAGGGTAGCTGTGGTAAAAACCCATACTTGGGAGTTTGCAGAAGACTATGCAAAAAATGCCTTAACAGATTTTTTTAATAAGGCAGCCCTAATTCAAGATGTCGAAATTGATTATGTGAACTTACCTTCGAGCTTAGAGGAAAGTCATGATATCCATGCGACTATATATAACAAGACATTGTCCTACTATTTTAAAAATGAGTTCAATAAACGAGAGCTCGTCTCTGGTGTTATGACAGGGTTAATAGAAAAAGGCTTTTCGATTTCAGTTGAGCAGTATTACACTGCATTAGGCAAGCAAGAGCTTCTAATTGAACAGATGGATAATTTTTTTGGTGAGTATGACATATTGATTTCGTTGAGCACTGCTGGCCAAGCTCCTTTAAGACATGAAGTAGAGAGTCCTGACCCTGCCCTTATATGGACACTTTGTCACCTGCCGGTAGTGAATGTTCCGATGTTCATATCACCAGAGAAAATGCCTTTTGGTATTCAAATTGCTGCTAGAAAATATAATGACTTATTGTTATTGGATTTTCTAGATTATCTAAATCATGTTGGATTAATCCCAGTTTCTTCTAATCCTAAATTTGATTAATAGAATTGCAATTAAGTAAGAGACAATGATTGAACTTATTATTCTTAACAGATTTATCGCAGTTATCTGACCAAAACCTTAATGATCTAGAGTTTTTTAAAGACTCGATGGTTGTTAGTGGTGACATGACAGTTTCATTCGAGTTAGAGAGAAGAGGTATTAGCTTTATTGATGAATGGGACTTTCTAAATCCTCAAGATATTCAATTAAACAAAAATGCTGCATATTCGCTCGCAAAAAACTGGGCTGGATACTTGGGAGATCTGGCACAGTATTATGGATTTTTACTAAAAGACTGCGTCAACCAAGACTTAGTCTATGCTTTCGAGGCAAGTTTAAATGCAAAAACTATCTACAATAAATTATTCGATAAATACTCTCCGACTCGGTTACGGATTTACTCACTGCCTCAGATAGCTGTGATTAGGACTGGACCAGCACCTACATCTAGAGCAGTGAATGCAGTAGCGCAAGCAGTATTGTTTTATACTGCAGAGCGTCGTGGCATATGCGTTGAAAAGTTAACTCAAAAATTACCCCTGTCATTTGGGCGAGGCTTGTCTATCTTCCAAAGTACGGGAGTTAAAAAATCAGTTACTCCAATTAAAAAAAGTACCCAAAAGAAAGAAGTTATTATTCTTTATAAAACAGGTATGCCCGAAAGAGAGTATGTCGAGCTTGTCGATGTGTTAGATAAGTCAGATACATTTTCTGTGATAACACTGACACAAGACTCATTAGAATCAGATATAAGGGTGAAAAAATCTATTGAGTTGCAGCCTCTTTGGGATCAACTCGCTAGTGCTATGGAGAAGCGCTATTTAGATAATCCGGAAATCTTCTCTAATCCACACCTTGCTTTTCAATTTAATCGAATTAAAAAAGAAATTGAGTCTGCCTGTGTTTATGCAGATGCGTTCAGTTCGCTTCTCACGCTCTTAAAGCCTGTCTCTATCATATTCGGTCACGAAGCATTCACTATCGAGCGTCACTTAGTAGATATAGCTAATGCCAGAGAGATTCCAACAATATCTTTGGTTCACGGCGGGCTAGGGTTTAAATATGGTTTCCGAGGTATAGTTGGAAGTGCACGCAAAGTACTTGTATGGAATTCTCTAGATGTTGATTGGCTTTTATCTTTGGGAGTTGAAGAAGATAGACTAGTTAAAATTGGAGGTTTGAGATATGAAGATAAATATTTTCAGTACGCTAACTCATTAAACATTAGAGATTCAGCTAAAAAATCTGATTCAAAAAAATATCTGGGTTTAAGTCAAGACAAACCATTAATTGCAATTGTTACCGCTGAAATTAGTACTGGGTTGGCTGCCCCCGTAGCAAGTCCATTAAAACATAGGCAGTTGATTCGAGAACTTCTAGCGTTTATCCAACGCAGAAAAGATATTAATTTTATAATTAAGGCACATCCCGGCTACGACTATTATCCACTCTATCGGCAGTTGCTGAGTTACTCCTTGCCTAATCTTTTTTTTGATGAGGAATTAACTTTGGACGAGGTTATTGCTGCAACTGACATCTGCATTATGATTAACTATTGTACAACCGCAGCACTTGAGGCCATGATTCGCGGAATTCCAGTTGTGTTTGTTAATAATGCTGTATACGATCTTCCAGATTGGATAGATACTCTTTCTGATACCGAGATTCCAAGAGTCACATCTATTAAAGAGCTTGAGATTACAATTGAACAGCTACTTAATGATAAGAATCATTTGGAACGTGTGTTGAGTGAAACTAACATACAGGTCAAAAGATTTCTTGATATTCAAGATGTTTCATCTAGCAATCGTTTGCTAGAGCTGGTAGCCAAAACTAGCAGAAGCCAGCATGGTATTCATGCAGTTGATTTTGGCTTGTCTAATCTTAATGATTTGGAGAGTCTGCTTAACTCTGGCGCTAGACTAAGTCATCAATTTACGGATAGCAATATTGATGATAGGTCAGCGAAGTCACTGATGTTTGCACTGGCATATATAAGTGGGTTTTATGGTGCAGATATTTCATGTACGAATAAGATATACCAATTATTTAATACAATGAAGCGTATGGAAAAATGGTCTGACTTAAGATGGTTTTTATTACAACCGTACATAACAGGGAGGTTGAATAATCCAAAGGTTGACTTGGGTACTTATTTCGTTGTTAGAGTCTTGTTGATGTACATATCTTCACCAAGTAGAATTATTCAGACGTCACCACAATTTAGAAAAACGATTGCTAAATATGTCATAAGTCGAATAATTGGTCGGAATTTATCTTTTTGTCTAATGTGGTTATATAAGCTAAGAGACAAGTATTTTCCTTAGTATTTTTTAGTAATTAGCTGTTGACCAATATAAGTTGAGTGGTTGATAAACGGACATTACTTTCTAATTCTTCCGTAAGTGTCATCAATTCTTAGGATATCGTCTTCGCCCACGTAATCACCACTTTGTACCTCAATCATTACAAGATCCAGCACGCCAGGATTTTCTAGGCGGTGATTAGTGCCAGCTGGGATAAAGGTGGATTCGTTGGGGGAAACAAAAAACTCTTTTTCACCGTTGGTGACTTTCGCCATACCACTGACCACAACCCAGTGTTCACTGCGGTGATGATGCATTTGTAAGCTTAAACGTTGGCCAGGTTTAACCACAATACGTTTAATTTTAAAGCGCTCGCCTTCTTCTAGCGTGGTGTAGTTACCCCAAGGGCGGTGAACGGTTTGGTGTAGCTTGTAGGCTTCATTGCCTTCTTGTTTTAGGCGGTTGTAGATGTCTTTTACGTTCTGTACTTGGTTTTTATCGGCGACTAACACGGCATCGGGTGTATCTACGATGATGATATTTTCTAATCCGACAGTTGCTACAAGACGGCTGTTGCTCTGAATGTAACAGTTTTTCGAGTTGTTCAACATCGCCTTGCCCGTTACTCGGTTACCATCTTCATCGGCTTTAGTTAGCGTGCTCATAGCATCCCACGCGCCAATGTCGTTCCAGCCGATATCGCAGGGAATAACAGCAACATTGGTGGATTTTTCCATCACGGCATAGTCAATTGAGTTGCTAGGTACATTAGCAAAGCTATTTGCCTCAAACTCAACTTGGGTTATATCGGTATTATTTTTTAAAGAGGCTTCAAAGCAGGATTTCGCTGTGCTTAAAATATCTGGGGCATGGCTCTGCAACTCGGTGAGTAGGGTGTTAGCTTTGGCACAGAACATGCCTGAGTTCCAGTAGAATTTTCCAGAGTCAACATAGGCTTGTGCTGTTGGCAAGTCTGGTTTTTCTACAAAACGTGCGACTTCGTATCCTAACGTCGAGTTGTTTTTATTAATCGGTTTTGCCTGATTGGCTTCAATATACCCATAGCCTGTTTCTGGAGCATGTGGCTGAATACCAAAGGTCACAATTTTACCTGTTTGAGCAATCAAGCTGGCATTAGTCACGGCTTGCTGAAATGCAGCTTGATCAGAAATCAAATGATCAGCAGTTAGAATCAGTAAAATTGCCTCTTCGCCATGCTGTTTGGCTACATACAGCGCAGCAAGTGCAACGGCGGCTGCTGTGTTACGGCCAAAAGGTTCTAGCAAAAAGCTAGTTTTGGTATTGGTTTGATTGACTTCACGGTAATCGTCTTTGGTCTTAAATAACAGCTCACGATTAGTGACGGTCAGTACTTCAGTCACATTCGGTAATATTGCGCCGCGAATAAAAGACTTTTGTAAAAAGCTTTCGTTGTCGGCCAGCCTAATAAACGGCTTGGGGTGAAGCTCACGTGATACCGGCCACAACCGCGAACCGGCACCGCCACATAGTATCGTTGGGATAATATTCATGGGTGGATTATATAATGAAGTGTCATTAAAAACGATGCATCTTTGCGCATTAACCATCTCGGCATATGAATCAACTTAACTTGATGTGGATGCTTTGGACTGGTTGAGCATGGCACGTATGCTGGCCATTTTAGATTTACCAAAGTCTTTGCTGGCAAGTAGCTGATCGGGATCGTTAAATGGGTTGCCAAAATGTTTGACATCGTCTTTGGGCAACTCACTAATAAATCGGCTTTGTTCGCACATTTGCATTTCACCGGCGCGTTTGCGCTTTTTGCACCATGAGATATTGAGCGACTTCTGCGCACGTGTGATGCCTACGTACATCAGACGCCGTTCCTCTTCAATTTGATTGTTATCAATGGATTCGCGGTGGGGTAGGATGCCTTCCTCGCAGCCAATTAAAAATACATGACCAAACTCCAAGCCTTTGGCAGCATGCAAGGTGGAGAGCTTGACTGCATCTGGTTCGCCTTCTTCACGGCCATCCAACATACTTATCAGCGAGACCATTTGTGTGAGCTCTAATAATGTTTTACCTTCGGCTTCGTTGCCAAACTCGGTATTGGCTTCCCCTTTTTTGGTCAACCAGGCAATAAACTCCTGCACGTTACCCCATTTGCTCTCGGCGGCACGTTGTTCTTCAGTATCATATAAATACGTTTCATATTGAATAGTGTTGAGCAGGTCTTGCAGTAACTCACCTGCTGGGTCCTTGGTTGCGCGTGATTGTAACTTATTGATGTATTGGCAAAAGTTAAGCAAATCTTCTAATTGACGGCTGCCTAGCTCGCGTTGAAACTCGCCTTCAAAGGCGGCCGCAAATAACGAGATTTGATGTGCACTGGCAAACTCGCCCAAGCGTTCAAGCGTGGTATTGCCAATGCCTTTTTTAGGCGTAGTAGCTGCACGAATAAACGCAGGGTCGTCATCTTCATTAGCGACTAGGCGCAAATAGCTGACAATATCTTTAATCTCGGCCTTGTCAAAAAATGATTGCCCACCAGAAATGGTGTAGGGGATTTTTTGATTGCGCAAATATTGCTCCATGATGCGTGCTTGATGATTGCCCCGATACAAAATAGCGTAATCTTTATATTGGGTACGGTGCTCAAACTTATGGGCTTGCAGCTTCATCACTACTGATTCGGCTTCATGCTCCTCACTCATGGTGGCCGATACTTGAATCATGTCGCCTGTGCCAAGGTCACTCCATAGCTTTTTCTCAAACAGTTTTGGGTTATTGGCAATGACTTGGTTGGCGGCGCGCAAAATACGCACCGTAGAACGGTAGTTTTGTTCTAGTTTAATCACTTTTAAGCGGCTAAAGTCCACGGTGAGTTGGCGTAAATTTTCTACATCGGCGCCACGCCAGCCATAAATGGCTTGGTCATCATCGCCCACGGCGGTGAATTGCCCACGCACGCCAGTCAGCAGTTTAATTAGCTTATATTGGCAAGCGTTGGTGTCTTGGTATTCGTCAATCAGTAGATATTGCAGTTTGCGTTGCCATTTATCTAACACCTCAGGATGCGCTTCAAACAACTCTACAGGCAATTTGATGAGATCATCAAAATCCACCGCCTGATAAGCTTTGAGCGTTTGCTGATAAATTTGGTACACCTTGGAAGCCGCATGGGTTAAATCTTCTTCGGCGGTGGCCTTGGCTTGATCTGGGTTGATAAAGCCGTTTTTCCAGTTGGAAATTTGCCATTGTGTTTTGCGTAGCAGTTGTTTATCGGTCGTGGCCAGTACGTCACTTAAAATTTTAAAACTGTCAGAGGAATCTAAAATAGAGAATTGTGGTTTGTAGCCTAAGTGTACGCATTCTTGACGAAGAATCTGTAAACCCAAAGAGTGGAAGGTGGCAACCGTTAAGCCCTTGGTGCTTTTGCCTTGCATCAGTTTGGCTACACGCTCTTGCATCTCCAGTGCGGCTTTATTGGTAAAGGTAATCGCCGCAATTTGGCTGGGTTGGTAGTCGGCCTCATTCAACAAATAGGCTATTTTTTGCGTAATTACTCTCGTTTTACCACTGCCAGCGCCAGCTAGCACCAGTAGGGGGCCATCCAAGTATTTGACTGCTTCGCGTTGCGGGGAATTTAAACTGTTTAACATAATGTGCGTACTGCCATTGGAGCTATAGAGTAAGCACGCAATAAGCGATATAGTGTAGTTCTAATTAATTAAAACATTTTAATTCAAACCACCCAAACTTATGCCAACCTTTGACTTAAAAACCATCATTTTTATGTCAATGCTTCTAACATTCATGCTCTCGATGTTGTTAGGGATTACCCGTTCGCATCATAAAGACATGAATGGCCCCGGTTATTGGGCTGTCGGCAACTTGGTGATTGGCTTGGGGATGGTCATTCTATTCTCCAAGTTTGAATCTACCCAATGGCATATTTTGCCAGGCGTTGTGCTGATTGGCTTGGGTTTAGGTTTGTTTATCAATGGCATACAAGCTTTTTCTGGGAAGCGGGTAGTGCGTCTACTTCCAGTATTGATTGGTGTGTTGCTCACAGCGCTCAATGCTTACCTAATACAGCATCAACAAGATTTACGCATGGTGGTGATAGGCAATGCGCTGGTGTTTTCTATGGTGTATTTGCTGGGGGCTAGGCTCACCTTTGGTAAAGATGATGGCTTGGTGGGCAATCTTTATTGGATGGCCTCCAGCTTGTTTTTTATGATGGCCTTGCTGCTCATCGCACGCGTGCTTTCAGCGTTTTATATGGAAAGCGATTTATTCAAAAGCTTTCTAGATTGGCCGGTGAATGCCTACACCTTCATGCTGGCCTGTGTGATTCAGTTTTTTGTATCTGTACTGTTTGTGCTCATGCTCACCGCGCAGGTGAATCAAAACCTGCAATCCATGGCTACCGTGGATAGCTTGACCAACGTATTCAATCGCCGCGGTTTACAAGATGCCGCTGTCAAAATGCATGCGATTTGTAAGCGTATTCAAATCCCGATGTCGCTTTTGCTGGTGGATTTGGATCACTTTAAAAAAGTGAACGATACCCATGGCCATTTGGCAGGTGATGAGGTGTTGATTGTGGTGGCTAAAACCATTAAATCGACTCTACGTGCAGGGGATGTGGTGGGGCGCTATGGTGGTGAAGAGTTTTGCGTGTTATTGCCCAATACCAGTGAGAAAGAGGCTGTGGCGTTGGCTGAACGTATACGCGAAATCATTCAGCATAAAAAGATATCCATACGCCATGTGAAAAAAACATCACAATCTACCAATGAATTGAAATGCACCGTGAGTATCGGTGCGGCTGGTTCTGAGACAACTGGTTACGATGTACAGCGCTTATTGGCCTCAGCTGATAATGCTTTGTATATGGCAAAAAACCGCGGTAGAAATCTGGTGGCTACGCATGCTGGCATTGCCACTAAATCACACTAATTCTCTTCTTGATCGTCTGCTTCTGCGGTTTTTTCTTTGATGGGTGCTGATGATTCCAGCATGGCTTGACGGCTAGCAGGGGTCTCTAAACTCACGCGACCTATCGCACCACTGCGATAATCAGTAAGCAATGTCATGGCCGTGCGTTCCATATCCCACTCACCATCATGTCGTTTATAGGCTCTGCGTTTGGCAATTGCCTCAAGCAGGTCAATACTATCAATGGTATTGACGTCTAATTTCATGGCATCTAGCTTGTAGCGCGCATTGAGCAGTGCAGGATAGGATTTGAGCAGCACATTCCCTAAAAACACGGCCACATCTTCATCAATCACTGCATTTCTGCCAATGGCGTGACTGGCTGCCAGCATATAGCCATCGCTATCATGGGCAATTTTTGGCCACATCATGCCAGGTGTGTCGGTGATGCTCATGGTGTCATCTAAATCAAAGCGTTGCTGGCTTTTGGTGACTGCAGGCTCGTCGCCCACTTTGGCCACACGGCGGTTCAACAAGGCGTTCATTAAGGTGGATTTACCCACATTGGGGATGCCCATAATCATCATACGCAAGGGTTTTAAATGGGTGCCTCGATGCGGTGCTAATTTCCGGCATAGCCCTGGGATTTTTTTTGCATCACCGGGCTTTTTACAGGAGAGGGCAACGGCTTTAGTGTTGGGCTGGGCATTAAAGTAATTCAACCATGCTTGGGTTGTGGTAGGGTCGGCTAAATCGGCCTTGTTTAAAATTTTAAGGTTGGGGCGCTGACGGAATAAGCGCATCTCATCAATCATCGGATTATGGCTGGCGGCAGGTAAGCGAGCATCCAATACTTCAATCACTACGTCAATAAACTCCATGGTTTCTTCTGCTTTTTTGCGTGCAGAAGTCATGTGTCCTGGATACCACTGAATTGCCACTAAATGCTCCTAATACGTTAAAAGTAGTTGAAATGTGAAATGCACAGTTTGCAAAGTTGTGAGCATTTTAGCATTGAGATGGTTTATCTAAAGAATTAAGTCAACTTGCTCACTACCTTGTTGTGAATGACACTCATCAGCTTTTGGCAAGGCTTCTTTTTTTCATCTAGTGCTTGAGCAGGCGCATGCGCATATTAGGGATGATTCAATATGCATAAATTATGTATACATCAGTATATAGTTATACTTGTGTATATTATTTTGAGCTTCTAGATACGCAGTTCAAACTTGATGCGCAATTGGACTTGGCGGAGCGGCCTAAGTCTACTATTAATCAATCTTCAAACCTTAATACTAAGAAAAAATATGATCAATCTAAAAAAATCTACTTTAGCGGTCTTGGTCGCAGCTACATTGGTATCAGCCTGTGCTTCAACACCACCGCAAATTGCAAATAAAAAAACCTATAATGCTCCAGGACAGGAATTGGTGTTTGGTGGAATATTTTATCCTGACAAGAATCAGCTAACGATTACGGTGAATGATGATTCAATCATGAAAGGATCATTTCCTCCATTTACCCCCACCAGAAACTTTCAGAGCAAATATAAAAATATATCGATATCGGCACATTGTTATTTTGGCTCTGTACTTAGCTCAAACAAAGGTGTGTTTGGCATAGTAGCTGAAGCAGTGCAGGCCAATAAGGGGGTGAGCGCTGATAAGTGTGATATTTCAGTGGATTCGAAAAAAGTAGAGACTCTATACTTTTACTCTTTGTAGTTAAGTCATCCGACTGAATATCGATTATCAGGTAGTTTAATAACAAGCCCACTGTGTTGCTGATGCTGCAGTGGGCTAATGTTGTGTTATGGCTTGTGTGCTAAATGTTAAGGTGTTTAGCCATCACATATTTCGCATGAATCTGGCTAGGCATCTGGTTTGATAGGGTCAATAGTAATCTAAGATTTCACCTAATGTTCCTTGCGCCTGCGTTGAGATCTTTCCTCAGGATTCGAACGCTCATAGCGCTCACGAATTCTCTCTTTTTGCTCAGGCGGTACATCTCTCCAGCGTTCGCGCAGTTCGTTACGTTCTTCCGGTGGCAATTGTCTATACTCGCGCATCCGTTCTTTAATGCGACCTTTTTCATCTGGGCTTAAATTGTCGTAGCGGTGCATTCTGTCCTGTAAGCGGTTGCGCTGTTCTGGTGGTAGGCTGTTCCAGCGTTCGGCGCCTTTGCGCAAGCGCTCTTGGCGATTGGGCGGCAGGTCACGCCAATTATCACGCATCGGGGCGAGCGTTTCTTGTTGTTGAGGCGATAGACTTTCCCAATCAACACCATCTGCATGCGCTAGTGTGTAACACTGTGTAAATATTACGAATAGCGACACACTAAAGACAGACTTTAGGCGCCTGTGAGGTACAGAGTAAAGCTGCATGGTATTTCCCTTGTTTTTTCCTTCATTGCCATAGTGCAGTACGCCTCTTAAGGTGGGCGCTTTTTGTATTACTGTATGCAATAGCATACTTTTAAATTGCATACACAAGCTGATTAACATTAGGCGGTGTATGCGTTTACATCATTCATAGAGTTTAGTTTGTTCTGGCTAGGCTTTGTTTCATCCAGCCACAAATAGAAATCCGGATCAGTGATCGTATCAAGGTCTTCCGGGCTTTCTACCACTTCAAACATTGCCGTGTATTCACCAGAGATAGCAGCAGGGCTTGAGGCTTGTTGCGCCGGTAAAATAAACATAATGGCCATTACACTACAAAACGCAACGCCAGCCACTGGCGCCCAAACCATATTGTTCTGCAGCAGCTTTTGCAGCCAAGTCTGTTGTGGTTTTTGCTGCAAAGCTTTGCGGCGAATGGTGTATAGACGCTGTTGAGTCTCGGCATCAATCTCATTGGTCGAGGCTGTCAGCCCGGCATGAATGCGGTCGGTAAATGTTTTTTCATCAATAGTCATGGTTGAAAATCCTTTAATGCAGTCCGTAACTTTTCTAATGCGCGTGAATAATGGGTTTTGACACTACTTTCCGAGCATTGCATAGCTTTAGCCGTATCACTAATGTCTAACCCTTCCCAAATACGTAGTAAAAACACTTGTTGTTGGCGCAATGGCAGTTCGCTTAATGCACCATTCAAATGTTCTACAAACTCGGCATCCTGCAGTTGAATATCTGGAAAGCTTGATATCTCTGCAGGTTGCTGTTCAAGTAAGTCTTCACTGTCTTCCTCGTCAGAGGGCTGATTTAGCCAACTTCTAAAGCGGTTACGCACGCTTTGGCGACGATGAAAGTCCATAATCCGTGATTCTAATATAGTATAAAACAACGGTTTCCATGAGGCTGCTGGTTGGTCGCTGTATTTTTGTACCAGCTTAATCATGGCGTCTTGCACAATGTCCAAGGCATCATCGCGATTGCCTGTGGCCAATTGTGCAATTCGAAAAGCACGACGCTCAATTTCCGCTAAAAACGCTTCCATTGTTTACTTCTGATTCACGCAGATATCTGTCATGCTTGTATTTTAAATCAAACACAACCTGATTAGCGATTTTTACGACGGTCTTCGCGTCTATCTAACCTACTATTAATGCGCTCACCTTTATTATCTAAGCGGTTGTCAATTCTATCGCCACGTTCATCTAAACGGTTATCAATGCGATCACCTTTATTGTCTAGACGTTGGTCGATACGGTCACCTTTGTTTCTTAAATGGTCAGCACGGTTTTCGTGACCGTTGGCTTCGGCTCTGTCGGCTTTGTTGTCTAGGCGGTTATCAATACGGTCACCCTTGTTGTCCAAACGGTTCTCGATGCGTTCACCTTTGTTATCCAAGCGGTTTTCAACACGATCGCCGCGATTATCCAGACGTTGTTCAATGCGGTCACCACGTTTGTCTAAATCCACAGCAGGTTTTTCATCATCAGCATATGCTGATGCAGTGAACATACAGCTGATAGCTACGATTATCAAAGTTTTATTCATGTTATTACTCCCATCGATTGTTATTAGTTCGGGAAAATATTGCCGCCCTTACTCATCAAAACGCGGAACGCGGTGCTAAGACGACAGCCTCGTTAATATTTTTGGGCGGCCAGGACAATGCACGATAAAATACGGTTATGACGATGCCTGCCGAAATCAAACCGCACCAATCCATAGAGCTACTGAAGGCTTTGCATATCTTGACCCGCGATGGCAAGCTTAATCAAGACAGCCGCCGTAAGCTCAAGCAGGTGTATCACCTGGTTAATTTTATAGAACCTTTGCTTGACGATGTGCTGAGTAAAACGCCTAACCCGACTGTGGTGGACCATGGTGCTGGTAAATCTTATTTAGGCTTTATTTTGTATGATTTGCTGCTTAAGCAGCAAGCAGCAGGTCAGGTGGTGGGGGTTGAAACCCGCGCTGATTTGGTCGAAAAGTCCAAAGCGCTAGCGCAGACTTGCGGCTTCTCTAGAATGGATTTTCATCATTTGAGTGTGGCGGATTCCATGACCTCTACCTTGATTCCTGAGCAAGTGCAAATTGTCACGGCCTTACATGCCTGCAATACAGCCACCGACGATGCGATTCAGTTTGGATTGAATAAACAAGCGCAGTATATGGTGTTGGTGCCTTGCTGTCAGGCAGAGGTAGCCGAGGTGATGCGGCAGCTCAAAGCAGAAAGCTTAAGCAAAACTGGTTTGAGTGAACTGTGGCGTCATCCTATCCATACCCGAGAATTTGGCAGCCATATTACCAATGTGCTGCGATGCTTGCAGTTAGAGGCGCATGGCTATCAAGTGACGGTGACCGAATTGGTAGGCTGGGAGCATTCTATGAAAAACGAGTTGATTATTGCTAAATTCACAGGCCAACCCAAGCGGGCAGCGCAAAAGCGACTGCAAGAAATACTGGATATGTTGAACCTAAATGCATTACAGCATCGTTTTGGTATAGGTGTGGCAGAATAAGTATTTGCGCATGTGAATGATTACGATACGAGACATTCATAAACGCTCGCTGTAGGCATACAATCCAAGTTTGTTCATAACGCCCATCTTGCACGTCAATGAGCGCGCTAACTTTTCGGCAAAGTATTTTGCAATTCAAACTAGCGCATCAGCGCTAACTCATTGGTTTTATTCACGTACAAATTATTTACATGTAAAACTACTAGTCCGCTATACCATCCTTCGTCACGCTATCTTCACTTTGTCATCCTTTGCGGTGGCTTTTGCTAGTCCGTAGTGACTAGCGTTTTTGCGACACTCTTAATTTTTCACAACTTTTTAATTGCTACAGTGTGCAAGTCACAAAGACTGTGCGCTGGCCTATTTAATTTTAGTTGAGAGATGATTGTGAAAAATCCATTACTGCCTATATACCAAGTTGTTGTGTTTCTCAGTTTATGCGTGCTTGCAGGCTTAAGCCATGCCTCCACACAAGGGGTGGTGATTAGTCAGGTGTATGGCGGTAATGGCGCGAGCTTTAACCGTGATTATGTTGAATTGTTTAATGCGTCTACGCAACCAGTAGATATTTCAGGTTGGTCCATTCAGTACTCCAGCGCTAGCGGTACAGGTTTGTTTTCTGGCAATGGTGTGACTGTGTTAAATGGTGTATTGCAACCTGGGCAATATTATTTGGTGGCGTTGGCAACAGCAACCAGTGGCACGGCACTGACCGGTGAAAATCAGACCGGTACCACTAATTTGAGTGGCGCATCTGGCAAGGTGGTGTTAGTGAATAACAGTAGCGGGCTTGCCTGCAACGGTGGTTCTACAGCGTGTAATGCTGTGCAGCAAGCACAAATTGTGGATTTGGTTGGGTATGGCTCGGCGAATTATTTTGAAACCCAAGCAGCACCAGCACTTACCACAAGCACTGCATTACTGCGTTCTGGTAACGGTTGTACGGACACTAACAATAACAGCACAGATTTTGTCACGGGTGTGCCAGCACCAAGAAATACTGCATCTGCATTGCAGGTGTGTGGAAGCCCAGCTAATCAGCCTATCTTACTTGGCTGTCAAGCGTTGACAGCGAATATTGGTCAAGCCGGTGAGGTGCAACTGACTGCCACAGATGCAGACAGCGTGGTGAATAACGTAATGGCAGTTTCTGGGCTGGTGAATGGGATTACCTTAAGCAACTTTGTAGCTGCCACACAAGAAGGCACCAGTGCTAGCGTTACGCTGAGCACAGATGGCACCTTGGCTGCAGGCACTTATCCTGTGCAAGTCAGTTTTAGCAATGACGATGCCCAATCTGCCAGTTGCACAGTGAATGTGACGGTGCAGGCGGCTGCCGGTGTTACGCGTATTTATGATATTCAAGGCGGCGCGCTAGGCACCGCATCTGTGAGCCCTTTAAATGGCACAACGGTCACTACAGAGGGTGTGGTAACGGCAGTATTCCCTGGGTTAAATGGCTTTTATATTCAAGATGAAACAGGCGATGCTAACCCGCAAACTTCAGATGGTGTATTTGTGTTTGTTGGTAGTGCACCCACTGTTGCTGAGGGACAAAAAATCCGTTTAACCGGCAATGTGACAGAGTTTAATACTGTGACGCAGCTGGTGAGCCCAAGCAATATTCAAGTGCTGGCGAGCAACCAAGCTGTATTGCCTTTGGATATTAGCCTACCAGAAGCGACCGAAGGCGATTTAGAAGCTTTCGAAGGCATGTTGGTACGCATTGTTTCCCCCATGACTGTGGCGCAAAATTATTTCCAAGGGCGTTATGGTCAAGTTACGTTGGCAGCGAATGGTCGCTTGACAAAGCCTACCAATATTTATCGCCCGGCATCTAACGAGGCATTATTGTTGACGGATGAAAATGCGCGTCGCCGCATCACATTGGATGATGGCAGCAGTGCGCAAAACCCAAATCCAATTCCGTTTATTGGGCAAGACAATACCTTGCGTGCTGGCGATATTGCGCAGTCCGTTACGGGTGTGATTGATCATGGCTTGATTACTGCAAGCAGTTCGGGCCCACGTGATTACAAGATACACCCAACAGTCACGCCAGTCTTTAGCCGCGAAAATGCCAGAACAGCGATACCGGCTGGCGTGGGTGGCAATATCAAGGTGGCCAGCTTTAACGTGTTGAATTATTTCACCACATTTACCAATGGCAACACGGCCAATGGGCAAACTGGTCAAGGCTGTCAATTAGGCAGCAGTAACTCGGCTAGCAACTGCCGTGGGGCTAACAATCTGGCTGAGTTTGTACGTCAGCGCGACAAAATTGTGGCCGCTCTATCTGCAATCAATGCTGATGTGGTGGGTTTGATGGAGATTCAAAATAACGGTGCGACTGCAGTGCAAAATTTGGTGGATGCGCTCAATGCTGTGATGGGTCTTGGCACCTATGCACGCGTGCCAGACCCAGTGGCTGGCACCGGCACAGATGCCATCAAAGTGGCCATGATTTATAAACCAGGCAAGTTAAGTCTGGTGGGTGCTGGACTGTCTGATACCGATAGCGTCAATAATCGCCCAACATTGGCGCAAACGCTGATGGCGACTAATGGCGAGAAGTTTTCTGTATTGGTGAATCACTTTAAATCTAAAAGCTGTGGTGATGCGAGTGGCAATAACTTAGATAGCGGTGATGGTCAAGGCTGCTATAACGGCCAACGTATATCTCAAGCGCAACGCTTATTAACCTTTATCAGCACAGTGCAAGCAAATGCGGCTGACAATGATGTGCTAGTGATTGGCGATTTGAACGCTTATGGTCAAGAAGACCCGATAGAGGTATTGCTGAGTGCCGGTTATGCAGACCAAATTGCCCGCTTTCATGCCGATCAAGGGTATTCCTACGTGTTTGATGGCGAGTCCGGTTATTTAGACCACGCACTTGCAAACGCTGCCATGTCTGGACAAGTAACGGGTGTCACTGAGTGGCACATCAACGCGGATGAGCCATTTGTGATTGATTACAACACCGAGTTTAAACCACAAGATTTATATACCTCAACGCCATACCGCTCCTCTGACCATGATCCTGTGGTGGTGGGCTTGCGCTTGTTAAAACCAGTTCAAGGTAGCCAAGGCCGCGATACTTTAGTCGGCACGCCAGGTGACGATGTGATGAGTGGTGGTGCAGGCGCCGATACTTTGACCGGTGGTGCGGGTAGTGACCTGTTTGTATTCAACAATATGCGTGATGCCATCGACACCATCACAGACTTTACACCACAAATAGATCAAATCAACTTGGCTGGCTTGTTAGATAGCATCGGCTATGCCGGCGCAAATCCATTCAATGATGGATATACCAGATTAGCCATGGTCGGTGGCCGCTTACATCTACAAATTGATGGTGATGGTGCCGGTGCTGGCGTGTTTAAAACATTGGCCATATTGCAAGGTGTGCAGCTGTCAGCAGTGAATGTCAGCAGAGATTTTGTGTGGTAGCAGTATTGAAGTGATTTGCATGTTGAAACAAAACGATGAACTGAATTAATTTACTTGGGAGAAATGAAGATGCGTTACAACAAGTTATGGGTATTGGCCATGTTGGCAGTTGGCAATGTACAAGCGGCAGACATTACACAATGGAATTTTAACTCTGTGCCAGCCGATACCAGTACGACTACAGGGTCTTTAATTGCCAGTGTTGGTGTGGGCAGTTTAAGCACATTAGGTTCTGTGACCCAAACCTTTGCCAGTGGTACCTCTAATGGTGGTTCAACCGACCCAGTGACTGTAGATGACACAGGCTTAAGCACACTGACCTATGCTGCACAAGGTACCAACAACAAGTTGAACGGTGTGCAATTTAATGTCAGCACCTTGGGCTTTGAAAATATTGCTGTGTCCTATGATTTACGTCACAGCAACACTAGCTCACGCTATGAGCAATTTCAGTACTCAATAGATGGCACCAACTTTGTCGACTTTGCCTTGTTTGACGGCAACGCAGGTGATACTTGGTTTAACAACCGTACCGTGGATTTATCTGCGATTAGCGGTGCAGAGAATAACGCTAGCTTTGCCTTCCGCATTGTCAGCGCATTTGCTCCCGGCACATCCGCTTACGCTGCATCCAATGCTGGCAGTAGCTATGCCACTAGCGGCACATGGCGATTTGATATGGTGACCGTGTCAGGTGACACCATCGCCGCAGTACCAGAGCCAGAGAGCTATGCCATGTTGTTGGCTGGTCTGGGTGTGATGGGCTTTGCAGCGCGTCGTCGTCAAGCCTAGTCTACAAAATTCATTTAAAGGAAATCGTATGTTAAGAATCAAAACATTAGCATTCAGCATCACCATGCTATTTGCTGCCAATACAGCATTGGCAGAAGGTGTGACTTTATTACATGTGGGCGATCAGGAAAGTTGGTTGCTCTCGGCACAAGGTAACTTGCGTGATAACGCAGGGCAGGCCATTTCATTTTATGGTGGTATCGACCGCTTAGCCACCGTGATGCAAAATGCCCAAGCTGCTGCGGCAAGTAATGGCCGTTTTGTATTAAAACTCAATGCAGGGGACGCATTTCTGCCAGGCCCACGTTTTACTGCTAGTCTAGACAATTTGGCCACTGCCTATACAGATGGTGGTCAAGATTTTTATGATGCCATTGCCATGCGTCAAATTGGTTTTGATGCCACTGTATTTGGTAATCATGAATTTGACCTTGGCCCAACCTTAGCAGCACGTTATGCCAAAGTAACCGGCACTACCTATCTATCAACCAACCTCAATTTTGATGCAACCCCAGAATTTGCCAGCCTCAAAACGGCAGGTGTGGTGGCTCCATCCAAAGTGGTGACCACCACTGGTGGTAAAAAAATTGGGATTGTGGGCGCAACAACGCCGTTGCTGCCATCTATTTCATCCCCAGGTACTGTGAACTTAATTGGCTACAGCGCAAGTAATACCGAGCAGCAAAATCTACTCGCTTTGGTACCGCTTATTCAATCTGAAGTAGATCGCCTGAAAAGTGATGGCGTGAACATGATTGTATTAATCAGTCACTTACAAAATGCGGCCAATGAAATCAATACCGTTGTGCCCGCGCTGACAGGTGTGGATTTGGTGGTGTCAGGTGGTGGTCATGAGTTGATGACTGACCCTGACGATTTGGTCATCAACGGCGGTGTTGCCCCTACCTTTAATACTCATCCAGTGTATGCAACAGACTTAACTGGCAAGCAAGTGCCAGTGCTAACGGGTCATTTTGGTAACCGCTATGTGGGTGAAGTAAATCTGACGATTGACGACACCACGGGTGCGCTCACCAGCATTGATAGCACACGTATGATACGCGTGACCGGTGCAGCTGCAGACGCAGATAAAGTGACAGGTGACCCAGCGTTGTTCAGCAGCGTCATTACCCCAGTCAGCAACTATATTGCGGCTTTAAATGCCCAAATTATTGGCACCACAGCAACCAAGCTAAATGGCCCAACGCACACCACTTGTGCGGCACTGCCTTGCGTGTTTGTGGCGGGCGTGCGTAATGCTGAAACAGGCTTGGGTAACTTGGTGGCGGATGCCATGCGCTTTGCGGGTAATGCCGATGTGGCCATTCAAAATGGTGGCGGCATCCGCACCAATATTGCTGCGGCAGGCAATGTCTCGGTTGGGGATACGTTTAATGTGTTGCCCTTCACCAACTTGGTGAAACGCGCCCCCAGCATGAACGCAACGCAGCTCAAAGATATTTTAGAGCACGCTTATGCTGATACCAGCCCGACGGGCCGCGCCAATGGTCGTTATGCGCAAATCTCTGGTATGCAAGTGACGTACAACAGCTTAAATACAGCGCGCAGCACGGTTGGCACAGGTAACCGCATTTTGCGCGTGGTGTTAGATGACGGCACGGTACTGATTGATAACGGTGTGGTGGTGAACACGACACGTACATTCTCATTTGCGACCATTGATTTCACCGCCAACGGTGGTGATGGGTATCCATTTGCTGCCAACAGCGTAGTGTTTGAGAACAGCCCATTCACTATTACTTACCAAGAAGCCTTAGCCAACTACATTCAAACACCCAAAGCTGCTGGTGGTCTTGGCCGATTGAGTAATGCTGATGGCGATGAAATTACCAACAATGCTTATGGTTTGGAGAATCAATACGATACCCAAGGCCGTTTGATAGATACCGCGATTGCTGCTGCAACAACAGGGGTGACCAAAACAGGTACTGCTGGTCGCGATACTTTGGCTGGTACCAATGGTAACGACATATTGGTTGGTGGGGCAGGTGCAGATACGCTAACTGGTGGTGCAGGTGCCGATACCTTTGTTTACAACGACATGCGTGATGCTGGCGATACCGTTACGGATTTCACCCTGTATGCAGACAAATTAAGTTTATCCACTGTATTAAATAAAGCAGGTTACGCAGGGGCGACACCCGTTGCAGATGGCTATGTACGTTTAGTAGACATCACAGGTGGCGTGAGTGTGCAAATAGATACCGATGGCCCAAGTGGCGCAGCTGGCTTCCGACCGCTAGTAACGCTTAGAGGCTTGGTAGCACACCAACTCTCAGCAGCACGTGACTTTAATTAATAGCATCCATTTTTAGATTAAAAGGACGAATCATGAACATGAAAAAACAAGGGATTACAATAGCCGCAACATTGGCGATGGTATTTGCAGGCAATGCAATGGCGGTCACCAACGGTAGTTTTACCAATGGCTTAAATGGTTGGAACGCGTTAGGCGATGTGAATTTGCAAGCTGGTGCTATTTTGATGACCACCGCATCTGTGGATTTTGAAGATGACTTTCCTGAGTCTGCTGGTGCCTTCAATGCCTCTGGCACTGCGGCTGCAGAAACTGGTGTGGTGGGTGGTATTGAAGATTTTATTGGTATTGCCATGGGTACATTAAATGTACAAGAAAACTTTGCGTTTGAAGGTTCAGTGCTCAAGCAAACCTTTAATGTGAATGCGGGCGATACCCTAACATTTAATTGGAACTTCTTTACTAACGAAACCAGCAGCGGTGCAGATTATGCATTTGTCAGCATCAACGGTAATTTAACGCAATTGGCTGCACCTAGCGATGCAAGCAGCAGTTCATTGCCTTACGCCTTCACCACAGGTTTTCAAACTTTTAGTCAAACGTTTGATGCTGCATCCTCTGTGACATTGGCTTTTGGTGTGGTGGATGTAAACGACTACAACGTGACTTCAGCCTTGTGGTTTGACAATGTGGCAGTGGTGCCTGAGCCAGAAACCTATGCTATGTTTTTAGCTGGGTTAGGTTTAATGGGTTTTGCTAGCCGTCGCAAACAAGCTTAATCAATCAGCAAGCCTTACAAAATTGCGGACGTACACAATGTGTGCGTCCGTTTTTATTTATGCCTATAAAATTGTGTCGTATCATGCATGAAACAAAACAGGAAACCAGCAATGAAGACATTATTAGCCTTGATTCTCTCAATGATCACACAACTTGCGTTTGCAGAAAAAACCATCCCCAAACCGGCGCAGCCCTACCAAGATTTTAGTGGTGTTTATACTTGCACAGGAGACGATGCCCACGAAGGCAAATACACGGGTACCGTCACCATGCAATTAAAGCCTGAGCATAGCAAAGGCCCTTATGCCAGTTATGATTTTAAGTTGAAAGTACCAGGTTACGGGACCTACTTAGGTCATGCTGCAGCCAATGGCGATGTAGCCGCCATGCACTTTGCGCTTACTGATCAAAGCACTAAAGACTACGGAACTGGGATTGCCCGCTTTACGCAAGACAAGCAAGGCAAACTGCATTTTCACAAATTTTATTTTGAGCCGGAATTTAAAGGCGGTAACACGGGTCAAGAAGATTGCGTCAGAAAGTAAAGCGGCAAATGCCACCATCATGCATTCATATCTGGCGTGTTAAAATCACGCCTTTATGAGCCAAATCAATCCCTCTCAACTTATCTCCCAATTAGAAAAGCAATTGCCAGCCTGTATGCTGGTGCATCGCTTTGTGTTGCGTCGTCGCTTGCAACAAGCTAAAGATTTACTTAAACAGCAAAAGCCAGTTGAAAAATCGTTGGTGGATATTGCCAATGCGGTGCAGAAATCTATCCAGCAATACCAACAGCGATTAGCGCAATTGCCTAAGCCAGAATATCCGCTGGAGCTACCGGTCAGTGGTAAAAAAAATGAGATTGCAGCCGCCATTCAGCAGCATCAAGTGGTCATTGTGTGTGGTGAGACCGGTTCTGGTAAGACCACCCAGCTACCTAAAATATGTTTGGAATTAGGCCGTGGTGTATCAGGATTGATCGGCCATACCCAACCACGACGGATTGCTGCACGTTCTGTGGCCAGTCGAATTGCGCAGGAGCTTAACTCGCCGCTTGGTCAGACGGTAGGTTACAAAGTACGCTTCAACGATAAGTTGTCAGAATCCAGCTATATCAAATTGATGACCGATGGGATATTGCTAGCAGAAACGCAGGGCGATAAATTTCTCAATGCCTATGACACCATCATTATCGATGAGGCACATGAGCGCAGTTTAAACATTGATTTCCTGCTGGGGTATCTCAAACAATTACTCCCCAAACGCCCCGATTTAAAAGTCATTGTGACTTCGGCCACCATTGATGCCGAGCGGTTTTCCAATCACTTTGTGGGTGCGCCGATTATTGAGGTATCTGGTCGTACTTATCCAGTGGAGGTGCGTTACCGCCCCTTGGGTAAGGCGGGTTTCCGTGCAAAAGAAATCGCTGAAGCTGAAAATGCGCAATTTGATCTAGATGACGATACTGTGTTTGGGATTGCGCGCAAAGCTAAAACAGAAGCGCGTTGGTTAGAAGAAGACGACGAAGAAGAAGCCATTGAAGAAGCGATTTTAGATGCGGCCGATGATTTGTTGCGGCAGGGGGATGGCGATATTTTGGTGTTTCTGCCTGGCGAGCGTGAAATCCGCGACGTGGCCGACCATTTGCGTAAATACCAAGGTCGCTCAGCCAAGCTCAAACACATTGAAGTGCTACCCTTGTTTGCACGCTTATCTATTGAAGATCAGCAGAAAATCTTTAAAAGCCACAGTACCCGCCGCATAGTTTTAGCGACTAACGTTGCGGAAACTTCATTAACAGTGCCTGGCATTAAATATGTGATTGATGCGGGCTTGGCGCGCGTTAATCGTTACAGTCCTCGTGCTAAAGTTGAGCAGTTACAAATTGAGAAAATTAGCCAAGCAGCCGCTAAGCAACGCGCAGGGCGATGTGGCCGAGTATCTAACGGTATCTGTGTGCGACTCTATTCCGAAGAAGATTTTAATAGCCGCCCAGCGTTTACCGAACCGGAAATTTTACGCAGTTCTTTGGCTTCGGTGATTTTGCGCATGGCAGCGTTACGCTTAGGCGATGTGGCTGAGTTCCCGTTTATAGAAGCGCCAAGCACACGCCTGATAGCTGATGGTTACTTATTGCTGCAAGAGTTGGGTGCAGTCAATGAACAACGTCAAATCACCGAGATTGGTTTACAGTTGGCTAAGCTACCTCTAGACCCACGTGTAGGGCGTATGATCCTAGCGGCCAAGCGTGAAGGTTGTCTCAAAGAGATATTGGTAATTGCGAGCGTTCTTAGCATACAAGACCCACGCGAACGCCCCATGGATAAGCGCGAAGCGGCTGACAATGCCCATGCAAAATTTGCAGGTGAAGGTTCAGACTTTATGAGCTACCTCAAACTATGGGATTGGTTTGACCATGCGCTCAAGCACAAAAAATCGAATAAAGATTTGCTCAATCAGTGCCATGCCAATTTCTTGTCATTTTTACGCTTAAAAGAGTGGCGAGAGCTGCATGGGCAACTGCTGGATATTGTTGAAGAGATGCAGTTTAAATTCAACGACAAAGAGGCCAATTATGAGCAGATACACAAGTCTCTTTTGGCCGGTTTGCTGGGCAATATCGGTTTTAAAGATGGCGAGAGTGATTCCTATGCGGGTGCACGTGGTATTCGCTTTCATATTGCGCCTGGTTCGTGCTTGAAGAAAACGCGCCCTAAATGGGTGATGGCCGCAGAACTGGTAGACACCACCAAGTTATATGCACGTTGTATAGCGAAAATCGAGCCGGATTGGATTGAGCCATTGGCACGCGGCTTAACGCAAAGTCACTATAGTGATCCGCGTTGGGATCGAAAACTGGCGCAAGTGATAGCTTGGGAACGTTTGAGCTTGTATGGCCTGACCATCATTCCCAAACGACGCGTACATTACGGTCCAATTAATCCAGTGGAATCTCGCGAGATTTTTATTCGTGAGGCGCTAGCCAATATGGAGTTTGATACCAGAGGCGCATTTTTTGATGCTAATCGACGCATGATTGCGGAAGTTGAAGAATTGGAGCACAAGGCGCGTCGCCAGGATGTATTGGTGGATGAACATCAATTGTTTGCGTTTTATGATGCCGTCATCCCGCCAATTAGCGCGCAATATAGCATTGTGAATGGTGCTGGGTTTGAAAAGTGGCGCCTAGATGCGGAAAAGTTAAATCCTAAGTTGTTGTATCTCACGCGCGATGCGTTGATGCGACATGGTGCATCTGGGGTAACTGAAGCACAGTTTCCGGAAACGTTTGAGATGGATGGTACGACTCTGGCTTTGAAATACCGATTTGAGCCCGGCCATGCTTTGGATGGCGTGACCGCAACTGTGCCTTTGGCTTTGCTGAATCAATTAGATGCCAAACGTGCTGATTGGCTGGTGCCTGGCATGATACGAGAAAAGCTCACTGCGTTAATTAAAGCACTGCCTAAAACTTACCGGCGTGTGTGTGTGCCGGTGCCTGAGTTTGTTACCGGGTTTTTGGAGCAGCACTCGGTTCAAGATACTTTATTGCCCACGCTGGCAGAATACATACACCGTAAAACTACGCTCAAGCTATCAGAGTCGGATTTTGATTTATCTGCATTGCCCGAACATTTATGCATGAACTTTAGCGTGATAGATGAAAAGGGCCGTGAGTTGGGCATGGGCCGAGACTGGTTGGCGCTTAAAAAACAATTGGGCTCTGCGGCACAGCTGACATTTAGGGCAAACTCGCCCAGTATTGAAAAAACGGACTTAAAACAGTGGGATTTTGGCGACCTGCCAGAAACCTTAACCTTTAGCCGAGATGGACACCAACTCACCGGATACCCAGCGTTGGAAGACCAAATTGACAGCGTTGCGGTCAAACTGTTTGATACGGTTGCTGAGGCTGGCGTAAATCATCGTAAAGGTGTTTGCCGGTTGATGCGCTTTGAGTTAAAAGAGCAAATGAAGCAGTTGGAAAAAGGGTTGCCTAATTTTAATCAGTACGCCTTATTGCTGCGCAATATCATTTCGCCCGAAGAGTTACGCGAAGATATGTTGGCCGCAATCGCTGACCGCGCGTTTATCGGTGAGGACGATTTGCCTAGAACCAATGATGCCTTTATGAAATTAAAACAGCGTGCACGTGCTCGATTGCCGGCAGTGACTGATGCGGTGACAAGGCAAGCACAAGCGATTGCTAATGAGTATCAGGCATTAGTGCAGCAACAGGCCAAAATGCCTGCTACGGTGAATCGACTGAAGCGCGATTGCGAGCAGCAAATAAGATTACTGGTGTATCGCGGTTGTTTTAATCAAACACCGTGGGAATATTTGCAGCATGTGCCACGCTATTTGAAAGCCTTGCGTCTGCGTATTGAAAAACAACCCAGCAATCCTGATCGTGATGGCAAACATGCGGCCAGTGTTGGGCTGATTTGGCAACGATGGCAAGATAAGATACAGGCACTACAAGCTGCCAATAAAACTATTTCACCTGCCATGGCAGAGTATCGCTGGTTGATTGAAGAGCTACGCGTATCCTTGTTTGCGCAAGAGTTAAGAACGCCATCGCCTGTGTCTATCAAACGCTTAGATAAAGTGTGGTCGGAGTTAACAAACTAGCGCGTATGCGGCAAGACTCTCTACTCAATTCTGATAACGCGGCAGACCAGTTTCTTGCCAAGCCCCGCCGTGAGCGTGCCATACAGATTACTGTAAGCCGCAATACCTTAGTGGCTGTGCTGGCATCATTGTTGCTGCACGCAATTCTATTGTTTTGGGTGATCCCTAAACCAGAGATGAATCCTATTCCGCAATCAACGACCATTGAAGTCAATTTGGCCCCTTTGCCACAGACTGCGCCGGTGATTGCAGAGCCGACGCCATTGCCAGAGCAACAACCTGAGCCACCAACGCCTAAAGTGATTGCGAAAAAACCGCTGGCAAAACCAAGTAAACCGAAGCCACAAGATTTTTCAGTGCCTGAAGTGCTTACGAGCCCAGCACCTAGTCCATTGCCAATGCCGCCTCCGTCGCCAAATAAACCGCCGGCACCAAACGAAGCGCCAGTGGATATGATGGCGATGGTGAATCAGCGCCGTTCCCAACGTCAAGCTATGGAGTCTTATGCTGCGCAACAAAATGCCGAAGCGGCTGCCAGAGAGCGTGGCCCGAGCGAAGATGAAAAGCGTGACCGGCGCATTATGGAAAACCTAAAAGTAGGTACCAATGGTATTTTTGAGGTGAAAACGCTCAGTACTGCCACCAACACTGCTAGCTTTAGCTTTAAAGGCTGGACTGATAATTACAATAACGCCAAGATGCAGTTTTTTCAGGTGGAAGCGCGCAGTGGGCAGGATATTCGCCTAGTGATGATTCGCCGCATGATCGATTTGATTCGCGAACATTACCAAGGCGATTTTGAGTGGGAGTCGCACCGCTTGGGTCGCTCAGTCATGAAGTCAGCTAGGATAGAGGACAGTGCAGAGCTGGAAGACTTTTTAATGCAAGAGTTCTTTGGACCGCACTATAAAACGCAATAGCTGGTGCTCAAACAACGGGACTGTAATTCTGATTTAGATTTGCGTCAGCATCTTTCTGATACCGCCTTCATCTAAGCCCTTGCCAATCAATACTACCCGACTAATAGGTTCATCTTCGTCCCAGCCCTCTAACAAAGTGGGTGGATAGGGCGTAAAGTGCACGGCATGGATAGCCAATGGCGCTGGCTGGTCTTCGGCATGGATAATACCTTTGAGTCGCAATAGCTGTTCACCATGGGTTTGGCAAAGTTTAAGGATGATAGGCTTTAAATCACGCCAGTTAAGTGGTTTGGGCATAAATACGGTAAAACTGGAGATATCATCGTGATTGGATTTTGCGGGTAACATACCACGCAGTTTTGCCGACTGGACAGGGGCGCGCAGCCAGCGTTGCGGCTCAGCCTGCTTGCCCGTGGGGTCAAATAATCCCACATCAACAATAAAGTCTGGGTCAATTTCACCATGCAGCACTTTATGCTGAGTTGCCCCAGGATTCAGCGCAATCAGTTTTTCTTTTAGTGTGTCTACTTGTGCAGGTGAAGCTAAATCTGTTTTTGTGATGAGTAACACATCAGCCACCGCTGCTTGCTTACGCGCTTCGGAGTGGCTGTCAATTTGTTCTGCGCCATACACCGCATCAATCGTGACCACTACCGCATCTAAGCGATACACCGATTCAATCACCGGCTCATTCATCAGGTTGCCTAAAATCGGTCCCGGGTCTGCCATGCCAGTGGTTTCAATCACTAGACGGTTAAACTGTGGAATGGCTTCCATCGCACGTTTAAAAAACAAATCGCGCATGGTGTCTGCTAGCTCATTACTTAAGGTGCAGCACAGGCAACCACTTTGTAAAAGTACAGTGTTATCTGCCACATAGCTACTCTCCACATTTTGCGCAAGAATATGGTCCAAGCCAGCTTCACCCAGTTCGTTAATGATGACTGCGGTATCTTTCATGCCAGGGTGGCTGAGCAGCTTGTTGAGTAGTGTGGTTTTGCCTGAACCTAAAAAGCCAGTGAGTAGTGTGACGGGTATACGTTTATCCATTCGTGTATTTTAGCCTAGTTAGGCCGCTTCTTCTGCCTCAGTTACTTCATTTTGAAGGTTTGGCCAAGCAGGGAAGGGATCAGCAAATTTAAGCCATGCCTGCATTCCAAGTGCAATTTCCGCTTCTGTAAGCAAGCATGTATCAAAGCCTTTGTTTATTTCGGCTTTGTCCATATGCATACCAATAATTACCAGCTCTTGCTGGCGGTCACCATACGGCTCTTGCCAGCGAGACTTAATGTGTTGAAAGCTTTCTTCATCTTCCGGCCAATATTGATTGGGTGTGGCCACCCACCACATGCCTGCTAACTCTGTTCTAGTAACCGCCCCTGCTTGTGACCATGTAGCACAAAAGTCGGGGCGTGAAGCAATCCAATAACGGCCTTTAGAGCGCACTACACCTGGCCATTCGCTGTTAAACCATTGCCACAAACGTTGCGGATGAAATGGTTTGCGTGCGCGATAAACAAAACTTGAAATACCGTATTCTTCGCTTTCCGGCACGTGCTCTCCGCGCAGCTCTTGTAACCAACCTGGCGCCTCTGCCGCTTGGTCAAAATCAAATAAACCTGTGTTCATAATGCGGTCAAGTTGTACTTTACCAAAACTACTATGTAGCAATTGCGCACGTGGGTTCAGTGTTTTGAGTATGCTCTCTAGTTGACCAATTTCAGAGGGTGTCATCAAGTCGGTTTTGTTCAACACTAATACGTCGCAGAACTCAATTTGGTCCACCAATAAATCGACCACCGTGCGCTCATCCTCTTCCCCTAGCGATTCACCGCGTTGTGCCAACATGTCTTGTGAGCTGTAATCTTTTAAAAAATTGTAACCATCAACTACGGTGACCATAGTGTCGAGTTGTGCGATATCGCCCAGTGAAGTGCCATCCTCATCAGCAAAAGTGAAAGTCTCGGCAATGGGCAATGGCTCAGAAATGCCTGTGGTTTCAATCAGCAAATAATCAAAACGGCCTTCTTTGGCAAGGCGCGTGATTTCTACCAATAAATCCTCACGCAAAGTGCAACAAATACAGCCATTGCTCATTTCTATCAGCTTTTCTTCTTGTCGGGATAACGCTGCGCCACCATCGCGCACTAATTGAGCATCGATATTCACTTCGGACATATCATTAACAATGACGGCTACGCGTTTGCCATCGCGATTGTTAAGAATATGATTAAGTAGGGTGGTTTTGCCTGCGCCCAAAAAGCCAGAAAGTACAGTGACAGGAAGTTTTTTCATACAATCATCCAAAAATAAGCAACAATGTTGCATTTTATTGGAGTGGTAACATTAATGCAACATTGTTGCAATTTTTATAATTAAGCAGGTTGTGGCGATGCGCAGTCTGCGCAGACACCTTTGATGTTGATATCAATCGCTGAGACTTGATATTGCGCCAATACTTTGGGTGGGAAATGAGGCTCTAGCTCAAGCACACAAGTGACTTTACCGCACACTTGGCAGTGCAAATGCGCATGGTGGTGGTCATGATTAGCAAGTAAGCCTGTGGCAGGTTGCGGTGACATCACAGCTGAAAAACGCGGTTGCGAAAGTTGAAATTTCCATGCACGTTTATCGCCAGCGCCTGCAATTTTATGAATCAGCGCATGTTCCGTCAGCCAATCCAGTACTCGGTAAATAGTCACACGGTCAATTTCTTTCTGACCAGATAACCGTTCCAGAATTTCAGGGTGACTAAGTGCACTATTAGTTTCTGCAATAATGTTGAGCACTGCCAATCGTGCTTTGGTTGGTTTTAAACCGGCTTGAAGGATAATGTCTTGAGCATTCATAGCCAGAATTATGAACTACAGGACAACATGGAACAACCTGCTTTATGTCGCGCCCAGTCTGGTCGTTTTGCTTCAAACAGTTCCATACCAGCTTGTTCGGTATAAGGGTTGCGTAATGCTTGATGTAGCTTTTCTAATAAGCTGGTGTTGTTTTGTTCAGCTAAATCAATGGCTTGTTGAGCTAAGTAATTACGTAACACATAGCGCGGGTTGTGCGCCTGCATTTGCTGCAATCGGGCACTAGGCGATTGCAGACTGCTTTGTACACGCTGACTATACACCATCAACCATTGCTCAAAATCTGCCTTGAAATTGTTGAAGCCTTGCTCGGTATAAAAAGCGGGCATTAGCGTTTCCAGCTTGGGATTGTTGATATCTAATAATGCTAAGTGTTTAAAAAATAGAGTCATGTCCACTTCTGCGCGCATCATCAATTCAAAGCAGCGATTCACCATTTCGCCATCCCCGTCTTGCCATTCGCCCATGCCAAACTTGCCAGCAAACGCTTGCGTCAGGTAGGTGATGTAAACGCTATCAAAATGGTCCAGCGCACTGTCCAAATCATTGGCACTTGGCATAATGGTAGCGAGTGCGTCACCTAAACGTTCCAGATTCCAACGGGCAATATCCGGTTGTCGTCCATAACAATATCTACGGCCTTGTGCATCGGTGGTGTTCGGTGTCCAGCCTGGGTCAAAGTTATCCACCCATCCGTAAGGACCGTAATCAATGGTGAGACCAAGAATGGACATATTGTCAGTGTTCATCACGCCATGCACAAAGCCAACCCGCATCCAATGTGCCACCATCACTGCAGTGCGCTCACAAATTTCAGTGAACCATGCAAGGATAAGCTCTGGGCTTAATACGTTGATCTCTAACTTGTGCGGTTGTGTGGGATGCCAATCGGCAAAATCTCGGTCAATAGTAAAGCTAATGAGTTGCTTCAGCAGATCAAACTCACCTCGACTGGCTGGAAGTTCAAAGTGGCCAAAGCGAGTGAATGATGGGGATACACGACATACAATGGCTCCGGTTTCCAATTGCGGATTACCGTCATAAAACATATCACGCACCACCTGTTCACCCGTGGTGACTAAGCTTAATGCTCGCGTGGTGGGCACACCCAAATGATGCATGGCTTCCGAGCACAAATACTCACGCAAGCTTGAGCGCAATACCGCACGGCCATCGGCGCGTCTAGAGTAGGGGGTGGCGCCTGCGCCTTTAAGTTGAAGTTCAAAACGTTTGCCTTGATGCATGAGCTCGCCCAACAAAATGGCACGCCCATCCCCCAATTGCCCAGCCCAGTTACCAAACTGATGACCACCGTAGCGGGTCGCATAGGATTGCATGCCGGGCAACAAACCATTACCGCTCAGCGCATCGAGCATGGCCGGGTCTTGCATGTCAGTTTGTGAGAGACCCAGCAATTCAGCCACCTCTGGTGAATAGGCAAGTAATTTTGGCGCTTTTACTGAGGTGGCTATCACCGACGACCACAGTGCATTGGGCACCTGACGGGTGAAATTGTCTGTTTCGGGGTCGCCGGGTAGCTCGCGCAGCCAGCGGTTATCAAAGGTTAGTGTTCTCATACCGTTATTGTAGTGTGTTTAGGCTTCAATATAAGAGGCAAACATCATGCATTCAGTTGCAATTTGTGACAGGATTGCTCTAACGACTCATGTATCATTACGGCTACATCAATAAAAGTGGTTTGCATGAACGTATTTTACGAAGAAGACGGTGGTTTTAAAGTGGCCACCATCATGACAGAAGCCGACAGTTCGCTTCAAGTCGAATCCCTGAGCGGCAAACGCTCCAAAATTAAATCAGCAAACGTTTTGATGCGATTTGAACAGTTGCTTTCCGGTTTTATGGAGGCTGCCAATGCCGAGGCCGAAACGCTAGATACGGATTTTTTGTGGGAATGTTGTGGCGAGGCAGAGTTTAATTTTTTAGCGCTGGCACAAGACTATTACGGCGCTAAACCAAGCCCTATTCAATCGGCAGCAGTGGCCATTAAATTACACGCAGCCCCCATGTATTTTTACCGCAAGGGCAAAGGCCAATACAAGTCGGCCCCCGCTGATACGCTCAAAGCAGCGCTGGCCGGGCAAGAAAAGAAACGCTTGCAGGCCGAACAAGTGGCGCAAATGGCGGCAGCGCTTGTTGCAGGTCAATTGCCAGAAGCGTTTAAGTCTAAATTGGATATGCTATTTTACGCGCCAGATAAAAACACCCTAGAGTGGAAAGCACTGGAGCAAGCAACGCATGACTTGCATTTAACGGCAGTGCAAGTGTTGGCTAAGGCTGGCGCAATCCCCTCGGTACATGACTATCATCTGGGTGCATTCTTGCGCGAGTATTTTCCTAATGGTAGCGAGTTTGCTGATACTGAGATTGCTCATGCAACAGACGATTTGCCTTTATCCGCTGCAGAAGCTATTAGTATTGACGATAGCACCACTACCGAGATTGATGATGCCTTATCCGTTTCCCTATTAGCCAACGGAAATACACAAGTGGGTATCCATATTGCCGCCCCGGCTTTGGGGGTGTTGCCAGATACTCCGCTAGATATTGAAGTGATGAAGCGCTTATCCACGGTGTATATGCCAGGGCACAAAATTACCATGTTGCCAGAAGCTGCAATCCGTCCGTTTAGTTTGGATGCAGGTCAAGTGAAGCCGGTATTATCCTTGTATGTTGAGGTGGCTCCCGATTTTAGTGTGGTAAAGCGCGAGACCAAACTAGAACGTATCAAAATTGCAGAAAACTTACGCCACGATAGCCTAGAGCCGTACTTTAATGAAAATACCCTCACTGCCGACACAGGGCACCCCTATTGGAGCAGATTGTTATTCCTGTTCCAATTTGCGGAGAGCCTAGAAAAAGCGCGAGGTAAATATGATCCTACCCGCCCACCGCAAGTGGATTACAACTTTTACGTAGAAGATGGCAAGGTGCGTATTGTCAACCGCCAACGTGGTTCGCCAATGGATAAGCTAGTGGCAGAGTTGATGATTGAGGCTAATAGCCAATGGGGTGCCTTGCTAGCCCAGCATCAATTGCCGGGCATTTACCGTGCACAAAATGGCGGTAAGGTCTATATGACCACCAAGGCTGAAGGCCACCAAGGGTTGGGCGTGGCGCAATATGCATGGAGCACCTCACCATTGCGTCGCGCTGTCGATTTGATAAACCAGCGTCAAATTATCGCGGCGATTCAAATGACGCCACCGGTGTATCCTGCCAATAGTGATGTGATTGTGGGGCATATGCGTAACTTTGATTTAACCTACAACGCATACAACGAATTCCAGACGCGGATGGAGCGTTTTTGGTGCCTACAATATTTAATTCAGGAAAACATCACGGAAGTTCAGGCCACTGTCTGGCGTGAGAATCTAGTGCGCCTGCAAGATTTGCCTTATATGACCAAGGTGCCAAGTTTGCCAGAACTAAAAGCGGGTACGCATGTGCAGTTGGCCGTGCAAAAAGTAGATACGCTACTCATGGAGTTACAATGCCAATTTAAAGGGGTGATAGAAACTTTACCAGCGGCTGCACAAACGCCCGAAGAAACGAAAGAGGCTGAATAGGGTAGTACGATGTTTAGATTTAACCGAAAAATTCACAAAAGTGTGGCAGATGCTAGTGTGGTGGAAGTCACTGAAATGGATGGTGTACGCTCATTGCATTTGGGCTCAGTGACAGTGCAAAGTAGCATGCGGGTGAAAGAGCCTTATGCCCTAGAGCTCCCATATTCGCGCGGCATGATGGGTTTTTTGCTGTTTAAGCATAAGACGCAACAAGTGCTGACCATAGGCTTGGGTGGCGGGTCTGTGCCTAAATATATTTGGCAATACTGTCCGGAAATCTCGCAAACTATTGTCGAGCTAAACCCGCAAGTGATTCAGATAGCGCGTAGCCATTTTTATGTGCCGGAGGATGACGCGCGTTTTAAGGTATTGCAGGATGATGGCTTAGTCTATTTGCAAGCGCATTTGAATATGTGCGATGTGCTGATGATTGATGCCTTTGACAGCGTGGGGATTCCGCCGGATTTTTGTACGCAGGCTTTCTTTGATGATTGTGCTGAAGCCTTGCGCTACGATGGCGTACTGGTCATCAATTTGTGGGGTAGCGACAAAAATTTTGATATTTACCTCCAACGCATTGAGCAGAGTTTTCAGGGGCATGTATTGATGTTGCCTACCGGTAAGCCCGGCAATATTGTGGTGTTTGGCTTTAAAGAAGCTGACACTCCGGTGATTAAATTAACTCAGCTACAAGCACGTGCAAAACAATTGGCATTAGAACATCGCATCGACTTTGCCGATTTGGTCGAGCGTTTAATCGCACACAATCCACATAACAAATTACAGTTTAGCTTTGACCATATGCGTGGTCAGACCGCAGATTAGGAATACAGCATGAATCAATATTTTGCCACTTGCCCCAGAGGCCTTGAAGCGTTGTTGGTCAACGAATTACAAACCAGTGGCGCGCGCGATATCAAGCCCACCGATGGCGGGGTGAGTTTTAGTGGTGAGCTGTCAGTCTGTTATCACGCCAATTTATACTCCCGTATTGCCACACGCATTTTGGTACAAGTAGGGCGTGGTAAATACGCGACCGAAGATGATTTGTATCAGGCAGCTTATAAAATCAACTGGCCTAATTGGTTTGATGTAAAGCATGATTTCATGGTGAAAGTCACCGGTGTGAAGTGTCCTCTCAAGAGCTTAGAATTCGCCACCCTTAAAATCAAAGATGCGGTCTGCGATAAATTCCGTCAAGTGGTGAATGCGCGTCCCTATATTGATACCAAAACACCAGCTGTGCGGGTGCATGCCTATTTAACGGCAGATAGCTATCAATATTATGTGGATACTTCTGGTAATGCCTTGTATCAACGCGGCAATCGTAAAGCCAGTATCGAAGCGCCTTTGCGTGAGAACCTAGCAGCGGGTATCTTACAATTAGCCGGCTGGAAACCAGGGCAAGCTTTGCTGGACCCCATGTGTGGTAGCGGCACATTTTTGCTAGAAGCCGCCATGATGGCGCTGAATATTGCACCTGGTCTGCACCGCAATTTTGGTTTTGAAAAGCTCAAAAATTTTGAATCAGATACTTGGAAAAAAATTAAAAATGCTGCGCTCAAAGCTGTCAAACCAGCGACGTTTCAAAAGCTATACGGCAGTGATATGGATTTGCGCGCAGTGCGCGTGACCAAGCAAAACCTGACTGAAGCTGGTTTATTGGAAACAGCACAAATCTCACAAGTGAATTTCACAGATTTAGTGCCGCCAGCAGAAGAAGGCGTCATGGTGGCTAATCCGCCCTATGGTGTGCGCATTGGCGAGGATGAAGAGTTGGCCTTGCTATACCCGAAAATGAGCGAAATCTTAAAACGAAAATTCTCAGGATGGAATACTTATTTCCTCACTAATGATTTACGTTTACCCAAGCTCATGCGTTTAACACCAAGTAAACGCACGCCATTGTTTAACGGCCCACTAGAGTGCCGCTTGTTTGAGATTAAAATGGTGGCCGGCTCAAACCGTAAATAAAAAAATGTCGTTGTAATTCAATAGGTTTGCAAGGTATGATTAACGTGCAAACTAATAAAAATATAAAATCACCTTTAGTACCCATATTTTTTGGTACTTCAACACACGGCGTGTCACGCGTCACCGATGGTAATCGTGGTCATCTAGACACTTGGGTTTTCAGTTTCAAGGGAGAAATGTGTGGAAAGTCTTTTAGGGTTACTCATACCAAACGAGTTCATGCCACATGGGCACTGTTATTTGTGGACGCCGGTGCTACTCTGGCTTTATGTAGTGTCTGATAGTGTGATTGCACTCTCATATTTCACCATTCCTCTAGCCCTGTTATATCTGGTAAAAAAACGCACGGATATCAAGTTTAATTGGATATTCGTTATGTTTTCGGTGTTTATTTTTGCTTGTGGCATGACGCATCTGGTTTCAATCGTCACTATCTGGATGCCCGCTTATTGGGTAGATGCCAGCATTAAAGGCATTACCGCAATGGCCTCTGCGCTAACCGCAGTCATGTTATGGCGGCTGATGCCAATTGCGCTCACCATGACCAGCACCGAGCAATTACAAAAAAACATTGATCAACTGCAATATGAAATTAAACAACGCTTACTGGCCGAATCACAGTTGGCGGAGTTAAACAACAATCTTGAAGCCATTGTGCAGCAACGCACGCAAGAATTAACCGATGCTAACGGTGAATTACTCAAAGAAATTGAGCGCAGAAAAGAGACCGAACAAGCCTTATTTAGAGAGAAGAAGCAAGCGCTAGTAACATTGGAGTCCATTGGCGATGGGGTGATTACAACCGATATGAACTCCAATGTCACCTATCTCAACCCTGTTGCAGAAACCATGACAGGGTGGAGCAAAGACGATGCGATTGGTAAACCAGTGCTTGAGGTATTCCGAATATTAAATGAAAGTACGCGCAAATTAGCGGCAAACCCTGTAGATGTGGTATTGGCACATGGTCAGGAGTGTGGCTTGGCAAATCACACTATGCTCATTGCCAAAACTGGACAAGAATTTGCGATTGAGGACTCCGCTGCTCCTATTAAGGGTGGAGATGGTGAAATGTTAGGTGTGGTATTGGTCTTCCACGATGTGAGTAGTGCCAAGCAGATGGCGGAAAAAATGTCTTATCTCGCGGAGCATGATTTCTTAACTGATTTACCCAACCGTTTGTTGCTGACTGATCGGATAACGCAAGCATTGAATGCAGCCAAACGCAAAGATACACGAGTGGCCTTGCTTTACTTAGATATTGACCACTTTAAGAAAATTAACGATACCCTAGGCCATGAAGTTGGGGATCAACTGCTGAAATTCCTCAGCAAAAAATTGCAAGCTTGTATCCGCAGTACCGATACCATTAGCCGCCAAGGTGGCGATGAGTTTGTGATTTTGCTCTCTGAGGTAGATGGGCCAATGGCGCCAGCAGAAATAGCGCAAAAATTACTGACGGCGACCAATGGCGACTTCCAAATCGGCACGCATGAGCTGAAAGTATCAGCCAGTATCGGTATCTCTATTTACCCTGAAGATGGCAATACTGCCGATATTTTGATGCGTAATGCAGATGCTGCCATGTACTATGCCAAAGGCCTGGGTCGCAATAACTATCAATTCTTTACCAAAGAACTCAGTACAAGAATTGCGGACCAAGTGGCGTTAGAGAACCGCTTGCGTAAAGCCGCCGCCCAACATGAGTTTATCCTGATGTATCAGCCCAAGGTTTCAGTCAAAACCGGCAAGATTGTGGGCGCTGAAGCTTTAATTCGTTGGCAACATCCAGAAAATGGAATGATTGCGCCTAATATATTTATTCCAACCGCTGAAGAAACTGGATTAATTAGGGTGATTGGGCAATGGGTGTTGGCAGAGGCTTGCCGTCAGAACAAAGCATGGCAATCTCAAGGCTTACGGCCGATTCCGTTAGCGATTAACGTTTCCGCGGTGGAAATCCGCTATTCTGATTTCCTGAATCAGGTATCCAAAGCCTTGCTGCACAGCGGCTTAAGCCCAGATTATTTGGAGCTTGAAGTCACCGAAACGGTAGCTATTCACGGGGATAGCGAGGGCATTAAAGATCTTATTTCGTTGCGTGACATGGGCGTACGGTTATCGATTGATGACTTTGGCACCGGTTTTTCCAGCTTGTCTTATTTAAAACGCTTGCCAATTGATACCATTAAAATTGATAAAAGCTTTATTCGTGATATTCAGACAGATGCTAATGATGCGGCGATTATTACAGCAATTATTAAAATGTCCCACAGCCTAAACTTTAAAGTGATTGCAGAGGGCGTGGAAACCGCGGAGCAATTGGCCTATTTAAAAGCGTATGATTGCGATGAAATTCAAGGCTTTTATTTTAGCAAGCCACTCACCGCGGACGAATTTGCGGTATTGTTAGAAGCTGAAAAAATGTTGGAAACGCTAGAGCAGATGACGGTGTGAGGTTAATTAAAGTGTGGGTGTTGAAATATGGATGTTGCGATGACAGCTTCTGAAGATAGTTTGCGCGCGCTGCGTGCGCGAATTAACGCCTTTGTAGCAGAACGAGATTGGGCACAGTTTCATACGCCCAAAAATTTAGCGATGGCGATGATTGTCGAGGCGGCCGAGTTGGTCGAGCAGTTTCAATGGGACACGCCAGCCGACAGTCAAGTGCTCACTCCTGAAAAGCGTGAGGCGGTCAGTCATGAACTGGCTGACACCTTTGTTTACCTGCTGAGAATTGCAGAAGTGTTGGATATTGATTTGATTGCTGCGGCCCATCAAAAAATTGATTTAAACGCTAAAAAATACCCCGTGGAAAAAGCCAAAGGTAGCAATGCTAAATACACCGCTTACGAATGACGGTGGTTTTTAATCATGTAGTCAGTCATTAAAAAAAGCCCCGTATCTACGGGGCTTTTCTATTCTATGGTTTGCTATTCAAGCATTGGCTTACAGCACAGCCAGTGCCGCATCGTAGTTAGGTTCGTTGGCAATTTCACTCACTAACTCACTGTGCAAGACTTTGTTGTTTTCATCAAGCACCACCACTGCACGCGCAGTTAAACCGGCTAAACTGCTATCTAAAATTTGCACACCGTAATCTTTGGCAAATTTTGCAGTGTCGCGGAATGTAGAGAGTGTTACCACGTTCTCAATCCCCTCAGCACCGCAAAAACGACTCTGGGCAAACGGTAAATCAGCAGAAATACAAAGTACAACAGTGTTGTCCATGTTGCTGGCTTTTTGATTAAATGTACGCACTGAGGTGGCACAGGTAGGTGTGTCGATACTTGGAAATATATTCAACACCTTGCGCTTGCCTGCGTATGCGCCCAATGATTGCAGTACGCGTTTCGCATCTGCTAGTTGAAAGTCTGGTGCTGTTTGACCTACGCTAGGCAAGTCGCCGCCTATTGCTACTGGGCCACCTTTGAGTGTCACTGTTGCCATATTGATTCTCCTAAATAATTGATTTTAGATTGTTGTTAGTATGAGTACACCATAATTCGATATATGGATTGAAATTGTGATTGAAACAAATGAAACAATAAAGTATCACTTTGACGCTATGTTGAACATAGGCCCATGATGAGCGGTTCTGATTATTTAACCCTCAAATTATTTTAAAGCCCTGAGTGCGGCCTGATAGTTTGGCTCGTCAGCAATTTCGCTCACCAACTCTACATATTTCACTAGGTTATTTTCATCCGCTATCATCACTGCGCGAGCAGCCAAACCAGCCAGCTTACTTGTTACTATCAGCACGCCATAGTTTTTAAACATGTCACGGCCACGCAAGCTCGATAAATTCACTACCTGATCCAAGCCTTCTGCTGCACAGAACCGTTGTTGTGCAAATGGTAAGTCTCCGGAAATATTGAGCACCACGGTATTTTTCATGCCGCTGGCTAACTGGTTAAATCTTCTCACCGAGCTTGCGCAGGTTGGGGTGTCGATACTCGGAAAAATATTAAGTACTTTGCGTTTGCCAGCAAAGTTATCTAAATTGACGTCTTCTAGATTTTTATCTACCAGCGTAAATTCTGGGATATGTTCTCCCACTTTGGGTAACACGCCCTCGATGAGAACAGGGCTTCCCATCAAAGTCACAGCGTTGGGCATCGGTATTCCTTTGGCTTGCTAAGAACAAAAACAATAAAAAAAAGCATTTGCTTAATGCAAATGCTTTTATATCACAAATAATTGGATAACGCGCTAATCAACGCTATTTAAGCGAGTACGTTCTCGCTCAAATAGCCAATCGTCATAGTTTGGTTATGCAATACGCTGTCCGATGTATTGGGGCGCGGGGCTAACTCACCGTAGGAGTAAAAGCCCGTGATGTTGGTTTTTGCACCTAGGATTTGCTGAACTTGTTTCACTTCATCTGCGACTAAATCAGCCATTACCCCTTTGCGACCAACACAACTGACACACAACGCTAGACCTGTTTGATTGGTTTTGTTTTCACCCAAACCATCCATCACCAACTCAGCTGCACCGCCTGCACCTTCTACCAGACGGTCGTGATTGGTTTGGCACAAACGTACAGTTTCCCCTTCCTCCACGTTCCCAGCAAAAGTCAGGCTGTTGTCGTCTGCGTTAACAGCCAACAAGGTGCGGATTTTTTCTACATCACGTTTACCTTCTTCGATAATCGCAAGTGGAAACTTAAGGCCAGTGCCTGGTAAGCCTTTGGAGAAAGCTTCACCAATGTACATACGATAAAGTGGAAGGGCAGGTTTGCCATCCATCTCATAGACCACGTTCTTCTCTGATTTGGTAATTTTGCGCGGCGGGCCATAAGGTTTCCAGCCACCTAACGCACCACTGGAGACAATCAATGAATCGCCGTATAAGCCTACTGCAATAATCATCCCGTCTGATACGGTATCATTAAACAACTGGAGGGTTTTCACAAACGCGCCACCATCGCCAGCTAAGCCGCCGATAATAGGAATTTCGCCCAGTACACTTTGAAATCCTTTCAAAAGTTCGGAGCCATTCACATTTAAACCATCTGAAATCACTAAGAGTGCTTTCAAAGTATCTGCTTTGAGTTGTTTGCCTAATAATGCTGCGGTTTCAAATGAGTTTTGCATGCCAGACATTTTGGTTTGCGCAACCCGTTGCAATACTTTTTCCCACATAATTGCGGTGATTTGGATGCTGTCGTCAAATACACCATTGGCATTAATTTCACCTGATGTGGTACAGCCGATGACTTGTGCGGTTGGATAACGTGCTTTTAAGAATGCTTGCAATTTACCTTCCGAAAACCTTTTCACTGATGAAAAGGCAAGTACTAAATTGGCGGTTGGCAAAGGTGATGTTGCAGGTAAATCTTTAATTGTGCCTTTGGCATCTACAGATTCTTGTCTGATTAACATTGATTGCAGCCCTTAAAAAATATAACTAGAGGAATGTATCTAAATTACCCATTTTTAGCATTAAATGTTAAAGTGTTTTATCACAAATGTAAGCTAAGTGTTGCATTTCTGTTTAGATAATGTAATATTTTTCTACAAATGTAAAGGATTGTTACCGGATTTTAAAGTTAACCAATACAAAAACCTTATAAGAGTTGACAGGTAAACAACGTACAACATAGGAGCGCAATTAATTGTCCAACGGTGATACAGCAGCTGTAAAAGTCATGGTAATTGATGACAGCAACACCATTCGTCGCAGTGCCGAAATTTTTCTCAAAAATGCGGGATATGCAGTTATCTTGGCAGTAGATGGCTTTGATGCACTTTCTAAAATTGCAGATCAGCACCCACAAATTATCTTTATCGATATCATGATGCCAAGGTTAGATGGTTATCAAACCTGTAGCCTAATTAAACGCAATGATCGATTTAAATCCACCCCTGTCATTATGCTATCCAGTAAAGATGGTTTGTTTGACCGTGCCCGTGGTCGTATGGCGGGCTCTGATGAGTATCTCACTAAGCCATTTACGCAAGAGACACTGGTGGCTGCGGTGAATGAGTACGTGAAAATTTAAATAATAAGGATACAACGATGGCAATACAAAAAATATTAGTTGTGGATGATTCGGCAACAGACCGCTTTTATCTTACAGAAATGCTGGAGGCCGGTAATTTTGAGGTGCAAGCGTTAGAGAGCGGAGAGGCTTGCGTTGAAAAAGCAGCTGGTCTTGCACCAGATTTAATCGTGATGGACATTATTATGACGGGCATTACCGGTTTTCAAGCAGCAAGAACGCTGACTAAAGATCCAGCAACTGCCAATATTCCAATTGTGTTGACCTCTGGTAAGCTGCAAGTGACAGACTTGGCTTGGGCCGAAAAAATGGGCGCCAAAGGTTGTTTGCAAAAACCGATCAATAAAGATGAGCTGATGGCGATTATCGCCAAACTTGGTTAAGTTATGGCTGGTAAAAGTACCCTAAAAAATTATCAGGCGAACATTCTTGAGCGTCTGGAAGAAGCCAAAAAAGTGGGGTCGGCTGCCCCAGCGGGTTATTTAGGTGTAATCATTGCGGGTAAGCACATACTGGTCAATATGCAGGAAATCAGCGAAACCTTGCCGCTGATGGAAATTTATCCAGTACCGTTAGTTAAGCCTTGGTTTCTTGGCGTAGCTAATGTCCGTGGTGTGTTATATGCGATTAATGATATTGGACAGTTGCTGAATGGTGCAGCTACCACTGTGACTTCAAGTGCGCGCGTATTGCTAATGAGTGATGAGGTGACCTCACATGTCGCTTTTTTGGTGGAAAAGTTAGTCGGCTTACGCAAACTAGAGGGCATGCAAAAGGTGAGTGATACGCTAGAGCATGCATTTTGTATGCACCATGATGTGTATGAAGATCAAGATGGAAATCAATGGATGGTGTTGGACTGCATGAAGTTGGTGCAATCCAAAGAATTCATTCAATCGTATTAGTAGTGAGTGCTCATAAAAATCGTAGGGAAAAGAGGGATTCAAATGGCGATTAATTTAAGTTTTATAAAAGCAGTGCCAGAAAAGGTAAAGCAGCTATTTAGTAAGAAAGAAGCTATCTCTGGCGGTAAAACAAGTTACGCCCAGGTGTACTGGCCAGTAATCGGTTTTGTAGTGTTTACGGCGCTGGCTGCATACGCAATTAATCAGGTACGCGTGAACGGACCTGAATTCAACAAAATTCAAAAAAATAATGACCTGCGAGCCGATATTTCACCTCCCTCTTTATATGCGGTGGATGCGTTCGCGGCTGCAAACGAGGCCTATGTTGCAACGACCAACGGTGACTATCAAAAGCGTGACAAAAAGTTGGAAGAAGTGAGACGCTATGAAGCTGAGTTTCAAAAACGTCTGGCCTACTGGAAAGCCAATGCAGGCGCGGGCAACATGACAGGTGCGTTTGAAGCGGTGGCTAAATCTAATGAGAATTTCTACCGCATTTTTAATAAAGACTTTGATGCAGCGATTAAGCTGGGTGCGATTGCCGCAGCTAAGCCGCTGGCTGACTTGGCTAGTGCTTATGAGGTGAATAAACAAACAGCTAACTCCCTCAAGTCTGAGGTTGAGAAATTATCCAGTAAGACATCTGGCGAGGTGTCGCAATTGCTTGGGACGATTTTGGCCGCCTTGGTATTGTTGGGTTTGGCCATTCTTTTCGCCATGATTTACTTTGGTATTCGTCAGGTAAAAGCGATTGATGCTTCGGTGAAACGCCTAGAAGACGATGGACAGTCTAACCAAATGGCGGTTTTAAACTTACTGGACGAGATGGGTGACTTGGCTGACGGCGACTTAACAGTACGTGCGCAAGTGCGTGAAAACATCACTGGCGCGATTGCTGACTCAATTAACTATACGATTGATAACTTGCGAGATCTGGTAACGGAGATTACACGGGCGTCAGAGCAGGTGAACACTGCTACCGCACAGGCGCAACAAACTTCAGTGTCATTGCTCTCTGCGACAGAGCAACAATACAAACAAATTACTGAAACCACCGATGCGGTGACGACGATGACGCGTTCTATCTTGCAGGTATCCAGCAACGCGAGCCAGGCGTCTGAGGTTGCGCAGCGCTCATTACAAGCGGCATCACAGGGTTCAAAAGCGGTACAAAACACAATTCAGGGTATGAACAGTATCCGCGAGCAAATCCAGGAAACGTCCAAACGTATTAAACGTCTGGGTGAGAGCTCACAAGAGATTAGTGAGATTGTGGACCTGATTTCTGACATTACCGAGCAAACTAACATTCTGGCGTTGAACGCGGCGATTCAGGCAGCATCTGCTGGTGAAGCGGGACGAGGCTTTACAGTGGTTGCGGAAGAGGTGCAGCGATTAGCGGAGCGTTCATCTGAGGCGACCAAGCAGATTGGTGCCATTGTGAAGACAATTCAGACCGATACGAACTCTGCGGTAGCCGCGATGGAGAAAAGTACCGAGGGTGTGGTAGAAGGGGCGCAATTGTCTGATGCAGCGGGTAGAGCACTTGCCGAGATTGAAAACGTGACCAACAACTTGGCCCGCTTGATTGAATCGATTTCATCTGCAACTGAGGCGCAAACGCAGGTGGCATCAACTGTGACGAAAAACATGCAACAAATTCAGGAGATTACGACACAGACGACCGAAGGTACCAAAGTGACGGCAACCTCTGTAGGTCAGTTGACCTCGTTGGCGAAAGAGTTGCGTGAATCGGTTGCTGGGTTCAAGCTTGCTTAAGCTTAAAATTATCTATCACTATTGAGATGAATTCACGTGTCAAATGATTTTGATATTGGCCCATTAACTTGGGTGAAGGAAGAAATAGATAAGTCGCTACATACTGTTTTAGAAAATCTAAATAAGTATAGCGAAAATATCTCTGACACAGCGTTTTTACGCTACGCACAAACCCATACTTATCAAGCCAGCGGTGCATTGGATATGGTGGGCTTAGAGGGTTGCAAGTTCTTTTGTGCGGAGCTAGAAAAGTGCATTTCTAAGCTAGAAAAAAGTGAAATCACCACTACACCAGAACTCAATGTGCAATTAGTGCATGCTGTAAATGCATTACTCAGCTATCTTGATAGTTTAATGAAGGGCGCACGTGACGTGCCACTGCGATTATTTGATGCGCTTGCACCTATTGTTGCAGTACAAGGTGGCTTGTTAGAAAAAAGTGATTTGTTCTTCCCTGATACAAGTCATGCCGCTCCAAAAGACATTCCTACGGTGGAACTTGATGATACCGCCTATGCTAAATTTATTAGCGAACAAAGGCTTAATTACCAAAAGTCGTTATTAACTTGGTTTAAAGCAAAAGATTCTAGTGCGTTGGATAACATGGTTGATTCACTGGCAAAAGTCAGTGAGGTGCAAACACGTAGCGCACCTAAGATGATGTGGTGGTCTGCCTGTGCATTTGCACAAAGTTTGCACGATCCGGATATCGCTGAACTTGCTGGTGCAAAAAGGCTTTGCCGAAAAATAGACCAAGAGCTCAAGCAATTGTTAGATGGCGCGCCTAAAGCAAACCCACAAATGCTCAAAGATATGCTCTATTACGTGGCTGAAACACAAGCTGATTACCCAGAAGTCAGCAAGGCCAAACAGATTTATGACTTACATAGCTACATTGATAGCCCTTTAGATCATTTAGCGCATGGCGTTATTGATCAGTCAGAGATCAGCATTGCGTTGCAATTGGCGGATGTGGTAGCGAGTGTTGGTGATGTCTGGAACGAAGTATCTAATAAAATTGATTTTCATGTTGAGAATCGCGAGCAAACAACAGTCTCGGTAGATAACAGCTTAATGGTACGTTGTGCCGATATTTTGGCTGAACACCAGTCATTGTGTCAGCAGCTTAGCCAGGTTGTGGTGATTGATTTGTATCAAGCCTTGGCACAGGTCATTCATTTCCTAAGAGATGGGTCAGGTCAAACTACGCATCCGATATTGATTGAAGTTGCGGCTGGTATTCACCTGTTGGAGACAGCGCTACAGGAATATACAGAGCTAGACGCAGGTAAAATCCAAAAATTACTCTCCGAAATTCAACGCTTAGAGCTAATTGCCTCAGGCGCTGCCTACACGCAGCTAGCGCATGATAGAACAAATGAACTTGATGCAGACACCATGAAGGTGGTGGTTTCACAAATTCACGAGTCTTTAAAAGTGGTTGAGCAGGCGCTTGATGGTTTCTTCCGACATCCTCAAGATAAATCACCTTTAGGTCTGACTGTTAAGCCATTAAAAGAGGTGGCGTCTATCTTTCAAATGCTAGATGCAGATGTGCCGGCAGATGTCGCGAAGATTAGTTTGGATTACGTAGAATTCTTCCAATCAAATCACTTTGACGCCAATCAGGGTGAATTTGAGTTGTTGGCTGAAAGCCTGAGTATGTTGGGCATGTATGCCGAAGGTCTGCCTAAAGTAAGGCCAGAGTATGAATCCGCTATGGAGAGTGCGCTTACGCGCATGAAAGTGGCATTGGGCAACGCACTGGGCTCAAATGTAGTTGTTACAGCAGAGGCTGCGCCAGCTGAAACTGCTGACACTGAAGCGCTACAAGATGAGTCATCAGCAGTAACTGTCGTTGATAAAGCATCAGACGATGAGCTGTTGGACATTTACCTGACAGAGGCTGAGGAAGTGCTTGCGCACATTGCCAATAACCTGCAACTCCTCAAAGTCAGTGCTAGCCATGAAGCTTTGGTGGAAATTCGTAGAGGATTTCACACATTAAAAGGCAGTGGACGTACGGTTGGCTTATCTGGGCTTGGTGAGGTTGCAGGCAAAGTGGAAACCTTCTTAAACGGTGTGCTAGACAGTAATTCAATGCTGGCTATCGAACAATTGCAAGAGATTGAGCATATCACCTCAGAGTTTGCCAATTGGTCAAACACACTTCGTGAGGAGAAAGAAGTTACGCTTAGTCCAGATGTTTGGATTGCGCGGATTATGCAATTGAACAAAGCGCCAGTGGCAAAACCTGCTAAGAAAAAAGCCGGCGATGATGTGGTGATGATTGATGGTACACGCAAACTCAGCCGTCAGTTGTATAACATTTTCCTGAATGAAGCCATGGTGAACATTACTGTGCTGGAGCAAGATTTAGCTAGTATGAATGCTCATGATGCCCCGGTCGCCCCATCTGACGCAGCAAGACGAGCCATCCATACCTTAGCCAGCAATGCATTAGCTGCAGGGTTCACCCATATGGGCTCGTTAGGGCGAGCCGTGGAACAGTGGCTAGATGAAGTAGGTAATGACTGGTCACCAACACAACATAAGTTGTATACCCGCATACTTAAGTCTGTAGCCAGAATGTGGCAACGTGTCTCTGATTTAAAAGAGCCTAAAGAAGAAAAAGCATTAATCAAGTCTGTGCAAGCAGCAACTCCAAGCATTAAACGTGGTGCGCAACAAGCAAAATCTAATGCTAAATCAGCAGAGGTAATGCCAGCAGCAGAAGCAGTGGAGTTGCCAGAACACATTGACATGCCTATGTCGGAAGAGCCAGATGCACCAGTACCTGTGTTGATTAACGAATCAGCAACAGAATCGCCGGAAAGCACTGATGCTAAATCGCCTGAAATCTCAGATGTATCACCTGAGCCAGACGACACCGTTGCAGCGCCGGCTGTTACTGAGGCGTACCCCTCACCAGTGGTGGAAGAGCACTCAGAGTTGGTGGATATTGAAATTCTCAATTTGTTTCAAGAAGAGGCTGATGAGTTATTGCCTATCATAGGGAATGAATTAAGGGCATGGCGTGCAAACCCAAGCGCAGTCGAGCATGCGGACGCCTTACAGCGTGCGTTGCACACACTAAAAGGTAGTGCCCGCATGGCAGGCAAGCACTTGTTGGGTAATGTTGTGCACAATATGGAAGAACGTGCAGTACAAGCCCTTAAGACCAAGGCAGATGCACGTATATTTGAAGAGTTGTTTACAGACTTGGATGCAATTGGTGTCTATTTTGAAGAGGGGCATTTGCCTGAGCATTTGACCCAGCTGATACAAGTGGAATCAGATTATGATGATATTGCCTATATGGCAGAATCGTCTACACAGGCTGCACCTAGTTCTGCAGCTACTGAAGCAGAGTCTGCTGCCGCCAATCTTCGTCATAGCAATCGTAAAACACAGTTTTTACGTATGCGTGCCGATGTGTTGGATAGACTGATTAATGAAGCAGGCGAGATTTCGATTATTCGTTCACGTATTGATAAAGAGGTGATTGGCTTTAAAAACACCTCGCATGATTTGACCGAGAGCGTATCGCGTATGCGTAACTATCTTCGTGAGCTGGAATTGGAAGCTGACACGCAATTGCAATCTCGTTTGACTTTATTACAAGAAGCCAATGAGAAATTTGACCCGTTGGAGTTTGACCGATTCACACGCTTGCAAGAGCTCACACGCATGATGGCGGAAAGCGTAAACGATATTTCAACCATTCAACATGGGTTGATTAGCAATTTGGGTCAAGCCGAAGCGGCGCTTCAACAACAAACGCGTATGAACCGCGAGCTGCAACAAACCTTGATGAATGTGCGTATGTTGCCGTTCTCTCAACTTTCTGAGCGTATGGATCGTATTGTGCGACAAACAGCGCGTGAGCTGAACAAGCGCGTTGAGTTTGTGATTACGGGTGATAAAACAGAAATCGACCGAAGCGTGCTGGATAAAATTGGTGCACCACTTGAACATTTGCTAAGAAATGCAGTGGCGCATGGGGTTGAATTGCCAGCGGCACGTAAGAAGGCTGGCAAGCCAGAAACAGGCAAGCTGCATTTGCATGTGGCTGCGGAGAATGATGAGATTCGTATTCAAATCAGTGACGATGGTGCAGGCGTAAACTTAAAACGTGTCAAAGAGATTGCTATCCAAAACAAAGTGATTGATGCCGATGCAGACATTAATGATCAAGCGTTGATGGCGGTCATTTTTGAGCCTGGCTTCTCTACATCTTCTGAAGTTACACAGATTGCTGGACGTGGTGTTGGCTTGGATGTGGTGCGCAGCGAGGTGACAGGTCTAGGTGGCCGTATCGACGTCGATAGCCGATTAGGCGAGGGTACACAGTTCTTTATTTACTTGCCAGTCACACTGACCGTGGCACAAGTGTTGATGGTGCGCGCTGGTGCAACACAATACGCCATCTCTGTGGCCATGATTGAGCAAGCGCAAAAAGTGAAGCAGGCCGATATTGCCAAGGCCTATGAGGCTGGTGAGATTGTCTGGGCAGGCAACACTTATCCGCTACATCATATTGCCAAGTTGCTCAATGAAGTGCCTGTAGAGCAGGAACAGCCTTATGCCTCTGTGCTATTGCTGCGCAGTGGTAACTATCGTATCGCCTTGCATGTCGATGAGATGCTCGGTAACCAAGAGGTGGTGATTAAACCAATTGGTGTTGAGCTGGCACGTGTGCCTGGCATCATGGGTGCTACGGTATCTGGCGATGGTAGCGTAATTTTAATTCTTAACCCACTATTGCTGGCCAATCGAGAAGTGCTCGCAGTAGGTAGCGTGAAGGTTCAAGTACAACAAGCGGCGGTGGTGCATAAACGCAAAGCCATGGTGGTGGATGACTCACTCACCATGCGTAAAGTGCTTGGTCGTTTGCTAGAGCGTGAAGGCTTTGAGGTGTTGGTGGCCAAAGATGGAATGGATGCGATGCAGCTATTACAAACTACCACCCCAGATATCATTTTGACGGATATCGAAATGCCACGTATGGATGGTTTCGGCTTGGCCAGAAATATTCGTGACGATGCTCGTACCGCCAAAACACCGCTGATTATGATTAGCTCACGTACTGCAGATAAGCACCAAAACACGGCTAAAGATATTGGTGTGGATGCGTTCTTTGGTAAACCTGTGCACGATGATGAGCTTATAGCCAAAGTCAACGAACTGATTCAACAACGCTTACATTAAGCACAATTCACGCAAGTGCTTTGTTATCAAGTGCTTGCGTGACAACTCCTGTTTTAGTCTTAAAAGTTTAGCTACATTTAGCGATTAATTGCTGTCATTATGACCTGACAAAGGTAAAATATTGGCATGCAAGCATCAGAATTACAGTCAATTTCTCCCGCCTTTGTGCACTTGCGTTGCCATAGCGAGTATTCCATTTTAGATGGCATTGTGCGCATTGATGACTATGTCAAAGTCGCCAAACAAGACGCAATGCCTGCCATTGCATTAACTGATTTATCCAACTTATTTGGTGCAATTAAATTCTATAAAGCGACGCGTGGTGCAGGCATTAAGCCACTCATTGGTTGTGATGTTTGGGTAGAAAATCCTAACAACCGCGACCAAGCTACACGTGTTCTTTTTCTGGTGCAAAATCTGGATGGCTACCGAAATCTATGCGAATTGTTAAGTAAAGCATTTCTAGAAAATCAATACCGTGGACGCGCTGAAATTAAGCAAGAATGGCTTGCACAAGCAAATGAGGGATTGATTGTCTTATCGGGTTTTAAGCACGGCGATGTTGGGCAAGCGCTCTCTCAGGACAACCTTGCGCAGGCGAAGAAATGTGCAGAGCAATGGTCAAGCCTGTTTCCCAACCGCTATTATCTTGAAGTGCAACGCACCCATGAGTTGGGTAAGCATCGCCAGCAAGATAAATTGGTTCAGCTGACGGTGCAATTGGCCAACACGCTAGATTTACCAGTAGTGGCAACACACCCAATACAATTCATAACCCCAGATGACTTTATGGCGCATGAAGCGCGCACCTGCATTGCCGAAGGCTATATGCTGGCCGATAGTCGTCGTCCCAAACATTTTACTGAGTCGCAGTACTTTAAAACGCAGGCTGAAATGCAGGCTTTATTTGCCGATATGCCCGAAGCGCTGACTAATAGTGTGCAAATTGCCAAACGGTGTAATTTGAGTTTGACCTTAGGTAAAAACTATTTGCCTGATTTCCCAACCCCCAATCAAGAGAGTTTGGACCAATATTTGGTGCAACAGTCGCAGATTGGTTTGGAGTCTCGCTTGTCTTCGCTCTATCCAGACGAGGCAATACGTGCACAAAAGCGAGAAGGTTATGAAAAACGTCTGGCGTTTGAGTGCCAAATCATCAATCAGATGGGCTTCGCTGGTTACTTCTTAATTGTGGCCGATTTTATTAACTGGGCCAAAAACAATGGCGTACCAGTTGGGCCGGGGCGTGGTTCAGGTGCAGGCTCATTGGTCGCTTATAGTCTGGGTATCACAGACTTAGACCCATTACGCTATAACTTGTTGTTTGAGCGCTTTCTGAACCCAGAGCGCGTCTCTATGCCTGACTTCGATATTGACTTCTGCCAAGAAGGCCGTGATCGCGTCATTGATTACGTCAAACAAAAATACGGCTTGGCTTCAGTATCGCAAATTGCTACCTTCGGAACCATGGCGGCAAAGGCCGTGATACGTGACGTTGGGCGCGTGCTTGATTTGCCGTTTAACTTTGTGGATGGCATTGCCAAACTCATTCCATTGGAGTTGGGAATTACCTTGCAATCCGCCTTGGAGAAAGAACCACAACTACAAGAACGCCGAGAAAAAGAAGAAGAGGTGGCTGGGCTGCTTGAATTGGCACTAAGGCTAGAGGGGTTAGTGCGTAACGTAGGGATGCACGCAGGGGGTGTGTTGATTGCCCCAGGCAAAATTTCGGATTATTCTCCTATTTATTGCCAACCTGATGGCGCCAGTTTGGTCAGTCAGTATGACAAAGATGATGTGGAAGCTGTGGGTTTGGTCAAGTTTGACTTCTTGGGCCTACGTACGCTGACGATATTAGACATGGCGCTTGAAAACGCGAATGCGCAACGCGCGCAGGAGTCGTTACTCCCTCTTAGCTTTGAAACGCTACCGCTGGATGATAAGCGTAGCTATCAGCTACTAAAAACCTCCAACACTACGGCCGTGTTCCAGCTAGAGTCTAAAGGCATGAAAGACATGCTCAAGCAGGCTAAGCCAGACTGCTTTGAGGATATTGTGGCACTGGTAGCGTTGTACCGTCCGGGTCCGATGGATTTGATTCCGGATTTTTGCCGCCGTAAGCATGGCCTTCAGCGTGTGGAGTACCCACATCCAGCCACCGAATCGATATTGAAAGAAACTTACGGCATTGCCGTTTACCAAGAGCAGGTGATGCAGATTGCGCAGGTGGTGGCTGGGTATAGTCTGGGCGGTGCTGATTTGCTGCGGCGCGCGATGGGTAAGAAGAAACCTGAAGAAATGGTGGCGCAACGCGCTATTTTTAACGAAGGTGCACAAAAAAACGGCTTAAGCGAGAAACAAGCCAATGAGTTATTTGATTTGCTCGAAAAGTTTGCAGGGTATGGCTTCAATAAATCACACGCTGCTGCTTATGCCTTGGTGGCCTATCAAACCGCTTATTTAAAAGCGCATTATCCAGCGGCATTCATCGCGGCCACCATGTCGGCAGACATGAACAACACAGACAATGTACGCACTTTCTTTGACGATTGCGCACCTAATCAAATTGAGGTGTTGCCGCCTAATATCAATCAAAGTGTTTATCAGTTTAAGCCTTTGAATGCTAAACAAATTTTGTATGGCTTGGGTGCTGTTAAAGGCACGGGTTTGGCTGCTATTGAGTTGATTGTGGCTTCTCGCAATCAAGATGGTCCCTTCAAAGACCTTTTTGATTTTTGCGCACGTTTGGATTTACGCAAAGTCAATCGTCGCGTGATTGAATCACTGATTCGTGCCGGTGCTTTTGATACATTAGAGCCTAATCGAGCGTCGCTACTTGCTGCGGTCAGTACCGCCATATCTGCAGCAGAGCAGAGCAGTAGCCATGCTGGTCAGAATAATTTGTTTGGCGAGGTGACAGAGACTACACACCAATTGCCAACTGTGGAGCCATGGACACCGGAGCAAGCGCTACAAGAGGAAAAAGCCGCGCTAGGGTTTTACCTGAGTGGGCATCCTTTTTTGAGTTACAAAGATGAGATTGCGACCTTTGTGCGTGGCACTCTGGCTGATTTAGTGCCCCAAGAACAGCCTAAATTGATTGCTGGTGTGGTAATGGGGGTGAGGATACGCATGACCCAGCGCGGTAAAATGGCAATTGTCACCATCGATGATGCGGCGGCGCGCGTGGATGTGGTAGTGGGCGCGGAATTGCTGAATCAGCATGCGATGCTGATTCGAGAAGATCAGTTATTACTGGTGGAAGGGCGTATCAGTAATGATGATTTCTCTGGCGGCATACGCGTTAGCGCACGTAAATTGTTTGATTTAGCGACTGCGCGTAGCAATTATGCCAACATGCTTAAAATCTCATGCAATGGGCAATCGGATGCGCAAAAATTAAGTGCTATTCTCGATCCTTATCGTAGTCGTAACGCTGAGAAAAAATTGTGCCCTGTGAAAATTGAATACCACAACGCCCAGGGCCAAGCCAGCTTGATGCTGGGGGATGATTGGCGTGTAGAACTGCACGATGATTTATTAAAGCATTTACACGCTTGGCTTTCAAAAGATAATGTAAAAATCCTTTATAATTAGCAACATTCCAATACGAATTGTGACAACATGAAAAACAGGCGTCTGACCGATCCCAAACTGACCTATTTGGACTTTGAAGCTCCTATTGCCGAGCTTGAAAAGCGTATTGAAGCTTTGCAAGTTTCGCACGATGAACATGATGCGTTAGACATCTCAAAAGAAGTGGAGCAGCTGCAAAAAAAGAGCAACAAGCTGTTGCAGGACTCTTATGAAAAGCTGACCGCTTGGCAAATTTCTCAGGTAGCACGTCATCCACAGCGTCCCTATACCCTAGATTATATTGATGAATTGTTTACCGAGTTTGAAGAGTTGCATGGTGACCGAGCTTATTCGGATGATCCTGCAATCGTCGGTGGTATTGCACGTTTTGAAGGCTTGCCGGTGATGGTCATCGGGCATCAAAAAGGGCGCGATGTGAAAGAGCGTCAATACCGTAACTTTGGCATGCCTCGCCCAGAAGGTTATCGTAAAGCCTTGCGCTTATTCAGGATGGCAGAGAAATTCGGCTTGCCTATTATTACACTGATTGACACGCCTGGCGCGTACCCTGGCATTGGTGCAGAAGAGCGCGGCCAATCGGAAGCGATTGCGCGTAACCTGTATGTGATGGCTGAATTAAAAACACCAATTATCGGTGTAGTGATTGGTGAGGGGGGCTCAGGCGGTGCGTTAGCACTTGGTGTAGTAGACCAATTACTCATGCTGCAATACGCCACTTATTCTGTGATTTCTCCTGAAGGTTGTGCTTCTATTTTATGGAAGAGTGCGACCAAAGCGCCAGAGGCTGCAGAAACATTAGCGATTACGGCTGACCGACTCAAAGTGCTTGGTTTAATTGATGAGATTGTGTCTGAGCCACTTGGTGGTGCGCACCGCGACCATCTAGAAATGATGGAAAAACTGCGTCATGCCCTCCGTGAGCAATTGAAATCATTACAAGCCAAGAAAATCGATAAATTGCTTGAAACAAGGTATGCCCGACTGATGAGCTATGGCAAGTTCAAAGTGGCTGCCGCCAAGTAATGACCCTCTGATTACGCGCGTAAATGATTGTCTTACGCGCGTTTTTCATCAACAACCTCAATCTTCATATCATCTGCTTGTTGCCTATAGTGGCGGGCTAGATTCCTCTGTTTTATTACATCTGTTGGCTGTGTTGCAGCAACAGTTGCGCGTAAGCTCGGAGGCGCCATTCCAACTTGAGTTATCCGCAATGCATGTGCACCATGGTTTAAGTATGCATGCAGATACATGGGCGCAGCATTGCCAACAAGTTTGCCAGCAGTATGCAATTCCATTGCAAATAACACGGGTGAATGTGGCAAAAGCGAGTGGGCAAGGTATTGAGGCTAGTGCAAGAGAAGCACGCTATAACGCTTTGCAACAGACTGCTGCCGACTTTATTTGCTTGGCCCACCATCAGCAAGACCAAGCAGAAACGCTATTGCTACAACTGATGCGTGGTGCGGGGACTAAAGGATTGGCTGGGATGCCTGAACTGGATTTAGAGCAGGGCTTAATCAGACCCCTGCTTGATGTATCACGTCAAGCGCTCGAAACTTACGCAAATACCCACGCGTTGTCTTGGGTGGAGGATGATAGCAACCAAAACACGCACTATGACCGCAATTTTATGCGGCATAAGGTGTTGCCATTGCTGGCAACGCGCTATTCCGGTGTGCATAAAACATTGAGCAGAGCGGCGCAACATATGGCAGAAGCGGGTGAATTGCTGACGGAGTTGGCAGAGATGGATGCTTCACAAGTGGTGGCAGCTGGGCTACCAATGAATCAAGTGTGTTTGCAAACCAATCAATTGGCTACACTCACCGAGGCTAGGGCAAAAAACTTGCTGCGCTGGTGGATTGCACAGCACGGTTTGAGGATGCCAAATGCTGAAATACTCAAACAGATATTGCAACAGCTTGTTTCTGCGCGCAAAGAAGCCTTGATTGATATTCAACTTTCGGACTCGTATTCGGTTAAGAGATATTTGGGGCTGGCTTACATTGTGAAAGATATTGTGCCAGTGATGCTTGATGAGCAAGTGTGGCATGGTGAGCCTGTGCTTCCATTAAATGCCCAAGACAGTCTTATTTTTGAGTCGTGTGTGGGGCAAGGCATTGCGCAAAAATACTTTGTATCAAGTCCATTGCGCATTCGATTACGCGCGGGGGGTGAACGATTTAAGCCAGATATCGGGCAGCCTAGTCGCACGCTCAAGTATATTTTTCAAGCACATACTATTCCGCCTTGGCTGCGTGAGCGCATGCCTCTGGTTTGGCTGGGTGATACGCTAGTCTGCATTCCGAACATTGGTATTGACCCAAGTGTGGCGGCAAGGCCAGATGAGATGGGACTGTTGATACGCTGGCAAACCAATCCGTGAGTTATTTTTTGGTCAACATGGACTTTAGCGTTTTCCAAACCGTATCCAAAATTATCGGTTGTGCTTCGGCGGTTGGATGAATGCCATCATCTTGATTTAACGCAGGTTTTCCTGCAACGTTTTCTAATAAAAATGGCACTAATTTGATTTTAAATTGCTGTGCAAGGTCGATAAATGTTTGATGAAATGCCTGTGTATATTGCGGACCATAATTAGGTGGAATGCGCATACCCACTAACAATACTTTAATCTTATTTTGCTTGGCTAATTCCAGCATATTGGTCAGATTTTGCTGCATGGTCTCAATGGGCAGACCACGTAGGCCATCGTTGGCACCTAGCGCCAAAATCAGCACTTGAGGCTTTTGTGTGGCAATCGTTTGCTTAAAGCGGCTGAGACCCCCAGCCGTCGTTTCACCGCTGATACTCGCATTCACAACTTGATAGGGCAGACGCTCAGTTTTTAGTCGCTCACCCATCAAAGATACCCAGCCTTGCTGGGTAGAGAGGCCATAAGCAGCGGATAAGCTATCGCCATATACCAAAATTGTGGATGCAGCCTGACTTGAAATTGCAACCAATGACAACAAAATAAGACTAACCAGAAGTAAGCCAGATTTAAACGCTGGCACAAACCGCCAAAACAATAAACGAGATCTCATTGATGTTACTTTCTTCTACTGAAATAAACGCACCTAAACAAGCCAATACTCACGCAGCTTCTCAACACTCACCTCAACATCCAACGCGCGAGACCATCATTTTAGCGACAAACCTCAACAAAAGTGTGGGTAGCGGTGAGCATGTTTTGCATATCCTAAGGGATTTAGAATTGCAAATACAAGCTGGCGAGCGTGTAGCAATTGTGGGTAGCTCGGGTTCTGGCAAATCTACCTTGCTAGGCATTCTAGCAGGTTTAGATGTCCCAACTTCAGGGCTCGTCTCGATTCAAGGTAATGCCTTTAGCACCTTAGACGAAGATGCACGCGCGGCGATGCGTGGTCAGACTATGGGGTTTGTGTTTCAATCGTTTCAATTGTTGCCCACCATGACCGCGCTTGAAAATGTGATGATTCCGATGCAACTCAACGGGCATCCTACCCCTATGCAAACCGCGCAAGAGAGCTTGGCTAAGGTTGGTCTTGCAGAGCGCATGCAACATTATCCCAAACAGTTGTCAGGCGGGGAGCAGCAGCGCGTGGCCATTGCACGTGCTTTTGCAGCGCAGCCGGCTGTGCTCTTTGCCGATGAGCCTACTGGCAATTTGGATACTGCCAATGGCGAGAAAATTATTGAGTTGTTATTTAAACTGAACCAAGAAAATAGCACCACATTGGTGTTGGTCACGCATGATATAAGGTTAGCGCAACGTTGTGACCGTGTCTTGACGTTGCAAGATGGCCAATTAAGTGAGAAAGCCTATGCTTAATTCTCGCATGACCAATTTGCCTTTGCGCCTACTAGCTTGGCAACAACTTAAAGCAAATTGGCGCGCAGGTGATTTGCGTGTGCTTTTGCTAGCGCTGGTGTTGGCGGTGGCGGCGATTACTTCGGTCAACGCGTTTTCACAACGCATTGCGGGCCATCTTAATAGCCAAGGGGGTATTTTGCTGGGCGGAGATTTGGTCATTATCAGCGACCATGCAATCTCAGAAAATTACTTTCAACAAGCACGCCAGCTTGGGCTTAATGTAACGCACACGGCAGAGTTTCCAAGTATGCTTGTGCACCAATCGCGCAGCCAAATATCCGAGATTAAGGCGCTAGATAACGCTTTTCCTTTGCGCGGTGACTTTAGTGTGCGGTTAGCGCCTAATGAAGCACCTGTTCTGCTCACGCGTCCACCGGCAAAAGGCGAGGTATGGCTGGAACCAAGGTTGCTGAATGTATTGGCGCTACAACTAGGCGATGAAGTCACCCTAGGTACACAGGCGTTAAAAGTGTCCGGCATACTAGAGCGTGAGCCATCACGTGGTGGCGACATGTTTAATTTTGCACCACGCGTGATGATGAATGCAGATGACCTGTCTGCAACCGGATTGATTCAGTTTGGTAGTCGCGTCAAATATCAATTGATTGTGGCAGGCGAGACAGCGCAACTCAAGGCTTTCTCCACTTGGGCTACCCAACATTTACAACGTGGCGAGCGGCTAGAGGATGTGAAAACGGCACGCCCTGAAATTAAAAGCGCTCTGGATAAGGCTGAAATCTTTTTGGGTTTATCAGCCATGGTTAGCGTGATGTTGGCGATTGTGGCAATGTTATTAGCCAGTGGCCCCTACCTTAATCGTAATCTAGATACGTTTGCCATGTTGCGTTGTTTTGGGGCAACTGGTCGCATGATACAAACCATACTGTTGTGGCAAACGGTGTGGGTGGCACTGATTGGTGGGGTACTTGGTGGCTTGCTCGGTTTTGTGTTGCAACAAGGTTTAGCCACATTAGCCGGACGCTTGTTTGTGGAATCGCTCGCACCGGCTACTGTTTGGCCATTTTTATTGGGGGTATTGGTCAGCCTGTTGGTGATGCTGGCATTGATATGGCCACACTTGCGCGCTATCCAGACCATGCCAACTGTCACCATTTTACGACGTGAGACAGAAGTGAACCTTAAGCAGGATTGGCTTAACTATTTGCCCATGGCGGTGCTGGTTATTGCGCTCATGGCTTGGCAAGCTAAAACCATGAAAATGGCCATGGCAGTCAGTGGCGGTCTAGTGCTGACATGTCTGATTGTGGGGGCGCTGGCTTATGCCATGGTACACCTGTTATTTAAACTCAATATACGTTCACATCGGCCAGTCGCGGCGGGCGTTCAGATTGGTCTCACCAATCTTAAACGGCGTATGCGTCTATCCATCGCACAAATGATTGCCTTTAGTTTAGGGATGATGGTAATTGTGTTATTAAGCATCATTAAAACTGATTTGATGAGTGCATGGCGAGATTCATTACCAGAAGATGCGCCCAATCGTTTTGTGATTAATTTGCAACCCGACCAAGTGCAGGATTTTACTCAGACCTTTACTCAACAAGCATTACCGGCACCACAAGTGCATACCATGGTACGCGCACGCTTGGTGGCTATTAACCAAAAGAAAGTCACTGCGGAAAGCTATGACAACGAGCGTGCTAAAAGGCTGGTCTCGCGTGAGTTTAATTTGTCATGGGCTGCAAACATGCAAGCCGACAACAAGTTGCTAGAAGGGCAATGGTGGAAGGTCGAAGATGCTGGGAAGCCATATGTATCGCTTGAGCAAGAGTTGGCGCAGAACTTAAATATTCGTTTGGGTGATACCTTAAGCTATGATGTGGCCGGTACGCCTCTGACACTGAAAGTGACTAGCATTCGTAAGGTAGAGTGGGACAGTATGCGCGCTAACTTTTTTGCGGTCACGCCACCTCAAACCATTGATCATTTACCAGCCAGCTATATGACCGCATTTCATTTGCCACCTCAGCAAGCCGCGTTTATACAGCAACTGGTCAGCACTTTTCCCAATTTGACGGTGATTGATGTGGCGGCATTGATGGAACAAGTGCGCGCTATTATGGAAAAAATGAGTGTGGCGGTCAGCTATGTGTTCTTATTCAGCCTCATTACAGGCTTAGCGGTGCTATACGCTGGGTTAATTGCAACCCAAACCGCGCGTATTCGCGAATCTACATTACTGCGCGTATTGGGTGCATCCAAACAGCAGGTGAGCGTCGCTATGCTTGCAGAATTTTTCGCGATTGCCTTTTGTGCAGTGTTAGTTGCTGTGTTGCTGGCAAATGTTGTAGCCTGGTATGTAAGTGTTTCTTTGCTAGAAATTGGATTTGGCTGGAACCTCACCATCAGTGCTATTGCTGTCATCAGTGCGCTATTATTGATTCCATTCGCCGCATGGTTGGTCTTGCGTCACTATCTCAACGTCCCACCCAAACAGTTGCTCAATAGTATTTAATTGGCTGTATACAACCAACAACAACCAATTAATTGGTTGTATACAGCCAATTAATTGGGCTACAATCAACCAATCTGCTTTATCTGTTTTATTACCCTTTGATTTTTTTATACTTTATTTAATGCATGTTGATAGGTATGTTTCTTGCACATAAATGCACGAGCACACGGGTTAGTAGATGTGCAAACTAAACTCCAGCCTAGGGAACTTACAACATGAAATTAAATATTCAACCAAAAATGATGTTGCTGGCCATTTTGTCAGCTTATGCATCGCCACAAATGGCGCTTGCGGATGAGAGTAAAACGATTGATGTCGAAAAAATTGAGGTCTACAGTGCTACGCCCTTAAAAGGCATTGGCTTGCCTCTGTATAAAGTGCCCGCCAACATTCAATTGGCACCACCAAAAGAAATCAACGACCAAACCGGTGTGTCGATTGCGGATTACATGACCAACAATATGCAGTCAGTGACAGTGACCGAATTGGGTGGTAATCCATGGCAGCCAGAAATCAATTTCCGAGGCTATTCTGCTTCTTCACTGCTAGGTAATCCTCAAGGCTTGTCTACCTATATCGACGGCGTACGCGTCAATGAACCATTTGGTGATTTGACCTCTTGGGACAAAATTCCTAGTTTTGCCATTGGCAACATGCAATTAATTCCAGGTTCAAACCCATTGTACGGTTTAAACACATTGGGTGGTGCAATTGCAATTCAAACCAAGAGCGGTCGTGACAATCAAGGCGCCGCAGTGGAATTTGAAGCTGGATCATGGGGTCGTCAACGTGCGTTGGTAGAGTTCGGTGGTGTATCACAAGATGGTTCTGTGGACTACATGATTGGCTATCAGCACACCACGGAAAATGGCTGGAGAAAATTCTCTCCCTCTCATGTCAATCAACTGTTTGCTAAAACCGGTTGGCAAAATGAAACCACAAAATTGGATCTGACCTATATTGGCAGTGACAATAACTTGATTGGTAATGGTTTAACGCCTGAGTTCTTGCTACGTGGTGATAGAGATCAAATTAACACCCGTCCAGACCAAACCAAAAACTACTCACACATGTTGGCGTTGAACGGTTCACATTGGTTTAACGACGATACGATGTTCTCTGGCAACGTGTACTACAAAAAATCCAATCGTCGTACCCTTAATGGCGATGGCTATGAAGGTGGCGCTGATGGAGGCGAAGCTATTGAGGGATATGAGCAGTTTGGCGTTTGTACACCAGAACCTGGGGAGACTGAATGTGAGGTTATTGGTTCGGTGCTTAACAGAACCAATACCAAACAAGATACCTACGGTTTAACAGGCCAGTTCACTTTTAACCAAGATTTTATGGGTAAAGAGAACCAATTTATTGTCGGAACTAGTTATGACTATAGCCTGATACGTTTCAAGCAAAATGAACGTATCAATATTGGGGATATTGATGGTACTGTCGGGACATTAGATGAAAGTGATGTTGTCTTTGATCCTACACGTGCGCCTTCTTTCGAAGGGGATGGTGTTCTGCCGCAACGTCAAACTGTCGGGCTGACTGGTAAACAATACACTGTAAGACTGTTTGCAACTGATACTTTATCTCTAAATGATCAATGGCATCTGAATATGGGTGCAAGTTGGAATTTTACGCGTATTGATAACTCAGATACATTACGTGGAGATTTTGGTCCGCGTACATTGACAGCTAAAGACAGTTATACGCGTTTGAATCCATCGATTGGTTTAACTCATACCCCAAACCAAAATCTCACGTTCTATACCTCTTATAGTGAGTCTAGCCGTGCACCAACAGCCATTGAAGTCGGTTGTTCTAATCCAGCAAATCCGTGCCTGTTGCCCGCTGCATTAGCCGATGATCCACCGCTCAACCAAGTGGTGGCTAAAACTTACGAGTTTGGTGGACGAGGCAAACTCACGGATAGCATGAATTGGAATGCGGGTGTTTACCATGCAACCAATCATGACGACATTCAGTTTGTTGCATCCAATTTCTTGTCTGGTGCTGGTTACTTTAAAAATATTGGCCGCACACAACGACAAGGCCTCGACTTAGGTTTAAACGGGATTGCGGATAAATTTAAGTGGAGCGCATCTTATAGTTATATCCGTGCCACCTATGATTCCGATGTCGATTTTGTGAGCGGTTCCAATTCTGCAGGTCTTGCAAATGATGGAGTGATTACTGCGAAAAGCGGTGATAGCTTGCCTGTGATTCCACGCCATCAAGTAAAGCTACGCGGTCAGTACGAAGTTACGCCATCTTGGAATATTGGTGCTAATGTGATTGGGTACTCTAGCCAATATGTGATTGGTAACGAGAACAACGCACATCGTGCAAACTCAGCAGATTGTGTAGGTGGAGAAGAGTGTGCGATTGGTAAAGGCAAAATCAGCGGCTACTTTATTGTTAACTTAGATACGCAATATGACTTTGGTAATGGTTGGAGAATGTTTGCTAAAGCCACCAATATCTTTGATCGTGAGTACAACCTAAGTGGTCGTCTGGCAGAGTCTTTATTTGATGCCAATGGTCAGTTTGGAGAAGAGGCTAAAGTACTTTCCGTGCTACCTGGTGCACCACGTGCAGCTTGGTTAGGCTTCCGCTATAACTTTGCTGCCAAAAAGTCTGTTAGCAGTATTGATGTAGATTAATTGAGGAAAAACGTGCTCGCACAACAAATGACTATTGAATCGAAATTTCATCCACACCAAGTTGTTAAAAAGGTATTAATTGTAGAAGATGAAGTTTTGTTTGCACGCGCAGTTGCCAAGCGTTTGCAAAAAGATGGCTTTGAGTGCGAGCACGCCGAAACGCTTGCGGATGGTAGGTTAATTCACAAGCAGTTTCAGCCAGATTTAGTGCTGCTAGATATGCGCTTGCCTGACGGTAACGGCTTGGATTTGCTGGCAGAATTTGTCAATAAAGGCGTGGCAACCATAGTCATGACTGCGTTTGGCGATGTGAGCGATGCCGTGAATGCCATGAAATTGGGTGCGATAGACTATCTTAAAAAGCCTATTGATTTGGAAGAGCTTCTTTTGGTGGTTAAAAAGAATGAACGTGCTTCTGAATTACAAACCAGTTTGGATTACTCACGTCAGCGCAATACACATGCTACTGATGGTGTGCAACTGATTGGGGATAGTCCTGCGATGCAGAGCGTGCGTCAGCAGATTAATCGGATTTCGCAGTTAAGCGCCATGACCGATGTGGTGCCGCCAACGGTACTTATTATCGGTGAGACTGGCACTGGAAAAGATGTAGCAGCGCGTTTTCTACATGCAGAGTGCGCCAATAGTGATAAGCCATTTGTGCACGTTGATTGTGCTTCACTACCGGCAGAGCTCATTGAGAGTGAGTTGTTTGGTCATGAAAAGGGCGCATTTACCAACGCAGTGAGTGCACGCCCAGGTTTAATTGAGTCCGCGGAAGACGGAACCCTTTTTTTAGATGAAATAGGTGAGTTACCTCTTACCTTACAAGCCAAACTGTTGAATGTGTTAGAGCGTCGGCAAGTGCGCAGGTTGGGTTCAACGAAGGAACGCTCAGTCCCTGCACGTATTATTGCAGCGACGAATCGCGATTTGCACGATATGGTGAATGAAGGGCGCTTCCGCTCAGATCTCTATTATCGACTTAATGTCATCACGATGTACATGCCTCCGTTGAGAGACCGTGGTGAGGATATCGTGCAGCTTTCAAATTATTTTAAATCACTTACAGAAAAGCGCTACGGCCTGAAAAAGCGTATATTTAGTGCTAACGCCCTACAGGCAATCCAAACCTATGCATGGCCAGGGAATGTGCGTGAGCTACGACATCAGATTAGCCGTGCAGTGTTATTGAGTGCAGAAGAACAAATCATGGTGAGTGATTTGGCTTTGCCAAATCATTCTCAGAAAATGGTATTGCCTGTAGAAAATTCTGATGTGCAAATTACATTGGATGATGCAGAGAAAGCTATTTTATTGAATGCGTTGGAACAGGCTAGGAACAATGTATCTCAGGCAGCACGTCAATTAGGCATTACCCGCATGACTATGCGCTATCGTATGGATAAGCACGGTATTTCTGTCTAAGCTTTAAACTACCTCTTCTTAAGGGGTGTCATGGAGCTCACTATTGAAACGAGATGTGCTACCTATAGCACTTCATCTGCGCAAACGAATCGTTGCTAGCAAGGTATTCAGCACCACGAATCTACGATTAGCGTCTCAGCTACCCTTCACATCATGCTATCATTTCATACATTATTGTCTGGAGTGTTTACATGATTATCGGTTCGCCACTGACCCCATCTGCAACCAAAGTGATGCTGCTAGGTAGCGGCGAATTAGGCAAAGAAGTGATTATCGCGTTGCAGCGCTACGGTGTTGAAGTGATTGCAGTGGATCGATACGAAAATGCACCTGGCCATCAAGTAGCGCATCGTGCTCATACCATTGATATGACAGATGCCGCTGCACTTAAAGCATTAGTCAATCAAGAAAAACCACATCTGATCGTGCCTGAAATCGAGGCGCTCAATACCGATGCTTTGGCGGAAATAGAGCGCGATGGTACAACAGTGATTCCTACTGTGAAAGCCGTACAACTCACAATGAATCGTGAAGGCATCCGCAGACTGGCCGCTGAAACCCTCAAATTACCCACCTCACCTTATGCCTTCGCGCGTAGCGAGGCAGAGTTGCAAGCTGCGATTGACGCTGGCATTGGCTATCCATGCTTCATTAAACCGACCATGTCATCCTCAGGCAAAGGGCAATCCAGAGTGACACAAGCATCTGAGGTCAAAACGGCTTGGGATTATGCTGCCAGTGGTGGACGTGTCAATCAAGGAGTGGTGATAGTCGAGGGGCAGATTGCATTTGATTATGAGATTACCCTGCTGACTGTGCGTGCAAAAAACGCGCAAGGAGAAATACAAACCTATTTCTGTGAGCCGATTGGTCACGTACAGGAAAAAGGGGATTATGTAGAAAGCTGGCAGCCACAAGTCATGACGGCAGAAGCCTTAAAATCAGCACAGCATGTGGCAAAAACCATTACGGATGCTTTGGGTGGTTTAGGTTTGTTTGGCGTAGAGTTGTTCGTTAAAGGCGATCAGGTTTGGTTCTCAGAAGTGAGTCCACGTCCGCACGACACCGGCATGGTGACCATGTGCAGTCAACGCTTGAGCGAATTTGAATTACATGCCCGAGCAATCTTAGGTTTACCGGTGGATGTTGCCATGACCAATCCGGGGGCAAGTGCAGTTATCTATGGTGGTGTTGAGAGTCAAAACTTAAGTTATGCGGGTGTTGAACAGGCGCTTGCCATTCCAAATACAGATATTCGTTTATTTGGTAAGCCAGAGTCTTTTACGCGTAGGCGCATGGGTGTGGCACTGGCGACGGCAAGCAATACCGACCAAGCGAGAACCAATGCTAAATTGGCCGCAAGTTTGGTTAAACCAAAAGCTTAGTGAGTAGTTTCTGATGTTGGATAAGATTGAGGAAACAGGTAGCAACAAATCCACCTTTTATGAGTTATTGGGTGGTGAGAACGGCGGACAGGCATTGATTAAGCGCTTAGTAGATACTTTCTACGATGTGATGGACAGCGACCCCAAAGCAGCTGGGATACGTGCATTACATCAAGCTGATTTAACCGATGCACGTGAAAAGCTGACCATGTTCCTGACCGGTTGGACGGGTGGTCCACAATTGTACATAGAGCGCTATGGTCATCCCATGCTACGTCGTCGCCACATGCCATTTGCGATAGGTGAATCCGAGCGCGATCAGTGGATGTATTGCATGATTCGAGCCATGCATACCTTGCAGTTGGACGATAATTTGATGAAGAAATTGGCCGCGCAGTTGTACGGCGTGGCAGATTTTATGCGCAATAAGTAGTTGTATTGATTAAAAAAGTTTAGATGTTTAGGAGTTGTAGTATCGTATAGCAGTATCTAGTTTTGCATGACATCGTGATTGTTGACCGAATACCCACTAACACAAATAAAAGGTAGCTTTCTTGGTATTAAAACAGTTATTACGCTTGGTATGTATTACCGCATTTTGCATGCTCGCAATTTCTGTTGTGAGTGCGTATCCTTTATTTCAAAGTTTAATCTCAGCACCCAATCAGCTGAGCACTTTTGCAGTTGAAACCACACCATCGACACACTCCATCTTAAGTTGGGTGGTTGTATATAAGCTAGAACTTACCCTTGCACTATTTTTATTACTGGCCGTTCTGACGTTTGCGCTTTTTATTTTGGATAGGGAGTTTCGCGCACGGTTGTTATACAAACTCTCACCTAATGTAGACCACAGCAACTTTAAAGTAAGTGATCCCGTATTGCTGCAGAAAATCACTTTATCCCGTATTGGCTTTTTAGTGGCTCTGGTGGCGATATTCATATTAATTACAGTGACGTATCAAACCTATGAAAATCAAACCATCGTTAAGCTGTTTGCCTTGGGCGTATTCATATTCAATCTCAGCGGGACATATTTTTTTGGCAGTTTAAAACGCGCCCACCAAATGGAGCGCTTGGTTAATAAGCTACATGCACACATCAAAAACAAAGATGTCGCACAAGAAAAGCTTATTCAAGCGGAAAAGCGCCTTAAGCAACAATCAACCAGTTTGGCCTACTTAGCTTCTACTCAGCTCAACAAGCAAACGGCGCCACACGCATTTTATCAGTCACTGATTCGGCAATCTGCAGAAACACTCAATGTAGCGCGTGTCAGCGTCTGGTTATATTCCAAAGATAAACAAGAGCTGGTGTGCGAATCGCTTTACGATTTGAAAACACAAACCTACACACAAGGTCAGATGTTGGCTGCAAAAGAGCTACCTCAGTACTTTAGCGCGCTGGAACAATCGCGTGTGGTTGTTGCCAATGATGTCTATCAACATAGCGCCATGCAAGAGTTTCTTGCTGATTACTTTCCCACATACCGTGTAGGTGCAATGTTGGATGCCACCATTTGGCATGATGGAGAGATGATAGGTGTGATTTGCCATGAGCACGTTGGAGGCTCTCGTGAGTGGACTTTGGATGAACAAAACTATGCTGGCTCACTAGCTGATTTGGCGCGTCTGAATGTTGAATTGCACAGACGACAAAAAGTAGAAACGGATTTAGTCGAGCATCAAGAAAATTTTGAAGATATGTTGAAAAGCCGCACCGCCTCCATTGAGAGCAATGCCAAGCTGTTCCGCTTTTTGGTCGAGCGCGCACCCGTCACCATTTTGTATATGAATGCGGCCAATGAAATCATCGAGATGAATCCTGAGGCTGAGCGTATTAGCGGCTATAGCCGAGAGTATGCTATTGGTAAAACGTATCAAAGCTTATTTGTCCCTAAAGAACTTAGCCAAGATCACGATAAATACTTTAGTGAAGTATTTTATGGTAACAAAATACAAGGGCAGGAAATGCTCATCCGCCGTGCAGATGGTTCGACCATTGAACTCTCAGTCTCTAGAAGCATGGAGTTGGACGCAGATGGCAACCCTGTGATTATTTCCATCGGGCAAGACATCAGCCAGCAAAAAGCGTTAGAGGCGTCGCTGATACAAGCTAGAGAGGCCGCAGAGTCTGCGGATAGGATTAAATCGATGTTCGTAGCGTCGATGTCACATGAGTTGCGCACGCCATTAAATTCCATCATTGGCTTTTTGGGGGTAGTGTTACAGGGAATGTCTGGAGATTTAAACCCCAAGCAAAAAGACCAGTTAGGGCGTGCTTATGCTTCATCAAAGCATTTACTCTCTCTCATTACAGATGTGATAGATATCTCTAAGATCGAGGCTGGCTTTTTAGAGACGCATCAGGAAATGTTTAATGTGAAAGATGTCATGGATGAGGTGTCGCATGCAGTGCAGCATTTAGTGACAGAACGCAATCTAGAATTACGCGTCAATTGTCCAGATAACATCACCTTAAATTCAGACCGAAAACGTCTATACCAAGTGGTGCTCAATGTGGTATCAAATGCCCTGAAATATACTGAGAAAGGTAATGTGGATGTGGTGTTTACTCCTCATGAGGAAATGTTGGAAATTATGGTCGAGGACACAGGGATTGGTATCGACGAAGCCGGGTTGCAGAAATTATTTAAACCGTTCGAGCGTATTGATTCTCACCTAAAAATCAAAACCTTAGGCACAGGGTTAGGTCTTTATTTAACACATAAAATTCTTACCTTATTGCTGGGTGGCACAATTGAGGTAAAAAGTAAGGTTGGGGTAGGTAGCACATTCACCATGCGCTTGCCATTTCAAATACCAGAAGTGCAAGTTGGAAAAACAGTGAATATACTGGAAAGCTAATCATGAAAACTGCATTGATAATTGAAGACAATGACAATAATTTAGAGCTGATACGCTTTATTTTGCAACAAGCTGGCTACCGAGTGCGCTTTGCCATGACAGGATTGGAAGGTGTGCAGCAGGCACTGACCATACCGCCAGATTTTATTGTATTGGACATTCAATTGCCAGACATTAACGGACTGGAGGTGCTCAAACGCATTCGTGCAAATCCGGTTGGTCAAACTGTACCCATTATTGCAATGACTTCCTATGCAATGTCCGGCGATAAAGAACGCCTATTAAGTGCAGGTTGCACCAGTTACATTGAAAAGCCAATCGACCCTATGACAGTCATTGCCCAGATAGAAGCCGTGATAGGTAAGGATAGTACACCATGAAAGTGCTGATAGCTGAAGACGACGATAACTCAAGACAGTTATTGGTAGATTTGTTTCAGTCCAAAGCGGATGAGGTAGCAAGTTTTGATAATGGCTTAAAGGCGTTGGCGCACTTGCATTCTCATCCCGTTGATTTGATTGTGTCGGACATTCTGATGCCAGAAATGGATGGCTATGGGCTGTGTCGTGCCGTCAAACAAAATATGTCTTTGCAAAAAATCCCATTTGTATTCTATACCGCTACCTATACTTCTAGCCAAGATGAGCGCTTTGCTATGTCTTTGGGCGCCTCAGCCTTTTTGATTAAGCCTATGGATTTACAAGCTTTTTTAGAGGTGATTGCCGAGGTCACTAAAAGTGATGCTAAACATCCGCGTATTCCTAAAGGGCGTGGTTTGTATCGTGTTGCACCGGTTAAGTTTGATAAGCAACATACCGATTTGGTACGTGCCAAACTGGATAAGAAGATTGTAGAACTTAATCAAGAACGTCAAAAGCTGATTGAGAGTGAAGCACGCTTTAGAGACTTTGCAGAAGCTTCTGCAGACTGGTTTTGGGAGTCTGATGCAGCACTGAATATTCAAGCCTTGAGCGGTGCGCCTATGGGGTTAAGCGTTTGTAATTTGAAGGATATTGCCAAAACCTGCCAAAGCCATCTGGCTGATGACATGCTGAGTGTGTTGCAACAACGCTTACCATTCTCAGATTTTATTGTGCATTTTGTGGATGCCAATGAAAAACACATGTATTTGCGTGTGTCTGGCAAACCCATTTTTGATGAGAAACTCAATTTTATTGGGTATCGGGGTGTGGGCAAAGATGTAAGTGAGATGATTGCGCTGAATCGCAAAGTAGAGTTTTTAGCCTCGCATGACGAGCTAACTGGATTGCCGAACCGTAGTGTGTTTAAAACCAATTTGACTACGGCTCTCAAAAAAGCAGAACGCAATCATCAACAATTGCTGTTGCTCTATTTAGATATCGACCACTTTAAATTGGTCAACGATACGCTCGGTCATGAAGCAGGCGATCAATTATTGTTGATGTCTACACAACGTATTATGGAGTGCGCCAGAAATACAGATGTGCTTTACCGCATGGGGGGCGATGAATTTGTGATGGTGATTGAGTCGGCCACTCCCCAAGATGGACACCATATCGTTCGGAATATTGTGAAAGCATTTTCTCTGCCGTTTGAGATATTACAACAGCGCGTCTACACCACGGTGAGTATAGGTGTGAGCGTCTATCCTGATGATGCGACAGATTTGCAAACCTTGCTTACTTACGCTGATTTAGCGATGTATCGCACCAAGCAAAATGGTCGAAACAGCTTTGAGTTTTACACGCCCAATATGAACTTTATCCCCAAAGAGTGGATGGATATGGAGCATGGCATACGCTTAGCTTTACGCAAAAACGAGTTTCACATGGTGTATCAACCGCAATTAGATGCTGAGCGTAAAGCAGTTGTGGGCATGGAAGCACTTATCCGCTGGACGCACCCTGACCATGGCTTAGTTGCGACTAATGAGCTGATTCGCGTAGCTGAACAATCTTCTCTCATCAACAATATTGATGACTGGGTGTTGGAGGAGGTATGCAGACAAATGCGTGCTTGGCTGGATGCTGGTTATCAGTTGCCACGTGTATCTGTGAATATGTCTGCAAGACATTTGCGTTCTGATAACCTGATGAATTTATTGGGTAATATCCCTAAACATTATGGGATAGAGCCACACATGTTGTGTATTGAAATTACCGAACATGCCATTTTGGAAGAAAGTGCAACAGTAAAGCACAATATGCAGGCGATTAAAAAAGCTGGGTTTGGCATATCGCTAGATGATTTTGGTACTGGACATTCATCACTGCTCTATCTCAAACGTTGGGCGGTAGACGAAGTGAAAATTGACCGTACCTTTGTGAACGACTTGGTGAACAGTGATGAAGATAGAGCCATCGTCCGCGCCATGGTTGCGCTGGCTCAAGCATTAGATTTAGATCTGGTAGGCGAAGGTGTTGAAAATCAACATCAAGCAGATATTTTGCTTGCTAGTGGTTGCAAGGTGATTCAGGGCTACTTATATTCGAGACCTGTGCCACCTGAGCAGGTGACACAGTGGCTGGTCAAAAAAGAAAACTAGGAGCGTTGTTTTAGCCCACCCAGTAGGGCTGCAACAGGTGCTTTGCGACTCTGACTAGGGCTCGTTCTCACAACTGCTTTAGCTACAGCTGTGTTCGGTTCATATGGCTTATTGAACCAAGCATCTGTTGATGATGATTTTGATTTTCTCGGTGCACTAGTCGCGCTGACATGTGTTGTTGCATGAGCACGTTTGTCTGGCTGACTAGAACTAGAACGTGTCTGCGTCTTAACTTGTGCAGTTTGACGCGCAATAGATTTTTTAATGAGCTTTTCAATCTCAGCAAAATACTTTTCTTCGTCATCACAAATTAGTGAAATCGCAATGCCGCTGGCACCTGCTCGGCCGGTCCGGCCAATTCTATGCACATAGTCTTCGGGCGCGCTTGGGATTTCATAGTTAATGACCATGGGTAAATCACTAATATCTAAACCACGGGCAGCTACATCTGTAGCCACCAGGGCTTTGACCTTGCCAGCTTTAAACGCGTCTAATGCCTCGATACGCTCTTTTTGCGATTTATCGCCGTGAATCGCATCAGCAGAAATATCTTCTTTTTGTAATGCGCGTGCCAACTTACTCGCAGTTAATTTGGTTTTGGTAAACACAATCACTTGGTTTGTATCTGCTTCTTTCAGCAGTTGCACCAAAAACGCCTGTTTTTGTGATGCAGCAACTGCATAAGCTTGCTGCGACACATTGTCATTGGTCGCATTGCTTCTGGCGACTTCAATCAAGGTTGGGTTGGTTAAAAACTCATCCGCTAGTTTTTTGATTTCATTAGAAAAAGTAGCTGAGAACATCAAGTTCTGACGTTGCTTAGGTAACAGCGCCAAAATGCGTTTCAAGTCTGGCATAAAGCCCATATCCAGCATACGGTCCGCTTCATCCAACACCAATATTTGTACTTGGCTAAGAGAAAGCGTTTTTTGCTCGATATGGTCTAGTAAACGGCCAGGTGTTGCCACCAATACTTCCACACCTTTTTTTAATGCAGGTGTTTGCGATTTAATATCAACGCCACCGTACACTACCAAGCTGGACAAGGGTGTGTGTTTGGCATAAACCTTTACGCTTTCTTCTACCTGAATTGCTAATTCACGCGTAGGCGTAAGTACAAGTGCGCGAATTGGATGCTTAGCAGGCGAAGTGCTAGTGCTTGCAAAAGGCAGTAGCTTATGTAACACCGGTAGAGAAAACGCAGCGGTTTTCCCAGTGCCAGTTTGCGCACCTGCCATCAAATCCAAGCCTTGCAATGCCAGCGGTATTGCTTTGGCTTGAATTGGGGTAGGTGTGGTGTAACCAGTTTCTGCAATGGCCTTGAGCAGAGGGGCTGCAAGACCAAGGGTTTCAAAACTAGGCGCATCAGAATCTATAACAGTTTTGGTATTCATGTAAGGTAAGATTAGCCTTAATTAAGCAAAACTACGGTTACGTTTAGGTTTGTTATCACCACTGAATCCACTGGCATTCGTTCTAGGAGCACTACGCTGTGGGCGTGGGTTGCCAAATTTTTCACCGTGATTAGCGTGACTTGGACGACCTTCGCGTGGCGCATCACTACGCGCTGTTCTATCTTGACGACCACGTCCACCAAACTCTTGGCTCAGTGCACGTGCAAATTGAAAATCTGTGTCTTTTTTGTAGTTTTTGCTATTACCGTTCACTTCACCACGTGGTGCAGCGTCTTGGTTACGCGGCGTATCTTCGCGGCGAGCACCATCTGCAAAATTGCGGTTTGCTTGCGGTTTAGCACCGCGCTCGTTCATTACACGGTCACCAAAACTTGTGCCACGTGCGTTGTCGCGTGATTGATAACCACCACGACCGCCTGGTTTATGGGCGGTACCACGGTCGTTATTGCGACCACGTTTGCCAGCAGGTGCTTCAGATTTCATCGCGCGTTTTGGCTCAAAACCAGCAATCACTGCAGCTTCTAATTTTTGACCAGTATATTGCTCAATCTTACGTAACAAGTGACGGTCTACATTAGAGGCAAATGAGATAGCGATACCAGAATTGTTAGCGCGACCCGTACGGCCAATACGGTGTACATAGTCTTCTGCAAATTTTGGTAAATCGTAATTAATCACATGGCTAATACCATGCACATCAATCCCACGCGCAGCCACGTCTGTGGCTACCAATACTTTCACATCGCCGTGACGCAATTTTGTTAGCGTACGGTTACGTGCGCCTTGTGTCATGTCGCCATGTAAGGCTGCAGTTTTGTGACCAGCTGCATACAAGTCCTCTGCCAATAGATCGGCATGCCGCTTGGTGCTAGTGAAAATAATGGCTTGGTTTACATCTGGTGCAATCAATAAATGCTCTAGCAATTTATTTTTGTGGTTCATGTCGTCCACAAAGTGTAAACGTTGCTCAATGTTGGCATGTTTTTCTTTTTGGCCAGCCACTTGAATTGTAAGTGGATTGTTCTGGAACTGTTTGCCGATGTGCATAATGCCATCTAATGTGGCTGAAAATAACAGCGTTTGACGCTCTTTAGGCAAAGCCTCACAAATACGCTCAACGTCAGGCATAAAGCCCATGTCTAACATGCGGTCAGCTTCGTCCAACACCAACATTTGTAAGCGGCTTAAATCAATACGACCACGATCTAAATGGTCAATAAAGCGACCAGGTGTGGCGACTAAAATGTCTAATGGTTGTGACAGCAATTTGTTTTGTAGTGGGTAAGGCATGCCACCCACGATACTTACAGTACGTGCACGAATGTATTTGCCGTATTTACGCGCAGCTTCATTCACTTGCGCAGCCAATTCACGTGTAGGGGTCAGTACTAAAATGCGTGGACCACGGCTTTTAGACTCATGTGGGGTAGCTAATAAGTTAAGCGCTGGCAATGTAAATGCCGCTGTTTTGCCGGTACCGGTTTGTGCAGAGGCCATGATGTCGCGGCCATTTAATGCTTCCGGAATAGCTTGGGCTTGTACAGCAGTAGGCGTGTCGTAACCAGCTTCAAGCACGGCACGTAGAATAGTTGGGTGTAAATTTAATGATTCAAAAGACAAAGTATGTCCCTTTCTAATAAGTTATCACAACAAGTGATAAGCAAAGTTAAGTACAAAAAGGGCGCGAGCAAAACACAGTTCAGCTGAATAAATATTCAACGTAATACGCGAAAGCAGTATGAATAACAATAAATGACTTCATGTAAATGCTTTTTACTAGCGCACGGGCATAGCCGCTAACCAGTAAAAGATAGATAAGATGACTCTCATCTAAAAGATTGCTACTTCCATATTTCGCGAGTAGCCGTTGGGTCAGGGCAATGAATCTAAAACTTTTAAATACTGCATAAGTTTTAAGTTGTGCGCAGTATAACCATATCCACTCAAATGTCAAATTAAAATTCACTCTGTCAAATAAGTTTCATGTTAAATGTGTTAAAATCGCGCCCTTCCAAACAATTGGCAGCTTTCATGTCTCGTAATCTTAGAAATATCGCAATTATTGCGCACGTTGACCATGGTAAAACAACCATGGTGGACAAACTTTTACAACAAGCAGGTACGTTTGCATCTCACCAAGCGGTGACCGAACGTGTGATGGACAGTGGCGACATTGAAAAAGAGCGCGGCATTACCATTTTGGCTAAAAATACAGCCGTTAACTTTGAAGGTACTCACATTAATATTGTGGATACCCCAGGCCACGCTGACTTTGGTGGTGAAGTAGAACGCGTATTAGGCATGGTTGATGGTGTGGTGTTGTTGGTGGATGCGGTTGAAGGCCCGATGCCACAAACGCGTTTTGTGACTAAAAAGGCATTAGCGCTTGGCTTAAAACCAATCGTGGTGATTAATAAGGTGGATCGTCCTGGCGCACGTCCTGATTGGGTGATTAACCACACTTTTGATTTGTTTGCCAACTTAGGCGCAACCGATGAGCAATTGGACTTCCCAGTCGTGTATGCGTCAGCCCTGAATGGTTTTGCGACTTTGGATATGAAAACGCCATCTGAGACCATGCGTCCGTTATTTGAAACGATTTTAAGCCACGTCGCACCGCCAGCAGGTGACAGCGATGCGCCACTGCAATTGCAAATCTCAGCGTTAGATTACTCTACATATACAGGCCGCTTAGGTGTTGGTCGTGTGCGTAATGGCCGAATTAAACCAGGCCAAGTGGTTGCGGTGATGCGTGAAGACGAACAAGTAGCACAAGGCCGCATCAACCAAGTGTTGGGTTTCCAAGGATTGGAGCGCGTGCCAGTAGAAGAAGCGGAAGCGGGTGACATTGTCATTATTTCTGGCTTAGATGATATTGGTATTGGCTTCACTATCTGTGATCGTGATAAACCTGTCGGTTTGCCGCATCTCGGCGTAGATGAGCCTACCTTGACTATGGACTTTATGGTGAATACTTCGCCATTAGCTGGTACCGAAGGTAAGTTCGTGACTTCACGCCAGATTAGAGACCGTTTAACTAAAGAGTTACTGGTCAACGTGGCATTGCGTGTTGAAGATACTGAAGATACCGATGTGTTCCGTGTCTCTGGGCGTGGTGAATTGCATCTGACAATTTTGCTCGAGAACATGCGTCGCGAAGGGTTTGAACTGGCAGTTGCTAAGCCACGCGTGGTGTACCGTGAAATAGAAGGTGTGAAATGTGAGCCATATGAAATACTTACCGTGGATTTAGAAGATGAAAACCAAGGTGCAGTCATGGAGGAGTTGGGTCGCCGTCGTGGTGAAATGCAAAATATGGAGTCCGATGGTAATGGACGTACACGTTTGGAATATAAAATTCCAGCGCGTGGTTTGATTGGTTTCCAAGGTGAGTTTTTAACCATGACCCGTGGTACTGGCTTAATGGCACACATTTTTGATGAATATGCGCCAGTAAAAGCGGATATGCCAGGCCGTCGTAATGGCGTGTTGATTTCAGCTGAACACGGTGAAGCCGTTGCTTACGCCTTATGGAAGTTACAAGATCGCGGCAAGATGTTTTCAAGCCCTGGTGATAAATTGTACGAGGGTATGGTGATTGGTATTCATAGCCGCGATAACGATTTGATTGTGAACCCTATTAAGGGTAAACAACTGACTAACGTGCGCGCATCTGGCACCGATGAAGCGGTACGCTTGATTCCACCAGTTGCATTGTCTTTAGAGTCTGCGGTTGAGTTTATTGATGATGACGAATTGGTAGAAATTACACCTAAAAGTATCCGTATCCGTAAACGCCATCTGTTAGAGCACGAGCGTAAACGTGCTTCAAAAGAGTAATGAGTAGATAATAAAAAAGCCGCTTTAAGCGGCTTTTTTATTATGCAGTTTTCTTGCGGTATAGATATTACTCAATTCCCTGACTGGCCAAGTAATCCTCATAGTTGCCGGTAAAGTCGACAATACCGTCCGCTTTGATTTCGATAATACGGGTGGCAATCGAACTGACAAACTCACGGTCGTGACTCACAAAGAATAAAGTCCCTTTGTATTTGTCTAGTGCAGTATTCAGGGCCTCAATAGATTCCATGTCCATGTGGTTAGTGGGTTCATCCATCAATAATACATTGGTTTTCGCCAACATCAGTTTGCCGTAAAGCATACGACCTTTTTCACCACCAGAGAGGACCTTGACGGATTTTCTGGTCGCTTCTGTCGGGAACAGCAAACGGCCGAGCATACTACGCACAGTGTTGTCATCATCGCCTTGCTGGCGCTGTGCAGTCATCCATTCAAACAGGTCTTCCCCTTTTTCGAATTCGTACTCGTGGTCTTGCGCAAAATAGCCGAGCTTGGCTTTTTCTGCCCATTTGACTTCGCCATGTTTGGGTTGCAGATCGCCAGCCAAGCAACGCAGGAAAGTGGTTTTACCAATCCCGTTTTCACCAATGATGGCGACTTTTTCACCCGCCTCGAATATCATTTCGACATTGTTAAACAAAGGTTTATCAAAGCCATGGCTCAATTTTTTTAGCTCAACGGCATTGCGGTGCAATTTTTCCCTGTCGTCAAACTCAAAGCGAATAAAGGGATACTGACGGCTGGAAGGTTTGAATTCCTCGACCTTGATTTTATCAATTTGCTTGGCACGGCTGGTGGCCTGCTTAGCTTTAGAAGCGTTAGCAGAGAAGCGGCGCACAAAATCCTGTAAGTCGGCAATTTGCTGTTTAGCTTTGGCATTGTCCTTGGCTTGCTGGTTACGTGCTGCAATGCTGGCCTCCATGTAATCATCGTAGTTGCCAGGGTAGGAGGTAATCTTACCGTAGTCCATATCGCAAGTATGCGTACACACTTGGTTTAAAAAGTGACGGTCGTGCGAAATGATGACCATGGTGCAGTCACGATTATTGACCACGTCTTCCAGCCAGCGAATGGTGTTGATGTCCAAGTTATTGGTAGGCTCATCCAGTAATAATACATCTGGGTTCGCAAACAGGGCTTGTACTAGCAATACACGTAGTTTCCAGCCTGGTGCGACTGCGCTCATTGGGCCGTTGTGTTGTTCGAGCGGAATACCAACGCCTAACAACAATTCACCTGCACGCGCTTCAGCGGTGTAGCCGTCGTACTCTGCAAACACGCCTTCTAATTCAGCCGCACGCATGTAGTCGTCTTCCGTGGCTTCCAAGTTAGCGTAAATGGCATCACGCTCCTGCATGGCTTTCCACATTTGCTCGTGGCCCATCATCACCACATCCAGCACACGCTGATCTTCGTAAGCAAATTGGTCTTGCTTCAAAAATGCCATACGCTCATTGGTATCAAGGCTAACGTTGCCACTAGTAGGTTCCAGCACCCCGGCCAGAATCTTCATAAAGGTAGATTTACCACAACCGTTGGCGCCAATCAGGCCATAACGATTACCGTCGCCAAATTTGACAGAGACATTTTCAAACAGCGGCTTGGAGCCAAACTGCATGGTGATATTGTTAGCAATTAACATAAACTCTCAAAACTTAAGATTAAATAATGGTGAAATTAAAAGGTGTTGTAGATAACGACTTCATTTAAGTCGAGTTGCCCAGCACGTTGACGCGCTGGCTCTAATGCTTTGCCCACCACTACAAACATGACAGGGGTATGGTCTTCTGGAAGTTTTAATAGTTTACCTACAGCGTCAAAATCAAAACCATCCATCGGGCAAGTGTCGTAGCCCATTTCTTTGGCGGCCAACATTATAGTGGTTGCTGCCATGCCGCAAGAGCGCATGCCTTCATCGCGTTGCACTTGTGCGTTTCCACGGTAGTAATTGCCAATGGCTGGCACCAAAAAGTCTTGTACCGCCTGAGGCGCATTGCGCCAATAGCGTTCGGGTTGTTTATCCCAAGCGTTTAAGTCTGCTGTGAGTACAATTAATAATGAAGCTTCTTCCACTTGTGCTTGGTTCCAACTCACTGCGCGGATTTGTTGGCGCAAGACTGGGTCGGTTACCAATACAAAACGCCAGTTTTGAATATTAAATGCGGTGGGGGAGAGGATGGCCAGCGACATGAGCTGTTGAATCTCGGCGTCCGTCATTTTGTGATTTGGGTCGTAAGACTTCACAGAGCGTCGCGCAATAATGGCTTCAGAAACTTGCATAGTTAAAGCTTTCAATAATGGATTTCAATAATATCTAATTGTAAATTGCCAGCGGGTCGATGCCACACCACGCTATCACCTACTTTGCGCCCAATCAATGCACGGGCAATGGGGGAAATGTAGCTGACTTTGTGTTCTGCGATATTCGCTTCATCTTCGCCAACGATAATAAAGTGATTGATTTCACCCATTTCATCTTCTACTTTGACATGTGCACCGAACAACACGGTATGTTGGTCTTGTTGTGCAGGATCGACCAGTATTGCATTCTCTAAGCGTGCACTGATGTAGCGTAAATCACGTTCAATGACACTAAAGCGTTGATGAGCTGTTGGGTCATCTTTACGCTTACTCAATAAAAGGCGCTCTTGCTCTAGCGCTTGCGCTTGCGCTTCTAATTGCGCTAAACCATTAGGTGTGACGTAATTGGGATGCGTGCTGACGGGTCGTTCTGGTAAATCCGTTCCAGCATGCTCCAAATCATCTTCTTTTACAAAGCCTCTGCTCATAATTGAACGTGCTTATTCCCACTCAATCGTTGCTGGCGGTTTACCAGAAATATCGTAGACCACACGATTGATACCACGTACTTCATTAATAATGCGGTTAGATACTTTGCCTAGCAAGCTGTAAGGCAGTTCTGCCCAATGTGCTGTCATAAAGTCACTGGTGACGACAGCACGTAATGCTACAACATAGTCATAAGTGCGGCCATCACCCATTACACCAACAGACTTCACTGGCAAGAATACGGTAAAGGCTTGGCTGGTGAGCTCGTACCAAGTTTTGCCAGTCTTCTCACATACTGTATTGCGTAATTCTTCAATGAAAATGGCATCAGCGCGTTGTAATAGCTGTGCATATTCATGTTTGACTTCACCCAAAATACGAACGCCTAAGCCTGGACCAGGGAATGGATGGCGGTAGACCATATCATGCGGTAATCCTAATGCAACACCAAGCTCGCGCACTTCATCCTTGAATAGGTCGCGCAAAGGCTCTAATAGTTTTAAACCTAACTTTTCAGGCAAGCCACCGACGTTGTGATGACTTTTAATGGTGACTGCTTTTTTAGATTTCGCGCCACCCGATTCAATGACGTCCGGATAGATAGTGCCTTGCGCCAGCCACTTAGCGTTGGATAGTTTTTTGGCTTCGGATTGAAACACTTCCACGAATTCAGCACCGATGATTTTACGCTTGGCTTCTGGATCGCTAACACCCGCAAGCTTGCTCATAAATTGTTTCGTGGCATCCACACGAATCACTTTGGCATGCAATCTGCCTGCAAACATTTCCATCACCATGTCGCCCTCGTTCAAGCGCAGCAGTCCGTGGTCTACAAATACACAGGTGAGTTGGTCGCCAATGGCACGATGAATCAATGCAGCGGCTACGCTAGAATCGACGCCTCCGGACAAGCCTAAAATCACTTCTTCATCGCCCACTTGGGCTTTGATCTTGGCTACGGCTTCACTGATGTAATCACCCATAATCCAATCAGGTCTGGCTTGGCAAATCTCTAATACAAAGCGTTCCAGCATGGCTTGGCCCTGCTTGGTATGGGTCACTTCCGGGTGAAATTGTACTGCGTAAAATTGACGGGATTCATCGGCCATCGCTGCAATTGGTGTGGTGTCATTACTCGCGATAACTTTAAATCCAGCAGGTAATTCTGTTACTTTGTCGCCGTGGCTCATCCATACGTCTACTAAACCATGGCCTTCGGCATTGGTGGCGTCTTGTATATCACGGAAAAGGGCAGAGTGGCCGCGTGCACGTACTTGTGCGTAGCCAAATTCACGTTTATGTCCAGCCTCTACCTTGCCGCCCAACTGCTGCGCCATGGTTTGCATGCCATAGCAAATTCCTAATACCGGCTTGCCTAGCTCAAATACAGCCTGTGGAGCTTTATCGGTTTCTTCTTCGTACACGCTGGCATGGCTGCCAGAGAGAATGATGCCATCGGCACCAAAATTACGTACAAACTCATCCGAGACATCGCAAGGGTGAATTTCACAATAGACATGTGCTTCACGTACACGGCGAGCGATGAGTTGTGTGACTTGTGAGCCGAAATCAAGAATCAGTATTTTGCTATGCATATTGTCGTTTGCTTTAAGACACAAAGGCACAGTGACTCAGAAAAGTACTGAGTTCTGTGCCTTTTTAGAATAATTAAAAAGGGTTAATCGATACGGTAGTTAGGCGCTTCTTTAGTAATTTGTACATCGTGCACGTGCGATTCACGCATACCGGCACTGGTGATTTGTACAAACTCAGCCTTGTTACGCATTTCATCAATGCTAGCTGCACCCACATAACCCATGGATGCGCGTAAGCCGCCCATGAGTTGGTGTATCACTGCAAGTACACTACCTTTGTAAGGTACACGACCTTCAATACCTTCAGGCACTAATTTGTCAGCGTTACCGTTATTGTCTTGGAAATATCTATCAGAAGAACCTTTTTGCATGGCACCAATGGAGCCCATGCCGCGGTATGATTTGTATGAGCGACCTTGGAATAGCTCGACTTCACCTGGCGCTTCTTCTGTACCGGCAAACATGCCGCCTAACATCACGCTGTAAGCGCCCGCTGCAATGGCTTTGGAAATATCGCCGGAGAAACGGATGCCACCATCGGCAATAAAGGGTACACCTGTACCGCGCAATGCTTCTTCTACATTCGAAATTGCGCTGATTTGTGGTACACCAACGCCTGCCACAATACGTGTTGTGCAGATAGAGCCTGGGCCAATCCCCACCTTTACTGCATCAGCCCCAGCATCCACTAGTGCTTTAGCTGCGCTGGCGGTGGCTATGTTACCGCCAATCACTTCAATTTTTGGGAAGTGTTTTTTGACCCAAGTGACGCGATCCAATACGCCTTGGGAATGTCCGTGTGCAGTGTCTACCACGATTACATCAACACCTGCTTCTGCTAGCGCTTCTACGCGCTCTTCTGTGCCTTCGCCCACGCCAACCGCAGCGCCAACACGTAAACGGCCTTTACTGTCTTTACAGGCAAATGGGTGGTCGCTGGATTTTTGGATGTCTTTTACAGTAATCAGGCCTTTGAGTGTGTCTTGGTCATCAATCACCAACACGCGTTCTAAGCGGTGTTGATGCAATAAACGAATCACATCTTCTTTGGCGGCACCTTCACGCACTGTGACCAAACGGTTACGCGGCGTCATAATATTTTGGATGGTTTGGTCTAAATTGGTTTCAAATCGCAAGTCACGGTTGGTGACAATGCCGACGATTTTTCCATTATCAACCACCGGTAGGCCGGAAATTTTATGCAACTGTGTCAGTGCAATCACGTCGCGTACAGACATATGAGACGAGATGGTAATAGGGTCGTTCACTACGCCAGATTCAAAGCGTTTAACGCGGGAAACGTGGGCGGCTTGTTTGATGGCAGTCATGTTTTTATGAATCACTCCCAAGCCACCTTCTTGCGCCAAGGCAATGGCAAGTGGTGCTTCTGTTACCGTATCCATCGCGGCAGACACTAGCGGGATGTTGAGTTTAATGTTACGAGTGAGTTGCGTGCTTAAATCTACTTCACGCGGCATGACGATTGAATGTGCTGGAACTAATAAAACGTCATCAAAGGTTAGGGCTTGTTGCAACAAACGCATGTGAAATCCTTAATCTCCAAAACGAGATTATACCGATTTGCAACACTTATTCAAAGTTCAACGTGATAATTCTGTATGCTGCTATCAACCAATTGGGCTTTGCTACGTTTTACAGTAAACTCATTAAATCATATGTATAAGTAATTTGAGCGAGTGTTGAGTGGTTTACAGAAAAAATAATTAATAGAATCAATTGTATAAGGTGTAATATGAAAAATGCTTATGTGAAGTCCTTGATAGCTCTAGGAGCGCTGTTAATTACAACTTTGCCAGCTCATGCTGAGATTTATAAATGGGTGGATAAAGATGGCAGCGTGAAGTACACCGATACGCCCCCGCCAAATGGCGCAAAAACACTGTCAACTATTAAAAAGAAAGCGACAAATCCAGTAACTACACCTGTGGCTGCCCCAGGTGGCGTACTAGCGAATCCAGCACAAACACAAGCAATAGGTGCCGATGGCACAGCATCTGAGCAAGAATTGGCAAAGAAAAAACGTGAGATAGATGAGGTGGAAAAGAAAAACAAAGCAGAAAAAGAAGCTCAAGCTAAACAAAAACAGTTGAACTGTACGGCAGCAAAATCAAATTATCAAAGCTACAGTCAGGGTGGGCGTATTTACAAAACCAACGAAAAAGGTGAGCGTATCTACTTAGGCGATAAAGAATTAGCTGATGGTGCCGCTCAAGCAAAACGGGAAATTAACGAGTATTGCAATTAGCGGCAATGGCTAATCATTCTCAGATGGCAAATCACCACCACCCTTTTTCATGATTTTTCCATCGGCGGCACGCTGTTTTCTAACCGCTTTTGGATCTGCAATGAGTGGGCGATAAATCTCAACTCTATCTAAATGGCGCAACTTAATATCGTTTTTGGTGAGTTTTCCAAAAATGCCTAGCTGGAGAGCGTCAGCGTTGATCTCCGGAAATTTTTGCAAAATGCCTGATAATCTTACAGCTTCTTCTGCAGTGCAATTGTCGTTGACGCGCAATGGAATGATGGCTTGCTGTTCTGGTAGCGCATACGCAACTTCAACCGTAATTTGTGTATCAGAATCGTTCATGCTCGGTGGAAATCTCCAAATTAAAAAGATTAAGTAGATGTGTAAATCTTGTTTGCTTGCAATACAAAACTATCCACAAATGTATTAGCAATATGGCTAAATACTGGGGAAATCATTTTTTCTAACAAAGTGTTGGCAAATTCGTAGTTCAGTTTAAACTCAATTTTACAGGCATCCTCACGTAGTGCAATAAAATGCCAATGACCTTGCATGTGCTTAAAGGGTCCATTGGTCAGTTCGATATCCATGTGGTGCGGGTATTGTTTACTATTGCGGGTGGTAAAGTTCTGTTTGATGCCGTGATAGCTGATATGCAAGGTGGCTTGCGTGATGATATCCGTTTGCTCTTGTATATCTACGCCGCCGCACCATGGTAAAAATGTCGGGTAGCTGTTTACATCGTCTACCAATGCAAACATTTGTTCACATGAGTGCATCACCAAAACCGTTTTTTCAACTTGTGCCATGCCAATGCAATGAGTTAGAGTAAAATGCCATTTTAAGTCATTCACCCGCAAAAAGCAGATTTATGAGTATTGCCCAAAATAAAAAAGCCTTTTTCGATTACTTTATCGAAGAAAAATATGAGGCTGGTATTGTCTTGGAAGGTTGGGAGGTGAAAGCGATTCGCGAAAACCGCATCAATCTAAAAGAAGCATATGTGGTGATTATGCGTGGCGAAGTGTATTTGATAGGGTGTCATGTAACCCCCTTGGGCGCAGCTTCCACCCATATTCGTCCCGATGCTATCCGCACGCGTAAGCTGCTATTGCATAACGAAGAAATAGCTAAGTTGATTGGCAAAGTAGAGCGCGCTGGTTACACCTTGGTGCCGCTCGATATGCATTTTACGCGTGGTAAAATCAAGCTACAGATCGGTTTAGCCAAAGGTAAAAAGCAACATGATAAGCGTGATACAGAAAAGGCGCGTGATTGGGAACGCGAAAAAGGCCGTATTATGCGCTCGCATAATAAATAGCTAGTACAGTCAACACCCAGTTGTACAGCGTTTTATTTTGATTTATTTATCACCGCTTTCGTTGTGGTGAAACCCCCTTTGCGGTAAAATTTCATCCCGTCTGCAATGTTTAGCAAAGTTCTCAATGACCAAATATGTATTCGTTACTGGCGGTGTTGTATCTTCACTTGGTAAAGGTATCGCAGCGGCCAGCCTAGGCGCTATCCTTGAATCTCGAGGTATCAAAGTTACCATGCTCAAGTTGGATCCATACATCAATGTGGATCCTGGCACTATGTCTCCCTTTCAACACGGCGAAGTCTTCGTGACCGATGACGGTGCGGAGACGGATCTAGATTTAGGTCATTACGAGCGCTTTATCAGCAGCCGCATGTCCAAACGCAACAATTTCACCACTGGCCAAATTTACGAAACCGTAATTAAAAAAGAGCGTCGCGGTGAGTATCTGGGCAAAACCGTTCAAGTGATTCCGCATATCACCGATGAAATTAAAGCACACATCAAGCGCGGCGCTGAGGGTGCTGATGTGGCGATTGTAGAAGTTGGTGGCACGGTCGGCGATATTGAATCGTTGCCGTTCCTTGAAGCTATTCGTCAAATGGGATTTGAAGAGGGTAAAAACAATGCATGTTACGTGCATTTGACCTTATTGCCTTGGATTCCAACCGCTGGCGAGTTAAAAACAAAACCTACACAGCACTCAGTAAAAGAATTACGCGAAATTGGTATTCAACCTGACATTTTGTTGTGCCGTGCTGAGCGTGAAATCCCGGAAGATGAAAAACGTAAAATTGCCTTGTTTACTAATGTCTCTTTTGAGGCGGTCATCAGCGCGATTGATAGCGATTCTATATACAAAATCCCAGGCTTGTTACACGAGCAAATGATGGACGAGATTGTGTGTCATAAGCTTAATATCTTAGCCAAAGCAGCGGATTTATCAGCTTGGAACAAAATTACACAGGCCGTGGCTAACCCTAAACATACGATAGATATTGCCTTCGTAGGTAAATACGTCGATCTCACTGAGTCTTATAAGTCACTCACCGAGGCACTGATTCACGCAGGTATTCATACAGAGTCGAAAGTAAAAATTCACTACATTGACAGTGAGGATATTGAAAAATCAGGCACGGATGCATTAAAGAAAATGGATGCGATTTTAATTCCAGGCGGTTTTGGCGTGCGTGGTACAGAAGGCAAGATTGCTGCTATTCGTTACGCACGTGAAAACAAAGTACCTTATTTAGGTATTTGCTTGGGCATGCAGTTGGCAGTGATTGAGTTTGCACGTAATGTGGCAGGCCTAAAAGATGCGAATAGCACAGAGTTTAATCCTCAAGCCGAACACAAGCTGATTGGTCTGATTACAGAATGGCAAGATGCCACGGGTAAAAAAGAGACGCGTGATGAAAGCTCTGATTTAGGCGGCACTATGCGCTTGGGGGCGCAACGTTGCCCCATTGAACCCAACACCTTAGCCGCAAGTATTTACGGTGTGGATGTGAATGAGCGCCACCGTCATCGTTATGAGGTCAACAATCATTATGTGGAGCAGTTGAAAGCAGCTGGCTTGGTGATTTCCGCACGTACGCCTACAGAAGAGTTGTGTGAGATGGTGGAATTGCCGCAATCTATCCATCCTTGGTTTGTAGCGTGTCAGTTCCATCCTGAATTCACTTCTAATCCACGTGCAGGTCATCCATTATTCAAAGCCTATGTGTTGGCAGCGTTGGCTAACAAAGCCAAAGGAGGCAACGCATGAAGCTGTGCCATTTTGAAGCAGGCTTAGACCATCCGCTGTTTCTAATTGCCGGACCTTGTGTGATTGAGTCTAAGCAAATGGCGATTGATACGGCCGGGCAATTGAAAGAGATTGCTAACCGAGTTGGTATTCCGTTTATTTACAAATCTTCTTACGATAAAGCGAATCGTAGCTCGACCAAAACTTTCCGTGGTTTTGGTATGGAAGAAGGTTTGCGTATTTTGGATGATGTGCGGGCGCAGATTGGTGTGCCTATATTGACTGATGTTCACACAGAGGAGCAAGTACCCCATGTGGCGGCAGTCGTCGATGTGTTACAAACACCGGCATTTTTATGCCGCCAGACTGATTTTATTGTGGCGGTTGCGACATGTGGCAAACCAGTGAATATTAAAAAAGGCCAATTCTTAGCCCCTGGCGATATGCGCCAAGTGGTCAATAAAGCTAAAGAAGCCAATGGTGGTGCGGATACCATTATGGTGTGTGAACGCGGGGCCTCGTTTGGCTATAACACTTTGGTTTCTGATATGCGCGGACTAGCTATTATGCGTGAAACGCACTGCCCGGTGGTGTTTGATGCTACGCATTCTGTACAACAACCAGGCGGTCAAGGCGATAAGAGCGGTGGTCAACGTGAGTTTGTGCCGGTATTGGCAAGGGCAGCCGTAGCAAGTGGTATTGCTGGGGTCTTTATGGAAACCCATCCAGACCCTAATAAAGCATTGTCCGATGGCCCGAATGCATGGCCGTTAGCTAAAATGGAAGATTTATTACATGTGTTGGTGGGTTTAGATAAATTAGTGAAAAAAGCTGGCTTTGCCGAACAAACTTTATAAGCAAACAAATTTTGTTATAGATTAAGGACTGAAATTATGAGCGCAATTGTAGATATCATCGCCCGCGAAATTATGGACTCTCGCGGCAACCCAACGATAGAAGCTGATGTGTTGCTAGAAAGCGGTGTGATTGGTCGAGCTGCAGTGCCGTCAGGCGCATCTACTGGCGCTAAAGAAGCCATGGAATTGCGTGATGGTGACAAAAGTCGTTATTTGGGTAAGGGCGTGTTGCAAGCGGTCGAGAACGTGAATACGGAAATCACCGAAGCTATTATTGGTCTGGACTGCGAAGAGCAAAGCTTTATTGATAAAACGTTGATAGAGTTGGATGGTACGGAAAACAAAGACCGTTTAGGCGCCAATGCGATTCTGGCTGTGTCACTAGCTTGTGCACGTGCAGCAGCTGAAGAGAGTGGTTTACCACTTTACCGTTATTTAGGTGGTTCTGGCACCATGCAATTGCCAACTCCGATGATGAACATCATCAACGGTGGTGCACATGCCGATAACTCTGTGGACATGCAAGAGTTCATGATTATTCCGGCTGGGTTGCCTACTTTCCGTGAAGCATTGCGTTGCGGTGCAGAAGTATTTCACCAATTGAAGAAAACTCTGCACAAAAAGGGATTGGCCACCACAGTGGGTGATGAGGGTGGTTTTGCACCAAACTTGCCATCTAACGAGTCTGCAATCCAATTGATTATGGAGTCTATTTCCGAGGCAGGTTACGAGCCTGGCCGTGATGTGTTCTTAGGCCTAGATTGCGCAAGTACAGAGTTCTATAAAGATGGTAAATATCACTTGGAGTCTGAGGGCCTATCCCTGACTTCTGCACAATTTACGGATTACTTGGCTACTTGGGTAGATAAATATCCCATTATTACCATTGAAGACGGTATGGGTGAATTTGACTGGGACGGCTGGGATATTCTCACGCAACGCCTAGGTAAAACGACTCAATTAGTAGGTGATGATTTGTTTGTCACCAACGCTAAGATTTTGCGCGAAGGTATCCGTCGTGGTGTCGCCAACTCTGTGCTAATTAAAGTAAACCAAATCGGTACCCTCACTGAAACGTTCCAAACTATTGAGATGGCAAAACGTGCTGGTTACACGGCGGTGGTATCACACCGTTCCGGCGAGACAGAAGATACTACGATTGCTGACATCTCTGTAGCGACTAATGCATTACAAATCAAAACCGGTTCATTGTGCCGTTCTGAGCGCGTAGCCAAGTACAACCAACTCTTACGTATTGAAGAAGAGTTGGGTGATGCGACTAGCTATGCCGGTAAAGATGCGTTTTATCAGCTCTTCAAATAACAGTTGAAAGCGCTAACGCTTATATTTGTTGTCCTGATTGCCTTGCTACAGTACCCGCTGTGGCTAGGCAAAGGTAGCTGGTTGAGAGTGTGGAATGTAAGTCAGAAAATTGATGAGCAGAAAAAACTCAATGTCAGTTATAAGTTACGCAACGACACATTGCGTGCAGAAGTTCGCGACTTAAAGCAAGGTAACGCGGCTATTGAAGAACGTGCGCGTAGTGAACTAGGCATGATCAAAGAAGACGAAGTATTTTACCAAGTGATTGATCAGCCCATGTTGCGAGCTTTAGAAGCACCATCGTCCGCTGTAGATATTCCCACTGCTAATAACCTAACCCCAGAAATTAATATACCTGAAACTCAAGCTTCATCTAAACCTAAAGAGTAGGGCAGTGGTTTAGGCGTAAGTTCATAACTTTGCCAATACACCGGCCCAGCTTGTTGAATTTCTATTCTCAACTCAGCCAATACATCGAATCCGCCAGTAATTGCAGGTGCGCTGCGAACAATTTGTCCTACCTCAGCGCCATTACTATCCAAAAGCTTATCATTTGGATTTGGCACCTGTTCACTGGCAATATGCATTAAGAATGTCCGGCGTTTGACGCTGCCCAAATAGTGCGTACGTGCCACAATCTCTTGGCCGGTATAGCAACCTTTTTTGAAGTTGATGGCATTCAGTAAATCTAAATTCACCATTTGTGGCACAAATTGTTCTTGGGTAGATGCGACGATTTCCGGAATACCTGCGTTAATTTCTAGCCAATCCCAACATGGCTTGCCAACTGGACTGGCTTTTTGTTTGAGTGAGTCCCATAAGGGCGTTGCGAAATCTACGGTGGTCAATATCTGGTAGCGATCATGCCCGTCAATGCTAGGTAATTTAAGCAAAGTAGCGTTTTCTAAAGTACTTAGCGTGTAAGGTGCTGTCGGCACATCACTAAAATGTTCTAGTAACAACGGTGTCGCTTGCGGGCCATTTAGTCCAAGCTTGATAATGCGGTCAGCGCTATCGCTAATGGTGACTTTGCTTCGCATCACAAACATTTTTAGGCGTTTAGTAATCGCTTCGGCAATTGGTTTGGGTAGCTGCAAATGGATATGCCCCTGATGCGCAAACGCCAAAAATAATGCTAGCAACCTACCTTTTGGAGAACAATATCCGGTGTAGTGTGCTACATGACCATTCAACAACTTAACATCATTGGTGACTTGCCCTTGCAGAAAAGTCACTGCATCCGCGCCGTCAATTTCTAATAACGCTAAATGCGATAAATCGCATAGCGTGTTGCTTTGTGCTGTTTGCGCAATTTCTTGCGATGGCTGACCAAAATCCACCACTGCATCATTTTCGATATGAGCGCCGTGTGCGTTTAAATAGGATTGCCATTGCGTTGCAGTCATGCCAGTATGTGCCTAAAGTTAGAGTTAAAAATGAAAACAAGAATAGTTCCGGCGATATATCTCAAGCTAAAACCTTCCTATCGGATATTGGGTTGGTATGTGTTGGTTTCAATGCTCAGCCTAATCAGTTTAGTGCTAGTCAAGCTCCCACTACTACTTAAGTGTGCGATTGCCGTCACAGTGATTATAGCGATAATTTATGCGATATTGCAGGATGTCCTGTTATGTTTACCTTGGTCTTGGCAATTGGTCGAGGTGACAAGCCATGGTCAAGTGCGTCTGCATAATCAGCGTGGAGATATGATTGAAGTGATGTTGCTTGTTTCCACTGTCAGCCATCCTAGGCTGACCATATTGCGCTTTAAACGATTGGCATATCAGTATGGCTTGCGTAATAGCCTAATGATTACACCTTGGAACGCAGAAGAGCCTCAACAATACCGCAAACTTCGGATTTGGCTGAATTGGGGAAAGCCTAACACAGCTACACATCAAACTTTAGATGTATTGGCTGAATAGCGTCTAAAGCGCATGCGCAGTATCTGCCATGCATGTTTACTTTCATTAATGGGGTGTTTAGGAATATAAGCCATTAAGAACAGTAAACCGGCAAAGCTGGCTAATAGCCAACGCAACTCGAAACGTGCTTTGTCTCGGCGCGCTGGTGGTTGTGCTTTCATCGCAGCTAGTACTTTTTGCACACTCTCACCATTCACATAGTTGCCAGTCACCTCTTTTGCAATAGACTCAAGATATTTTTCATCCAGCCTAGATAAATAGCGGTCACTCTCACCGGGGGCAACGTTGTCATCGCGAATACCAATGTTAGCTTCAGAAATTTGTGCAATACCAGGCTGCATGGCAAAACTTTCATTTGACCAATAACCAATTAACTGGTTATTCGCATCAAGCTTAGGTACCGCGGTGCCTTTGTCGCTACCGATGCCTACAAATAGCCAATTTTTACCGCCTTGAAACCCGGTCAGATCTTTGGTGTTGAACGCATGCAGTTTAGGCGCTTCTTCACCATCACTAAAATAGACTACTTGCGCAGGTTCCGGGAAGCTCCGAATCAATCTGGCTAGTGTAAACATGCTTTCGCGCACACGACTGTTGCCAGACCAGCCCATGCGCCAATCCAAATGATCGATGCTGTCTTCAATCGCGTGAAAATTTTCACAGACTTCAATCGGTGTATACAGAGCGGCAACACTAACGCCAGCAAATAACCCTACACTAACCAATGTGCCGCATGGTAGTTCGCCAATCACACGGTGAAGCATATATTTTTGATACTCCATACGCGTGGCTGGTTTGCCCAGAATCGACATGTCTTTCACATTCATACTTTGTGAAATATCTGCTACTAACAAGTAACTGTAGATATCGCGTTTAATCGGCACAGTCGGTTTGAACATTGCCACGATTAGCAGCAACAATGCTGTGAATAGCAAGGCCAAATCGCGTCGATGGCGTAAATAATTGAAGAGTTTCTTAGACATAATTAAGGTAGTCCCACCGGAATATTGCCCATAATCAAACCGGGTGAGTCAGACTCTCCTACGCCTGGTGTTGGCGTGCCTGGCAACATGGTCAGCAGCCGATCCATGTTGTGACGCGCATCCCAATGGCTATTGTCTAGTTTTAATGATGCCTGATAGGCAGCTTTGGCTTGACGGATAAAGTATTCAGCTTCGTTACGCACGGTCATGTTGGTGCCGTTAATGGCTAATCCGCGTAAAAAGAACATGTTGCCAATGTTGTACTGCACCGCTGCTTTTTGTTCATCATTGCCTTTAGGCATCAGTTGCGTAAATAGCAGGGTAGCTTCTTTGTAGCGTTCTTTTTTGGCTAAATAAAGCGCGGTGGCAAATTTAGCCTCAAAGCTTTGTTGATGCGTTTCTGGTGTTTTGCCAGCAAGCACTGCTTTGTTGAAAGCATTAATTTTCTGAATACTTTGGTAAGTATATAAGCTGGTTAGTATGCACAGCAAACTAATGCCCACCAATAGCCAAGTAAGTTTTTTCACTGTAAACCAAGATGTTATGTTGTACGCCATGTGTTGACCTCTAAATATTTCACGCCTAACAGTAGTGCAATCAATACTGCTGCTATCAAAAAGAAAATATTGGAAAAATCTTTACCTGGGATTTTTTCCATATACTTAATTGGTTTTTTCTCTTTACGGTTAATGTCATCTATCGCAGTTTGCAAGGTGCGTGGATTCTCAGCTTCATAGGCATTGAATGGTGTTTTCAACGTTTTAAAAAACTCATACAACTCGATTTCTGGAGGCAAAGGCTGATCCTCTTGCGGTTTGTAGTTTTTATCAAAAATACTCAAGCCACCGGGTTGTCTGAGCACAATCCAATACAACCCGATTTCCATGCGGTCGAACCACTCACGAATTTTTTCTTGGGTGTTGGCGTCAATCCTACCAGCGCCGTCTGAAAGTAAAATTACGGCACGTGAGCCAGAGTTAGGCACTTTGTCAAACAAGCCAGCCCCTGAGGTTAAGCCGCTGCCGATATTGGTTTGGAATAGCGCATTGCCAGCGGTGGCGCGAACAGCAGCTACAATCGCCTCTTTATTTTCGGTGAGCGGTAGTACATACATAGCAGAGTTACTAAAGGTAATCATGCCCATCATGTCGTTTTGGCGGGATTTCACAAACTGAGTAATTAAACGGCTAGCCGCTGCTGATTTGGTTTCACCCACAGTGGTAGACGAAGTGCCCGAAAACGGGTCATCCATACTGGCACTGCGATCCAATACAAGAGCAATTTGCGCACCAACACCAATGCGTTCCACCTCTTGTTGATGGCTATGTGGCGCACTTAATCCAATGATAATGCTGGTAAGAATGCATACGGCCAGTATTTTTAAAATAAAGCCGATGATATTAGAAAGAGGATCTGCTGGAAGCATGTCCAACCATGAGTAGTTGTGCGCATGGGTACGCTGAAATACCAGCGGCAATAATGCAAGTGGGAGCAGCCACAACACATAAGGATTAGAAAACGCCATCTTTAAGCTGCCTTACGTGAGGTGCTAACGCTATCCGGAATCAAACCGCGCTCACAATCACGACATTGTTTACAGAACTGCGCTAGCCAAGCCCATTCCTGCTCGCCCAGAGATTTGTTTGGATTGGGCTCAAAGAACACTTGACGTGATAAATCAAAAAACTGTGCTAGCTCGGCTTGGATATGTTGGAAAGCAGGTTTCTTCAGTAAAAATGCACTGAGATTATTGCTAAACAAGCTGTAGCCTGCGCTAGTATTTAATGCATCGTGCAAGCGATTCACTGCCTGCTGCAAACCTTCTGCATTGTGTGTTGATTTAGCAATACTGCGGTATGCTTTTGCAAAAGGGCCACCCATACGTGGTAACCATGTATGTTTGCCTAGCATATATAACAGTGCAACCAAAGCAATCGCTAGCACTGTAAGCAGCACGTTCAATCGTACTTTTAGGGGTGAGGCATCTAGCAATAAAGGTCCACGGTAGCCACTCATATCTGACTCCACTTTAACTTGTCCGAAAACAGAGATGGGTGAGATAGAGAAGTTCCAGCTAGGGATACGATATCTGTAGACTTTTCTATCTTTGGATGATGTGTCCAACAGCCGCAAATACTCACCGGGCAATGCCGCAGGCTTGGCAACTACATTGTTAGTAAATACTTGATAACTCAGAGAAATGTGGTGCGTGTTGGCTTCTTTTGCGCTTTCTTTGCTGTAATCGAGTTTGGCTAAATCAATGCCTATTAACTGACCTTTATACCTGCGCTCATAACCTACAATTGGTAGCGATTCTTCCACCAGTACGTAAGGTTTTTTGATGGTTATGGTAATGTTCCGCGTCAGAATATCGCCTACGGTGTAACCTACATCGCGTTCAGGCTCTTTAATGTTGATGCTCACAACACCATCTTTTACATCGGGCAAAAAATCTGTTTCTAATGCATATACATGGCCAGAAAGCAGTCCTATACTTAAGGTCATGAGCAGGGTATGTAAAAAATTTTTCATAGTGTGTAGAAATACATTAAGCGGCAACAAATTGATGAAAGTATTCAGTTAGAGCGTCTGCATCAAACTCACCCTCTACAAAGAAAGGTGGCATATCAAACTGCATGAAGAGTTTGTAGATGGCTTCACGGCGTGCTTCAAAAGCAGCAATAATGCGGTCACGGTACTCTTTACGCAGAAACAACGTGCGCTTAACACCTGATTCTGGGTCGGTGACTGCAGTGATTCCAAATTCCGGTAACGCGGTATATTCGTCGGCATCCCATAGCACCACCGGCACAATATGATGCCTTAGTAAGTTCGCTAACGCTTCTTCTAACTGCTTGAGCGGCATATGGAAATCGGACACCATAAATACCAATGAACGCTCTCTAGGCAGATAGCGCCAGACATCGGCAACACCGTTTCCTGAGACCATTTGTGGATGATGTTCTTTCAGACGCTCCATGAGCTCTATGGCGCGCTGTGATTTGAAAGAGGCAGTGCTAATCCAATCTTCACGCACAATTTCATCAAAGCCGACAAAACCAAAAGGATCCGCATTTCTGCTTGCAGACCTTGCAATAGATTCGACGATGTCAGCTGCACGGCGGATTTTGCGTGTCTTTGCGCCAAAGTTCATACTGCCAGACATATCGCAAATGGCAAACACAGGCGTGGCGCTTTTTTGATTAAATAAGCGCACATACACTTGCTCCATCGGATCGCGAATGGTTTGACGCAAATCGATACGGCGCGGATCTGGATAAGCAACCAACGTAGTATGGCCGATAAATTCCATGCCCATGCCGCGCTGCGTACTGGCGTGACGACCAGGATGTCTGCCGCGGTTACGCCAACCGATGTGGTAAGAAAACTCTTTTATCTCATTAAAGCCAGTCATGTACTGTACTCAAGTCTAGATTAGGGTGCTGCTACCACATTAATAATGCTGGTCAGCATTTCACGCGCAATTTCGGTGCGGCGCATCTCATACACAGGGCTGAATACTAAGCGGTGCGCCACGGTTTCATGGAATACCGCATGAATGTCTTCTGGTGTCACCGCTGTGCGCTCGTTCAACCATGCGTTTACGCGTGCAGCACGTAACATCATGCTCATACCGCGTGGGCTAGCGCCAGCTAAAACTAACCGGTTCATGTCTACGTTACTGACTTTGACACCATATTCCAGCGGTTGACGCGTGGCTTTCCAAAGATTCAGCGCATATTTCTGCAGGGTAGGCGAGGCTTCAACACTGTTTTGTATCACGCTGGAGAAGCTATTGAGTTGGTCAAATTGTAAAATATCCGCTCTGAGCGTATCGACCAATGCATCTACGTTATGAAATTTCGTATCAAACATCAGGCCTTGCATGATGGCATCATCGTTGGGTACAACGATTGGGATTTCCATCATAAAGCGGTCACGAGCGGCCGATGGAATTTCGAACGTCTCTTCTTTTTCCACTTGGTTACGGTCGGCAAACACAATCATGTGTGGAAACACATGTTCTTTATTGAACGCAGACAACGTGCGCTCCGCCATCACGCGCAAGAGCAGAGAATGCACTTGTGGGCGTGCGCGGTTGATCTCGTTAAAAAAGAATACAGATAGATTTTCACCAGACATTAACAATGGTCCAGCGCTGACATGTGGTTTGCCGTCTTCACCTAAATAAGTGTGATACACCAAATCGTTGGGCATCAAATCAATCGTGCCTTCTATACGCTGATAACCACCACCAATGCCGCGCGTAAATGCGCGTAACAGCGTGGTTTTACCAACACCTACGTCGCCTTCTAGCAACACGTGTCCGCGTGCGAAAATCGCAATCGTAATCAAACGTACTGGATTGCTTTGACCGACGACAACTTTATTGACTTCGGATTCTAGGGTTAAGGCATGCTGGCGCCAGTCGGCAAGTAGACGATCGCTCATCGTGGATTCCTAAAAGAGTAAAAGTGGTGAAGAATGGTGTAAATGTAAATAATTTGTAAGTGATTTGTAAATAATATAAACCAAATTTATAAAAGTGTATACAGGTTTGTATACTATATTTTTTTGCTATTTCATCATTAGTTTACAGTTAGGGCTTTCGTTAAATGCAATTTCCAGCGAAAATAGCGTAAATATCGTCTATTTGAAGTTATATTGAATGTCTAAACAAACAAGTTATACCAAAGAAGAATTATTAGCGTGTGGTCGCGGGGAGTTATTTGGTGAAGGTAATGCGCAATTGCCATTGCCGCCGATGTTAATGTTTGATCGCATCGTCTCCATCACCGAAGATGGCGGCAAGTATGATGCTGGGCAAATTATTGCCGAGTTAGATGTGACGCCCGACCTATGGTTTTTTGATTGCCATTTTACCGGAGACCCAGTGATGCCAGGCTGTTTAGGGCTAGATGCCATGTGGCAATTGGTGGGATTTTACTTAGGCTGGAAAGGTGGCCCCGGTCGTGGTCGCGCCTTAGGCGCTGGCGAAGTTAAATTTACCGGCCAAGTATTACCTAAGGCTAAACTGGTTAGGTATCATATTGATTTAAAAAGAGTTATTATGCGTAAATTGGTCATGGGTATTGCAGATGCGCGCATGGAAGTAGATGGGCGTGAAATCTACGTAGCAAATGATTTGCGCGTAGGTTTGTTTACTACTACTGACAATTTCTAAGACTCACCATTTTTAGAATAATAAGATTTAGGCAAGGGAATACTCAATGCGTCGCGTCGTCATTACAGGATTAGGCATCGTTTCTAGTCTTGGTAACAACAAAGATGAAGTGCTTGCAAGTTTAAAAGCAGGTAAATCCGGAATCACTTATCAGCCGGAATATGCTGAGCGTGGCTTGCGCTCGCAGGTGGCCGGTTCTATCAAAAACCTCAATCTCGAAGAACTGATTGACCGCAAGTTATTACGCTTTATGGGCAAAGGTCACGCTTACGCTTGGTTGGCTTTGCAAGAAGCAATTGCCGATGCTAGTTTGGATGAAAGCCTAGTTTCCAATGTACGTACTGGCATTATTGTGGGCGGCGGTGGCCCCTCTACCGAAAGTATTGAGCAAAGTAATGCTGTGTTGGCTGAAAAAGGGATTCGCCGTGTTGGGCCTTACATGGTCACTAAAGCCATGTGTAGCGGTATTGTGGCAACTTTAGCTACCGGTGCAAAAATTAAAGGTGTGAACTATGGTATTAGTTCAGCCTGTTCTACCAGTGCGCATTGTATTGGCGCGGGTGTAGAGCAAATTCAACTGGGTAAACAAGATATTGTGTTTGCCGGTGGCGGTGAGGAAGAGCACTGGAGCTTGTCTTATTTGTTTGATGCCATGGGTGCTATGTCTTCCAAGTATAACGAAACGCCTGAAAAAGCTTCCCGTACTTATGATGCAAACCGCGATGGGTTTGTGATTTCCGGTGGTGGTGGCATTGTGGTGTTGGAAGAGTATGAGCATGCCAAAGCACGCGGCGCACAGATTTATGCGGAAGTCGTGGGTTATGGGGCAACATCTGATGGCTATGATATGGTGGCACCAAGCGGTGAAGGTGCAGTTCGTTGTATGCAGCTGGCGTTGCAAACGGCAGATGGCAAAGCCATTGATAAGGTAGATTACATCAACACACATGGCACCAGTACCCCAGTAGGTGACACCAAAGAATTGGAAGCGATTCGCGAAGTGTTCGGTACTGATAATCCGGCAGCGATTGCTTCGACTAAATCACTGTCAGGTCATGCGCTGGGGGCAGCAGGTGTTAATGAAGCCATTTATACCTTATTGATGATGAAGCACAACTTTATTGCTGCTTCTGCCAATATTGAGACCTTGGATCCAGCCGCAGAAGGTTTGAATATTGTGCGCAAACCGATTGAAAACGTAAAAATTGAAACAGCGTTATCCAACAGTTTTGGTTTTGGTGGCACTAATGCCACGCTCACAATGTCTACCAAGTACCTTGATAAATAACATGCTGTCAATGCGCTTGACTATAAGCGTTCGCTGTATGCCAAAGATGGTTTTGCAAAAAGTTTTCTACAGCCTAACCATAGGTCTTATTGTGCTCAGTGCAGGCTGTGCAGGGCTCGGCAATAAGACAGTCAATATCACGGAAGCACAAATTCAGCAAAAGCTTAATGAGCGATTGTCTGTCCCGTTTTCACTGCTCAAGATTTTTGATATGAATTTATCCAATGCGCTAGTCACGTTTGATAAAACCACTGGCCGTATGCATACAACATTCAATACACATTTGAGCAGTACTTTGCTCGAAGAGGCTTATGACGGTAAGTTGGCTTTGTCTGGAAAGTTGAGGTTCGACGCGCCAACGCAAGCCGTTATTTTAGACGAAGCAGAAATTGAGCATTTTGAATTAGATGGCATGCAAGCCAAACAAACTGAAATGTTGAATGCGCTTGCCAAAAAGCTGGGTAGTCAGATGTTGAATGGTTTGCCGCTATATACGGTTAAGCCACAAGACCTCACCATAGGGAACACACATTACCAGCCCAAAGACCTGTTAGTAACCGATCAAGGTTTGCAAATCACGCTTACGCCACAGCGTTAGAATCTTTAATCTGCTCGGCTAAGTTAAGCACAATAACGCAGTTACATTGCGTCCTTCACTCATCAATATATTATAGGTTCTGCAAGCTGCTGCTGTGTTCATACACTCCAGCGGAATTCCTTGCGCTGTCAGCGCTGCATAAATCCGTGGATGCAAGAAGCGGTGGGCTGCGCCTGATCCTAATAGCACTACCTCAGGCTTGCTCTGGCCAATTTCTGTAAAGTGTTCTGTCGAAAGTGAGGTAAATCCAATGCAATCCCAATCACTGATGATGTTTTCCGGGGTCACAATCAAGTTATGCTGGTAGCGTTGACGGTTAATTTCAATAAAATCATCCCCGTAACCAGTGATTAGGTTTTGCTTTTCTGCGGTGGTTAAATGTAGCTTCATACAAGTGTGCTCACGTTCTGTACGATTGACTCCGCTTTCATTGAAGAACGGGGCCTTTCTAAGGTAAAATAAGTTTTTTGTTCAATGCTCATCTGGCTAATGCTTAGATGGGTGAATTCTAGTCCTTATGCAGCCAGTCAACAAATCAAATAAGCTCAGCAATGTTTGCTACGATATTCGTGGTCCAGTGCTTCAGCGCGCCCGTCAAATGGAAGACGAAGGACAGCGCATCATCAAGTTGAATATTGGCAACCCTGCTGCCTTTGGCTTTGAAGTGCCGGAAGAAATTCAACAAGATACGATCCGCAATATGGGTAAGGCGGGTGGCTATACAGATAGTAAAGGTTTGTTTGAGCCACGCAAAGCCATCATGCACTACACCCAGAGCAAAAATATTGCTGGCGTAACCGTAGATGACATCATTATTGGTAATGGTGTATCCGAGTTGATTGTGATGGCCATGCAAGGCTTGCTAAACAATGGCGACCAGATGCTGGTGCCGATGCCTGATTATCCGTTATGGACGGCGGCTGCAACACTCGCAGGTGGTACAGCTCGCCACTATATGTGTGATGAGGCTAGCGGGTGGCTGCCGGATTTAAAAGACATTGAATCCAAAATTAATGCCAATACGCGCGGTATTGTGGTGATTAACCCTAACAATCCGACAGGTGCGTTGTATCCAAAAGAGATTTTGGAAGGGATTATCGAAATCGCTCGCCATCATGGCTTGGTGATTTTTGCTGATGAGATTTATGACAAAGTGTTGTATGACGGCAATGAGCATATCTCCATGGCTTCTTTGGCCGATGATGTGTTATTTGTAACATTCAATGGATTATCTAAAAACTACCGCACATGCGGCTATCGTGCTGGTTGGATGGTGATTTCCGGCGAGAAAAAACATGCGACCGATTATATCGAAGGCTTAAATATGCTTGCTTCGATGCGCCTGTGTGCCAATGTGCCTGGCCAGTTAGCGATTCAGACCGCGCTGGGAGGTTATCAGAGCATTGATGACTTGGTGGCGCCATCCGGTCGCTTGTGTAAGCAACGTGATTTAGCTTACGAGATGCTAACAGCGATTCCTGGCGTGACTTGTGTCAAGCCTAAAGCAGCCATGTATCTGTTTCCCAAGCTTGACCCTAATATTTATCCGATTGCGGATGACCAGCAGTTCATTTTAGACCTGTTGCTGGAAGAGAAAGTGTTGTTGGTGCAAGGCACCGGGTTTAACTGGAAAAAGCCGGACCACTTCCGAGTAGTGTTCTTACCCAACGTGGACGACTTAACCGAAGCGATACAACGCATTGCGCGCTTCCTAGAAGGCTATCGCAAAAAGCATCAAAAATAACGCTTATTGAATACAGAACAACTGTTGAATGAATAAATAAAGGTTGAAATGAAAGAATTAAAAGTAGGATTGTTGGGCATTGGTACAGTGGGCGGTGGAACCTACACCGTGTTGACGCGAAACCAAGCGGAGATTTCACGACGCTTAGGTACAACTGTGCGCGTAGTGCAAGTGGCTGACCGCAATCTGGCACATGCCAAGCAAGTGACTGGTGGCCACGTCGCGGTAACAGACGATGCGTTTGCCGTTGTGAACAATCCGGATGTCGATGTGGTGGTAGAGCTGATTGGAGGCTACACAGTCGCCAAAGAGTTGGTGTTGAAAGCCATTGAAAATGGCAAACACGTGGTGACCGCTAACAAAGCATTGCTTGCTGTTCACGGTAACGAGATATTTAAGGCAGCAGCTGCAAAAGGCGTAATTGTTGCATTTGAGGCAGCCGTGGCAGGTGGTATCCCCATCATCAAGGCGCTGCGTGAAGGCTTAAGTGCTAATCGCATTGAATGGGTGGCCGGTATTATCAATGGCACCACCAATTTTATTTTGAGTGAGATGCGCGAAAAGGGCTTGGCTTTTGACGATGTGCTGAAAGAAGCGCAACGCTTAGGTTATGCAGAAGCCGACCCGACATTTGATGTGGAAGGTATTGATGCTGCACACAAGTTGACTATCATGGCGGCGATTGCGTTTGGTATGCCTATGCAGTTTGAGAAGGCTTATACCGAAGGCATTACCAAGCTCACGATAAAAGATATTAAATATGCCGAAGAGCTTGGTTACCGCGTCAAATTATTGGGTATTAGCAAGAAAACGGATGCTGGGGTGGAGTTGCGTGTGCACCCAACGCTGATTCCAGAAAAACGCTTGGTGGCTAATGTGAATGGTGCAATGAATGCCGTCGTAGTCAAAGGCGATGCAGTCGGCCCAACCTTGTATTACGGTGCTGGTGCTGGTGCAGAACCCACGGCCAGTGCGGTGGTGGCTGATTTAGTTGATATTGCACGTTTAACCAATGCCAGTGCTGAACAGCGTGTGCCATATTTGGGCTTTCAATTAGAACAACAGGTTGTGCTGAACGTATTGCCAATCAGTGAAGTCAGCAGTGCTTATTACCTACGTATGCGCGCTATGGATAAGCCAGGAGTGTTGGCAGAAGTCACTAAAATTTTGGGTGATCGTGATATTTCAATCGACGCCATGATGCAAAAAGAACCACAAGAAGGTGAATCTGAAGCTGATATCGTTATCTTGACGCATGTAACCATGGAGCGAAATATGGATGCGGCGATTGAGGCAATTCAAGCACTACCAGCAATTGCTGGGCATGTCACAAAAATCCGTATGGAAGAGTTAGGTCGTTAATCTGTTATGAAATACATCAGTACCCGTGGGCAATCGCCTGCATTAAGCTTCAGTGAGATTTTATTGGGTGGCTTAGCGCCAGATGGTGGTTTGTATCTGCCTGAGACCTATCCGCAGTTTACCGATGCCGATTTGACTGCTATGCGTGGCATGCACTATCGTGATTTAGCGTTCGCTATCTTGAGTCGATTAGTGGATGAGAGTGATATTCCTGCGAATGATTTGCGTACGATTATCAATAAAACTTACCGTGCTGAGGTCTATGGCTATGTGCGTGATGGACAAAACGCTGAGGATATAACGCCAACCTTAAAGCTAGAAGATAACTTGTATTTGTTAAGCTTGTCGAATGGGCCGACATTGGCTTTTAAAGACATGGCCATGCAATTGTTGGGCAACTTGTTTGAATATGTACTCGCTAAAAAGGGTGAGACCACCAATATTTTAGGTGCGACATCCGGTGATACCGGCTCTGCGGCTGAGTATGCAATGCGTGGTAAAAAAGGTGTGCGCGTCTTTATGCTTTCGCCATACCAAAAAATGAGTCGCTTTCAGACGGCGCAGATGTTCAGTCTGCAAGACGAGAATATTTTTAACATTGCCATCAAAGGTGTGTTTGACGATGCACAAGATATTGTCAAAGCTGTATCCAATGACCATGCGTTTAAAGCCCAATATAAAATTGGCGCTGTGAACTCCATTAACTGGGGCCGTATTGCCGCACAAGTGGTGTATTACTTTAAAGGCTATTTGGCAGTCACGCAGAACAATAACCAAAAAGTAAGTTTTGCTGTACCTAGCGGTAACTTTGGCAACGTTTGTGCAGGTCATATTGCACGTATGATGGGTTTGCCGATCGATCAGTTGGTAGTAGCCACCAACGAAAATGACGTATTGGATGAATTTTTCAAAACTGGGGTTTACCGACCACGTGGCGCAGCCAATACTTACCATACCTCCAGCCCATCGATGGATATTAGTAAAGCGTCTAATTTCGAGCGCTTTGTTTACGACTTGGTTGGCCGTGAAGGCGCCAAAGTGCGTGATTTATGGGCCAGTGTCGATGCTGGTGGGGCTTTTGATTTGAAAGCAGATGGTGCATTTAATCGCGTGCCTGATTATGGGTTTGTGTCAGGCAGTAGTAACCATGCTAACCGTTTACACACTATTCGTGAAACCCAAGCAAAATATGGAGTGACCATTGACACGCATACGGCAGACGGGTTGAAAGTTGCGCTTGAGCTTAGAAAACCAGATGTACCGATGTTGGTATTAGAAACTGCGCTGCCAGCTAAATTTGAGGATGCGATTGTAGAGGCATTGGGTCATGTGCCATCACGTCCAGCTAATTTAAACGGCCTTGAAGACTTGCCACAGCGCTCTGTGGTGATGGATGTTGATGTCAATGCAGTAAAAGCATTTATCGTCGCAAATACTTAGGTTTTAAGCTGCATTGTATGCACAATGCAGTCACAGTCATGTGGTTAGTTAGTTTCACTTTTATCCGAGTGCAGATATGAAGCAATACCTTGAGTTATGCCAAAGAATCATTGACGAGGGCGTCTGGGTTGAGAATAAGCGGACCGGTAAAAGATGTCTGACCATCATCAATGCCGACCTTACCTATGATCTTGAAAATGGTGTTTTTCCATTAGTTACTACCCGTAAAAGCTTTTATAAATCAGCCATTGCAGAAATGCTTGGTTACCTGCGTGGCTATGACAATGCAGCAGATTTTAGAGCAGCGGGCACTACCACTTGGGATGCTAATGCCAACGAAAATCAAGACTGGCTGGCCAATCCCTATCGCAAGGGGCAAGACGACTGTGGTTTTATCTACGGCAAAGTAGCTAGAAATTTTCCCAAGCCAGATGGCGGCAGTATTGATTTACTGAAAAACATTATCGATGACCTGACGCAAGGCATTGATAATCGAGGCGAAATCCTCACTTTTTACCACCCTGGCGTTTTCCATATGGGCTGCTTAAGGCCTTGTATGTACAGCCATCACTTTTCTCTGTTGGGTGATACGCTATATCTGAACAGCACACAAAGAAGTTGTGATGTACCGCTTGGCCTTAACTTCAATATGGTGCAAGTCTATTTCTTGCTGGCGTTGGTTGCGCAGATTACGGGTAAAAAAGCAGGAAAAGCATTTCATAAGCTCGTTAACGCACATATTTACGAAGATCAACTTGAGTTAATGCGTGATGTTCAGCTGAAGCGAACACCGTACCCCTCGCCTAAACTCATTATTAATCCAGACATTAAAACACTCAAGGATGTGGAAACTTGGGTCACTGTGAACGATTTCACAGTAGAGGGCTATGAGTGCCATCCACCCATCAAATACCCATTTTCTGTCTAGCTTTGGCTGTCTAAATTTTTTAATAGTTAATCCTGTTAACTATTAAAACCTAAGCACATCACAAATTTTGGGCAAAAAAAAGTTGCCCAGTTTGTTTTTTATTGGGCAACTTCAGAAGTAGGTGACTACAAGGGAGGAAGTCACTAATTTACTATTAGCGAATAGTGTGCCAACTTTTTTATCTATATAAATCAATGAGTTAAAAATTTTGTATATCAGGCACTCGGACAAGTTTGTCGCTCATTTGTGACAGGTTTTGTAAGGTTTATTCTAAGTTGTTGAATTTAAATGAAATTAATTGTCGCTAATTAGCGACAACTTTAGCATGTTGTGACACAGATGGGCGACAGTTACTGTAATGGATGTTTGAATAATTGTGGATCAATCGCATGACGTTCTAATAAGCGATAAAATTCAGTGCGATTGCGTTGAGCGAGTTTAGCCGCTTGGGTGACATTACCATGAGTACTTTTCAATAGATTGACCAAATATTGATGTTCAAACTGTTGGCGAGCTACCTCAAACGGCAACACAGCATCATGATCAGCTTGCAGTGCTTTTTTCACCAAGCTCTCAGGAATTACAGGCGTAGTGGCTAGCACTACCGTGTGTTCAATCACATTTTGCAGTTGGCGAATATTACCAGGCCACGCCGCTTGGCTTAAATAGCTGAGTGCATCCGGTGCATAGCCTTGTAGTGTTTTTTGATGCCGCTCACTGAATACCTTGAGAAAGTGATGCGTGAGTAAAGGAATGTCTTCGCGTCGTTCAGCCAACGATGGCAGCACCAAATTGACGACGTTGATACGGTAAAACAAGTCTTCTCGGAACTGTTGCGCTTTCATTTCTACTATCAGGTCGCGATGGGTTGCCGAAATCAGCCTGACATTAATAGGAATCGTCTGAGTACTACCCACGGGCCGTATCATCCGCTCTTGCAATGCACGCAATACTTTGACTTGTAGTGACAGTGGCATATCGCCAATCTCATCTAAAAATAATGTACCGCCATCAGCTGCTTGAAATAGGCCCACGTGCGCATTCACTGCTCCGGTGAACGCGCCTTTGGTATGGCCGAACAACTCGGACTCTAATAAATTTTCTGGAATGGCGCCACAATTAATGGCAACAAATGGTTGATGCTGGCGCGTACTGGCTTGGTGTAAAGCGTGTGCAAGCAACTCTTTACCCGTTCCGCTTTCGCCTTGTATCAAAACGCTAACATCACTGCTGGCAATCTGTTTGGCTTGACTGAGTAGATTCTCCATACGTGGACTTTTGGTTAGAATCATCTTGCGCCAAATGTCTTGTGCTTCAGGTGCTTGCGAGCTTATACCGCTTATTTGTAAAGCATTGGCTACTTGCTGTAGTAATACTTGGCTCTCAAACGGTTTTGATAAAAAGCTAAAAGCCCCTTGATGGGTAGCCGCCACTGCATCTGGAATAGTGCCATGCGCGGTGAGAATAATCACAGGCAAAGTAGGGTGGTGGCGATGTAATTGCAGCATCAACTCCATGCCATCCAATTCAGGCATCTGCAGGTCGGTAATAACTAAATCAGGCCGTTGAATTGCGGCACTAGCTAGTGCTGCTGCGCCATTATGAGCAAGCGTGGTGTGGTAACCTGCTGACTGCAATCGTAAATCGATCAATCGTAAGATGTCATGATCGTCATCAACAATGAGAATGCTAGCTGATTTCATGCGCAATGCTGACTGCTAGGTGCAAGTTAACGAACATTTAGTTTTTTTTCTATGTTTTTTAGTTGTATGAGCTTTTGCTCACTTGCATCATATTTCTTTTCCAGCATTTCATACTTTTGCGTAAGCGACTCTAATGACCTGGCATCATCTCGACTCTTTTGCTGTTGCTTGATATTTTCGTTATTAAACATGTAGATATGGCTAATAAAAGCCTTGTCAGTATTATTTAACATCTCATCATCTTTAAGTTGTTGTAATAGCACATGCGCTTTTGTTGCATCTTTGGCATAGCTGCTAGGTAATGCATAAACACAAGCGAGTCTAATGCGGTGCAACAAATCTTGCTTATTTTTTGCAAGTGCTTGCTGAGTCTCAATCAATTGCTTTTTTTGAGCATTGGTGTCTAGTTTGCTGTAATTGTCACAAGCAACAATAGGCAACGTGACAGCCTCTACAGGAGTTGGCAACAAGGTAATGCCGCTGTTATTGGCGATTGTGTTGACTGCGCTCTCATTGCTTTGCATGACATCTGTGCTAGGCAACACTGTAGGCTGTGTGGCGCAGCCCACGGCCATAAAAGTTAAGAAAAAATAAGAAAATAAATGTTTCACTGATCTATTATTCCAATATAGGTAATTTGACGATGACATGTGCCCCACGTGTTTTGTGAGCAAATTCAATTAAACCTTTGTGTGCTTCGATTAAATTATTGACAATAGTCAGACCCAAGCCAGTACTGCTGACAAGTCCTTGGTGCAATGTTTTTCCTTGATAAAAAGGGTCAAATATACGGTCCATATCTTCTTTGCTAAAGCCCGGGCCGTCATCTTGAACCTCTAAAACTTGCCATGGTTTCTCGATTCTTGACGAGAAAATGATTTGACCATTTTCAGGTGTGAATTTTACCGCATTTGAAAACAGATTATCCAGTATAACCCTTACAGTTTCTGCATCTGCACGAATCTTATCAACAAAGTAAAAGGTTTCTATATCAATATTTTTAGCCCGGATACTCAGCGTATGTGCACTCAATGCGGCATTGACCATTGTCTCGACATCCAGCGTCTCAATTTGTAGAACATGCTTATCAGACTCCATCTTGGTGAATGTCAGCAAGTTCTCAATCATTTTCTGCAGGCGCACGCTGTTGTGCTTAAGAATATGCACAATCTCTGACTGTTGTTCAGAGAGTGCGCCGCCCACGCCATCAGTCAGCAGTTCCGTCGCTTCACGGATTGCAGTCAGTGGTGTTTTGAGTTCATGGGAAATGTGCTGTAAAAAACGCTGCTTTTGTTCTTTTAAGTCCAACAGTTCTTGCCTCAACCAATTTAGTCGCTTGCCCAATAGGCGCAAATTTCCTGGCCCATCGATTTTGATTTCATGCTCATACACACCTTTACCTAGATCCTCTATCACTGTATCCATGCGTTGAATTGGTCTGGCCAGCATGAACGCTAAAATAACGGCAATCAGCAATGCAAAAGGAATCAAAATGAGACTCTGCAGAAAAAACCGCCGCTGTGCTTTGCTTGCATCATTGGCCAATTGCAAGGAGGCGTTGTCGATACGTTGATTATTAAGCTCTATGACTTCATCTACCTTCTGCGCGAGTAATCCGAAATCACTTAGAAAAGGCATGTCTTCTAGGCTGCTGATGTTTGTATGCATGATGTAGACATGTAGGTTAAATTCAATTTCCTCGATATTTTGTAGTTTTTTGATTTGTATTTGATCGGAGTTCAGTTTGATCAGCTCATGCAATGCCTGGATAAAAGCAAACCGGCTGTTTTGGTAATGCTCTAACAGTTCAAATTCACTCAACACAAAGTATTGACGAGCGCTGCGCTCCATTAAATGTAATTGTTCTTGCAGCACTTGACTGGCACGCGTAGATTTAACCGACATTGCAATCGTATTTTGGCTATTTTCAGATAGTTTACTGAACGCAATATTTGCATTAATAAAAGCAAATATCAGCGGCAAAATTGCAAATGCAAAGCCAGTCAGTAAAAGCTTAAGAAACGAGTTGGGGTATTGAATACGCATCAGGTATTGCAGGTGTATCAGTGTAAACATCCAGTATAATGGAAAAATGTCTTGTTTATCGATGATTGTGGCAGTGGCCAATAACGGTGTGATTGGGGTGAATAACACTTTGCCTTGGCACGTTCCTGAAGATCTAAAGCGGTTTCGCGCACTCACCATGGGTCACCATATCATCATGGGACGAAAAACTTATGAATCGCTTGGGCGCTTGTTACCGGGTAGGATCACCGTGATTGTGTCGAGAAATCGTGGTTATCAAGTTGAAGGTGCAGTGGTTGTACATTCGCTAGAAGAAGCTATGCACTTTTGCCAGAAAGATGAAGAGCTGTTTTTAATTGGTGGTGCGCAGCTTTATCAAGAAGGGCTCAAGCTTGTGAATAAGTTGTATATCACGCGTGTTGATATTGAAGTGCATGGCGATGCATTTTTACCAGAAATTGACTGGCACGCGTGGACTTTAATTGAAAAAAAAGACCACTTATCTACAAGTGGTCTTGCCTATAGCGATTTAACTTATATGCGTAAGTAGTGTCTGTAGGTCATTACGCTACGCAGTCTACGTAGTAGATGGCTTTGCCATCCACCACTTGTTTTACCAAGCCATGTACATCTGTTTCAAAGCCAGGGAAGCGTTCATTAAATGTACGCGCAAATTTGAGATAGTTAATAATCACGTTGTTAAAGCGCTCGCCAGGAATCAACAGAGGAATCCCTGGTGGGTATGGCGTCAGAAGTACAGCAGTGATTCTACCTTCTAACTCATCAATCGGCACACGGTCAATTTCACGATGCGCCATTTTAGCAAACGCATCGGTAGGTTTCATTGCAGGCACCATGTTCGACAGGTACATCTCAGTGGTCAGGCGTGCCACATCATTGGCTTTGTACACCTCATGAATTTGTGTGCACAAATCACGTAAGCCCATACGCTCATAGCGTGGATGTTTTTGTGCAAACTCTGGCAATACTTTCCACAACGGTTGGTTCTTATCATAATCATCTTTGAATTGCTGTAATGCAGCTACCATGGTGTTCCAACGGCCTTTGGTAATGCCTATGGTGAACATAATAAAGAATGAATACAGGCCGGTTTTTTCTACAATCACGCCATGCTCAGCCAAATACTTGGTCACAATCGCCGCAGGGATACCAAACTTGTCAGAGAAATCACCATGAATATCTAAGCCAGGGGTGATGATGGTTGCTTTAATCGGGTCTAGCATATTAAAGCCTTCGGCTAAGTCGCCAAAGCCATGCCATGCTTCACCAGCTTTTAGCATCCACGCATCGCGTTCTTCAATGCCTTCTTCGGTTAAATCATCCGGACCCCAAACTTTAAACCACCAGTCTGCACCCCATTCTTCGTCCACCTTGCGCATCGCGCGGCGGAAATCCAAGGCTTCCATAATGGATTCTTCCACCAAGGCCGTGCCACCAGGGGCTTCCATCATAGCTGCGGCTACATCGCAACTGGCAATAATTGAATATTGCGGACTGGTGGACGTGTGCATTAAGTACGCCTCGTTGAACACATCACGGTCTAGGCGGTTCTCAATGGCATCTTGCACCAGAATTTGTGAGGCTTGGCTTAAACCCGCCAATAATTTGTGCGTGGATTGTGTAGAGAACACCATGCTGTCTTTACAACGTGGGCGGTCAGCACCAATCGCGTGGTAATCACCATAAAAATCATGGAAGGTAGCATGTGGCAGCCAAGCCTCATCAAAGTGCAGGGTATCAATTTTGCCATCCAACATGTCTTTGATTTCTTCGACGTTATACAACACACCATCGTAAGTGGATTGTGTAATCGTCAACACACGTGGTTTTGCATTTTTGTCCGTAGCAAACGGGTTCAGTTGAATTTTCTTTTGAATATTTTCCCAAGTAAATTCACTTTTTGGAATCGGGCCAATAATGCCAAAATGGTTGCGTGTGGGCATCAAAAAGACAGGAATCGCGCCAGTCATGATGATGGAATGCAATACCGATTTATGGCAGTTTCGGTCCACCACTACAATATCACCTGGTGCAACGGTTGAGTTCCAAACGATTTTGTTGGAAGTAGATGTGCCGTTAGTGACAAAGTACAAGTGATCACAGTTGTAGATACGTGCCGCGTTGCGTTCAGATGCAGCCACCGGTCCCGTATGATCCAGCAGTTGACCAAGCTCATCTACCGCGTTACACACGTCGGCGCGCAACATGTTTTCCCCAAAAAACTGGTGGAACATTTGGCCTACTGGGGATTTTAGAAACGCTACGCCGCCGGAATGGCCAGGGCAGTGCCAAGAGTAAGAGCCATCTGCGGCATAGTGCGTAAGCGCTTTAAAGAATGGTGGGGGCAGGCTATCTAAATAGGCTTTGGCCTCACGAATAATCAAGCGCGCTACAAATTCTGGCGTGTCTTCGTTCATATGAATAAAGCCATGCAGTTCACGCAACACATCATTGGGAATATGGCGGGAAGTGCGGGTTTCACCATGTAGGAAGATTGGTATTTCTTCATTACGATAGCGAATTTCGCTTACAAACTTGCGCAGTTGCTCAATTGCTTCTGGTTTTTCCTCAACGATTTCTTCATCGTCAATCGACAAAATAAATGCAGAAGCGCGGCTTTGCTGTTGGGCAAAAGAAGTCAGGTCTCCATAACTTGTAACACCTAATACCTCTACGCCTTCGTCTTCAATGGCTTTAGCAAGTACGCGAATGCCTAAGCCGGAGGAGTTCTCGGAGCGGAAATCTTCGTCGATGATGACAACGGGGAATCTAAATTTCATAATATCGGCCTAATTTTAGTAATCTGATATACATTCACATTTGCTGGGGCTGAATCTATTCATGAATAGAACTGATTTACGCCCACTTTTCTTTTCTGCCGGTATGAATCTATAGTCCATATCTTTGGATACACACTTTTTTTCACAATCGGCTTCGAGTTGAATGTTTGCTTCGCTCAGGTTTTTTTCGTACATCCAAGTTGGAAGAAGTATCAAGCAGAAAATAGCTAATGCTATGACAAATATTTTTGGAGTAATTTCCATTGCAATGGAGAATAGCTGCTAAATCTTGGGTAATGTTACACCCACTTGCCCTTGGTACTTGCCACCGCGGTCTTTGTAAGAAGTCTCGCATACATCGTCAGCATCCGCTTCAAAAAATAGCACTTGTGCACAGCCCTCGTTAGCATAGATCTTTGCCGGTAGTGGGGTCGTGTTACTAAATTCTAAGGTCACATAACCTTCCCACTCTGGTTCAAAGGGGGTGACGTTCACGATAATGCCACAACGTGCATAGGTGGATTTACCTAAGCATACGGTCAACACATTGCGTGGAATGCGGAAGTATTCTACTGTGCGCGCCAAAGCAAAAGAGTTAGGTGGAATGATGCAGTAATCGGCATTGACTTCAACAAATGAATTTGGGTCGAAGTTTTTTGGATCAACAATGGTGCTATTTAAATTAGTAAATAGCTTAAATTCTTTTGAGCAACGAATATCGTAGCCGTAGCTAGAGGTACCGTAAGAAACCAGCCGTTGGCCTTCGGCATTCTGCTTGACTTGATTAGGCTCAAACGGCTCAATCATGCCATATTGTTCGGCCATTTTACGAATCCATTTATCTGACTTAATGCTCATTTGCGTTTGGTTTATTAGGTTAAAAGTGAAACGCATTATAAGGCCTAAATACTGAGAAATGATGAAAATTTACAGTAAATGGGCGAAAAAAATCCCCGTTCAATTTTCATCAAACGGGGATGATTTGGTGTGGCTAATTAATGCTTGTCGCCACCCAGTTCTATTGAGTAACGCCAGAACTGATCTTCAGCTTCAAAGATGACTTTTGAAGCTTCTGGATCGCGGCTACCAGCAGGGTATTGATGCACTGGTTTGCGGTCTTCTGCCCAAGCTTTCACCACTGGGTCCACCAAACGCCATTGTGCTTCAGCTTCTGAAATATGCAGATAGTTTGAGTTGTCGCCTTGCATTAAGTTAAGCAATAGCGCCTCGTACGCATCTACAGTATCATCTTCTGGCAAGCGGTTAGCTGCATCCAATTGAATGGTGCGTGTGTTGATATCCAAGCCTGGAATCTTTGATTGAATTTCCATCTTGATACATTCACGTGGTTGAATGCCAATGATCAGCCAGTTTTGGTCTTGGCCACCGTTGATTTGCATAGGTGATTTCTTAAAGCGAACCGAAATGCGTGTATCGGCCTCGTGCAAACGTTTTGCAGTACGGATATAAAAAGGTACACCTTTCCAACGCGGGTTATCAATAAACAGTTTTAATGCAGCATAAGTTTCAACCACGCTGTTGCTATCACCCAACTCTTCTAAGTAGCCAGGCACTTTTTCACCGTTCACTTCACCTGCAGCATATTGCGCGCGGAATGCATGTTTGCTTAATTCGTTGACTGGAATTGGACGAATTTCCTCCAACACCTTGATTTTTGCCTCACGAATACCATCCGGTGTTAAATCTTTTGGCATTTCCATGGTGGCCAGTGCCAATGTTTGCAAGATGTGACTTTGAATCATATCGCGCAGGGCACCTGTGCTGTCATAGAACTGCGTGCGATCGCCCACACCTAGCATTTCGGTATTGGTGATTTGTACGTGATCAATGTATTGGTTATTCCAGATTGGCTCCAGAATAGTGTTGGTAAAGCGTTGCAGCAAAATGTTTTGCAATGCAGATTTGCCTAAATAATGGTCGATACGGTAAATCTGATGCTCTTTTAAATGCGTCGTGATGGCTTTTTGCAGTTCTTTAGCAGAGGCCAAATCGGTACCAAACGGTTTCTCAATCACTACACGGCGCCAATATTTGTCTTCATTGGTCAAACCCACTTTAGCCAATGACTCTACAACCGGTGCAAAATCAACTGGGCGGACTGACAAGAAGTAAGCCAGGTTTTGTGGGAATGTATTTTCGTCACTCAATGTGGCGCTGAGTTTTTTAAACGCATCTGGGTCTGAGGGTGGATTGGCATGGTAGAAGTTACGCGCAATAAAACGCTCAAATACTTTTTGATCGTAACCTTTTTTAAATTTGGTATCGAGCATGCTTTTAATGTCCGCACGCCATGCCTCTAAATCGACGATTTGACGACCAACTGCCATGATTTTCATTTCCGCAGGTAGACGACCCAGTAAATCTAATCTGAATAAGCCAGGGTAAAGCTTAACGCGTGCTAGGTTGCCACTTGCGCCAAATAAAACCAAGGTACAAGGATCAATTTGTTTTGTCATAATAAATCCAAAAAAGAAACCTTAAAATTTAAAGTAATAGGGAAAGGCGCAAGCCTTTCCCATTATGCTATTAACACAGTTTGCCATTAAGCGCACCGCGCTATACGCGCTAGACATCCAATGATTATTTGGATTTAACTGCGTGGCCACCAAATGCATTACGCATTAGTGATAACAATTTGTAGCTGTAACCTTCTGAGTCTTGACTTCTAAAGCGTGCCTGCAACGCAGTCGTTAATACTGGAGCTGCAACGCCTTGCTCAACGGCTTCAACCACTGTCCAACGACCTTCGCCCGAGTCAGCCACATAAGGTGCAATTTCTTGAAGGCTTTGGTCTTCTTTGAGCGCTTCAGCTGTTAAATCGAGCAACCAACTACGCACCACTGAGCCATGACGCCATAATTCAGTGATTTGCGCCAAGTCAAGATTGAACTCTTCTTTACCTTTAATCAAATCTAAGCCTTCAGCAAACGCTTGCATCATGCCGTACTCAATACCGTTGTGTATCATTTTGGTGAAGTGACCTGAACCCACTGGACCTACGTGTGCCCAACCGCGGTCTGCGTGTGTCAATGCCTGCGCATAAGGTGCTAATACGTCAGCGTATTGTTTTTCGCCACCATACATCAAGCAGTAGCCGTTATCCAAGCCCCAAACGCCACCAGAGGTACCACAGTCAATAAAGCCTATGCCTTGCTCTGCAAGCATTGCGCCACGACGTTGGCTGTGTTTGTAGTTAGAGTTGCCACCATCCACAATAATGTCACCTTTGTTCAACATTGGGACGAGGTCTTTGATTTGTTTTTCGGTGATTTCACCAGCTGGTAACATCAACCAGACTATTTTTTGGCCTTCAAGTTTGCTTACGGCATCTGCGACTGAGGTCGCTGCTTCCAGGCCTTCGTCTTTAACTAGTTTGTTGACGAACTCGGTATTAAAGTCAAAGCCAACTACTTTAATTTTGTGACGGAGTAAACGTGCAGCCATGTTGCCGCCCATTTTGCCTAAGCCTATCATTGCTAATTTCATTGATTTTCCTATGGTATGAGGATTGTTAAGAAACATCTACCTTGTGGGTAAGATGCACTCATTTGCAGAGTTAGGTATAATTATAGCAAATGCAGCTTAGCACTCAAAGGCTGCTTTTCTTTTTTTATCTATATCTCAGTTTTTGGTGGTTTTCATGGCACTCAATCAAACGCGTTGGCACACGTTTCAATCGCAAGACGACATTAATCAGGCAGCTGTAACACGAATTTTGGCCGCAGCAACAGAGGCCATAACAAAACATGGTAGTTTTTTAGTGGTATTGGCTGGGGGGAGCACACCCAAAAGCGTGTATCAATTACTCAGCAAACAACAGGCCGATTGGTCTAAATGGCATATATTTCATAATGATGACCGTTGCTTGCCGGTAGATCACGTTGAACGCAACAGCAAAATGGCGCGTGACGCTTGGCTCAGTCATGTGGCGATTCCTGCGAATCAAATTCATGATATCCCTACAGAGTTAGGTAATGTGGAAGGCGCAAAAGCCTATGCGAAAACATTGGCCGATGTACGTATATTTGATTTGGTGATTCTAGGCTTAGGTGAGGATGGCCACACTGCCAGCTTATTTCCTAATCAAGCAGTGGACAACAGTGCGGATGTGGTGCCCGTATTTAATGCGCCAAAACCACCTGCTGACCGCGTGACTATGAGCCAAAATCGTTTGAATAACACGCATGAAGTGATGTTTTTAGTCACCGGTGCTGGTAAGCAAGAAGCTGTAGATAATTGGCGTAACGGCGTAGCAATTCCTGCAACATTAATCGCGCCAGCGAATGGTGTCGATGTTTATTGCTTCGGTGTGACGCTAAACTAACGCCATACAGATAAGGCAAAAATAAAAAAAGGCGCTTGATGCGCCTTTTTTTGTAAGCCTGTTTATGTATTTTGTATCACGATGCTTGGGAATTTTGCACTGTGGTCCAAACTGGCCATAGCGATTTTACTGGCTGCTTTGCGTGCAATCTCCTTGTAAATTTCCGCTACTTTGCTATCAGGTTCTGCAATGACCGTTGGTTTGCCGCCATCGGCTTGCATGCGGATATTGATATCTAAAGGCAAATTACCTAGTAGCTCCACGTTGTAATCCTTGGCCATGATCTCACCACCGCCCGCCCCAAAAATATGTTCTTCATGGCCACAGTTTGAGCATATATGGGTGCTCATATTTTCTACAATGCCTAAAATAGGAATGCCGACTTTCTCGAACATTTTCAACCCCTTACGTGCATCCAGTAGGGCAATATCTTGCGGTGTGGTGACAATAATCGCACCAGTAACAGGGATTTTTTGCGCCAATGTCAGTTGAATATCGCCCGTGCCAGGTGGTAAATCAATCACCAGATAATCCAAATCTCGCCATTTGGTATCACGTAATAGTTGCTCCAATGCACCAGTCACCATTGGGCCGCGCCATACCATAGGAGTATCGGTATCCACCAAAAAGCCAATACTCATGGCTTGTAATCCGTGCGCCACCATCGGTTCCATGCTCTTGCCATTCATGCTTTCTGGGCGACCGCTAATGCCGAGCATTTGTGGTTGGCTTGGGCCATAGATGTCTGCATCAAGCAAGCCAACTGTCGCACCTTCGGCAGCAAGTGCCAATGCCAGGTTGACCGAGGTGGTGGACTTGCCCACGCCACCTTTGCCAGAGGCAACTGCGATGACATTTTTAACATTCGGTAATAAGTTTACGCCACGTTGCACACTATGTGAAACGATGCGGCAGCCCACATTTACCTGAATATTGCCAATACCTTCTAGCGAAGATAAAGCGCTCTTGACTTGAGTACGTATTGCTTCTAACTGGCTGTTGGCAGGATAGCCAAGAACCACATCCAGGCTCACGTCATTGCCAGAAATCTGGATATTTTTGATGGATTTAGCACTAATAAAATCTTTGCCCGTATTCGGGTCTATGCTTAATTTAAGTGCGCTTTGAATCAGTAATTCTGTGATGGCCATCCGTTTTCCTTGCAAATATTCTTGAGTATTCAATAGCCTCAATTTTAAACCATATATTCGGCGATAAACCATGTGCAAGCCGCTGTCATTTGTTAAAATGACAGATTCATTCACGAATTAAACTTAAGTTAACTCATGACGCGTAAATTATTGGTTACATCTGCTTTGCCTTATGCCAACGGCAGCATTCATCTAGGTCATTTGGTTGAATATATCCAAACTGATATTTGGGTGCGTTTTCAAAAGATGCAAGGCCATACCGTGCATTATGTTTGCGCGGATGATACACATGGCACGCCGATTATGCTGCGTGCAGAAAAAGAAGGCATTACACCAGAAGCACTGATTGAAAAAGTGCACGCTGAGCATAGTCAGGATTTTGCTGAGTTTTTGGTGGAGTTTGATAATTATTATTCGACCAACTCCGAAGAAAACCGTCAGTTATCAGGCAATATTTACCGTGCATTAAAAGCTAACGGCAAGATTGCTACTAAAACGATTGAGCAATATTTTGACCCGGTCAAAAACATGTTTCTGCCGGATCGTTTTATTAAAGGCGAGTGCCCTAAATGTAAAGCCAAAGACCAGTATGGCGATAACTGTGAAGTGTGCGGTGCGACTTACAGTCCGACCGATTTGGTGAATCCTTATTCAGCAGTTTCGGGCGCAACACCCATTCGTAAAGAAACAGAGCATTATTTCTTTAAACTCAGTGAGTGCGCAGATTTTTTGCGTGACTGGACACGTTCCGGCACATTGCAGGCTGAAGCAGCCAATAAAATGAGCGAATGGGTAGGTGAGGCTGGTGAGAACAAGCTCTCTGATTGGGATATCTCGCGTGATGCACCCTATTTTGGTTTTGAAATTCCAGATGCACCTGGTAAGTACTTTTACGTCTGGTTAGACGCGCCAATCGGTTATATGGCTAGCTTTAAAAATCTTTGCAGTAAAATAGGCTTAGATTTCGACGAATACTGGAAAAAGAATTCCACGACTGAACTCTATCATTTTATTGGTAAGGATATTTTGTATTTCCACGCCTTGTTCTGGCCAGCCACGTTGGAATACTCTGGACATCGCACGCCAACCAATGTTTTTGCACATGGTTTCTTAACAGTTAATGGCGAAAAAATGTCCAAGTCGCGCGGTACATTTATTACGGCGCGTAGCTACCTAGAACATGTAAAAAATCCTGAGTATTTACGTTATTACTATGCTGCCAAACTCAATGGCAGCATGGAAGATATCGACTTGAATCTGGAGGATTTTGTCGCGCGCGTAAACAGTGACTTAGTGGGCAAATACATCAATATTGCCAGCCGTACTGCCGGATTTATCGCCAAGAAATTTGAAAACAAAGTCATTTCTGCGCAGCATGCGGTGATAGACGATATGCGTGCAGCAGCACCAGCAATCGCCGAAGCGTATGCAGCACGCGATTTTGCACGTGCGTTGCGTGAAATCATGAAACTAACGGATGCTGCCAATGGTTATGTGGCAGAAAAGGCACCATGGGTAGTTGCAAAAGATGAGAGTAAAACAGCAGAGCTACATACAATCTGCAGTAATGCACTAGAAATGTTCCGCCTGCTGACCATCTATCTCAAACCCGTATTGCCCAATATTGCTGAGGCAGTGGAGGCATTTTTGAATATACAACCATTGCTATGGACAGATGTTGCACTAGGTTTGAGAGCGCAGACAATTCAGCCATATGCACATATGGTGACACGCTTAGAAGGTAAGCAAATAGAAGCGATGGTTGAAGCTAACAAAGAAAGCCTGCAGGCGACAACGTCCACACCACACTCGCAAGCGCATCATGCACAAAGTCAGCAGGCTGCAACAGAAGTGGCGGCAGTAGAACATATCAGTATTGATGACTTCACGAAAGTTGATTTGCGTATTGCTAAGATTGTGAGTGCAGAGCATGTGGAAGGTGCTGAGAAGTTGCTAAAACTGTTGCTTGATATTGGTGAAGAAAAACCGCGCCAGGTATTTGCTGGCATTAAATCAGCATACGATCCAGCCACGCTAGTGGGCCGCCAAACAGTGATGGTAGCTAATCTAGCGCCTAGAAAAATGAAGTTTGGGATGAGCGAAGGAATGGTACTTGCTGCTTCAGATGAGCGGGGTGGCCCATATATTCTCAGTCCAGATGCTGGCGCTCATCCAGGGATGCGCGTGAAGTAGCTTTTATCATTTGTGTGTCTTTATTTGGACGCGCGCAAATGATAGCGTGTCAGCATATTCCTACAAGTAAATCAGCATTAGCCTATAGGACATCAAAGCAGGCATGTTTAATATAGCCTCGCGATACACAAGTAGTTATCTATACGAAAAGGAAGTCATAATGAAACATACATTTACACTCATACTTGGCGCTTTGCTGATTTCAGGCCATGCGATGGCTGGAGACAGTAATGCCAAAACAGCAGTAGGCGGTGGCTTGGGTGCAGCAGCAGGTACCGCGATTGGTGGAGTGGTGGGGGGTAGCACCGGTGAAGTGGTGGGCGGTGCCGTTGGCGGCGGCCTTGGCGGCGCTGTAACCACTAAAGGTTCTGGTCAAGCTGGTGCTGTGATTGGCGGTGCTGCCGGTGGTGCTGGTGGTGCTTATGTAGGCCGTAAAGTGAGCGGTACAGGTACTGGCGCAGTTGTAGGGGCTGGTTTAGGTGGTGCAGGTGGCGCTGTAGTCGGCAAAGTGATTGATGAGCCTGCAAAAGGTGATCGTAGTTATAAAAAACGACACAAGCATAAGCGTGGTAAAGGCCATCATAAGCATGACCATTAAATGTGTGTAGAGCCTTAAATAGAGTCTAATAAAAAAGCCACCGAAGGGTGGCTTTTTTATTAGACGTTAAACGGCTAAGACTTTGCTTTAGTGTCTTTTTTGACTGCTGTTTCTTTTTTGGATTTAGTCTCAGATTTAGCTTTAGTGGTTTTTTCTTCTTTTGCTGTTGTTTCTTTGTTAGCTGTTGATTCTTTCTTAGTTTTTGTTTTGGTCTCTTTGGCAGTTTTATCATCCTTGGCTGCTTGAGTTTCTTTCGCTTTGGTATCGCTGGCTTTTGCTGATTTTTCTTTTTTAGGTTCGTCGGCTTTTACAGTTTTACTATCAGCAGTTTTACCGCTGGCAGCTGCTTTTTCAGATCCAACTGATTTTGAGCTTTCTTTAGCTGGTTTGTCGGTTTTTTTACCAGACTTCTCTGCTGCTTTTGCAGATGCGCCAGCGGGCAAGCTAGTTTTGCCGCTTACCGAAACATCTTTACGTACATTTTGTAACGTAACAGGGCCAACACCGTCAACCTTTTCGAGCTCATCTACTGACTTAAAACCGCCATTTTTTTTGCGGTAATCGACAATCGCTTGTGCTTTGACTGGACCAATTCCCTCAAGGCTTTCCAACTCTGCCTGTGTAGCAGTATTGAGGTTTACAGCGGAAAACGCTGATAAGCTGAACACAAATGATAGCGCGATTGAAGCGAGTAGCTTTTTCATAGATTTCTCCAATTAAAATTATTATTTTGTACACCCGTACAAGCACGATTGTACTGCTTTCAGAAGTGTGTGCCTATAGTTAGGCTGAACAGATTAGCGGGCTGCTTGGATTTCTTCAGCAATCATAGAAAGTGCAGTTAAAGGGTTGCTTGCCTGCGTAATTGGCCGACCAATCACCAAGTAATTTGCGCCTGCCGTTAAAGCTTGGCTTGGGGTGAGGATGCGACTTTGGTCATCTTTGTTGGAAAAACTGGGGCGAATACCAGGCGTTACCAATAGAAAGTCCGTGGTGATATGTTGGCGAATGAGAGAAGCCTCTTGTGCCGAGCAGACCACACCGTGAAGGCCAGATTGTGCTGTGAGTTTAGCCAATTTGAGGACATGCTCTTCAACACTGGTTTCAATACCAATTTCGCTTAATGCAGACTGATTCATACTGGTGAGCACGGTGACAGCAATAAGGTGAGGCTTATAATCACCTGAGCTGCCCTTGGATACACCTTCGAGTGCAGCTTGCATCATCGCGCTGCCACCACTGGCATGCACATTCAACATCCAAACACCAAGTTTGGTCGCTGCTTCGCAGGCTTTGGCAACAGTATTCGGAATATCATGAAATTTAAGATCTAAAAAAACCTTGAATCCCTTGTTCACTAGTTGTTCTACCAGTTGTGGTCCAGCACTAGTAAATAACTCTTTACCTACCTTTAATTTGCAGCGCGCCGGATCTACTTGCGCAGCAAATGCCAGCGCTTGTTGTTGATCTTGGAAATCAAGTGCAACGACAATAGGACTATCTACAAAATCATGGCTAGCGGAGTGTTGCATAGGGGTAGGTTATTTTCTATTAATAAGCTTAATATCGCGGATAGTAGCTTCAGATGGTTCAGACGGCAATGACTCCCAAGCATTACAAGCTGGGCATTGCCAGTGATATTGTTTGGCGCGGAATCCGCACTGATTACAGTGATAAGCCGCGCGGTCACCGATAGCGTTACGCACAGTTTGTTGCATCAGTTGGATATCTTGCTGATGATCATTGACCATAGCGCGTGCTTGCAATAGCTGATCGAGCGCTTTTAAATTTGGCTTGCGAATCAACTCGTTGCGCGCCAGTTTAGCAGCTGCCTCTGCACCTTCTTCCGCCAGTGTCGCTTCATACAATACTGAGATCAGTGTAGGCAGTTGATAGGTCTCTAAGTATTGATTGAGCTGTGCAATGCCTTCTTTTAAGCCGGCGCTACCTTTTTTGCTAGCGGAATAACTTTTGAGCATTTTATTGGCTACCAAGCCTAAAAACTCTGGCTGCTGAAACTCAATACGTTTCCAGTAAGCAATGGCGGCTGTATGCGCGCCACTATTCGCTTCAATATCACCAAGTAACACATTGGCACGTACGCAGTCCTTATTGGCCTCTAGCGCTTGTGCCAGCAGGGGTTTAGCCGCATCGTAATCTTGCGTAATGATGACGTTCATCGCTAGCTCGCAATAATACTGTGCGATTTCTTTACGGAAAGGCACGCCTGATAAGCGTTCTAGCTCAGTTGCAATGGTAATTGCTTGTGACCATTCACGCTCCCTCACATAAATTTCGAGCAATGAACGTAATGCTGGCTGGCGGTAGCGGGTATCGTCCAGCCCTTTAAACAGCTCTTCTGCACGGTCAAACAAACCTGCTTTGAGATAATCTTGTGCTAATTCTGCTTTAACTGCATTCTTTTGCGGTTCAGTCAGTTCTTTTTTTTCTAGCAAACTCAAATGTAAGTGAATGGCACGATCTGTCTCGCCAGTTCGACGGAATAAACTACCTAGCGCAAAATGCAGTTCTAGCGAATCATGGTTAATGTTAACCGCCTCGGTAAATGCTTCGACTGCTTTGTGATGCTGGTCGCTAATTAAAAAGTTAAGCCCTTTGAAATAGGCGGCTGGGAGAGTGGTGGATTCAGAGATGAGTTGCTTGATATCTACGCGCGCAGCTATCCAACCTAATGTAAAGAAGAGAGGAAGGACAAGTAACCACCAATATTCAAATTCTACGGCCATATATTCTGCATAAAACGTAATGTGAGTATTTTACCTAATGGGGGTGTACTAGGCTAATGATTTAAAAAAAACGGCACATTTTCATGTGCCGTTTCTATTGTTGCTTTTGAATTAAAATATCAACATAGCATTAAGTCGCAGAATCTACGCGATCGCGTAATTCTTTACCTGCTTTAAAGTGCGGTACATGTTTTGCAGGTACTTGCACTTTGCTACCTGTTTTGGGGTTGCGTCCCAAACGTGGCGGACGGTAATTTAAACTAAAACTACCAAAGCCACGAATCTCGATTCTTTCACCAGTAGATAAATTATCTGTCATGGCATCTAAAATCGCTTTTACAGAGAGTTCTGCATCTTTAACGACGAGCTGCGGAAAACGCTCCGCAAGCAGGTTGATTAATTCAGATTTTGTCATTGCTTTAAGCCCTAAATAGGTAGATGACGATTATTTTTTACTATCTAACTTGGCTTTTAATAACGCGCCAAGGTTAGTAGTACCGGCTGCCGCAGAGTCATCAGCAACGATGTCGTCTGCTTTTGTTTTAGCTGCTTTTGCTTTTGGCTTCGCTGCTTTATCGTCGGCTGCAGGGTTGCTGCTACCATTTGGGTCTTCTGTTAATTGTTTAACGCCTAAAGAAATACGCTCTTTCTCTACATCAATGGCAAGGATAACGGCTTGTAATTCATCACCTTTTTTGAAGTTGCGGATAGCTTCTTCGCCAGACTGTGTCCATGATAAATCAGACAAGTGTACCAAGCCATCAATGCCACCTGGCAGACCAATGAACACACCAAAATCAGTGATTGATTTGATTTGACCAGATACTTTGTCGCCTTTAGCGTGAGTGGCTGAGAAGTCATCCCATGGATTTGGTTTACATTGTTTCATGCCCAATGATAAACGACGACGCTCTTCATCAATTTCAAGAATCATCACTTCAACTTCATCGCCTAATTGAGCAATTTTGCCTGGATGGATGTTTTTGTTGGTCCAATCCATTTCAGAAACGTGTACCAAACCTTCAATGCCTGGCTCGATTTCAACGAACGCGCCGTAGTCAGTTAAGTTAGACACTTTACCGAATAAACGTGTACCTACTGGGTAACGGCGTGTTAATGCCACCCATGGGTCGTCGCCCAATTGTTTGATACCTAATGAAACGCGGTTTTTCTCTTGATCGAACTTCAAGATTTTTGCTTCAACTTCTTCACCTACAGTCAATACTTCTGATGGGTGTTTAACACGACGCCATGCCAAGTCTGTAATGTGTAGTAAGCCATCAATGCCACCCAAATCCACGAATGCGCCGTAGTCAGTAATGTTTTTAACGATACCTTTAATTACAGCACCTTCAGTCAATGTGCCCATTAACGCTTCACGGTCTGCACCCATGCTGTCTTCCATCACAGCACGACGTGACACCACGATATTGTTACGTTTGCGGTCTAATTTGATGACTTTGAAATCCCACTCTTTGTTCTCGTAAGGCGTTGTATCTTTTACTGGACGCACATCTACCAATGAACCTGGTAGGAAAGCCATAATGCCGTTTACAGAAACGCGCAGACCACCTTTAACACGGCTGCTCACGAAGCCTTTAACTACACGGCCTTCGTTCATTGCATCTTCTAAATCAAGCCATGCTTGCATTTTCTTCGCTTTTTCGCGAGAAAGTTGTGTAGAGCCAAAGCCGTCTTCGAGTTTTTCAATCGCAACTTTTACAAAGTCACCTACGGCAACTTCGAGTTCACCTTGCGCATTTTTGAACTCATCAGCGTTAATCACGCTTTCAGATTTAAGACCAGCATTAACAATTACGAAATCGTTATCTACAGAAACAACTTCAGCAGTAATTACTTCGCCTGAGCGCATTTCTTGACGCGCTAAGCTTTCCTCAAAGAGGGCTGCAAAAGATTCCATAGTAGATGGGGTTGAGTTAGAAGTAGAAGCCATTAAAAGTTTGTATCCAAATAAGTTACTTAATAAGCCAAAGTGGTATCCAAAGTCGGTATTAAGTAATCCCACCTAGCAGTGGGGAAGTTAATTAAAGTATTACGGCTAAAAGTAGTCGTAATTCGAACCTGCGATATTACACAAAAAATATCTTATGTTCAATGACTTAAATGCTTTTTTTCTATGTTTTTTTGTAGGTATCTGTGGTTTTTTTGTAAGCATTCAATACAAAATCCACTGCTTGCTGAATAGTGCGGTTAGATGTGTCCAATAATAGTGCATCAGGCATCTGTTTGAGGGGTGCTGCACTGCGTTGACTATCACGCAAATCACGCGCTTGCAGATCTTGTAAAATCGTTTCGTAATCAGCAGCTAGTCCGCGGTTGCGTAACTGTTGGTAACGTCGCTGCGCGCGAATTTCCACATCGGCAGTTAAGAATATTTTGAGTATGGCATCCGGAAACACTACAGAGGCCATGTCTCGGCCATCTCCGACCAAGCCAGGCAATTGCCGAAACTGTTTTTGTAAATCGAGCAGGGCATGCCGCACTGCTGGGTGCACCGCGACCTCTGATGCACCTCGTCCCATTTCCTCGCTGCGCACCTCGGTGGTGATGTCATTACCGTTAAGCAAAATATTGCCATGTGAAAATTCAATATGAAGTTGCGCAGTCAGTTTGGCGATAGCTTCCGCATCACTCCATGCAATCTGATTCTGCTGACTGGCGTAAGCAACAATCCGGTAAATAGCTCCTGAATCCAAATAATGGAATCCAAGCTGTTCTGCAACAAGCTCGGCAACACTGCCTTTGCCTGAGGCAGAAGGGCCATCAATCGCTATCACAGGGACAAGGGTGGATATATTACTCATTAATAAAACTTATCAAATTGTTTGAAATAATCAATTGGACTAAATAACCACGCTATCCAATAATGGGTCATCGAATACAAGCAGGAAAACAATCATGACAAAAACAATGACCTTTGCAATTTTACACTTTACCGTAGCATTTACGGTGGGTTATTTACTAACAGGCAGTGCCATGGTGGGTGGATTGTTGGCTGTGATAGAGCCTACATGCAACACCGTGGTATTTCATTTTCATGAAAAAGCTTGGAAAAAATTTGAAGCCTCAAATCCGGCAGGGCATGCAAAAGCGGTTAGCCAAGGATGGATGCACTTGCATTAATGTTGCCCATGTTGCTTGGATTATGAAACCAGTTTTTTGAATTCATCAAAGTAGTTAGGGAAGGTTTTTGCCACACAGTTAGGGTCATTGATCGTAATGGGTACGCCCCCTAAACTCACCAATGAAAAACACATCGCCATGCGGTGGTCGTCATAGGTGTCAATGACTGCATTCGGTGTAAGTTGTGCAGGGGGTGTGATTTTGATGTAATCGGCGCCTTCCTCAACAATCGCACCCACTTTGCGCAGTTCAGTCGCCATCGCTGCAATACGGTCGGTTTCTTTTACGCGCCAGCTGGCAATATTTCTTAAGGTGGTTGTACCCTCGGCAAATAATGCCAATATAGCCAAAGTCATGGCGGCATCGGGGATATGATTGCAGTCCAAATCAATCGCTTGGATTGCTTTGCCCTGGCTGGATTGAATATGGTTAATATCATAGTGGATATTGCCACCCATCAGTTGCACTGCCTCGGCAAAACGCACGTCACCCTGAATGCTGGTTTGTCCCAACCCTGTTACCGTTACATTGCCAGCGATGGCGCCGGCAGCAATAAAGTAAGAAGCACTCGAGGCATCTCCCTCTACATACATTTCAGCTGGACTTTGATACTGGCTGTTCGCAGGAATCGTAAAGCGCTGCCAGCCATCACGTTGTACATGTACGCCGAATTTGGCCATCAAATTCAGTGTGATTTCAATGTAGGGCTTGGAAATTAGCTCGCCCACCACTTCTATGGTTGCTTGTTGCTGCGTGAGCGGGAGCGCCATGAGCAATGCTGTTAAAAACTGGCTGGATACGTCGCCACGGATTTGAATCGGATTTCTTACATCTAACTGAGCAGGGGAGATGTTCAGTGGTGGGAATCCGTTATTTGCCTCGTATGCAATCCCTGCACCGGCTTGACGTAGCGCATCTACCAAATCGCCTATTGGGCGCTCGTGCATACGCGGTACGCCATGCAGATGATAATGCCCGTGAGAGAGTGCTAACGCAGCAGTAAGTGGTCTGAATGCAGTTCCGGCATTACCTAAAAACAAATCTGCTTGCTTGTTGGGAAATTGCCCGGCACAACCGGTCACTTTCCAGTCGTGCTCGCCACATTGATCTAATGTAACTCCCAATAGCTTGAGTGCATCTAACATGCGATTGGTGTCATCGGAAATCAGTAAATCTCGAATTAGCGTAGTGCCTTTGGATAACGCAGCCAATAGCAAAGTACGGTTGGAAATACTTTTTGAGCCTGGTAGTTTAATCTCGCCGTTGGCATGGTGAAAGGCGTCTAAAAGTAATTGTTCCATGGTATTTGCTAGTTCTAATGATGAGTTTTGATGATGATGCCGGCTGTTATTGTTGGCGCTTTGCCCATTGGTTTCTGGCATGGCTGGCGCGCTCGAACAACGCTTCTAAACCAGCGCTATCGCTTTGCGTCAGCAATTGTTTCACGGTGGCTAATTCTTGTTCAAAGGCGCTGATTTCATTAATTAATGCTTGTCTATTGGCCAAGCTGATATCGCGCCACATTTCTGGATGGCTACCTGCAATACGTGTGAAGTCTCTAAAACCACTGGCAGCAAAACTGAATAACTGTGAGGCATTGGGGCGCGATGCAATATCATCCACCAGAGCAAATGCCAGCAAATGGGGTAGGTGACTTACTGCGGCAAAAATCGCGTCATGTTGTTCAGCTGACATGGTAGTGATATTGGCACCACAATCACGCCATAACGTGGTTACTGTGTTCACAGCTTCAGGATTTGTTTCATCCGTGGGTGTCAGCACTACATTTTTAGCCACAAATAAATCGGCCATGGCGGCAGCGGCACCACTTTTTTCAGCGCCTGCAATCGGGTGTCCGCCAATAAACTGATTAAATTGGCTACCCAAGACGGTTTTGGCACTGTTCAATACATCGCCTTTGGTACTACCTGCATCGGTGATTACTGTATTGGCTTGTAGAAATGGTTGGATACTTTTTAGAATTTGTGTGGTTTGTGCAACTGGGGCCGCCAGCATAATTACGTCCGCATCATGCACTGCTGCTTGAATATCAGACTCAGCAACATCAATAATACCCAAATTTAAAGCCTCATTCAGGCTTTGACGCGTACGTCCAACGCCCACGATCTGGGTGTTAACGCCTGCTTTTTTTAAAGCAAGCGCAACCGAGCCACCAATAAGGCCAACACCAAAAATAACCAGCTTTTTCACAACAGTATCTTGAATTATTAAAATTAATCCCAAATTGTAACATGTCAGACGTTTTGCTAAGAGCGGTCAACAAAAGTGATAGTAACCGCGTTATGACGTATAATGTAAAAAGCTTTGGGGCTGACCAGGTTTCGACGTGGGTTGCAAAGCAGTGCAGGGCATACCGAGGGTTCAGGTTTCCTCGTAAATCCATCTGAACAAGTATAGTCGCAAACGACGAAACTTACGCTTTAGCCGCTTAATACCGGCTGAACGCTGCACCGAAGGGCTTCTCGGTCGGGCTAGGTAACTAGCAGCAGCGTCATAAAGAGAAGATCGTGGTGTATTGGGTTACTTAATACATCATTAAATCTAAGGTAACTCGCTTTACATTTGCTTGCTCGTTGGTGAGTGTACGGTTAAATTAAACAACACAGCTAAGTATGTAGAACTGTCTGTGGAGGGCTTGCGGACGCGGGTTCGATTCCCGCCTGCTCCACCAAACAATAAACACCACCTTCGGGTGGTGTTTTTGTTTGTGTAGTGGGTGAGGATGAGAAGCTGCCTCGGGTTCGACTAAGCAACCACTGGTTGCTTGGACGCTGAGCCTGCGAAGCGGGCCTTTAGGCCGAAGTTTTCGCGGGTGTAATGCGAAAGCTGAGCAATCCCGCCTGCTCCACCAAACAAAAAACCCGCTGTAGCGGGTTTTTTGTATCAAATCAAATTACGCGACCTTAGCGGACTGTGCCTCGGTTTCAGAGTTCATCACTCTGACAAGATCATGCAGTGATTTTTTAAGTTGATCAAACGCTTCATTACTAAGACCAGTTTTACAAGCGACCCCTTTTTGGATTTCTGCCACTTCATCTTGAAGCGCGTAGCCTTTTTCGGTGAGTTTGATTTCTACTACGCGCTCATCTGATTTATTGCGTAGCCTTTGCAAAATGCCAGCAGTTTCTAAGCGTTTTAAGATTGGGGTTAAACTGGCCGAATCTAAGTCTAGCTTTTGTGCAATAGCACTGACACTCATGGTGTTGTATTCCCATAGAACAAGCAGAACCAAGTATTGGGTATAGGTGAGGCCTTTTTCGTCTAACGCGTTTCTGTATGCGCGGGTGAGTGCATGCGTTGCTGAATACAACGCAAAACATAATTGGTTATCTAGCCGTAAGTTGATGTGTTTCATTTGGACGATGAATTGTTATTAAAATAATTTAAATATTACACTCTATCAGGTTTTTTTGGGTCATATTTTTTATATACCTGTCTAATATTTTCAATATTTCATGTAAATAATTATGTTTGAGATAGATTTCATAGCAAATCTATTCTGTCGGTCATATTTATTGAGATTATGTATCAATTAAAGTAAATGCCTTTTCAGAAAATTTCTGTCAAATGGTACTAGTTAAGCCTAATCCAACTTTGAATAAATGTGTCATAAAGTTAGTTTAATATCATTTCACGCGCTAATTAATTCGCGTGCTCAACTATGCATTAAAAGCTTGATGAAATGGTGAATTTGAGTGGCGCAACAAATGGTTATTTTCTTAACGTCCTTGCAAGCGTTAGCGTAATTCGATGCAGACACTGAGGAAATGATCAATTTTTGTGAATTATTCTTTGGAGAATGAAATGCGAAGTTCTAAATTGATTTGGAAGGCGAGTGTATTTGCGACGGTGCTCATGTCGATGTCTGCGACAAGTGTCTATGCTGCGAATTTAGTTGCGATTAATAGTAGCAATCAAATTGGTGTATTTAATGTAAGCAATGCTGGGGATGCAGTGTTTAATACTATTTCCGGCGATGCAGCAGGTGAAAGTTTTATTGGGATTGACTTGCGCCCATCTAATAACACGGTATACGGCATTACACGTAGCAATAAAATTTACACGATTGATGCATACACTGGCAGCAGCACATTTGTGGCAAGTTTGGCCAATCCAGTAGTGGCTGCAAGCAAGTCATACGGTTTTGATTTTAACCCAGTGGCAGATATCAGCGGTGCGTCTTCATTACGTTTGGTTAGTTCAACTGGCGATAATTATGCTGTCAACGTCAATACGGGTGCTGTGACATTAGCCACTTCCTTGATTACGGGCTTTACTGGTGTTTCTTATACAAACAGTAATGCAAATAATCCAACCACTGTACCAAGCAGCACTGCCCTGTATTACATCAATAGCGCAAACGACACGCTTAATGTTGCAACAACCGCTTTTAATAATCCATCCATCAGCATCATCGGTGGTTTAGGCATTGATATTTTGAGTGCTAATGGCTTTGAGGTTGATGCGAATGGGATTGGTTATGCCGCTGTGAATATGGACAATGGCTTTTTGAAGTCTGAGTTCATTAGAATCAACACCATAACAGGCCAAGCGGAGTGGGTGAGTACATTTAACGGTACTATTAATGGCTTAACCGTGGCACCAGTACCAGAGCCAGAAACGTATGCCATGCTGATTGCTGGTTTGGGTATTTTGGGGTTTAGTGCACGTCGCAAACAAAAATAAAATTAGAATTGCCCCAACTCAACTGGGTTGGGGTGATTTTCGTGCAGTATCAATTAACGCTTTTTGTTTTCTGCGTCTTTTTTTGCTTTCAGCTCTGCGCGTTGTGCTGTTTTTCTACGGCGCATGCTCACAATACCCTCGCCGGATTTGCGCTTTTCAGGTTCTGCAAATGGATTTTCACCCTGATTAAACTGCACGCGTAGGGGCGTGCCTGTGAGTTGGAAAGTCTTGCGGAAAACACCTTCCAAATAGCGTTTATAGCTATCTTTGATGCCATCGATATGTGTGCCATGAATCACGACAATTGGTGGATTCATACCACCTTGGTGCGCGTAGCGCAGTTTGGGACGAATACCGCGCGTGATGGGCGGCTGGTGTTGCGCGATAGCATCTGTGAGTACCCGTGTGAGTTGCGGTGTGGGTAACTTGGTCATGGCTGCTTTAAACGCGTCATCAACTGAGCTGAGTAACTCAGGCAAACCCTTTTTACGCAACGCCGAGATGTAATGAAATTTGGCAAAGTCTAGAAAAATTAACTTGCGGTCAATTTCGCGTTTAATCCAGTCACGTTCGTCTTCCTTCAGGCCATCCCACTTATTAATAGCAACCACCAAAGCACGTCCGGAGTCTAGAATATAGGCTGCCACGTGCGCATCTTGTTCGGTGATTCCTTCTTGTGCGTCGACTACTAAAATCGCCACATTGGCATCTTCAATAGCTTGCATGGTTTTAACGACCGAGAACTTCTCAATCGCTTCAAATACTCGCCCGCGCTTACGCACGCCAGCAGTGTCGATAATGGTGTAACGTTTACCATTTTTTTCTAAATCAATTTCAATGGAGTCGCGGGTGGTCCCAGGTTCATCAAAAGCAATCACCCGGTCTTCACCTAACAATGCATTAACCAGCGTAGACTTGCCGACGTTGGGTCTGCCCACAATGGCGATACGCGGGATTTTATCGTTGGTCTTGGTCTCGTCAATCTCAGGTTCTGGAAAATGCTCGAGTGCTAACTCGACGATATCTTTAACACCTTCACCATGCGCAGAGGAGATAGAAAGCGGATCACCCAGACCTAACTCATGAAAGTCTGCAGCGACGACTGCCTTATTCATACCTTCGGTTTTGTTGACAGCCAGTAACACTGGGCGTTGCGCCTTGCGTAGTTTATCGGCGATGATAAATTCTTGTGGCGTTAAACCAGCACGACCATCCACCAAAAAGATAATCACGTCTGCTTCATCAATCGCAAGCAAGGTTTGTTTGGCCATTTCTTTGAGAATGCCGCTTTCGGCTGTAGGTTCAAAGCCGCCTGTATCAATGACTAGGTATGGTTTACTAGCGCCAATGCCTCGCCCGTAATGACGGTCGCGCGTGAGGCCGGGCAAATCTGCTACTAACGCATCTCTACTTTTGGTTAGGCGGTTAAATAGTGTGGATTTGCCGACGTTGGGTCGGCCGACTAATACAATGGTGGGTAACATAAGTTATTTGACTGTGATGGCATATAGGCCGCCACCACGTGTTTCCGCAATCAGTTGAGAGGAGTTGTTGCCAGCCACGATAGACATCACCGCTTCGTCATCAATTTTAATTCGACCGACGAAGCTACCATCGTCACGGCTCAAGAAGTGAATATAACCTTCCAGATCACCGACAGCGATAAACGTACCCATTGATAATGGTTTGGTGAGACGTCGGTTAGCTAAATTGCCTTGGCGCCAGAAAGTACGACCATTTTCATAGTCTAGTGAATAGACCGAACCTAGAGTGTGGCTGACAAATAATTTACCATCTTCAGCAGTCAAACCGTTGTAACTAGAAATATCTCTATTCCATAGGATTTGGCCGTTTTTGCGATCGATCGCTGCGATTCTGCCTTGATAAGCCACAGAGAAAAGTAAAGGACCATCTACAAATGGCAGGCTAGTGATATCTGCGATACGTTCTATTTCCGTAACGCCCTTGGGTTGCGCCACGGTGGACTCCCAAATAAGTTTGCCGTTATCTGCTCGGATGGCTGCCAGTTTCCCTCCAGCGTAACCTGCGTACACCGCACCACCATCGACAATAACACCTACACTACTGCGTAACGTGAGGGCGGGAGATGTGCGCTCATAGACCCATATCCGTTTGCCATCAGCAGCATCAATACCAAAAATACGGTTATCACCAGTTCTTACAATTACTTTGCCATCAAAGTAACGTGGAACGCTTAGCACTTCACTACTTAATTTAGCACTCCACAGTGGTTTGCCTGTTACATCCAAAGCAAAAACATGGCCTTTATTAGTGCCCACTAATACTAGGCCCCCCCCTGTGCCCACACCCCCACTGATGGCTTCACCAAGGTTTGTTTTCCAAAGTTCTTTGCCGCTGATCGCGTCAATTTTTATGACATCGCCTTCAGCATTCGCAGCGTATAGGAAGCTTGTTTCTAGTGCTGGAGTGTAGTCATATCGCGCTGTTTCCCCCAGTGATAACGACCAATCAATTTTGGCAGTATAAGACTCTTTAATTTCTTCCAGTTCTGCAGGCGGGTTGGGAGGTTCAGCACCGAATAGTCTATCAGCCATGTCTGATCTCAGCTCAGTAAGCGCGCTACAAGCTGTAAGTGATATCAGCATTGCGGTGATGCTAGCTCTGACGATGTGATGAATAAATATACTGTACAAACTAAGTTCCCTAACGAAGGTGGTGGTTTAGTTAACCTGATGTTGCTTAAGCACCTAGTGATTCAAGTTTTTGATTGGTCAATTGATATAGTCTGCCTTGTCTATCAAGGTTTTTAAGTGCTTCTGCAAAAGCTTTTTTTGCATCATCAGTTTTACCCTCTGCCAGTAAAATGTCACCCAGTAGATTGTCTTTCAACCCGAGATACCCTTGGTCTTGAATGTTGTTTAGCGTTTTTTTCGCAGTTTCGTAATCTTTATTTTCGTAATAAATACCAGCAAGCTGTAAGGCAGCGATTGATTGCACACTGGATTCTTTTGCATGCTCCACGGCCCATTGTAATTGTTGTTTTGCACCATCAATATCTTTTGCTTCATACTGTTGTTTTGCTAAAAATACTGCAGCGCGACCAGCATATGGAGTCACACTATAATCTTGGGTCAACTGGTTAGCTTGCGTTTTGATGTTCTCTAGTTTAGCTGGCTCTGATGTGATGAGTGTTTGATAAATGTTTGAAGCTTCCGTTGATTTTTTTGCTATCCAAAAATGATAACCCTGCCAACCTGCATAAGCCAACACAGCTAACAACACAATGCTACTAACTTGTTTGCCGTGTTTGTTCCACCAAGCTTTAAATTCATCTAACTGTTCTTGCTCTTCTAAATCGTACGCCATGTTAATTGCCCTAGTTTGCTTATCTTTGGTTTAAATATTCTGGTTTAATCGTCTTAAATTAAGCGGCCTTACGGCCTGGAATTGCTTGTAGTAACTGTTGTGTGTAATCCTGTTGCGGCGCTGTGTAAATAGCTTCTACCGCACCTTGCTCCACAATTTTTCCTTTGTACATCACAATAATGTCGTTTGCAATGTGACGTACCACACGTAAATCGTGGGTAATGAAAATATAGCTTAACCCCATCTCTTGCTGCAGTGATTTAAGCAGCAATAATATTTGTGCTTGCACTGAAACATCTAATGCGGACACCGGTTCATCACAGATTACCACTTTTGGCTGTAATACTAATGCTCTGGCAATGCCAATACGCTGGCGCTGCCCGCCGGAAAATTGATGCGGATATTTCATGGCATCGGCAGCAGTCAGCCCTACGCGTTCTAGCATTTGGTGCACTTGTGCCATTCGTGATGCTGCAGAGCCTACCCCATGAATCAGCAAACCTTCGCCTACTATTTCACCCACGCGCATTCGCGGATTAAGCGATGCGAACGGATCCTGAAATACCATTTGCAGGTGTTTACGTACGCCGCGCAAGTCTTCTTTATGGAGTTGGGCCAAATGTTGCCCTTGGAATATTACATCACCACTGTCAAGCGGTTGCAATTGTAACAGACAACGTGCCAAAGTGGATTTTCCGCTGCCTGATTCTCCGACCACAGCAAGCGTAGTGCCTTGTTTGAGTTGAACGCTAACGTCATCTAACGCTTTGATTTGCGTGGTGCCAAAGCCAAAGCGACCACTGCGCTGCGTATAGGTTTTATTGAGGTTTAATGCCTCTAATATAATGTCACTCATGCAGCCGCCTCTTGCTGTAGCCAGCTGTAATCAATCGGTTTGAGTGTCTTAAGACCTTCAGCGTCGGGTACGCAAGCTAATAAGGCTTTGGTGTAAGGGTGTTTAGGGTGGTTTAGTACCTGCTCGCGCGAACCGGCTTCTATAATCTCACCACGGAACATCACAATTACATCATCTGCAATGTCTGCCACCACACCAAAGTCATGCGTGATGAACAGCATGGCCATATTCATACGTGTTTTAAGCGCATCTAGTAGCTTGAGCACTTGTGCTTGAACCGTCACATCTAACGCAGTGGTCGGTTCATCGGCAATCAATAAGGCTGGTTCACAAGCAATGCTCATGGCAATCATTACACGTTGACGTTGACCACCTGAGAGCTCATCAGGATAACTATCAGCGCGGCTGGCCGGAATGCCCACTTGTTCTAATAAATTAGCGATACGTGTTTTAAGGGCTTGACCTTTTAAACCCAAGTGCGCAGTCAAGGGTTCGCCAATTTGATAACCCACGGTTAGCACAGGGTTGAGGGAAGTCATTGGCTCTTGGAAAATCATGCCGATTTTTGCGCCACGGATACTTTGCATGGCTTTGTCATTTAGTTGGGTAATGTCCTGGCCTTGAAAAATCACTTGGCCGCTGGCTTGTAGCTGCTTGGATAACAAGCCCATGATGGTCAGGGCCGTCAGGCTTTTTCCACTGCCAGATTCGCCTACGATACAGGTGGTTTTGCCTGTGGATAAAGTGAAACCAGCGTTCTTGACCAATAAGCGTGTAGGATCGCTTTTGGGCATGACATTTAAGTGTTGAATACTTAATATTTCACTCATGGATATGGCTACTCAATGTTATATACAATAGTGACCACGACACGCGCAGTTTTATCAATAGTGGATTTATCATAGACGCCACCGTAGCTATTATCGCTATCATCAGCGCCACCTACCGGTAGAATATAAAACGCGCCTTGGCTAGCAGATTTCATCACACCCACTTTCACGCCGTCTTGCTTTACAAATTCAGTAGCGCGGGAGCGAGCGTTTTTAGTGGCATCTGCAATCAGAGACATTTTAATGGCTTCTAAGTTGCTGACCAGATAGCTTGGTGGCTGTGCATTGACCGGATGATTATCAGCTTTGAGCTGTAAGAACGCTTTGTTGGCAGCAGTGATTTTGGCTAAGTCTTTGGTATTAATGCGTATATTTTGGTAGGCATCAAAACCTTTCTGAACTTGGCGTGGCACATCTTTGATAAAAATTTCTTCGTAATGCGGACCAATAGTTTCCACATCTATGGACCAAGTGCTTTGGTCGAGACCTTGTTTTTCCAAAAATGTTTGTACTACTTTTAGTTCTACGGCGAGAGTGTTTAACGCATTAGCTTGTGTATCACTGCTGACACCAATAGTGATGGTCCATTCTGCGCTATCGGCTTTAATGGGTTTTTCTGCCAAACCTTTGACAGTAATGGATTGCTGTCCAGATACTGCGCGTTTGGCTTGTACGCCTAAGATAAAGGCTGCACTGGCCATGCCGATGGCTAGCAATAAGCCTAGCACGGTCATCGCTTTATACAAATTATTGTGTTCAGTCATGACGATTCACCCATATCCGTTATTAAAATCACTACCCAATTAAATTGCGCACTTCATTTAGTTTACAACGTTTTTGCTCACCCGCATTGAGTAGCGGTTTAATCGAAATTTCTCCGGCCAAAGCTTCATCATCACCTAAAATAGCTGCATAACGCGCACCACTTCGGTCCGCTTTTTTCATTTGCGATTTAAAACTACCACCACCTGCATGTAATACCACACTGAGACCATCACTACGTAATTGCTCGGCCATGATAAACGCGTGTTTTTCTGCATGCTCACCCACATTTACCAAGTAAAGGTCAGGTGCGTTATTGGCACTAACGCCATATTCCTGCATCAATAAGAATACACGCTCAAGGCCAATACCAAAGCCGCAGGCCGGAGTAGATTGGCCACCAAGTCGCTCTACAAGTGTGTCATAGCGGCCACCGCCGGCAATGGTGCCTTGTGCACCCAATTTAGTCGTGACCCATTCAAACACGGTACGGTTGTAATAATCAAGGCCGCGCACCAAACGATGGTTCACGGTGTAGGCAATTCCAGCCTGCGTCAACAGTTGGCATAAGCGTTCAAAATGCTGCTGTGAGGCTTCGCCCAAGCAATTCATCAATTTGGGTGCAGCTTCACACATGGCTTGCATACGTGGATTTTTGGTGTCCAAAATGCGCAAAGGGTTGGTGTGAAGACGGCGCTTTGCATCTTCATCCAGCAAATCTGCATGTTGTTCGAAATATTGAATGAGTGTTTGGCGATAAGCTGCACGCTCACTGACATCCCCAATACTATTGATTTGTAGCGCGACATCTTGAATCCCTAATGCGCGCCATAATCTAGCCAGCAAAATGATTTGTTCTGCATCAACGTCCGGACCATCAAAGCCAAAGGCTTCTACCCCAATCTGATGAAATTGGCGCTGGCGGCCTTTCTGGACGTTTTCGTGTCTGAACATTGGCCCCATGTACCATAAGCGCTGGGGGCCGTTGTAAGTCAAACTGTGCTCGACCACAGCGCGCACGCAACCAGCAGTGCCTTCCGGGCGCAAGGTTAACTTATCTCCATTTAGCGCGTCTTCCCAAGCATACATTTCTTTTTCAACAATGTCGGTGTGTTCACCGACGCTTCGCACAAATAGTTCTGTTGGCTCTACCAGCGGCATACGGATATTGTTGTAGCCATAGCTGGCGAGGACTTGGCGTGCAGTGTCTTCTAGTTTGAACCAGAGTGGTGTGAACTCAGGAAGAATGTCGTAGAAGCCTTTAATAGACTGAAATTTACTGTTTGAAATAGCGCTCATTGCTTAAATTGCTTGAATCGGAATAGTTTTAGAGGGGAGGGCAGTACGCAACTTACCCCCTTCAGCATAATTTTTTTGTACATAGGTTTCCACAATGGCTTGAAACTCTTGTGCAATGTGGTCACCTTTTAGAGTCACGGTTTTTTCGCCATCTACAAATACGGGTGCTACAGGCACTTCGCCAGTACCTGGTAAGCTTATACCGATATTGGCCAGTTTGGACTCGCCAGGGCCATTGACCACGCAACCCATCACAGCAACGTTCATGTTTTCTACACCGGGATAAGCGGCACGCCACACTGGCATTTGTGCACGCAGGTAACTTTGGATTTGCATAGCCAGCTCTTGGAAATAAGTGCTGGTGGTGCGTCCACAGCCCGGGCAGGCTGTCACTAGCGGTGTGAATGAGCGGATACCCATTGTTTGTAGAATTTCTTGAGCTACAACCACTTCCTTTGTGCGCGATTCGTTAGGTTCGGGCGTGAGCGAAACACGTATGGTATCGCCAATGCCTTCTTGCAGAAGCAGCGCCAAGGCGGCAGTTGAAGCAACAATTCCCTTGGAACCCATCCCTGCTTCGGTCAAACCTAGATGCAGTGGGTAATCGCAGCGCTGCGCAAGATCGGTATAGACTTTGACCAAGTCTTGTACGTTGCTGACTTTGCAGGAAATAATGATTTGATTCGGATCCAAGCCAATCTCAACCGCTTGCTGAGCACTCTCTAGTGCAGATTGAATCAGGGCTTCTTGCATCAGCGCATCCGCAGAAAGTGGGGTGGCTGATTTCGCATTTTCGTCCATCATGCGCGCCATCTTGGCTTGGTCCAGACTGCCCCAATTAACACCAATACGTACGGCCTTTTTATACTGGATAGCTGCCTCGATCATCGCAGCAAATTGCTCATCACGTTTGCTGCCTTTGCCTACATTGCCGGGATTGATGCGGTATTTTGCTAGTGCTTGCGCACAGTCTGGGTAAGCTTGTAGCAGTTTGTGACCGTTATAGTGAAAATCACCGACTAGGGGTACGTTGCAGCCTAGTGCATCTAAGCCGCGACGAATGTTGCCCACTTGGGCAGCTGCTTCCGGTGAGTTGACCGTAATGCGAACGACCTCAGAACCCGCTTGCCACAGTTCATACACTTGTTGGATGGTCGCTGTGGCATCAGCGGTGTCGGTATTGGTCATGCTTTGCACGACTACGCTGGCAGGGATGGAGCCGTTTAACCCACCGCCCACCGGGACGTGGCCAACCATGACTTGTCGGGTATTTCTACGTTTCATTTAAACCACTAATTCACTTTTAAGCGCGCAACACGATCTCTGGTGTGCGCTAACAAATCAAGCGCTTGGCCATTCATGGAAATGGATGTGCCATGCGCATTACCCACTGTAATGGTGAGTGGGGGTGCTGCTGTTACTGTCTCTGTGGTGCCAGCCGCCAATACTTTGCTGTAGAACTGTCTGCCGTTTGCATCCACAATGTTGACCCAAGTTTCCTCTGAGGCATCAATCACGAGTTGTGCACTTTTTGCGTTATTTTGTATAGTCTCTTTCACAAGAGGCGTTTCGTTAGATGGCGTAGCGCTAGGTACTGCAACAGTAGGTACCGTAGCAGCAGGCAGTGTTGCAGCAGGTGTTGCCACATTCGGTTTTGGTTGTAGCGCATTCGCCGCGTCACTTGGGCTTACCGTTGTTGCACTGTTTACAGGCGCTGCTGTGGTTACTGATTCGGGCGTAAGAGTAGCATTTGGTTGACTGCCTGTTGCTGTGTCGGTTGCGGCTGCTGGCAAATCAATCGGTGTGACATTATCTTGGCGCTCAGCTGCAGGTAATGCAAACTCTGCTGAGTCAGTAGTAGGAGTGGTTGGCGCAGTGTCTAGAGTTGTTTGCGTAACTGGTGTTACTTGGTTTGAAGCCACATTAGGCTTGATGACCTGCGTGTAGTAATAGAATAGACCAGCGATTATTGCAAAGCACAGTAGCAGCCCGATAAATGACATAAATGAAAAATTAGCACGATGCTCCCCAATTACAGAGCGATGCTCAGGGGGTTTAACCGCGAATGACTGTGGCGCACTATTCGGCACCATTGCGCTGTATGCTGCAACTATTGGCGCAGCATCCAGCTTAAGGGCTTTGGCATAGTTACGGATAAAGCCTCGCACAATAGATGGTTGCGGCAGTTTGTCGTAACGGTCCGCTTCTAATGCTTCAACTTGGTTTACACCTAGGCGTAATTGTGAGGCAATGTCTTGTAGGCTGAGTTTCTGTTTCTCGCGCGCTGCACGTAATGCACCGCCGCAGGCAGAGATAGGTTGTGTCTCTTGTATTGCAGATTCTGGGGAGGCGGTTTCAATTGCCGCAGCTTGTGTTGTTTCAGTAGTCTCAACCACTTGTTCAGGTTTACTTTGTGCTTTTCGCGCCATGGTAAATGATCCGGAGTGTACTAACGTTGTGAATTTAACAGCAGTTGTGTTTCGGCTGAATTGGGGTATTGTTTTCTCAGTTGAATCGCATAGCTGGCTTCGTTGTCTCTATCGCCCAGCACACGCTCAATTTTAATGCCTAACCACAACACCTCTGCACTGGGTGCGGCAATTAATGTATTTTGTAATGTAGTTTTAGCAGTCTTTGCATCGCCACGATTAAACTGCAAGTTAGCAAGATGATAAGCCGCAGGATGTAATAAAGGTTGAATCTGCAATGCTGTTGCTAAATAACGTTCAGCTCCGACATAATCTTTCTTGCGGATTGAGCAAATGCCAGCGTTAGCGTAGGCCATATATGGTGTTTCATACAAAGGGTTTTTAACTGCATCTAAAAAATGCTTAATCGACTCATCGTAACGGTTGGTTTTGCATAAAAAATTACCGTAGTTGTTGTGGGTTTCAGAACTCTCTGGCTTGAGTTGCAGGGCTTTTTGGAATGCTGCATCTGCTTTAGCGTTTTCATTCAGCGCACCATACACCAAACCAAGTCCATTATATGCAAGTGCGTATTCAGGGTCGTTTCGGAGGGCAATGTTAAACTCTTCTAAGGCGATTTCATACTTACCTTCTTGTAGGTATGCAGCGCCTAGTTCAGTATGAGCGCGCGCTTGATTAGTAGCAGCAGAGACAGTGTTATAGGGATTATTCGATTGTGTTACGCACGCACTCAATGAAACAGTCAACATGACTGTCAAAAGCCTAACCAACATCCATTGCATTAAGACACCGCCTGTACAGAAATATGTTTCAAACTACGTTTGGTTTTATCCAACACCTTGCCAGCCAATTGTCCGCAAGCAGCATCAATATCTTCGCCACGTGTTTTACGCACCGTTACGACATAACCTGCCTGCATTAAAATATCACGGAACACGCGAATATGGCTAGGTTTGGATGTTTCATAACCACTATTAGGGAATGGATTAAACGGTATTAAGTTAAACTTGCAAGGTACGTTTTTAACGATATCCAATAACTGATGGGCATGTTCTGTACTGTCATTTACACCATCTAGCATGACGTATTCAAAGGTTACAAAATCACGTGGTGCTTTAACCAGATAACGCTCACATGCGGCCATCAAGTCTTTAATCGGATATTTTTTGTTAATAGGCACAATCACATCACGCAATGCATCATTGGGTGCGTGTAGAGAAACTGCCAGTGCCACGGGGCAGTCTTCTTTTAGTCTATCCATGGCAGGCACAACGCCGCTGGTGGAGAGCGTGACGCGGCGACGGCTTAAGCCATAGGCGCTGTCGTCCAGCATGATTTGCATGGCGGTGACTACATTGTCGTAATTGGTCAGAGGCTCACCCATGCCCATCATCACCACATTGGAGATAATACGGTCCGTGATGGGTAGCATGTCGTAGCCATCTGCTTGGCGTAAAGATTTATTCGCAATCCATAGCTGGCCGATAATTTCGGACACGCTTAAATTGCGGTTAAACCCTTGACGGCCTGTACTGCAAAATGTGCATTCCAAAGCACATCCTACTTGGCTAGATATGCATAGCGTGCCACGGTCATCTTCTGGGATAAATACGGTCTCGATACTGTTGGCAGTGTCGGTGCCGATGAGCCATTTTCGGGTGCCGTCATCGGAGATTTGTTCTAATTGCACATCCGGCAACTTCATTTCTGTTTCTGCAATTAGTTTTTCTCGTAATACTTTGGCGATATCCGTCATTTGATTAATATCGGTTACCCCAAAATGATGCATCCAACGCATCATTTGTTTGGCACGAAAAGGCTTCTCGCCGATACTGACAAAGTAATCGGCGAGCTGTGGTTGATTGAAATTCAGTAAATTAATCAACGTTAAACCTTTTTAAGTCCCGTTTGGAATTAACCAAAAAAGTATTTGATTTCGATTGCAGCATTCTCAGCAGAATCTGAACCGTGTACTGCGTTGGCATCAATGCTTTCAGCAAAGTCAGCACGAATCGTACCTGCAGCAGCTTCTTTCGGGTTGGTTGCGCCCATCAACTCACGGTTTTTCAGTACAGCATTCTCGCCCTCTAACGCTTGAATCATCACTGGGCCAGAAATCATAAATTCCACTAACGCGTTAAAGAAAGGACGTTCTTTGTGCACTGCATAAAAGCCTTCTGCTTCTGCGCGCGTAAGTTGTGCCATTTTAGCGGCCACGATTTTTAAACCAGCATTTTCAAAACGTGTGTAAATTTGACCAATCACGTTTTTCGCCACTGCGTCTGGTTTGATAATGCTAAGGGTGCGTTCTACTGCCATGAAGACTCCAAATAAAATAACAAAATTAAAGAATTAAAATAACTACTTAACAAGACCATAACCATATCATTTTTAGCGCTTTTAATAAACCAAAAGTTGTAATTAGCGTCAGCTTTGTCAGTTGTGGAATTTCGTAAAATAACCGACCAAACCCAGAATAAAAGGCGGTTTATAACGTTAATGGCAAAATTAGGGGGTGCAGAATAGGCTATGATGTTTTGGACAATTGTGCTAGCTTGCAACATGCGTGCAAACTAGTATAGAACCCAATTAAACTATGGCAGAATAGGATCCATGCAAACGATATCCTCTCCTCAAAACGTGCTTGCAACATGTCCAGCTTGTGGCTTGCTGTGTGACGATGTGGCAGTAAGTTGGCAAAGTGCTGACGCGAAACCGGCGGTCACTCTAAAATCGGGCAAGCCTTGTGCTAAAGCAATAGCTTTCTTCTCTAGCCCTCTAAAAACCACCTCACCCATGATTGCTGGTAAGCCGGTTAGCCTTGCTGATGCGCTAGGACGCGTGGCAGAGTTGACAGCAGCAGCACAATCACCATTAATCGCTGGCTTGAGTACCGATCTTGCTGGATTTAGAGCCGCTTATCCTTTTGCGCAAAAAATCAAGGCTGAGATGATGCACATGAATGTGCAAAGCTCGTTGCGTAATACCAAGGTGTTGCAATCGACTGGTTGGCAAACGACCACGCTGACGGAAGTGAAAAACCGTGCGGACATGATTGTGTTGATAGGCACAGATGTGGTTAGCCATAACCCACGCTTTTTTGAGCGTGCAGTGTGGGTGGATGACGCTATGTTTACTGACCCAAGTGCACGCAAAATAGTGTATTTGGGTGGTGATGATTTAGATGTTGCACCCGGCTTGAGTCCAGTGGGTGTTCAACCTACGGTGATGCCATGTGCTACCAAATATTTACCAGAAGTGACCGCAGCACTACGTGCTTTGCTGCAAGGAAAAACGCTCAAAGTAGATGCTGTCGCAGGGGTTGCTGTCAGTGCATTAGACCAACTCGTTGAGCAACTTAAACAAGCTAAGTATGCGGTATTGGTTTGGGTGGCTAAGGATTTAGACTTTCCTCACGCTGAACTCACCATACAAAATATTACCGAGAGTGTGGCGATATTGAATCAGCACTCACGCGCTATGGGTTTGGCTTTAGGTGGTAGTGACGGTGATACTACCGTCAATTATGCGCATACTTGGTTGGATGGCCTTACTTTGGGAGAGCATACGCTGGATACGCATGATTTGGTGATTTGGGTCAATAGCTTTAGTCCAGATAAACCAGCGCCAATTGTCAATAAACCGGTGATAGTATTTGGGCACCCCGATACAGTATTTAACACGGCGCCTGATGTGTTTATTCCAATAGCGACGCCTGGTTTGGATGCTGCAGGGACTTTGTTTAGAGTGGATTCTTCTGTTGTGCTGCCATTAAAAAAAGTGCGTGAGACTGCGTTGCCAACATTGGCCGAAGTGATGCAGCAATTGGAGGCTAAACTGGCATGATTACCTTATTGAAAAACGCCAAATTGATTGACCCTGCGCATGGTAAAGACGGGGTAAAAGAAGATATTTATATTCGTGATGGCCGCATTATAGCTAAGCCGGGGGATTCTGAAAAAATAAACCAAACCATTGATTTAAACGGCAAGATTGTGATGGCGGGTGCCATTGATATGCACAGCCACATTGGTGGCGGTAAAGTGAATATTGCCCGCATGATGCTGCCGGAATATCAGGAAACCAAACGTTATACCGAGCCTGAAGCGCATATTTGCTCACCCAGTTGCACACACAATGCTACCCCTAGTACCACCGATACTGGCATGCGCTACATTGAGATGGGTTATACCGCAGCTTTTGAACCCGCAATTTTAGCCATCAACGCCCGTCAAGCGCATTTGGAAATGGGTGATACGCCCATGATTGACAAAGGCGGTTACGCCATGTTGGGCAATGATGATTACTTTTTGCGCTTGCTAGCAGGTAAAGCAGACCAAAAAGCGATTAACGATTACGTAGCTTGGACATTGCATGCCACACAAACCATTGGCATTAAAGTGGTGAATCCTGGGGGTATTTCTGCATTCAAGTTTAACCAGCGCCGCTTAAATTTAGACGAAAATAATGTGCATTACCAAGTCACACCGCGCCAAATTTTGCAGAGTTTAAGTCGTGCAGTGAACGAGCTTGGCATTGCAAAACCCTTACACGTGCATTGCAATAACTTAGGGGCGGCGGGTAACTTCCAAACCACGCTAGACACCATGGGTGCAAGTGATGGTATTCCGATGCACCTCACGCATATTCAGTTTCATAGTTATGGGACTGAAGGCGATAAAAAATTCTCTTCCGCGGCCGCGCAAATTGCGCAAGCGCTCAACAGCAACAAGCATATCAGCGCAGACGTAGGCCAAATTTTATTTGGACAAACGGTCACTGCCTCTGGCGACAATATGATGCAACATCTGAATGCCAAAATTGCTAATCCTAAAAAATCGGTGATTATGGATATTGAGTGCGATGCCGGTTGTGGTGTGGTGCCATTCAAATACCGTGACCAAAACTATGTGAATGCATTGCAATGGGCGATTGGTTTGGAGATTTTCTTAAGCGTGGAAGATCCGTGGCGTATTTTCTTAACCACAGACCATCCTAACGGTGCGCCATTCACAAGTTACCCACACTTGATTCGCTTGTTGATGGATAAAAGCTTCAGAAACGATGCGTTTGCCAAGTTGAACCTAGACGCACAAGCCATGAGTAACTTAACTAGCTTGAACCGTGAGTACAGTTTGTATGAGATTGCAACCATGACACGCGCCGCTGCTGCCAAACTCATTGGTTTGCAGGATCGTGGCCATTTGGGTGTAGGCGCTGCTGCGGATATCACTGTATATACTGACCAAGAAGATAAAGAAGCGATGTTTAGCAAGCCGGATTACGTGTTTAAAGACGGCGAGCTGGTGGTGAAAGATGGCAAGGTAGTCAAAGTGGTATGGGGCAAAACACATACTACCAAGCCTGCTTATGACGCAGGTGTTGAAAAAGGTCTTAAAGACTATTTTGACCAATACCATACCATTCAATTGGATAACTTTAAGATAAGCAATGACGAGATTGCACAAGATGGGCGTAATCAAGTGATCGACCATTACAAAAATTAAGAGGATTAAGCATGAGCCGTTTGTACGGAGAGCAACATAGGAAACTACAGGCAGAGTTTGGCACCACGCAGTTAGCAGATCGCGTGGAGGCTATTGCTTGTAAAACCGAGTTTGATGAGGATGCCAAAGGGTTTATTGAACATCAGGATATGTTCTTTTTATCCAGCATCGATCATCAGGGTAGGCCTACTGTGTCTTACAAAGGCGGTGATGCTGGATTTGTGAAAGTGGTTGATGCCAATACCCTGATTTTTCCAAGCTATGACGGTAATGGCATGTTTTTTTCCATCGGCAATATCAGCACCAATCCTCAAGTGGGATTGTTATTTATTTCGTTTGATAAGCCACACCGTATACGTGTGCAAGGCACTGCTTCAATCTCTAGAGAGCCTGCACTGATGTCACAATATAAAGAGGCCGAGTTTGTTGTGGTTGTTAAATTGTCTGAACTTTGGCAAAACTGTCCACGCTATGTTCACCAAATGGAAAAAGTGCGTGAATCCAGATATGTGCCAAGAGCGGCTTGCGAGACGCCTGTTGCAGAATGGAAGCGAATAGACCTGATGCAAGATGTCATTTTGGAAAAAGACAAAGCCAAAGTTGAAACACTAGGCACAATCGATATTGATACCTGGGTTGAGAAAATCAAAACGGGTCACCCCGAAGCGTAAACAATGTGAACAAGACATTATGAATATCAATGGCGTACAAATAGACGATACTTTTGCCGAAGCCTTTAATATGCGTGGTACGCGCGTCATCGTTACCGCACAAAATTTAAAGTGGGCTTACAACGCGGCCAATGCCATGACTGGCTTTGCCACCAGTGTAATTGGCTGTGGCGTGGAAGCAGGCATTGAGCGTGAATTAGCCCCAGATGCAACGCCGGACGGTCGTCCAGGTGTGAGCATTCTTATGTTTGCCATGGGCAGCAAAGTATTGATGCAACAGTTGGAAACCCGCATGGGGCAATGTATTCTGACTTGCCCAACCGCCGCCGCATTTTCTGGCATTGATTCTGAAGACCAGATTAGTTTAGGTAAGCATTTGCGCTATTTTGGCGATGGCAATCAGGTGGCTAAATTGATTCCCGATACGCATGGCAAAAACCAACGCTATTGGCGGATTCCAGTGATGGATGGCGAGTTTTTAACCCAAGAAACCACAGGCATGGTGCGCGCGATTGGCGGTGGTAACTTTTTAGTGTTAGGCACTAGTCAGCCACAAGTCTTGGCTGCCTGCGAGGCCGCCATTGAAGCCATGAAGAAAATACCAAACGTGATTATGCCTTTTCCTGGTGGTGTGGTACGTTCTGGCTCAAAAGTGGGGAGTAAGTACCCTAAAATGTTTGCGAGCACCAATGATGCATTTTGCCCCACTTTAAAAGGTGTGGTGAAAACCGAATTGGATATGGATATTGAGAGCGTGATGGAAATTGTGATTGACGGTCTCACGTTTGAGGATATTGCCCTATCTATGAAAGTGGGCATTGAGGCCGCTTGTAGTTTGGGCAGTGAAGCAGGGATTAAACGGATTTCGGCGGGCAATTACGGCGGTAAACTCGGGCAACATCATTTTAAATTACATCAAATCTTGCAAGGCAATTTAGCAGGAGCAACCACAGCATGAGTGCAACCATATTTACATTAAAACCCACAGTCACACATACCGTTGATTGTCGGTCACTTACCCCCGATATGCTGGTAGGTAAAGCTCTTGCCGAAATTAAGGCGCTACGTTTAGGGGCTCAGCATACAGTAGCGGATGTGTTTGATGTGACTGGCGAAGACACTAGGCATATTGTGTTTAAACAAGCGCGAACATGTTTGCACCACATCGGCTATCAAATGAAATCAGGCCAAATCACTATTGAAGGCGATGCGGGAGATTTTATTGGTGCGGCCATGCAGGGCGGGGTATTGATTTGCAAAGGTAATGTGGGTGAGCGTGCAGGTGATACCATGCGCCGGGGCATGCTCTTAATTGAGGGGGATGCGGGTGAATATTGCGCCTCAACCATGAAAGCTGGCACATTGGGTGTGTTGGGTAAAACTGGCGCGCGTTTGGGGTATGGCATGAAGCGCGGCACACTATTACTAGCACATGTGCCTGCAACGCAAGCCACTTGGCTAGATTGTGGTTGGCACACATTACCGTTTCTGAATATTTTGTATAAATCCTTTAAAGCGCTGGACTCAAAATTTGCAACATTAACGCAAATGCGTGTGCAACGCTTTGTGGGGGATGTGTCTGGATTAGGCAAGGCGGAGATATTAGTATTGGCCAAGTAGCCATAGGCCTTGGTTAGCTTGATTGCAACAGCCCCATAATTTAAAAAATAAAGAGAGGATTAAGCATGAAGCAATTGAAAAAACTGCAAGGGGAGCGTGCAGCTTTGCCGGCACCGTTTTCTGCCAGAGCTATAGGGCTGGCATGGCTAGGTGCATTCATCGCAATAGCCGTGGTTGCAATTATGACGCAGCGCTTAGAGCATATGCTGATTCTTGGCTCTTTCGGTGCATCCTGTGTGATTCTCTTTGCTTATCCGGATGCGCCATTTGCTCAGCCACGTAATACCATCGGTGGTCATTTCTTAAGTTCTTTGGTCGGGTTAACTGTGGTTTCACTATTGGGCGTGACTTGGTGGGGGTTAGCGATTGCGGTAGCTACAGCGGTAGCGTTGATGATGGTGACCCGCACCGTACACCCACCTGCGGGTTCAAATCCAGTGATTGTATGGCTGCTCGCAGCATCTCATGGTGGTTTGAGTTGGGATTTCCTGCTGTTTCCCACCTTGTTTGGTGCCATTGCAATTACCATTGTCGCCCTCATTTATAACAATATCACTCGCGAAGGTCAGTATCCCAAATATTGGTTTTAATACGAATTTAGAGCGGGTGATGATAAAATACCCATTTTAAAATTAATGTTATTACGCAATGAATCAATTTTTAACTGCCGCCCTTTATAAATTCGTTAGCTTGCCAAACTACCAGTTACTGCAAGCGCCCATTCTGGCTGCGTGTCAGCAACACCGCATCAAGGGTACATTGTTGCTAGCGCTGGAAGGCATTAATGGCACGATTGCTGGTGTACCAGAAGATGTTCAGGCTTTACTAGCCTACCTGAGAACTTACCCGGAATTTAGCGATTTAGAGCATAAGGAATCGTATGCCGACAAACATCCGTTTTACCGGATGAAGGTCAAACTTAAAAAAGAGATTGTGACTATGGGGGTTAACGGGATTGACCCCAATCAGGTAGTCGGTACCTACGTAAAGCCAGAAGATTGGAATATGTTAATTTCTGACCCTGATGTGATCTTGTTAGACACACGTAATGATTACGAAGTACATATTGGCACGTTTAAAGGTGCGGTAGATCCTAAGACCACTACATTCAGAGAATTTCCAGAATACGTTGCGAAAAACTTAGATAAGACGAAACATAAAAAAGTGGCGATGTTTTGTACCGGTGGTATACGTTGCGAAAAAGCCTCTTCCTTTATGAAGCAGCAAGGTTTTGAAGAGGTTTATCATTTGCAGGGCGGTATTCTCAAGTATTTGGAAACCGTGCCGAAAGAACAAAGTATGTGGGAAGGTGAATGCTTTGTGTTTGATCAACGTGTTGCGGTGAAACATGGTTTAGAAGTGGGTGAATATGATCAATGCTATGCCTGCCGTATGCCATTGTCACCAGAAGAGCTGAAAAGCCCGCAATATACACCTGGGATAAGCTGCCCGCATTGTTATGATAAAACATCTGAAGAAAAAAAAGCCGCCTTAACCGAAAGGCAAAGACAGGTGATTTTGGCAAAACAACGCGGCGACACACATATTGGGGAAAAACAAAAAACCTCTTAACCAAAGGCGGGCAATATGTCGGTAGAAAATGAAGCATTAAATGCCTATGTAAGCTTTCTGCGCGGCAAAGGTATCGCACAGAGCAGTTTGGATGCACGCATAGAGTTTTTGACAAGGCTAATTTCTGGTCTGGTTGCCAAACCTTACGACCGCAATGCCTATGCAGGCGCGCTTAATATGATCATGAAAAAAACACGTGATCAGGCCTGGCATTTTCACATGCAAGTCGCTCGTGAGTTTTACCCGTTTTGGATGCAAGACATCAAAGCCATCGCTTTATTGAGCGAACAATACGGCACGCACAATGTTGTGGATTGGACACCATTACCGACGACCCTCAAGCAGATCACCTATATGCTTGAAACGGTTATCTTTGACGAAACAGAGAGTGCACAGCTGGAGCGGTATTTGCATACCATGCGTCAACAAGGGTTGCCTAAAGGTGTAATTGTGGTCAAGTTGCGCCTGGCAAAAATTATGTTATTGCGTTTACGCGAGGCACCACAAAAAAGTGGAGCGATTTATCGTGTTGCTGTCGATATGACTTTGCCATTATTCCGCTTGAAAAACTCTCGTCAATTATTTTTAAACGTTGTTCGCGAGTTTTTTGAGGTCTGGATGGCGGGGAGTAATGACAATACAATACAACTGCTAAGCGCTTAAACTTAGTACAAACTTTCCCAGAACTTCCACCAAATTTTCTCGTCTTGTGTGGCTTTTCCTGCCAGCATTGGGTTTTGCGGGTAGTTCGTTTTCAGAATACGCATAGTATCGTTTTTCAGGTCATCCATTTCCATATAGTCATAAGCACTTACCATGATGACTAAGGCTTCTTCAACAGAGGTAGAGTTTGGATAATACTCTAGCACGTACTTGGCACGATTAATGGCCGCGACGTAAGCAGTGCGGTTCATATAGTAGCGTGCCACATGCATCTCATGCTGCGCCAGTGCATTCACTAGATACACCATGCGTTGCGTTGAGTCTTTGTAGTAACGGCTTTTTGGGTAGCGATCAGTCAGTTCTTTGAATGCTGCAAATGAGAGCTTGAGTGTTTTTGGGTCGCGGTCAGTAATTTCTTGAGCGGTATATTTCTCAAAGAAACCACGTTCGTTAAAGGTGGCTAGGCCTTTTAGATAGTATGCGTAGTCCACGTTTTGATGATTTGGGTGTAGTTTGATAAAACGCTCGGCCGCGGCCAAACATAAAATTGGGTCTTGTTTTTTGTAATAAGCATAAGCAATTTCTAACTGTGCTTGCGTTGCATAAACACCGTGTGGAAAACGAGACTCAAGTTTTTGAAAATAACCAATTGCTTTGTCGTAGTCTTTGTCCTGCATTTTCTCTTGGCCAGCCGCATATATGCGGTCAGCTTGCCAACCTTTAGTTTCATCTAATTCTGTTGGTGCGCCGAAAATTGCACAACCATTTAAAAATAAAGCTGAAATGAAAACGAGGATAAGCGGTAAAATACGATTCACTATACAAACCTACACGAAAAGTTAAACGCATTATAACTGATGCAATCAAAAAATATGAAAGAAAGCACACCCAAAGCCATTGCCATTCCTGAACATCTCAGTGGCCAGCGCCTAGATCTGGCATTGCAGGCGATGATGCCAGAACATTCTCGTAGCCGATTGCAAGCATGGATTAAAGATGGTTTGGTGGAGCTGAACCAACAGCATGCGACTGCCAAAACCAAAGTGTGGGGTGGCGATAAGGTGCAGGTAAATCCACCACCAAATTTACAAGAAAATGCATTTAAACCAGAGGATATTCCTTTGGATATTGTGTATGAAGATGAGGCATTACTGGTGATCAATAAACCTGCTGGTTTAGTTGTACATCCAGCGGCTGGCAACTGGTCGGGTACACTTTTGAATGCGCTGCTCTATCATTATCCGGCGTTATCGGATGTGCCACGCGCAGGTATCGTGCATCGCTTAGACAAAGATACCAGTGGTTTATTGGTGGTAGCTAAAACGCTTGAGGCCCAGACTAGTCTGGTGCGTCAATTACAAGCCAGAACGGTGAAACGAGAGTACCGCGCCATTGTTTGGGGTCAAATTTGGCGTAACGGCAAAATTGATCAACCCATTGGCAGACATTCGCACGCTAGAACCAAGATGGCGATTTCACGGACTGGAAAGCCAGCTGTGACCCATTATGAGGTGCTAGAGCGTTTTGGTGTGCACACCTATTTACGCTGCAATTTGGAGACTGGCCGTACCCATCAAATCCGCGTGCATTTGCAATTTCTAAAAGCACCAATGTTGGGTGATCCAGTCTATGGTATCGGCAATATCCTGCCACTTAAATTAATGACGCAAACGTTACGTGATGCTGTGGCGGGCTTTAAACGCCAAGCCCTACATGCGATTAAATTGGGTTTGATACATCCAGTAACACAGCAACCAATGGAGTGGCAGATTGAGCTGGCGGACGATATGAAAGCGTTGCTTGAGGCTATGCGACACGAAGACCCGTCTGAAGAAGTTGAGCCATTTGATTTTGGTGTGGATGAAAACGGTTTATTCATCGGTGATGATGACGATGATTGGGACGATGAAGACTTCGATGATGATGATTTAATAGAGGAAGATGCATGATTGCGTCCTCTAAGCTATTTTCAACTTTCATCCAGCCCAACTGGCCAGCGCCAGCGAATGTTAAAGCGTTACAAACAACGCGTTTGGGCGGTGTAAGCCTTGCGCCATACGATAGCTTGAATCTTGGCGAACACGTTAAAGATAATCCATTACATGTTGCGCGCAATCGCCAGTTACTGAGTGATTTTGTACCCTCAGAACCCGTATGGCTGAATCAGGTGCATGGAACGCGTGTCATTGATGCGTCATTAAGCAACTGTCTTGAATCGGCAGATGCTGCATTCACCCAAAAAAAAGAAGTGGTGTGCGTGACGATGACCGCGGACTGTTTGCCTGTATTGTTGTGTGATACAAAAGGCACTATTGTGGCGGCAGTTCATGCAGGTTGGCGCAGCTTGTGCGATGGCGTGATTGAGCAGACGTTTCAAGCGATGCGTGCTCAGCAACCAGATGTAAAGCCAGATCAAATATTAGCTTGGCTAGGTCCAGCCATTGGACCAAATGCTTTTGAAGTGGGCGCTGAGGTCAGGGCGCAATTTGCTGCTAAACATCGTGATGCTGCGCAAGCGTTTGTCCAAAGCGGTGAAAAATGGCTGGGAAACTTGCCTCTCCTTGCCCAGCAAAGATTAAATAATTTAGGCATTCAAGCAGTATTCGGTGGTGATGATTGCACTTATTCCTTGCCTGAAAAATATTTTTCTTTCAGACGTGATAGCGTGACTGGACGCATGGCCACTCTCATATGGTTAAGTGCCTAAGTGAATGCAGTGCAAACACCAGTTACAGTTTATAATGCGCGCTCAAAAAATATTGGATGACTATGCAGTCGCTTGAACTTTCACCTTTAGCTTGGATTATCGCTACTTGTTTATTTGGTGGCATCATGAGCGTGTTGATTGCTGCTTTTTTTGCGCTCAATGCCCAGCGCAAATGGGTACCTATGCTAGTCAGTTATGCCATTGGGGCATTACTCGCGGCCGTATTTTTAGAGATTCTGCCGCATGCGTTTGAAGTAGCGCCCAGTGTTGAAGCCATGACCGGCACAGTGCTGTTTGGTATTTTGCTATTTTTTACACTAGAAAAATTAGTGTTGTGGCGGCACTGCCATGGCGATCATTGTGAAGCGCATGCCATGCATGATGAAGCGCATTGTCCAGACAATAAACCGAAGTCAGGCATTAAATTTACACCGGTAAAAGCGCACACACCAAGCATTACCTCACACCATCATCACGATCATGCCCATGACGATGGGCGTAGCGGTATGATGATTATGATTGGCGATACCTTTCATAATTTTGTGGATGGCATTTTGATTGCAGCCGCTTTTATGGTGGACACCCAAGTGGGCTTGGTCACAGCGATTGCGATCATTGCGCACGAAATTCCGCAAGAAGTGGGTGATTTTTTAATTTTGATACATTCTGGCTACAGTAAGAAACAAGCGCTAGTATTTAACTTGTTCTCAAGCTTAGCCACCATGGTGGGTGGGCTCATTGCATATTTTGCATTGCAAACCGTGCAAAGCTGGGTGCCTTACATTTTGAGTCTGGCTGCAGCCAGTATGTTGTATGTGGCCGTGGCCGATTTAATTCCTGGATTACATAAACGTACAGCAATGAAAGATACGGTTATGCAGATTTCATTGATTTTTTTGGGTGTGGCTTCTATTGGTGTCACCAAATGGTGGTTGGAAGGCTAGTGGATAGCTTGTAATGCCACATTGTTTTTGAAGGTAAAGATTATGCAGATTCCCAAGGTTGGTTTTGTTTCTCTCGGTTGCCCCAAAGCAGGCTCAGATGCGGAGCGCATTCTGACGCAGTTACGCGCTGAAGGCTATGAGATTAGTGGCAGTTATGAACAGTCCGATTTGGTGGTGGTGAACACTTGCGGTTTTATTGATTCCGCAGTGCAAGAATCACTAGATGCCATTGGCGAGGCGCTGAATAAAAATGGTAAGGTGATTGTGACCGGCTGTTTAGGTGCTAAACAAGACGTGGTACAAAACGCGCACCCTAATGTGCTTGCCATTACCGGCCCGCATGCGCTAGAAGAAGTAATGACGCATGTGCACACACACTTACCTAAGCCGCACGATCCGTACACTGATTTAGTCCCGCCACAAGGTGTACGATTAACTCCCAATCATTACGCCTATCTTAAAATTTCTGAAGGTTGTAACCACCGTTGCAGTTTTTGCATCATTCCTAGTATGCGCGGTGATTTGGTGAGTCGTCCGATTGGGGAGGTGATGAATGAGGCTGAGAATTTGGTGAATGCAGGTGTTTCAGAGATTCTGGTCATCTCTCAGGATACCTCTGCTTATGGCGTCGATGTGAAATACCGCAGTGGGTTCTGGAATGGACGACCACTTAAAACACGCATGACGGAGTTATGCAAAGCATTGAGTGAGTTGGGTGTGTGGGTGCGTTTGCACTATGTGTACCCATATCCGCATGTGGATGAAGTGATTCCACTCATGGCCGATGGCTTAATATTGCCATACTTGGATGTGCCGTTTCAGCATGCCAGCCCACGTATCCTTAAAAGCATGAAGCGTCCAGCCAGTAGCGAGAACAATTTAGCACGCATTAAAGCTTGGCGTGAAATCTGTCCAGAGATTACGGTGCGTAGTACATTTATTGCTGGTTTCCCAGGTGAAACAGAAGATGATTTCCAAATGCTACTGGACTTCCTAGAAGAAGCCCAGTTAGATCGAGTAGGTTGCTTTGCTTATTCTGCTGTCGATGGTGCAAAAGCCAATGATTTGCCAGACCAAGTACCCGAAGAAGTGAAACAAGAGCGTTTAAGCCAGTTTATGGAAGTGCAGGAGCGCATTAGCGCCGCCAAATTGCAAGCCAAAATAGGTACCATGCAAACTGTGCTAGTCGATGAAATCACTACGGATGACAATGATAATGTGATTGCGATTGGTCGCACAAAAGCGGACGCACCAGAAATTGATGGTGTGGTGTACTTGCAGGATGCGGAAGGGTTAAATCCGGGTGATTTTGTGGATGTTCAGATTCTTGGCGCGGACGGCCATGATTTGGTCGGCGGACCGCCTGTTATGATATGAGAAATGTATGAAGCAAATTAACACAGAACTTGTATCAGTTGTGATAGTGACAAGAGATAGGCCTGTTCTTCTACAACGTGCTGTGGAGAGTGTCCTTAGCCAGACTTATCCACAAATTGAAATTGTGGTTGTTGATAACATGTCCAAAAATCCGCCAGACTTTCGGTCTTTGGGCTCGAGAATTGAAAGTGTAAAAGTAGTACGTACGGAGTCATTTTTAACTGCTTCTGCATCTAGGAACTATGGTGTTTCTCAGGCGAATGGTGATTTCATCTGCTTTTTGGATGATGATGATTATTATCTCCCAAATAAAATTCAAGTTCTTGCAGATGTGCTAAATGCGGATAACACTACGGAGATGGCGTATGGTAATACTCAAATGTTAGGGCCGAATCGGTCTGACTTGGGTGTTTGCGTTGGTCCCCCCGAAATCTCACAGTTGTTGTATTACCGTTATATTCATCTTAATGCAGTTATGGTTAGAAAAAACACATTAAAACATTATGCTTTTGATGAAAATATGACAACTTATGAAGATGCAGATTTGATGTTTCGTATTGTTAAACACTGCAAATGCGTTCATGTGGATATGATGCTTGCCGTGTGGAATCGAGATAACCGACCTGATCAGCTCACTTCAAAAAATTGGGGAAGAGCTGAAAGTAACTGGCTGATAATTTGTAAAAAATTTTCTAGCGATATACGCTCAAACTTTAAGGTATCAAGACTTTATTACAAAAAAATGAGCCAGTTATCTTTTTATAATTGGCATGTAATGAGTGGTATATATTTCGGATTGCTATTTATTTTTTTTGGCTGGATTAAACAATCGCCCAACAAGTCGGATAGCTTTTGAACATAATTTAAACATTACTCATGAATAAATCTGGCAATATCGGTGCGGGGCGTTCGCTGTCTGCACGGGCTTCCAAAAAATCAAGCGTATAAGGGCAGCGTGTGGGTTTTTTGAATGTTTTTTTCTTTTTACTGGCTTGCACATCAATAAAGGGAGTTTGACTGATTCTGATGTAACCAGAGCTGCTTAGTTTATCCAGCGTGGTCTCAAACAAACTTAACGGATTATCAATGTTTTGCAAGGTAATGGCGTTTTTTGTTACTTTAAGTACGTGGTACATGACAAATCGCTGTGCGGTTTGTTTACCATAGATTTCGCCAGTTTGAATTTGCATAGCGACTCCTCAACTATTTCCAGCATAGTAATCGCTTTGTAATTGATTTACAACAGAATTATCAAATTTATATGGCTTTGCAGGTGGTTGGGGTTTAAAGCGTATTTGACCAAACTTAACCTTACATCAGTTCTTCTGGGAAAGTCACAGCAACCCAATCATCTCCTTGTTCTGATGGGGCATCAAACTTCACGATTTCTCGTTTGTTTTTAAAATGAATTTCGTAAAACGTGTTAGGAAAAAATTCAATTTTAGGCATAATTAAGCTCGATGGCTTATTCAGAGCGTTGATGTATGGGATGTGGATGCCATAAAACTCATTATTCAGACTTTCATTCGCTTGCTTTTGAGTATCGTCTTCGACGTTCTTTTTCACTTCAAATTTTTTCAGTTGTGCCAAGTGCGGGTTCTCAGTCAGTAGTTCAATCCCAATTTTCAGCTTGGCACCACTCATTTGTTTGCTGTTGCGAACAATGCCGATTGCAGGCCCGGCTTGCGTGCGTGCGGTGAGTATTGCAACTAGCCTGTTGGGTTTTACCGTTGCTCCAGCATCTTGTGATGCAAACGTTCCTAAGCCCAGTGTGCTCTCATTTAAAATATTCCACTTTTCTTTACCGACCATGAGTGTATTGGTCTTGCCTTGATTCACCACTCTAGTTTGCACTGGACGTTTGGTAAGATTGCCATCCAACAAGCTCTTAACTGGTGCATGATCCAAGTTCAATTGCTTAAGCAGTTCGGCAACAGCTTGTATGCCGACCGAAACAGTAGCAGATTTGATAATGTCATGACGGAGCTCTCTTCTACGCTGGCGTTGATAACCAGTGCGGGACCACTCTTTTTGCAGATAGAGCAATGTGTCTTCTAGCAAGTAGCTATTTTTTAATGCGCCACCTTTAAAATGGCTAAGGTGTTGTTGCTGCAATTGCATAAGTGATTGTTTTGCTTCCATATCAAACGCATCAATATGCCAGAAGTATGCTTGTGTATTGGGAATCACCTTGCGCATATGTCTGGCGGGATAGTCTTTGTTCAACTCAACATAAAATGTATGTTTAGGCTGCCACGCGTCGCTAATTTGCACCTCATGCATAGACATGGCAAGTAGCTCTGCAACCGTTTCAAGTTGTGGTTTGAGTAAGCCGCTAAAATTGAGATTCCCCAGCATCCATAGCTGAAGAAACAAGCTATTAATGGTGGTGCTCGCACAGTCTCGATAAGGCTTTAATGCAAGTTGATTAAGCTGATGCTCGTTCGCATATTGAAATAGCGTGTTTACTTGAGACCACAAGTTGGCAGGGGCAGCTGCGCGCTCAAAATAGCGCCATTTCAACATATGTGTTGCAGTCATTATCGCTCTGGCTAGCATGACTAGTTTGATGGTTTGCTGCGGCTGATGTTCTGGTAATTTATTAAAGCTGAGGTCAATTAATTTGGTGTAGGCCAAAAATACCATGCGGTAGTAGGCGTAATTTACATCCACTATGTGGTGTGTAATCTCTATTTTTAAATTATCCAGCTTTACAAAAGAAGCAATTTGCTGATTCAGCGTTTGATGGTTGGCGTCTTCTATCAGTAGAAGTAGGTGAATTTTTTCCGATACCGATAAAGCGTGGTCATTCACAATCGAGGTAATGTGTTTGACCGACAAATTGATACTGCTGATAGCATCAAGATGTGCTAACTCAGGGAGCCAGCTTAACCGTGTATTTAAGCTGTTTACGCCTTCTTTTTTAATCAGTGTACTAAGTAAGTTTTTCATACAAAATGACAGGTAAGCGTCTGATTTTAAATTAATTGCACAATATGAACTCAATATAATTCTGTTTACACGGTTAATCAAGCTAAATTCAAAGGGATAGCCCAATAGAGTGATGAATCATATCGGTATGCGTATCTAATCATCCTATTCAAGCAAGATGTGGAGCTTGGCATGTTAAAATAACCGTAATTATTTAGAGAGTGATTATGCAAGTTCGTACAAGATTCGCCCCAAGTCCCACAGGTTTTCTTCATATTGGCGGTGCCAGAACCGCTTTGTTTTCTTGGGCTTATGCCAAACGTCATCAAGGCCAGTTTATTTTACGTATTGAAGATACCGATGTCGCGCGTTCTACGCCGGAAGCGGTGCAAGCTATATTAGACGGTATGCATTGGCTTGGATTGGATTATGACGAAGGTCCGTTTTATCAGATGCAGCGTATGGAGCAATACAAAGCCATTATTCAAACAATGCTGGCCGATGGTACTGCTTATTTGTGCTATTGCAGTAAAGAAGAGTTGGATGCTTTGCGTGAGCAGCAAATGCAGCAGGGTGTCAAGCCTCGGTATGATGGACGCTGGCGTCCAGAACTCGGTAAAGTGTTGCCTGAGCCACCTAAAGATGTGCCTCCCGTGGTGCGTTTTAAAAATCCAAGTGATGACGTGGTAGTCTGGGATGATTTGGTGAAAGGCCGTATCGAGATTGCTAACGCTGAGTTGGATGATTTGATTATCGCGCGTGCGGACGGCACTCCCACCTATAATTTTTGTGTGGTGGTCGATGATTGGGAAATGAAAATCTCGCATGTAATTCGTGGCGATGATCATGTGAACAATACACCTAGACAAATCAATATGTTAAAAGCGTTGGGGGCCACTATTCCACAATATGCGCATTTGTCGATGATCTTGGGTGATGATGGCCAAAAGTTGTCCAAGCGTCATGGTGCAGTGAGTGTGACGCAATATGATGATGACGGTTATTTGCCGGAAGCTGTATTGAATTATCTGGCGCGTCTTGGCTGGTCGCACGGCGATGACGAAGTGTTTGATATGCAGCAGTTTTGTGCTTGGTTTGATTTAGATCATATCACCGCATCTGCTGCTCAGTTCAATACTGAAAAACTAAATTGGCTGAACGCCCACTATATCAAGACTTGTCCGTTGGACAAACTGGTCGCGGAGACAATCAAGCGCCTGCGTCATTCGGGCGTGGATGTCTCACCAACCGCTCAGTTAGAGGCTGCATTGCAGTTGTATCGTGAACGTGCAAACAACCTCAATCAGCTAGCGCGTGAGATAGCTTTCTTTTTTGCATCACCGCAACCAAATGTTGCGGATGTAGAGAAGCACATCACATTGGAAGTCATGCCAATCATGGCCAGTTTTTTGACCAAAATTAGCGTTGCTGATTGGACGGCTGAGGCGATCCAAGCGGTAATGAACGAGGTGGTGGCTGAGCAACAAATTAAGTTTCCAAAACTTGCAATGCCGTTGCGGGTGATGCTGACGGGTGGCGCGCAATCGCCCAGTATCGATCAGGTGATGTTTATTTTGGGTCGCGAGACCGCAATCCAAAGAATTAATGCTTATTTAAGCTAAAAAAAACCTAATTTAGCGACTGGAGTAGGAACAAAATAGTACAATCATAGTCATTAAGGTTGAGGGCGCGAATGACGATGGTTATAGCTGGCTACTCCAACATTATTAAAATTAAAAAGGAGCATAATAATGAACAATAAAGGACAAATGTTACAAGACCCTTTCTTGAATGCATTAAGAAAAGAACATGTTCAAGTGTCAATTTATCTTGTGAATGGTATTAAGTTACAAGGGCAAGTGGATTCGTTTGATCAGTATGTGATACTGCTGAAAAATACTGTGACACAAATGGTATACAAACATGCAATCTCAACCATCGTTCCAGCACGTGCTGTCAATATGAATATTCCGGAGCAATCCGAAGAATAATGCTGCATGTTTGAAAGACCTTCAGGCGGTGACGCCGTAGTACTCGTCAGTGTTGATTTTGGTGACCCTGATTATGCAGAAAGCTTGCAAGAGCTGAGACACTTGGTCACTACTGCTGGCATGCAAATTCGCGCCACGGTTGAGGGTAAGCGCCAATCACCGGATGCTAAATATTTTATCGGTTCCGGAAAAGCTGAAGAACTTAAATTAATGCTTGAGTCTAGCGAATCCAAAGTGGTCGCGTTTAATCACGATTTAAGTCCATCCCAACAACGCAATCTTGAGCGCTTTTTACAAGCGCGCGTGGTCGACCGTACCGGATTGATTCTTGATATCTTTGCACAACGTGCGCAAACTCACGAAGGTAAACTGCAAGTAGAGTTGGCGCAGTTAGAGCATCTTTCAACACGCCTGGTCCGTGGCTGGACTCACTTGGAACGACAAAAAGGTGGTATCGGTGTGCGTGGTGGTCCGGGTGAAACTCAGTTGGAGTTAGATCGCCGCATGTTGCGGGTACGCGTCAAGCAGTTGCGCGAAAAGCTGGATAAACTCAAGCAACAGCGTGGTATGCAACGTAGAGCGCGCAAACGTTCTAACCTGATGACTGTATCTATCGTCGGCTATACAAATGCTGGAAAGTCTACTTTATTTAACCGCTTAACACATTCAGGCGTGTACGCTGCTGATCAACTATTTGCTACCTTGGATACCACTTCGCGCAAAATGTATTTGCCAGAGGCCAATCCAATCGTCTTGTCTGACACGGTAGGGTTTATTAAACATCTCCCAACCACTCTAATCGAAGCGTTTGGCGCAACCTTAGAGGAGGCTGCGCAGGCTGATTTGTTACTTCATGTGGTGGATGTTTCTAGTACTAATCGAGATGCTCAGATTGATCAGGTCAATTTTGTGTTGAACGAAATTGGTGCTTCGCAAGTGCACCAAATACTGGTGCTGAATCAAATAGATCGTCTGGGTATGCCGCCCGGCATCGAGCGCGACGAATATGGTAAGATTTCTAAGGTGAGAATTTCAGCAATAGATGGTACTGGCTTGGATGATTTAAAGCTGGCACTCAGAGAGTATCAACAACTATTAAAACAATTGAGCACAGAAGAAAGTGCTTACGCATAATCAATTCGGAGTAATGCATGATTAAGTTTCCAGGATTTGGACAACGCAATAATGAAGGGCCGCCTGATTTAGACGAGGTGTTCCGTGATTTAAGTAAGAAAATTAACAACTTATTCGGTGGGTCTGGTGGCGGCAGCAACACACCATCAAAAAACATGGACTTCCCAATTTTGCCTATTATTGGTTTAGTTGCGTTGGTCTGGTTAGCAACAGGCTTTTATATCGTTGATCAGGGCTCTAGAGGTGTAGTGCTTCGCTTTGGGCAGCATGTAGAGACAACTCTCCCAGGTCCTAGATGGCATATTCCTTTCCCTGTAGAAAGTGTTGAAAATGTGAATCTTGAGCAGGTGCGTACCATTGAAGTAGGTTATCGCTCTGCAGAAGGTGGTAGTACAAGAAGCAAGGAGCCACGTGAATCGCTGATGTTAACTGACGATGAGAATATTATCGATTTACAGTTTGCTGTGCAGTACAACTTAAAAGATGTAGAAGATTTTCAATTTAAAAACCGATCTACGGAAGACGGTGTGCGTGGTGTGGCCGAGACTGCCATCCGCGAGATTGTCGGTAAAAGCCGTATGGATTTTGCCTTATATGAAGGTCGTGAAGAAATTGCTGTGCGTGCTAAGAAGTTGATGCAAGAAGTGCTGGATCGTTATGACTCTGGCATTAATGTGGTGAACGTTACCATGCAAAATGCTCAACCACCAGAACAGGTGCAGGCTGCATTTGATGATGCAGTAAAAGCAAAACAAGATTTAGAGCGTCAAAAAAATGAAGGTCAAGCCTATGCGAATGACGTGATTCCTAAAGCACGTGGTACGGCCTCAAGATTAGCGGAAGAGGCGGCTGGTTATAAATTGCGTGTGGAGAATGAAGCAAAGGGTAATGCCAACCGTTTTGATCAAGTCCTTACACAATATAATAAAGCTCCGGAAGTGACACGCCAGCGTTTGTATATTGATGCGCAGGAGCAAATTTTAAGCAATACCAGCAAAGTATTGGTGGATCAAAAAGGTGGAAACAGCTTGCTATACCTCCCACTAGACAAGCTGATGGAGCGTTCTGGTGTTGGTAGCCAAACGGCAGCGCCTGCAACCAAATCGGCTGGTTCTGAGCCTATGCAGGTGGACATAGATACAGATCGCTCACGGGATGCTTTTAGAAGCCGTGACCGTGATGAGCGATAAGACGAAAGCGAACAAAAAATGAAAAATTTTGGTGCAGGATTAATCGGTGCGTTTGTGGTAATGGTCGTTTTGACCATGTCTGCCTATACTGTGGATGAGCGAGAGTATGCGATTGTGTTTAGGCTAGGTGAGATTGTCTCTGTAAAAAAATCCCCCGGTTTATATTTCAAATTGCCATTGGTGGAAAACGTACGTTACTTTGATAAACGTATCCTGACTTTGAATTGGGATGAGCCTGACCGCTTTATTACCAGTGAAAAGAAAAACGTATTGGTCGACTCATTTGTGAAATGGCGCATTGTAGACCCCGCAAAATTTTATGTGTCGGTAAAAGGCGATGAGGCGCAAGCAGAGCGTCGTTTATCGCAAACTGTGAACGATGGTTTACGCGCTGAGTTTGGTAAACGTACTATCCATGATGTGGTTTCAGGCGAGCGTTCCGAGATTATGGAAATCTTGCGTCAGCGTGCCGATAAAGACAGCCGCCAAATGGGCATCCAGATTTTAGATGTACGCTTACGTCGTGTGGATTTGCCTAAAGAGGTGAGTGAGTCTGTGTATCAACGTATGGATGCAGAACGTAAATCAGTTGCTAATGAGTTGCGCTCTCAAGGTGCTGCAGCAGCTGAGAAGATACGCGCAGATGCAGACAAACAACGCGAAGTAATTATTGCTGAAGCCTTCCGCGAAGCACAAAAAGTCAAAGGTGAGGGTGACGCAAAAGCTGCAGAAATTTATGCGACTGCTTTTGGTAAAAACCCTGAGTTCTATGCGTTTTATCGCAGTACCGAAGCATATAAAAATAGTTTCAAAAGTAAATCTGACGTGATTGTATTAGACCAAAGCTCCGATTTCTTCAAATACATGCGCAGCTCCGGTGCTAAAAAGTAATGTCAAATTAATAAGGCGCTGACTTGAAAGACGCTTTGCTTACAGCGCTAGGCTTGGTGCTCATCATAGAAGGGTTGTTGCCTTTATTGATGCCCCAAGCTTGGCGCGAGACTTTTCAACGCTTGATAGTGCTTAAAGATGGTCAATTGCGATTTGTTGGCCTGATTTCTGTCTTAGGTGGTCTTTTACTGACGATGTTCAGTCGCTAGCGCTAAGCCTTTAGGCTGTTTGCGGTTATAATAACGGCATGCGAAATTGGTTACTCCCCGAATTTATTGAAGATGTGCTGCCTGCAGAGGCTGCACGTATTGAGTCTTTGCGTAGGCAGCTTTTGGACTTGTTCCGCGTGCATGGTTACCAATATGTGATTCCCCCAATGTTAGAATATATGGAATCACTGATTACCGGGACCGGTTACGATTTGGATTTAGCTACTTTTAAAGTTGTAGACCAGTTGACTGGGCGGTTGATGGGTGTACGTGCAGATACAACACCGCAAGCAGCACGTATTGATGCACATATGCTGAACCATCAAGGCGTATCGCGCTTATGTTACGCAGGCACTGTACTACGCACTAAGCCCGATGGCTTGGCACGTACACGTGAACCGCTTCAGTTAGGTGCAGAATTATTTGGTCATGCTGGTATCGAGAGCGATGTTGAAATTCAGCGGTTGATGATTAAGGCTCTGCAACTGCTTGGCTTAAAAGAGCTACATATCGACTTTAGTCATGTCGGCATTTTCGAAAGTTTAGTCAAGCACGCAGGTGTGGATGCTAATTTGGAGCAAGCCCTGTTTGCTGCGCTGCAAAGCAAAGACAAAGCGACGGTGAGCCAGTTGGTTCAAGGCCTAGATGCTTCCATGCAGCGTGCATTTGTTCGACTTACCGATCTCAACGGTGGCGTAGAGATGTTGGCACAAGCAGCAGTCGAGTTGCCTCCTCTGGAAGAGATCAGGCGTGCATTAAATGATTTAGGTGGAATCGCAGGCTTACTTGCAGATTTAGATGTGCAGGTTGGGTTTGACCTTAGCGAGTTGCGTGGTTATCACTATCATTCGGGCATTGTGTTTGCAGCATATGCACATGGCTATGCGGGCCCCATTGCCTTGGGTGGACGTTACGATGAAGTTGGTATTGCGTTCGGGCGTGCCCGTCCTGCCACCGGCTTCAGCCTTGATTTGCGTGGCGCAGTACTTGCGTTGCCCCCCGCAGTCACCACAAAAGGCATATTGGCCCCAGTTGGCAACGATGCTGCTTTGTTAACAGCAATAGAATCATTGCGCGCCTCCGGGCAGATGGTGATACAGGCATTACCCAATACCCCGGTGCAATTGGATGAACTCAATTGCGATCGTACGCTGGAGTTTCAGCAAGGGCAGTGGCGCGTTGCCCCTGTTTCTCATTAATTTATTTTATTTATCTACGTAGAGACATATCTACAACTATTGAAATTATGGCAAATCAATCAAGCAAACATCAGGCAAAGAATGTAGTCGTCATTGGCACACAATGGGGCGACGAAGGCAAAGGTAAAATCGTTGATTGGTTAACCGACCATGCGCAAGGCGTCGTACGATTCCAAGGTGGACATAATGCAGGTCACACATTGGTGGTTGGGCAGGGCGCAGAGCAGCGCGTGTATAAACTGAACTTGGTCCCATCTGGTATCGTACGTGCGGGTGTGAATTGTTATATCGGTAACGGTGTCGTGCTAGATGCCGGGCATTTGCTCAGCGAAATTGAAACCTTGGAAAAAGGCGGATTAGAAGTCAAAAGCCGCTTAAAACTTAGCCCAGGCTGCCCACTAATTTTGAGCCACCATGTGGCAGTGGATATTGCGCGTGAAGCAAAACGCAGTGCCGATAAAAAAATTGGCACGACGGGTAAAGGCATTGGCCCAACCTACGAAGATAAAGTGGCACGTCGTGCATTACGTGTCTATGACTTGTTCTACCCAGAACGTTTTGCTGAAAAATTGCGCGAGGTGATGGATTACCACAACTTTGTACTGACACAATATTTAGGTGCAACTGCGGTAGACTTTAATCAGCAATACGATGCTAGCATGCAACAAGCACAGGCGTTGAAGCCGATGGTAGCAGATATTTCCGCAGAGCTGTATGCAGCCAATGCGCGTGGCGAAAATCTCTTATTTGAAGGTGCGCAAGGAACGTTGTTGGACATTGACCACGGCACTTACCCTTATGTGACTTCTAGTAACTGTATTGCCGGACAAGCATCGGCGGGTACAGGTGTAGGCGCCAGTATGCTGCACTACGTATTGGGTATTACTAAAGCCTACACGACACGTGTAGGTGGGGGGCCATTTCCGAGTGAATTGGATATTGAAACAGAAGGTGTTCCGGGTTATCAAATGTCCAACAAAGGTCAAGAGATTGGCACAGTGACTAAACGTAAACGCCGTTGTGGCTGGTTTGATGCAGCAGCATTGCGCCGTTCCGCCAGAATCAACGGTTTAACTGGTTTATGCATCACGAAGTTGGACGTATTGGACGGAATTGATAGTTTGAATATCTGTACCGGTTACAAGCTGGACGGTAAAGTGGTTGATATGTTGCCAGTGGGTGCCGATGATGTGGCTCGTTGTGAGCCGATTTATGAAACGGTGGCAGGCTGGCACGACAATACCTTTGGCGTCAAAACATGGGAAGGTTTACCTAAAAACGCACAAGTCTACTTAAAACGTTTGGAAGCCTTATGCGGTGTGCCAATTGCAATTGTGTCGACTGGGCCTGAGCGCGATGAAACCATCGTTCTAGAACACCCGTTCCATATTGGATAATCAAATGCAGCAGCGGCTTGCGTGGGCAATTACAGGTTCTGGTCATTATCTGCGTGAATCGTTAGCCATCTTGCAGACGTTGGAGTCGGTTGATATTTTCTTAAGCAAAGCCGCAGCTGAAATCATCAAGCAGTATGGTTTTCAAGAAATGTTGGATGCGACTGGCCACCGCATATATCAAGACAAAACGGCGAGTAGCATCCCAGTTGAATTGTTTTATGAAGGCAAATACCACAGTTTGGTAATTGCACCGGCCACATCTAATACCATTGCCAAAATGGCTTATGGCTTTTCCGATAGCTTGGTGACTAATTTATTTGCGCAAGCTGGTAAAACACGGGTGCACAGCATTGTATTTGCGTGTGATACCGCGCCAGAGCTAGAGTCAGAAGCGCCGCGTGACAATGTGGTCAAAGTGTACCCACGTCAAATCGATTTGGATAATGTTGTTAAATTAAAGTCCTTTACCTATACCGAAGTAGCCGAAGACATGCAGCAATTGCAACACTACATTATGCACCGACTGGCTAATGTGCATCAGCTGGATGCTGAGTAAGTGACATGACCGATAAACTGTTATTTTTAACAGGAAAATTAGCCGAAAAAAGCTTGCATAAAGTGTTGCAAGAAATCCAAGCGAATCTTAACCCCCCGCAATTCAAGTACCGTGTCGAGCAAATCGGCGTATCGGTCGCCGCATTAATGACTCCCGACATGATTGCACGGCGTCTCAAAGATGTGGGCGATGCCAATAAAGTGATTTTACCTGGCTTATGTCAGGGCGATTTGGGGCCATTGGAAGAAAAGTTGGGCGTGCCCGTTGAACGTGGTCCGGAAGATTTGAAAGATCTGCCACAGTACTTTGGGCATCAGGGGATTGCGCCAGACTTGTCACAACATAACGTACAGATTTTTGCCGAAATCGTGGACGCACCAGATTTATCGGTAGATGAAATTGTGGCCAAAGCCGAACGCTTTAAGCAACAAGGCGCCGATGTGATTGACTTGGGTTGTTTGCCCGGCAAACCTTTTGAACATTTGGCTGACGCTGTTAAAGCGCTTAAATCGGCTGGCTTTGTAGTTAGCGTGGATTCAATGAGTGTCCATGATTTACGCACAGCGGGACTAGCCGGTGCAGATTACATGTTGAGCTTAACCGAAAAATCTATTGATTTAATAGATGAAGTGGCAGCTACACCGATTTTGATTCCTGCCAAACCCGGCAATATGGCTTCACTTTATCGTGCAATTGAATACTGCTTACGTAAAAACAAACCGTTTATTGCCGATGCCATTTTGGATCCGATTCATTTCGGACTCACAAATTCTATTGTGCGCTACAGCAAGCTGCGCAAAAAATACCCAGACATTCCCATTATGATGGGGGTAGGTAACTTGACCGAACTGACGGATGCGGACACGACCGGCATCAATGCTTTACTGTTTGGCATGATTAGTGAAATGAATATCAATGCTGTATTGGCGACTTCGGTAAGTGCGCATGCCGTCAACGCCATTGCAGAAGCGGACATTGCCAGACGGGTGATGCATCGTGCTAAACAAGACAATCGCTTGCCCAGAGGTTACAGCAACGGCTTGCTTGGTTTACATGACCGGAAACCGTTTAGCTACGATGAGGCCGAGATTCAAGAGATTGCGTCGCAAATCAAAGACCCCAGTTTTCGTATTATGGTGAGTGAGCAGGGCATTCATGTGTATAACCGTGATGGCTTGCAATTAAACCAAGATCCGTTTGAGTTTTACGCGAATTTAGGCGTGGAAAACGATGCCTCGCATGCGTTTTATTTAGGGGTTGAACTCGCCCGTGCGCAGATTGCCTGGCAACTTAAAAAGCGCTATGTTCAAGATGAAGAACTTCAGTTTGGGGTAGCATCGCAAGTGCAAAATAAACAACCAAAAAAAGCGCATCGCGAAGCCTCAATTCAAGAAAAGAAACACCAGTCCAAAACATGATTTATTAGGCCATGATTTACGAAACCATTATTACAACGGTAGACCCAGCAGGCAATCCACATATTACGCCTTTCGGCGTACAAAAAAAGGATGGGTTGATTGTTATTTCTCCTTTTAAGCCTTCGACCACACTAAGCAATATATTGGCAACCGAGTGCGCCGTGATGAACCTGACTGACGATGTGCGCGTATTTGCAGCGGCTATTGTTAAAGCGCAAACCCAAGTAATTGTGCCAGCTAGTGTTGTGAATGGCGTGCGTTTGGCAGATACGTTGGCGCATCAAGAATTACGTCTGGAGCAAGTGGTGGAAGATGTTGAGCGTCCACAGTTATGGATGCGTGTTGTACATCAAGTAACACACCAGCCATTTGCCGGGTTTAATCGTGCACAGGCTGCAGTGATTGAACTCGCGGTATTGGCTAGTCGACTGAATCGTTTGCCACAGGAAAAAGTATTATCGGAACGTGCTTATTTACAAATTGCCATAGACAAAACAGCAGGTGAGCGGGAGTTGCAAGCATGGCAATGGCTGGTAGAAAAAATCGATGGATATTATGCAGAGCAATCCGGATTTAATCAGGCGTAACACGGGCATGATACGTTTATTGATTAGCGTGAAGAACGCAGAAGAGGCCTTAGATGCTATGCATGCAGGAGCGGATTTTATTGATTTAAAGGATCCGGCCGTGGGGGCGTTAGGTAGCTTGGATGATGCTGTCAGCTTACAAGCAGTGCGTGCGGTCAATCAGCAAGCTATGGTCAGTGCAACGGTGGGTGATGCCCACGAGAGTCTTGAGGCTTTGCTGGCGCTCATTTTGCGTAAATCGGATTTGGGTGTAGATATTGTCAAATTGCCAGCCTCTTCGTTACCTATGCATGCAGATGGCTGCTTTGCGCTTGCTGAGTTGATTCAACGTCATCAATTAAAACTAATAGCAGTGATGTTTGCTGAACAGCCGATTGAGTGGGCTTGGATACCTAAGCTAGCAAAAATGGGGTTCTATGGCGTGATGTTAGATACGGCAGATAAGCAACATCACCTACTGACTGCTGTGGACACGGATACTATCCGCACTTTTGTAAGGAGCTGTGAAACTCACCACTTGCATGCAGGCTTGGCTGGCGCGTTAAGGTTGGAGTACCTCAGTGAATTAACTCTTCACTATCCCAGTTACATTGGTTTTCGTTCAGGGGTGTGTCGCGACAATATGAGACAAAACAATTTATTACCGCATTTAGTTAAAGAAATCAAAGATAAGTTGTACAAACACAACACCTTTTGTAATAAAATAGGGAATTAAAGGTTAGCGCGTTGCCTAGCGTGTGTGGGTTGGGTATAGTGTAAACACAAGAAACTGTACGTTGAGAAGTTACTAACAAAGGAGTTAAAGAATATGAAGAAAAGTTTAATGAGTTTTGCTGTGGCAGCAGCATTGGGTGTAACAGCATTTGCGGCAACAGCGGAAGACATGTACCGTGGTGCTTGGTATGCGGTTCCAGGTGTTAGTTACATGAATACAGACAGTGACTTAGAGGCAGATAATGGTGCTGGTGGTTTCATTGCGATTGGTAAAGAACTAAGCCAAAGCTGGGATTTACAAGGTCGCTTGGGTTACAACCGTGCTGATGAAGATACCGGTATTGCAGGTGCAGGTGGCAAGTACAAACAAACAACCCTAGGTTTAGATGCATTGTATATGTTTAGCCGCGACAAATTCCGTCCGTTTTTATTGGCAGGCATTGGTGCAGCACGTAATAACGTAGACTACAGCGGTATTGGCTTGACTGACAGAACCAAAACTTCTTGGTTAGCCGGTTTGGGTTTAGGTGCTCAATACTTATTCAGCGACTCATTCGGCATTCAAGCAGATTTGCGTCATCAATGGAGCAAAGCAGAAGCAAAAAATGCAGCACGTACTGTAGATGCTGATGAAACTATTGGTAACACATTATTCAATATTGGCGGTATCTTCCGTTTTGGCGCGCCAGCTCCAGTAGTGGCTGAAGCAGCACCAGAGCCAGCACCGATTGCAGCTGCGCCAGAACCAGCACCAGAACCAGCTCCGGCACCTGCGCCAGAGCCAGTTGCTTGCACACCACAAGTTGAAACTATCACATTACAAGCTGAGAAACTGTTTGGCTTTGATAGAGCTGTGTTGAAAGATACAACTGAAATCGACCAAGTGATTGCAAAAATGAAAGACAATGAAATTTTCATGTCAGTAAAAGTGATTGGTCACACCGATAAGTTAGGTAGCGAAGCTTATAACCAAAAACTTTCAGAGCGTCGCGCCAACCAGGTGCGTGATTACATGATTAGTAAAGGTATTGAAGCTGATCGTTTAATTGCCGTTGGTAAAGGCGAAGATCAGCCAAAAGTAAACTGTGACGACGTTAAAGGCCGTAAAGCACAAATTCAATGCTTGGCGCCAAATCGTCGTGTTGAAATTGAAGCTACCCGCAGCATGGAAAAAGGCTGTAAGTAACTCATTCAAGTAACGTTTTACAAAAGAGCCCCGCTTAGCGGGGCTTTTTTTATGGATGATGCTGAAGAAGAATTGTTCCAAGCTATAATCTTGCCATGCAGAAAACTGTTGATCTAATTATTTCATGCCGCTGGATACTCCCGGTCATGCCCCATGGTGCTTTGCTTGAACATCATGCAGTAGTGGTGCATAAGGGAAAAATTGTCGATGTCTGTGCGCAAACACAACTCGCAGACCGTTATGTGGCCATTGAAGAACAGGTGCTGAATGATCATGTGCTGATACCAGGTTTGATTAATTTGCATACGCATGCGGCGATGAGCTTAATGCGGGGTATGGCAGATGATGTATCCTTAATGCCTTGGTTAGAGCAACATATTTGGCCTGCTGAGCATCAATTTGTTTCCCCGCAGTTTGCATACGATGGCACATTATTGTCATGTGCTGAAATGCTGAGTGGTGGCATTACTACTTTCAATGATATGTACTTCTTTCCTGAGTCCACAATTCAAGCAGCCACAACTATCGGCATGCGGGCCCACATTGGTTTGGTCGTACTTGAGTTTGCTACTAACTATGCAGTAGACGCTAATATGTATATTGAGAAGGGTACTGCAATCAGAGATACTTACAAAGCTGAGCAATTGATCAGCTTTAGTTTTGCGCCACATGCACCGTATACGGTCACTGACGATACCCTTTCAAAAATCAATGTGCTAGTAGAGCAACTTGATATAGGCGTACATACGCACATGCAGGAAACGATGCATGAAGTCAGTGAAAGTCAATCCTTATACGGCCTCACACCGCTTAAGCGATTCGCCAACTTGGGCTTGCTAAGTTCTAGAGTGGTGCTTGCACACTGTGTGCATTTAAGTGAGGCAGACAAGCAACTGATTGTAGATTATGGTTGTCATATCGCACATTGCCCTACCTCTAATTTAAAGCTAGCGAGTGGGATTGCACCTATAGCCCAATGTGCTGAATTGGGTATTAATATAGGCATAGGTACAGATAGTGCCGCTAGTAATAATCGACTGGATATGTTTGCTGAGATGCGAATGACGGCTTTGTTGGCTAAAGGAAAAAGTGGTGATGCTACAGCGGTTTCAGCGCAGCATGCTTTGGAGATGGCAACTATCAATGGCGCAAAGGCGCTTGGCCTAGAACATTTGGTGGGCTCCATAGAAGTTGGAAAGATGGCTGATTTGACTGCGGTTAAATTGACTGATGTAAACCTGCAGCCCTGCTTTGATGTGGCTTCTCATTTGGTCTATGTGGCTGGTCGTGAACATGTCACCCACACTTGGGTAGGTGGACAGTTGAAATATTTTAAGCCAGATGCCAACGCTGGTGTGTTTAGTCATGTTGAGCCACACGAGGTTTCGCAGATTGCAAAGTCGTGGCAACGTAAATTGGCCAATTTTGCGGCTGCGTAATAGCGTTAATCATCATGATATTTATATCGATTTAATTGAGTATACCTATGAGTAATTTTGAAGCTGCAGAGTTAGACAAGTTTAGCGTGATGGCGCATAAATGGTGGGACAAAAATAGTGAATTTAAGCCGTTACACGACATTAATCCATTGCGATTGCAATACATTGATCAGCACGTAGGTTTGCAAGACAAGCGCGTGCTTGATGTAGGGTGCGGTGGGGGCATACTTTCAGAATCTATGGCGCAAAGAGGTGCAATAGTGACTGGCATTGATTTGGGTGAGAAAGCGCTGAATGTAGCAAAGCTACATAGTTTAGAGAGTGGAGTTTTTGTAGATTATCAGAAAGTTTCAGCAGAAGCATTAGCTGAGGCAACTCCAGATTCTTATGATGTGGTCACTTGCTTAGAGATGTTGGAGCATGTGCCTAATCCAGCCAGTATCATTCGAGCCTGTGCAACATTGGTAAAGCCTGGTGGCTATGTGTTTTTTTCAACGATACATCGCAGTCCCAAAGCGTATTTACATGCAGTGATTGGCGCAGAGTACTTGTTACGCATGCTACCGCGTGGAACACATGATTACGCTAAATTTATTAAACCATCTGAATTAGCAACATGGATGCGCCAAGCGGGATTGACTTTACGAGATCAGATTGGCTTGCAATATAACCCACTCACAAAGCAGTATCGGTTGGGTAGTGATGTGAGTGTAAATTATATGGTGTACGCACAGAAGGTAGATGCGTGAGACCTATTCAAGCGGTATTTTTTGATTTAGACGGTACATTGGTCGATACCGCGCCGGATTTAGGCTATGCGCTGAATTTGCAGTTGGCGCGTCATGGTCGGCCACCCTTAAGCGACGATGAAATTCGCCCATATGCATCGCATGGTTCTCGCGGATTACTGGGTTTGGGCTTTGGTATTACGCCAGAAGATCCTAATTTTATTGTGTTGCGAGATGAGTATTTGCATTTATATGATCAGGTATTTACGCGGCAACCTACATTGTTTCCGGGGATGCAAACCGTGTTATCCACGCTGGCGGATAACCAAATTCCATGGGGCATTGTGACCAATAAACCCAGACGGTTTACTCAGCCACTGGTGACAAGTATGGGTTTACACACGCAGGCTGCATCGGTGGTGAGTGGTGATGATGCGCCACAACCTAAGCCATCCCCAGCGACTTTGCTAATGGCTTGCGCGCAAGTAGGCGTGGATCCGCAATGTTGTCTCTATGTGGGCGATGCGGAACGTGATATTCAAGCAGGCAAAGCGGCTGGCATGCAGACGGTGGTAGCACTGTTTGGCTACTTGGATGAGAGCGATAGGCCAGAGACTTGGGGCGCTGATACTATGATTCAAAAGCCTGAAGCGTTGCTGGACTTGTTTTAACTTTCTGAGCAGCTAGTTAACAGCCTTGCGCTCCATTAGTGCAGTAGACAGCGTGCCACTATCTACATATTCGATTTCGCCACCCATCGGCAGGCCACGCGCGATGCGGCTCACAGCAATACCACGCGCTTTTACCATCTCGCTAATATAATGTGCAGTGGCTTCGCCTTCACTGGTATAGTTAGTGGCGAGTATGACTTCTTGAATCACTCCGTCTTGCACACGCTTAAGCAGTTTATCTAAATGAATTTCTTTGGGGCCAATACCATCAATGGGTGATAATCGACCCATCAGCACAAAGTACATGCCCGCGTAGGACTGAGTTTGTTCCAACATCATTAAGTCGGTGGGCATCTCCACTACACACAACATGCTAGGTTCGCGCTTTTCTGCGTTGCAGAGGGTACATACAGAGTGTTCACTAAAGTTATTACACAATTGGCAGTGACCAATGGTATCCAATGCGTGTTGCATGGCGTGTGCAAGTTTTCCAGCGCCTTTACGGTCGCGTTGCATAAGGTGATAAGCCATGCGGAGGGCAGATTTTGGTCCCACGCCGGGTAAACAGCGTAGGGCTTCAATCAATTGTTCAAGCGCTGGTGGGTTTTTCACTGGGTATAATAAAATTAGAACGGCATTTTAAAGCCGGCTGGCATGACTGCACTCATGCGCGCATTAGAAGTTGCCTCTGCTTTGGCTTTGGCATCTTTTAGCGCCAGCAGCACTAAGTCTTCCAACGTTTCTTTATCATCCATTACGGCATCATCAATCACCACGCGCTTCACATCATGACTGCAGGTCATAGTGATTTTCACCATGCCATTGCTGGCAGAACCTTCCACTTCAGTGGTGGCCAATTCCGCTTGAGCCTTTTGCATATTTGCTTGCATTTGCTGGGCTTGCTTCATCATATTGCCCATGCCGCCTTTCATCATTTGAATACTCCTTATTGAATACGTTATTGAACAGGTTTAATCGAGTTGGGAATAATGGTCGCGCCAAAATCATTCATGAGCGATTGTACAAAATGATCTTGTAATATGGCCGATTCTGCATTGGATTGAATCGTCGCCTTTTCAATCGCATTTTGTTTGGCAGGGGTGTTGGCTTCGCTGCCAATTTCAAAATGCAATTTAATCTTACGACCAAAGTGCTGGTAAATCGCATCACTTAATTTGTCTTGATAATTTGGACTCGCTAAGTGTTTATGCGTTTCTGCTAATTTAAGCGTGATGCTGTGCTCGTCATAAGCCACCATTTCACAGTTTTGTGCCAATGCGCGTGCTAATCCTAACTTGAGTTGTTGCTCAACTAAGCTGCGCCAATCTCCATTAAAACTGCGCATCGGCATGCTGTTGTCTTGCGTCTCTGTTTGTACAGGTGCTATTGGTGTGCTCACAACAGGTAGAGGGACTGATTGCACAGCGCCAGCCAGAATAGGCGCTGCTGGTATTGCTGGTATTGGTGGTGTAGCCGGCGCACTTTCGCTTTCTATTGCGGTTGGCGCTAGTTTACGTTGCTCGTTTAGATAAGCAGTGGCACCACTGTTCACAGCTTTACGCTCTGGCAGAGCCGTGTCAGATAATTTTTCTTGCGGGGTGAACGCCAGCATGCGTAGTAGCGTCATGGTAAAGCCAGCATATTCGTCGGGTGCCAATCCAATGTCACGTCGCCCCAAAATACTAATTTGGTAATACAACTGTAGCGTTTCCGCAGAAATAGTATCCGCCAATTGCATAATGGTTGCACGTTCAGGTAAGTCTTGGGCAATGGTTTCCGGACAGGTTTTGGCAATGGCAATTTGATGCAATATTGCTGATAAATCACCTAGTGCAGCCTCAAAAGAAATGCTACGCGTATCCATGGCCTTAGCTTTGGCAATTAACGCAGCGCTATCATTGACAAGTAATGCTTGCAGAATTTCGTATAAGTAGCTCTGGTCAATCGCGCCCAACATGCTGCGCACTTCAGCCTCGTTCACGGATTGATTGCCATAGGCGATGGCTTGATCGGTCAGGGAAAGGGCATCACGCATGCTTCCGGCGGCAGCGCGCGCAATTAAATGGATGGCACTGGCTTCAAAGCCAATCTGCTCTTGCTGCAGGATTTGCGTCAGATGTTCGATAATCGTGGTGCTGGCCATTTGGCGCAAATTAAATTGTAGGCAGCGCGATAATACGGTAACTGGTACTTTTTGCGGGTCGGTAGTCGCTAGAATAAATTTAACGTGTGCAGGGGGCTCCTCCAGTGTTTTAAGCATGGCATTAAATGCACTTTTGGACAGCATATGCACTTCATCGATGATATACACTTTAAAGCGGCCAGCCGTAGGCGCATATTGCGCGTTCTCAAGCAACTCGCGCATGGCATCTACTTGTGTGTTGCTGGCAGCATCCACCTCTATCAAATCAATAAAGCGACCTTTATCAATCTCGGTACAGGCATTGCACACACCACATGGCGTTGCTGTAATGCCTTGTTCGCAGTTCAGTGATTTGGCCAGAATGCGTGCAATAGTCGTTTTGCCGACGCCGCGCGTGCCTGTGAACAAATAAGCGTGGTGCAAGCGTTGTTGCTCTAGCGCATTGGTGAGGGCGCGTACTACGTGTTCTTGTCCGACTAGGGTATTAAATGATTTTGGGCGCCACTTACGTGCGAGAACTTGATAAGACATTTAGCGGCCTTTGTTGGCATGAAGCGTTGCTAAAAATATGCTATGCATGGGCGCCATCCAATTAAAACTTATATGTGATTGCAAGTGAGGAGGCGAGCCAAACCCCCGGCACTTGCTCAATAGTTGTGGCTGCTTGCTTCCGCACCTGACCAGGTTGGCTACTTTACAATGCGGGGAGGCCCGCCAAGCAGTATTTTACAATACTTTCCCCGCCCGCACTTCACTTCTCTTAGCATTTTTCTTGCAAACCAAGCTGCACCAAGTTTTATTGACCAGTCCGCGCTAAATATAAACCTTATTCTAATTTTGTTAATAGAAGGCTTTAAAGGTTCTTTTTTGAGGGATTAAATTAGACCGTGCGCCTACAAAATGCTAGTAAGACAACGAGTGGAATGCAGACCTCTGAATTTATATGGCGACACCTCAACCTAAAAAAATGACATCAGCACCAGACATTGCGCGTGAAACCATTAAGCAAATGGCCATGCGCAGGGTTGAGCCTACGCCTAATAATTATGAAATGATTTATTACGAGATTGCAGGTACTCCGCAAAAAGAGACGCTCAATAATGCAATTAAAAAAGCCCTAAAACAGTTGCCTAACCAAAGCACTGAACAGGCAAACTGGATCAATCGTTGGGAAAAGTTACTTAAACAAGATAATTGGGCAGGACTTGCTGATGTGCTGAATGAGGGTATGGATGCCAGTGTAACGCAAACCAAACAATGGCCAGATGCTATCCGTCAGCTATTAAAAGGCTGGGATGCGAAGCGAATTGGGGTTGACCCCGCACGTAAAAAAGAAACGCTGGAACGGGTACTGATTAATTATGGTAATGACCCACAGCTTTCCGTCAAATTACAGAATTTAGCCAACAGTTGGGGTGCTAATGAGGCAGTTGCATCAGATGCTGCCAGTATGGTTTCAGAGGATGTTGATACTCCGGATGCATTAACTACAGAGGCTAGCAAAACAACCTCGTTATTACAAAAAATTGACAATAAAATCAGTGGGGTAATGGCGGCAGGCAATGATGAAACCAAGCAGTTTCATGAGACTTTCCAAATTCTTCAAGACATGCTGAAGCAATCGCTCAACCATGGCTTGATTCCACGATTAGATGGTTACCCCGAGTTACGTGAAGAGGCACTTGAAGTGGCTGTGCTAACTGAAAAAGCACGCAAACTTAAAGATTGGCAATTTATGGCCAAGCAGTTTAGAGCCTTATTAGTCAGGGTTGAATTGATTGGTGCTAACGAAGAGGGCATTAAACGTGATTTATTAGGCTTGTTGAAGTTGCTACTCAGCAATATCAGCGAACTGGTGTCCGATGACCAATGGTTGCGCGGACAAGTAGCGACGGTACAGACCATCATTTCTAGCCCATTGGATCGAGTACAGATTCAAGCTGCGGAAAAGAGCCTAAAAGAAGTGATTTATAAGCAAGGCATGCTTAAGCACAGTTTAATCGAAGCTAAGAATGCATTTAAAACCATGATTTCTACCTTTGTAGACCGCCTGAAATATATGGCGGATGCCAGTGGTAATTATCATGAAAAAATCGAAGTATATGCAGATAAGCTGACCGAGACTGACGACATTATTCGTATCAACGAGCTGTTGGAAAGCTTGATGCATGATACCCATGCAATGCAGGCTGACATCATGCGCTCGCGTGAAGCGCTGTTGCATCAGCGCGAAGAAGCAGAAAGCTCTCAAGAGAAAATCAAGAAACTGCAAGAGGAGTTAACCCAATTAAGTGAAGCGGTACGCATGGACCAGCTCACCGGTGTATTGAACAGACGTGGCTTGGACGATGCGTTGACTACTGAAATCTCGCGTTTTTCTCGTGGTGGCGGTCCGCTCACCTTAGCCTTATTAGACATTGATAACTTTAAACATCTAAATGACACCTATGGCCATCATGTTGGTGATACTGCATTAAAACACCTTGCCAATGTGGTGAAGAAAACCATACGCCCCACCGATATTGTGACGCGCCTAGGTGGTGAGGAGTTTGTGATTTTGTTGCCGGACACCAATATTGATGAAGCCATCATCACCATGACACGTTTGCAACGCTCGCTCACAAAAGAATATTTTTTAGGCAACAACGAACGTTTGCTCATTACGTTTAGTGCCGGTATTGCACTCTATAAAAAAGATGAAGAACAAACTGCATTGATTCATCGTGCAGACCAAGCCATGTATTTGGCAAAGAGATCTGGCAAAAACAAGGTGATGACCGAGATTGATTTAGCCAAATTTGCACAATAAATAAGCGTTTACTGTGTTGAAGCATCAGAGATGAAATAAAGGAAATTAAATTGCTTGCACTCGTTGAATCTCAATTAATTTTAAAATCGTTAACGCTGGCTCCTACGGACGAAATTTATGTGCTGGATGCGAATACGCTGGCATTGCTTTACGCCAGTGATGAAGCGCAAAAGAAAATTGGCAGTGATGACTTGACCATTGCGCCCGCCCAATTAGAGAAGATTTTAGGGGTGAGCCCTGCCATATTGAGTCGATACGTGCATCAACAGCGCAATAAAAAAGCGTTGTTTGAGCTAAGCGTGAATCAGCCCTTAGCCGAGGCCGGGGTTCATAAAAATCAACTCCGTGTTATGCTAATACAATCAGGTCAAACCGAATACATACTCGTGACAAAAAGCGATATTTCCCCCAACGAAAAAGTAGTGATGGCGCTCAGCGAGAGCGAATCACGGTTTCAAGCAATCGTATCTAATATTCCAGGCCTAGTATTCCAACTGCAAATGACCGCCAAGCAAGAGGTGAGCTTTCATTATGTGAGTGATGGCAGTGAGGCTTTATTAGGCTTGACCGCAGAAGAGTTGCAACAAGATGTGCAACATTTATTTGCTATTATGAATACACGTGACCGCCAAGATTTACGTGCCAAACTGATCGCCAGTGCTCAAAGCCTTGAGAAATTAGACTGGGAAGGCCGTGTTTGGATTGATGGCTGGCAAGACACCAAATGGATTAACTTACGTGCGACGATTAGTCAGTTAGGTGATGGGGTGGTGCAGTGGGATGGCATTATGCTGAACATCACACAAAGCAAACTTGAGAAGCAAGAGATTGAGCAATCACGTCGCGAGTTGGAACAACTCACAGCGCATATGAATCAAGTGAAGGAGCAAGAGCGCATCAGCATTGCGCGTGAGATTCATGATGACTTGGGCGGTAACCTGACTGCTATTAAAATGGGCTTGGCGGGTATTACACAGCAAATTACGAATGGTAATGCGATCAGTCTGGAACAGACAGCCAGTTTGGAAGCGATTGTGAACCGTACTTTTGAGGCTGTGCATCGTATTTCTGGCAATCTCAGACCCAGCATTTTAGACCTTGGCATTGTCGATGCCCTAGAGTGGCAAGCTACTCAGTTTAAAAAGCAAGTGGGTGTGAAATGTGTATTCACTGCTAACCAGTCAGACATCATGCTCTCCACGGAGCAGTCCATGGCCTTGTTCAGAATTTGCCAAGAGTCTCTTTCTAATATTGCTAAATATGCCAAAGCGACTTCCGTCGAAATCAGTTTGTCAGCCACGGATGACGAAGTGATGATGCAAGTAGTGGACAATGGCGTGGGCATTAATGATGTGGATAAGCTCAAAACCAATTCTTTTGGTTTGCGTGGTATGCAAGAACGTGTGACCGCCTTGAACGGTAGCCTTAACATAGGCGCTGTTGGTCAAGGTCAAAGTGGCACAAAGATACGTGTAACCCTCCCACTTTAGAGTCTAGCCTCCTATCATCACCGCACACATTCTTTAGTATTTCAAATTTATTTGATATAAGCCATCAACCTTAATCTTGTTGATGGCTTTTTTATTTTGGCTAAATGCAACTGCCGATTTCCTGACACCCCGTCTATTTACTCAACACTTTAAGCTGTAAAAATAGCCAAAATAGCGCCTTTTGGGCTGGCACACCGTTTGCTAATCATTAATTAACGGTAAAGGGGTGTTGCATGAAAAACAATAAAGTTAGAGTGATAGTGGTTGATGACCATGCGATTTTAAGATCAGGTATCAAACAAATCTTAGCAGCAACAGATGATATTGAAGTGGTTGCCGAAGCTGAGAATGCTGCAGAAGCGATTCAATTTGCAAGAGAGATTGCTGCCGATGTCATGTTGTTAGATATTTCATTGCCTGACAGAAGTGGAATGGATGCACTTAAATGTATCAAGCGTGATAACCAGCAATTGTCTGTGTTGATGCTCTCTATGTATATGGAAGACCAGTATGCAGTTCGCGCTTTAAAATCTGGCGCTTCTGGTTATTTATGTAAGCACAGCGCTTCTAATGAGTTGTTATCAGCCATTCATGCTTTAGCCAAAGGTAAAAAATACATTACACCAGAGGTAGCAGAAATTTTGGCTGAACAAGTGAGTGATGAAAAGTCACAAAATCCACACGAGACATTGTCTGACCGCGAATACCAAACCATGATCATGATTTCATCTGGTTTCTCTGTCAGTGAAATTGCTGAAAAATTATCGCTCTCTGTCAAAACAGTAAGCATGTACCGCACACGTTTGTTAGAAAAAATGCATTTGCGTCATAACTCTGATATCACGCATTACGCCATTAAGAATCAACTGGTTTAGATCTATCGGGAGGTAGTCCTCGGGGTTTGCTCAGCAAACCCCTTTTTTTTGCCCAAAATTCTGTCATGTCGTTTTGCAAATGCAAAAAATTTATCTTCAGAGATAGCCTGCTTTTTCACCTTTGTTAGCGTCTTAATTTCTTCCTTATTATCGTTATCATGTTGATATCACGTATTCTTAAGGAGTCAGCCCTAAATAAAACAGCATTACCCTAAAGTTTTGCAAATATAAGCCGACACCATATTCATCGGGTCGCTTAATCGGTAATTGTTCTAGGTTAAGTGGTTAAGTAACTGTTTCATAAAAAGTTTTGTTTAACCCTAAACTTTTCCAAAAGCATACCGATAAAGAGTTAAGTGCGACGCAATATGAAAAGTTGCCAAGCGAACAGTAGGGTGATTTAAATATTTTATTTTATTTAGGAGATTTATCATGGCTGCAGTAATTAATACTAATGTTGCATCATTAAATACACAACGTAACTTGAGTGCTTCACAATCAAGTTTAAATACATCCATTCAACGTTTGTCTTCTGGCTTACGTGTAAACAGCGCGAAAGATGACGCTGCAGGTATGGCGATTGCTACACGTATGGACTCACAAGTACGTGGCATGAACGTAGCGATGCGTAACGCAAACGATGCGATTTCTTTCGCACAAACTGCTGAAGGCGGTTTGAGTAAAGTAACAGACGCATTACAACGTATGCGTGAATTGGCAGTGCAATCTGCCAACGGTAGTAACTCTGCTGGTGACCGTACAAACCTAGATGCTGAGTTCCAAGAACTGGCTGCAGAGGTAACACGTATCGGTACAGCAACTAAATTTAACGGTACAGCAGTATTCGGTGGTTCAGCGACTACATTCCAAATCGGTGCTGATTCTGGCGACACGATTTCAGTATCAGCGGTAGCAGCTGCGACCATTACAGGTAGCGTTTCTACAGCGGCTGCAGCAACCACTGCACTGGGTGCGATTGATACAGCGTTAGATGCAACCAACACTAAACGTGCGACATTGGGTGCTGTACAAAACCGTTTTGAAGCTGTGGTAGGTAACTTGTTAGTGGCTTCTGAGAACCAATCAGCTGCTAAATCACGCATCATGGATACAGACTTCGCAGTTGAGACAGCTAACCTAACACGTGGTCAAATCTTGCAACAAGCAGGTACAGCGATGTTAGCGCAAGCCAACTCACTACCTAACAATGTATTGAGCTTGTTAAGAGGTTAATCGAGTTAAGTAACGTAGTTAAATGACTTCCACAGGGCGAAAGCCCTGTGGAATTTTCAGCAAGATAGGGAGAACAACATGTTCCAATCTTCTTTAGATGCATACGGTAAAGGAAGCGTTCCACCGGTTGCAAGTAGTCAAACTATACAGGCCACTAGTGGCCTAAAAGTCGTTACTAAGCCTCAAGAACCTGCAGCACCCGTGGCTGAGTACGATAAAGCAGCGCTTACAGGTGCGGTGCAAAAGCTCAATGACTATGTGGCTCCTGCGTTACAAACGATTCAGTTTTCAATCGATCAGGAATCTGAGCGTATTGTGGTCAAGGTAGTAGATACCGCGACGCAAAAAGTATTGCGCCAAATTCCAAATGAGGAAGTCATGGCAATTACGAAAACGCTAGATAAGTTACAAGGCTTGGTGATAAGACAGACTGCTTAGCCAGTCTTATCAACAAAAGCAGTATCCAATTTGATACGTAATAAAAGAAGGATGGATGATTATGGCAACAGTCTCAAGTACCTCCGCAATTGATGTCAACTCAATTGTGAGCAGTTTAATGAGTGTTGAAAAACAACCACTCACTTTAATTGCTAATCAGAAATCTGCTTTTGAAGCCAAGTTATCTGCGTACGGTACGCTCAAAGGTGCACTCTCCACGTTTCAAACGTCGGTGGGTGCACTTGCTTCTGCTTCTAAATTCAATGCGCAATCGGCAACTTCTGCCACTCCCTCTGTGTTTACAGCCACAGCCAATGGGAGCGCCACCATTGGTGATTATGCAATTACCGTCAATCAGCTCGCAAAATCGCAAAAAATTGCATTAGATGGCGTAGCCAATACTACCGATGTGATTGGTACTGGTAAGTTGACCATCGCATTTGGTACCTATGCGCCAGCCATTGTTTCACCAGCCACACCAGCCAGTTTTACGGATAATCCTGACAAAGCCTCATTTGAAGTGACGATTGACTCCAGCAACAATACGCTGGCAGGCGTACGTGATGCGATTAACGCTGCCAATGGCGGCGTTACTGCAACTATTGTGAACGATGGCACTGCAAACCGCTTGGTAATTACCTCTAAGGAAACGGGCGAGGTGAATGGCCTAAAAATCACAGTGGCTGATGATGACGGGAATGCGACTGATAATAACGGTTTGTCTAAATTGGCCTATGACCCATTAGCTACTGCCGGTAGCGGTAAAAACATGAGCCAACTTCAGGCGCCACTCAATGCTTTATTGAATATCGACGGCATTGATGTGGTAAAAGCCAGCAATACTGTGAGTGATGCGATTGAAGGCGTGACCATCAACTTGCTGACTACCAGCAATAGTCAGGCAGTAAATTTGGGCGTGGCTTCTGATCAAGCCAAAATCAAAGAGTCTGTGACAGCATTTGTGGATGCCTATAACAAGGTGATGGATACACTCAAAACCCTGACCAAGTTTGATGAGGCGGGTAAGTCATCCGGTAAATTGTTGGGCGATGCCACTGCGCGTTCTATTACCTCTCAGTTAAAGACTGTGATTGGTAAAACGGTGGATACCGGCGGTACTATTACTTCATTGACCGATATTGGTGTTGGCTTTCAACGTGATGGCAAATTGGCCTTAGATAGTACTAAGCTCACCAACGCTATCACCAACAATTTTGATGATATTGCAGCTTTATTCTCCACCTCTGCCAGGACCTCAGATCCGCAAGTGAGTTACTTGGGTAGTACCAGCAAAACACAAACAGGTACGTATCCTATTACAGTTTCGCAAATTGGCTCCGATATTACTAATATGGTAGGTGCGATTAACGGTGTGGCCGGTAATGGCTTTAACCAAGAGTTAATTGGTGCAACGGGCGATGCCAGTGAAGGCTTACGTGTGAAGGTTTTAGGTAACACCACTGGCACGCGCGGAACGATCACTTTTGTTAAAGGATATGCAGCGCAGTTGGATGATATTTTGGATGGTTTGCTGGATGAAGAGGGATTGCTGGCAGCCAGAACAGACGGCATCACAGAGTCTGTTAAGCGTCTGGAAAAACAAACAGATGCATTCAATATTAAACTTGAGCTGATTGAAAAACGCTATCGTGATCAATACACACGCTTGGATACATTGTTATCAAGTTTGCAAAACACCAGTTCGTACCTGGCACAACAAATTCAATCAATTAGTAACAATAGCTAACAAGGGGATGCATGATGTTTGGATTTAAAAGTAATGGTGCGAATGTGTATGCCCAAATGGGGTTAGAAACGGGTGTGGTGGCTGCAAGCCCCAACAAACTGGTGGTGATGTTGTACGAAGGTGCGATTTCTGCTTGCCGTAATGCGATAGCCCACATGCAACAACAGGATATTCAACGCAAAGGCGAGATGATTTCAAAAGCCATTTTGATTATTGAGAGCGGTTTGCGTTTGAGTTTGGATAAAAAAGCAGGTGGCGAGATTGCGCAGAGCTTAGATGCGCTTTATGGTTACATGACACAACGCTTGACCTTGGCCAATATTCACAACCAAGTGGCCAATGTAGAAGAAGTCATAGGCCTGCTGACCGAAATTAAAGGCGCTTGGGAGGCCATTGAAAATCAAAAACCAACCCCGGCTGATATGGCAAAGGTGATGGCGATTAAACCACAAACCATGCCTGCAAATAACTACAACAGACTCGCATTAGGCGCTTAAACCATGCATGCAAACTTTATTATTCAAGAATACACCGTACTGGCGGGCTTAATGTCAGCCATGCTCAGTGCAGCCAAACAAGATGACTGGGACAGTGTTTCCAGCATTGAAGCGGATTATTTGCACCAAATGCAACAAATCAAACAACATGAGCATGATGTAGAGTGGGATAAACCATCAAAATCGCAGAAGTTATCTATCATTAAACGCATATTGGCAGATGATGCAAGCATTAGATTGTTGATTCATCCAAAAATGCGGCTGCTTAGTCAGTGGATGCAGCCAGGCGCGTCACGTGCCATGCAAACTAAGCTGAACAGCACCTATCGGATGTAAGTATCCCCATGTACATCGCTAAGCCAGAGACCAACAGCGCACAACAAATTGGCTCGGTGTACCGTGTAGTCCCAGTGCTGCCGGTAGGTGCAATCAATAGCCCTACCCACCAGTTAGAGGCGCAGGCAAAAGCATTTACCCAAGGTCAAACCTACTCGGCGCGTGTAATGCAGCAGGTTAGCGAGCGCAACTTCTTGGTGGAAGTCAAAACTGATACTGCACAATCTGTTGTTTTGAAAATGGAGCTTGGGCAGCAGGCCAAAGTGGGGCAGCAGTTGCCCTTGCAATTTCTGCATCAACAGCCAGTGATGACTTTTATGTTGAAGCAAACCAATACGGCTTACACCGGCGCCACAGTCAACCTTAGCCATACTGGCAGTTTGTTGGGTCAATATTTGGGGCAGGCAGAAGCGCAACATTTATCCCCACGTTTTGAAGCAGTTCATGCCATTACGCATTTCCCTTATAAACCGCAGGTCTTTGCGCATGATTTGAAACAAGCGATCACGCAATCCGGCGTGTTTTATGAAGCCCATTTACAAGCTGCAGCGCAAGGGCAGTACAGCTTGCAACAGCTCAGGCAAGAGCCGCAAAATCAGCCAGGGTTTACCCCTGCAAATCTTATGTTTCAGCAATTGGCTGTGCTAGAGCATCAGCGTTTTTCATGGCATGGCGAAGTGTGGCCTGGCCAACACATGACTTGGGATCTTTACGAGCAGCGGTTGCCGGCTGATACCGAACACACTTCACAACCATCAGAAGATGAGCGCTTGATTGCGAGTGAATTAAGCATTGATTTCCCGCACTTGGGCGGCGTCAAAGCCAAAATCAGCATGCTGCATGGGCATATGCGTATTCATTTTGAAAGTGAAACAGCAGAGACTTTCCAATTGTTGCAACGGCAAAAAACCAAACTCGCGGAAGCGCTCAATAAGCATGGGCAAGTGCTTGAAGGCTTGACCATCGGGCGGGAACCAGCATGAATCATCCGTCTAAATATAATCAGCAGGCCATAGCCTTGGCTTATGAGACTGGGGATTATGCGCCTAAGGTGGTCGCAAAAGGTAATGGTTTGGTGGCGGAACATATGATTGCCCTAGCCAAAGAGCATGGTGTATTTGTGCATGAATCCAAAGAGTTGATGCAGATGTTGATGCAGGTGGATTTGGACCAACATATTCCCCCTGCATTGTATTTGGCAATTGCAGAGATTTTAGCTTGGTTGTACCGTATGGAAGAAGAGCAAGCGCTGGCAGAAATGCCAGAACGTTCCATCATCATCTAGCCAGAGTTCATGGCCAGTTAATACTATTTTCAATTGCTTGTATCTGTTTGCTGACAGCTTGATTTGTGCCGTGTTAAATTGTGGTTTCTAACACGAGGTGCGATATGGCAAATCAAGACAAATCACTGGAAAAAAACCTAGACAGATACAGAGTCAAACCCAACAGCAAGTTTTCTTTAAGCAATATCAGCCCCGGTGACAAATCCGAGCGGTCAGACAGCAAAGCCAAAGATGTTTTAGCACTCGAGGCGCTGGCGACAGAAATCAATACCTTGCAAGATATTCTGCATGCGCAAGCCAAGCATAAAGTGCTGTTGATATTGCAGGGCATGGATGCCAGCGGTAAAGACGGTACCGTTAAGCATGTGTTCAGCGAGTGTGATCCGCTGGGTATACGTTTGGCTAGTTTTAAAGCGCCAAGTGCAGAAGAGCTGGCGCGTGATTACTTATGGCGTGTACACAGCCAAGTGCCAAAAAAGGGCGAGATAGTCATTTTTAACCGCAGTCATTACGAAGATGTATTGATTGTCAAAGTCCACGACTGGATTGATGAGGCAGAGTGTAAGCGCAGATACGCACAGATTAATGATTTTGAGCGCATGCTAGCTGAAACCGGCACCATCATCATCAAATGCTTTTTGCATATCTCCAAAGAAGAGCAAAAAGCACGCATGCTAGAACGTCTACAAGAGCCTACCAAAACTTGGAAATTTAATCCTGGTGACTTAAACGAGCGCGCTGTGTGGTCTAAGTATATGGTGGCTTATGAAAACGCATTGCAAGCCACATCAACCAATCATGCGCCTTGGTATGTGATTCCTGCTGACTCTAAAACAAATCGTAATCTATTGATTTCAAAGATATTATTGAACACATTAAAATCACTCAATTTAAGTTATCCAGCTGTGCCCAAAGAGTATGAAAAAATCGTGGTGGAAGACTAGTTTGGATGCTTTTTAATGATTTTTACACTTGGCTTTTATTGTGGTGTGGCGCATCCTCTCAGCCGATATGATGTTATTGATGCACTGAATCATGAGTCTGCGTTTTAGGTTAAATTTGTTGATTACCATGTTGTCTCTGGCGTTTATGCTGGCAGTGGGTTGGGTCTTGGTCAACGATACACGTATTTCAATCCGCGAGCGGGTAGAGGCGGCTACACGTGTGACGGTCCAATTATTAGATACGGTGATTGTCAGTTCTGCCATGAACCCTAGCTTTGGGCCTACCCATATAGTATTGCAAGATTTTTTGCGTTCTTTGGGCTATGTGCGCAGCAGCCATATCGAGCTTTATGATCACGCAGGGAATCCCTTGTATATCTCGCCAGAATCCACCTTTAAAAGTGATGTGGTACCGCCAGAATGGTTTGTTAAACTGGTACAACCAGAAAAAGAAATGGTACAAAGGCGCATCCGTTATGGAACCTTGATTGTGACCTCCAGCCCTAGTGGCTCGGTGCGAGAAGCTTGGTCAGGTTTTCGTCAACTATTCTTAATTGGTATTGGATTCTTTGTTACTTTAAATCTGATGGTCTATGCTTTACTCAGTTATTCCCTGCGCCCAGTTCGCCATATTTTAAGTGCGATCAAACGCGTAGAGCAGGGCGATCTCACGGTCAAGTTGCCTGATTTTAAGTTGCCCGAGTTCGATAAAATTGGACACAGTTTAAACCGAATGGTGGCCTCGCTAGACGCTGAACGGCAATTAGAAGAGAACCGACAACTTACGCAATTGATCCAAAAACATATTGAAGATGAGCGCAGAAGTTTGGCGCGCGAGCTTCATGATGAATTGGGACAATATGTGACCGCCATTAAAACCTTTGCAGTGGCGATTGCAAATAAAACTAAGGAGCGTGCGCCAGACGTAGAGGCCAGCGCGCAAACCATTGTGGCAGCGGCCAACCATATTTACGATGGCATGCACAATATTATTCGACAGTTACGCCCCGGCTCGCTAGATAATCTTGGGCTCAGCGAAACCTTGCGTGATCTCATCAATAGCTATCAGAAGCAAAATCCCGACCTCAACATCGAGCTTAGTTTGAGTGGTGAACTCAATAAACTCGGTGAAAATATCAACATCAATGTATTCCGTATCGTGCAAGAATCCATCAATAACGTTATTAAACATGCTGAGGCCAAGCATATTCAAGTGAACTTGCACGGCAACGCGCATGGTGATTTGGAGTTGACGATACGCGATGATGGTAAAGGCATGGAGATTGCCCATGTCGATCAAACCAACCATTTTGGCTTGCTTGGCATGCGCGAGCGTGTGCAAGGCTTGCATGGGCAATTTAATGTCATATCAAGCTTAGCAAAAAAGTCTGGTGGAACTACAATCTCAATTGTGATTCCAAAAGCATTAAATAACTAAATAAAAGGATTACCGCAATCTATTCGTTGTTAGGTAATCAATAAGGAGCACTATGAGTCAAGTAAATGTGATGCTGGTAGATGATCATGCTGTGGTGCGCATGGGGTTCAAGATGTTGCTTGAGTCTGCAAGCGATATCAAGGTGATTGCTGAGGCCGAAAGCGGAGAGGCCGGCATTAAAGGTTATGTAGAACACAAGCCAGATGTGGTGGTGATGGATATCACGATGCCAGGCATAGGCGGCATGGAGGCGATTGAGCGTATTTTAGCCAAAGACAGTCATGCAAAAATTTTAGTGCTCTCTGCACATGAGGATTCTGTGCATCCTAAGCGTGTGTTAAATGCGGGTGCGATGGGTTACCTCACCAAGCGCAGCGCGGCGGAGGAGTTGATTAAGGCAATCCGCAGTGTGGCCAGTGGCAAGAAGTACATTGAGGCTAGCGTGGCCCAGCAGATGGCGATTCAGCAATTGTCTGGCGAGCAAAATCCGGTGGATGTGCTCAGTGAGCGAGAGTTTGAGGTGTTTATGTCATTGGCCAAAGGCAAGACCACCAATGAGATTGCTGAAACTTTGTTCTTGAGCCCTAGAACAGTTGGAACGCATTTGTACAATATCAAGCAGAAACTCAACGCCAATAACTCCGCTGAAATTGCATTGATTGCGATGCGCAGTGGTTTGATAGATCCCTAATCTATCAATTAGATTTGTAGCGCGCGATATTCAAATCGCCGGACTGCGATAGCTCTACAGTAGCCATGCTGCCGCTTGGCAATTTACCAAACGAAGGCGGCAGTAAAAAAGTAATCAGTGTTTGTGTGCTCTGTTGCGGTGATAGGATTTTACCCGTGGCTAACTGCCAGTCTTGCCATTCTGAAGGATCGGGTAGATTAAGCGCGCCTTGCATCCGCGCTTTCTGCAACACTGCTAACTTTTCCTCCCCAATCAGTAAATTAAATAATTCCACCTGTACCAATGGGTTGGTTTTAAGTATCACAATCGGAATTTCTTGTGCCTCGCTAGGATAGTCTGGCAGGGGTTCTTCAATCGCTTTAAGCGGAGCAAAGTTCATATTCAGCATGGCATTGCGGTAAGGGTCTGGCGTTGGGTTGTACAGCATGGTGTTCATAGTGGGTTGTTTAACCGCTGCTTTTTTCTCTTCGGCTTCAACTGCACTGCCTACTGCTTTATCCGCCACGCTAGTAGCAATAGACCGTGCAATTTGCTGGGCAATAGTCCCCCCCAAACAGCCGGATAGCATGCTAGATAACATAAGCGATGCGCCTAGCAAACTGACCAATCGAAATGAATGCATACGTTTACACATCAAGTCATTAGCGCATCAAAGTTAATGTGGGATATTAAGATTAATCCTAATAATTCCAAATGTCTATAGCCTCAAATGGAATACTTGAATGACGAATAAACTATTTTGATTGCGGTGTGGTATTGGCACTAATAATGCCGCTCAAAATAATAATACCCATCGCTAAATATTCGCTTGCGCTGAGTGACTCATGCCAGAAAATGACCCCCAAGAGCGTTGCAAAAATCACGGTGGTATACGCCAAACTGGCAACAATCAAAGTTTGACCCGTCCGGTATGCGCGGGTCATCGCTAATTGACCAATAGTGGCCGAGAGCCCTAACCCTAACAACAAAGGGAAATCTTGCCAACGCAGTACAGAAAAGTGGTCGAATATCATCCATAGTCCGCTGGCTACAGTGGAAATAAACGTGAAATAGAATACAGTGCGCCAGTCAGGTTCTTGTAACTTACCCAATTGCTTGACATGCACGTACGCCAACGATGCCCCAAAACCAGAAAGAAGTCCAAGAGCGCCGGCCAGCATATTTTGGCTGGAAAAACTTGGTTTAAGTAGCAACATAATCCCCAGAAAGCCAATCACAATCGCGCCAACTAAGATGGGTTTGGGCTTTTCATGCAATAAAAATGGGGTGAGCGCAGCCAAAAATAGCGCAGAAGTGTAATTGAGTGTGATGGCTGTGGCTAATGGCAAATGTGCAATTGCATAGAAAAATAGCGCGAGTGATACTAAGCCGACAAACGCACGGCTGACTTGCATGCCAATCACGGGTGTGCGTAGCGGCAGTTTTTGGTGAGCGATATAAGCGTAAATGCTCACCAAGCCGAATGCAGAGCGGTAAAAGACTAGTTCTGCATTGGAGAAATGTTGTGCACCTAGTTTAACCAAAGCACCCATCACGCCGAAGCCAACTGCCGCCACTAGCATCCACAAACTACCAAGGTGCGGAAGTCTGCCGCTGAGTCGTAATTTGCTAGAGCGCATTCAACGCCTATCTGGCGCTATCTTTAGATAAAAACGGTGTGAGCTGCTCGCGATACCAGCGGTGAAAGTGTTCCAGCCCAGCTTCTAAAGGCTGTTGGTATGGGCCGCGCTCATCAATGCCTTGTTGGTAAAGTGCTTTCCGACCATCATGCATACGCTGGCAAATCTCTTTATCCTCAATAGCGGTTTCTTCATATGCCGCTTGTTGCGCTTGCACAAATTCACGTTCAAATAATGCAATATCTTCCGGATAGTAAAACTCCACTACATTTGTGCAGCTATCCACGCCAGTAGGAACCAAGTGCGAAACTACCAGCACGTTTGGGTACCATTCAATCATCAGGTATGGATAATACACAAACCAAATGGCGCCATACGGCGGTGGTTGCTGTCCATGGTATTGCTCCACCGATTGTTGCCATTGCTGGTAAACGGGAGATGCATGTACATCAGAACTGGGCTGGTAGCCCACAGTTTGCACACTATAATGTTGCCCAAATTCCCAAGTCAAATCATCGCAATTCACAAATTGGTTTAAACCTGGATGGAATGGGCCAACGTGATAGTCTTCCAGATAAGTTTCGATAAAGGTTTTCCAGTTGAAGTTGTAATGTTCAATGCTGACTTTATCAAAATGATAATTGGTGAAATCAAATGCCTGTTTGCAACCAAGCTGTGCAAGCTCTTCAGCAATGTTGTGTGGCTTAGTCGTAATATCAAACAGCAACCCTTGCCACTCTTGCAAGCGGGATTGCGATAAATGGAGACATGGGTTTTCTTTGAATAGCGGCGCGCCCATCAGTTTGCCGGATAGGTCATACGTCCAGCGGTGTAACGGGCAGACAATATTCGGTGTGTTGCCGCGTCCATTGAGCATGATGGCTTGGCGGTGTCGACATACATTGCTCAATAGTTGAATGCGGTTATCTTGATTGACCAAAGCCTTGGCTTCTCCCATCCAATCTAGCGCATGGTAATCACCCGGATTAGGCGTCATGCAGGCGTGACCAACGTACTTAGGCGCCTGAGCGAACAAATGCTTGACCTCTAGTTGGTAAATGTCCGGATTCAAATACCAATCGATAGGTAGCTGACTAAACTTTTCCTGAGGAGATGCTTTAGGGAGAGAGGTAACCGAAACCATAAACCTTAAAAAATTGCCCTTAAATATTGCAAATACGCGAAAAAAGAGTGCAATTTTGCCTGAATCTCATTGAATTGAAAAGGTTTTTTATCAATTCGACTTTCTGCTATGGCTAAAATGATGCTTTGTGTGTGTTGCATATTTTTGCTTTGTACAACACGGCTACAAATGGCAAAAACCCTTTTTAATTCTGACTGTTATCAGGGCATATCCTGTCAATATTCTTGCTAAAAATTGAGATTTGCGCTAATCTCAAGGCTAATAAAAATAACTCATTTTACAAAGGGGAGCATGCCATGAAAAATCCGTTGGAATCCGTTGCAGGTACCATTATCTCCGGTGTGATATTGACCGTTGTATTGGTGTTCTTTCTTAAAAACTTTTTAGTTGCGGGGGTGTAACATGGATTGGATGCCTGCAATTGCCAGATGGGTTCATTTTTTAGCCGGTATTACATGGATAGGCTTATTGTATTACTTTAATTTTGTACAAATGGCAGCGTTGAAAGACGCGGCTGCTGACGGTACAGCAGCCGGGATTAGCAAGCATGTGGCGCCAAGAGCGCTTCTATGGTTCAGATGGGCGGCAGTAGTGACTTGGTTGGCTGGTGCTGCAATGTTAGGGGCTAATTTTACCGATGCATTTTTATTGCGTAATGGTTACGAGGCGATTGGCCTAGGTGCTTGGTTAGGCACCATTATGTTGTTTAACGTGTGGGTGCTGATTTGGCCAAATCAACAAAAGATTTTAGGTATGGTACCTGCCGATGATGCTGCAAAAGCAAAAGCGCGTCGTGTTGCCATGCTAGCGTCACGTACGAATGTCATGCTATCCATACCTATGCTGTTCTTTATGGCCAATGGATTAAGTCATCGCGCCGTGCTGGGTTTTTAAGAAATTCTAAGGCAATAACGGCGGCCTTAGCCGCCGTTTTGCTTTTTTAGTATTCACTTTTTTAGGTTTGAGTTATGTCTGAACATTTAATGAACACTTACGGTAGACAACCGGTCACCTTTGAAAAAGGCGTGGGTGTTTGGCTATACGATCAACAAGGCAATCAATATCTGGATGCGTTGTCCGGCGTGGCCGTGAACGGTTTGGGTCATGCGCACCCCAAGTTTGTGGCAGCGATTCAAGCGCAAGTTGCACGCTTGGTGCATGTGTCTAATATTTACCAGATTGCCGAGCAATCGCGCCTCGCTGATAAGTTGGCCGAGATATCAGGCATGGACAAGGTATTTTTCTGTAACTCCGGTTGTGAAGCGAATGAAGCGGCTATCAAATTGGCGCGGCTATATGGCCACAACAAAGGGGTTGAGAATCCTGAAATCATTGTGATGGAGCGTGCGTTTCATGGCCGGACCATGGCAACACTTTCTGCTACGGGCAATCGCAAAACCCAGGCTGGTTTTGAACCTTTGGTGAGTGGTTTTGTGCGCGTGCCCTATGATGATTTGGATGCCATCAAGCAAGTGGCTAAGCGCAAGAATAATGTGGTGGCGATATTGGTAGAGCCTGTGCAAGGCGAGGGTGGTATTCATATTCCTGCGGATATGAAAGGGTATTTCCAAGGTTTGCGCCAGGTTTGTGATGAAAATGGCTGGTTATTGATGCTAGATGAAGTGCAAAGCGGGGTGGCGCGCACCGGTACTTGGTTTGCGTTTCAACACACTGGCATTCTGCCAGATGTGATGACCTTAGCCAAAGGACTTGGTTCTGGCGTGCCGATTGGCGCATGTCTGGCTAGAGGTGTGGCGGCTGAGACTTTTACCCCAGGTAAACATGGTTCAACTTTTGGCGGTAATCCGTTAGCGACTGCCGCAGGTATGGCCACAATCAATATCATCGTTGAAGAAAAACTTCGCGAAAATGCAGATGCAGTGGGTGCATTTTTAAATGCACAGTTTAGTGCTGCGTTTGCAGGTAATAAGCATGTGGTCAATATCCGCAACGCCGGATTAATGGTGGGTATTGAACTGGATGTACCTTGCTCCGATTTGGTCAAGCTGGCATTGGCGCAAAAGCTATTGATTAATGTCACTGCAGAAAAAGTAATTCGATTGTTGCCACCATTGATTATGAATAAAGAAGAAGCGCAAGTGTTGGTAGACCGTCTAGTCGGTGTTGTGCAGGCATTTTTAAGCTCGCATGAAAAGCCAGAGTCAAATTGAGCGAGATGAAAAATGACAATTAAACATTTTTTGCAATTTAACGATTTGGCGCGGGATGAGATTGAATATATCTTTGAGCGAGCAGCATGGATTAAAACCCAATTTAAATCCTATCAACAGTACTGGCCTTTGTCTGACCGAACCTTGGTCATGATTTTTGAAAAAGCCAGTACGCGCACACGCTTGTCGTTTGAGGCTGGTATGCAGCAACTGGGTGGCAGTGCTATTTATTTAAATACACGTGACTCGCAACTGGGTCGCGGTGAACCCGTGGAAGACGCCGCGCAAGTGATTTCGCGCATGAGTGACATTGTGATGATTCGAACATTTGAGCAAAGCATTATTGAGCGTTTTGCGGCTAATTCGCGTGTGCCAGTGATTAATGGACTCACCAACGAATACCATCCATGCCAGATTTTGGCGGACATTTTTACTTTTATTGAGCACCGTGGTTCCATACAAGGCAAAACAGTGGCGTGGATTGGCGATTCAAACAACGTTTGCAATACTTGGCTACAAGCGGCTGAGGTGTTGGATTTTAACGTGCATGTTTCAACGCCACCGGGTTATGAAGTTGAGCCTGAGCGCGCTAATTTATATGGTACGGATCACTTTGAGGAGTTTAAAGATCCGATGGATGCTGCGCGGGATGCCGACTTGGTGACCACAGACGTTTGGACTAGCATGGGGTTTGAAGCAGAAAACGAAGAACGCCGTAAGGATTTTGCCGATTGGCAAGTGGACGAAGACATGATGCGTATTGCTAAGAAAGACGCATTGTTTATGCATTGCCTACCTGCACATCGTGGAGAGGAAGTGGCAGCAGAAGTGATTGACGGTCCACATTCTGTGGTGTGGGATGAGGCGGAGAACAGGCTGCACGTGCAAAAAGCACTAATGGAATATTTGCTGTTAGGTAAAGTTTAAATTCAATATTAAAGAGTTGGGTAAAGTGAAATGAGTGACATTAAAAAAGCCGTGTTGGCGTATTCAGGTGGTTTAGATACTTCAGTCATCTTAAAGTGGCTGCAAGATGAGTATCAATGCGAAGTGGTGACCTTTACTGCCGATTTGGGTCAAGGTGAAGAGCTGGAGCCCGCGCGTGCCAAAGCCAAAGCCGCTGGTGTAAAAGAGATTTACATTGACGATGTGCGTGAAGAGTTTGTACGCGATTTTGTGTTCCCAATGTTCCGCGCCAATACTGTCTACGAAGGTGAGTATTTATTAGGCACTTCAATTGCGCGTCCGTTGATTGCCAAACGCTTGATTGAAATTGCCGCAGTAACCAAAGCCGATGCGATTTCGCATGGTGCGACTGGTAAAGGCAATGACCAGGTACGCTTTGAGCTTGGTGCTTATGCATTAAACCCCAATATTAAAATCATCGCACCTTGGCGTGAGTGGGATTTGTTAAGCCGTGAAAAATTGATGGCCTATGCCGAAAAGCATGGTATCCCAGTTGATATGAAACACAAACAAGGAGGCAGCCCATATTCCATGGACGCTAACTTGCTGCATATCTCATACGAAGGTCGTCACTTGGAAGATCCAGCCGCAGAAGCGGAAGAGTCCATGTGGCGTTGGACCGTGTCTCCTGAAAAAGCACCCGACGCAGCAGAGTATGTGGATATTGAATATGTGAATGGTGATCCAGTATCGCTGAATGGTGAAGCCATGAAAGCGCATGAGCTGTTAGCGCATTTAAATATTTTGGGTGGCAAACACGGTATTGGACGTTTGGATTTGGTAGAAAACCGTTACGTTGGGATGAAATCGCGTGGCTGTTATGAAACGCCAGGCGGCACCATCATGCTCAAGGCGCACCGTGCCATTGAAAGCATCACCTTAGACCGTGAAGTGGCGCATTTAAAAGACGATTTGATGCCACGCTATGCCAGCTTAATTTATAACGGCTATTGGTGGAGCCCAGAGCGTATTGCGCTGCAAACGCTGATTGACCATACGCAACATAGCGTCAACGGTTGGGTAAGGCTTAAACTTTACAAAGGCAATGTGATTGTGGTGGGTCGTGACAGCAAAACCAATTCGCTGTTTGATTCGACCATCGCAACGTTTGAAGATGACAAAGGCGCCTACGATCAAAAAGATGCAGGTGGTTTTATTAAGCTGAATGCGTTGAGAATGCGTATTGCGGCGAATTTAAGAAATAAAAAGTAAATATATTAACTATAAATACTATTACAAGATTTGGAGATTAGCATGGCCCAGTTCGACAATGTAAGTGTAAAGAAAAAAGCCAATATTTATTTTGATGGTAAGTGCGTGAGCCATACCGTGATGTTTCCTAATGGAACACGTAGCACTATCGGCGTGATTTTTCCAAGCACGCTAACGTTCAATACTGCAGCGCCAGAGCTCATGGAGATTAATGTAGGGGTATGTAAAGTGCGCTTGCAAGGTGAAGCGGATTGGAAAACGTATACGGCAGGTGAAAAATTTACCGTGGCTGGCAACTCTTCATTTGAGATTGAGACGCTAGAAACCGTCGATTACGTGTGCCATTTCGAATAAGAATGCTTAGTGCTGTGTTGTTGTTTGCGCTTGTCGTACTAGATGTACTGTCTGCGCGCTACAGGCCTAGCAGCACTTGCGTTTAACGCTCTAAGGATTTCATATGCCAAGTTTTGATATCAGTTCAGAAGTCGATAAAGTCGCATTAAAAAATGCGATTGATACGGCTGGTAAACAAATTACCAATCGTTATGATTTTAAAGGCACTAGCGCCAATATCGAGTACAACGAGAAAGACAATATCATCACGATTTTTGGGGATAATGACTTTCAACTGGACCAAGTGAAAGATATTTTGCTGCCTGCCATGGAGAAGAAAGAACCTGACTCTTCCAAACGTTTAGATAAAAAAGATGTGCAAAAAGTCTCAGGTAACAAGGTGAAGCAAGAAATGAAGGTACGTGCTGGGATTGATAGTGATCTGGCCAAGCGTATCACCAAGTTGATTAAAGATTCAGGCATGAAAGTACAAGCCAGTATTCAAGGCGATACAGTGCGTGTCAATGGTGCCAAGCGTGATGTGCTACAAGAGGCAATCGCATTTTGTAAAAAGAACGTGACAGATTTTCCGTTGCAGTTTGGTAATTTTAGAGATTAAGAATTATGGCGAAAACGCTTTACGATAAATTATTTGATAGTCATGTCGTCCGTGAAGAAAACGGCACGGCATTGTTGTATATCGACCGTCATTTGGTGCATGAGGTCACCAGCCCGCAAGCGTTTGAGGGGTTGAAATTGGCAGGTCGTAAGTTATGGCGCATTAACTCCATCCTAGCTGTGCCAGATCATAATGTCCCGACCACAGATCGCAGTTCAGGCGTTGCAGGCATTACTGATCCGGTTTCTCGTTTGCAAGTGCAGACCTTGGATACCAACTGCACCGATTTCGGTGTGACCGAGTTTAAGATGGGCGATGTTCGTCAAGGGATTGTGCACGTCATTGGACCAGAGCAGGGTGCGACTTTGCCGGGCATGACCGTGGTATGCGGTGATTCACATACCAGTACACATGGCGCATTTGGTGCATTAGCCCATGGCATCGGTACATCAGAAGTTGAGCATGTCATGGCTACACAATGTTTGGTGCAAAAGCGATCCAAATCCATGTTGGTGAAAGTGGAAGGCCAATTGGGCAAGGGGGTGACCGCCAAAGACGTTGCATTGGCGATTATTGGTAAAATCGGCACCGCTGGAGGTACTGGTTATGCGATTGAGTTTGCCGGGTCGGCGATTCGTGGTTTAACCATGGAAGGCCGTATGACCTTATGCAATATGGCGATTGAGGCTGGTGCACGTGCAGGGATGGTGGCGGTGGATGATACGACAATTGATTATGTCAAAGGCCGTCCTTTTGCCCCCAAAGCCGCTCAATGGGATGCAGCAGTAGCCTATTGGAGAACCCTGCATAGCGATGCAGATGCACAGTTTCACGCAACCGTTGAATTGAAGGCCGAAGAGATTCAACCACAAGTCACTTGGGGGACTTCTCCAGAGATGGTGGTGGGCGTGGATGGTAAGGTGCCTAGCTTAGCCATGGCCAAGAATGATGTGCAACGTGCAGATTGGGAGCGCGCATACGCCTACATGGGCTTAACAGCTGATACTCCGATTGAACAGATTCAGATTGACAAAGTATTTATTGGATCATGCACAAACTCGCGGATTGAAGATTTACGCGCCGCGGCTAATATTGCCAAAGGCAAGAAAGTGGCCGGTAATGTCAAATTGGCTTTGGTAGTGCCTGGGTCAGGATTGGTGAAAGCGCAAGCTGAGCAAGAAGGTTTGGATAAGATTTTCAAAGAGGCTGGTTTTGAGTGGCGTGAGCCGGGTTGTTCTATGTGCTTAGCCATGAATGCAGACCGGTTAGAGCCAGGTGAGCGCTGTGCCTCAACCTCAAACCGCAACTTCGAAGGTCGACAAGGGCAGGGTGGTCGCACCCACTTGGTCAGTCCAGAAATGGCCGCGGCCGCAGCGGTGACAGGACATTTTGTAGATGTGAGAAATTTCTAGGAGTCAATAATGAAAAAGTGGTTGTTATTGTGCATATTGCCTTTGGTAGTTGCTGGTTGTAACACGATGGCCGGTTTGGGCAAGGATATTGAAAAGGCTGGCGAAGTCGTACAAGACTCAGCCAAATAAGGCATGACAATGAAAGCATTTACTTTACATCAGGGCTTGGTTGCACCGTTGGATCGCGCAAATGTCGATACCGATGCCATTATCCCAAAGCAATTTTTAAAATCGATTAAGCGCTCTGGCTTTGGTCCAAACGCGTTTGACGAGTGGCGTTATCTGGACCATGGCGAGCCTGGTATGGATAACAGCAAACGACCGCTGAATCCTGAGTTTGTGTTGAATCAGCCGCGCTATAAAGGCGCAAGCATTTTGCTCACGCGCGAGAATTTCGGGTGTGGCTCAAGCCGCGAACACGCACCTTGGGCGCTTGAGGATTATGGCTTCCGCGCCATCATTGCCTCTAGCTATGCCGATATTTTCTTCAACAACTGTTTTAAAAATGGATTGTTGCCGATTGTGCTCAGTGAATCTATTGTGGATGATTTGTTCAAGGCGGTAGAAGTTAATCCGGGCTTTCAACTCACAGTGGATTTGGAAAAGCAAACAGTGAATACCCCAGATGGTCAGGTCTATGCATTTGAGATTGATGCTGTGCGTAAGCATAACTTATTGCATGGGTTAGATGATATTGGCTTGACCTTGCAACACGTCGATGCCATCAAGGCGTTTGAGTTGAAACACAAGCAAGCTCAACCATGGCTGTTTAATTAAATCGAAAAATTAGGAATTTTGGATGAAAATCGCAGTATTGCCCGGTGATGGTATTGGGCCAGAAATTGTTGCACAGGCCGTCAATGTTTTAACAGGCTTGAACCTGAATCTGGAAATGACAGAGGCGCCGATTGGTGGTGCCGGGTATGAGGCGGCAGGTGACCCGTTACCTGACGCAACCCTAAAGCTAGCTAAAGAAGCTGATGCCGTGCTGCTAGGTGCGGTAGGCGATTGGAAATACGACAAGCTAGAGCGCCATTTACGCCCAGAACGTGGTTTACTGCGCATTCGTAAGGAATTAAATTTATTCGCTAACTTACGTCCGGCATTGCTCTATCCTGAACTGGCTTCTGCTTCAACACTCAAGCCAGAAGTGGTATCTGGCCTAGATATCATGATTGTGCGTGAATTAACTGGTGACATTTATTTTGGCCAGCCACGTGGTATCAGCACACTAGAAAACGGTGAGCGCGAAGGCATCAATACGATGCGTTATAGCGAATCCGAAATAAAACGTATTGGCCGCGTAGCATTTGAAATTGCGATGAAACGTAACAAAAAAGTATGCTCTGTTGATAAAGCCAATGTGCTGGAAACCACTGAACTATGGCGTCAGGTGATGATAGAGCTGAGTAAAGAGTATCCTGAAGTCGAGCTTAGCCATATGTACGTTGATAATGCAGCGATGCAGTTGATCCGTGCCCCTAAACAGTTTGATGTGATGGTGACTGGTAATATTTTTGGCGATATTCTTTCGGATGAAGCGTCTATGCTGACTGGCTCAATTGGTATGTTGCCCTCCGCTTCGCTAGATGCCAATAACAAAGGTATGTACGAACCTAGTCATGGCTCTGCGCCAGATATTGCAGGTAAGAATATCGCGAATCCATTAGCCACCATCTTATCTGCTGCCATGATGCTGCGTTATACCTTTAATGACGAAGCGAATGCAACCCGCATTGAAAGTGCAGTGAAAAAAGCACTGGCTGATGGCTATAGAACAGCAGATATTTATACCGAAGGCACTAAAAAAGTGACATGTTCGGAAATGGGCGAGGCTGTGTTGTCCGCTTTAAAAAGTTAAATAGGAATTCATAATGTTAAAAGTAGGCTTTGTAGGTTGGCGTGGTATGGTGGGTTCTGTGCTCATGCAGCGCATGATGCAGGAAAACGATTTTGCGGACATCGAGCCACAATTCTTTACGACATCTCAAACAGGTGGTGCTGCGCCCAATGTTGGCAAAGAGTCTCCAGCGCTTAAAGATGCCAAGAGTATTGCTGATCTGAAAGTCATGGACGTGATTGTTTCTTGCCAGGGCGGTGATTACACCTCTGAGATTTTTCCGCAATTACGTAGCGCCGGCTGGAATGGTCACTGGATTGATGCAGCCTCAACTTTACGCATGGAAAAAGACGCAGTCATTATTCTTGACCCGGTGAACATGAATGTCATTAAAGACGCCTTGCAAGCAGGTGGCAAAAACTGGATTGGCGGCAACTGTACCGTATCTTTAATGTTGATGGCTTTGAATGGTTTGTTCAAAGCGGACTTGGTGGAGTGGGCGACCTCCATGACCTATCAGGCGGCATCGGGTGCTGGTGCTCAAAACATGCGTGAACTTATCAAACAAATGGGCGTGGTGAATCAATCTGTAAGTAGTTTGTTAGCAGACCCAGCCTCGGCTATTCTAGAAATCGACAAAACTGTTGCTGAAACTATACGTTCCGACGCTTATCCCACTCCACATTTTGGTGTGCCATTAGCTGGCAGCTTGATTCCATGGATTGATAAAGACTTGGGTAATGGACAAAGCAAGGAAGAGTGGAAAGGTGGCGTAGAGACCAATAAAATTCTTGGCCGTGAAGCTAACCCGATTGTGATTGACGGTCTGTGTGTGCGTATTGGCGCCATGCGTTGCCATTCACAGGCGCTGACCATCAAGTTAAGAAAAGATGTGCCGTTAGATGAAATTAATCAGATGTTATCTGAGGCGAATGAATGGGCAAAAGTAGTGCCAAACTCACGTGACCTGAGCATGCATGAGCTTACACCGGCCGCCGTCACTGGCACCTTAACAACTCCAGTGGGGCGTTTGCGCAAACTGGCGATGGGCAATGATTACCTTTCTGCGTTTACCGTAGGTGATCAATTGCTTTGGGGCGCAGCAGAACCTTTACGACGTATGTTGCGCATTTTAGTGACACAATAGCAATCCTGTTCGGTAGTCATCCGTTGTTAAAATGACACAGATAACATTAAACAAATACATAGCTGGCGAACATAATGTTCGTTATGAGCTTGCATCTCTAACTATTTGATGTTATTTTTGTTCTTGCGGAAATTAAGTTAAACAAGGGTGGGATAGTGCAGAGTCCAAAATTAAAAAATTTAGCATTTGCCTTATGTCTAGCGTTTCTTCCTTCTACCGTACTTGCGGCAGGTTTGGGAAAGCTAAATGTGATGTCGGGATTAGGTGAGCCGTTAAAGGCCGATATCGAATTACTTTCCGTAACCGCTGAAGAACTTTCTACTATTAGTGCGGCTATAGCTTCCAATGAAGCTTATTCTAATCAAGGCATTGAAAAGCCAGCCTCACATAATGACATCAAAATTCAAGTCACGAAAAATGCACGTGGTGCACCAATACTCAAATTAAATAGTGCACAACCTATTACGGATGCATTTTTAGATATGTTGATTCAGGTCGATTGGTCATCTGGTCGTCTACTTAGAGAATATACTTTGCTGTTAGACCCTCCTGGCTATAACAGTGAATCTCAAGGCCTATCCGCGCAGCTACCTTCTTCAACTGCAACTAACCAAACTGCTACACCAAGCACCTACGGTTCAACAGAAGCGGTTACGGGTGGTCCAAAAGCTGCGCCGTCCGGAGTTGATAAAGCAAAGAAGTCTAGTGCGGTTAAGCCTGACGTAGTTCAGGCGCCTCCACCAGCAGTTGAAGATGTTGTCAGCACAGAGTACACAACCCAGCGTGGCGATACATTAGCCAAAATAGCACAAAACATGAAGCCGGAAGGTGTGAGTCTAGAGCAAATGTTGGTGGGTTTGTATCAAGCCAATCCTAAAGCATTCGATGGTAACAATATGAACCGACTTAAGGTCGGTCAAATCGTACGTGCGCCAAGCGCAGAAGAGCTTGAATCAACAAGCAAAAAAGCGGCTGCTAAAGAGGTGCGTGTTCATAGTGCTAACTGGAACGAATATAAAAATAAACTTGCTGGAATTGTTGCGGACAGCCAAGGCGCCGAAGACGCATCACCTACACAATCAAGCAGCGGTAAGGTGATGGCAGCAGAAGATAAGGCAACCCCACCAGCAAGCGGTCCAAGAGATGTAGTTAAATTATCAGGGGCAGATGCTACAAAAGGCGGTGCGGGCGATAAGGCATTACAAGATAAGTTGGTGGCCTTGCAAGAAGAGGCGATTGCCAAAGAAAACGCATTGAAAGAGTCTCAAAGTCGTGCTGCAGACTTGGAAAAGCAAATTGAAGACATGAAAAAGTTAATGGCATTAAAGAGTGATGCCTTAGCGAAAATGCAGAGTGATGCAGCAGCACAATCCAACCCAGATGTTACTGTTGCGCCAGCCGAAGGTAGCGCTCCAACAGAAACGCCACCAGTCGAAACAAATCCAACCGTTAATCAGCCTTCAGTTCCAGCAACAGAAGCAACTACTCCTTCGGCTGAAGCTAATCCAACTACACCTAAGCCAGTTGTTACGCCACCACCAGCGCCTGTGCAGATAGAGCAGCCTGGCTTTTTGGAAGGCATGGCACAAAATGTCGATTTAAATACGTTAGGATTTGCGGGTGGCGGACTTGCTTTGCTAGGTGCTGGTTGGCTGTTTTTAAGAAATAAGCGCAAGAAAAATCTGACCAGTTTTGAAGAGGGTATTATGACCTCTGGCGGTTTAAAAGCGAACACAGTATTTGGTAACACGGCTGGTGGCACTGTAGATACTGGAGATACTTCATTCCTGACCGATTTCTCTCAAAGTACATCAGGTGGCATGATCGATTCGCATGACGTAGACCCTATTGCGGAAGCAGAAGTGTATATGGCATATGGTCGCGATGCGCAAGCTGAAGAAATATTGAAAGATGCCATTGTTAAAGAGCCTAAACGTTATGAATTACATCTTAAACTCTTAGAAATTTATCAGGCCAGTGGCAACACCTCCGCGTTTGAAACAATATCTGGCGAACTATACACAACCTTAGGCGCAACCGATCCTGTATGGGCTAAGGTGGCACAACTGGGTATAAAAATGGATCCAGATAATCCTCTCTATAAAGTTGAAGATATGCCTCAAGAGGTGGATGTGCCGGCTGCAGATGGTTCAACAGAAGCCGCGAGCAAAGCAGAGGACGACTTTTTTGCAAGTTTCGGTAGTGCTGAAGATGAGTTGGCTGAATCAGAGTTGCAGAATACCGAAGGTAAATTAGATTTGGAGAGTAGTAGCACTACCATTTCAAATGTGGTTGAACCAAGCCCGTTTGATCTGGATCTCGGCGCATTGGATTTTGACATGGATACTCCAGCGCAAACAGAACAAACGAACTCAGCAGGCAAGGAAGATGTTGGAGATTCAAACTACTCGATGGGTGATTTGAACTTAGACATGAACTCACCAGAGCCATCTTTGCAAGCAGATGACGTGAATATAGCTACTGAGATGCCTGAAGAAGCTACGGCCGATTTGAGCGCGTTCAATCTTGATGTGAAAGCTGAAGATACACCAAAATCGTTAGATGTCCCGACAATTGATTTTCCTAATTTCACGGCAGATGACAATCAATTTACTGAACCTGAAGTGCATGCTGATGTTGACATTAGTGAGCCAGAAGAACCCCTCATGCCTGAGGTGATAGAAATAAAGGGTGATGAAATTTCGGATTTCAGTATTGACTTGGAAGATGCTCCAGTCTCCGAAGAGCCTAGTGATTTAGGCTTAAGCATGGCGCAAGCATCAAATTTTGATTTGAGTGATATTAATCTAGATTTGAATGATATCTCAACTGATTCAACAGCAAGCCAATCAGCTGTGGCGGCTGGCGAGCCAGAAGAAGTAGAGACTAAGCTGGATTTGGTGATGGCTTACCTCGATATGGAAGATAAAATCGGTGCTAAAGAGTTGCTTGAAGAAGTGATGAAAGAAGGTGGTGAAAACCAACGCAAACGTGCATCAGAATTGTTGGAAAAAATAAGCTGATTAACTAGGCAGTGAAATAAAAAAAACCGACATAATGTCGGTTTTTTTTATGGCTGTATGAATGCAATAGTCTAGGTATAATGCGCTATGCATGTTTTAGTTAAATTTTTTTGCTTAGCTTCACTAGCATTGGCGCTAAGTTTTATGCAACACAATCAATTGGTTATCTTAGTATGTGTATTGAGTTGTGTGGCGTTTATTTTTTCTGCGCGTGTTTTCACTTATTCCTTGCGTCGAGTGAAGTGGTTGTTAATTATTTTGATAATCATCTACACATTTTCAACTCCAGGAGAATATTTCCAGTATTGGAAAATGCCACTACGGCCAACATATGAGGGTCTGGTAGCTGGCTTATCGCAAATGCTAAATATTGTGGCGATATTAGCTGGCCTAGCACTTATTATGTCATCCACGCAACGTGCCAAGCTGATAGGTGGTCTCTATCAACTGCTATCGCCACTTAAGTCTTTGGGTGTAGATGCGGAAAAGTTTGCTGTACGTATATGGTTAACTTTACATTATGCTGAATCGCGTCAACCGTTGATGGGATCTAATATGTTCGATTTAGATGGTGCGCTTGATGCTCATCTAAGCCATGGTCAGTTGCCGCATACTTTTGTTACGATAGATGTCGATATATTCAAGCCGCAGGATTATATGCTGACTTTTTGCTTGCTTCTGGGAATGCTGTATTGGGTGGTTCTTTAAATGCTTATCGCGCTAGGGCTTGAGTACAATGGGGCTGATTTCTGTGGTTGGCAGAGTCAGCCTAATCAGCAAGGGGTTCAAGATGCACTTGAATTAGCGATTAAAATGATTGCTTTGCACCCAGTCCGTTTGCATGCCGCTGGTAGAACAGATACAGGTGTACATGCGCTAATGCAAGTGGCGCATTTTGAAACAGTTGCGTCTCGCCCCATCACAGCTTGGGTGCGTGGCGTAAATGCCTATCTGCCAGCTGGTATTAGGGTGCTGTGGGCACATGAGGTTGACGAGCATTTTCATGCAAGATTTTCTGCGACACAGCGTAGTTATCAGTACATACTAATTAATCAGCCACAGCCATCTGCAATTTCACATCAATCGGTAGGTTGGTATCATCAGCCGCTTTCACTTGAGAAGATGCAAGTTGCTATCACATATTTGCGTGGGGAGCATGATTTCAGTGCATTTCGTGCAAGCGAGTGTCAGGCAAAATCGCCTGTTAAACATTTGTCTGTGGCGGATGTACGCCAAGTCGATAATTACTTTGTGTTTGATTTTTCTGCAAACGCCTTCTTACAACATCAGGTGCGTAACATGGTAGGCGCGTTGATTTATGTTGGATCGGGTAAGCAAACGCCCGAGTCTATCCAAATTTTACTCAAGCAAGCCGATAGAACAAAGTCGCCGCCTACATTTTCACCCAATGGCTTGTATTTGAGTGGTGTGCGTTACAGTGACAAGTGGGGCTTGCCAAATACTTATAGGCAACTTAGTTTTATTTGAATGTTCAAATCCTGTGACTTATAGGATAGATTAAGTTAATCTTCATTATCAATATGTTATCGAGAATTTAATTGCGTACAAGAGTCAAAATATGTGGTATCACTCGTCCGGAAGATGCGTTGGCGGCGGTGAAGCATGGTGCTGATGCAATTGGTTTGGTGTTTTATGCGCCAAGCCCAAGAAACGTCAGCATTGAGCAGGCAGAACAGATTGTTGCTGCCTTACCTCCATATGTCAGTGCTGTGGGCCTATTTGTAAACGCGGCGCCTATGGAAATTGAATCTGTGTTGAAACGTGTGCGCTTGGATTGTCTGCAGTTTCACGGTGATGAAACGCCAACTGAATGTGCGCAAATTAATATGCCGTATTACAAGGCAGTGCGCGTTAAAACTGACACAAATTTGTTACAATACGAAGCTGATTATCATCAGGCTAAAGCATTGCTATTAGATGCTTATTCTGAGCAAGCTTTTGGGGGTACTGGTCAAGTATTTGACTGGCATTTAATTCCCAAGAACCTATCGCTACCTGTTGTTTTAGCTGGTGGGTTGACGGCAGAGAATGTTGCCAATGCAATCATGCAGGTCAAGCCCTACGCTGTGGATGTGAGTGGTGGGGTGGAAATGAGCAAAGGTATTAAAGATGAAGCAAAAATTGCTTCATTTATGCGTGAAGTAGATCAATTAAGAAGTTAGATTTGGAGCAAAATCATGCAAGTGTATGACATGCCAGATGAGCGTGGGCATTTTGGTCAATTTGGCGGTATTTTCGTCGCAGAAACATTGGTTGAAGCGTTGGAAGAACTGCGCGTCATGTATGAAAAGTATCGTCATGACCCAGAGTTTTTAGCAGAGTTTGCTTATGATTTAAAACATTTTGTGGGTCGTCCAAGTCCAATCTATCATGCCAAAAGGCTATCTGACAAAATTGGTGGGGCACAGATTTATCTTAAACGTGAAGACTTAAATCACACCGGTGCTCACAAGGTCAATAACACGATTGGTCAGGCGTTGCTGGCCAAACGCATGGGCAAACCACGTGTCATTGCTGAGACCGGGGCAGGGCAGCATGGCGTAGCAACCGCAACGATTGCTGCACGTTTGGGCCTTGAATGCGTGGTTTACATGGGCTCTGAGGATGTTAAACGCCAAGCCCCTAATGTATTTAGAATGAAGCTACTGGGTGCCACTGTGGTGCCGGTGGAAAGTGGTTCCAAAACGCTCAAAGATGCTTTGAATGAGGCGATGCGTGATTGGGTGACCAATATTTCCAATACGTTTTACATCATCGGTACCGTGGCTGGGCCACATCCATACCCAATGATGGTGCGTGATTTCCAAGCTGTGATTGGTGTTGAAGCCAAGCGCCAAATGCAAGAGATGGTGGGGCGTCAGCCCGATGCAGTAGTGGCATGTGTGGGCGGTGGCTCTAATGCCATGGGCATTTTTTACCCATACATCGATGTACCCAATGTACGCTTGATTGGTGTTGAGGCTGCCGGTCATGGACTTGAAACCGGTATGCATGCAGCACCTTTAACTGCGAATAGTCCAGTCGGTGTGTTACACGGAAATCGAACCTATTTAATGCAAGACGCAGACGGTAACATCATTGAAACCCATTCTGTTTCTGCTGGTTTAGATTACCCTGGCGTTGGCCCTGAACATGCATGGTTAAAAGACATTAAGCGGGCTGAGTATGTGGCGATTACTGATGATGAGGCGATGGCAGCTTTCCATAATCTGTGTCGAACTGAGGGTATTATTCCCGCATTGGAATCCAGCCATGCTTTAGCATATGCGGAAAAAATGGCTAAAACCATGTCGAAGGACCAAATTATTCTGGTCAATTTATCAGGACGTGGTGATAAAGACATTAACACCGTTGCAAAACTTTCTAACATTACTCTCTAAACCCCATGTCACGCATTCAATCTACTTTTGATTTACTGAAATCTCAACAAAAAAAAGCACTGGTTCCATATATCACAGCAGGTGATCCGCATCCAAAATGTACAGTGCCACTGATGCATGCCATGGTTAAACATGGTGCTGACATGATTGAGTTGGGTGTGCCGTTTTCTGATCCGATGGCAGATGGCCCGGTGATACAACGTGCCAGTGAGCGCGCTTTGGTGCATAAAGTAGGCCTGCGCAAAGTGCTTGAGATGGTCAGTGAGTTCAGAAAATCCGATCAAAAGACTCCAGTTGTGTTAATGGGTTATGCCAATCCAGTGGAGGCGATGGGCATTCAGCAATTCACACAACTCGCGCATCAGGCTGGCGTGGATGGCGTGCTGACCGTGGATTATCCACCAGAGGAATGCAGCAAGTTCACCACTGCACTCACTGCTGCTGGAATTGATAGTATTTTCCTTCTTTCTCCAACGACAGAGCCGGCGCGCACGGATTTGATTGTGCAACAGGCGACAGGATTTTTGTATTATGTCTCATTGAAGGGTGTGACAGGTGCAGCGAATCTTGATATCCAAGAGGTAAGTAAACGAGTTGCCGAGATTAAATCTAAAACTAACTTGCCGATAGGCGTAGGTTTTGGTGTGAAAGATGCAGCCACAGCTAAATCTGTGGCTACGATTGCGGACGCCATTGTCGTAGGTAGCCGAATGGTGTTGACGATTGAAGCCTCTACCGAAGAGAATTTAATTGATAATGTCAGTAAGTTAGTGCAAGAACTGCGCGAAGCTATAGACGCTTCTTAACTGAACAATATAAAGATAAAAATCTTGGAGCAGCCATGAGTTGGTTAGATAAAATACCGCAAAAAGTAAAACGAGCCGTTGGCTCTGTGCAAAAACGAAATGTACCTGAGGGCTTATGGAGCAAATGTGATTCGTGCCAGACAGTGCTTTATCGATCTGATTTGGAAACTAATGCTGAGGTCTGTCCCAAATGTGGGCATCACAACCGTATTGGCGCACGTGCTAGACTGAATGCACTGTTGGATCCGGAAAACCGCATTGAAGTGGGCGAGGATGTGAGTCCAGTAGATGCATTGAAATTTAAAGACAGTAAAACTTATGCAGAGCGCATGAAGCAAGCTCAAAAAGAAGTGGGCGAGAAGGATGCGCTGATTGTCATGAAGGGCGCGATACAAGGCTTGCCTGTCGTTGCTGCAGTGTTTGAATTCAAGTTCATGGGCGGCTCTATGGGTGCCGTCGTTGGTGAGCGTTTCGTGCGCGGTGTGCAAGCCGCGATTGATCAAAAATCTCCCTTTATTTGTGTGTCTGCTAGTGGCGGCGCACGCATGCAAGAGGGCTTGTTATCACTGATGCAGATGGCAAAAACCAGCGCTGCACTTACCAAGCTATCTGAAGCGGGTATGCCTTATGTTTCTATTTTGGCTGATCCAACGATGGGCGGTGTTTCTGCTAGCTTTGCGATGCTTGGCGACATTATCATTGCAGAACCGAATGCCTTGATTGGGTTTGCTGGTCCACGAGTAATTGAGCAAACAGTGCGTGAGACTCTGCCAGAAGGCTTTCAGCGTTCGGAGTTTTTGCTTGCGCACGGAGCAATTGATCTCATCATGGACCGTCGTGAGATGCGCCAGCGACTATCGAGCATGTTATCAAGCTTACTCAAAATACCTAAAGTTGCCTAACAAGACTATTCTGTGAGCAAAAACAACACCAAGCCAAAGTCTGTGGATGCATGGCTTGCGTACATTGAAGCGCTTCATCCAAAATCTATCGCGATGGGCTTGGAGCGTGTATCTGTTGTAGCTCAGCGCTTGGCTCTGTTTAATCAATATAAACGTCCCGTCATAGTGACCGTTGCTGGTACTAATGGCAAAGGTTCTTCATGTGCCATGCTTGAACAGGTGTACGCCAAAGCCGGATATCGCGTTGGTTGCTACACCTCCCCACATTTGCAGCGTTATCACGAGCGGGTGCGCATTTGCTGTGATGAAATTTCTAATCAGGCACTTTGCGATGCGTTTGATGCTGTTGAGTCTGCGAGAGAAGCCATAGAACTTACCTATTTTGAGATGGGGACGTTGGCTGCATTTTGGCATTTCTCGCAACAACCTCTTGATGTGTTGGTGTTGGAAGTTGGTTTGGGTGGGCGTTTGGATGCAGTCAATATATTGGATGCAGATTGCGCACTAGTTACGAATGTAGACATGGATCACATGGAGTATCTTGGTGATACACGCGAAAAGATAGGATTGGAAAAAGCGGGTGTTTATCGTGCTCACCAAATCGCAATCTGTGGCGACCGCTCCCCACCACAAAGCCTCGTAAATTATGCGATAAATCAAGGTGCGCAACTGAAGTGTATTCAGCAAGCATTTTTTGTTGAGGCGGGAGAGGGTTCGTGGCGTTACAGAGATGTAAACGGGGTGCTGGATATGCCTTCCTTGTCGCTAGCTGGCATGTTTCAGCGTGACAATGCTGCATCGGTTATATACGCTATCCGAGCCTTAAATCGAATATTGCCAGTAGCGGATGCTGTGATTGTAGACACACTACCAAAAGTACAGTTGCCAGGCCGTTTTCAATATTTAAATCATGCTCCAGATGTCATTGTAGATGTAGCACATAATCCGCAAGCAGCAGAATCCTTATTGGATAACCTTACCGCGTTACGAAAAAACATGCCAAAAGAAGGGCGTTTGGTTGCAGTTTTTTCCATGCTTGCCGATAAAGATATACAAGCTGTCGTTAAAATATTAATGCAGGAGTTTGATACGTGGCATGTTGCAGAAATCAACCATCCACGCGCAGCAAAGTTAAATGATCTGGAAAATATTTTCAGTAGTTGTACTGTCAACTCGCCAGTAAAGGCGCACCGTAACATTGAGTTGGCTTTGTCTAGTGCATATAAAAGTGTAGCGAAAAATGATAAAATTATAGTGTTTGGTTCGTTCTTTACCGTTGCTGCAGCTTTGGATTATTGGGCTGCCACGCGCTTTCAACCATGATTAGTTTAACAAGACATTAAGATAAGGCTTTACATGCAAAAAGACTCGGCAGCTGATATTGAGCTTAATCTTAAGAAAAAAGCGCGTCGCCGCTTGGTGGGGGCGATTGCACTTGTTATATTAATGATCATCGTGTTACCCATATTGCTGGAAGACAGATCTGCAGTGGTTTCTCACGAGGACGTGAAAATATCCATACAAAATGAAAGTGCTCCTTCAGGCGATACTACGCCAACACCAACCTTAAATGACTTTGACTCCAGTGTTGTTTCTGCAGACCAAAGTAATATAGCCCCAGCAACTACACAGATTGAAAAAAAAGAAGCTAGTGAACCAGTAGAGATTGAAGAAGACCCTGAAGCTGCGCCCGTAGTACAACAATCACAAGCTGATAAACCCAAGTCTGCTAACTTTCCCAAGGTAGCACTACCTAAAGAACAATATTTTGTGCAGGTCGGTGTGTTTTCAGACTTGAATAATGTCAAGCAGCTACAATCTAAACTAAGCAGTCTAGGTTATAAATCAAGTACAGAAAAAATAAAAACGCCTATGGGCGAAAAAATACGATTGCGTTCTCAAGTGTTCACAAGCCGAAATGAGGCAGCGATTGCATTACAAAATATTAAAGCATCAGGATTAACCGGCATGGTTGTTAGCCAATGACAACAGTGAGTGTGGCAAATGACAGTGTTTGATTATGCTGTATTAGTCATTATTGGTATCTCAATACTCATTAGTCTGATGCGTGGAGCTGTCAGAGAGATTTTGTCGTTGTTAGGTTGGGTGTTAGCGTTTTACGTGGCACGCACATATGCCATTCAGGTGGTACCGTTATTACCTTATGACATTCCATCAGAAAAGCTGAAAATGTTGGCTGCGTTCATTATTGTTTTTTTAGCTGTGCTGCTCATCACCAGCTTAATAGCAATTGCGTTGTCTGGATTACTTAAAGAGATTGGTCTTGGATGGTTAAACCGCCTCTTAGGAGGTGTGTTTGGTTTTTTAAGAGGTTTATTGATTGTAACTGTGCTGATGATTTTGGCGGGGATGACGCAGTTGCCCAAAGACGAACATTGGACAAATGCAATGTTTAGCGCACCTCTAGAGGCTTTAGCAAAAATAGTCCTGGTTTGGTTGCCTAAAAGTATCACGCAGCACGTAAGTTTTGAGTAAATGCAATTTTTGAATATTTGTATCACATAGTGAAGGTTAATCCATGTGCGGAATCATTGGTATTGTAGGTAAGAACCCGGTCAATCAGTTGTTATACGATGGGCTACTTGTACTGCAACATAGGGGGCAGGATGCTGCGGGTATCGTCACTTGTGATGGTAATACCTTTAACATGCATAAAAACAATGGCCTAGTGAAAGACGTATTTCAGACCCGTCATATGCGTGGTTTGGTCGGCAATGCAGGTATTGCCCATGTACGTTACCCAACTGCAGGCTCATCTAGTGCGGCAGAGGCGCAGCCTTTTTATGTCAACTCTCCGTTTGGTATTGTCTTAGGCCATAACGGTAACCTTACAAATTCTGAGCAATTAAAGTCTGAAATGTTCAGACAAGATTTACGCCATATCAATACTAGCTCCGATTCAGAAGTGCTGTTGAACGTACTTGCCCATGAGATTGAAAAAACATCCCGCAACGCATTGTTGAATACTGATATGGCATTTGATGCTGTGGCAGGCGTTCACAGACGCTGTAAAGGTGCATATGCTGTGGTGGCGATGATTGCTAATTTTGGTTTGTTGGCATTTCGTGATCCGCATGGTATTCGTCCGTTGGTCATTGGCAAGCAAGATACTGACAAAGGCGTTGAGTATATTGTTGCCTCGGAAAGTGTTGCGCTAGACGTACTTGGCTTTAAGTTGTTGCGCGATGTTGAGCCGGGTGAAGCCATCTTTATTGATATGGATGGCAATTTGTTCAGCCGTCAATGTGCAGAAGCGCCTAAGCTCACTTCCTGTATTTTTGAGTATGTGTATTTAGCTCGTCCTGATTCTGTGATTGATGGCGTGTCTGTGTATCAAACGCGTTTGGATATGGGTGTGAGCCTAGCTGAGAAAATCAAACGTGAATGGCCTGATAAAAAAATTGATGTGGTCATTCCAATTCCTGATACTAGTCGTCCAAGTGCATTGCAATTGGGTATTGCGCTTAACTTGGATTACAGGGAAGGTTTTATCAAAAACCGTTATATTGGCCGTACGTTTATTATGCCAGGACAAGCGCTGCGTAAAAAATCAGTACGTCAAAAACTCAATCCTATCGGTATTGAATTTAAAGGTAAAAATGTATTGTTAGTGGATGATTCGATTGTACGTGGTACGACATCACAACAAATCGTACAAATGGCACGTGATGCAGGTGCCAATAAAGTGTATTTTGCATCAGCTGCGCCGCCAGTGCGCTTCCCTAATGTGTATGGCATTGATATGCCTAGCAGAGAAGAGCTGTTGGCCACTGGCAGAACTGATGAGGAAATCTGTAAGGAAATTGGCGCTGATGCACTAATTTATCAGGATTTAGATGCGCTGAAAGAAAGCATCATGAAGTCAAATCCGCATCTGACAGCATTCGATAGCAGCTGTTTTGATGGTAAGTACGTGACTGGGGATGTAGATGCAGCATACTTGAATAGAATTGAAGCAGCGCGTAGCGACATCAATAAAAAACAGAAACCACCTAACTCAAGCACGCAATTAGATTTGAATTTGCTATCGACTGATGCTGTGCATGTGGATTAGCATCTACAATAAGTAATGATTATTTATCAATTCAAAAGTATTTACCACGGACTACCTAGGTATGATTGATTTTCAATTGGCTTATTATTTATTATGTTTATAAACTCTTGACAGCTTGTTTGATTAGGCGTTAAATGGAACTGCGCTGATTTGAGTGGCCAACCTTAAACAAAGCCTTACTCAGCTTGCGAGCGCATAATAAATACAGCTAAAGCGAGAAAACAAAAACCCGTTTTAGCTTTGGCTTTAGCGGGTTTTTTATTGCCTAGAATGTGAACAATCATGAACAATCAAGACTATCAAATTGAAACACTTAGTGTGCGTGCCGGCACAGAAACAACGGCTTACGGTGAGAACTCAGAAGCGGTATTTTTAAATTCCAGCTTTCGCTTTAAAAATGCAGCGCAAGCAGCAGCTAGATTTGGCGGAACCGAGCCTGGTAATATCTACTCAAGATTTACTAATCCAACCGTTAGCATGTTTCAGGATAAGCTGGCGGCATTAGAAGGTGCAGAGCAATGCGTGGCTACTTCTAGTGGCATGTCGGCCATCCTAGCCTGTGTGATGGGCTTATGCAGCGCAGGAGATCATGTGATCGCTTCTCGCAGTATTTTTGGTACCAGCGTACAATTGTTTGGCAATATCCTAAAGCGTTGGGGCCTGGATGTGACCTTTGTTTCACTCACGGATGTGGAGGCATGGCGCGCAGCCGCACTTCCCAATACCAAGCTTTTCTTTGTGGAGACTCCATCTAACCCATTGACGGATATTGGTGATATTACAGCGCTTGCAGAAGTTGCACACGCGGTGGGTGCAAAGTTGGTGGTGGATAATTGCTTTTGTACGCCCATCATTCAACGCCCTTTAGAGCTAGGTGCCGATATCATTATCCACTCGGCCACCAAATATATTGATGGTCAGGGGCGTTGTTTAGGTGGGGCAGTATTAGGCCCTAAGGTTTTGATGGAGCCAGTATATGGTTTCTTAAGAACGGCAGGTGTGACCATGAGTGCATTCAATGCTTGGGTATTTCTAAAAGGATTGGAGACCCTGCATGTACGTATGGAGGCACATGCACGCAATGCGTTGGCATTAGCAACATGGTTAGAAGCACAGCCACTGGTGGCTCGTGTCTATTATCCTGGCTTGGCTTCGCATCCACAGCATGCATTGGCCATGCGCCAGCAAAGTAACGGTGGGGGGATTGTCAGTTTTGAAGTTAAAACCAAGGCGGGTCAATCTGAACAAGAAGCCGCTTGGGCGTTGATTGATGCAACTGAGCTAATATCTATTACAGCCAACTTAGGTGATGCTAAATCTACAATCACGCATCCAGCCACAACTACACATAGCCGCGTGACTGCGGAAGCGAGGGCAGCTGCTGGCATAAAAGATAGTTTAGTGCGCATTGCTGTGGGGTTGGAGCATGTCGATGATTTGAAAAAAGACTTGGCTTTGCTTAGTCAGGCATAGCGTCGATAACGTGAGAGAAAACGGGGCTGCGGCCTCGTTTTTTTATGGTGGATAGCTCGACTACAAAGTCAGTTTTTAAGCCTGTATTAATACCATTTAACAAGCCAGAAACATGAAAAGCCCGAGACGATTGGCGCGTTATCATGCTAAAATCAGAGGATAAATTTTAATTAAAAAAGTTAGTTCATTATGACCCAACCGACAGATCAATTTGCAAAAGAAACCCTGCCTATCAGTCTCGAAGATGAGATGCGTCGCTCCTATTTAGATTATGCAATGAGCGTGATTGTTGGTCGTGCGCTACCTGATGTGCGCGACGGTTTGAAGCCTGTACACAGACGTGTGTTATATGCAATGCACGAGTTGTCCAATGACTACAATAAACCTTATAAAAAATCTGCCCGTATCGTGGGCGATGTGATTGGTAAATATCACCCGCACGGTGATACTGCAGTGTATGACACGATTGTACGTATGGCGCAGGATTTCTCCTTACGTTACATGTTGGTGGATGGTCAAGGTAACTTTGGTTCTGTGGATGGTGACAATGCAGCGGCGATGCGTTATACCGAAATCCGTATGGCAAAAATTGCCCACGAATTGCTCGCAGATATTGACAAAGAAACCGTTGATTTTGGGCCTAACTATGACGGCAGTGAGCATGAGCCGCTCATTATGCCGGCACGTATCCCTAACTTACTGATTAACGGTAGTTCAGGTATTGCCGTGGGTATGGCGACCAATATTCCGCCACACAACCTCAATGAAGTGTTGTCTGCATGTTTTGCTCTGTTGAAAAATCCTGAGACCACGGTGGAAGAGTTGATTGAATTGATTCCAGCACCGGACTTTCCAACCGCCGGTATTATTTACGGTACTACTGGTGTGAAAGAAGGTTACCGCACTGGCCGCGGCCGTGTGGTGATGCGTGGACGTACGCACTTTGAAGACATGGACAAAGGCGGGCGTCAGTCCATCATCATTGATGAGTTGCCATATCAGGTCAACAAAAAGACGTTGATTGAAAAAATCGCCGAGCTGGTCAACGAGAAAAAAATCGAAGGCATTTCTGATTTGCGTGATGAGTCGGATAAATCTGGCATGCGTGTGGTGATTGAACTCAAGCGCGGCGAAGTGCCAGAAGTAATTCTGAATAACCTCTACAAGCAAACGCAATTGCAAGATACCTTTGGGATGAACATGGTGGCGCTATTAGATGGCCAACCGCGTTTGCTTAACCTGAAACAAATGTTAGAGGCATTCCTGCGTCACCGTCGTGAAGTAGTGACGCGTCGTACCGTATTTGAATTGCGCAAAGCACGTGAGCGCGGACATGTTTTAGAAGGCTTGGCAGTGGCTTTGGCTAACGTGGATGAAATGATTGCGCTGATTAAAGCAGCGCCCACACCACCGGAAGCGAAAAAAGATTTGATGGCACGTACTTGGCAATCTCCAGTGGTGGAAGAAATGCTGAAGCGTGCAGCGATGGAAGCATCACGCCCTGAAGGCTTATCAGTCGACTTCGGTCTCACGCCCAATGGCTACCGTTTGTCAGAAGTGCAAGCGCAAGAAATCTTGCAGATGCGCTTACAGCGTTTGACTGGCTTAGAGCAAGACAAGATTGTCAGTGAGTACAAAGAAGTGATGGATGTGATTGCTGATTTGCTGGACATTTTGGCCAATGCACACCGTGTGACAGCCATTATTACCGATGAGCTAATGGAAATTCAAAAACAGTTTGGCGATAAACGCCGCAGTGAAATTGTGGCAAATGCTCAAGACTTATCTTTAGAGGACTTAATTACGCCGCAAGATGTGGTGGTCACCCTCTCACACACTGGCTATATTAAATCGCAGCCGCTAGAAGAATACCGTGCACAAAAACGTGGTGGCCGTGGCAAACAAGCTGCCGCAACCAAAGAAGATGACTTCATCGACAAGATGTTTGTGGCCAATACGCATGATTACATTCTATGTTTTAGTAGTCGTGGGCAAGTGTATTGGCTAAAAGTCTATGAAGTGCCACAGGGTAGCCGCATCAGCCGAGGTAAGCCAATCGTCAACCTGTTCCCGTTGGAAGAGGGTGAGAAAATCAATGCGATTCTTTCTGTGAAAGAGTTTGATGAAAATCACTTTATTTTCATGGCAACAGCACAAGGTACTGTGAAGAAAACTGCATTGACCGAGTTTGCCAACCCACGTAAATCTGGGATTATCGCGATTAAGTTAGATGATGGCGATTACTTGGTGGGCGCAGAAATTACCAATGGTAAGAACGATATAGTGCTTGTTTCTAATGGCGGTAAAGCGGTATGGTTTACCGAAGATGATGTGCGCCCAATGGGTCGTGCAACACGTGGTGTGCGTGGCATGAAGCTGGGTGCCAAACAACAAGTGCTATCCTTGTTAATTGCGGAGAATGATCAGCAATCAGTATTGGTGGCTACTGAAAATGGTTATGGTAAACGTACTGTGTTGTCTGAGTTCCGTCATTCTGGTCGTGGTACGCAGGGCGTGAAAGCAATTGCTATCAGCGAGCGTAATGGCACGGCGATTGCAGCCAAACTAGTGAGTGAAGATGATGAAATCATGCTCATCACCACCGGTGGTGTGTTGATTCGTACCCGCGTCAAAGAAATCCGCGATATGGGTCGTGCTGCACAAGGTGTGACTTTGATTAATCTGGGGGAAGGCGAGAAGCTTTCAGGCCTAGAAAAAATTGTAGAAACCGACGACGAAGAATAATGAAACAGATTTTTAATTTCTCGGCAGGGCCTGCTGTGCTGCCTAAAGCAGTGTTGCAACGCGCACAAGCAGAAATGCTGGATTGGCATGGCTCTGGCATGAGTGTGATGGAAATGTCGCACCGTGGCAAAGAATTCACCAGTATTTTGGAAAAGACCGAAGCAGATTTTCGTACGCTGTTGAATATTCCTAGACAGTACAAAGTATTGTTTCTGCAGGGTGGTGCCATCGCTGAAAATGCCATCATTCCGCTAAATTTGCTCAATGGAAAAAGTGCTGATTACGTGGTGACGGGGGCTTGGAGCAAACGTAGTGTAGAAGATGCGCGTGCTTATGGCGATATTCGCATTGCGGCAAGCAGTGAGTCTACTGGCTTTACCGAGGTGCCTGCTTTTGAATCATGGCAGTTAAATAAAGATGCAGCTTATGTGCATATCTGTACTAACGAAACTATTAACGGCGTAGAGTTTGCCGGCAATCAGGACTTAGTTTTGCCGGATACGCATGGCGTACCTATTGTGGCCGATATGTCGTCACATATATTGTCTCGCAAGATTGATGTAACCCGTTACGGTGTGATTTACGGTGGCGCGCAGAAAAATATTGGCCCCGCAGGTTTATGTATTGTCGTGGTACATGAAGATCTACTCAATCAGGCCTCTGCATTGACGCCTGCGGTGTTTAGTTGGAAAACACAGGCAGAAAATCAAAGCATGATCAATACTCCACCTACCTACAGTATTTATATTGCAGGTTTAGTATTTGAGTGGTTGCTGGCACAAGGCGGGGTAGCAGCAATTGAGCAGCAAAATATTGCAAAAGCTAACTTGCTATACAACTACTTGGATAGCAGTGATTTTTACTATAACAATATCCAAGTAGCTAATCGCTCCAGAATGAATATACCGTTTAGATTGCGTAATGAGCAATTGAACGATGCATTTTTAAAAGGTGCAGAGGCGCAAGGGTTACTACAACTAAAAGGGCACCGTATGGTGGGTGGCATGCGTGCAAGCATTTACAATGCGATGCCCATTGAAGGGGTGAAGGCGCTGATTGCATATATGACTGATTTTGCTCAACAACATGGTTAAGTGAATATGTCCGACTTGCTCAAACAGTTTCGCGATCAAATTGATGCGATTGATGACCAAATTCTTCAATTGGTGAATGCACGTGCGCGGTTGGCGCGTGAAATTGGCCATGTCAAACAATCTGGTAATCAAAAAGATGATGGCGTTATTTATCGCCCTGAGCGTGAGGCGCAAATCTTACGTCGTCTGCAAAGCCAAAATGCTGGTCCGTTAGCACACGAAGCGGTGAGTAATATTTTCCGTGCTGTGATGTCCAATTGCCGTGCGTTAGAAAAAGAATTGGCCATCGCGTTCTTAGGGCCATTAGGTACCTATAGCGAAGAGGCGGCACTCAAACAGTTTGGCGAAGGTCGTACTGCTGTGGTATGCGGCACGATTGATGAAGTGTTTCGCACAGTGCAAGCGGGTCAAGCAGATTATGGCGTGGTGCCCGTAGAAAACTCTACAGAAGGCGCAGTGGGTCTGACGCTAGACTTGTTGATGGCTACACCGCTTAAAATCTGTGGTGAAGTGACGTTGCCTGTGCATCATTGCTTACTGTCTGGCCAATCGGATTTGTCTAATATTACCCATGTCTTTTCTCATGGCCAATCACTATCGCAGTGTCATGAGTGGCTCAACAAAAACTTGCCATTAGCACAACGGGAGCCTGTAACCAGTAATGCGCGGGCGGCGCAGATGATTCATGAGCTTGTAGCACAGGACGGTACATTTGCTGCTGCGATTGCGAGTAAGCGTGCAGCAGAGTTATTCAAGCTTAATGTGCTGGCCGAGAATATTGAAGACGACACTAAAAATACCACACGCTTTTTGGTACTAGGTGTGCATGATGTTGCGCCTTCTGGCAAAGATAAAACTTCTCTAGTAATGAGCGCTCAAAATAAACCTGGAGCAGTTTTGCAGTTGCTAGAGCCTTTGTCTCGACATGGCGTAAGTATGACTAAGTTTGAGTCACGTCCATCTAAGCAAACCTTATGGGATTATGTGTTTTTTGTGGATATCGAAGGGCATCAGCAAGAGGATGCGGTTAAGGCTGCGCTAGATGAAGTGGCCAAACAGGCTTCATTCTTGAAAGTGCTTGGCTCGTATCCAATCGCTACGGTTTGATGGTCGATTAAATTTGTATTTCAGTAAAGATTAAGACATGAATGTATCTAATTTAGCGCCCGATTACGTGCGGGCGATTGCACCGTATCAAGGTGGCAAGCCGATTAGTGAGCTTGCACGCGAAATGGGTTTGAATGAGGCAGATATTGTTAAATTAGCTTCAAACGAAAACCCGCTAGGTATGAGCCCCAAAGCCCAAATGGCAGTTGAAGAAGCGATTTACGATATTGCCAGATACCCAGATGGTAACAGCTTTGCCTTGCGTGATGCGGTCAGTCAAAAGTTTGGCGTTGCAGGTAACCAAATTGTGTTTGGCAATGGCTCTAATGATATTTTGGAGTTAAGTGCACGCGCATTTTTGCGTGCGGGTGACGAAGCTATTTTCTCTCAGCATGCATTTGCGGTATACCCTTTAGTTACGCAAGCGGTTGGCGCAACTGGTGTGATTGTTCCCGCAAAAAATTACGGTCATGATTTGGATGGCTTTTTAAAAGCGATTACCCCCAAAACACGTTTGATATTTGTGGCCAACCCCAATAATCCCACTGGTACGCTGATTGCAAAAGATGTCTTATACGCATTCTTAAAACAAGTGCCAGCGCACGTGTTGGTCGTGTTAGATGAAGCCTACGATGAATATTTATCCACAGAGCATAAATCAGAGGCGATTGGATGGCTTCAAGAGTTTGATCAATTGATTATTTCACGCACTTTTTCAAAAGCTTATGGGTTGGCAGGATTGAGAGTAGGTTTCGGATTAATGCATGCAGATGTGGCCGATATTTTGAATCGCGTGCGTCAACCATTTAATGTGAATTCGATAGCACAAGCGGCAGCGATTGCATCGCTGGCGGATGATGATTTCGTTCAGCGTAGTTACGCCGCTAACCAAGCTGGGATGGCGCAATTAACACAAGGATTAACTAAGCTTGGCTTGGACTATATTCCATCTTTTGCCAATTTTATTAGCGCAAAAATGCCTAACGCAGCTCAAGTCAATCAGCAACTATTGAAAAAAGGCGTGATTGTAAGACCGGTAGCAAACTATGAAATGCCAGACTATTTACGAGTAAGCATTGGTTTGTTCAGTGAAAATGCACGTTTCTTGCAAGCCTTAGACGAAATATTGAACTCAAAATGACAGAACAAGAAAGAATTAGATACGAGAAGATGGCCACGGATGATGTTCGCATTCGCGAAATCAAGCCGTTGATCACGCCTGTGGTGCTACTTGAGCAAATGAAAGAGAGTGCTAGTACAACGCAGAATATCCTTGAAACGCGTGCGGCCATTCATCGTATTTTGCATCAGGCGGATGATCGGCTATTGATTGTGGTGGGGCCTTGCTCTATTCATGATACAGAGGCGGGAATGGAATATGCGCGCCGCTTATTGGATGTACGTAAACAGTTAAGCGCAGATTTGTTGATAGTGATGCGCGTGTATTTTGAAAAGCCTCGTACCACCGTAGGTTGGAAAGGCTTAATTAACGATCCGCACCTCGATGGCACATACGATATTAATGAAGGCTTATCACGAGCACGTAAGTTCTTGCTAGATGTGAATGAGATAGGCATGCCAGCTGGTGCAGAGTTTTTAGATACGATTACACCGCAATACACTGCTGACTTGGTGAGTTGGGGTGCCATTGGTGCACGGACAACAGAGTCACAGGTGCATCGTGAGCTGGCATCAGGATTGTCTTGCCCAGTAGGGTTTAAAAATGGCACGGATGGTAGCGTGCGTGTGGCGATTGATGCGATTAAAACCGCGGCGAGTCCACACCACTTTTTATCGGTCACCAAAGAAGGGCAATCAGCCATTATTGCGACGACAGGTAATGAGGATTGTCACGTGATTTTACGTGGTGGTAAGAGTCCCAATTACGATGCAAAAAGTGTAGAAGCTGCATGTGACAACTTGGCTGATGCAGGCTTGGCCCCATTGTTGATGATTGATTGCAGTCATGCCAACAGCCAAAAACAGTATGAATTGCAGAAAGAAGTGGCTAAAGATGTCGCCACACAAGTCGCTAATGGCGATGCAAGGATTATTGGCTTGATGGTGGAATCGCATTTAAATGCGGGGCGGCAGGAGCATACGCCTGGATGTACCTTGGCCTATGGACAATCTATTACGGATGCATGCCTGGGATGGGAAGACAGTGTGCAAGTGCTAGAAGGACTTGCTGAAGCGGTACGCCAACGACGTCAAAAACGACTTAATGAAGAGCTTTAGTCATTCGTTTTGTAAGCATCATGAAAATCACTAGCTGTTAATCATTGAAGCTTGCAGGGTCGTAATGGAACGACTCCGTATAGTGTCAATCTTACAAGTACATCAATAAGATGTTAACTATTTAAATTTGGAGATGATTATGTGGACAACCCCAGCAGCTACAGAAATGCGTTTTGGTTTTGAAGTAACTATGTACGTGATGAACAAGTAATTGTTCAGTACCAAAGGCTGCCCTAACTAGGCAGCCTTTTTCACATCTTTAAAAGATTCAACCATCATCAACAAAGAACTTAACTCATGCACATACACGTATTAGGCGCTGCAGCAGGTGGCGGATTCCCACAATGGAACTGTAATTGTTTCAATTGCGATGGTTTGCGCAAAGGCACCATCAAAGCGACAAAGCGCACGCAGTCTTCGATCTGCGTCAGTGGCGATGGTGTCAATTGGGTGTTATTTAACGCATCACCCGATGTGCTGCAACAAATACAAGACTTTGCCCCATTGCAGCCAGGCAGAGCAATTCGTGACTCAGGAATTCAAGCGATTATTTTGATTGATGCGCAGATTGACCATACCACAGGTTTGTTTATGTTGCGTGAGGGCAAAGTGAAGCGTGAAATCTACTGTACCGACATGGTGTATGAAGATTTAACCAGTGGTAATCAAATTTTGAATATATTAGGCCATTACTGCGGTATCAATCGCCATGATGTGCCTATTGATGGCAACACTAGATTTGAAATCCCTAACGTACCCAATTTACGATTTACTGCAGTGGCACTCAAAAGTGCTGCTCCACCTTATTCACCGCATCGTAATGACCCGCATCCAGGTGACACGATTGGTGTATTGATTGAAGAGATTAGTACTGGCAAGAAATGTTGGTATTCACCAGGCTTAGCTGAGATCGAACCGCACTTACCACCATTGATGAGCCAAGCCGATTGCATTATGGTGGATGGCACCTTCTGGACTGATACCGAAATGATTGATATGGGTTTGATGACCAAAACTGCGCGTAGCATTGGACATAATCCGCAGTCGGGTGAGGGTGGTATGATTGAAAAGCTAAATGAATTTGGAGATGTGCGTAAAGTATTGATTCATATCAACAATACCAATCCTATTTTAAGAGAAGATTCTGCCGAGCGCGCTATCCTGGACACACACAAGATAGAGGTAGCATATGACGGTATGGATATTATTCTCTAGGAGACAAACATGAATGCATTAACAAAAGATCAACTTCCTTGGACCCGCGAAGAGTTTGAGGAAAAATTGCGCGAAAAGGGTAAGGGTTACCATATCTATCATCCATTTCATGTGATGATGTATGAAGGCAAGCTTACCAAGGAGCAGTTACAATGCTGGGTAGCGAATCGTTTCTATTATCAAATTGCTATTCCCATGAAGGATGGGGCGATTCTCTCCAATTGTCCTGATAAAGAAGTGCGTAAGCAATGGATTGTCCGTATCACAGACCACGACGGTGTGGATGGACAAGTGGGTGGTATTGAAGCGTGGATTCAATTGGGTGAGGCAGTGGGTTTAACACGCGAACAAGTGACTAGTTTGGAAATGGTAAGCCCAGGCGTGCGATTTGCGGTTGACGCTTATGTGAACTTTGCTAAGCAAAGGCCGTGGCAAGAGTCCGTATGTTCAAGCCTAACCGAGTTATTTGCACCACATATTCACCAGCAGCGGATTAGCTCTTGGCCTACTATGTACCCATGGGTGAAAGAAGAAGGTTTATCTTATTTTAAAAAGCGTTTAACCGAAGCGCGTCGAGACGTAGAACAAGGGTTAGGTGTGACCTTGGACTATTTCAGCACATCGCGCGAAATGCAGATGAAAGCATTGGATATCCTGCAATTTAAGCTGAATGTACTTTGGGTAATTGCCGATTCCATTATGTTGGCATCTACACTGGATATTAAGGTTGAAGGAAAAGATTATTTTCATCAGCCGGTCATCAATTTCAAATAAGAGCACAGCATGACAGATAACAACATTCAATCCACAGATATTTATGCACTTGCATTACACCATCGTTTCCAATGGGAAGAGGCACAAAATAGTTATGTGATACTTTTCCCAGAAGGCATGGTTAAACTACATGGTGGTGCAGGAGAAGTCATCAAACGACTAGATGGTAAAGCCTCTGTGGCGGATGTGGTAGCAGATCTAAAAGCAGCGTTTCCAGATGCGCAAGACATTGAAAAAGATATTTTGGGAATGTTTGATTTGGCTGTGGGTAAAGCCTGGTTAAGAAAAGTAAATTAAGCAGGTTTAAGGAGTAACAACATGACACAAGCTTCATTAGGTGATTCAGTCGTACAAAAAGAAGTCCATGCACAAGCACAAAACAATGGTGTGGCCGCCAATATTACGCATACACAACCATTGTGGCTGTTAGCGGAAGTGACGTATCGCTGCCCACTCCATTGTGCTTTTTGTTACAACCCAACCGATTACGATAAACATACCCAAAATGAGTTAAGCACGGAGCAATGGATTCAAGCCTTGCGTGATGCGCGCAAGATGGGTGCCATTCAATTAGGTATCTCGGGTGGTGAACCGCTATTGCGTGACGATATTGAACACATCGTGATTGAGGCGAAGAAACTTGGTTATTACAGCAACTTGATTACTTCTGGTGTGGGCCTGACTGAAAAACGCATTCAAGCGTTTAAAGAAGGTGGCTTGGATCATATTCAATTGTCGATGCATGACATTACTGAAGAAATTAATAACTTCATTACCAACACCCGGACCTTTGAGCTGAAGAAAAAAGTGGCCGCCATGATTAAAAACCATGGTTACCCAATGGTGCTGAATGTGGTGATTCATCGTTATAACATTGGCCATATCAAAGAAATTTTGGAGATGGCGGAAGCGCTAGGCGCGGATTATGTGGAGTTGGCCAATACCCAGTATTACGGTTGGTCATTGGTGAATCGTAGCCAACTCATGCCGCTGAAAGAGCAAATTGATGAAGCGGAGCGCATCACTAACGAGTTCCGCCAAAAAGTCGGCAATAAAATGAAAGTATTTTTTGTGGTGCCAGATTACTTTGGCAATCGCCCCAAAAAATGTATGAATGGCTGGGGTGAGGTGTTTATGATCGTTACCGCCAATGGCGACGTGTTGCCTTGCCATTCAGCGCGTGTATTGCCAGGTATTGAATTCCCAAATGTACGTGAAAAGGGCTTGGAATGGGCATGGAAAGACTCTCCAGCATTCAACAAATACCGTGGTGATGATTGGATGAAAGAGCCATGTAGAAGTTGCCCTGAGAAAGCCAATGATTTGGGCGGCTGTCGTTGCCAAGCGTTCTTGTTGAGTGGTGATGCAGAGAGCGCAGACCCAGTATGCTCACTCTCGCCTAACCATCATTTAATCGAGCAAGCCATCGAAGAATCGAAAAATCCACAAATTCAAGCGCAACCCATTATTTTTAGAACGGATAAAAACTCTAAAAAATATGCTAGCGGTGAGTCTAGAGAACGCGTTGAGGATTTTCACGCTTTACCATAACGCTATAGTTTCAAGGCTATAATACAAGGCGCTGTCGTGGCGCCTTTTTTATTCTAACCAGTTTGTTAAATCAGATTACATTTTGAAAACACACTCAATATTTTTGGTTTACGTATTAGCCGCGCTGGCTGCGCTGGCTCCGTTTGCTATTGATACCTACCTACCAGCCTTCCATGTCATGGGCGCCGCGCTGGCTACCTCTGATTTACATATCCAGCAAAGCCTCACTTTTTATTTGTTGCCCTACGCAGCGATGACGCTATGGCATGGTGCAATATCGGATGCGATTGGACGTATCACCACAATTAAGTGGGGGTTGGGTATCTTCGTACTCGCGAGTATTGGCTGCGCGTTTGCGCCTAACGTGGAAACGCTTTGGTTTTTTAGAGCGTTGCAAGGTGCCAGTGGTGGGGCAGGGAATACGGTGGCGCGCGCTATGGTGCGCGATTTGTTTGAGGGGGCGCAAGCACAGCGCGTGATGGCGACTGTCCAAATGTTATTTGGCATTGCACCTGCTATAGCGCCTATTATTGGTGGTTTCTTGTTAGACATTCATTGGCAGGCGATTTTTATTTTCTTGGCAATATATGCCGCATTTACCTTATGGGCTGCGGTCAAGTTTTTGCCAGAAACCATGCCAAGTGAGAAACGCATCCAGCTCTCCGCACGCAGCGTGCTAAAAAGCTATAAAGTAATATACAAAGACATGGAGTTTGCAAAGTTGGTGACAGCCTTGGGCGCCAATTTCTCTGGCTTTTTTATTTATGTACTAGCTAGCCCTGTTTTCTTAGGCAAACATCTGGGCTTATCTCCTCAACAATATGGCTACCTGTTTGTGCCTACTGTAACAGGCATGGTGATAGGGTCATATTTAGCTAAGCGCGCTGCCGGACGCTATCCGTCGCATCTGGTAGTGAGGTGTGCGTATCTGTGGATGGGCACCATTGCAATGCTTAACTTAGCTGTATGTTACTTATTGCCAGTCGACAACATTACAAATATTTTGCCAGTGGCTTTATTTAATATCGGCATGGCTATGTGTATGCCAGTATTATCGCTCGCGGCATTGGACCGTCATCCAAGAATCCGCGGTACTGCAGCGTCTGCACAGGCGTTTATGCAGATGCTACTTTCTACGGTGTCTGCAGGTGTAGTCGTGCCGTTTGTGTGGTATTCCCCATTAGGGCTGGCATGGGCAATGTTGGTGTACCTAGTATTGGGCTGGTGGTTTGTGCGCACTACCCAATTATGGATGCCTGCTACTAAGCATTAACGCCAAACACACGCATTATCTTTCCCAATACCAAGGTAATGCCACGCCAAATTTTTGGCAACATCCATAGCATAACCAGCACGAGTATTATTAATAGGCTCATAAAGACCATCGGGTGGGCCAGTGCAAGCCATCCACCGCTGAGCCATAAACCATCTTCCCCGAATGAAGTGACCACATTACTGACCGGCTCCGGAGATGTGTTGATTAGTGCACGGCTACCAGCTTTTGTCGCGTGCGTTACACCAGCAAGTGAGCCACCCAATAAACCTGCAAGTGTTATTGTCATAGGGTCTGCTGATTGCATGGCTCCCACTGCCAATAGGGCGCCAGCGGGAATTCGCACAAAGGTTTGTATGGCATCCCATGTGCTGTCTATATAAGGGATTTTGTCGGCTAAGAATTCTACTAGCATTAATATTCCCGCCACACTGATGACCGCGGGGTGGGTGAGTATGGTGAGTGCTTGTGGCAGTTGCACATAGTGAAACCGACCTAACAGCCCAACTACGCATACCGTTGCATACAGACGAAATCCGCTAGCCCAGCCAAGGCCACTGGCTAATGCAAAACTAGAAATTGCATCCATAACGCCCTTTTGTTCCACAGATTCATAGACGATAACCCTTGTTAGTATAACGATTAATGATGTTATACCAATAAAGTTTTAGGACCGTTGGGTCGATATAAACTTAAATAGAGAGAAGTGTAACCATTTCTTATAGATACATGACAAGGGAATTGATATGAGTACACGTGAACAAGATGCACTGAAAGCTTATTTGAACTTGCTGGAACGCAAAGGCGTGCCAGAAGTGAAGTTGATTCAACGCCAATATATTATTTTACGCTTGGTGCCATTTATTGAGCACATTGAACTAGACGGTTTGCATTATCGTGAAGCGGTAGACCAACTCTTTAAAAAGCTTGATCGTGCCGAATGGGCGATTTGTATTCCGGTGATTCGAGATTATTTCTCTTTCTGGGTGAAAGACATCAAAGCGATTGCAGGTATGAACCAAGATCACGCATTTGAAGCCAATGCTAAAACTTGGCAACCTGAAACTCGCGATTTGAAAGAGTTATGGGAATCATTAGATAAAGTGACGTTGACTAATGTAGAGGTCAGACCATTACAAACCTACGAAAACGCATTACGTAGTCGTGGAGCAGATGACCTGTTTATTGATACACGACGTAAACTGGCAAAACTATTATTGCTAAGATTGCGCGACGTGCCACACAAGCAACCAAATGCTTACCGTAAAGTGATGGAGGCAAACTTACCTTTATTCACCACTGATGAGACACATCATACATTTTTGAATGTAGGTAGAGAGTTCTACTATTTTTGGAAGGGTGATGGCAACGCGCAGCAACAGTTGGCCATGGCTGCTTAAGTTTAATAATTAATATCGCAAATATAGATTATTTAGCCTCTGATAATATCCGCAATGTAGTCTACGTTATCAAGTGACAAGTCAGGATATATCGGAAGGCAAATAATCTGATTAGAGGTTTTATTAGCGACTGGTAAGTTTTCTTTGGTAGCGCTCGGGTAATTACGATAAATCATAAAGTCACTAATGAGAGGCCAAAAATACCTGCGAGCTATCACATTGTAACTTTTAAGCTTATCAAACAATTCGTCTCTAGTGAGTGGGTAGTCTTCAGTGACAAGGATTGGGAAGTAGGCGTAGTTGAATTTACTTTCTCCTGCCCCGTCGACACACTTTATCCCTTTGATGTTACTTAGCTTTGTTCGATAGTGTTGATCGACTTTTCCACGACTCTCAAGTAGTTGATCTATTGAGCGTAGTTGCAACAGACCCATGGCTGCACTGACCTCGCTCATTTTTCCGTTGATACCAAAAGTAACTACCTCTGCATCAGTTAGGTAGCCGAAATTTTTGAGATTATCAATATGTTTCTTGGTTTTAAGATCTTTACAGACAATTGCACCACCTTCAAACGTATTAAATACCTTTGTTGCATGGAAGCTTAAGACGGACAAATCACCATGATTTAAAATGCTGCCGCAATGGCAATTAACACCAAAGGCGTGTGCGGCATCATAAATTACCTTTAAGCCATACGAGTTCGCAATTTTCTCAATTTTGTCCACATCACACATATGGCCATAACAATGTACAGCTAAAATCGCGGTGGTTTCTGGTGTAATAGCGGCTTCAATTTTATTAGGATCAATATTGAGCGTATTAGGATCAATATCAACGAAGATAGGCTCTGCTCCAACCCATTTTAGCGCATGACTGGTGGCAACAAAGGAGTAGGGGGTGGTAATCACTTGCCCGGAAATTTTAAGTGCTTGAAGTGCTGTGATGAGTGCGATAGTACCGTTGTTGAACAAGGATATATGCTCTACCCCTAAATATTTGCAAAGCTCAGACTCAAGTTCTTGGTGCAGGGGGCCACCGTTGGTAAGAATTTTGTTATCCCATATTTTTCGCAGGTACGGGGTTAATTCATCGATTGGAGGAAGATTTGGTTGGGTAACAAAAATTGGTTTTTCTTTTTTTATCATGCTATTTCCAAATCTTTATACAACAATTAAAAAAGCTAACTATTCAATTAATAATTCCACTTTACCCGGTACACCATTCATTGCGTCTGCATCTTCCAGTGGCGCTTTTCTTGCGCTAATCACTGGCCACACCTTGGCAAGTCTAGCATTAATCTCAATGAATTCTTGCTGGTCTGCCGGCACATCATCTTCGGCAAAAATTGCTTCAGCCGGACATTCTGCTACGCACAAAGTGCAATCAATACATTCATCTGGGTTAATGGCTAGAAAGTTTGGGCCTTCAACAAAGCAATCAACAGGGCATACGTCTACACAATCGGTATATTTGCACTGGATACAATTTTCGGTGACTACATAAGTCATGTTATTTCCTTTACAGCTTTTATAAGCGAATAAGTTATTTTATTAGATTTAATGGCTAGACGATAGCCTGTTATGCAATCATGCCAGCGCCAACCGTGTTGTTGGTGGATTCATCGATAATAATAAACGCACCGGTTGCGCGATTTGTTTTATAACTATCTACCATGAGTGGTTGTGCCAGTTTAAAGCTTAAGCGCGCAATGTCGTTCATTTTCAAGTCGGTGGTTGGTTGCTGCTCCAATGTGTTCACATCTACTTTGTATTGAATCGCGCCAATTTTGGCTTTGGATTCACGCGTGGTGTGGCGGACAATATACGTGCGCGCAGGGGAGAGAGGTGTTTCCGATAGCCAGCAAACAAAGGCTTCTATCTGCTTGACTGCTTCTGGCGCTTCACTAGTTTTGACAATCATATCGCCACGTGAGGTGTCGATTTCATCTTCCAGCAAAAGCGTAATACTTTGCTCGGTTTGTGCGCTTGCCAACTTTACATCGCCTAATTGAATCGCTTTGACTTTAGACTGATAACCGTTCGGCAGCACGGTCACCGCATCGCCAACAGCAATCTCGCCGGATTCTACTCGACCCATAAAGCCACGGAAGTCGTGCAATTCAGGGTCATCGGAAGCGTGCGGGCGACATACAAACTGCACTGGGAAGCGGAACTGCTCGGATTGCTCGGTATGTGCGGCAGGCGCTTGCTCCAACATTTCCAGCAAGGTTTCACCTTGGTACCAAGGCATATTGTCCAAGCGGTCTACCAGCATATCGCCATTGAGTGCAGACATCGGGATAAAGCGAATGTCGCGTGCTTGTGCCAAACCAATTTCTTCGGCAAACGCTTTGTAATCGGCACAAATTTTGTCGTACACCGCTTGGTCGTAATTGACCAAATCCATTTTGTTTACAGCAACAACAATGTGTGGGATGCCGACCAAATGAGCTAAATAGCTATGACGACGCGTTTGCGTCAACACACCTTTACGCGCATCAATTAGGATGATCGCAAGATTAGCTGTTGATGCGGCAGTGACCATGTTGCGAGTGTACTGCTCGTGGCCAGGCGCATCGGCAATGATGTATTTACGGGTGCCGGTACTGAAATAGCGGTAAGCCACGTCAATGGTGATGCCTTGCTCGCGCTCTGCTTGCAAACCATCTGTCAGCAAAGATAAATCCACAGCTTCCATCCCACGCTTTTTAGAGGTGTTGGATATCTGTGTCAGAGTATCAGCCAAAATGGTTTTGGTGTCGAACAGCAATCGACCAATGAGCGTGCTTTTACCGTCATCGACAGAGCCGCAAGTCATGAAGCGTAACAAAGAGTCGTTATGTTGTGTTGTCATATCAAATATTCTCAAATATCAAACGTAAATTTTTTTGGTAAATTTACGTTTTTAGAAGTAGCCTTCTTTTTTGCGCTGTTCCATAGAAGCATCGGACGTTTGGTCATCTAAACGGGTCGCGCCGCGCTCGGTAATCGTTGTAGTAGCCGTTTCCAGTACGATTTTACTAACGTTATCTGCATCTGAAATTACCGGTGCTGTGCAGGTGATATCGCCAACAGTCCTAAAGCGTACTTGCATATTAATGACTTCTTCACCGGCTTTGGGTACGTTAATCACTTCGCCACTGGTTAAGACTACATTGGCTGGCATCATGGCACCACCACGCATAATAATGTCGCGTTGATGCGAAAAGTAAATGCTAGGAAGGCCTAAATTTTCACGTTCGATATATTGCCAGACATCCATTTCTGTCCAGTTGGAAATAGGGAAGGCACGAATGTTTTCACCCTTGTGGCTGCGGGCGTTATACAGGTTCCATAACTCAGGACGCTGGTTCTTTGGATCCCACTGACCAAACTCATCGCGGAAACTCATGATACGTTCTTTTGCACGTGCTTTTTCTTCATCGCGGCGCGCACCACCAATACAACAATCAAAGCCAAACTCTTCAATGGCTTCTAATAGCGTCACTGATTGGTGTTTATTACGTGGCTCGTCCGGTGTTTTGAGCACGACTGTGCCACGCTTCATAGAGTCTTCAACCGAGCGCACAATTAAGCGCTCACCAAGTTCTGCGGCCCGTTGGTCACGGAAGTTAATCACTTCTTGATAGTTATGGCCGGTATCAATGTGCATCAACGGGAATGGGAAGCGACCAGGGCGGAATGCTTTTTCAGCTAAGCGTAAGATACAAAGTGAATCTTTACCGCCAGAAAATAGCAGAACTGGGTTACTGCATTGTCCAGCAACCTCGCGCAAAATATGAATGGCTTCGGCTTCAAGCCAATCAAGATGGCTTAACGTTTTTTTAGATGTAGTCATAGTTGTTTTAGGATTTAAAATTACTTCTTGACGTGCAAACCGCACTCTTTGGAGGTAGGGTCTTCCCACCACCAGCGTCCCGCACGAATGTCTTCACCCATCGCTACCGCACGGGTGCATGGTGCGCAGCCAATACTTGGGTAGAATTGATCGTGCAATGCGTTGTAAGGTACGTTATACATGCGGATATACGCCCACACTTCTTGTTCAGTCCAATCGCTAAGCGGGTTAAATTTTTCTAATTTGTTTCCTGTATCAAATTCTCTTGTCGGCAAGCTAGCTCTGGTCGCGGCTTGCTCTGCACGCATGCCGGTCACCCAAGCTTGCTTCCCTGCGAGTGCACGTTGTAATGGTTCTACTTTGCGGATATGGCAACAGGCTTTGCGCAGTTCTATGCTTTCATAAAAGGCGTTAATGCCATGGGTGCGCACGTATTGCTCGACAGCTTCATGCTTAGGAAAGAAGACCACCGGTTTAGTCTGGTAGGTGCTTTCTACCTCACCCATCAGGGTGTAAGTTTCAGCAGGTAAGCGCCCAGTATCTAACGAAAAAATCTCAATAGGGAGATTTTCTTTGACGATAATGTCCGTTAACACCATGTCTTCTGCACCATAACTATTGGCAAAAGTAATAGCATTAAACTCAGCGCTGGCAGCTTTTAGTAGAGCTGACACTTGCGCACGTTTAGTGGCCACATTTTGCACAAGCTCATCTGTCAACTTTGGTGTGGTGGCCGGATTGCTCGACGCTGGTTTGAGCATGCTGACTTGTCCATTCATGCGCGATTTACTCTACGCACTCTCATGCGTGGCTCCGATTTAATCTACGCCACACAGGCAACTTATCATCTACTGCACCTTGATAAGGCTGTGTAAAGTCTTGCAAGCTTGCCAGTGCATCTTCGGCAGAGCGGTCAGCACGGATTAAGTAGCTATTAAAACCGGAGCGTTTTAGGAAGAAAAGTTGGTCACGTAATACATCACCTACTGCGCGTAACTCGTTTTTAAAACCATAGCGTGTGCGTAATAGATTGCCAATGGTGAAAATACGACCATCTGGAAAACGTTCCACAAATACTGCGATAAGAGGTAACTCATTGATATCAGCAAAGGTTGCTGCAAGCATCTCTAGCGGCTCATGCGTGGCAATCAAAATGCCAACTTCGCCTGCGGCCATGCGACCAGCCAATCGCTCAACATTTGCCTGCCATACGGACAATGGTAATAATATTTTTCCAGTAGCCGGTATCTGCGTAGCGGCAATTTGTTCCTGAGAGTAAGTTGGCTCACCTGTTAATTTAAATAGCACAACTTTACCAGCTTGTTTTTTAACGACTTCCTCACCCAAAACTGGTGGAGTCACGCGTGTCCACTCATCAACCACAATCGCGTTATCTTTTATTAGGTTGCTCACACGGCCTCCTTTTCAGCGTAAACATGCGCTTTAAAAGGAGCAATACCTAAGCGGCGTGCAGTATCGATAAAACGCTCTTCGTCAGTACGTTCTTTTAAATAGACTTCAATCAACCGCTGAACTACCCCCGGCATCTCTTCAGCAGAGAATGCGCGTCCAATCACAGTGCCGATGCTGGCATCGTTACCTTGTTTGCCACCAATGGTGACTTGGTACCATTCGGAGCCGTCTTTATCTACGCCCAAAATGCCGATATGGCCAACATGGTGGTGACCGCAGGCATTCATACAACCAGAGATATTAAGCTCAATATCACCAATCTCGTGCAAGTAATCCAAGTTGTCAAATTGCATCTGGATCGCTTCAGCAATCGGGATACTCTTGGCGTTGGCTAGTGAGCAAAAATCGCCACCTGGACAGCAAATAATGTCGGTCAGCAAGCCAATGTTTGGCGTAGCCAAACCAGCTGCTCTCGCTTTTTCCCAAAGGGCAAACAAGTCACTCAGCTTTACATCCGCTAAAATCAAGTTTTGTTCATGCGAGGCACGTAACTCACCAAAGCTGTAGGTGTCTGCTAAATCAGCTACCAAGTGCATTTGCTCGGAAGTAATATCGCCAGGCGCTTTACCATGCGGTTTTAATGAGAGGGTGACAGCGCGGTAGCCTGCTTGTTTGTGTGGGTGTGTGCATCGTTTAACCCATGCTGCAAACGCGGGGTTACTGGCCAGTGCAGTATCAAATCCAGCATCATGCGCAGGTAAGCTTTCATAGGGCATGGGTTCAAAATGTTGTGCCACACGGTGAAGCTCAGCTTCGGTAATGGTATTTGGACCATCTTTAATGTGCGCCCACTCTTCTTCTACCTGACGGCCAAACTCATCAATGCCTAAGGCTTTCACTAATATTTTAATGCGTGCTTTATAAGCATTATCGCGACGACCATGCATGTTGTAGACACGGATAATCGCTTCGCAGTAGGTGAGGGCATGTTGCCACTCTAAATGCTCGCGGATCACTGTGCCTAAAATTGGTGTACGGCCTAAACCACCGCCAACCCATACTTTAATCGCTACTTGGTTATTGCTGTCTTTGTAGAATTCCAAGCCAATATCATGCGCTTGCACAATCGCTCGGTCTTCTTTGGTGCCGGATACCGCAATTTTGAATTTACGAGGTAACAAGGCAAACTCAGGGTGGAATGTGCTCCATTGGCGCATGACTTCGGCCATTGCCCGCGGGTCAATCACTTCGTCTGGCGCAATGCTGGCAAATTGGTCCGTGGTGATATTGCGGATGCAATTGCCTGAAGTTTGAATGGCGTGCATTTGCACGGTAGCCAACTCTGCCAAAATCTCCGGCACGTCCTCTAGTTTGGGCCAGTTGAGTTGTAAATTTTGGCGTGTGCTAAAGTGACCGTAGCCCCTGTCGTAACGTTTTGCAATGTCGCCTAATTTGCGCAATTGCTTGCTTGATAACATGCCGTAAGGCACAGCAATACGCAACATGGGTGCATGGCGCTGAATATATAGGCCATTTTGTAAGCGAAGAGGGCGGAATTCTTCGTCGGAGAGTTCGCCGGCTAAGTAGCGGCGGGTCTGATCGCGGTATTGTTTTACGCGTTCATTAACGATTTGTTGGTCAATTGCATCGTATTTATACATATATTTGTGGTGTTTCCTAACAGAGGCAGTATTTTAATGTAAAACCAGTTTTAAGCCTACAAAAATCAGTATTGCGGCCAGTGCAATCCGCACCCAATGCTCAGCTACTTTTGAGCTCATATGGCTACCTAAATAGATTCCTGGAATCGAGCCTATGAGCAAAGTGCCTAGTAGCGGATAATCAATGGTGCCGAGTGAAGCGTGACCTAGGCCTGCAATCAGTGTGAGCGGCACTGCATGGGCAATATCACTACCCACAATGGTGGTGATTTTTTCTTTAGGGTAGAGCATAACGAGTGCAGTGACACCCAATGCGCCTGCACCTACAGAAGTCAGTGTTACCAAGGCGCCAAGCACCACACCAAGCAGGACCGTTGCTAACGGCACATATTGCGGTGCTACCCAGTGACTTTTTCCAGATAATTGCTGGAGTTTGTTTCTAAATAATACGGCAACAGAAGTGACAATCAACGCAACACCTAGCCAAAATTTAATTGTAGCTATGGCATCACTTGAATCTATATCTATGGTTTTTAAAAAGAAAATAGTGGCGATGGATGCAGGGATGCTACCAAAACCTAGCAATTTGACGATGCCCCAATCAATATTGCCTAGTTTGCCGTGAGCAAATATGCCGACAGACTTGGTCACTGAGGCGTACAGTAGATCTGTACCAACGGCTACAGCGGCTTTAACATTGAAGAAGATGAGCAGGATAGGTGTCATCAAGGAACCGCCTCCAACACCAGTGAGTCCGACCAAAAAACCCACCACAAACCCTGCTAGAATGAAATAATAGTTCACGCGATAACCAACATGTTAGAAAATTTAACTGCGCATTCTAACATTTCGAGATATGATTGATTAATAACATTTTATTATGTTGATATGTGATTTAATTATAACGTAGCTTTGACTGATTGATGAAGGCATGAAATTACACCAGCTTAGATATGTCCATGAAGTGGCGCAGCAAGGTCTCAATATTTCTGCCGCTGCTGTTGCATTGCATACCTCTCAACCAGGGGTGAGTAAGCAAATTCAATTGCTTGAAGAAGAACTTGGCCTGCAAATATTTTTGCGCAATGGTAAACGCTTGGTGGGAATTACTGATCCAGGTAAGCAGATATTGAAATTAGCTGCGCAAGTGATGTTTGATATGCAAAATATTAAACGCGTCGGCGATGAATTTACACGCGTAGAAACCGGTACCTTGACCATCGCCACCACGCATACTCAGGCACGTTATAAGTTACCTATGGCTGTCCAGCAGTTTATTCAAATGTTCCCAAACGTTAAGTTGACGATTCATCAGGGCAACCCTAGTCAGGTTTCTGCACAGGTGGCGAGCGGGGAGGCGGATATTGGGATTGCTACGGAGTCGATTAGTTTGGATGAACGCTTGCTTTGCTTACCATGCTACGAGTGGAACCGTTGCTTGGTGATGCCAGAGCAGCATCCACTTACCAAAGAGAACAAGATAACTCTGGAAAGTATTAGTGCTTACCCGCTGATTACCTATGATTTTGCGTTTACCGGAAGTACCTTGGTCTCTAAAGTGTTTCATGATGCAGGTGTGGAACCGAATATTGTGCTGACAGCGATTGATGCTGACGTCATTAAAACCTACGTGAATCTGGGCTTGGGGGTAGGATTGATCGCCAATATGGCCTACGATGAAAAGCGAGATTTTCCGCTAAAAAGTGTAGATTGTAGTCATTTGTTTCCTAACAGCACTACGTATTTAGGCTTTAGGAAGGATGCATTTTTGCGAGGCTATATGCTAAGCTTCATGCAATTGCTGTCACCCCATGTCAGTCAACAAGTGATTGAGGATGCATTAAAAGGATCACCATGAATCGCTTCATCCTAACCCTATGCTTTGCTCTTTCTGTCTCATATCTGAGCGCATGCGCATCGTCGCCTAGTGCTGATATGAAAGCGCGTACAGCTACCACCAAAAAAGTAGTAGGGATGGGCATGCCCGATATTGATTTAACGACAGCTATTTACGAAGTGCCAGTCAAAGATGGTGTCAGCTACCAAGATTTGGTGGATAGTTTGAAATCTATTTCTGAGGGCATGAACTTTGTGAATCCTGCCAACTTTCCAATCGGCGAGCACATGAAAATACGTGGTGTTGACCCTCAGGGCATCAAAGAGGTGCGTAGCTTCTGCAATTTAAGTATGGGCACTGAAATTATTCTGGACCATCCGGAGTTTTTAGTATTTGCGCCATGCCGTATCGCTATTTATGAAAAAAACCAACAGTTGTATTTAGGTCTGGATAGACCCACTTTTGACTTACAAAGTGTTAAAAACCCAACCGAACGTGCCAAAAAATCAGCACAAGAGTTGGAAGACGCACTTATTCAGTTGATGGAAAAAGCGCGACGTGGCGATTTTTAATTGATTAATCATTTTTTTGTGAACAAGTAATATGACAACCCCTAATTTACGCATCGCCAAATCCCAAGACTTTTTATATATTTTGCCAAAAATGGCCAATCGACATGGCTTGATTGCAGGGGCGACCGGCACTGGTAAAACCGTGACATTACAAAGTTTGGCGGAAGGGTTCTCTGATATTGGTGTGCCAGTGTTTATGGCTGACGTAAAAGGGGATTTGTCGGGCATGAGTCAGGTAGGTGGCGGCAACTCCAAAGTCGATGCGCGAGTGCAGCAATTAGGCATGGCCGATCATGTGCCAACCGCCTCGCCAGTCATGTTTTGGGATGTGTATGGCGTAAAAGGGCATCCTGTCCGCACCACCGTGGCCGAGATGGGGCCGTTGCTGTTGGCACGGATGCTGAATTTGAATGATGTGCAGGCTGGTGTACTCAATGCGATTTTTAAAATTGCGGATGACCAAGGCTGGCTGCTACTAGATTTAAAAGATTTGCGTGCCATGTCGCAGCATTGTGCGGAGAACTCAGCCCAATATCAAACCGAATATGGCAATATTTCATCCGCCAGCGTGGGTGCAATTCAGCGCGCGTTACTGCAGTTGGAGACTGAAGGGGCTGAGCTGTTGTTTGGCGAGCCAGCGCTAAATTTGGATGATTTGATGCAAACCGATGCGCAAGGCCGCGGTGTGGTGAGTATTTTGGCTTCGGATCAGCTCTTTAATTCTCCGCGTGTGTATGCCACTTTGCTATTGTGGTTGTTATCAGAGCTATTTGAAAAGTTACCCGAAGTGGGGGATTTGGAAAAGCCAAAACTGGTGTTCTTTTTTGATGAAGCGCATTTGCTCTTCAGTGATGCGCCTCAAGCCTTGATGCAAAAAATTGAGCAAGTGGTGCGATTGATTCGTTCCAAAGGCGTAGGGGTATATTTCGTCAGCCAAAACCCCTTGGATATCCCCGATATTGTCTTGGGACAGTTGGGTAACCGTGTGCAACATGCGCTCAGAGCGTTTACCCCACGTGATCAAAAAGCAGTGAATTCAGCTGCTGAAACCTTTCGATCTAACCCCAAAGTAGATGTCAAAACAGCAATCACAGAATTAGGCGTGGGCGAGGCCTTGGTCTCTTTCTTGGATGAGAAAGGCATTCCATCGCCTGTGGAACGTGCGTTAGTGTGTCCGCCCAAGAGCCGAATTGGCCCTGCTAACGATGCCGAACGTGCTGCCGTGATGCGTCAATCTCTGGTGGCGGGTGTGTACGAGAAGCAGGTGGATAGAGAATCGGCCTACGAAATACTTAAAAAACGTGCAGTTGAAGTGGCGGCAGAAGAAGCACCTGAACAAGAAGAGCAAGGCTTTGATTGGGGCGGCGTGCTCGGTGGAAAGCGGGCAAGCCGTTCTGATTCCGTACTAGAGAGTGCTGCAAAATCGGCTGCCAGAGCGATTGGTTCACAGCTGGGCCGTAGTATTATTCGTGGTGTGTTGGGTTCAATTTTAGGTAAAAAGTAACAGATTTATTCTTTAATTTGAATACATTCAGTGCTTAGATAAGGATTCTTATGCGTTCAGACATCGAAATTGCGCAAGATGCTATGCTCAAGCCAATTTCGACCATTGCTGATCGGTTGGATATTCCTAGTGAGGCGCTCATTCCCTATGGCCATTACATTGCTAAGCTAGACCGTGGCTATACGCAATTTTTAAAACATCGTCCTGATGGCAAGTTGATATTGGTGACTGCCATTAGCCCAACCCCAGCCGGTGAGGGTAAAACAACCACAACCATAGGCTTGGCTGATGCCCTCAATCATATCGGAAAACGCGCTGTTGCTTGCTTGCGTGAACCATCGTTAGGCCCTGTGTTTGGGATGAAGGGTGGGGCGACAGGCGGTGGTCAAGCACAACTCTTACCGATGGAAAATATCAACCTCCATTTTACGGGGGATTTCCATGCGATTACGGCTGCTAATAATTTATTAGCCGCGTTGGTGGATAATCATATTCATCACGGCAATGCATTAGATATTCAACAAGTGACATGGCGTCGATGCATGGATATGAATGATCGTGCGCTACGCCGACTGACCTTGCATCAGCATCATGAGACAGACACCGGATTTGATATTACCGTTGCTTCTGAGGTAATGGCGATTTTTTGTCTGGCAGAGAATTTGCAAGATTTAACCGAGCGTTTGGGGCGTATTCAAATTGGCTTGAACAGTCAGCAGCGCCCAATCTTTGCAAGTGATTTAAATGCGCAAGGGGCTATGACAGCACTGTTGAAAGACGCATTTCAGCCCAACTTAGTACAAACCATTGCGCACACCCCAGCCATCGTGCATGGGGGGCCATTTGCCAATATCGCGCATGGTTGTAATTCTGTGGTGGCTACCAAAACAGCTCTTAAGCTTGCAGACTATGTGGTGACTGAAGCTGGTTTTGGTGCAGATTTAGGGGCGGAAAAGTTTTTTGACATCAAATGCCGTTTGAGCCATTTGATGCCAGATATCGTGGTGTTGGTGGCGACAATACGTGCGCTGAAGTTTCACGGTGGTGTTGAGTTAAGTGCGCTCAACCAAGAAAATGTAGATAGCCTGCTGTTAGGTTTGGATAACCTAAAAAGACATTTAGATAACTTGCATCACCAATTCGGCATGCAAGTGGTGGTGGCCATCAATCACTTCACGCAAGACACGCCCAATGAAGTGGCAGCACTAGAGCAAGCAGTCAGGTCATTGGGTTATGAGATTTGTATCTGCAAACATTGGGCGGAAGGCGCTGCGGGTGCAACCATGTTGGCAGAAACGGTAGTAGAGCAGTTGGCGCATCATCCCTCCAAATTTCAAACCCTATATCCATCTTCTCTGCCGCTAGTAGACAAAATTGCAACGATTGCTAGTAAGTTGTATGGTGCGGCTGGCGTGGAATATAGTGATTTGGCACAAACGCAGTTAGCAGCGTTTTCTGCAGAGTATCAAGATTTTCCTGTGTGCATTGCAAAAACACAGTATTCATTTTCATCTGATCCCACACTGCGCAATGCGCCTGTTGGGCATACGCTTAACGTGAAATCTTTGCGATTATCCCGTGGTGCAGGTTTTATTGTCGCTATTTGTGGGGATATTATGACCATGCCGGGGCTGCCCAAACAGCCTGCGAGTGAGCGAATTAGTGTTGATGCTGATGGTAAAATCACAGGCTTATCTTAATCCATCCATCTAGCACGATGATTACTCTCCAACAGCAAGCAAGCGCTGAGCAAACCATTCAAAAATCGCGTTTCATCGCGCAGGCAAAATACTGCGAAACCGAGCGTGAGGTTGCATTCTTTTTAAGGCAATTAGCCTCACAACATCCGACTGCGCATCACTTGGCTTATGCCTATCGCATTAAAACAGCAGAAGGAGTCATCCCACGGTTTTCAGATGCAGGTGAGCCATCCGGTACTGCGGGCAAGCCTATTTTGCAAATTCTGGATGGCCAACAATACATCAATGTATGCGTTGGGGTCATACGCTATTACGGTGGTATTAATTTAGGTACGGGTGGTTTAGTAAAAGCTTATGGAGGCACTGCTAAACTGGCGCTAGAGCATGCGGGCAGCACGCCCTATATTGAAATGCAGGAAATTCAAATTACCACTAGCTACAAACGTGTAGATGAACTTACAAGGGAATTGAGCAAGCTAAAAGGGACCGTGCTCAATAAAGTATTTGATGAGGCTGCACATTTTATTGTGCGATTGCCAGCACAATCAGTGCAACAGTTTCAACAACGTTTTCAACCATAAAAGGGCAAGCATGCAAGCGACAGACAACAGATTTGATCAATACGATATTGCTGCATGGATCATCATGGTGTTTGCCATGTTATTTGTCCTGCACGTGCATTTGCTTCCAGCTCTGCTGGCAGGTTTATTGGTGTTTGAGTTGGTGCATATTATTTCACCTTATATCGCGCGTAGATTGCCTGGCAAAGGCGCTAAAGTCATTGCGGTTGCGCTGTTAGCTGTATTGATTATCGGTTTGTTGACGCTGATTGGGATGGGCTTGGTGGCTTTGTTGCGTTCTGATTCGGGTGGCTTGACGAAGTTGATTGCCCAGATGGCCGAGATTATTGCTGACTCACGCAAAATATTGCCCGAGTGGGTGGATTCGCATTTGCCGGCGGATGCAGTGGCTTTACAGCAAACTGTTACAGAATGGCTTAGAGCACACTCCAAAGATATTCAGTTTTTAGGCAAAGAAGCAGGGCGGCATATTGCGCATATGCTCATTGCGATGGTAATTGGGGCGATGCTCGCGCTCCGCGAGGCAACGCAGCGCGACCGATACCCAGCATTTGCCCGCAGTTTGGTCGATCGCGCCACGCTGTTTGCTGATGCCTTCCGTAATATCGTGTTTGCGCAGGTGCGTATATCAGCTATCAACGCGACATTTACTGGTATCTACTTGGCGGTTGTCTTGCCCATGTTTGGTATAGAGCTGCCGTTTACTAAAACCATGATTCTGATTACATTTATTGTTGGTTTACTACCAGTAGTGGGTAATTTGATCTCCAACACAGTGATTGTGGTGGTGAGTATGAGCCACTCACTTGGCATTGCCCTGAGTTCACTGCTGTTTTTGGTGGTGATACATAAGTTGGAATACTTCTTAAATGCCCGTATTGTCGGTGGACAAATACGGGCACATGCTTGGGAGTTGCTGGTGGCTATGCTGACTATGGAGGCGGCTTTTGGCATTGCCGGTATTGTGGCGGCCCCTATTTATTACGCCTACATCAAGAGCGAATGTAGAACGAATAAATGGATTTAGCCATTCGCTCTACATCGCTGTTTAGCTAGCGTAGAGGGTACAGGCGGTTCTCCAGCGTTTTGCCTGGCTTTAATTTGTCTAACTGCGTGCCTGCGCTTTCGCCCAACTGCGCAAGGCGTTCATCTGGATGAGGGTGTGTCTTAAACAATAAGGCAACGCTATCATCGTTCTTGCTGATTTGCGCCATATTTTGCAATACTTCAGGCAGCCCATAAACATCATAACCAGCGCGATAGGCGAGTATCATGCCCATACGGTCGGCTTCATATTCTGCACTTTTATCCAAATTGCGTGCACTGATTTCAGCGCCGGTGCTAATCGCTTTTTTGGATAGTTTGTTGTCGCCAAATTTATCACCTAACAATCCCGCACCCATGTCGAGTAAGGCCTGTTTTTGCATGACTTTGAGATGGTGTTTTTTGACTACATGCGCTATTTCATGTCCCAACACGCCTGCTAGCTGCGCCTCATTATGAAAGGTTTGGTATAACCCTTTGGTAATCAGCACATAACCACCTGGCGCTGCAAAAGCATTTAAATCGCTACTTTCAATGACACCAAATTTCCAAGGTAAATCCGGGCGTTCAGATTGATTGGCAACCCAACGGCCTACTTTATTCACATATTGTTGTAGGCCATTATCTTTGACCAACGGGGCTGCCCCCAGCAAACTGCCGGTGACATCGCGTCCTATCGCAACCTCTTCCTCACGGCTTGGGCTTTTCCAGTTGATCTGTGGTTGCGCTGGCTGAGCAGTCGTTACCTCAGCTTGATTACCAGTGCTCTCTTGATTGTTAGGTTCAGTTTTGGCGCCAGTGGTTTCTTGGATTTTTTCTTTAACCACGCCTTCCAAAGCTTTACCAAGGTCTAACGCATAGACATTTGCCACAAGACCAGTTGTGACTAAGAGGGTGAAGATGGGCTTATGCATTATTTTGCTCCTTTCAAATAGGCAGTCTGATTGGCACTGAGCCCACCACTGGCGGCAAACTGCTTAGCCTGTGCTTGACTGGTCGCCAAGCTCTCTAATTGTTTGATTTCTGCTTCATTAAATTGCGCAGATTTCAACTCCTCAGCGCTTAAGCCTCGGATACCAGTGGTGGATACCACTTTTCCGGTACCGGCGCGACCAGTCGCTACGGCAACTGTACCTTTGAGTGCATTGCCTGTGTTAGTGCGCTTTACAGATAATAAGCGTACCCAGCCAGTATTTTTTTTAGTTTTTACCTGTAACCAAGCCCCTTTTTTGGTCAAAATTTCTAGTGGCTCATTTTTAATCAACGCACCGGAAGATTTTGCATCAGCAAAGGGTTGCGCTCGTAAGGTGTCTGCTTTTAGCGCTGTTCCGGTTTCTGCTGCAAACGCAGACATTGTGACGCCCAAGCCTAAACTTGCCAGAGCAATCCAATTGATAAAGTTATTTAGCTTCATGTGATTTCCTTTGTTTCTGAACGGTCGCCGTGTTCCAATTGAATAATCAGTTGTGCAAACATTGTGCGCCATTGTGCCGCGAGTGTTTGACTGTTTGCGGGCAGGTTGGATTGCAATAGTTTTCCCTCATGGGTTGCATAACGGATGACGGTCTGTTTTGGTAGACCGAGTGATTCGACATGGTCGTGAAGACTATCCATCATGCGCTGTGCATCTTGCTGAGCAGTGGTTTTATATTCTGGTTTTTCGTCCGAATACATCCAACTAACAATCACCATGTCTCCAAACAATCCCCAAATGCCGGTTTGCGTGCCCAAAAGCACTTCAATCACATTAGGTGTGGTGCTGGTGAGTTCCAGTTTGCGTTTTAGCTTTTTCATCAGCACATCGCCAAGAGGCTCATCACTCTCAATGCTGGCAGCTAACATCAGTACGCTAGTGTGTTCTGCGTTTGCCTGCACGCCAAATGTCAGCCAGCGCTGCAGGGCGCGGTCTGTCGCTAGGGCATAAATCTTGGCAATACCAAACAGCGCGACCGCCCACAAGATTGGCCCGGTTAAATCCAAATAAGTATTGCTGACATTTATGCCGATATAAGACAGCGCTAGCAAGCCAACTTGGCTACCTGTAAATATCGAGTTGAATTTATCGCGGTCCACTTTAAAGTAGAACGCTAAGGTGGTGATCCAAATTAATAACAAACTCAAGATGATATAAGGTGTTTTGCCACGCCATACTTTTAAGTAGTCACCGTGTTTGACATTGTCGATGGCTGTTGCCAGCACCTCTACGCCAGGAAACTGTTTATCCATGGCAGTGGGTTTGATATCAAATAAGCCGGCTGCAGTTGAACCGACAATGACAATCTTGTCGGTAAATTCGTTTTGTGATCGTTTTTTGTGTTGACTCGTTAAATCGGTAAAGACATCGCTGAATGTGACGTATTGATAGCTAAATGGCTTGCCTCGCCAGTTCATCAGCATGTTCTGTGGCAAGTCTGTTAGAGAGCCTCCCGCATACTTACCAACCACCTCGGGTAGAGAGGGTAAATGCCAACCCTCATCGGAATGGTAAATGCGGTATTCACGCACAATGCCATCGTTATCGGGGTAAACATTATGTGTGCCTAGACGGTTAGCTTTCTGAGCACCCTCAAAAAAAGGCAGAATGGCCGCAATAGTGGCGTTTTGATTATGGTCTGGATAGGGTTGAATCCCAGGGATTTGGGCGTATTTCAGTTGGCTGAGCTTATCTTGCGTAGGGTCTAACCTTAAGATAGGAAAAAACACATTGTCACTGGCACCAATGACATCGTTAAAGTAGGCGTCGCTGTCTGGGTTATAGATATCGGCGTCACTAAACACAATGTCAAACACAATCGCTTTGGGTTTCTGTGCTTGAATGTTTTCAACAAACTCCCCCAGTACTTGTCTAGGCCAAGGCCAGCGCCCGTACTCTTTAGAAAACGCTGCCAAGCTTGCTTCGTTAATATCTACAATAATGATTTGTGAATCTGCCTTTGCTTGAATCACACGGTGCTTCACCATGAAATCAAACGCTTTATCTCGCATGTTTAAGCCCACATGAAACACGCTTGCATCTAACAGCACCAATGTGCTGAATAAAGTGGCAAGATAAATGTAAAAGTTATTTTTGAGTTTACGCGTGAGTTTGGCCAGCCATTGGCCTAGTAATAATTTCAGCTTAATCATCGTTCTCTTCGCTTCATTTACCTATCAAGCAATTGACTCTAACACAGGGTGTGAGGTACTCACAAATGGAATGCTGGCTCCAATCGGCATAATTTAAAAAATTTATTTTGAGTGGAAAATAGTCTATTTCAATGAAAATTCTTATAAATGAAGAGGATAGTAAAAAAATATTAGCATTTTTATTTTATTGGATGTATGATTTGCATCATTATTGTGATGTATCACTTTCTTTATATGGCTTAACTATATGAGTTTAAATGTAAAAATACTGTTTTTTAGCATTTTAATGTTGTTGGTTGTGGGTGGTGTGGATGCAATGATTGCTGTGGTCTAACGCCACAAATTACTGCTCACATACTATAGTTAATCTGCCAACAGCTTGGCAGTTAAATTTCTGTTGGTTTGATGACGTGTAATTTTAATTAAAGCTCTTAAGTTTCGCTTAAGGGCTTTTTTATTGGAATTAAGAGATAGTTAGCCACATCCGTTATAATCTCACACATGAATATTAGCCTCTTATTGTTAATTGTTGCCGTCTGCATGTTGGCAGCTGTGCTGTGGTTGTTAACACGTATGCTCAAGCAGCAATCAAACACTTTATTAATGCAGCAGTTAGAGGAAAAGCACCGTGCTATGTTGCTGGATTTAAATGATGGCTTGAATAAGCTGGGGGACAGGCTTAACAGCGCTACACAAGAAAATAGCGATCGTCTTAAGTTTACCGTCTCACATGAGTTACAAGCCACCCGCGATGCCATGCAAGCGTTACAGTTGGCACAGAATAGTAGTATGGCAACTACTCGTGAAACTGTATTGGAAACCTTGCATAAAACCCTGAGTGAGCAAGGGAAAGCGCAACAGGGCATGATGCAAGATACCATGTTGAAAGCCACCACCACACTGACACAAACCATTGATACTTTGAGCAAAATAGTGGACGCTAGATTGGAAGAGATTGGCGGTAAAGTATCTGAGCGTTTGGAAGAAGGGTTCAGAAAAACCAATGAGACATTTGTGAGTGTTATGGAGCGTTTGGCCACCATTGATGAAGCGCAAAAGAAAATTGATGGTTTAAGCACCAACATGGTGAGCCTGCAAGAGTTGTTAGGAGATAAGCGCAGCCGAGGTGCTTATGGCGAGGTGCAATTAGAAGGTTTGGTACGCAACGTATTACCAACTGCTAGCTTTAAAATGCAGCATACATTTGATAACGGCACGCGTGTGGACTGTGCTTTGTTCTTGCCTGACCCTACCGGCACAGTGGCCGTGGACAGCAAGTTCCCACTAGAAAACTATCACCGTATGTTTGATGCCAGCCTGAGCGAGCCTATGCAGCTGCAAGCTGAGAAACAATTTAAAGCGGATGTTAAAAAGCATGTAGATGATATTGCTGCTAAATATATTATTCCCAATGTCACCTCTGATGGTGCGGTGATGTTTATCCCAGCAGAGGCAGTATTTGCTGAAATCCACGCCTATCATCCGGAAGTGATTGATTATGCAATGAATAAACGCGTGTGGGTGGTGTCACCAACCACCTTAATGGCCGTACTAAACACTGCGCGTGCCGTATTGAAAGACGTGGAAATGCGCAAACAAGTCCACATCATTAAAGATGAATTAGGCAAGTTGAGTAAAGATTTTGAACGTTTTGACGTGCGGATGAAAAAACTTGCCGATAATATCCGTCAGGCACATGAGAATGCACAGGATGTGCACATCAGTAGCCAAAAAATTACCCGCCGATTTGCACAGATTGAACGCGTTGAACTGAGTCATCAACCTATCGATTTGTTAGATGAGGTGGATGAATAGCTTTCAGTTAGAAGTCAATATTATGCAAATTAAAGTCTTGTATTTCGCCCGCATTAAAGAGGCAGTCAATTATTCTTCCGAAGATGTGGATTTACCAGAGGATATTGAAACCATTACTGCGCTTAAGCACTGGTTATCTAAGCGTGGAGAAGTGTGGGCCAATTTATTTAGTGGCAAGCTCGTGGTCAGAGCAGCTATCAATCATAATTTAGTGGATGATTTGGCGACTTTTGAAGATGGTGATGAAGTGGCTTTTTTTCCTCCTGTGACAGGCGGTTAATTGTGATTCGGGTGCAAACTGATGATTTTGACATGGCGCAGGTGCTGGATGATTTGCGCAAACATAACCCTAAAGTGGGTGCGATTGTCAGTTTCGTTGGTTTGGTGCGCGATATCAATGACAGTGCTGAGGTAACTACGCTCACGCTAGAACATTATCCCGAAATGACGCAAAAGGCTCTGCAGGCTATTGTCGATCAGGCAAAGCAACGCTGGGATATCATCGATGCAGTCGTTATTCATCGTGTCGGTACTTTATTGCCCACTGATCAAATCGTGCTAGTGGCCATCTCTAGTGCACACCGCCAAGCTGCATTTTCTGCCTGTGAATTTGTCATGGATTATCTGAAAACACAAGCGCCATTTTGGAAAAAAGAAACCAATAGCCAAGGTGCACGTTGGGTAGAAGCAAAGGCTTCGGATGATGAAGCACAAGCACGTTGGACACAATAAAAGACTGTATCAAGATGCATATACTAAATGAACAAGCCCTGAATGCCAGAATTACGGAAGATAGTCTCGGTTTTCAAACCACAGCAGAATTGCTAAACAGTAAACCTAGTGACCATTCTGATACTCATGCATGGGTTGCACAAAGTGAAGCAAAAAAGGCTGCTTTATTTGGCTTAAATATTCAACAGCGTGGATTTAATGTGTTGGTGCTAGGTGCGCATGGCAGCGGTCGTACTTCTCTCATGCAGAGTGCAATGCAAGAAGTGGCAAAACAATCAGTTCCCGGTCAATCACTCCATGATTTGGTCGCGCTATACGATTTTAATCAGTTGGCACAACCCACGCTCATCAAATTAGCTGTGGGGCAGGGTGTAAAGTTACGCACGGAAATGGATGGCTTTGCTCGTGCTTTGATTGCGGAATTAACAGCTTTGGCAACAGTTGATACGCAAGCCAAAATGCTTGCGCAAACGCGAGTATGGTTGGAGCAGGAAACCACAAAACTGCTACAAACGTTCAAAGACATACATACTGATTTAACAGCCTATCTTAAATGTATTGCGCCAGAGGTGCTTTGCTATTTGCAAGCATGGCAACCGCCACCGCCCGGTGAGTCCGATAATCCTATGGACGGTTTGATTAACGAAGCATTTTTTGCCCGTTTTCGCGTCAATGTTTTAGTGGACAATCGCGGGACGCAAACAGCGGGGCTGCATCAACCAGTGGTTTATGACAAAGACCCAAGTTTAACTTCATTATTTGGTGCGATAGAACCTACCGCAGATAGTGCCTTGATGCCTGAGTTTTTAAGACTACGTGCGGGTAATTTGCACAAGGCAGATGGTGGTATGTTGCTAATTCACCTGCGGGATGTTTTAAATGATGAGCAAAGTGGTCAACAAATCATAGAAAAGCTTCATCGTTTTTTAAGAAACGGCACATTGCAGATTGAAGACATTTCAAGTAGTGCGCAAAGTAGCACGGTGCTCACTAGTAATACGCTGATACCTGCGCACGTCAAATTGGTGATGATTGCGACACGCGAGGATTTTTATGATTGTTTGGATGAACAACCAGACTTTTTTGATTACTTCCCCATCAAGGTTGAGTTTGCAGAACGCATTTTGGCCAACAAAGAGAACTATGCCGCAATTGCTGGCTATATCGCGCAAAAATGTCAGTTTCACCATTGCGCGCACTTTAGCAATAAAGCAGTGGCTAGCTTGATTATTGCATTGCAACGAATAGAAGAAGACCAGACGCGTATCAGTACTAATTTTGCGTATCTGGAGCAGTTGATGTTAGAAAGCGTTGCTTTTGCAGGCGATGCCCCTTTGGTGACCGAAGTACATGTGAATGCTGCATTGCAGGCCAAAGCGCAAAGAAATCAATACTTTGAGTCTCAGATTCGAGATTCCATTATTGATAATGAATTGCTGATTCAAGTGCATGGTGAAGTGGTAGGGCAGGTCAATGGGCTCACCCATATAGAACTAGGTGATGCCAGTTTTGGCTCTCCAATTCGCATCACAGCCCGCTGTTACCCTGGTAAAACAGGTCTGATTAATATTGACCGCGAAGTCAATATGAGTGGGCCTAACCACGACAAAGGTATTTTTATCTTGCAAAACTGGTTGAGTGCCAGCTTTTGGCAGTTGGCTCCGCTTAGCCTCAATGCATCATTGGTGTTTGAGCAAGAGTACAATGGCGTGGAAGGTGACTCTGCTTCGTGTGCTGAGTTGTTTGCATTATTATCAGCATTAGCCGGATTACCTATTAAGCAAGGTATAGCGGTGACAGGGGCTCTTAACCAGTTTGGTGAGGTAATGCCAATTGGCGGTGTGAACGAGAAAATTGAAGGTTACTTCCGTGTATGCCAAGCTTTAGGGTTGGATGGGCAACAGGGTGTCATTATTCCAAGACGTAATCAACGACATTTGCTCTTAGACCAAGAAGTGCTGGAGGCAGTCGCTGCTAAACAGTTTCACATCATCGTCATAGACCACGTATTAGAGGGCATAGAATACCTGACTGGGATGACAGCTGGCGTACAGAATCATTATGGCGCTTATCCAGAAAATTCGGTATTAGGCCACGCGCAGCAGGCGTTAGCTAACTACCGAAAAACACTGGAAAGTAATCAAGCTAGGCTGCATCAGTTACCATTGATTGAATAGCGCTTCATGACCGATATTAACGGTATCAGCGTAATAATTGACTGATTGATATAGATTTATGAATAATTCAATAACATCTAAACAAGAAGACGAACTACACTGCCGACTGGATAAATGGTTGTGGGCAGCGCGCTTTTTTAAAACCAGAAGCATCGCGGCAGATGCTGTGGACAGTGGCAAGGTGCGAATTGATGGTGTGCGTGCGAAGAATGCCAGAGAAGTAAAAGTAGGGATGCTCATCAGCATCAAAAGTAAAGACATCGATATTGAATTGGCAGTGATCGGCCTATCCAATATTAGACGGGGTGCTCCGGAAGCTGCCCAGCTGTATCAAGAAACTGAGGCAAGCAAACAACGAAATATTGCACGCAAAGAGTCTTACGAACAAGACTTTGCGGCACGCGAACGAGGCGCAGGTAGACCCACAAAACGACAGCTAAGAGAGATAAAAAAATTTACTGGAATAAAGTTTTAATGCCATAATTGTAATAAATTTATCATCTTCTACAGTGAATTTCAGTCACTAACCATAGCAACAAAAAATAAGAAATAGGCGTACAGAATATGAAAAAAGAAGTCACAAAAGCAGTGTTTCCGGTAGCGGGTTTAGGTACCCGTTTCCTACCTGCTACCAAAGCAAGCCCCAAAGAAATGCTACCCGTGGTCGATAAACCGCTGATTCAATATGCAGTGGAAGAGGCGATTGATGCAGGTGCGACAGAGCTTATTTTTGTCACTGGTCGTAACAAACGCTCAATTCCTGACCATTTCGATAAATCTTACGAGTTAGAAGCAGAATTAGAGGCCGCCAACAAGCACGACGTGCTCAAAATGCTTAGAAGCATTCTGCCTAAAAATGTTTCATGTATCTATATCCGTCAACCGCAAGCCTTAGGTCTTGGCCATGCGGTGCTCTGTGCAAGACCAGTAGTGGGGAGTGAGCCGTTCTCTGTGATTCTGGCGGATGACCTGATTGATTCCAAAGTATCGGTTGTGAAACAAATGGTGGATGTTTACGATAAACATCACGCTTCAGTATTGGGAGTGGAGGATGTCTTACCATCTGAAACAGCAAGCTATGGTATTGTGGATGCCTTTTCTATCGAGCAAAACCTGCTTCAGTTAAGGGGGATTGTTGAGAAGCCTCAACCACAGGATGCGCCATCGACCTTGGCTGTAGTAGGTCGTTACGTTTTAAGTGGCAACATTTTCGATTGTTTGGAAAAAGTAAAGCCAGGCAAAGGCGGTGAAATTCAATTAACAGATGGTATTGCCATGTTAATGGAATACGAGAAAGTATTAGCTTATCGCTTTGAAGGTAAGCGTTATGACTGCGGTAGTAAAATCGGCTTCATGCAGGCTAACGTTGAGTTAGCCCTTAAACACCCAGAAATATCGCAGCATTTTGCCGAGTATCTAAAATCAGTGGTTTCTGAGATTAAGTAATCAGATTGACAGTCGCCGTTGACCCACATCAACTGTTAAAAAACTCAACTTTGGTATACTCAGCCTCAGAAGTTGAGTCTGCCATTGATGTAGTTACACATCAGATTAATCAACATTTTAAAGATACGCCAGTTGTGATGATGTGCGTAATGACTGGAGCATTGTATTTTTCAGCTAAGCTTTTAGCTAAGCTCACCATGCCAGTTGAGTTAGATTATGTGCAGGCTAATCGTTATCATAAAAATTTATCCGGTGCAGATTTGGTATGGACTAAACTGCCAACGTTGGACCTGCATGGCAAAACAGTGTTGTTGGTAGATGACATATTAGATGAAGGTATTACCTTGCAAGCTGTTTACAGTAGGTGTCTTGAACTGGGTGCCAAAGTGGTGAGCACAGTCGTGTTAGCGGATAAACTCAATCAACAAAACAAACCCCTGAAATCCGATTTTACTGCACTCACGGTGCCTAATTTGTTTGTATTTGGGTGTGGCATGGATGCGCATGGCTGGTGGCGAAATCTGCCTGAAATTCGCGCGATCAGCTAGGGTGATAACCACATTCGTTACTGTTAGACAGTTGTCGTGATTGTGACACTAGTGTTGAGAATTAAATCATCATCGATTAAAAAGTGAATTTTTATTTTTTGTAACTCATTGTTATTAATTAACATTATTTAATTTTAAAAGTTGGTATTGTTTGTGCAAGACAGCATCTGAGCAATTCAATTATTGTGAGAGATGGGTCAAATGGTCAATTTAAAACAAAACTGGGAAGCAATTTTCGAAGTCATTCAAAAGTCCTACGCGATAGAAAAGCATGTGGATTTTTTCAACTGGCTTAAAGATGACGTGAACCCTGTGTTACCTCATGATGTGCTGGTGGCTGCTTGGGGTGATTTTAGCGGTGGCGAGCTGAATTATGATGTAGCATCAAACATCCCCGGACTCACCACCCAGCGTTTAATTGATGCGCCAGGGATCGTATCTTACTTGATGGCTAATTTACATAAACGCTGGATAGACAATGATGAAAAATGGTTCGTCATAAATAGTTTTGATGCCGCTGGTATTCATGCACAGTCTCCCACACCATTTACTAGCAATCTAATCGAAATGCACTCACTGTTGGTTTATGGCGTAAAAGACTTGCGTGGTAAACATGATTGCATTTATGTGTTCTTTGATAAATCTCATGTATTCAACATTCAACATTCATTGCTTGGGTTATTGATGCCACATCTAGACGCTGCCCTCAGACGCGTTGAATATATTGAGCCTTCGATGTCTGATGAAGATATCTTAGAGAGCATTGCTCTTGGTTCATTGAGTGATCGTGAGCATGAGATTTTACATTGGGTCCGTAGCGGTAAAACCAATATCGAAATCGGTATGATTCTCTCAATCAGCTCAAATACTGTTAAAAATCATCTGAAACGCATTTTCCAAAAGTTGGATGTTTCATGTCGTGCGCAAGCTGTAGCAAAATTAGCGCCGCACAAAGGCAACTGATTTAATTACAAATAATTAAAAACTGTTGCAAAATTAGCGAATTACACGGTTTTTCTAAAGTTACCCGTATGGACTAATCTAAAATTAAAGATTGTGTGATATCTTTATATTATGATTTAGTTATACGGAGGAGTCTCATGAAAATCGGTCGTTTATTTCTAATGGCTACGGTAAGTCTGGTAGCCGTTTTTCAATCATTAAACGCAATTGCAGATGAAAACTATCGCCTACATTATGGAGACTCTGTCTTTATTTCTGTTTGGGGGGAGGAGACTCTGCAAAAAGAGGTGAAAGTATTGCCAGATGGTAGCATCACATTTCCTCTGGCTGGACGCGTAGACGTTGAAAACGTCACCACAGTAGAAGCACAAAAGCGCATTACTGAAAAGTTAAAAGTTTATTTGAATGATCCACAAGTGACCGTGGTGGTTACCAGTGTAGAAGGCAATAAAGCCTACGTGATCGGTAAAGTCCTCAAAACAGGCGCAATTCCTTTAACTGGCCCAACCACAGTGTTGCAAGCTCTAAGCATGGCGGGTGGGTTTGATAAATTTGCCGAATTAACTAAAATTAAGGTGCTCAGAAACGTCAATAATAAACAGACTGTAACACCTGTAAATTATGAGCGCTTGATGCAGGGTCAAAACCTAGAAAGTAATTTATTGTTACAGCCTGGTGACACCATTCTTGTGCCATAATTACGTTAAACAATATACAGGGTAGTGGTATGTCAATAAGGCCTTCAAAAATAAAAGCAAACCTTCCGATTTTATTTGTCATGGGTTTAACTGTTTTGCCCAGTTCGGTCTCGGCGATGGAATATACAGCAGGGTTTTTTATACCTGTCTCGGTTAACTATGACAGCAATATTCAAATGGCAGACTCGAATGAAGAGTCTGTCGTTTTTTATAACGTCATACCTAGAGTCACTTTTGTTGGGAGCGATGGTGTCAATACTATTAACTTCAACGGCAGTGTGCTTTTGCAAAGATCAAACGATGAGGAAATCAGTGAGGATAGGAAAGACCCTAACTTAGGATTGTCATGGGTAAGGGGTTTTGAACGAGGAGAGTTTTCTCTTTCTACCAATTATTCCAAAACTAGTACTCGTGTTTCTGAGCAGCGTGTTACAGGTTTAGTGTTTAGTGACGGAAGTGCGATTAGCAGATCCTACAACGCAGGTGTAAGTTATTTAATATCAGAGAAACTAAGTATGTCTACAGGCTTGGGTTACCAAGAAACTGTATTCTCAGGCGCAGGTTTAGATGACTTTAATGCTAAAAATTTCAACGTCCGACTCAACTATCTCTATAGTGAAAAGCTGACACCTTTTGTCCAGTTTTCCCTTAGTCGTTTTGAAAACGAAACTAATACCTTAAGTAACGAGATAGTGTCTGAGCTTGATAACAATGGTACTAGCATATCCAGAAATATTTTGGTTGGTTTCGATTACAAAGCTAGTCCACAGCTTGATTACAGTGTCGCGGTGGGGATGAATCGTGTCAGTTCTGCTGGCACTGGCTGGGTAGGTAATGCGAATGTTAACTATGTCATTGACGAAAGATCCACGGTTGCAGGCTCTATCTCAAGAAATGTCACACCTTCGGGTTTGGGTGGATTCCTAGAGGTGGATAATTTATCTGTCAATTACCAATACGATATTAATCAAAAAAATCATTTGGGTGCAGATGCTAACTGGTCGATCACCAGAGATGTTAATGACTCCAGCTTTAAGCGTTTGAATGGATTTTATGGATATGACCTTGCTGATGACTGGGGTCTGAGAACTTATATTCAGTACCGCACTTTACAAGCTGTAGGTGTCGATGCAAACGCTTACTTGATCGGCGTTTCTTTAAGTTACAACCATCCTCAATTATTTTAAAGATTTAATGCATGGCTGCTGAATACGAACTCACGTTTAATGACTATCTATCCATTTTTAAACGCAGAATATGGCAAATTATCATTGTGGCAAGTACGATTATTGTCGCTTCAATTCTTGTAGCCATTCTTTTACCTCCAGTTTATCAGTCCACCGGCACGATTCTTGTTGAGTCTCAGCAGATTTCAAAAGATATTGTTCAGTCTAGCGTGAATGGCTTGGCTGATGAACGTATTGAATTAATAAAGCAACGCGTGATGACACGCGAGAATCTCTACAGAATCATGCAAAAGTATGGTTTGTACGAAGACAGAATTAACAAAGACTCGACTTCGATATTGCTTAACGAAATGCGTAACAATATTCTGGTTGAATTGGTGAGTTCTGACTCTGGAAACCCATGGGAGAAGAAAGCAACCATCGCTTTTAACGTCTCATTTTCATACAAAAGCCCTGATATAACCCACAAAGTAGCCAATGAACTGGTCACACTGTTCTTGGATGAAAATGTGAAGTCTCGTACGGAAAAAGCGACCGAAACGACGGAGTTCTTGAGCCAAGAGGTTGAATTGCTGCGTAAAGAACTTGAGTCTACAGAGAGCAAAGTAGCAACTTTCAAAGAGCAATATTCTGGAGCATTACCTGAACATATGGACATGCACATGTCCATGCTGCAGCGCTCAGAAATGGATATCAAGGAAATTGACCGTGATTATAAAGCGGCTCAAGAAGAACTAAGATATCTTGATGTAGAGTTGGCTTCTGCGCGCTCTGGTATCAATAATCGTAGGTCACCTGACGCGCCAGTGGTGTTGTCCAGTGAAGCTGAAATCGACAAGTTGAAACTTGAGCTCGAGAGGGCCCAGTCAATATACAGCGATTCACATCCAACGGTTAAAGCATTAAAGCGCAGAATTGAAAAATTAGAATCTGTAAGTGCTACAAAATCGACAAATCCTGAAGATGGAACGAAAGCGCGTCGTGGAGATATTGAAACCGATTTAATGGTGGCGAAAGTTCAGGCGCAGATTCAGGCGACAAAAGCGAGACTTGAGTCGTTGGCTGAACAAAAGATCGCCATGCGCAAAAAAGTTGAGCAATTGCAAGCCCGCATTTCAATGAGCCCGGAAGTGGAAAAAGGATTGTTCAAACTGATGCGTGATTACGAAAACGCAAAAGAGAAATACGAAGAAGTTAAATCTAAACAAATCAATGCAAAAATTGCTGAGAATTTGGAACAAGAAAACAAAGCTGAGCGGTTTACCATGCTTGAGCCGCCTATTTTTCCTGAGAAACCTGTGAAACCAAACCGTCAGAAGTTGATAGGCTTAGGATTTTTCGGTGGTATTGCAGCAGCTTTGGGCTTGGTATTTTTACTCGAATCTGTGAATGCTCGCGTGCGGGGTGTCGAAGCATTAGAGTCGATTACCAAGGTTCGCACAATGGTGACATTGCCGTATATTTACACGCAGGCTGAAATTAACCGTAAGAAATATTTTTACAGATACTTGTTCATGGGTATATTGGCATTTGTTCTCATCTCTTGCGTTATTGTGCATTTCCTCATCATGCCATTAGATATATTAGTCGTAAAAATATTGAATAGATTTGCATAAGGCGTATTGGAATGGAAAAAATTAAAGATGCTTTAGAGAAGGCCAAAAGCAGAGCTGAGCAAAAACCTGTGCATACAGCAACTTTAGCGCCAGCTGCAGGGCCAACCCAAGAAAATATACAAGAGTTGGCTAATGAAACCAATTTGAATGCGATTAACTATACCAATACAAAAACTGTAGAGTTGAGTGCACAGCATTTAGAAAAAAACCGCATAGTTGCTTATAACAAGAGTGAATCTGCAACGTGGATATTCGATAAGTTGAGAACACAAGTTCTGCAAAAAATGCAGGAAAACAACTGGAATACGATTGCTGTGCTGTCACCCACACCGGCATCAGGTAAGTCGTTTGTGGCGATTAATTTGGCAATCAGTATTGCTAATCAACCACAGAAAACTGCGATGTTGGTCGACTTTGATTTGCGTAAACCAAGAGTTGCTAAGTACTTGGGGCTGGAATGTGAAAAATCGTTGAATGATTATTTAGATGGCCGCGCTGTACTACAGGAGACTTTAGTTAATCCAGGTTTGCCGCATTTGGTTGTGTTGCCAACCATGAGACCAGTGAGCCACCCGGCGGAGGTGCTTTCATCTGCTAGAGTTAATGCGCTCATGCAAGAAATCTCTTCTCGTTACGAATCACGCATTATTATTTATGATTTGCCACCGATTTTAAATGCGGATGATGCCCTAATTATGCTCAAAAAAGTGGATTGTGCATTGCTAGTGGTGGGTAATGGCATGGTGAAAGAAACCGAGATTGAGGAGGCAATGCACCATATCCCTAAGGACAAGTTACTTGGTGTGGTGTTAAACAAAGCTGAAGTGAGTGCGGAAGATTATTACTATTAGCACTTCCTTTTAACTTGAGCTAATTCAAAGGACTACCATCTAAGTGATTCGACTTGATGATGGTAAGGACTTTTAGGAAAATTTGCGGTAAGTAAATCTGTGCTAGCTTTCACAGTCATACAGGATATGAATGTATTTTTCTCTCATATCATGACTGATAAACTTTTTAGAATAGATTGTAAGAAAAGTTTCAGATTATCATTGCAACGCTTGATAATAAATATACTGAACAGAAAGTCGTTGCGTTAATTTTAGCCAATTCAGCTTGATGTAAATCAAGGTTGAGAATTCGCTAGTACAAAGCTAAGCTAATACTGTTCCAAATCATACTGAGGTTATATTATTAACGGTTCCAGCATTAAGGTTGAGCTGTAAAGCTTTTTTCACAACTTGAGCATATGCGACACTGATTCCAACAGTTGCATAGTAAAGATAGGGAATGATTAACTGATCGCTTAAAGCAGATATCATTATCATAATTGCAATAAGTATTGACAAAAGCGATTGCCCAATTTGGAAAAGCTCATAATCTACCGATTTGATTTTTCGCATAGATTTATACGTTAAAAAACAGGCACTAATAAATATACATGAATATAAAAATAAACCAACGATGCCAGTGTTGAGAAGAACAGAAACGTATATATTTACTAAATCAATAATTTTTTCACCCTGAATCATTTTTTGCATTTCTGGCTCGTCGGCATAGTGTTTGTTGCCAAAAATAGGCGATTTAGCGATGACGATCATAGAGGCGTCAAGAAGCTGTTGTCTGTAATCCATATTTTGAGAGTCTGTTTTGCCCACAAATGGAATTAAGTTAATGATCTTGTCACCAAACGGAAGTACCAAAACAAAAGATAGCACCAACAAGCCCCCCATCATGAGTTTCAACAGATTTGACACACCGTTTTTACCAAGATATAGATAAATTGTCACCAATGCTGCAGCACCAACCCATGGTCCTCTAGACAATGGCGCAATCAAGCCTAGCGCCATAATTCCGAAGCCGATTAATTTAGTTGTTTTTTGTTTAATGGTGGTTTGTATAAATAGATATGCGCCTAAGCCAACTGCCATCACAAAACCAAATGCAATTGAGTGACCGAAAGAAGAGCTTGCGCGTAAAGCACCATCTCTACTTAGATAGCCTCCAAATGCCCAATATTGATTTAAAGCCGACTGCAAAGAAGAGTATAGTAGCCATCCTTTACCTGCTTCAAAGAAACCGATGATAGCCGCTGGAAAACATGCAAATACAAAGGCTCCCAATGTAACTTTGAGTTGATCTTTGTCTCGAATCGCTCTACTCAGCACGTAGTAAGGAAGAAAGTTGCTAAGAAATAAAACAGCAGACTGACGCAAAATATCGGTAAAAGTGGTACCAGATACATTTAGAATAATATTCAATAAAAGATAGCTAATAACGAATATATCAGTCTTGATTCTGCCGATAGGTAATTGACTGGATTGAATTTTTAAGAAGATAACTAAAAGTAATGCCATAGATAGCATGACTAAATAATCAACATACATCAGATAATTTATTAAACCAAAACCAGATAAAGCGGCATTGATAGGTGGCACCGCTGCAATAATGGCCATATAAAGACCAGTAGGGTACAGCGCTTTTTTTACTCTGGTGGCGACCAATAAAAGCGATAATCCCCAAAAAAGCCAATAATTCATTGTGAGAAAAGCCAGGCTAGTGAGGATATACCAACTGTTTTTATAGAGTTTAAATTCTTTTTCAGGAAGAATGTTGGAGGTTACTTTTTTAGCGTAATAAAAAGCGACTGTTGATAAAAACATTATCGCAATATAGGCTTTGATAAACTCAGGCATGAAAATGAAGACTCAAATAATAAAAAACAGTGTTTGTGGCAGAGAATTTACCTAAAATATGCAATGATTATAACAAGTAAGGTCATGATGTTAGTTTAAATTTTCAACGGCCTTATATACTTATACAATTCAGAGAAATTCTTACTTATCAACATCCAAAAATTAGCCAGATGGGAATGAACTTGGTAGACGTAAGCGTAGTATTAGTGAGCTATAACACAGCTGAGATGACAAAAAAGGCCATAGACCTTGTGAAGGCATCACTATGCCAACTCAATATTGAAATTTTCGTAGTCGATAATGCATCTAGGGATGGTTCTAGTGCCTTGGTTGCCAGAGAATTTCCTGACGTACAATTAATATCTAATCTGACAAACGTTGGATTTGGTCGCGCTAATAATCAAGTGTTGCCACTCTACCAAGGTCGCTATATGTTGTTGCTTAATACTGATGCTTTTGTGGAGCAAGACACACTGCAGAAGACAGTGGATTTTATGGATAGCCATCCACAAACCGGTATTCTAGGGGTGAAATTGCTGGGTAGAGATGGAGTGCTCCAGCCTTCGTGTCGATACTTCCCTACGCCATGGAACTTGTTCTTAACCAAGACGGGCTTGAATAGGCTATTTTCAAACGTACAATTGGTCGATGACATGACATGGAACCACGATGCTGTCCGTGAGTGTGATTGGGTTCCAGGTTGTTACTATTTGATTAGGAGGCAAGTCATTGACCAAGTAGGGTTGTTTGATCCACGCTATTTTCTGTACTATGAAGAAGTAGATCATTGTTTTGCTACAAAACGCGCGGGATGGCAAGTGACTTATTTCCCTGATACACCAGTTGTACACATTGGTGGCGAGAGTGCCAAAACTGATCATGCGATTTCATCGGTTAGTCGACAGGTGAGTGCTTTGCAAATTGAGAGTGAGTTGCTTTATTTCCGAAAAAACTGGGGTTTGTTTTTTGTGATTTTGCATGTGTTTTTAAGTATTGTTGCTGAGTGCGTACTGATGATGAAACAATTCATCAAAACCCCTCAAAAAGTGCTTCAAATCTTAAATTTCAAAGCATTGGGACTGTTTGTGAAGTTGTCATTTCTTACCCGACTAGGTAGTCAATCTTTACGCTAGTATGGGATAAACAGTTATGTTTGAAAATATACGCGCAGATTTAACCACATACCAAAATGATTGGGGAGCTCAGGGCTTTTGGGTGATGCTTATCTATCGATTTGGCCGTTGGCGTTATCAAATTGGTAATACGATATTAAGAAAGTGCTTCTCGTTAATTTACAAGATTTTATACAAGTTAGTACAAATCCTCACAGGCATTGAATTTCCTTGTGAGGTGAAAGTTGGAAAGCATTTTGTGATAGACCATTTTGGTGGGATTGTTGTAAGCGGTTATGCGAAATTTGGTGACTACTGTCGAATCAGAAACGGTGTAGTAGTAGGTTTGAAAAATGTTGATGAGCCTTGCGCACCAACTATAGGGGATCATGTAGACATTGGTGCCGGTGCTAAAGTGTTAGGAAACATTAGAATTGGTAATCATGTGACCATTGGTGCCAATGCGGTTGTGTTGTGTGATGTGCCTGATTACTCGATTGCAGTAGGTGTTCCGGCAAAAATTAAACCCAAAAAACAGAACTAATAATAGACGTAATATGACTGGAACTATAGGTTTTGTGGTGATTGGCAGAAATGAAGGCGAACGTCTTATTGACTGTTTCAACTCAGTTGCCAACTATTTGCCATTTATTGTCTATGTCGACTCTGCTTCAACTGATTCATCAGTAAGTGAAGCGCTGGCAATGCAAGTTCATGTGGTTGAGCTCGATATGACGGTTAAATTTACTGCCGCTCGCGCAAGAAATGCAGGGTTTGAAAAGCTGATTGCTCTCTATCCGGATGTTCAATACGTCCATTTTGTTGATGGTGATTGTATTGTCAATCAAGATTGGGTTATCAATGCTCTAAATTTCTTAGAAATGCATCCGCAGGTTGCTGTTGTTTGTGGCAGGCGCAAAGAGCGCTTCCCAACAAACAGTGTTTACAATCAACTTTGTGACATTGAATGGAATACGCCAATTGGCAAAGCGAAAGCCTGTGGCGGCGATGCATTCATGCGAGTGGATGTAGTTAAGCAGGTTAATGGATTTAACAACACCTTGATAGCTGGTGAAGAACCAGAGCTATGTATACGAATTAGGCAGCTTGGTTATGATGTATGGCGGCTAGACCACGTGATGACCCTGCATGATGCTGCAATATTTCGATTTAGCCAATGGTGGAAACGTACCATCAGAGCAGGTTATGCATACGCGGAAGGAAGCCATTTGCATGGAGCTGCCCCAGAGTATCATTGGGTGAAGGAATCTAGACGCGCTTGGATTTGGGGCGGATTCATGCCATTGGCTTGGTTATTGTTATTTGTGTTTGCGCCTATTTGGTCGTGGCTGGTACTGTTGTTAATAGTAGTGCAGTTTTTACGGTTAAGTTGGCAACACAGAGCCTTGGGGTCATTTGCACCAAAGTACGCATATTTTTTGATCGTGGGTAAGTTTGCTGAAGCGCTTGGTCAGTTTAAATACGTATGGCATCGTTTCTTTAATGTTAAGTCTACTTTAATCGAGTATAAGTAATGGGTATAACTACCACAGTGAGCATATCGGATGGCTGATTCAATCATTTCAGCAGAAACACCGGATTGGCAACGAGAACATAAATCATTTTTAGCGTGGTCGCCATCAAAATCGCTACTGGCGAGCATCCGTCGCTATCAAAATGCCAAGCGTTTAATATTACCATTCTCCAAGTTTATTCAGGTGGTATCGGTATTTCAGCATCGTTTATGGACAGTCGTCACAGGCGCTGATATCCCAATTAACACTAAGATTGGTGGTGGCTTATTGATTCCCCATCCGAATGGAATTGTGATTCATCCGAGCGTCACTATTGGACCGAACTGTTTGATACTGCAGCAAGTAACGCTTGGTAGTAATGAAACAGGCGATACACCTATCATAGAGGGGCAGGTCGACATTGGCGCAGGAGCAAAACTGATTGGGAATATTCGTGTTGGGAAGCATGCTAAAATTGGCGCTAACGCTGTGGTATTAACTGATGTGCCTGCTTACGCTACAGCAGTGGGTGTGCCAGCTAGAATTATTTTAAAAAAGACTTTCACATCTGAATAAAAAGCATAATGCGCATCACACATTTCATCAATCAATATCCCAAAGTCAGTCATACATTTATTCGTCGTGAGATTATGGCGTTGGAGCGTCAAGGCTTTGAGGTGCAACGAATTGCACTGCGCGGCTGGGATGAGCAATTGCTGGATGCGGATGACATTCATGAGCAAACTCTTACACAATATGTATTAAAGCAAGGTATGCTTGGTTTGTTGTGGAGCACCCTCTGTATCAAGCTTCAGCACCCGGTTCGTTTTTTTAAAGCATTTATTTGTGCGATGAAACTGGGTATGCGTGCAGATAGACCTGTCCCGTATCACTTGATCTATTTACTTGAAGCTTGCCAAACTGTGCGCCTGATGCAACAGTTTAACTCCCAGCATATCCATGCACACTTTGGAACTAACCCAAGTGAAATTGCTTTGTTGGTCCATATACTCTCCGGTGTTCCTTACAGTTTTACTGTGCATGGTCCTGAGGAGTTCGATCGTCCGCGGTTTTTGAAATTGAAACAGAAAATCGAACAGTCTAAATTTGTGGTGGCTATTTCAAGTTTTGGTCGAAGCCAGCTACAACGATGGGTAGATTATGCGCATTGGCCAAAAATCAAAGTGGTGCATTGTGGGCTGGAGCCCAGCTTTTATGAAAATGTCAGTAACAATGTGCCATCTTCGAACAAACTGGTTTGTGTTGGTCGGCTGTGTGAACAAAAAGGGCAACTGCTGTTAGTAGAAGCAGCTAATCTGCTTGCAAAGCAAGGTATTGATTTTGAATTGGTATTGGCTGGTGATGGAGAGTTGAGGCAGCCGATAGAAGCCTTGATTCAGCAGTACAATCTAAGCAATCACATCAAAATAACTGGTTGGATTAGTAGCGCGCAAGTGCGTGAGTTTATTTTAGAATCCAGAGCAATGGTGCTGCCTAGCTTTGCAGAAGGATTACCCGTGGTCATTATGGAGGCGATGTCACTCAAACGCCCCGTTATCTCTACCTATATCGCTGGCATTCCTGAGCTGGTTGAATCAGAAAAGTCTGGTTGGCTAGTACCGGCAGGCGATGTTGGCATGCTTGCTGAGGCAATGAAAAGTGCCTTGTCAGTATCTATCGAAGCACTTACAGCGATGGGTGAGGCTGCGTTTTTACGCGTAACAGAGCGTCATCATATAGACAGAGAAGCTGAAAAATTGGCAACTTGGATACGCAAGCAGGATATTTAAGTGGCGCATTTATGACTATCCTTCATATATTTTTAGTATTGGTATCTGCGATCGTCATCATCCCGATAGGGTTGCTGTTGATTCAAATTATGTTTGCAGTCATTGCGCTGCATTCAAAACGTCAGACAAATACACTATCAAATGTGCCCCGTCCCAGCATTGCAATCATTGTGCCTGCGCACAACGAAGCGCTGGGTTTGCCAGAGACGATTCGCTCCATCCAGCCACAGTTGACCTTGCAAGACAGACTGGTGATTATTGCCGATAACTGCACGGATAACACTGCAGAGGTCGCTAGAAGCCATGGAGCGATTGCACTTGAGCGCTTTAATCAAGATGAGCGTGGAAAAGGGTTTGCGCTTGATTACGGCATGCAATATCTTCGAGAGGATCCACCAGAAGTAGTGATGATTATTGATGCAGATTGTGTGATTTCTGAACAGTTGATTGACCGCATTTCGAGACGTTGTATATCGCTACAGCGCCCAGTACAAGCAGATTATGTGATGCGCTTCCCCACCAAGGGCGGGGTAAAGCAGCAAGTCACAGAGTTTGCTTGGTTAGTTAAAAATACGGTACGTCCTTTGGGGTATCAATTCCTTGGTTTTCCATGCCAACTGATGGGCACTGGCATGGCATTTTTATGGACAGATTTATCCAAGTCACCACTGGCCAATGGGCATCTGGTAGAGGATATGAAGCTAGGCCTTGATTTAGCAGCCTTGAGAAAAGCCCCTTACTATGATGCGACGGTATCGGTGAGTAGTTATTTTCCGACTTCTGAACAAGGAATTGCGACACAACGATTACGTTGGGAACATGGCCACTTGGGCCTAATATTCAAAGATTTCCCACACTACTTACGCATCGCTGTCCTACAAAGGAACGCTATGCTGTTAGCGCAAGCCTTCGATTTGATTATCCCGCCACTTGCGTTGCTGTTTATCGCGACCTTAGCTTTATGGGGATTTTCGCTGATTGTGTATATTATGCTTGGTATTGCATTGTTTATGATATTGATGACAGTTGCTTTATCTGCTCTGGGTGTTGGTATATTAATTGCTTGGTACTGCTTTGCGAGAAGCATTATCTCCTTTAGCACGTTGTTGATGGCACCTTGGGTATTGCTTATGAAGATACCTGTCTATTTAAAGTTTATGGTGAATCGTCAGGTGAGCTGGGTGAGATCAAAACGAGACCATGATTGATACAAGCAATGCATAAAAAAATTAGATTATTTAATATCGACATTGACCAACTTACGATGCAAGAAACAGTGGAAAAAATTAGCCACTGGATTCTGTCGGACGAGGTGCGTAATCATTATGTGGTGACGCCCAATGTTGACCATATTGTGAATTTGCATAGTAACCCGCAATTCAAAAACGCTTATGTAGGCGCGTCTTTGATTGTAGCCGATGGCCGTCCTGTGGTGTTGGCCTCAAGATTGTTGGGTAAATCGTTGCCAGAGGTAGTACCTGGCAGTGATTTAGTGCCAGCCATATTCGATTATTTTCAGTATCAGAAAAAGCAACCATTGCGTGTTTTTTTGCTTGGAGCTATGCCTGGCGTTGCCGATAAAGCGCGAGAGAATATTCATCACCAATGGCCAAACGTAGAAGTGGTTGGGGTATTTAGCCCAAATTTTGGTTTTGAGAAATCAGCAGAACAGAGTCACCATATTTGCCAATTAGTGAGTGCAGCCAAAGCTGATGTGGTGGTGTTTGGGGTTGGTGCGCCTAAACAAGAGTTGTGGTCCAAACAATATGCGCAACTACTCAATACAAAAGTAATATTATGCGTAGGCGCCACAATTGATTTTTTAGCTGGTGAAAAGGCTAGAGCACCTATTTGGGTACGCAAAATCGGCATGGAATGGTTACATCGAATGATGACCGAGCCAAAGCGACTTGCTAAACGCTATTTGGTGGATGCATTTATTTTTCCGGTGCTTGTGTTTAAAGAGTGGAAAACAAAGTTTGAATAATGCGTATTCGATGTCTTCATGCATCGACTATCGCTACGAGATATGTTTAATTGGGGTGCGTATGAAAAGTAGTAATAGTTTGATGCTGTTAACCAGTGCCCTACTAGTGTTGGCGTTGGTTGGCTGCGCTTCGCCCGAAGAAAAAGCTAAGTCTTACTATGAAAAAGGGTTGAGCTTGTTGGAGAGTGATCCCGCTAAGGCCAAACTTGAGTTCCAAAATGCACTGCAAATGAAGAACAATATGACCGATGCTTTGTATGGTCTTGCAATGGTGGCGGAAAAACAATCGGATTGGAAAGCTTGTTTTGCATTGCTGAACCAAGTATTGGATAACCAGCCCAAGCACACTGAAGCCATTGTGAAACTGGCGCAGCTATTCTTAGCAGCCGGTGATGTTACAAAAGCGAAAGACAATGCCAATAACGCATTAGTCATCTCTCCGGGTCATCTGGGCGCCACTATGGTGCTCGCGGCGATTGACTTAAAAGACAACCAACTAGCAGGAGCGGTTGAAAAAGCAAATCAGGTCTTGCAAAAAGACCCCAAAAATATCGATGCGCATATGCTGCTTGCTTCTGAGCGCTTTGCTCAAAAAGATTTAACAGGCGCCTTAAGTTTTTTGGATAAAGGCATTGCCATCGACCCAAAAAGCGTACTTTTGCAATTATTTAAGGTGAATGTGCAAGTGGCTTTAGGTAATGTGAAAGCTGCTGAGAGCACTTTTAAATCATTGGTAGATGCGTTGCCAAATGACATTGAGTTACGCAAGAAATATTCTGAGTTCTTACTGCAACATGACAATCCACAGGAAGCGGAAGTGCAATTAAGAAAAATTATTGCGTTAGATGATGCTTCCCTCCAATACAAGCTTAATCTTGTGCAGTTCTTACTCAGAACGAAAGGGCCTAAAGAGGGCAGGCTGGCGCTTGAAGAGTTTGTGAAGCAAACACCCGATAATTTTGAGTTGAATTTCCATCTGGTGGATTTATACGAATCACAAAAAGATTTGGTCGCCGCTGAAAAACAACTGCGTCAAATTATAGACACGGCTGGTAATAAACAAGAAGGGCTGAATGCCAAAGTGAAGGTGGCGACTAAATTATTGAGTCGTCAGAAGAAAGCAGAAGGCATGCAGTTGATTCAGGAAGTACTGGATACAGACCCTAGATTTGTCGATGCGCTGATTGTGAAAGCCGGTGTGGCCATTGATGATATGCAATATGAATCTGCAATCTTGGATTTACGCTCAGTGCTGCGTGATCAGCCTAGCTCCGCCCAAGCTTATTATTTTATCGCTCGTGCGTACGAACTTACCGGCTCTAAAGCACTGGCGGAAGAGAGCTACACCAAAGCTTTAGATCTCAGTAAATACTCTGCCAGTTACGCAGTGCCTTATGCAAAAACACTGATGGGCAAAAAGGAGATAACACGTGCAGAGGACGTATTGCAAAATACGCTTAAACGTCATCCTAGCAACATTATCGCAACCAGATTGCTTGCACAAATCAAGCTAGCCAAAAACGATTTTGCAGGAGCTAAAGCGATAGCTGACAGTGTAAAAAATGCTTCAAACTCTAACCTGTCCGAATTGATAGAAGCTGAAATGCTGATGCGCCAAGGCGATGATGCGGGCAGTATTGCTTTGCTAGAAACTGCTTACAAAAAAATGCCTCAGGACATGCAAACCATTACTGCCATTGTTCGCATTCATCTTAGCAAGCAACGTACCGATGCTGCCAAAGCGTTTTTGGATACGGTTTTGGTTACAGACCCCAATAATTACGACGCAAAGCTTTTGCTTGCTCAAGTGTATGAGGCTTCAAAAGAATCCGCAAAAGCGCAAGAAATCTTTACCAATATTATTGCGCTGGAGCCCAAAAGAATTGAGGCATATCAGCAGTTGGCTTCTTCTTATGCTAAAGCTGGAAACTTGGCTGCAGCAAAAACAGCCATTGAAAGTGGCTTAGCTGCCAACCCCAACAGTGAGCCCCTGTATATGTTGCTGGCTGAAGTGCACCAGATGAATAAACAGCACAAAGCAGCGATTGCTGTATACGATAAAATTTTGCAGCAAAACTCCAGCCAATTGGTGGCGCTTAATAATTATGTCAGTATCGTGGCTGATTATGAGACTGATCCTAAAGTATTAGGGGATGCTTACACACGTGCGCAGAAACTTAAATCTGCCGGCGTGCCACAGTTTGCGGATAGTGTGGGCTGGATTAGCTACCGTGTGGAAAAACTGGATGAGGCTGAGCAACAGTTGAATGAGGCCATTGCCAAGTTACCTGACAACGCCACGTTCCATTACCATTTGGGTAAAGTGTATTTGGCTAAAAAGGACCAAACCAAAGCCAAGGCAAGTTTAGAGAAAGCGCTGTCTTTGTCTAAAAATCAGGATCAGGCGCTAGCAACTGAAATTGCAGCGCTACTGAAAATCGTATAACGTTTAAAGATAAAACATTAAGGCATTACACCTATGTATGAGCACTTTTACGGATTGAAAGAAAAGCCATTTTCAATTCAACCCGACCCGGATTTTCTGTTCTTTAGCTTACGGCACAGTATGGCTTATGCCATGCTGGAATACGGCATTCAGAATCGGGCCGGTTTTTCAGTCATTTGCGGCGAAATTGGTTGTGGTAAAACCACGTTGGTTAGGCATTTGCTCAATAACTTGAGCGATCAACTGCAAGTGGGGATTGTGTATAACACGCACAAACATATTGATGACCTGCTCGGCTGGATTATGTTGGCATTTGGTCAACCGTACGAAGGTAAATCCAATATTGCCTTGTTTGATGCATTTCAGCAGTTTTTGATTAAAAGTTATGCCGAAGATAAAAAGGTCGTACTGATTGTGGACGAGGCTCAGAATTTAACTGCGGACGCGCTCGAATCGCTGCGCATGTTATCGAACATCAACGCAGACAAAGACCAGCTGTTACAAATCATTTTAGTAGGTCAGCCGCAATTGCGTGACTTACTAAGAAAACCTGAACTCACCCAGTTTTTCCAACGTGTTTCTGTGGATTTTTATATCCCACCACTTGAAGATTTCGAAGTGGAAAAATATATTAACCATCGTTTGTTGATTGCGGGCAGAGAAACGCCGTTGTTTACGCCGGTGGCTATCAAGCAAATCGCCTCAACCACCAGAGGCATCCCACGTAGTATCAATATTTTGTGTGACACCGCTTTGGTGTATGGTTTTTCTACAGGCGCTGACAAAATTGATGTGGGTTTAATCCGTGAAGTGATTAAAGATCGCAATGACTTTGGTGTGCTAGGTAGTTAGCAGATTCTGAGCTATCTCGAATCTTCAATGACGTTCTTGCGGATCTATGCGCCCACTTAATATTTTGATTGTTTGTGAGCACGCTTCCAATGTGTTTGGAGGTGAGGCGATGCTTCCGCTTAATTATTTTAGGCTGCTTTCAAAAACACAACATCAAGCGTATTTAATTACGCATGAGCGTGTCAAAGCTTCTATTGAGCAAATTTCAGACGTGCCACAAGATCACGTGTTTTACATTCCGGATACTTGGATGCATCGGTTTTTGCATCGCAGTTTTGGATTTTTGCCTGAGCGCGTAAGAGTGGTGATGATTGGGTTCTTAATGCATTTGATTACCCAATATTATCAGTGGAAGATCGCTAGAAGAGTCATCCGCGAAAAGCATATTGATGTGATTCACGAGCCGGCACCAGTCTCTGCCACACAACCGTCGGCTATGTTTGGCCTAGGCGTGCCTGTGATTATCGGACCGATGAATGGTGGCATGACCTTTCCTGATGCATTTGACTACATGTCTGGTAAGTTTGAAAAAGTGGTGTACTGCTTAATGCGGATGGTCGCCACTTTTTACAATGTATTGATTCCCGGTAAATTGTTTGCCGACATGTTACTAGTGGCAAACCAAAGAACTTCCAATAGCCTGCCGCGATTTAAGCTAGGCAAGGTGGTGGAATTGGTAGAAAACGGTGTGTTTTCAATTAGAGATGTACCCATAGAGACACATAAAACCAGCAATATTAACGTATTGTTTGTAGGACGTTTAGTCGATTGGAAAACGGTCGATATTGTGATGGACGCTGTGGCCATCACTCAACAGCAGGTCAATTTGATTATTGTTGGCGACGGTGACCAGCGCGCCTTTCTTGAGCAATATGCCAAAGAAAAAGGCTACGCCAATATCAGTTTTGTGGGTTTGGTACCGCACTCAGCAGTGAATCAATATTATGATGATGCAGATATTTTTGTGTTGCCCAGCGTACGAGAGTGTGGAGGGGCGGTTGTGCTAGAGGCTATGGCACGTGGTTTGCCTGTCATAGCGACCAATTGGGGCGGCCCAGCTGACTATATTACAGAAGGTAACGGTTATTTGGTAAGCCCAACCTCTAGAGATGCAATGGTCAAAGCTTTTGCGCAGCATATTGATACGCTTGCCGTAAATCCAAAGCTACGTTATCAAGTCGGTGCCGCCGCGATTGCACGCGTTAAACAGCATTTTATGTGGGATAAAAAAATTGAAACAATGATTCATCACTATCAAGATGTTTCTCATAAACCGCGTGCTTCATAACCAACTTAACCCAAATTAACTTTAAATTCTATGCATCGCATTAAAAATAAATTAAGTGAGCACTGGCGATTATTTCTGTTTGCATGTGTCGCATCCGCGTTATTGCTTATCTTTAACGATGCCATTCTTGAGATTTGGGTGCGTTGGGGCGAGGAACGCTATAGCCATGCACCTATTGTGTTTTTACTGGCTATTTATTTGGCTTGGATAAAACGTAACGAACTCAATGCAGTGAATGCGCACGCATGGTATGGCGTTGGCATAGTAGTGCTCTCCGGTTTGATACTGATTATTGGTGAACTGAGCGCGATATGGACCATAGTGCAATACGCGCTAGTGATTTTGTTATTTGGGTTTGCTTGGACCATTCTTGGCACCCAGATTAAAAAGGTCACCATCCCATTTTTACATATTTTGGTCGTCATTCCTTTGCCTTATATGCTCGATGTTATGCTCTCAGGCAAATTTCAATTAATGTCATCAGACCTTGGCGTCAGCATTATTCGTCTGTTAGGGATGTCAGTATTTCAAGAAGGTAACATCATTGATTTGGGACTATACAAGCTGCAAGTGGTAGAAGCATGTAGTGGCTTGAATTATACCTATCCACTCATGACCATCGGTCTCATGATGGGGTACATGTACAAAGCACCACTCTTTGCCCGATTTATGCTGTTTATCTCCACGATTCCAATCAGCATTGTTATGAACAGCTTCAGAATTGCGGTCGTGGCCTTATTTGTGAACCACTCAGGCATCAAAGCTGCTGAAGGCTTTATGCACTATTTCGAAGGGTGGGTCATTTTTATTATCTGTATTTGTACCCTTTTAATCGAAGTTAAAATTTTCAATCGTATATTGGGTAAACGCGAGTCTCTAGCAGATTCATTTGATTATCTTGAAGCCAAGACCAACGCTGCCATCAAGCCAGCCAAAGCGCATGTCCACAAGTTGCCTATCATGGTTGCATTTGCTTGTATACTCATCACCACTTTATCCACACTCACGATTCATCATCGTGAAGAGGTGATTCCAGCACGTGTGACTTTTGATCAATACCCATTAGAAATTGCAGGTTGGGTAGGGCGTCGCCATGAGTTCCAAAATGGTGAAAATGAAATACTGAAGTTAAAAGACTACTTCTTAGCTGACTATAATCGAGCAAATACTAATGTTGGTATTTATCTGGGTTATACCGAATCACAACGTAGAGGTTTTGTACCTCACTCGCCGAAGGCGTGCATACCCGGAGGAGGTTGGGAAATCGCAGACACTAAACTGCATCGCATCGATCTGGATACAAACAAAAGTTTTGAAGTGACACGTATGGTGATTGCAAAAGGTGAAGCTAAGCAGTTGATTTATTATTGGTTTCATCAACGCGGAAGAGACTTGTCCAATGAATTCCCAATGAAGTTTGCACTGTTGTATGATGCTATTCAGCGCAATCGAACTGATGGTGCAATTGTGAGGTTTACCACCACCATTTATAAATCGGAAGAGCAAGCTGACCAAGTGTTGACTGAGTTTATCCGTCTAAATTATCCAAAATTTCATCAATTTATTCCAAATTAACTTTAGACTGGGCTTGCAACTCTTAGGATGCATCAGCAAAGAGTAGCGTTTCAATGTACAATTTAACAGTTGGGCGATAAAAATTAAGGCGTGGTTGCATTCAATCCAACTTATCGATTTGAGGCGAACAATTCATTGGTGCCCAGAAGAGGACTCGAACCTCCACATCTTTCGATACTAGTACCTGAAACTAGCGCGTCTACCAATTCCGCCATCTGGGCATACCGTACTGCGGCGCATTTTATAGAAAGCACAATTCTTGTCAATTAAAAAAAGTAAACATAGTTCGCGTGAAAACGATCCATATGCAAAGCGTGAGGCTGCGCAGTATGAAACGCCTTTACCAAGCCGCGAGCTAATATTGCAAGTGCTCTCTGACCAAGGCATTCCCTTAAGTACAGAGCAATTATACGTGTTGCTGGACATAGATACCAGCGAGCGAGAGATTTTTGGTAAACGCCTGAATGCGATGGAGCGTGAAGGCCAAATAATCCGCAACCGCAAGGGCGCTTTGTGTTTGCCTGAAAAAATTCATCTCATTTCTGGTGTGGTGTTCGGCCATCCAGATGGCTTTGGTTTTTTGGTGCCAGATGACAAAGTAAAACACCCCGATGACCTGTTTTTAGGGCCGCGTGAAATGGCGCAAGTCATGCATGGTGACCGCGCCATGGTGCGTATGGCTGGCTTGGATAGAAAAGGCCGCCCGGAAGGCCGGATTGTCGAGGTTCTTGAGCGCGCCAATAAAACGTTGGTAGGGCGTGTGATGCGCGGCCAAGGTGTGACGATTGTAGCCGCCGAAGATAAACGTATCAATCAAGATATTCTGATTCCCTATCATTTGGATATGGATGCGAAGGTTGGACAAGTCGTCGTTGTTGAACTCACAGAACAGCCTTCATCGCACGCGATGCCCATGGGCAAGATTATTCAGATTCTGGGTAATTACGCCGATAGCGGCATGGAGATTGAAATCGCCCTGCGCAAGCATAAACTGCCTTACGAGTTTAAGCCAGATGCTATTAAGCAAGCGGAGAGTTATCCTAAAACAGTCCAGCCCGCCGATTATAAAGGTCGTATTGATTTACGCGAGCTACCCCTTATTACTATTGATGGTGAAACAGCGCGCGACTTTGACGATGCTGTGTTTGCTGAGCCTCAAGGTAAGGGTTGGCGCTTAGTGGTGGCGATTGCCGATGTGAGTTTTTATGTGAAGCCGGGCGATGCTCTTGATAAAGAAGCATTCGACCGTGGTAATTCTGTGTATTTTCCTCGGCGTGTGATTCCTATGTTGCCGGAAGCATTGTCCAATGGATTGTGTTCACTTAACCCAGACGTTGAGCGATTATGCATGGTGTGCGATATGCAGGTAGATGGTTTGGGTGTGGTCAAACAATACAAATTCTACCCATCCGTAATGCGCTCAAAAGCGCGTATGACCTACACCAAGGTGTATGACATATTGCAAAATCCGGAAAGTGAACTTGCACAAGAATACACTTGGTTAATGCCGCATTTGCAGCACTTGTATAGCGTGTATCAATTAATGCTCAAACAACGCGAAAAACGTGGTGCCATTGAGTTTGAATCATCTGAAACCATGATGATGTTTAATGAAAATGGCAAAGTCGATAAGATTGTCCCTAGCACGCGTAATGAAGCGCACAAGTTGATTGAAGAGTGCATGTTGGCAGCTAATGTATGCGCCGCAGAGTTTTTGATGAAACATGAGCACGCAGCACTCTATCGTATCCATGAAGGCCCTACACCTGAGAAGCTAGAGGCCTTACGCTTATTTATGGGCGAGTTTGGATTTGGGGTAGGTGGAGGAGAGAAACCGCAAGCCAAAGACTACGGCAAATTGATGGCGCGTATTAAAGAACGCCCCGATGCACAGCTATTGCAAACGGTGATGCTGCGTTCTATGCAGCAGGCTGTATATAGCCCGGATAATGTAGGTCACTTTGGTTTGGCTTACGACGCATATGCGCACTTCACCTCACCGATACGCCGTTATCCGGACTTGCTGATTCACCGCGCGATTAAAGCGGTTGTGAGTGGCGAGAAATATAATGCGAAAGACTGGCATGCTTTAGGTACACATTGTTCCATGACCGAACGCCGTGCCGATGATGCTACACGCGATGTGACCAATTGGCTGAAATGCTTTTACATGCAGGATAAGATTGGTGAAATCTTTGAGGGTACAGTGGCAGGTGTGACCAACTTTGGCTTGTTTGTCGCATTAGATGAAGTGTATGTAGAAGGTTTGCTCCACGTGACCGAGTTAGGTAATGACTATTTTGTATTTGATAAAGCCCGTCACGAAATGTTGGGCGAACGTACAGGCGTGCGTTATCGTCTTGGGGATCGCTTGACCATTAAAGTTGCGCGTGTGGATTTGGAAACCAGCAAGATGGATTTCACGCTGGTCAGCAACGGCAAGTCTAAGCAGATTGCTGATGAGACGGTAAGTAGTACGCAAGCAAAACCGCTAGCGCCGGGGAATGATATCAACAAAAAAACGTTGCATGTAAGCAAGCCATCAGTAGAGCGCGAAGTGGAAAGTAAGCCTAAAACCACGCGTGCCTTGGATAAAGCAAAGAAAGAGCGCTCTGTTGCACAGAAATCAGCCAAGAGACCGAATGCGACAAACACAAATGCGCCTAAGTCTTCACGCCCTAAAACAGGTATTGCTGATGCTAACAAGTCGCCTGCTAAAACCAAGAATCGCCTAAAGCATCAAAAAAGCAAAGGCAAACCCAAACGCTAATAGGCTGTCATGCCTAGTTTTCTTATGAAATGAGTGAGTAAGAAGTATGTCGGAATCCAGAATTTTATTTGGCTTTCATGCGGTATTAAGCCGTATGCGCCAACACAGTACAAGCATTCAAGAAATCTTGATTGATCGCGATCGCGTGGATGCACGCATGAAAGATTTGCTGAGTATGGCAGATAGCGCCGGTGTACGTGTGATGCAAGTAGAGCGTAGCCGCTTGGACGGTATGGCGGGCATTAATGGGCGTCACCAAGGCGTGATTGCACGGGTGGTCGATACGCCAATTCCCTACAAGGATATTCACGATATCTTAGAGTCTGACCTTACTGAGCCACCATTTTTCTTGGTACTGGATGGTGTGGAAGACCCGCATAATTTAGGCGCATGTTTGCGTGTTGCGGATGCCATGGGTGTGCATGCTGTGATTGCACCAAAAGACCGTGCGGTGGGCTTAAACGCAACAGTCAGAAAAGTAGCCAGTGGCGCTGCTGAGACTGTGCCATTTATCGCCGTGACCAATTTAGCCAGGACCTTACGCGAGCTAAAAGAGGCTGGTGTGACAGTGGTGGGAACCACAATGGATGCACCAAGTACATTACTTAATACCAAACTGGATGGCCCGATTGCGATTGTGCTTGGCTCCGAAGGCGAGGGCATACGCCGCCTAACCGCTGAAACCTGTGACGCACTGGTGACGATACCGATGTATGGCTCGGTAGAGAGTTTGAACGTAAGCGTGGCCAGCGGTATGTGTCTATACGAAGTGCGTAGACAACGTAGCTTGCACACATAGCCCATGCATACTTGGGTACGCAGAGTGCTTGTTGTCGTATCGTTGGCGGTGCTGGCTTGGTTGATTATTACCAGCCAACAGTCAGTGCTCATTACTAAAGTCTATGCAGTGATTGCAAGCTTGGCATTTATCGCTTATGCGATAGATAAAGCTGCGGCTAAGAGTGATCGTTGGCGTATTCCTGAAAGCACTTTGCACGTATTAGGTTTGCTCGGCGGTTGGCCGGGTGCCATGCTGGCGCAAACGCTATTGCGCCACAAGTCTGTTAAAAGAGAATTTAGATTGATATTTTGGGTAACGGTGGTAGTTAATCTGCTGGTGCTGGGCTGGCTACTGTCCCGCTGGCAATAACTACATTAACCCAAGGGTTTGATGAGAATGCTTTCTAACCTGTTTTAGCAAATCTGTATTTTCTACCAGAGACTCTCCATAGGATGGAATTGCTGCTTTTAGCTTTTCTTGCCAGTCTGCGCTCATGACCCGGTCTTTAAAACAGCGTTGTAGCACATCTAACATGGCTTGTACGCTCACTGACGCACCTGGAGAAGCACCTAACAAAGCGGCTAGGGTGCCATCTTTCGCGGCCACTATCTCGGTACCAAACTCCAGCTTGCCCCATTTTTTTTCGCAGTTTTTAATAATTTGCACGCGTTGACCAGCGTTTTCCAAGGTCCAGTCATTCGAGTTTGCATCGGGCAAAAATTCACGTAATGCATTCATGCGTTGCTCATGGGTTTGTTTTGTTTCTTTAATCAGGTATTTGGTGAGATCCATATTATGGCGACCCACGCTAATCATGGCCTTGATATTGTTTACTTTCAGCGATTTCGCTAAATCCAACTTAGAACCACGCTTTAAAAATTTGGTGGTAAATCCAGCAAATGGGCCAAACAACAAAGCGCGTTTGCCATTAATGACGCGCGTATCCAAATGCGGCACCGACATAGGCGGGGCACCTACAGCGGCTTTGCCATACACTTTGGCATAGTGTTGCTCAATCACGGCTTCATTGTGGCAAATCAACCATTGCCCACTGACCGGGAAACCGCCGTAGCCTTTGCTTTCGTCGATGTTGGCTTTTTGTAGCAGTGGCAATGCGCCACCGCCTGCCCCCAAAAATACAAACTTGGCTTTAATGGTTTGTTTGTGTTTGGTTTGCAAATCTTGCAAGTGCACGTGCCAAGTATTGTCCTTGGCGCGGTTTTTTACCTTGGTGAGATTGCTGACTTTGGTTTGCTTAAGCAAAGTGAAGTTAGGGCTGGCTTGTATATAGTTGACCATGTAACGTGTTAATGCGCCGAAATCAATATCCGCACCATGGGCAATGTAGCTAGCAGCTAATGATTCTTGATTGCCACGGTTAGCCATCATCAGAGGCATCCATGCTTGCAACTGTTCAAAAGCCTCCGAGTATTGCATATCAGCAAACAGAGGGTGCTGTTGCAACTGTGCGACGCGTTGGCGTAAAAATGCAACGTTTTTGTCACCCCAGACAAAACTAAGGTGCGGTGTTCTCGTAATAAAGCGATTAGGTGAGGGCAGTGCGCCTGAGTTCACCAAGTATGACCAGTATTGCAGGGATACCTCAAATGCGGCGTTGATGTTCAGAGCGCGCTGTATGCTAATAGTGCCGTCTTCCGCTTGTGGGGTGTAATTTAGCTCGCAATAACCAGCGTGGCCGGTGCCTGCATTATTCAGCGCATCAGAGCTTTCCATAGCAACGTCGGTCAACTGTTCTACCATGGTAATGCTAAGGCTAGGGTCTAGCGCTTGAAGCAATGTCCCTAAGGTCGCACTCATGATGCCACCGCCGACCAACAATATATCTGTTTCTAGATGCGCCACGTGTTACTTCCACCATTCAACATAGCAAAGCTAGCATTATAATTTGACTAGTCCGCTTTTAAAATAAAAAGCCAGCGCAAAGGCTGGCAAGTGATTCTGCTAGTTTTAAATACGATTATTAGTATGAGCGTCTTTTTACGGGTGTAAAGTTACCTTTAGATTCAATGTGCCTGAAGGTAATGCGACCGTTATTGGTATCGTATGGAGAAAGCTCTAAAGTGACTTTGTCTCCAGCCAGAATGCGAATATGATTTTTCTTCATTTTTCCGCCGGTATAAGCAATCAATTTGTGGCCATTGTCTAGGGTCACGCGGTAGCGTGAGTCGGGTAGTATTTCATCGACCACACCATTCATTTCAATCAACTCTTCTTTTGCCATGACAACACTCCAATCTATATGAGACCCGTTTTAAGCAACAATCTCGAAGGAGCTTGCAGAAAAATTACAGTGCTAGCTAAGCACTGCTGGGGATATTTCTAAAAATATTAGCTGAATCCGCATTAACGCGCATTCAGGTGCGCGAAGTATAGACCTGATGTTGGTTTATAGCAAATTTGTTGCAATCAGACTAATAATGAGCTGATTATATCAAAGAGTTAAAATAAAGCTTGACTCAATTTTATATAGGGCGTAAAAGGTGCATTAGGCGTTTTTAAATTCTAATTTGATGAGTCCTAGTGGCTCATTTTTATTGGGAAGTAAAAACTTTCAGGGCGCCTCCCTATTTAAAGTAAGAAAGTAATATTATGGCAACAGGTATTGTAAAATGGTTTAATGACGCTAAAGGTTTTGGTTTCATTACTCCTGACGCAGGCGGCGACGATTTATTCGCTCATTTCTCAGCTATCGTTGATAGTGGTTACAAAAGTTTGAAAGAAAATGATCGCGTTAGCTTTGACGTGACGGATGGTCCAAAAGGTAAACAAGCTTCTAACATTCAAAAAGCTTAATTCACCTAGAATTCAAACTTGCGAATTCTAAACAATAGAATTCTTAAAAATGGCCCGTAAAGGGCCATTTTTTATGGTTACTAACATGTAAGCCCGTTTTATTGGGTGACATCAAACAAAAGTTGCTTTGGCATGGTTCCTGCATTGATATTGATAAAACAATCCAGAAACCAAGCAGTTGAGGAAACGAAGTGGCAATTCGCGTCGCATTACACCATAAAACCAGCTATCATTTTGATCGGCCTGTCAGCCTCTCTCCCCATGAAGTCCGCCTAAAACCTGCCGCCCACGCACGTACACCAATCTTGGCCTATTCTATTACGGTCAATCCTGCGCAACATTTCGTTAATTGGCAGCAAGACCCTTACGGAAACTACATTGCGCGGTATGTATTCCCCGAAAAGGTGCGCTCGCTCGATTTTACGGTCGATTTAGTGGCAGACATGACCGTGATTAATCCGTTTGATTTCTTTGTGGAAAAGTACGCAGAACATTTTCCGTTTAACTATACGGAGCAGCAAGCGTACGAACTTGGTGCATATTTAAAGCCTGAGGCTTCCTCTGCTTTACTGACAGAATGGATAGTTGCAGCCAAGCGCGACATTATGCAGCCTGCGCTGGGGATTGCTAATTTTTTAGTCGCTGTCAATCAGCGTTTGCAGCGCGATATTGGTTATTTGGTGCGCATGGAGCCGGGCGTGCAAACACCTGAAGAGACATTAATTAAACGTACCGGCTCATGCCGCGATAGCGCTTGGCTACTAGTACAGATCCTGCGCAACTTAGGCTTGGCAGCACGTTTTGTTTCCGGTTACTTAATTCAGCTTACAGCAGATGTTAAAGCTTTGGATGGGCCCAGTGGTACTACTGTGGACTTTACCGATTTGCATGCTTGGACTGAGGTCTACATTCCAGGTGCTGGTTGGATAGGCTTAGATCCAACCTCAGGTTTAATGGCGGGGGAAGGACACATTCCACTGGCCTGTACCGCTGTACCGTCTTCTGCCGCACCTGTTACTGGGTTTACCGATATTGCGGAAGTGACATTTCAACATGAAATGACCGTGACGCGTATTCACGAAGACCCACGTGTAACCAAGCCTTATAGCGAAGTTGATTGGCTAAAAATAGATAAGCTGGGCAACCAAGTAGATAAAGACTTGAAGAAACTGGATGTGCGGCTTACCCAAGGGGGTGAGCCAACTTTTGTATCCATCGATGATATGGATGGTCCAGAGTGGAATACATTGGCACACGGCGAGGATAAGCGTACGTTGGCTGGTAAGTTGGCTCTAAAGCTAAAGGATCATTTTGCAAAGGGAGGCTTGTTACATTACGGGCAAGGTAAATGGTACCCAGGCGAGCCATTGCCACGTTGGGCCATCAATATTTACTGGCGGGTCGATGGCAAACCGATATGGCGCGATGCGAGTTTATTCTCTAAAGAAGATGCGCCCGACGATTACACTGCTAAGGAAGCCGAGCTATTTGCACGTCACTTGGCTATGGAGTTACGTTTTCCGCAAGCCTGTTTGATTCCTGCTTATGAAGACGTCTTGTCACAAATTAATTTTGAGCAAAATCTCCCAGAAAATATTGATCCGCTGACGGTCGATTTAAAAGACAGTGAAGATCGTCGACGCCTAGCAAGACTATTAGAAACTGGATTAGGTGCGGTGGTTGGTTTTGTGATGCCGATTAAGCCGATAGAAACTGGCAAAGCAGGCGAGTGGCTGACGAGTAAATGGCCTTTGAAACGCGAGCATTTGTATTTGCTGAGCGGCGACTCACCTATGGGATTGCGCTTGCCATTAGCTTCTCTACCTTGGAAGCTGCCTAAAGACGTCGAGCCAGATTTTCCTATTGATACCTTTGCAGAGCTAGCGTCTTTATCCGAGTATGAAAAAGTAAGTGTTAAGCCCTCAGTCACAGTTAAGCATAAGTCAGCAAAACCGCTCCCTAAAGAAGTGATTCATACTGCGCTTTGCATACAGGTGCGTGGTGGACGGCTGCATGTGTTTATGCCACCGGTAACACGCTTAGAGGACTACCTGGCGTTGCTCACATCTGTTGAGAATACTGCGGCTAAGCTGCAGTTAAAGCTTTGGATAGAAGGTTATGCACCACCACGTGATTCGCGTGTTCAAGTCCTGAGTGTAACGCCTGACCCAGGTGTAATTGAGGTGAATATTCATCCATCATCTACTTGGAATGAGCTGGTGGACAAAATGACCGTGCTATATGAAGAGGCTAGGCTAAGTAGACTGGGCACTGAGAAATTTATGCTGGATGGCAGACATACCGGTACTGGTGGGGGAAACCACGCCACACTTGGCGGCGCTACTGCTGCCGATAGCCCAATGCTGCGCCGCCCAGATGTGCTGAAAAGTTTAATAACCTATTGGCAAAATCACCCAGCTTTGTCTTATTTATTTTCTGGAACATTTATTGGGCCTACCAGTCAATCACCTCGCGTGGATGAGGCCAGAGACGATAATTTGTATGAGCTATCAATCGCTTTCCAGCAAATGGATAAAGCATTGCCGACCATGGCTGAGAGTGAAAAGCCATGGCTGGTAGACCGCTTATTGCGTAATTTGCTGGTGGATTTAACCGGTAATACCCATCGCGCTGAGTTTTCAATTGATAAGCTGTACTCACCAGATGGCCCGACTGGGCGCTTGGGATTGGTAGAGTTCCGCGCGTTTGAAATGCCTCCGCATGCGCGCATGAGCTTGTTGCAAAGCCTATTGTTACGTGCCTTGGTGGCACGTTTTTGGAAAACGCCATATCAAGGCAAGCTTATACACTGGGGCACTGAGTTACATGACCGTTGGATGTTGCCTCACTTTGTCGCGCAAGATATTGCCGATGTTGTGGAGGACTTGCGTGCATTCGGTTACAAGTTTGAAAAGCACTGGTTTGACCCGTTTGTCGAATTTAGATTTCCACGCTATGGCACAGTGGCGTATCAAGGCGTGGAGCTTGAGTTAAGACAAGCTATAGAGCCATGGAATGTGCTGGGTGAAGAAATGAGTGGAGGCGGTACTGCACGTTATGTGGATTCATCTGTAGAGCGCATGCAATTACGTGTACGTGGCATGACCGATGGCCGTCATATTGTCACGTGTAATGGTCGCCCATTACCATTACAGCCAACAGGGGTAGCAGGTGAGTTTGTGGCTGGGGTCCGATTCCGTGCCTGGCGACCTTGGTCAGCATTGCATCCTACAATTGGTGTACAAGCGCCATTGGTGTTTGATTTGGTGGATACATGGAGTGGTCGTGCGGTTGGCGGTTGTACCTATCATGTATCACATCCCGGTGGGCGTAACTATGATAGTTTTCCGGTAAATGCTAATGAAGCAGAAGCAAGGCGCTTTGCACGGTTTTGGAGTTACGGCCATACGCCAGGAGAAATGAAGGTGGAGCCGGAACCCAAGAATCCGCGTTTTCCATTTACACTAGACCTAAGATGGCAAGCCCATTAAACTGTTTGGGCTATGCAATCCATTCTTTATCAAATCCCATGTCAAGCGGATCATTACAACGAACTGTTAGATGTTAATGGTTTGCCACATCCGCATTGGCAAGCACTGATAGACACACTGGCAAACGAACCAGCATCACAGATGCGTCACCGCGTGGAAGCTATTCAGCGCCAAGTTCGTGATAACGGGGTGACTTACAACGTATATGCGGATACGAATGGCCTGCAACGACCATGGGATTTGGATGCGTTGCCGTTTATTCTGCCGCATGAAGAATGGGCGCATATTGCCGCTGCAGTTGCGCAGCGAGCGTCCTTGCTTAATCAATTGCTATTAGATATATACGGCCCTCAGCAGACTCTAAGTGAAGGACTGCTGCCTGCGGCATTGGTGCACGGACATGCTGGATTTTTGCGTCCTTGCCATGGTGTGCAGCATGAGGACAACATTGCCTTGCACATGTATGCGGTAGATATTGCGCGCGCGCCAAACGGACAATGGTGGGTGGTCTCGGATAGAACGCAAGCACCTACCGGCGCAGGCTATGCGCTTGAAAACCGAACCATTATTTCCAATGCGTTCCCAGATTTATTCCGAGATTTAAATATTCAGCGCTTGAGTGGCTTTTTTACTAGTATGCGCGACAGCTTGTCCCACTGGGGCCGTGCGTGTGCGCAAAAACAAAGTGCGGCACACCCTGAGATCGTGCCATTGAGTGAGGGTGAGCAACCGCTGATTGTGATTTTGACGCCGGGGCCGTATAACGAAACCTATCATGAGCAATCATATTTAGCGGGCTACCTTGGTTTTCCGCTGGTACAAGGCAGTGATTTAACGGTGCGTAATGGCATTGTTTGGCTCAAGACTATTTCTGGCCTCAAAGCTGTGCATGTCATTTTAAGACGGTTGGATGACGATTTTTGCGACCCATTGGAGTTGAATGCGGATTCGTTGCTGGGAGTGGCTGGGCTGGCGCAAGCCACTAGGCAAGGCTTTGTTGTAGTCGCCAACTCATTGGGGTCAAATATTTTACAGTCAGGCGCTTTGTTGGGCTTTTTACCCAAGCTATGTGAGCGTTTTCTGAATGAGCCATTAAAAATGCCATCAGTCGCTACGTGGTGGTGTGGAGAGCCCGGCGCACTGGCGACCGTCATTGCAAATTTGCATGAATTGGTAATTAAACCTGCATTTCCGCAAATCAATCAGTACCCAATTTTTGGTGAGGATTTAACCGCTGATGGCCGCGCAGCCTTGATCGAAAAGTTACGTGAAAATCCACAAAACTATATTGCGCAAGAGCAAGTGAAGATTTCGCAAGCGCCGGCTTGGAGCGCACACCATAAGCCTAACCTAAATTCGTTGGCCATAGGCTTGCGCGTATATGCTTGCGCTACCCCTAATGGATATGCCGTTATGCCAGGCGGCTTGGCGCGTATTGCAAGTGGTAAAGATGAGCGTGTGATTACTATGCAGCGCGGTGGCACCAGTAAAGACACTTGGATTACGTCTCCCCACGCCACTTACCATAGCAGTTTGTTGCGGCGCACGATGTCGAGCAAAGATTTAGTGCGTGGTAATACCTACCTTTCTAGCCGCATGGTGGAAAATTTGTTTTGGTTTGGCCGTTACACCATCCGCAATGCGCACACCACACGTTTGATTCGGATTGCAATCCAGTTTTTGATGGAGTTTTCCGGTGAGCATCGGCCAATGGAATGGATGACGCTACATAATTTGTGTGTGTGGTATGGCTTGATGCCAAGTACGGACAGCTTAGACAATGCCACCGATACGCCAATCCAAGCTGAAATGCTGAGTGATGAAGAAATTGAGCGCTTACTCATACAGGCCGTATTCTCAAGCAAAGACCATAGTTTGCAGAGCAGCATTCATCAGTTTTTTCAGCTTGCATTCAATATTCGTGAGCGTTTATCCAATGATAATTGGCGCATTATCAATCAGATGTCTCAACGGTTTACCCATAGCAAGCATATGCCTGCACTGACCGAGACATTGCAGCATTTAAACGAGACTTCTGCTTCGCTAGTCACATTGTCTGGTTTTACCTTAGATGGCATGACGCGCGACCAGGGTTGGCGCTTTATGTCACTGGGCAGGCGTATTGAACGCCTACAGTTTTTGTGTGTGCTATTACAACATGCGCTCACTATGCCCCCAGAGAGTAATTTGGATTGGTTGCTAGAGTTGACCGACAGCATTGTGACTTACCGTGCGCGTTACTCAGCACAGCCGGAGTGGTTACCAGTGCTGGATTTATTGTTGATGGATGAGCACAACCCCAACGCCATGATTTTTCAATTAAAAGGCATGGTTAAGTATTTAACTGAAGTCTCTACTAATTACGGTGGTGGAGCGCAAGAAGGTGTATTTATCGAGCGTTTGGAAAGTTTGAAAGCACTAGATCCAGATTTGGCGCTATACCACGGAAGTTCCACATTGTTGATTTGGCTTAGCGATACCCATAGAAAAAGTATCGAAATTTCAGACCAACTTAATTTGCGCTTTTTTAGCTATAGCGGCTCACAGGCTACGGAGCGTTATTAATCATGCGCTACCATGTGTTACATGAGACAGAGTACCACTACGATAGCGTTGTCACGTTATCGCAGCAATTACTGCATATGACGCCACGCAATAGTAACGCTCAGTATTGCGAGCAGTATTCACTCAATATCAGCCCAAGCCCAACTGAGCATAAGCAATATTTTGATTACTTTAAAAATTACAGCGACTACATTGCCGTGTTTATACCGCATGAGTTACTCACTGTAAGCTCTAGTTTTACTGTGTCGTTACAACGTCGCCCCTATTGGTCTGAACTACAAAATAGCCAAGCATGGGATGCCGTGGCGCAACAACTGCAAGATTCAAATAATGTCGATTTAGATGTGGTTGGGTATCTCTATAGCTCACCTAATGTTAAAAGCAGTCCTGCTCTTTTGGCTTTTGCCTCCCCCAGTTTTTGGCCAGGCCGGCCGTTGATGGAAGCCGTGCTGGATTTAACACAACGTATTTATCAAACATTTGAATTTGATCCGGAAGCCACTAACGTCTCAACGCCATTGGACGAGGTGTTAGAAGGTAAACGTGGTGTTTGTCAGGATTTTGCGCACTTGATGATAGGCTGTTTACGCTCATTGGGTTTGGCTTGCCGTTATGTCAGCGGCTATATTTTAACCACGCCGCCAGAAGGTAAGGAACGCATGGTAGGTGCGGATGCATCGCATGCGTGGGTATCTGTGTATTGTCCAACGTATGGCTGGATTGACTTTGATCCTACCAACAACTGCATGGTGCAAAGTGAGCATATTACTGTGGCATGGGGTAGAGATTTTAGTGATGTTTCCCCCATGCGTGGCGTAGCGTTGGGTGGTGGCGCACAAAAACTCACCGTACGCGTCACGGTCACACCAGTGCCGTTGCTAACTAATAGCTAAAATTTCATACTTTTAACGCCTTCTTCCACGCCAGCGGCTTCTGTCAATGCGGCCACATTTTCTTTGGTAAAGAACCCGTCAAAACTACCGTAGCGCTGCACATATTCAATAATCAAAGAGGAATGCTCGGATGCGTTAGAGAAAATCTGTTTGAGTCCTTGCTCTTTAGAGCCAATCACATCGAGCAAGAAGCCTTTGCCTTGTTGGGTAATCGCATTGACCACAAACTCAATATTCTCCAGCCCGTCGCGCTCGCCATCTTTCACCGCCAGCGCCATATGGTGCAAGCGCGGACCATAGTTGCGAACAAAGGTCTCAGTGGGTGAGGGTAGCTTTTCCAAGTGATTCACAAAATACGGCGTGTTATTAGCCGTAAATACTTTGGCGGGACTTTTGGATTCAGGCACTTGGTGCACGCTCTTCGTCACGTTGGTCGATGAGTTTTGATCCCATATGTTATAAGCTCCCCAAAAGTAATAGCTGCTCCAGGAGAGGTATTCCAAAATTGCCACTTCACGGTTTTGGCTGTAAACGCGTGTGGCTAAATGATCCACCGGCAAAATCAAATCATCAATGCGCAAATCTGCCTGCAACTGCTTGGCGCCTTCATAGGCGGCCTGTACATCACTGCGTATCGTACTCATGCCTAAAGCATACACGCGTAAATCTCCCGGCTGACGCTCCAGATACGCCACAATATTGTGTGTGTAAGGGGATGGCTTACTAATCGCCAAGTTGCCGGGCAACTCTAGTTTACGTACGTCATTTTGATTAAAGAATCGAAACTCACGCGCTTGCTGGATTTTTTCAACCTCATGCAAATTCGTCACCCGAATAATCTCACCCATATAGCGGCTGTTGGGTTTTTGTGAGCCCACTGGATAGATTTCATTTAATGCGCGGAAAATACCTCTAAAATTAGGGTCTTTCACCTCGCGTACAATCAAATCAGGCGAGTTCAAATCAATCCGCAAAATATGCGTCCAGTGCGACTCACTCTCCAACGTCACCAAGTAGTGGTAGGGCGTCATTAGGCACAACTCGGCAATATAGCTAATGGAATGGTCAGGGTCCACGGTAATCATCAGCGCATCAATGTCATGCACCATCTCGGTCAGACCCAGCCGGTCACGCTCCTCTAGCAAGCGCTGTAAATACTCTTCAAAAAATGGTGAGTTTTCTTTATCACCATGACGGTCAAACTGTAATGAGTTCATCCACACACCTAAATCTTTATAAAAAGCTCACCATATTGGTGCAATTGCTAACCCAAGCGACTTTATGTAGGCATAAGCCAGCTATCAATTAAATAGATTGCGCTTTAAATCTTTGAGTAATCAATAAGATACCAACATACACTCGGTTTTACAGCGCTACATATAGATAGTAATAGCTAATTGTGTGCCAAGTGTGTTGGCGGTGTTAATTGGGAGACATGATTCGGCGTATAATTGATGTGTTTAAGCGAGTTAAAGCAATGAAAAAAGCCTTACATTGCTGTAAGGCTTTTAGAATTTGGCTCCTCGACCTGGGCTCGAACCAGGGACACACGGATTAACAGTCCGTTGCTCTACCGACTGAGCTATCGAGGAATCGGTAGTACTTGTGAAGGCGTGATAATACTGGCTTAGCGGTACTTGGTCAATCAAAAATTGGGTAATTTTTTGAAAAAATCTAAAAAAATAATTGTAGGCGTAATAGGCATATTGCTAGTGCTAGCGGTTTTGCCTTTTTTGATTCCTACAGAGAAATATTTAACGCAATTTGAACGCACAGCTACTGAGATGCTAGGGGTGCCTGTGCAGATTGCGCATGCCCGTTTGTATTTTATTCCTACGCCGCGCTTGAGCGTGGATGGGGTTGTGATTGGTAAAGAAGATGTCACCATTGAGTCGATTAGTGTTGTACCCAGCTTAAGTACTTTGTTTTCCGAGACGCGCACCATTGCACTTAATATCCATCAGCCCACCATTAAGCATTCTGCGGTGGCCATAGTCACTCAATTGCTAGACGCTAAATCTAGCAGTTCTGGCCCATCACCAGTTGAGATTTCCAGTATTGAAATTAATGACCTTAAGCTGGTATGGCCGTCTCTCAAACTACCTTTGTTAAATGCACAGGCAAACTTCGCCAAAGGCATGCAGTTTTTAGATGCAGAAATCAACAGTGAAGATGGTCAGTTGGTAGCGAATATTCTGCCCAGTGATGCAGGTCATACCGTTGTATTGAAAATGAAGGATTGGGTGATGCCGCTCTCTAAGCCATTTGTGGTGAACGAAGGTAGGGTAGATATGGCGCTGGTGGGCAGTCAATTAGATGTGTCAAAAATTAGCATGCAAATGTATGGAGGCACCGTCAATGGCAATGCCAAGCTCAATTGGCAAAAGGCATGGCAATTGAACGGGCAATTGTATGTGAAAGAGGTGTCACTGAAAGCGCCCACCAAAATGCTTAACCCCAACACTTACATGGATGGTCGCTTGGTAGGCAATGGCCGCTTTGGCGCCAGCGCAAAAAATGCAGGTCAATTGATGGATCAATTACGGGCGGAATTCACTTTTACTATCAATAATGGTGTGCTGTATGGGTTAGATTTAGTCAAGCTGGCTAGTTTGTTGATTAAACAGACCCCAAAAGGAGGGCAAACCCAATTTGATACGTTTACTGGTCAGTTGTCCATCTCAGGTAAGCGCTACCACCTCAAGCGATTACAGGTGAGTTCTGGGTTAATTTCAGCCAAGGGTGACGTAAAAATCAACGAGCAGGAAAAACTGGACGGCAAAGGCGAGGTGGCGATTAAACAAAGCGTGGGCTTGGTCTCAGTGCCGATGACTGTTTCAGGCACCTTGCAAAATCCATTGGTCTATCCGTCAAAGGCAGCGTTGGCTGGTGCAGCCGTGGGCACCGCAATATTAGGACCGGGTTTGGGAACCAGTCTTGGTTCAAAGGCTGGTAGTGCTGTAGAGGGTTTAAAAGATTTGTTTGGCGGAGATTAAAAGTCTCCGCCAAATATTAGCCAGATTTAGCTGAGCGCTTTTTCAATACGATCCAGCGCTTCTTGTAAGTTAGCCATGCTGGTGGCAAACGAAATTCTAAAGTAACCTTCGGCACCAAAAGCTGAGCCGGGTACAACCGCTACATCAAACTTCTCAAGTAAATACTCAGCCAATGCCATATCTGTAGTGTCTGAAATTTTGCCAGCTTTATGCAGGTTGGCAATTGCACCGCGTGCATCTGGAAAAGCGTAAAACGCGCCACCGGCCATTAAACAACTTAAGCCGGGCATGGCATTAAAGCGGTCTACCACATATTTGTGACGCTCTTTAAAAGCAGCCACCATTGGTTTAATACAATCTTGAGAGCCGCTCAGCGCAGCTTCTGCTGCGTATTGTGAAATGGAGGCAGGGTTGCTTGTAGATTGGCTCTGTAATATCTCCATGGCTTTGATAATGTATGCAGGGCCTGCGGCATAACCAATACGCCAACCTGTCATGGAGTAAGCTTTAGATACACCGTTTAACACGATACAGCGATCTTTAAGACCTGGCGCCGCGTTGAGAATGTTATGGAATTTCTCACCGGTTAGGTTCACGTGCTCATACATATCGTCAGTAGCAACTAATACGTGCGGGTGCTTGAGCAACACTTCACCCAATGCTTTTAATTCTTCAAAACTATATACAGCGCCTGTAGGGTTGGAAGGGGAGTTAAACATCACTAATTTTGTGTTGGCATTAATGGCTGCTTCTAGTTGCGCAGGCAATAATTTAAAGCCTTGCTCAATACCACATTCAATAATCACCGGCGTAGCTTCGGCCACCATGGCGATATCCGCGTACGACACCCAGTAAGGCGCAGGCACAATCACTTCATCGCCTTTATTCAATACGGCCAAGCATAGGTTGAAAATAGTTTGCTTCCCACCTACGCCAACGATGACTTCATTCAATTGGTAGTCAAAGCCGTTTTCATTTTTAAATTTGGCAACGATTGCTTTTTTGAGGGCAGGAATACCACTGACCGGAGTGTATTTGGTGTACCCAGCATCAATCGCAGCTTTTGCGGCATCTTTAATGTGCTGAGGTGTGTCAAAATCAGGCTCGCCAGCCGCTAAGCCAATAATTGGACGACCTTCGGCCTTATATTTAGCGGCTTTTGCGGTAATGGCTAACGTTGGTGATTCTTTGATGGATTGAACGCGTTGCGATAAAACGGCTGATGCAGAGTTGCTCAAAATAACTTCCTTAGGCGTGCTGAATGAATGTTTTTTATATAAAAAACATTATTTTACGCAAAAAGCGTAGCTATTTACAGAGAAATTTCGCTTTGAAAAGTTAACGTAACCTAAGGCGTAGTTTTAACAAGATTTACCACAACCAAGTAGCTCAATATACTCATTGGCTAAATCTTCATCAATGTTTGCTAAAGCCACTTGAATGCGATGCATTTCAGCTGAATCACCTTTCTCTTTTGCGATTAACCCTAGATGCACTAATGCGTCGTAATTGTTGCCATCCAGCAAAAATGCTTGGTTAAATGCTTTTGAAGCCAAATCTTTCTGTCGTAGATTTTCTAACGCAACACCAAGGGTGTACCATGCTTCCGCCGCTTTGGGTTCTGCCGCAGTCCATTTTTCAGCTACTTCAGCAAGTTTAGGCCAATCTTCACGTGATTCCGGTACTGCAGCTTGCATGTAATAAGGTTTTTTATCTTCGTCTTCTTCCCATAGCGCTTTGCCTTGAATGGGAAAAGTAGTGATTTCAGGCTGTTTTCGTAAGGAGTCTAGCCATTCAATCGGTAAGGCAAAGTGAATGGATCCACCAATGCCCGCAGTTTTGAATGTGTTGATGCCGACCAATTTACCGTCCATATCAAATAGGCCGCTACCACTGGCACCCATCATGAATTTTGCGCTGGTACGAATCACATAGCCAGGACTATCTAAATGCAAACCCTTTACATTGCCACGAGAGGTGAGCGGCGCTGGCACACCATTTGAATGTCCGATTCCTGCAACTTCTTGGCCGCGTTTAAGCCCTAAGCTACTACCGAGTTTGGCTGATTTAAAGGGCATATTGTGGGTAGATACTAAACATAAATCATGCCATGCGTCTGCTCTAACGCTAGTGATTGCATAAGTGTCTTCCCCGCGTGAAATCCACGGCTGTTTTGTTGAACGTAGCACATGGCAGTTAGTAATGACTTGGTTATCGCCTACAACAACACCAGAGCCATAAGCAAGCCCACCATTCGTGTTATAGCCACGTATCATCACAACACTATAAAACGCATCCATTAAGCCCTGCATATCATAGGCTTTTGCAGGCAAAACAGTAGAAAATAGACTAGCTAAGAGAAAGAGATTACGCATGGTGGCCCCGGAAATTGATTTTTAAGTTTCTAGTTTTGTAAATGGACTGTTAACCATGCACAAAGTTCTCTTGCATGATATTTGAGGTGATTATGCCGTTAGGTAAATTGCATAAGCCTGCTAAAATTGAGGTTTGCTTTTTAGCGATTGAGTCAACCTGTGTTTGTTACGTTTCCCAATAGTAAATATCAGTTACATCAACCGTTTCCACCCGCAGGGGATCAGCCGCAAGCCATCGAAAAGCTTACGCGTGGCATTGAAGATGGGTTGAAATTCCAAACCCTGTTAGGCGTTACGGGGTCTGGCAAAACCTATACCATGGCCAACGTCATTGCGCGTACTGGCAAGCCGGCGATTGTGATGGCACCCAATAAAACATTGGCAGCGCAGCTTTATAGCGAGTTTAGGGAGTTTTTTCCTAATAATTCTGTGGAGTATTTCGTGAGTTATTACGATTACTACCAGCCTGAGGCCTATGTACCTTCGCGTGATTTGTTTATTGAAAAAGATTCCAGTATCAACGAGCATATTGAGCAAATGCGGCTTTCAGCGACTAAGGCTTTGTTAGAGCGTGAAGACAGCATTATTGTCGCTACGGTATCCGCGATTTACGGGATTGGCGACCCAACCGATTATCACAGCATGGTGTTGCACCTGAAGCAGGGCGATAAAATGAGTCAGCGCGATGCGATTGACCGCTTGATTGGGATGCAGTATGACCGCAATGATTTTGATTTTAGTCGGGGCTGTTTTAGAGTGCGCGGCGATGTGATTGATATTTTCCCTGCCGAGAATAATGAGACAGCGGTACGGGTGAGTTTGTTTGATGATGAAGTGGAAACAATCACATTGTTTGATCCTTTGACTGGGCAAGTATTCAATAAAATTCAAAGGTTTACAATATATCCTTCAAGTCATTACGTAACATCAAGAGAGACCACCATCCGTGCTATGGAAGGCATTAAGCAAGAGCTGCGTGACCGCGTAGCTTTTTTTATAAAAGAAAACAAGCTGGTGGAAGCGCAACGCATTGAGCAACGTACACGCTTTGATTTGGAAATGCTGAATGAGATTGGCTTTTGTAAGGGGATTGAGAATTACTCTCGCCATTTGTCAGGCGCTAAGCCAGGCGATCCACCACCGACACTGATTGATTATCTACCGGATGATGCGCTGATGATTATCGACGAGAGTCATGTCACCGTGCCGCAAATTGGCGGTATGTATTTAGGCGACCGTTCGCGTAAATCTAACTTAGTGGATTACGGCTGGCGTTTGCCATCGGCTATGGATAACCGTCCGCTTAAGTTTGAAGAGTTTGAGCGCATTATGCGTCAATGCGTGTTTATCTCTGCTACGCCTGCGGATTATGAGAAGAATCATCAGGAACAAGTGGTGGAGATGATTGCACGCCCAACTGGATTGATTGACCCAGAAATCATTGTGAAACCTGCTGATACGCAAGTGGATGATTTATTAGGGGAAATAAAAAAGCGCACGGAAGTGGGCGAACGCGTATTGGCCACTACGTTGACTAAGCGTATGGCCGAAGACTTGACGGATTATTTATCGGAGCATGGTGTGAAAGTACGTTACTTGCACAGCGATATTGATACGGTTGAGCGTGTGGAGATTATCCGTGATTTACGTTTGGGTGAGTTTGATGTGTTGGTGGGGATTAACCTCCTACGCGAAGGCTTGGATATTCCGGAAGTGTCTTTGGTGGCTGTATTGGATGCAGATAAAGAGGGCTTTTTGCGATCTGAACGTAGCTTGATTCAAACCGCTGGCCGTGCAGCGCGTAACCTAAATGGTAGTGTGATTTTTTATGCGAACCGAATTACGCGCAGTATGAAATTGGCGATGGACGAGACCAATCGGCGCCGCACTATCCAAACGGCTTTTAATGAGGCCAATGGCATTACCCCTAAAGGCGTCAGCAAACGCATTAAAGATATTATTGATGGTGTCTATGATGTGGAAGATGGCAAGCGCGAACGTAAAGCCGCACAAGAGCAAGCCAATTATGAGAGCTTGAGCGAGAAGCAACTGACTAAAGAACTTAAGCGTATTGAAAAAGCCATGCATGACGCAGCCAAAAACCTAGAGTTTGAAAAAGCGGCAGATTTTAGAGATCAGCTTAAAAAGCTTAAACTCAAAGTGTTTGGTGCAGAAATGCCAGATTTAAAATAGATTAATAATTAGTTACTTAATAAATATATTTAAAGTTAAATATAATGAATATTCAAGATTTTTCTGGGTGGATTGGCAGCATGGCAGCGGTGCTTACGACGATATCCTTTGTGCCACAAGTCATTCACTCCTACCGAACACGTGATTTGTCCGGTGTGTCGCTTTCTATGTACAGCATCTTTACGCTGGGGGTGGGCTTGTGGTTGTTGTATGGGGTTATTAAGCAAGACTGGCCGTTAATTCTTGCTAACAGCATTACATTTTGTCTGGCAGCGATAGTGCTGGGGTTAAAGATTCAGCAGTCTTTTAAACGCTAATTAGATTTAAGTGCAGTACACAGAACTTATTCGACCAACATTGTATCCACACAGGTATGAGTAAATTTTTCACCAAACTACCGGGTTTCATTCAAGCACCCTCTGGGTTTGAATGGGCTTTATTTAAAAAATTACCTTTGCTGTTTTTGTTAGGGACGCTGTTTGCTGCCATCCCCATGCTGCATATCTACTTCTTCGACCAACCGATTGATTTAGATAAACAAAAAACCATATACATGTCGTTGGGATTGATATTTAGCTACTGGTTTATGATTGGCACGGTAGCTATTGTCTGTGTGGTTGTGATGATTATGAAAGGGCCGGCTTATGTGGCAGACCCTTATGATTTACCCAAAGAGAACCCTGAGCTAGAAAACAAACAAAATAAGCCGTTGTTTTGATTTGAAAATTTATTTTCTAGTTGGCCAATAACTGATTTGCAAAATCATGATTTACATCTCGGTGATTGGCCTCATCGGCACGCACGGCAATAATCACATCTCTTAGCTTGGCATCCGCAGGCAACTTCCAGTAATCAATCGCAATTTGCGGAGCAGGGGTGTTTTCGTACTGACCATTGTCTATGCCAGCTAGGTATTCGGTATAGCTGTAAACCGCCTCTTCCTCAAAGTAGCCAACTAGTCGGTGAGCGGTTCTGTTAGAAATCAAATACAAGACAAAGAAGCAGTTATAAAAAATGCCTTGGGCAAGCACGATAAGAAAGCGCTCAAATGCATTTGGCTGCGCAATCTCTACAAATGTCATCAGGTGCATGCGCTCATTTTCCGCTTCATCCAGCAATGTTCTGATCCAGCCTTGGTCAGACTTCATTAAACGCAAAGAACGCAGATGTTGTAATGCGCCACCGACCATGCCGGGAACAGCAGCTACTGTCTCTAGTACAACGGCGCGGTGACCATAACGGCCACTGAAAAATTGATCGGCGAAAAAGCGCAGAAACTTGGTGAGAGCAAGTGCCACTCTGTCTGACAAATCGTTAGGTGAGTGATGAAGGGTAAGCTCGGAGTTGCTAGACATAAAATCTCTTCTTAAACATGTGATATTTACGTAAGTTTAGTCAATCAATTTACCAGTTTGTTGCAGATTAAGAGGCTTTTGTTGAGGTGGCAGTTTTTTAAAGTGAAAAATGTCGCGTAACTATTTTTCCTGAAAACGCTAAACTGTTTGATTCATAAATGCTTTTACACTATAATCGCGGACTTTCTAACCTTGCCACACCACAACGCATATGGGTGGCTTTAACCAAAAGGAGATTACATGCGACATTATGAAGTAGTATTTATTGTGCACCCAGACCAAAGCGAGCAAGTGCCAGCCATGATTGAGCGTTATCGTACGCAAATCACTTCAGGTGGTGGCAACATTCACCGCTTAGAAGACTGGGGCCGTCGTCAACTTGCTTATCCTATTCAAAAAATTCACAAAGCGCACTACGTGTTGATGAACATTGAATGTAGCCAAGAAGTGCTCGAAGAGTTAGAGCACGGCTTTAAATTCAATGATGCAGTATTGCGTCACTTAACATTGTCTACCAAATCTGCTGTAACAGCACCAAGCCCAATGATGAAAGAAGAGAAATCTAAATCAGTATTGGCAGATGCACCGGCAGCACCGACAGAGGCAGCAGCAGCGTAATTGAACAAGTTAGTGCTGAGTGGTTCAGTAACAGCCATCGAGCCGTTGAGATATACACCAGCAGGCATACCGTTGTTAAGTTTTGTAATGCACCATGTTTCAGAAGTGACTGAAGCAGGGTTAAAGCGAAAAGTTGAATGTGAAGTCAATGCTGTGATGATAGGCGAATTAGCCAACACAGCGCTTCAACTAGGCAGCCAAATTAAAGCGGCTGGCTTTTTAGCAAAACGCAGTGCAAAAAGTACACAACTGGTGATGCATATACAGAATATAGCGCTTATTTAAATATTAAAAGTTTAGGAGTTTTACCATGGCAAGAGATATGTACAAACGCCGCCGTTACTGCCGTTTTAGTGCAGAAGGCATCAAAGAAGTAGATTACAAAGATGTAGATTTGCTGAAAGATTTTGTTTCAGAAAACGCAAAAATTATTCCAGCACGTATGACTGGTACAAAAGCTAAGTATCAACGTCAATTAACGACAGCCGTTAAACGCGCACGTTTCTTGGCTTTAATGCCTTACACAGATAAACACCCAGGCTAAGGAGAGCAACATGCAAGTGATTTTATTAGAAAAAGTAGCCAACCTTGGTGTGTTGGGCGATATTGTTAAAGTAAAAGACGGTTTTGGCCGTAACTTTTTGATTCCACAAGGCAAAGCAAAGCGCGCAACTGAAGCTAACAAAGCTGAATTTGCTGCACGTCGTGCTGAGTTGGAAAAACAACAAGCGGATATTTTGGTTGCGGCAAAAGCCCGTGGCGAAAAATTGGCTGGTACAAATGTGCAAATCACACAAAAAGCTGGTGTAGATGGCCGTTTATTCGGTTCAGTAACTAACATTGACATTGCCGAAGCGCTAAAAGCGCAAGGTCACGATATTGTTAAATCTGAAGTGCGTTTGCCAACAGGCCCATTAAAAACCATTGGTGAGTTCCCTGTGTCTGTTGCCTTGCATCATGATGTGGTTGTTGATATCAATGTGACTGTGGTTGCAGAAGCTTAAGTTTTAAGCAATTTAGAAAGCCGATCTTCATGGTCGGCTTTTTTTATACCTATGTTTCTGATTACTGCCATCGCTGAGATAAAATAAACATTATGAATAAGATATTACTTTCACTGATTTTGTTGAGTACAGTTAGCGTGGCTCATGCTGAAGACACCATCGAAGATGGCCGTATGTGGCTTACCCTTAGTCATGATTATCATATCAATGAACGTTGGCGCCTTAATTTGCATTTGCAGCCGCGTTGGCGACAAGAAGGGCATGAGTTTGATCAGATTCTTTATCGTCCCGGACTCTATTACAAAGTGTCGCCAAACCTTAGTTTGGGCGTGGGGTATGCCTATATTCTCACACATCTGACAAGTGGTGGTAATACACATGAGCAACGCTTGTGGGAGGATGTGATTTACCAAACCAACCTAACTGAAGAGATCAGATTTTTGTCTAGGTCTAGGTTAGAGCAACGCCATTTGGAAGGTCGAGCAGATGTTTCACATCGCTTTCGTCAGACTGTAAGGTTCTCAATACCAACACAACTAGTCGGTGGGTTAAGTGCCGTGTTTTATGATGAGTATTTCCTCAATATGAATGACGCCAGTTGGGGCGTACATCGTGGCTTTGATCAAAACCGTGCTTTTGTTGGTGTCAATTATCTGTTCAATAAACACGCTAATATGGATGTTGGCTATTTAAACCAGTATGTGAATAGACCAACTACAGATGTTGAGAATCACGTTTTAGCGATTACCATTAACACGCAATTTTAGCGTCAGAATTTCTTTGCCGACTGCTATAATCGTTGTATGGCAGATGAACAATTAGACGCATTAAAACTCCCCCCACATTCCATCGAAGCAGAGCAATCTGTCATCGGTGGCTTGTTGCTCGAAAACGAAGCGCTGGACAAAATCGCAGATATTTTGTCGCCGGATGACTTCTATCAGTACGACCACAAGACGATTTATCAGCATATTGCCAAATTGATTGAGCGTAACCGCCCGGCAGATATTGTGACGGTGGCTGAATCCTTAGAAAGCACGGCCGAGCTTTCTGCCATGGGCGGCATAGCCTATTTAGGCGCGTTGGCGCAAAACACACCAACCGCTGCCAATATTCGTCGCTATGCGGAAATCGTGCGTGAGCGCGCCATCATGCGTAAGCTAGTAGCAGTAGGTTCCGACATTGCAGGCAGCGCTTACAGCCCGAATGGCCGCGATGCACAGCAATTATTGGATGAAGCAGAAGCCAAGATTTTTCAGATTGCCGAAGGTGGCAACCGCAAGTCGGAAGGTTTCCAAGACATTAAAGAGTTATTGCCACAAGTGGCTGAGCGCATTGATATGCTGTTCTCACGTGATAGCGCGAGTGACGTTACTGGCATCCCTTCAGGTTTTGCCGATTTAGATTCGATGACCTCCGGTTTACAGCCAGGAGATTTGATTATCGTGGCAGGGCGGCCATCAATGGGTAAAACTGCTTTTTCACTCAATATTGCTGAAAACGTAGCTTTAGATACTGGCTTGCCAGTCGCCGTGTTCTCCATGGAGATGGCATCTACACAACTGGCGATGCGTATGATTGGCTCGGTTGGGCGTTTGGATCAGCACCGCATGCGTACCGGCCGTTTGGAAGATGAGGACTGGGAAAAGCTTACTACCGCCTTAGGTAAGTTGAATGAAGCGCCTGTGTTTATTGACGAAGGTGCCGGTTTAAGCAGCTTTGACGTACGTGCACGTGCACGCCGCTTGCATCGCCAAACTGGTAAATTGGGTTTAATCGTCATCGACTATTTGCAGCTGATGTCAGCACCTGCGGGCAAGCAAGGTGAGAACCGCGCCACTGAGATTTCTGAAATCTCACGCTCACTTAAAGCACTGGCCAAAGAGCTGGATGTTCCGGTGATTGCTTTGTCTCAGCTCAACCGAAGCGTGGAGCAGCGCCCAGACAAGCGTCCTGTAATGAGTGACTTACGCGAGTCCGGTGCGATTGAACAGGATGCGGACTTGATACTGTTTATTTATCGTGATGAAGTCTATAACCCCGATAGTCCGGACAAAGGGACTGCTGAAATTATTATTGGTAAGCAACGTAACGGTCCGATTGGGCGTGTGCGTCTCACCTTTATTGGCGCTAATACGCGTTTTGAGAATTTTGCAAATTCAGGTCATATGGCAGACGAATATTAGTGATGCGTCCTATTCTTGCAACAGTTTCGCAACAAGCGCTCGCCCACAATCTAAATGTGGTCAGACAGCTTGCGCCGCGATCCAAAGTAATGGCTGTGGTCAAAGCCAATGGCTATGGTCATGGCTTGTTTAATGTGGCACATGGCTTAAACGAGGCTGATGGCTTTGCTGTGCTGGGTTTGAACGAAGCGATTGACCTGCGTGAAGCGGGTTTTACGCAAACAATTTTGCTGCTGGAAGGCGTGTTTGATGCGCGCGAGCTAAATATTGCAGCGTCCTATAATGTCGAGGTGGTTGTGCATTGTCAGCAGCAACTGGATATGTTGTTGCAAGCCAGTTTAATTGCACCGTTGCATATACATTTAAAAATGAATACTGGCATGAATCGATTGGGTTTTACACCTACAGACTACATGCAGGCCTACAACGCGCTGAATACATGCGTAAATGTGTCTGGCATCACACTTATGACGCATTTTGCGACAGCGGATGAAGAGGTTGGCATTGATGCGCCTTTAGATATATTCAACAGCATCTCGCAAGCATTACCCAATTCCAAATCCGTGGCTAATTCCGCAAGCATTTTGCGCTACCAAGAGTCGCATTTGGATTGGGTCAGACCGGGCATTATGTTGTATGGCGCATCACCGGTCAGTAGAACACCAGTAGAGTATTTTAATTTGAAGCCAGTGATGCAGTTTACAAGCCAGTTGATTGCTGTACAAACCTTAGCAGCTGGCCAGAGTGTGGGTTACGGACAGCGTTTCACTGCGACCAAGTCCACCCGCATTGGCATAGTCGCATGCGGCTATGCCGATGGTTATCCAAGACATGCAGGCCAATATCCTGCTGGTGAAAACCAGCATGGCGCCCCTATTGCTGTGGCTGGCAAAGTCACCCAAACAGTGGGGCGTGTCTCGATGGATATGTTGTTTTGCGATATCACAGATATTCCTGAAGCTAACATAAGCGCGCCAGTTGAGTTATGGGGCAGTGCGGTACCCGTAGATGCAGTGGCCGAGGCTTCCGGTACGGTAGGTTATGAGCTGCTATGTGCCGTTGCGCCTAGAGTTCCCATGAAAGTAGTGGATTAATGGCAAAGGTAAAATCGGTCTATACCTGTACCGAATGCGGCGCAGCCGAGCCAAAGTGGCAGGGCCAATGCCCGAGTTGTAATGCATGGAATACCTTAGTGGAAACGGTGGCAGAAGCGAGCAGCTCTACCAATCGCTATGCCACCAAGTTTGAAGGGTTGGCAACCACCGGCCAACTTCAAAAACTTTCTAGTGTACAAGCCGCTGAAATTGCGCGGATTCCCACAGGCATTAGTGAATTTGACCGTGTATTAGGCGGTGGTTTGGTGGAAGGTGGTGTGATTCTCATCGGCGGTGATCCTGGTATTGGTAAATCTACGCTGCTGCTGCAAACACTATGCCATTTAGGACGCAACAGCAAAGCCATTTATGTCAGTGGTGAAGAGTCTCCACAGCAAATTGCTATGCGCGCGCAGCGTTTGGGGCTAGATGCAACTGAATTGGACTTGTTGGCTGAAATCAACCTGGAAAAAATTCTAGCAACATTGCAGACACACAAACCCAATATTGCGGTCATTGACTCGATTCAAACAGTTTATTCCGAAGCCTTGCAATCAGCCCCAGGCTCTGTGGCGCAAGTCCGAGAATGCTCCGCACAACTGACACGCTTAGCTAAGCAATTAGGCATTACCGTGATTCTGGTGGGGCATGTCACCAAAGAAGGAGCGCTTGCTGGTCCACGCGTATTGGAACACATCGTTGATACCGTGTTGTACTTTGAAGGTGATCAAAACTCATCGTTTAGACTCATCCGTGCTTTTAAAAACCGTTTTGGTGCGGTGAATGAGCTAGGCGTATTCGCTATGACGGAAAAAGGTTTACGGGAGGTCGCTAACCCTTCGGCCTTATTTTTATCGCATCACGAAAGCCAAGTAGCAGGCAGTTGTATTACCGTCACCATGGAAGGTACCCGGCCTTTGCTAATTGAAGTGCAAGCCTTGGTAGACGAGAGCCATGCCCCCAGCCCCAAGCGTTTATGTGTAGGGTTAGAGCAAAACCGTTTAGCCATGTTGCTAGCTGTGTTGCATCGGCATGCCGGCGTAGCTTGTTTTGATCAGGATGTATTTATTAACGCGGTGGGTGGCGTTAAGATTAGTGAGCCTGCGGTCGATCTTGCGGTGTTGCTGTCTATTGTTTCTTCCATAAAAAACAAACCATTAAACGATAAACTTATAGTGTTTGGTGAGGTTGGTTTGGCGGGGGAAGTGCGACCGATTTCCGGTGGACTGGTACGCTTAAAAGAAGCCGCGAAATTAGGTTTTACCCAAGCCATAGTGCCTAAAGCCAACGCGCCCAAAACCAAGATTACCGGAATGGAAGTGGTTGCGATTGATCGCTTAGATCAAGCATTACAAGCCATTCGACAATCTTAAGCTGACGCTAGCAGCAAATTAGCTGCATTAACTCCGCTACGCACAGCACCTTCAATCGTTGCTGGGTAATCTCCAGCTGTATAGTCACCGGCAATATATAAGTCTTTGTAGCTGGTTTGATTATTAGGTCGGTTTAACTTAACTTCACAACTAAACGTCGCGCGTTTTTCGGTAATCACTTTGTGCCAAAGCGGTTGTTTCAGGCTTGGTATTAAACCTAATAGTTCTTGATGCACGCTATCTGCTAGTGCTTGTTGCGTTTGTTCAAATGGCGCATGGGCACTGATCACAACAGCAAACAGGCCGGGCTGACCACAGAGTTGCCCTCGATCAAATACCCATTGCGACACGCTGTTAATCAACCCCTGCATCGGCTGCGCTAATTGGATGTGCTGTTCATATTGTAGATACACGGTGGTGATTGGTTGATATGTCAACTGTTCAACAAGACCATGCAGGCTAGGTAAATCACTAGTGATTTGCGTAAGCTGATGTGGACCACAGGCAATCACCACGTGACTAAAGTCCATGGATTGCGCTGCTGTGGCAATAAGATAGCCGTCCGATTGAGGCGTAATCTGTTTTACAGGGGCGTTAAGTAGCACTTCACCGCCATGCTCTGTCACGAAGTTTGCAAATGGAGTGCTGATTAAACTGGTTAAATCGGTTGCGGCTAAGAGCAAGTCTGAGTCTTGCGTTTTTTGGTTAAAGCTATCTTTTAATACATTCAGAAAAACTTGTGCACTTGCAATCTGCAAAGGTGTATTCAGCGCTGCTAGGCAAAGTGGCTCCCATAGCTTTTGAATGAGCGGCTCTGTTTGTTTTTGTAGCGACAGAAATGCCAATAATGGTTGGTCTTGTTCCAGTTGAAAGTGGTGCAGCTTAAGCCATAGCATCATGCAGATGGCAAACCATTTATCTCTGACGCTCAACCCGTTGGCATTGAGTAATCCAAATAACAGGTGGAGTGGGGCGGGTAGTTGCCTTGGCGTCTGTAACAACAGCGTTGTGTTACGTTGTAAATCAGTCACACGCAAAGAAAGTGGCAAACGTAAAAGTGATGTGCTTGTTTTAGCGTCTGCTAGCGCTAGCAATCTTAAGGTTTCGCGGTAAGCGCCTAAGAGAATATGCTGACCATTATCTAGCGTTAGTCCTTTGTAGGCGACACCCCTAGCCCTACCACCCAATTGTGAGCTTGCTTCAAACACGGTGACATTGACACCAGCATGGGCGAGTGTTACTGCAGCAGATAGGCCCGCCACTCCTCCGCCAATAATCGCAACTTTAGCAGGGCGCATATTGGGGATTAGGCATATTTAAAATAGGTATGGAGGGCGAGCCGTAATTTCCTGAATGGCGGGATTGAGGTTTTGCTGTTTAATACTTTTTCTGGCTCGGTTTTAATTTCACGCAGCAACGTGCGGTAAATTGCAGCCATCATCAATCCGGTACGTTGTTGCTTAGTATCTTCTTTAGGCAGCTCGTTTAACGCTTTGTCATAAAAACTTTCAGCACGCTCTATTTGAAACTCAATTAAAGTTTTTACTGCAGCGGTTTCTCGACCTTGCAAAATATCCTCTTCGCTTACACCAGCTTTTGCTAACTCATCCAAAGGCAAGTAAATACGGCCTCTACGCGCATCTTCGCCAACATCACGGATGATATTGGTGAGCTGAAACGCCATGCCCAAATCATGCGCATATTTAAGCGTCTTACGGTGTTGGAATCCAAAAATTTGGGCGGAAAGCAGTCCAACAACGCTGGCAACGCGATAACAGTAAAGCTGTAATTGTTTAAAGTCTTCATAACGGTTGAACTTCAAGTCCATTTCCATACCGTCTATGATTTCCTGAAAGTGTTCTTCAGCTAGGTGGTATTGCTGTACGATAGGCGTCAACGCTTTGGTCACTGGATGTTGTGCTTGCTTAAGAAACAAACGCTGGATTTCCGCTTTCCACCAATTGAGTTTGGTTTGCGCCACTTGATAATCGGTGCATTCATCCACTACATCGTCCACCTCACGACAAAATGCATACAGTGCCGTCATCGCCTCACGTTTTGCTTTGGGTAAAAATATAAAACTCAGCGTAAAGCTAGAGCCACTTTCAGCGGTTTTTTGTTTGCAGTATTCTTGGGGTGTCATCGTTGGACTTGGTGTTATCGTTGAGACAGAGCTTTAAGCAAAATAATAACCCAATCCAGCTTGGTTAATTGTGGGCGGTGATAAAAAATATCACCATGACAAGCTTTTAGTTTACTGATAATGCGCTCTCCACCGGCGATAATCATGCGCAATTCAAATCCTAACCTTCCGGGCAATTGTTTACCCAAAGGCTTGCCACGTTTCAGTAGCTGTTCCGCTCGGTTAATGTTCATTAACATAAAAGCTTGCCATTGAGCATTTGCCTGTTTTTGGGCAATGGTAGATTCATCAATACCAACAGCTTGCATCTCATCTTGGCACAAGTAGATGCGGCTTTTACCTTCATTTTTATCAAAGTCGATGGCGATATCCTGATAAAAATTGATCAGCTGCAGTGCGCTGCAAATGTCATCTGATAGCTTAAGTTTTTCAGGCGTGGCATGACCGTATAAGTGTAACAATAGATTACCCACTGGATTGGCTGAACGCTGGCAGTAGTCTATGACCTCATCAAAATTGGCGTAGCGTGTTTTGCTTACATCTTGGCTAAAGGCATCCAGTAAATCCAAAAAAGGCTTAAGTGGTAAGCGATGTGTTTGAATGGTGTGCTGCAATGCACGAAAAAAATCCGTATTAGGCTGAATATACGCCTGAATAAGCTCTAGCTCATCTCTAAAACGCTGTAAGTTAGCCAAACGTAGGTCAGGCGCCGCATCACCCTCATCCGCAAAATCATCCGCCTGACGTGCGAAGCTGTAAATCATGCCAACGGCAGCGCGGTAACGATTAGGCAATAAGATAGAAGCGACCGGAAAGTTTTCATAATGCTGCTGTGCGTGCGCTAAACTGGCTTGTGCAACGGAAGCGTGGCGGTGCGTAGACGTTGGAGTGTGGGAGTTGGCATTCATCAGGCGTAAAGTATGCCATAAATTATTCATGGACTAAGCATGCACCACGATTAAAAGCATACGTTACAATAGGAAAAATTATTGAAAGAAGACTGTTATGTTAGGAATCATTGGAGGCACAGGCTTAACCGAGCTGCCAAATTTAAATATTCACCGGCGTTTGATTGCGCGAACTCCCTATGGCGAGCCGTCACAGCCGCTTGTATTTGGCGATGTGGATGGTGTAGAAGTGGTGTTTTTGGCCAGACACGGCGGCGGCCATACTATTCCACCACATGCGGTGAATTATCGCGCCAATATTTGGGCGCTACACTCAGTAGGTGTGTGTGAGCTATTGGCCGTGGCTACAGTAGGTAGCATCCATCTGCAATTGCGTCCGGCCGATATTGTCTTGCCTAACCAGATTATTGATTACACACACGGCCGCAAGAATACATACCATGACGGGATAGAGTTGCCGGTTAAGCACATTGACTTTACAGAACCATACTCAACAGAAATGCGTCAGAAATGTTTACGTGCTGCACAAGAAATTGCACAGCCAATGATTGATGAGGGCGTATACGCTTGTGTGCAAGGACCTCGTTTAGAAACCGCGGCGGAAATTAATAAGCTTGAGCGCGATGGCGCAACGATTGTAGGCATGACAGGGATGCCAGAAGCTGCGCTAGCGCGTGAATTGGGCGTGGCGTATGCCGCAGTGTGTCCAGTAGCCAATTATGCGGCCGGGCGTGGTGATAGCATTAATGGCATTCAATTTGAAGGGGTGATTCCGTTGCTCAATCAAACTATGCTAAAAGTCATGCGTTTGATTGAGCAAATAGCAAAAGAATCTTAATACACCATGGCAATCAAAACCGTACTTAGAATGGGCGATCCGGTGCTTTTACAAAAAGCAGCGCCGGTAACCAGCTTTGATACTCCTGAGTTGCACGCCTTGATACAGGATTTGCAAGATACAATGGCGCATATGAACGGTGCTGGCATTGCTGCGCCACAAATAGGCGTGAGTTTGCGCGTGGTTATTTTTGGTGTGGGCGGCAACCCGCGTTATCCAGATGCTGAGCAAGTGCCTTATACGGTGTTGATTAATCCCACGCTTAATCCTGTGGGTGATGCCCAAGAAGACGGTTGGGAAGGCTGTTTATCTGTGCCTGGATTCAGAGGAGTTGTACCTCGCTATCAACGCTTGCATTACACCGGATTTGATCAGTACGGAAATGCGATTGACAGACTGGTATCAGGTTTTCATGCGAGGGTGGTTCAGCATGAGTGTGACCATTTGGATGGCATTTTGTACCCAATGCGTATTCAAGACTTAACAAAATTTGGCTTTACAGACGTACTTTTTCCAAATCAGGATATTCAAGACGACTAAATCTTTGCTATAATGCCGTCTTTCGCTGATGTCGTAACAAAGCGATAGCGTTTTAATTTGGAAGAGTGGCAGAGCGGTTTAATGCTACAGTCTTGAAAACTGTCGAGGGTTCACGCCCTCCGTGAGTTCGAATCTCACCTCTTCCGCCAGATTTATAATGCCGCTTACCAGCGGCATTTTCATTTAACGGTTAAGTTTAGGCAAAGGATTTAACATGAGTCAAATTATTATCGATCACAATCCATCACAAGAGAAATTGAAAGAGTTAGGCGTTTCTAGCTGGTCTATCTGGGATTGCGAACCATCTAAATTCCCACTTGATTTCAGCATGACTGAAAGCGCTTATGTGTTGGAAGGCGAGTTCCACGTAACACCACAAGGTGGCGAAAAAGTTGTGATTAAAGCCGGTGACTTTGTTGTATTCCCTAAAGGCTTGAAATCACAATGGGAAGTGGTTAAAACATTGAAAAAACACTATAAGCATTCTTAATTGCATTTGCGAGTTGAAAGCATAAAATAAGCCTTGAGAAATCAAGGCTTTTTTATTGCTGTGAGTTTTAAATCCACTCATGATAAAGGAGAGCATGATGACAACCATTAAAGTTGAAAAGCCCACCGCTGCTACATTAGAGGCCCTGGGCGTATCCCGCTGGCCAACTTGGAGCAAAGAGGTTTCCACTTTCCCTTGGTCGTATAGCTCCAAAGAAATCGCTTATATTTTACAGGGCGAAGTCACAGTTACGCCAACTAACGGAGCTTCGGTAAGCTTCGGCGCCGGAGATTTGGTGACATTTGAGGCTGGGCTGGATTGTACTTGGCATGTGACGCAACCACTTAAGAAACACTATTATTTCGAGTAGTAAAATTACAGTCTCTACGAGGTTTGGCGTGAAAGATTAAAGCTGAGAAAAAGCGGCTTCGATGTCGTGAATATCTTCCGAGTTCAGCTTTTCGCCACCAGGCGCGCTAATTAAAAAGTGGTCTTCAACACGGTTACCCAAGGTGTTGATATTGGCATTGCGCAACTCGATATTACAGCTAAGTAGTATCTGCGCCATTTGCGCCAGTAGGCCAGGACGGTCATTTGCAATAATTTCTAACTGGTGACATGGACTATTGTTATCATCAAAAATTTGCACCTGCGTTTTAATTGGCATGTGTTTAACTTGTCGGTTCATACGTCCTTGAATCGGCTTGGCTAAACTATTATTTTGAATAAGTTCGGCGGTTAAAGTAGCTTCAATATGATTTAATAAACCACTGTAACTTACTTGTTTAGTGCTTTGTTCTAAAACAACAAAGCTGTCCAAAGCATATCCGTGTTTTGTGGTGTAAATCTTAGCCTGCGCAATGTTGTAATGCATGTTGTCAAAGAAATGGCAAATGCGCGCAAAGATATCATTACGGTCTTTTGCGTAAATCATGACTTGAATCCCGTCACCTTTAGGGCTCAATCTGGCACGAACAATCGGTAGTAGAGTATTTTTGTGCGGCATTAACAGACGGCTTTGCCATGCAATCTCATCGCTATCAAACCGAGTAAAGTACTGCTCACCAAAGCTTTCCCATAATGGGGCAACGGATGTTTGCGTCAAATTAAAGCTAGCTAGCTTTTTGCCAACTTCTTGTTTGCGTATCTCAATTTGAGTCGTGGAGTCTTTGCGTTCTGCACGCAAGATGCTGGTAGTGGAAAAGTATAAACTTTCTAACAGTCTGGCTTTCCATGCATTCCACACCACCGGGCTAGTGCCTCGAATATCAGCCACGGTAAGTAAATACAAAGCGGTTAGCCGATACTCATCTTTAACAAACTGCGCAAACTGCTCAATGACATTCGGGTCTGATAGATCGGACTTTTGTGCGGTGCTGGACATTTTTAAATGTGCTTGCACAAGCCAAGCAACTAATTCTGTTTCCGCCTTGGCAAGTCCGTGCAGCTTGCAAAAGCGTCTAGCATCAATGGTACCCAAATCCGAGTGGTCGCCACCTCGTCCCTTGGCAATATCATGAAAAAGCGCAGCTAAATACAGTAAATAGGGTTTGTCAAAATGTGCGAATAGCTTGCTACAGAGCGGAAACTCATGTGCCAGCTCCGGCTTGGCAAAGCGGCGCAAATTACGCAATACATTCAAAATGTGCTCATCTACCGTATAGACATGAAATAAATCATGCTGCATCTGCCCGATAATTTTGCCAAACGCTGGAATATATTGGCCTAATACGCCATAACGGTTCATGTTGCGTAACGCGCGATTTACGCCATCTGGTTCCGATAGAATCTCCAGAAATAGTGCTTTATGTTTGCTGGATTGCCTGAAGTCTTGATTGATGGATTTTTTTACCCTTTGTAATTCACGAATCAAATCTGCACCAAAGCCTTGAATGCTTGGATGTTGTTGTAATAGTAAAAAACTCTCGAAAATAGCTGCTGGGTGCAGTTGGAAAATATGGGCGATATTGGCATGCAGCAGACCATGCTGCACGTAAAAATGGCGATTGATTTCGGTGATGCGGGCAGGAGAGTTGGCTAAGTTTTCTTGAAATGTCTTTAGCAAAATCTCATTCATCAAGCTAATATATTTAACACTTTGATAGTAGCGGTGCATCAACTGCTCACTGGCGCGCTTATGCGGTGTCGTTACATAACCCAAACCGGCTGCCAATTCGTTTTGAAAATCAAACAGCAGTCTATCTTCTCTACGTTTGGCCAAGTAATGCAGGCGTACACGCAGCGTTTGCAAGTTAAGTTCATGCCGTTTGATTTGCCGCAGTTCTTTATCAGAAATGATGTTATTTTTGTGCAGTTCAGCCCAAGTTTTGCCCCAACCTTGGCTTTGTGCAATCCATAAAATCATGTTCAGATCGCGCAAGCCGCCAGGACTTTCCTTCAAGTTTGGTTCTAGGTTGTAGGCGGTATCATTAAATTTTGCGTGGCGATTCTGCTGCTCTTTGAGTTTCTTTTCCAAAAAAGAAGCAGGCGCTAATACGTGATTGATGTCCACTTGAAATTGCTCAAACTGCTTGCGCGGGCCAATAATTAAGCGAGACTCAATCAGGTTGGTTAATATCGTTACGTCACGCTGGGCTTCTTCCATGCATTCGCTATGGGTGCGAACGCTATGTCCGACGTTAAGGCCGATATCCCACAAAGTACCAATCAGACTTTCAATTTTTACTTGCTGCTGTTCTGTTTCGTCTTGTTTTAGCAGAATCAGTAAATCAATGTCGGAATAGGGAAACAGCATCTGACGACCATAGCCACCAACAGCTATCAAGCATATATTCGAATCAAGCTGTAATTGCTGCGATACATCTATAAGCAGGTGGTCAATGCTGAGGCTGAGTTTTTTGAGCAGACTCAGCGTATTTTGATGGTTAAAAAAATCTAATTCTAAGCGGGCATGCTCCGCTTTCAGCGTCTGGCGCCAGTGTTGAACTGCTTCTTTGCTGACTGTCATTTAAGTGGTGAGCGGGCTAGGCGGCGAGCCGGAAGATACCGTTAGCACTTCGTATCCTGTCTCAGTAACTAGAACAGTGTGTTCCCATTGCGCAGACAGGCTGCGGTCTTTAGTCACAATTGTCCAGCCATCCGGCATTTGCTTAATGTCGCGTCTGCCAGCATTAATCATAGGTTCAATAGTAAAAATCATGCCTGCTTGCAGTTTGAGGCCCTGGCCTGGACGACCATAGTGCAATACTTGCGGCTCGGTATGAAATTTTTTGCCAATACCGTGCCCGCAGAACTCACGAACGACACTAAAACCGTTTTTCTCAGCAAAACTTTGGATGGCGTGACCAATATCGCCTAGCGTGGCTTGAGGTTTCACTTGCTGAATCCCCAGCCACATGGCTTGATAGGTTAAATCGCATAAACGCTTGGCTTGAATCGAGGTTTCGCCAATCTGAAACATGCGGCTGGTATCGCCGTGGTAACCATTTTTAATCACGGTTATATCAATATTCACAATGTCACCGTTTTTCAGCACTTTATCGCCTGGCACGCCGTGACAAATTTGGTGGTTTACTGAGGTGCAAATAGATTTTGGATAAGGCGTATGACCATCTGGCGCGTAATTGAGAGGTGCCGGAATCGCTTGCTGCACATTGACGATGTAATCATGGCAAAGTTGGTCAAGCTTTTCGGTGGTGACGCCATGCACAACAAAGGGGGTAATATAGTCCAACACTTCTGAAGCAAGTTTGCCAGCGATACGCATCTGCGCAATGTCGTCAGCATTATTAATTGTAATAGCCATGATGGGTAAAAAATGATGAATTGATTAATATTTTATCATGAGCATGTTTAAGTAATGCCATTAAATAAACTAGCGGGTAAAAGCATGTTTAATCATGCAATTCGATATTCTGCGTCTCAGGTACCCTATTAGGCGAACATAGGAGATATGTATGAGTACACTTGAGCAAGCCTTGAGCAATAGCACTGTAGCCGGCTGGATTGCATTTTTTAAAACAGCGGATATTCCAGTATTGAGACAAACCGCCAGAGACATCGAAGTCCTCAGGGCCGATGAGGATAATACCAGTGCACGCGATATTACTCTGGCTGTACTCAAAGACCCAATGATGGTGTTCAAAGTGCTGACTTACGCGCAGCGCCACAAAGGTCGCCAGCAGTTGCAAGATTTAGTGCAGGTTGAGCAAGCTGTGATTATGTTGGGCACCAGCACGTTTTTTAATCATATTGTGCCAGAACCTACAGTAGAGGCGGTGATAGGCATGCGGATGATTGCATTGACGCATTTACTTAAGCTGATTAAACGCGCACATCGTGCATCACACTATGCAATCGAGTGGGCCGCATATCTAAAAGACCTGCATGCGGAAGATGTGCGTTTGGCAGCTTTGTTGCGTGATTTGGCAGAGATGCTCATGTGGTGTTTTGCCCCAGAAAAAATGCTGGAAATGCATCAAATGCAACAACAAGATCGTCAATTGCGTAGCATGGATGCACAGTTGAAAGTGCTAACATTTAAATTGATGGACTTGCAAAAAGCGTTAGTGGAAGCGTTTGGCTTGCCACCTTTGCTTAGTGAACTTATGGATGAAGATAAAGCGGACGTGCAGCGTGTTAAAAATGTACGTTTAGCTGTCAATTTAGCACGACATTCTGCCAATGGCTGGGATAATGCGGCATTGCCTGATGACTATAAAGAGATTGCGAGTCTGCTTCATGTAGATGTGAGCCGCGTCATGCATTTGATTGGCGTGCCCGCCACCAGTAATTTGGATGCTCCGCCAGCGTAGTTGGCAGACATCTTGTTTGGTATCATCTTCACAATCGAAAGCTAGCAAATTCAATTGCTTAGTGGTATTATCTTGCCTTCGCATTTCAATAGAAATGTATTTTTAAATCTACACACAGCCTAATCTAGGGTGCTCGGTCAATAAATTCTATCTTAACTGATTGAATTGATGAGTGTTTTTAGCGTTGTGTGAATTCATAACCCTTTGAGAGTGAGAATAGTATGTCAGTAACAATGCGTCAAATGCTAGAGGCCGGTGTTCACTTTGGCCATCAAACCCGTTATTGGAACCCAAAAATGGCTGAGTACATTTTTGGTGATCGTAACAAAATCCATATTGTTAACCTTGAAAAAACATTGCCAATGTTTGAAGAGTCGCTGAAATATGTGCGCACATTGGCGGCTAATAAAGGTCGTATTTTGTTTGTAGGTACTAAACGTCAAGCACGCGACATCGTTAAAGAAGAAGCTGCACGTGCAGGATGTGCTTATGTAAACCACCGTTGGTTAGGTGGTATGTTAACTAACTTCAAAACCGTTAAGCAATCCATTAAACGTTTGACTGACTACGAAACTATGTTGCAAGACGGTAGTTTAGAGAAGTTCGGCAAAAAAGAAGCCTTAGGTTACAAGCGCGAAGTAGAGAAATTAGAGCGCTCTATCGGTGGTATTAAAGAGATGGGTGGCTTGCCAGACGCGATTTTCATCATTGACGTAGGTCATGAGAGTGGTGCGATTACCGAAGCGCAAAAATTAGGTATTCCAGTGATTGGCGTGGTAGACACAAACAACTCACCAGACGGCGTAACTTACATCATTCCTGGTAACGATGACTCAAGTCGCGCAATCCGTCTGTACGCACGTGGTATTGCGGATGCGGTGTTAGAGGGCCGTGCTAATGCGATTACGGAAATCATTAAATCAGCAAAAGAAGAAGAGTTTGTTGAAGTAGCTGAAGCGGCTGCAGAGTAATTGCTTGTCAAACAAAAGGGGCGCATAGCCCCTTTTTGTATTCTCAAATATCGAATATAAACATTGAATTATTAATTTAGGTTAGGAGTTTAAGATGGCTGAAATTACCGCAGGTATGGTAAAAGAATTGCGTGAGCGTACTGATGCGCCCATGATGGACTGCAAAAAAGCATTGACTGAAGCCGAAGGCGACATGACCCGTGCAGAAGAAATTCTGCGAGTACGTTTTGGTAACAAAGCTAGCAAAGCTGCTGGCCGTGTAGCCGCAGAAGGTACAGTTGGTATTAGCATCAGTGCGGATGGCAAAACTGGCACGTTGATTGAAGTGAACTCTGAAACAGACTTCTGTGCAAAAAATGAAGATTTCTTGAAATACGTTAGCGAGCTGGCACAGGTAGTGAATGCTAACGCCCCAGCAAATATCGAAGCGGTCGCTGCATTGCCTATGCGTGGCGCAACAGCGGAAGAAACACGTGCGCAATTGGTAGGTAAAATTGGTGAGAACATCACGCCACGTCGCTTTGTACGCACAGAAGCCAAAGGCAAATTAATTAGCTACGTGCATGGTAGCAAAATTGGTGTTGTTGTTGATTTGGTCGATGGTGATGAAGCATTGGGCAAAGACATTGCTATGCACATTGCCGCAGCAAAACCAAAATCATTAGATGCATCTGGTGTAGATGCTGCGTTGATCGAGACTGAGCGCCGTGTTGCGATTGAAAAAGCAAAAGAAGCTGGCAAACCAGAAGCTATGTTGGAAAAAATTGCAGACGGTACTGTGCAAAAATTCTTAAAAGAAGTGACTTTGCTCAGCCAAGTGTTTGTAAAAGATGACAAATTGACGATTGAACAATTGCTTAAATCAAAAAATGCTTCTGTTGCTTCTTTCAGCATGTACACAGTTGGCGAAGGCATTGAAAAAGCGGTTGTGGATTACGCAGCTGAAGTTGCCGCCGCAGCAAAAGTGTAATTTAAGTACCTGCAACACAGCTACATAAATTGCTAAAAACGGAGTGAGTTTGACTTAGGTTAGACTCACTTTTTTTTGCCTGAAAGCGGGCAAAGATGGCTTAAAAGTTTAGGCAAACAAGGTGGTTTGTGATTAAATAAGCAAAATTTAAATTTAAGGAACAATATGGACAAACCTGCCTTTAAGCGCATTTTACTTAAACTTTCAGGCGAGGCTTTGATGGGTGATGACGCCTATGGCATCAACCGTGTGACGATTGCCGCAATTGTGGCACAAGTCAAAGAGGTAGTGGATTTAGGCGTAGAAGTCGGTGTGGTCATTGGTGGTGGCAACATCTTCCGCGGGGTTGCTCCTGCAGCCAGTGGCATGGATAGAGCAACAGCTGATTATATGGGCATGTTGGCTACAGTAATGAATGCCATGGCTTTGCAAGACGCCATGAAGCATGCTGGTATTCCGGCGCGCGTACAAAGCGCGTTGAATATTGAAGCAGTTGCAGAGCCTTATATTCGTGGTAAAGCTATTCGCTATTTAGAAGAAGGCCGTGTAGTAATTTTTGGAGCGGGTACTGGTAATCCGTTCTTCACTACTGATACTGCAGCAGCATTGCGAGGTGTAGAGATTGATGCGGAAATCGTGTTGAAGGCGACAAAGGTGGACGGTATTTACACCGATGACCCGAAAAAGAATCCAGATGCAAAACGTTACGAGACGATAACCTTTGATGAGGCGATTCAGAAAAATCTTAAAGTGATGGATGCGACTGCGCTAACACTTTGTCGAGATCAAAAAATGCCGATTTCGGTATTCAGTATTTTTAAACCAGGTGCCTTAAAGCGTGTGGTGATGGGTGAGAACGAGGGCACGCGCGTAGTCTTCGCATAATATGAAGTGTTTGCGTAATATTGTTGGAGTAATGACATGTTAGAAGATGTAAAAAAATCTGCAGAACAAAAAATGCAAAAGTCGATTGAGGCTTTAAAAAATGACTTAGCCAAAGTGCGCACTGGGCGTGCGCATGTTGGTTTACTAGACCATGTAATGGTTGAATATTACGGTTCGATGGTGGCTGTGAATCAAGTGGCTAACGTTAACCTAGGCGATGCACGTACGATTAATGTACAACCTTATGAAAAAAACATGATGGCTAAAGTGGAAAAAGCCATTCGTGATAGTGACTTGGGATTAAATCCAGCCACCAATGGTGACGTGATTCGCGTGCCAATGCCGATGCTCACAGAAGAGCGTCGCCGTGATTTGACCAAAATCGTGCGTACTGAAGGTGAAAATGCTAAGGTGGCTATTCGCAATGTACGCCGTGATGCAAATGATGCTTTGAAAAAACTGGTCAAAGATAAAGCTGTTTCAGAAGATGATGAGCGCCGTGCACAAGATGAGGTGCAAAAGATGACGGATAAAGCAGTTGCCGAAGTCGATAAGCTGTTGCAAATCAAAGAAGCAGATTTAATGGCAGTCTAGTGTTACGTATCTAGTTTGCCATCTCATTTACTTACATAAGCTAGGGTCGATTAATTGGGCTTTTTCTCCAGTAGCACTCAAACCATTCCAATTACAGGTGATATTCCAACCCATATCGCTGTGATTATGGATGGCAATGGTCGATGGGCTAGAAAACGTTTTTTGCCTAGGGTTGCTGGACATAAGCGTGGCGTTGAGACGGTACGTACTTTGGTGAAAAAATGTGCTGAAATCAATGTGAAGTATCTGACATTGTTCGCATTTAGTAGTGAAAATTGGCGTAGACCCGAGGAGGAAGTCTCCTTTTTAATGGGGCTGTTCATGGACGCTTTAAAGCGTGAAGTGGTGAAGTTGCATGAAAACAATATCCGCTTAATCCTAATTGGGGACCGCACTAAATTTGGAGACGCTTTGAATGAGCAAATTGTTGCGGCAGAGCAGTTGACTGCAAGCAATACAGGATTGTTACTTACAATAGCAGCTAACTACGGTGGCCGTTGGGATGTCATGCAGGCCATGAATAAAATGCAGCTGAAGCACCCATCCAAAGCAGGTAAATTTGATGAGCAAGATATCACAGCATATTTGTCAATGAATTACGCACCTGAGCCCGATTTGTTTATACGTACTGGCGGTGAGACGCGTATCTCTAATTTTTTATTATGGCAGCTGGCTTATACGGAATTGTATTTTACCGATGTTTTGTGGCCAGATTTTGATGACCAAGCATTTGTAAAAGCGATACAGTCATTCCAGCAACGCGAGCGCCGTTTTGGGCGAACAAGCGAACAACTAAAAACTTCAACCAATGCTTAAGACGCGCATTTTTACTGCACTGGCTTTGTTAGCCTGCTTTATCCCTGCTTTATTTTTCTTAAATAATCAGTTGTGGTCGTGGTTAATGCTGGCACTGACGCTCTTAGCCTTATACGAATGGACAGGGCTGATTGGGTTGTCCAAGAGACAGGCACAGGGCTATCTACTCATTTCTTTGATGGTTGCATTATTTATGACTTGGCAAATGACCATCAATTTCCACTCCTTTTTTCAGAATTCCTTGTGGCTGTTTGCCATTGCCACCTTGTTCTGGGTTGTGTTCGTGCCTATCTGGTTAGCGCGTGGTTGGGCGTGCCGTAATCTATTGATTAATATGGCAATAGGTTGGTTACTGCTTGGTAGTCTCTGGCTTGCTTTGATATGTATAAAACGTATAGACCCATGGCTGTTATTGGTCATTATTTCTACTATCTGGATAGCAGACAGCGCGGCGTATTTTGCTGGCAAGCAATTTGGAAAACATAAGCTGGCACCGACCATTAGCCCAGGAAAAACTTGGGAAGGCGTCTTGGGTGCCCTAGCGGCTGTAAGCTTGTTTGGGCTAGCAATATGTTTACTCGTTCCTGACCAAGATTGGATGTTGATTCCAGGTTTATGTGTAATTGCGGCGCTAGGGGTATACGGTGATTTGCTCGAGTCTTTTTTCAAGAGACAAGCTAGCATGAAGGATAGTGGTCAGTTACTACCTGGTCATGGTGGTATTTTGGATCGTATTGATGGTGTCATTCCAGCGCTGCCCGTCGGTATCTTGATGATCTACATTTACTATTCTGTTCAAGCAGTGGTATAAGTATGGCTGGCTTTACTCCTTATCTTGGAACTTAGATTGCAAAACGTCACTATCTTAGGTAGTACAGGCACGATTGGTCAGCAGACGCTGGATGTGATTGGTCGTCATCCTGACCGCTTTAAAGCGTATGCACTGGCTGCTAATAATAATGTAGATGGTTTGTATCAGCAGTGCCTTGCATTTGAGCCCAGTTATGCAGTGTTGTTGGATGCGCATGCAGCTGAGCAACTCAAGCAACGGGTAGCAGTTGCTAACCTCAAAACCAAAGTAATGTCTGGAATGCAAGGGCTTGAATTTATCTCAAGCACAGATGATGTGAATGTTGTGATGGCCGCTATTGTGGGAGCTGCAGGGCTGAAACCTGCGCTCGCTGCCGCCAAAGCAGGTAAACGTATCTTGCTCGCAAATAAAGAAACTTTGGTGATGGCTGGTAGCCTGTTTATGGAAGCGGTTAAGCAGGGCGGGGCAACCTTATTGCCAATAGATAGTGAGCACAATGCGATATTTCAAGTCATGCCGCCAGAGCGTTACATTAATTTAAGTGATGGTGGTGTGCGTAAAATTATCCTGACTGCCTCAGGCGGCCCGTTCCGTAACTACAGTCATGCGCAACTTGAGCAGGTCACCACCGAGCTTGCACTTAAGCACCCTAACTGGGTAATGGGCGCTAAAATTACGATTGATTCAGCCACATTGATGAATAAAGGGCTGGAGGTGATTGAAGCGCATTGGCTGTTCAATGCATCGCCTAAACAAATTGAGGTGGTAGTACATCCGCAAAGCGTGATTCACTCCATGGTGGAATACGTTGATGGCAGTGTGTTAGCGCAGTTGGGCAACCCCGATATGCGTACGCCGATAGCCTATGCGCTTGGTTATCCGGAACGCATTGAGGCTGGTGTGCAATCATTAAATTTGATAGAAATTGCGAAATTGCAATTTGAAAAACCAGACACGCAACGTTTTCCATGTTTGCAGCTTGCTTATGATGCCCTTGAGTTGGGGGGCACTGCATCAACTGTTTTAAATGCAGCCAACGAAATTGCGGTATCTACTTTTCTGAGCAAAGAAATGCACTTTCTTGACATCCCACATTTAATTTCCGATGCGCTAAGTGCTATTCCTTCAGAAGCGGTCTATAGCTTGGATCAATTGGTTGAGGTGGACATGCATGCAAGAGAATATGCGAAAACTTGGCTGAGTAAACGGCCAACAGCTAGGATGCTGAGCGCATGATGACCTTACTTGCTTTCATTGTCACTATTGGTATTTTGGTGACGATACACGAATATGGACACTATCAAGTTGCGCGCTGGTGCGGCATCCGTGTGCTGAAGTTCTCTATCGGCTTTGGTAAGCCGCTTTGGAAAAAAACTTTTGGTAAAGATGGTACGGAATTTGTTCTGGCGGCAATTCCTTTAGGTGGCTACGTCAAAATGCTAGATGAGCGTGAGCTTAAACAAGAGCAAGAAGACCAGGATTACACTGGACCTGTTGTCCAATATACAGAGGCTGAGTTGGCCAGTGCATTTAACCGAAAATCCGTATATAAGCGCATGGCGGTAGTATTGGCAGGTCCCATGGCCAATTTGTTGCTTGCCATCTTGTTATATTGGGTGTTGTTTTTGCTCGGGGTAACTGGTCTGAAGCCCATCATAGGCGAGGTCCTAGAAGGTGGTTTGGCTAGCCAGGCAAATTTAAAAAAGGGCGATATCATCCAATCTGTAGATGGTAAAGCCGTGAAAACTTGGCAAGATGCACGTTGGTTATTACTTAATGCTTCCTTGGAAAAACCAGCGATAGAGATTGAGTCGTTAAACACACAACAGGTTATACAGCGTCATACGCTAAGCTTTTCAGGCATTAACAATGATGCTGAGCAAGACATACTTTACAAGCTCGGTATGGAAATTATTCAGCCCAATCTTCCAGCAGTGATTGGTGAGTTATTGCCAGATTCAGCTGCTTCTTTAGCAGGGTTTCAAGTGAATGACCAAATACTCTCTATAGATCACGTCACCATGAAAAATTGGGATGGTGTAGTGAATGCTGTGAAGAATAGCCCTAATAAACAGATGCAGTTTAAAGTAATTAGGGCCAAACAGACGATTTTGATTAACGCGACGCCTGTAGTGATTCAAGAAGGCGGCAAGCAAGTCGGTCGGCTTGGTGCTAGCGTCAAAGTTAATCGCCAAGAAATGCAGAGTATGATGATTGAGATTCATTACTCTCCACTCGAGAGCTTGCAAAAAGCGATAGAAAAGACTTGGGATACATCCGTGTTTAGCCTAAAAATGTTAGGCAATATGATTGTTGGAAAAGTGTCTTGGAAAGGTATTAGCGGACCAGTGAGTATTGCCAGTTTCGCTGGCGAAAGCGCGAATCTTGGTTTAAAAGTGTTTATTGGCTTTCTTGCACTGGTCAGTATTAGTATCGGCGTGCTTAACCTTTTGCCAATACCTGTGCTTGATGGTGGTCATTTGATGTATTATATTGCAGAAATAATTAAGGGATCGCCTGTTTCTGAGCAAGCAATGATGGCTGGCCAGAGAGTTGGTCTTGGGGTGTTGGGCCTATTGATGATGGTCGCAATATTTAATGATATCAATCGTTTTATGATTGGTTAATAGAAGCAGATTAATGAAATTAAAACCAAAAATCATTTCAGCATTAGTACTTGCCTTATTAAGTAATTCCGCAATCGCTCTTGAGCCTTTCGTTATCAAAGATATCCGTGTAGAAGGTTTGCAACGTACTGAGGCTGGTACGGTTTTCAACTACTTGCCAATGCAGGTGGGGGATATTATGAGTGACGAGAAAGCCACGCAGGCGATTAAATCGCTCTATGGCACAGGCTTTTTCAAAGATGTGCGTATAGAGGCTGAAGGTGAAGTTTTAGTCGTTACAGTACAAGAGCGCGCATCTGTTGCACAAATAGAATTTAGTGGTAATAAATCGTTTCCTTCTGACAAAATGAAAGAAGGCTTAAAGCAGATTGGGATCGCTGAAGGTCAAATATTTGATAAATCACAGCTAGATCGAGCTGAACAAGAAATTAAACGCCAATATTTATCTCAAGGTAAGTATGGTGCTTCAGTAAAAACCGTTGTGAGTCCTCTAGAACGTAACCGAGTTGCAGTAAAATTTGAAATTGAAGAGGGTATCGTTGCCAAAATTCGCGATATCAATATTGTAGGCAACCAAGCATTCACAACAGAAGATTTAAGGGCTGAGTTTTTACTAACGACACCCAATTGGATGAGTTGGTGGAATAAAGACGATCAATACTCTAAACAAAAGCTCACAGCAGATTTAGAAACACTCAAATCTTTTTATATGAATCAAGGCTATCTTGAATTTGCCATTGATTCTACACAAGTTTCAATTTCACCAGACAAACAAGATATTTACATTACCGTCAATATCACCGAAGGCGAAAAGTACACAATCAGTGATGTCAAATTAGCTGGTGATCTTCAGGTACCTGAAGAAGAGTTGACCAAGCTAATTATGATTCAAAAAGGTGATGTATTTAATCGTCAATTGGTGTCAGAAACCAGTAAAGCACTTGGCGATCGACTGAGTGATGATGGCTATGCGTTTTCTAACGTAAATGCGATTCCGGAAATTAATAAAGAGAGCCACACTGCGGCTTTCACATTCTTTGTAGATCCAGGCAAAAAAGTTTACGTCAGACGTATTAACTTGACTGGAAATACTCGTACACGTGATTCAGTGATACGACGTGAAATGCGTCAGTTGGAATCTGGATGGTATGCTGGACAGCAAATCAAGCGTTCAAAAGAGCGTATTGATCGTCTTCAATATTTTGATACTGTAGAGTTGGAAACGCCAGCGGTTCCGGGCACCAATGATCAGGTTGATCTTAACGTGAACGTGGCAGAAAAATCGACTGGTAGCGTGCAGTTTGGTGCTGGTTTGTCTAGTAACGAAGGTGTGGTGTTGGGCTTTAATATTAACCAACCTAACTTCTTAGGTACGGGTAACCGTGTAGCCACGCAAATTAACACCAGTAGAGTCAATACGGTATATTCACTGTCTTATACGGATCCATACTTTACGCCGGATGGGATTAGCCGTGGTTTTGATATTTACCGTCGTGATGTCGATACGGACACCAGCCAAACTAATCAGCTCGGTTCTTACAAGAGTTCGTCTTATGGTTTGGGTGTTCGTTTTGGTTTGCCTTTAACTGAACGCGATTTCCTATCAGCAGGACTTACAGCTGACATTACAGATATTGAGCTTAATGATAACAGTCCAATTCAATACAGAAATTTTTGTAATAATAACTCAGGATGTGGAAGCAACTCGGTTCAACTCTCTGCGGGTTGGACGTTCGACTCAAGGGACAATATTCTTTTCCCAAACCGAGGTGTTTTGCAACGACTTACGGGTGAAATTGCAGTACCAGGGCTAGATCTGCAGTACTACAAAATTAATTATCAGCATGCATGGTACAAGGATTTAACAAATTCATTCACTTTGATGCTGAACGGTGAGTTGGGTTATGGCGATTCTTACGGTGGTAAAGAGTATCCATTTTTCAAAAACTACTTTTTGGGTGGTGTGAACTCATTGCGTGGCTTCCAAAATGGTGCCTTAGGTCCAAGGGATATTGATCCTACTACCGGTCAGGACTTTGCCGTAGGTGGCACCAAGCGTTTCTTAGGTAATGTCGAATTGTTTATGCCAGTGCCACTGATTAAAGATACCAAACAATTTAGGCTAAGTGCATTTTTTGATGCAGGTGCAGTATATGCTGCTTCGCAATCTATCGATTCTGAAGCCCTTCGTTACTCTGCAGGGGTAGGTGTTACATGGGTTTCACCCTTTGGGCCACTTAAATTAATCTTTGCACAACCGCTAAATGATGAAAAGGGTGATGACACACAAGTGTTACAATTCCAATTAGGGCAGCAGTTTTAATTAGCCATTTAATCCTATAAGATAGCTGCTAGGCAGAGGAGAATTCGTTGAAGCAAATTTTTGTATTGTTCGGTTTATTATTAGGTATGCTGCTCACTGTGAACAGTGTGGCTGCAGATCTGAAAATTGGATATGTACAAGTGGATAAATTGCTACAAGAAGCGCCACAAACAGCAGAAAGTGGTAAAAAGCTGGAGAAGGAGTTCAGCCCCCGTTCACAAGAGCTGGATCGCTTACAAAAACAAATTCGTGAGTTAGAGACTGCACTGGACAAAGATAGGTTAACCGCAACTGATGCTGATCGTAGAAATCGCGAGCGAGATGCATCTAATCTCAAACTAGAGTTCCAACGTAAACAACGCGAGTTAAGAGAGGATATTAATCTTCGTAAAAATGAAGAGCTAGCAGTATTGCAAGACCGTATCAATAAAGCTGTGACTACCGTCGCTGAGTCTGAGAATTTCGACTTGGTGGTGTATGGCGGTGTGGCATATGCCAGTAAAAAAATAGATATTACCGATAAAGTACTCAAACTTTTAGGTAAGAAATAGCATCTCACGCGTGAAGAGGCGAGAAGATGCTGACGATTGCTACGATTACGAAAACGCTTGGCGGTGAAATATCCGGTGATGGATCAACACCAATAATACGTGTGGGTTCTTTGGGGTACGCCCAAGCAGGTGCGATCAGTTTCTTTATGGATACTAAATACTCAACTGCACTCGCGCAGACTCAAGCCAGTGCAATCGTATTAAAGCCTGAGCACGCACATCTAACATCGCTTCCAAAAATTATTACTGAAAATCCTTACGCCTATTTTGCAAAGATTTCAGCCCTACTTAACCCTGTTAGAAAGCCTAATGTCGGCGTTCATGCATCTGCCATAATTGATCAAAGCGCATCCATTCACCCAACTGCATCCATAGGGTGCAATGTAGTGATTGATCACGGAGTGATTGTTAAAGAGGGTGTTACGATTGGCGCCGGTAGTGTACTAGAACACAACGTTGTGTTAGCAGAGAATACGACATTAGAATCGAATGTGACGATTAAGCATGGCACACTTGTGGGGAAAAATTGCCATCTATTTTCAGGTTGCGTTATTGGTAATGATGGTTTTGGATACGCAGAGGAGAACGGTCGTTGGGTCAAGATTCCACAAGTAGGGCGTGTAGTGATTAGCGACTTTGTGGATGTGGGGGCAAATACGACGATAGACAGAGGCGCAATAGATGATACTGTGATTGAAGAAGGAGTGAAGTTAGATAATCTAGTTCAAATCGCTCACAATTGCAGAATTGGTGCGCATACGGTGATTGCTGGTTGTGTGGGTATTGCTGGTAGCGCTGTGATAGGCAAGCACTGTAAAATCGGTGGGGCAGCAATGATTTTGGGTCACCTGACGATTGCCGACAATGTCACCATCTCACCTGGAAGTATGATTATGCGTTCGATACGCCAAGCAGGTACCTACACTGCGCTCATGCCTTTCCAAGAGCATGAAACATGGTTGAAAACTGCCGCAAATATTCGCCACTTAAATCAATTAACAGATAAAATAAAAACATTAGAAGATGCAATGATGCAAATGAGCCAAAAGGCAGAATAAGTAGAGAGTCGCTATGTCAGAAAATGTAACAAACAGTATGGATATTCATGAAATATTGGATCATTTGCCACATCGTTATCCCTTTGTGTTGATTGACCGTGTACTCTCGATGGAAGTGGGTAAAGAAATTACTGCGCTCAAAAATGTGACAGTGAACGAGCCTTTTTTCCCTGGACATTTTCCATATCACCCTGTAATGCCTGGTGTGCTTATTGTGGAAGCGATGGCGCAAGCGGCTGCGGTACTTTCATTTAAAACTATGGACACTAAACCCAATAATGACTCTGTCTATTACTTTGCAGGGATTGACAGTGCGCGCTTTAAAAAACCAGTATCGCCGGGTGATCAAATTATCCTTAACGTGAAAATAGACCGTATTTTAAAAGGTATTTGGAAATATACGGGTGTGGCAACTGTAGACGGAACAATTGTGGCTGAAGCAAGCATGATGTGTATTTTAAAAGCCATCGAAAAGTAAGTTTATTTCATTCACGTCATAACCAATTTTTATCACTTCCTCAGCCAATAAAGAACGTGTATGTCAGCTAAAATTCATCCCACAGCAATCATAGACCCTAAAGCTGAGCTTGATTCAAGCGTTGAGGTAGGGGCCTACACTACGATAGGTCCATCCGTGCGTGTGGGTGCCGGTACACGTATCGGTAGTCATGTTGTACTAGAAGGTCCCACCACCATTGGCAAATATAATCATATCTTTCAATTTTCTTCTCTTGGCGCTCAGCCACAAGATAAGAAATACCGTGATGAGCCAACGACTTTAGAGATAGGTGACAATAATACAATCCGAGAGTTTTGCACGTTTAACCGCGGCACGATTCAAGACAAAGGTACGACCAAAATCGGTAATGATAATTGGATCATGGCTTATGTGCATATTGCCCATGACTGTATCATTGGCAACAATACCATCATGGCCAATAATTCTTCGCTAGCTGGTCATGTGGATGTTCATGATTTTGCTATTTTAGGTGGCTTTACCTTGGTTCATCAATTTTGCCAAATTGGATCGCATATTATTACAGCAGTTGGCTCAGTGGTATTTAAAGACATTCCACCTTATGTCACAGCAGCAGGCTACGATGCAAAACCGCATGGTATTAATGCTGAGGGTTTAAAACGTCGTGGTTTTAGCCCGGAAACAATACTCGAAATCAAGCGTGCTTATAAAGTGCTGTACCGCAACAGCTTGACTTTAGAAGAAGCTAAAATTGAATTAGCCAAAATGAAAGATAGATGTGCTGAAATTGGCCTTATGACTGATTTTTTGGCAGCATCTACTCGCGGCATCGTCCGTTAAAACGTCTAAAAGTAATCTATGTCAAAAACTGCACCCAAAGTGGCCATTGTGGCTGGGGAAGCCTCAGGGGATTTGTTGGGCTTTCATCTAATTCAAGCGTTGCAAGCAGAGCGCAGTGATATTTCTTTTATTGGCATCGCTGGGCCAAAAATGATAAGTCTTGGCGCTAACTCATTGTATTCGATGGAAAAACTTTCAGTGCGAGGGTATGTGGAAGTTCTCAAGCATCTATATGGGTTATTGAAGTTAAGAAAACAATTATTACAGCAACTGCTAGAAGAGAAGCCTGATGTGTTTGTGGGTATAGATGCTCCTGATTTTAATTTCTGGTTGGAGCGGAAGTTAAAGTCGAAAGGTATTCCCACCATTCATTATGTCAGTCCATCTATATGGGCATGGCGAAAAGGGCGTATCCACAAAATAAAGCGAGCAGTTTCGCACATGTTGACGCTTTTTCCATTTGAGTCTTCTATTTACGAACAGGTAAACGTACCTGTTACTTATGTTGGGCATCCACTGGCTGATATTTTGCCTATTGAGCCTGATGTACAGGGTATAAGAGACGTACTGAAAATTCAGGCGAATGTGATTGTGGTAGCGATGCTGCCAGGAAGTCGTCAATCCGAAGTGTCTCAACATGCAAAGCTTTTTGTGGAGACAGCACAAATTATTCAAAAAGAGTATGCAGAATCCCAAACGACAGAAGTACTTTTTCTGGTGCCGCTGATCACACGTGAGACACGCGCAATCTTTGAAACTGCAATCCATGCAGCCTATCTATCTCAGCCAGACTTAACATTTAACATGCAAATTATGTTTGGGCATGCGCATGATGCAATGGAGGCTGCGGATGTTGTTATTGTTGCTTCTGGCACAGCCACATTAGAAGCTGCATTGCTTAAAAAGCCCATGGTCATCACCTATAAAATGCCATTTTTGAGCTGGCAAATACTCAAACGTATGCAGTACTTACCTTATGTAGGATTACCAAATATTCTCGCAGGAAAGTTTTTAGTACCAGAACTGTTGCAAAATGAAGCTACAGCGCAAAATGTCGCAGATGCCACGCTTAGACTTTTAAGTGACAAGAGCTATCTACAAACTTTGAAAGAAGCGTTCACAGGCATACATCTCAGCCTTAAGCAAAACAGCGCAGCAAAGGCAGCAAAAGTTGTTCTCAGTTATTTATGATTAGGTTAATTTGTGGTGTGGATGAGGCAGGTCGAGGGCCATTAGCTGGCGCAGTTTACGCAGCGGCAGTCGTGTTAAATCCTGACAGGCCAATTGGTGGACTTGCTGACTCAAAAAAGCTTAGTGAGAAAAAGCGGGACTCATTAGCCGCCATTATCAAACAAGAAGCACTTGCTTGGTCGATTGCCAGCAGCAGTGTAGAAGAAATAGACCAGATCAATATTTTGCAAGCAAGTTTGTTGGCCATGAAGCGTGCTGTTGAGCAGATGGTGACAGAGTTCTCATCGATGCTGTCCGATGCTGATTTATTAGTACAGGTCGATGGCAATAAGTGCCCGAAGCTGAACCTGCCTTGCGAGGCGATTGTAAAAGGGGATAGCAAAGTACAGGCTATTTCTGCTGCCTCAATATTGGCAAAAACTGCACGCGATGCTGAGCTATACGCGTTAGATCAGCAGTATCCAATGTATGGCTTTGCCCAGCATAAAGGTTACCCCACAGCCGCACATATGACCTTATTGGTACAACATGGTGTTTCGCCTGTGCATCGTCGCAGCTATGCGCCAGTTAAAGCTTTATTGATGCCGACCGAAAGTTTGGTTAATTCGAACTAGGCCAATAACAGAAATACGGTTGGTTTTTTATGGATATCGGGAAGCGCTTTTTGTTTCCACTGATGAATGGTTTTGGTCACAATCCATTCATCGGGCAAGCTTATTTGGCTTGCAACGCACAACTTAGTGCTGCTGTGACAAGTTGCTAATATGTCTTCCAACATGTGCTGATTTCTGTAAGGTGTTTCTATAAAAATCTGTGTTTCATTCACAGTTTTGGCACGCTTTTCAATCTCCCGCAATTGTTGTACACGCGCACTTTTATCGCTTGGCAAATAGCCCAAAAAGGCAAATCGTTGGCCGTTTAAACCGCTGGCCATTAGACCCAGTAAAATTGAGCTTGGTCCAACCAGCGGCGCTACGCGAATACCTCTTTGCTGCGCTAACCAAGCCAACTTAGCACCCGGATCAGCAATACCAGGACAACCAGCTTCGCTCATTAATCCAACATGTTTGCCTAGCATCAACTCATCTAAAAATGTGGGTAACGTACTGTCTTGCGTGTTGGTGTTAAGGGTTTTAAATGTAATCTCGCGAATGGGCTTAGGGTGTTGAATGGCGTTCAGAAAATGACGGGCAGTTTTTTCATTTTCGACGATAAAGCTATCTAAGCTTTGTGTGATGCAAATGACGTCTTGAGGTATGACATGTGAAGTTTGGTCATCACCTAGTGTAACGGGAATGAAATACAAAATACCTAAAGCCACGTGATTGCTCGCAATTAGTGTTTAACTTGAGCGCGGTATGTAAGCGTGGTGCGACCTTCAGCAGGAATTTCCACACGCCAAATCGCAAGCTGGCTGTTGGCTTTTTGATGCGGCATACTTTCACTCAAAATTTTCCAATCACCAGAAATCGGTTCTTGTACAGTAACGACGACTTTTTCTTTTTTTGCATTCTTTAATGTGATTTCATATGCGCTTTCATAAGCATTTATTGCTTTGCTCGGTTTTGGCAGGACTTTAAAATCCGTTTGTTTTTTATCTGCGGTCACGTCAAACGCTTCGCCTAGTTTTAGGCGAACTATTTCATTCTTTGGGGTATGTTCAATCAAATCCTCGCCCACAAACTGCGCGTTACCTGCATTGTCTTTTTTATACACGCGAAATACACCCTTGGGGAGCGGCATGCCAAGTTGAGCACGCTCAGAGTTATCAAACTCAACAAATACGCCTACTTTGAGCTTGGTGCCAATGTCGCCATATTGGCCATGGTAGTAATAATCGGCACCTCTTAAGAGCAACTCCTTGCGTACAGGAATATGTTGCGCAGACAACAGAGCGACTTGTTTGGTCTGATTGTCTGCGATTGTGGTCGCACGATTGAGTGTATATAGGTGGTATTCCAGCAGCGATTCTTCCTGCATGGGTGCAGATGACTCTGCCATTGCCATGTCACTACGCATGCTTTTTACCATTGGACGTAACTGCTCCTGTACACGATTTACGTTGCCTGCAACCAGTTGCAACTTGGCGTTCTCGTAACTAGCGCCACTGGTGTTGGATAATGTGACCCAACCGGAGAGGTCTATCATATCGTCTTTGGCATTTAGTTCTGCCACATAGTCGGCTTTCCAACTTAATCCACCTGTCAAATAGCTGAGCTCCACTGTCTGTTGTGAAGCGCCAGTATTATTAACCAAATTGGTGAGTGTAGGGCGGTCGCGTAAATTAGCTGGAATAGTGTCAAACACAATTCTGCTATTTGAATTGCCTGAGAATGGACCAGTTTCTATGCGGTCTCCAACTTTGAGTATCGTTCCATTATTAGCTGATAAAACAGTGGCTTGTTCGCTGGTTTCTAAGCCCGTCACTGGGTTGTGTTTAATTAGACTGACTGTTTTCCCAACATATTTTTCCAATAGTTTATTTGGTGTGAGTAGGTCAAAATCAAAATTTTGCTCTAAAACGTATAGACTACCAACAGCACTCACACTTTTAAATAAAGCAGTCTCCGGACGAATCTGCGCACTTACATCACGCAACGCAACACTTTGTATGCCGTTAGATAGTTTAATGTTACGGGTGTCTTTAACGAGTGCTAAATCACTGTTGTAGATTGTAATTGCAAGAGATTGCTGGTCTCTAGCCAAGCTCAGCAGTTCTACGCTGCCTTCCTTAGCCGTTACGGAAGTGATAGATATAATCAATATTAGCCATGTAAAACTTACCGGCCTTACTGCTTTAATTGACTGCATACTACTTAAGACCAAGAGCGCTCTTGCGATGCCTAACTCTAAAGCGGGTCAGGCCAATCGCTAACGTTAGTCCAGCAATAAGGTAACCCGACCCCGGAATCGGAACATTCGAAATTGGGTTGCCTCCGCCAGGGGTGGTATTGCCATTGCCACCCGGCCCAGTGGGAATGACCCCGCCTCCAGGTGTGCCACCATTGTTAGGGTTGCCAGATTCGCCACCACTATTGGATGAACCACCGTTGTTACCTGAGCCTCCACCCGCAAAGAAAGCAGGTCCATTGGCATTGTTAGTGGGTAAATAATATGGGCTATTCCTGGGGCCATTAAATGGGTTTGTGCCTTCACCACCTTCATTGATTTCTGGATTTACAAACACTTGATTATTCGGATCTTCATCTTCGGCTAAATACGCAAGTTGTGAGATTTTGCTTGGCAAGCCATCATTACCATTGCTTTCAGAACCTTCATCTTTAACAACGGTTGGGCTTGCCAAATCGCTGATAATTTGTTGGTAACGTGTTAGATAATCTCTGTCATTGCTTGCTAAATTAATTTTATCTTCCAAGAAAGCAATATCGAGGGGGGTCGGGAATGTGCGCTTGCTGTTGGATTTGGTGTTAAAAGGGTCGTCTCTTAAAGACTCAAGGAATGCGAGCCATTTTTTAAATTTCTCGTTATCGGAAAACATACCTGGCTGATCGCAATTGATCAAACAGGGTGGTTTTTTGAAGAGCATTTCATGATAAGCGGTATAGGCTAGCAGACTAACAATTGCTGGAAGTAAAAACATCAGAACTTTAACTGTTTTTTTCTGTGTAGACATATAGTTAGCTTTTTATGGATGGCTAATAATAAAACATTCACAGCATAATACGCTATATATTGAAATTTTTACAGCATCCACAACTATATATTGTAAAAAATTTACTTAAACAAAATTGTCAGACGATATTGACTCCCTCGTTCGAAAACATGTTGATGAGCTTAATCAGTGGTAAACCAACCAATGCATTAGGGTCTTCACCGAGCATTCTTTCAATTAGCACAATACCTAGTCCTTCGGACTTTGCACTCCCTGCACATTGATAAGGTTGGTCTTTGGTCAAATAGTTTTCGATAGTTTGGTCGGAATAGTCTCTAAACTTGACCAAAGTAGGCACTACGTCTGATTGCATACTGCCAGTTGCGGCATTGAGTAAGCACAGTGCGCTATAAAAGGTGACTTCACGGCCACGCATAAGTCGTAATTGCTTAGTCGCATTTTGATGATTAAGTGGCTTGCCCAGAACCGCGTTGTCTAGAGTGGCGACTTGATCGCAACCAATAACAAGTGCATGTGGATATTCACTCGCTACTTTTCTGGCTTTTTCCTCGGATAGTCTTAATGCGGTTTGGTGTGGCTTTTCGTCTGCTTGAGGGGTCTCGTCAACTTTAGGCGAAACGCAGCTAAATTGTATTTGAAGTTTCTGTAATAACTCGCGTCGATAGACTGAGGACGAGGCAAGAATAATAGTTTGTTTCATATTAGGAAAACCCTACCTGCTTTTGAGCTGGTAGGGTTTATGGTTTAGTCTGGCTGAATTTCAAGTAAGGACTCATCCGGTGTCACGCTATCGCCTTTGGCTACATGCACGGCAACAACAGTACCAGTTTTAGAGGCTTGAATTTCATTTTCCATTTTCATGGCCTCAATGACTAGCACACCGTCACCGGCTTTGACTTTGTCGCCGATATTCACTTTCACCGCAACGATAGTTCCTGGCATGGCCGTAGTCACGCACCCTGCATGATGTGGGCGTGGGCGACCGCTGCTGGTGACAGAAGCTGCTTTCTTCTTGGCACCAGATGTGCCGTTGCCACCCGACACTTCAACTTCACTCAATGTTTCTACGATAACTTCTTCAGCAATCCCATCTACGGACACATAGAATGGACGTTGTTCTTCACCAGCATGACCACTACCAGTCAGTTTGATATGGAAGGTTTCGCCGTGTAAAGTCACCTTAAATTCATTTGGTGCGTAACGCGCAGATGCTGTATTGACGGCCTCTTTCGTCAGCAAGGCCTCTGGTTTTAATGAACCAGCATTACGTTCTTGCAAGAACGTTTTGCCAATGTCTGGGAACATGGCATAGGTTAATACGTCTTCATCATTTTGCGCAATACGGTCAGCTTCTGACTGCAATTTTGCCATTTCCGGCTCTAATAAGTCGGCAGGGCGGCAAGTGATGACGTTGCCATCACCTACGGCTAGCTTTTTAACTGTATCGTTTACAGTAGAAGGCGCTTTACCATATTGACCCAAGAAGTAGTTCTTTACTTCGTTGGTGATGGATTTATAGCGCTCACCAGTCATTACGTTGAGCACCGCTTGTGTACCCACGATTTGAGAGGTGGGCGTGACCAATGGCGGATAGCCTAAGTCTTCGCGTACGCGTGGGATTTCTGCCAAAACGGCATCCATTTTATCCAATGCGCCTTGTTCTTTTAGCTGATTGGATAAGTTTGAAATCATGCCACCTGGCACTTGGTTCACCAGTACGCGTGTATCAATGCCCGTAAATGCGCTCTCAAATTGCCAGTACTTTTTACGCACTTCTTTGAAATAAGCGGTAATTTCTTGTAGTTTGACCAAGTCTAATCCGGTATCGTAAGGGGTACCTTTCAAAGCCGCAACCATGCTCTCGGTAGACGGATGGCTCGCACCTTCACCAAATGAGGAATTACAAGTATCAATAATGCTTGCACCATTCTCAACTGCTTTCATTAATGCAATGTTGGCAAAGCCAGAAGTAGCATGGCTGTGAGCGTGGATAGGTAAATTCACCTCAGCTTTAATAGCTTTTACCAGATCACCAGCAATATGCGGTGCTAATATGCCAGCCATATCTTTAATACCAATGCTATCAGCCCCCATGTCGGCGAGCTCTTTAGCCATATTTACAAAATAAGCAATATCATGCACCGGACTGGTGGTATAGGAGAGGGTGCCAATCGCATGTTTTTTAACTTTTTTGACTGCTTTGATGGCTTCACGAATATTGCGTGTGTCATTCATGGCGTCAAAAATTCTGAATACATCCACACCACCATTGGCGGCTTGTTTGACAAAAGCATGCACTACATCATCAGAGTAGTGGCGATAACCTAATAAATTTTGGCCACGCAACAACATATTGATCTGACTGTTTGGTAGCGCTTTTCTTAATTTCTTCAAGCGCTCCCATGGATCTTCTTTTAAAAATCTGACGCATGCATCAAATGTGGCGCCGCCCCAAGCTTCTAAAGACCAAAAGCCTACTGCATCTAATTGTGGACAAATAGGCAGCATATCCTCAGTACGCATGCGAGTCGCGATAAGGGATTGGTGACCGTCGCGAAGAACCAATTCGGTGATATGTATTTTGCTCATAATATTTAGTCTAAAACGTGATTAATTAAATGCCTTCATGGGCTGCAATTGCTGCGGAAATGGCTGCAGCAAATAACTCGGGTGGAAATTCTGTTTTGTAATTAACAAGTTCTGGATGCGTTTCTACAAAGCTAGTATTAAAGTTAGCATCCCTAAAATCAGGGTGCTTCATAATTTCTTGGTAGTAAGGAATCGTGGTTTTAACACCAAAAACCACCATGTCATCCAGTGCACGTCTACCACGCTCAATCACACTTTCCCAATCCAGTGCCCATACCGTAAGTTTTGCACACATGGAGTCATAATAAGGGGGAATAACATAACCACTATAAATGGCTGCATCCATCCTCACACCAGGGCCGCCAGGGGAGTAATAACGCGTAATCTTACCAAAGCTTGGTAAGAAATCGTTTTTAGGGTCTTCTGCATTGATACGGTATTCCATGGCAAAGCCACGGAAATGAATTTCATTTTGTTTATATTGCAATGGTAAACCGTAAGCAATACGAATCTGTTCTTGCACAATATCTACACCAGTAATGGTTTCGGTGACGGTATGCTCTACCTGCAAGCGCGTATTCATCTCCATAAAATAGAATGTATTATCCGAGTCCAGCAAGAATTCAACAGTACCGGCATTCTCATAGCCTACTGCTTTTGCTGCTTTTACCGCTAAACCACCAATGTAATCACGCTGTGCTTGGCTCAATTGTGGTGAGGGTGCGATTTCAATCAATTTTTGATTGCGGCGCTGAATGGAGCAATCACGCTCAAATAAGTGGATGACATTACCATGGCTATCAGCCAGCACCTGTACTTCAATATGGCGAGGCGCAATCACACATTTTTCAAGGAACACCTCTGGCTTACCAAAAGCTTTGCTAGCTTCAGAAATCACACGGTCATAATTGGTCAATAAATCTTTTTCTGAATCGCAACGCCGAATCCCACGACCACCACCACCGTTGGTAGCTTTAAGCATCACGGGGTAGCCAATAGAGTTGGCTAGTTTTACTGCGTCCTCTAAACTTTCCAAGTTGCCATCGCTACCAGGGGTACAAGGAATGCCTGCACCAATCATGGCGTTACGTGCTTGGATTTTGTCACCCATTTGGCGGATCACATTCGAGTCAGGGCCAATAAACTTAATACCACGGCGTGCACAAATTTCAGCGAGTTCTGGGTTTTCTGAGAGAAACCCGTATCCTGGATGTAATGCGTCACAACCTGCAGCTACTGCCACGTTTACAATGTTGTGAGCGTTTAAATAGCCGGCTACTGGATCGGTACCAATATTATAGGCCTCGTCCGCTTTTTTTACATGCAACGCATGGCGATCGGCTTCTGCATAAATGGCAACAGATTTAATGCCCATCTCCGAGCAGGCACGTACGATGCGTACTGCGATTTCCCCACGATTAGCGACTAATATTTTCTTGAACACAAGACACCTAAATTCTAACTATCAAACTTTTCAATTGTAACACGGGCGTCACTGCTTATAAAGGTGACGCTGGCTACAATTTGTCCAAACGTTTAGAATGGCGTGCTTGATTTACGCATATTGGTTTTTAAGGAAATAATGGAAGCGCGCTACATTAATAATCTAGATTTTGCCAAGCGGCAGCAAGCACTGGAAGAAGATATTGGATTGTCTGAAATGCCCCGTTTGCAAGAGGTGTTAGCAGATGATGCTCAAGCAGTCAGCAATTCAAGCATTCATTTTAAATTAACCGGGCATTCACAACACTATCAATTACCTAGCCTACATCTGGATATTGAAGCGAATTTGTCTATGGCTTGTCAGCGCTGCTTAGAATCTGTACAAGTGCCTATCACTTTGCACTTTGATTATGTGGTGAGCGCCGAAGAGGCTGCTGCATTAGATGGTAACGATGAGGTTGATTGGGTGGAGCAGTCAGAGGCAATGGATGTATGCGCATTAGTAGAAGATGAATTATTGATTGCGCTGCCTATTGCTCCGGTACATGCATTGCAATGCAAGCAATTAAATTTGGAAAGTGGCGAGAAACCCAACCCATTTTCAGTATTAAAAGCCTTAAAAAAGAAGTAAATTAAGATAATTCACGACAATATGTTGTGTTTTGATTTACATTCAAACACAAAATAGATTATTATTATGGATTAGTCATTTACCGCATATTTTACATAATTGCCATTAATCTTCATTTTTGGCAGTTTTTATTGGAGTACATTATGGCAGTTCAACAAAACAAAAAGTCACCTTCAAAACGTGGCATGCACCGTTCACACGATTTCTTAACAAATCCACCGTTAGCTGTTGAGCCAACAACAGGCGAGACGCATTTGCGTCACCACGTAAGCCCAAACGGCTACTACCGTGGTCGCAAAGTTATGCCTGCAAAAGGTGAATAATTTTTAATCTGCTTCAGTCTTTATTGATACTTAAGCAAGGTTAATTTAACGCGCCGCACTGTCAAAAGTGCGGCGTTTGCATATCTAATCAGCCTATTTGAACGTACGTTTGGATACAACTATGACTACATCTCACTCACACATGGATATCACCATTGCAATTGACGCTATGGGCGGAGATCATGGGCCACATGTAACAGTACCAGCTGCGATTCAAGCTGTTAATGAGAATCCACGTGTGAATGTGATTTTAGTTGGATTGCAAGATGCGATTATGGCTGAGTTGAAAGCGCACAAGGCAACAACAAGCCCACGCTTGCGTATACATCATGCTAGTGAAGTGGTGCAGATGGATGAGTCGCCGCAAAGTGCACTCAAAAATAAAAAAGACTCTTCCATGCGAGTGGCTATCAATATGGTGAAAACCGGTGAGGCGCATGCATGTGTAAGCGCCGGCAATACTGGCGCATTGATGGCTACTGCGCGCTTTGTACTCAAAACCTTGCCAGGTATTGATAGACCAGCAATTGCATCTTCTTTACCGTCCGAAAAGGGCACGACCTTTATGTTGGACTTAGGTGCGAATGCGGATTGTACGCCCGAGCATTTGTATCAGTTTGCCATCATGGGCGCCATGTTAGTAAGCAGTGTGGAAAATAAACCTAGTCCAAGTATTGGGTTGCTCAATATTGGTTCAGAAGAGATTAAAGGTAACGAAGTGGTGAAGCAAGCCGGCGAGCTGCTGCGCAATAGCCATTTGAACTTCTACGGCAATATTGAGGGCGATGATATTTTTAAAGGCACCACCGACATTGTGGTGTGTGATGGTTTTGTTGGTAACGTGTCGTTAAAAACCACCGAAGGTTTGGCGCATATGATGGGTAAGTTCTTAACACAAGAGTTTAAAAAGAACTGGTTGACCAAGTTAATGGCACTGGGTGCCATGCCGGTGTTGAAAGCTTTTAAAAAGCGCTTGGACCCGCGTCGTTACAATGGCGCAAGCTTTCTTGGTTTGCGCGGTATCGTAGTGAAAAGCCATGGCGGCGCTGACAGCGTAGCCTTCTGCAATGCTTTACATGTGGCGATAGATGAGGCAGGTAGCGGCGTATTAAAACGCATCTCCGAACAGTTGGAATTGGAGCATGCACAAATTCTATCGACACCCACATCGACAGAGCAGTAAGCTTTAAGCTGTAGGTTTCGCAACACTTTTCAGGCATAATCTCAGGCTATGATTTATTCAAAAATAGCAGGTACAGGCAGTTACCTGCCTCCCAAAATACTCACGAATCTAGATCTGGAAAAGATGGTAGATACCACAGACGAGTGGATTTTTTCTCGTACTGGTATACGTGAACGTCATATCGTGCAGGATGAAACTACTAGTGATCTTGCTTATGAGGCGGCTAAACAAGCCATTACCGCAGCCTCTATTCAGGCTTCGGACATTGATTTAATCGTGATTGCAACGACGACACCCGATAAAATATTCCCCAGCGTAGCGGTGATGGTGCAACGCAAGCTAGGCATTGCCGGTTGTGCAGCATTTGATGTGCAGGCAGTGTGCAGTGGATTTGTCTATGCATTAGCTGTGGCAAATAATTTTATCAAGGCTGGTACCCACCGTTGTGTATTGGTAATTGGCGCAGATAGTTTCTCCCGTATCACCGATTATACCGACCGCAGCAACTGTATTTTGTGGGGGGATGGTGCTGGTGCCGTGATTTTGCAAGCAAGTGCAGAGCAAGGGATTTTGTCTACTCACATCCATGCAGATGGGCAATATGAAAATATGCTGCATGTACCCAGAACAGACGGAACTCAAGATTACGTGCAAATGGAAGGCAATGCAGTTTTTAAAATGGCAGTGAATACGCTAGATCAAATAGTGGACGAAACGCTGGTTGCCAACGGCTTACAAAAATCCGATGTGGATTGGTTGGTACCACATCAAGCAAATATTCGCATTTTGCAGGCAACCGCTAAGAAATTGGATATGTCAATGGAGCGTGTTGTGGTGACTGTTGATCGACATGGTAATACCTCAGCCGCTTCAATCCCACTGGCATTGGATACGGCTGTACGTGATGGCCGCATTCAGCGTGGACAATTGATTTTAATGGAAGCATTTGGGGGCGGGTTCACTTGGGGTTCCGCGCTCGTTAAGTATTAATCAGTATCAGGAAACTTTTAATATGCAGAATTTCGCATTTTTCTTCCCCGGGCAAGGCTCTCAATCCGTTGGCATGATGGCTGGTTTTGAAGGCATGTCCATTATTCAAGAAACCTTTAAACAGGCCTCAGACATCCTCAATACCGATTTTTGGTCTATGGTGACTCAGCCGAATGAGTTGTTGAATCAAACACAGCATACACAGCCGTTGATGCTGACAGCCGGGATTGCTACTTGGCGCGCCTATCAACAGATGGGTGGTAAAGCGCCTCATGTAATGGCCGGTCATAGCTTAGGCGAGTACACTGCACTAGTAGCAGCTGAGGCGATTCGCTTTGAAGACGCTTTGCCTTTGGTGAAATTTCGCGCAGAAGTGATGCAGAATGCCGTACCCGAAGGTCAGGGCGCTATGGCAGCTATTCTAGGGTTGGATGATGATGTTGTGCGCGCCGTATGCACAGAATCTGCGCAAAATGAAGTGCTGGAAGCTGTTAACTTTAACTCGCCCGGTCAAGTGGTAATTGCTGGTCACAAAGCTGCGGTTGAGCGTGGCATGGAATTGGCTAAAGTCAAAGGCGCAAAACGTGCACTGCCGTTACCTGTTAGCGTGCCATCGCACTGTGCGTTGATGAAGCCAGCTGCGGAAAAATTGGCTGATTATTTAAAATCAGTGAATGTACAAGCCCCAAAAATTAATGTTTTACACAATGCGGATGTGAAAAGCTATGCCGAAGCCGAAGCGATTAAACAGGCTCTAGTACAACAGCTATTTTGCTCAGTGAGGTGGGTTGAAACCGTACAGCAAGTGCATCAGCAAGGTGTTGCTGTGGCTGCGGAGTGTGGGCCAGGCAAAGTGCTAGCTGGACTCACCAAGCGTATTGTAGCGGAGATGAGCTGCGTAGCACTAGTTAATCAAGCCTCTATCAGCGATTTTATTTCTCAATAATAATATTTTATATCAATATATTACAGGGGATACTTAATGTTAAATAATCAAGTTGCATTGGTCACAGGTGCCAGCCGTGGCATCGGCGCGGCGATTGCAAGAGCCTTGGGTCAGCAAGGTGCTACCGTCATAGGAACCGCTACATCGGCCAGTGGTGCAGAGGCGATTACGGCTGCCTTGAAAGCGGCTAATGTCAATGGCGTTGGTTTGGCTTTGGATGTTACCCAGCCTGAGCAAGTCGATAAAGTATTGAAGCAAATTGCTGAACAATACGGTGATGTGTCGATTTTAGTGAATAACGCCGGGATTACCAAAGATACTTTATTAATGCGTATGAAAGATGAAGACTGGGATGCTGTACTAAACACCAATCTTAAGTCTGTGTTCCGCATGAGCCAAGCCGTGCTGCGCCCGATGATGAAAGCCCGCCAAGGCCGTATTATCAATATTTCCAGCGTGGTAGGCCATATGGGTAACGCCGGCCAAACCAACTATGCAGCGGCCAAAGCGGGCATGACTGGCTTTACTAAATCGATGGCAATGGAAGTCGGTAGCCGTGGTATTACCGTGAACTGTGTAGCACCAGGCTTTATTGAGACAGATATGACTGCTGAGTTGCCGGAAGAGATTAAAGCCAAAATGCTCGAACGTATTGCAATTGGCCGTTTGGGTCAAGTGGATGAGATTGCTGCCACTGTAGCCTTTTTGGCTTCACCGGGTGCTGCCTATATCACTGGCGAGACGATACACGTCAATGGCGGCATGTACTGCGCCTAAGCATATCGATTAAATTATTAAGTATTTTTTGTGTTATTGCGTAGTTTTGCTAGAATGTGCGCTTAGCAAAACAACGCTAATTTTTAACTAAAGGGGTATTTAGATGTCTGACATCGAACAACGCGTAAAAAAAATCGTTTGTGAACAATTAGGTGCAAACGAAGCTGACGTAAAAAATAATTCATCTTTCGTAGATGATTTAGGCGCTGATTCACTGGATACAGTGGAATTGGTGATGGCACTTGAGGAAGAGTTTGACTGCGAAATTCCTGATGAAGAAGCAGAAAAAATCACGACAGTGCAACAAGCGATTGACTACGTCAACGCAAACCTCAAATAAATTCCATATTTATCAGCTCTCGAGAGAGAGCTGATTTCTTATTATGACTAAACGCAGAGTAGTAGTGACCGGTTTAGGCGTGGTTTCTCCGGTTGGTATCGGTGTTTCTACCGCTTGGAGTAACTTGATTGCAGGCCAATCAGGCATTACCCGTATCACAAAATTTGATCCAAGCAATTTTGCATCTCAAGTGGCTGGGGAAGTTAAAGAATTTAATGTTGAAGACTTTTTGCCAGCTAAAGATGCAAGACGCATGGATACTTTTATTCAGTATGGATTAGCCGCTGGGATAGAAGCATTCAAAGACTCCGGTATTGAAGTGACTGAGCAAAATGCCGAGCGTATCGGCGTGGCCATTGGTTCTGGTATTGGTGGTTTGGGCTTAATTGAGTCTACTAATGATACCTATGATGAAGGTGGGCCGCGTAAAGTGTCGCCGTTCTTTATCCCTGGCACCATTATCAATATGATTTCCGGCAACCTGTCCATTATGTTTGGCTTGAAAGGGCCGAATGTGGCGATTGTGACGGCCTGTACGACTGGCACGCACTGTATTGGTGACGCGGCCAGAATGATTGAGTATGGGGATGCGGACGTGATGGTTGCAGGCGGTGCTGAGGCTGCAATTACTGAGTTAAGTGTAGCAGGCTTTGCTTCTGCACGCGCTTTGTCAAACCGCAATGACGATCCAGCAACAGCTAGCCGTCCGTGGGACAAAGACCGTGATGGTTTTGTGATTGGCGAAGGTGCCGGTGTATTGGTGTTGGAAGAATACGAACACGCTAAAGCTAGAGGAGCCAAGATTTATGCTGAGCTATCCGGCTATGGCATGAGTGCGGATGCTTATCATATGACAGCACCAAATATGGACGGCCCACGACGCTCTATGGTTAATGCGTTGAAAAACGCGGGAGTTAATCCATCGGAAGTGCAGTTTATGAATGCGCACGGTACCTCTACACCGTTAGGCGATACCAACGAAACCAACGCGATTAAAGCAACGTTTGGTGATCACGCTTACAATTTAGTGGTGAATTCTACTAAATCAATGACGGGGCATTTATTAGGCGGTGCAGGTGGCTTGGAATCTGTATTTACGGTGTTATCTATTTACAACCAAATTTCACCACCAACCATTAATCTGATGAATCAGGATCCGGATTGCGATTTGGATTATTGTGCCAATACAGCACGTGATTTAAACATCACTTACGCCCTGAAAAATAACTTTGGCTTTGGTGGTACCAACGGTAGTCTGTTATTCAAAAAAGTCTAACGCTGGATAACTTAAAAAAGCCTGTGTTAACAACACGGGCTTTTTTGTTTGTACATGCTATGGTTTAATTGCGCATAATGATTAAGCAACATACCTATTTGATTAATGGCGGTGCAGATGATGCTATTAGTGCGTTTGACCGCGGATTAAGCTATGGCGATGGTGTATTCCGTACTTTTCAAGTCGTGGGTTGCATGCCCGTAAATTGGCCTATTCAATATCAGAAACTGGTGGCGGATTGCGGCGCCATTGGTATTGTTTGCCCGAGTGCAGAGTTGCTCATGACGGATATGCAGGCGCTCTTTACGTTAGACGAGACCGCAGTAGCCAAAGTAATCGTTACAAGAGGGATTGGCGACCGTGGCTATGCGCCACCAGCCGTGACGACTCCTACGCGCATTGTATTGAAATCACCCATGCCAACTTATGCGCCTAGCAATTTTAGCGATGGTGTGTCTTTGTATGTATGTAAAACGCCGGTTTCCCATCAGCCTATGCTCGCCGGTATCAAACACCTTAATCGTTTAGAAAACGTATTGGCACGTGCTGAGAGTCGAGACCCTGCCTACATTGATGGACTAATGCTAGATGTGGACGGGTATGTTATTGAATGTACCAGCGCTAACGTTTTTATGCGTTTGGGTAAGCGTTTAATCACCCCAGAGGTGACACAGGCAGGTGTGGCAGGCGTTACTAGGCAGCGCATATTGGATATCGCCCATTATCTTCAATTAAATGCCGAGACTGGTCGTATTCGCTTGACTGATATGCTATTGGCGGATGAAGTAATTATATGCAATAGTCTTTACGGGGCTTGGCAGGTAAGGCGAATCGGCGAGAAACACTGGCCTGCTGGTTCGTTGGCAAATGATTTAAGAGAGTTGTTGAAAGTATGATGAAAAAATTACGGTTGCTACTATGGGTAGCAATCATCGGCTGTTTAGGGTTATCCGCATGGATGGTGTATTACGCAAAAGCACCGCTCAATATCCGTCCGGATGCTCAAGAAATCAGCATTAAGCCTAACAGTAGCTTGAGGAGTATTGCCAAGCAATTGGTTGCGCAGGGCGTGCTTAAAACAGAGTGGTCTTTTGTGTTGTTGGCCAAGGTGCTGAATAAAGCGCCATATCTGCAAGCTGGGGATTACACACTCAATAAAAACATTAACCCTTACCAACTATTGCTGTCGCTTAATCACGGTAAATCAACACAAGGTGGTATTACCTTTATTGAGGGCAAAACTTTTAAAGAAATGCGTCTGCGTTTGACCAAAAATGATGCGATCAAACACACGATTCAAACTTTATCCGATGCGGAAGTGATGCAATTGGTAGGCAGAGGAGAGCCGCACGCGGAAGGATTGTTTTTTCCAGATACTTTTTACTTTGACCGTGGCACTCTTGATACAGTGATATTGAAACGTGCTTACGAAATTATGCAAAATAAGCTCGAGAAGGCTTGGCAGACACGTGCAAGCAATTTGCCTTATAAATCCAGTTACGAGGCCTTGATAATGGCTTCTATTGTTGAGAAAGAAACCGGTAAAGCCAGCGAGCGAAAGTTGATTGCTGGCGTGTTTGTTAACCGACTGCGGATTGGTATGCGATTACAAACAGACCCTACGATTATTTATGGCATGGGCGATGCCTACCAAGGCAATATTCGCCGTAAAGATTTGATGAAAGATACCCCATATAACACTTATACACGTAGCGGCTTGCCCCCAACACCTATTGCAATGCCTGGTTTGGCTTCGATTGAAGCAGCCTTACATCCGGCTAATACCAAAGCGCTGTATTTTGTGGGAAAAGGGGATGGTAGCCACGCATTTTCTAATAATCTGGTCGAGCATAACCGTGCCGTTGTTAAATACCAATTGCGGAAATAAACCATGAAACATACTTCCGGCAAGTTTATCTCTTTAGAAGGCATGGATGGCGCAGGTAAAAGTACGCATATTCCAGCGATTATCGCGCAGCTACAACAGCGCGGCGTGGAGGTGGTTTCGACCAGAGAACCAGGTGGAACAGCGTTGGGTGAACATCTAAGGGAAATCTTGTTACATGAGCCAATGCACCCAGAAACCGAAGCGATGCTGATGTTTGCTGCGCGGCGTGAGCATATTGCACAAGTAATTCAGCCTGCGTTGGCACGCGGTGCATATGTGCTTACAGATCGCTTTTCTGATGCCACTTATGCTTATCAATGCGGTGCAAAAGGTGTGTCAGCTGAAAAAATCATGCAGTTAGAACAATGGGTGCAAATGGGCTTGCAGCCTGACATCACCTTATTGTTTGATGTGCCGCCTGAAGTCAGTCTGGAACGGCTGGCTTCTGCTAGAACGCCAGATAAATTTGAGCGGGAAGGGCTGGCGTTTTTTGCACAGTTACGCAGTAGTTATCTACAGCGTGCGGCGCAGTTTCCACAACGATTTCAAGTGATTGATGCGAACCAAGCGTTAGAAAAAGTTAAAGTGATAGTTTCAAATATTGTTGCAACTATATGATTAATATATACCCATGGCAATTACCAGTATGGCAACGCATCCATCAGCAAAGAGAGCGTTTGAGCCACGCCTTGCTACTGCACGGGCGCGCGGGTACCGGTAAGTTAGACTTTGCGCAGCATCTGAGTCAGTCACTGTTATGCTCAGCACCCAATAATAGCGAAGCGTGCAATGCTTGCCCGCAATGTACGTGGTTTAGAGAAGGTGCGCATCCGGATTTTAAGTTCATTACACCGGAAGATGCCGAAACGTCTGAAGACGCACCAAAAAAGAAAAGTAGCAAAAAAACGCAAATCTCAGTGGACCAAATCCGTCAGTTGATACAAGCTTTGAGTCTAACTAACCATGGTGTTAATAGTCTGCGTGTAGTGTTGATTCATCCGGCCGAGTCTCTCAATACTGCATCTGCCAATGCGTTGCTAAAAGTACTGGAAGAGCCGCCAAACAATACGATATTCATTTTGGTATCACACCAAATTCATCGTTTATTGCCAACTATTCTGAGTCGTTGCCAATCTGTCGCCATGCCATTGCCTGCGCGCGATGAAGCGGTTGCATGGTTAACTGCACAGAAGGTGGCTAATGCGGTGGATATGCTTGATTATTATGGTGGAGCGCCGCTGACAGTATTGCAAGCGCAGCAAGATTTATCGGCGCAAGCAAGCGTGTTTCAGCAACTGGCTAAAGGCGCCAAGCTGGATAGTGTGACTTGTGCTGGTTTATTGGTAGAGCAGGGCATGGAGCAGGCCATTACACTGCTACAAAAATGGGTATTTGATTTGCAATTGTCCTTGCACAATATGCCAAATCACTACCATGTGGCGATGGTCAAACCTTTGCAAGCGTTAGCGAAAAGCGTAAACTTGAGTGGTTTACTGGAATATCAGCGTGTACTAGTGCAGGCAAAGCAAACGGCAAATCATCCGTTAAGCCAAGAGCTGCAATTGGAAACATTATTATTGCAATATAAAAGAGTATTTAAGCATTAACTGTGATGCCAATACATCCATCAATTGAGAGTTAATAATTCTTATGCAGCCAGATACAGAACAAAAAGAAGCCGCCAACAAACCAGGTGTATTATCACTAGCCATTAAAGAAAAAGCTGCGTTATATGCTGCCTATATGCCTTACGTAAAAGGCGGTGGATTATTTATCCCTACCAACAAAAACTTCAAAATGGGCGAAGAAGTCTTCATGCTACTAAGTTTGGTCGACGACCCTGTCAAACTCAAGGTGGTAGGTAAGGTAATTTGGGTGTCGCCATCACCAGTCAATAATCGACCGCAAGGCATTGGTGTGCAATTCAGTGAAAAAGATGGTGGCCTAGACGTGAAAAATAAAATTGAATCTATTCTTGGTGGGGCTCTCAAATCTAATCGACCAACACACACGATGTAATAAGTTTTTCTAAAATGCTAGTTGATTCACATTGCCATTTAAATTTTCCGGAATTATCCGACAATATTGAAGCTGTACGTGCTTTGATGGCTGAATCACAAGTGGGGCATGCCTTATGTGTCTCGGTCACGTTAGATAAAGTGCATGAGGTGCTGGCACTTGCGGATAGGTATGATAATTTTTACGCGTCTGTGGGCGTGCATCCTGATTATGAGAATATCGAAGAACCGACTGTGGCGGTTTTGGTCGAGTTGGCTGAACACCACAAAGTGGTAGCGATTGGTGAAACGGGTTTAGATTACTTCAGGCTGACTGGCGATTTAGAGTGGCAACGTGAACGCTTTCGTACGCATATTCGAGCTGCGATTGTTGCTAATAAACCTTTAATCATACATACGCGCAGTGCGGCGGAAGATACCTTGCGTATTATGCGCGAAGAGCGTGCAAATTTAGTCGGTGGTGTCATGCATTGCTTTACGGAATCGCTAGAAGTTGCGCAGCAAGCTATAGAGCTAGGGTTTTATATTTCATTTTCCGGTATTGTGACTTTCAAGAACGCTGGGCAGCTGAAAGAAGTGGCTAAAACAATACCTTTGGAGCGCATATTGGTTGAGACGGATTCTCCATATTTGGCCCCCATTCCATTTAGAGGCAAAACCAATCAACCCGCTTATGTAAGGTATACCGCACAAGAAATTGCGCAACTACGTGGTATTGAGTTGGAAGAGGTAATGGAAGCAACCACTGCCAATTTCTTTCGTTTATTTTCAGATGCAACAGTATGCAACTCACAATCTTAGGCGTAGGTTCTAGTGCTGGTACACCTGTTGTAGGTTGCACTTGTTCCACATGTACATCATCACAACCCAAAAATTACCGTACGCGTTGCTCTAGTATGGTTACGCTAGACAGCGGAGAAGTGATATTGATTGATACTGGCCCTGATTTAAGGATACAAGCATTAAGAGAATGCATGACACGTGTGGATGCGGTGCTTTATACCCATACTCATGCTGACCACATACATGGTATCGATGATCTACGCGCTTTTTGCCAGCGCAACCGTCAGCAAATTCCGCTTTACGCAAAACAGGATGCGGTAGACCATATCATTGAAAAGTTTGGATACGCTATACGCGAACCTAGTCATTTTTGGGATTTGCCAGTATTGAGTATCAAAGCGGTTGATATCCCATTCGAATTGTTTGGGCATCCGGTGATACCGATTCCAATCGTACATGGTCGGATCATGATTTACGGTTATCGTATTGGCAATATGGCTTATCTTACGGATGTCTCGGCAATTCCAGACAATTCGTATGCGCAACTAAAAGGGTTAGATTTGCTACTGATTGATTGCCTACGTTACGAGGCGCATCCTACACACATTAATGTCCAACAAAGCCTAGAGATGGTTGCTAAAATTGGAGCCAAACAAAGTGTTATGATTCATATGACACATGAATTAGAATACGACACTTTGAGTGGTATGTTACCGCCTAATGTGTGTGTAGGTTACGATGGATTAAAACTTAATTTCAGTTAGTTGGTCTAGCCTGTCAACACACCCACAATTTAAACGTTACTTACCTAATAACATAGGAAACACAAGCATGATGCACAAATTCACGACCACTATGATTCACTTTATCTTAGCAACATCTCTCGTAATGTTCTCAACTTGGACATTGGCCGCAGGTAAAACCTATACTGAAGATGAGTTCCTTAATGCGTTCAGTGGTAAATCTAAAAAAGTAGTAGAAGCAAAATTAGGCGCACCCACAAAAAAACAACAAGCGATTAAACCCACAAACGCAGGCACAGTGATTGGTAAAAATGTAGAAAATAAAAATCAAAAGCCAGTTAAAGTGGAAATGTGGTATTACAAAAACATTGTGAAATATGATCCAAAACGTACTTACAAAGAAACAGAAATTACATTTGTGAATGATAAGGTGATGAATATTGGTTTCTTCAATAACCGATAACACCCATCCAATTAACAAAAAACCTGCTTATTAGCAGGTTTTTTTATGCAAAAAATTATGCTTCGACATTTTGCAATATGCGAGTAGGTATGATTTGATGACGCAAAGAGTTTTTAACAAAGTATTTATTCCATGAAACGTTATGAGCAACTTGCCAATGATATTGCTGCCTCCATTCAGAGTGGGGTATTAGGTCGTGGCGATAAATTGCCATCAGTTCGGCAGACCAGCATCAGTCGCCAAGTGAGTCCTGCCACCGTGTTTCAAGCTTACTATTTATTAGAAGCTAGAGGGTTAATTGTTGCGAGAGCACGTTCTGGATACTTTGTAACAGCCGGTGCCATCAACTTGCCTAGTACGCCAGCACCGCAGGCGAATGATGAAATCACGTTGACGGAAGTAGACGTCAGCCATTTGGTGTTTGAAGTGTTGGAAGCCATTCGCAATAAAGCAGTCGTCCCGCTGGGCTCAGCGTTTCCTAGCCCTTTACTGTTTCCGTTAGCTAGATTGAGTCGCACCATGTCTTCTGCGCTCCAAGACGCAGATCCATGGAGTAGCCTCGATAACATTAGTACTGGTGATTTGGAATTGCGTCGGCAAATCGCTCTGCGCTATTTAATCGATGGTTTGCAGGTACACGCAGATGAGATTGTGATTACCAATGGCGCGCTAGAGGCGCTGAATTTATGTCTAATGGCGGTGACTCGACCTGGTGATACGGTTTTGATCGAGTCGCCAACATTTTATGCAGCATTGCAATCCATAGAGCGCATTGGTTTAAAAGCGATAGAAGTACCTAGTCACCCAAGAGACGGTATTGATCTCAGGGCAATGGAGCAGGCAATTATTATGCATCAGCCAAAAGCTTGTTGGTTGATGACGAACTTTCAAAACCCGCTGGGAAGCCTGCTTTCAAATGACAAAAAGCAAGCACTAGTGGAGATATTGGCTAAGTACCAAATCCCATTGATTGAAGACGATGTGTATGGTGAGTTGTATTTTGGAGAAAGCCGGCCGATACCAGCCAAAGCATTTGACCATGCAGGTTTGGTGATGCATTGCGGTTCCTTTTCCAAAAGTTTAGCGCCAGGCTATCGCGTCGGTTGGGTGGTGGCCGGCAAGTATGTTAAACAAGTGGAAAGGCTAAAGCTGACAACGACCATCTCTGCATCTGTGCCTGCTCAAGTGGCACTGGCGACATATTTGCACAAAGGTGGCTATGACAAGCACTTGCGGCAATTAAGAAACGTGTTGATGGTTAATCAGATTAAATTTGTAGAGGCATTGGAGCGTTACTTTCCGCAAGGCACGCACCTTACGGTGCCACAGGGTGGTTATTTTTTATGGATAAAATTGCCGGAAGGTGTGAACGCGCTAACCATTTATCGCCAAGCACTTAAGCTAGGAATCAGTATCGCGCCAGGGCCTATTTTTTCTGCGCAGCAACGCTTTCAAGAATATATTCGTTTGAACTATGGGCATGTGTGGGATAGCAAAATAGAAACTGCCCTAATAACCTTAGGGCAGTTGATTCAAGCACAGCTGTCAACTTATCAAGGTCAATAATGTACTTTCAGTAACTCAGTGCAGCGTATCTGATATGGTTTTTTAGTGCATATCTGATTCTGTTCTTTTTGCATGTATTTGTTTAATCTCATGTTGCGAAATTAAAAATGATTCGCTTCATGAGGTGCATGTTATGACTAAATCAGCCGCAATACGTAGTAGAAAAATTATCCCGATAGTGAGCGAGCAGGACGAAGCGCAATATGTCTCGCTATACGCATCACAGAAAAAGATTTACCCAAGAAATATCAGTGGCTATTTCAAGCAGTGGCGTTGGGTAATGATATGGTTAACCCAGATTGTATTTTACGCAACGCCATGGCTGACATGGAATGGACGCCAGTCTGTCTTATTTGATATCAGTGCACATCAGTTTTATTTGTTTGGCTTAGTGCTTTTTCCACAAGATCTGATTTACCTTGCGCTACTGCTCATTATTTCAGCTTTGGCCTTGTTTTTATTCACAGCAGTCGCCGGACGCTTATGGTGTGGCTTCACATGCCCACAATCAGTCTATACAGAAATATTCTTATGGATGGAGCGTAAAGTAGAAGGCGACAGCTTGGCACGCATGCGTTTAGATGGGGCACCAATGAGTGTAACTAAGGCCAGAAAAAAACTGACCAAACATGCACTGTGGATTGGGTTTGCCATGTGGACGGGCTTTACGTTCCTTGGCTATTTCTCACCCATACGAGAGCTCATGCAACATGTGCTGGCGTTTAATTTAAGCCACTGGGAAACTTTTTGGATATGTTTTTATGGCGCTGCAACCTATGGCAACGCTGGCTTTCTGCGGGAGCAGGTATGCAAATATATGTGTCCTTACGCACGTTTTCAGAGTGCAATGTTTGATGATGACACGCTCATTGTGAGCTATGACGCAAAACGTGGTGAACCAAGAAGCGGACGGTCTCGCCATGTTCAAGCAAGCGCGCAGGGCTTGGGTGATTGTATTGATTGCAAGCTATGTGTGCAGGTTTGCCCGGTGGGGATTGATATACGAGATGGTTTGCAATACGAGTGTATCAGTTGTGGATTATGTGTAGATGCTTGCAATAGCATCATGCAGAAAATGGAATACCCAGGCAATCTGATTCAGTTTTCGACCAAGCATGCAGATACACATCAACTCAAGGCTAAACAACGTATACGCAGAATGCTAAGGCCACGGGTAATCATTTATAGCGCATTACTTTTGCTTGTATCTGCGGCTTTGGTTGCTTCATTGGCATACCGACCCTCATTCAAGGTTGATGTTATTCGTGATCGCGGCGTGATGGCCCGTTTGCTTAGTGAAGGACAAATTGAAAATGTGTATCGATTACAGCTCACTAATGCAACAGAATCTGTCGAAACTTATCAAATAAAAGTAGTGGGGTTGGAGGGCTTACAACTCTCGAGCAACGCAACCGTAAAAGTGAAAGCCACAGGCGAGCAATCTGTACCAATCAGCCTACGCTTAGCAGATGGAAAGGTGAATGCAGGAATGCATGCTATACAGTTTGAAATAAACGCTCTAGGGAGTAATGAGCGTATAGTGGAAAACTCTATTTTCTACGTGCCGCACTAATATTTTGTAACGTTTGCGCTATATCAAAATCAATGCTTAGCGATGCCTATATATTGTGTTCGGATATAGTAGAGCGCGCATTTTTTTGAGGCAATAAATATTTGGTATTTTGTGCATTATTTAATTGAATTATATTATGTATATTTATATAATGTTAGCCCTGTAGGACAGATCATTGCACGGTTAAACAGTGAGGCTTGAAACTTGAATAATGCAACTTACATTGGGCTGGATGACACAGAAGAGTGGGCTAAATTTAGTCACGCCTTGAATCAGCCTCAACAAGTTTGGCAATCGCATATCGTGGTGGATGGTATGCACTGTGCTGCTTGTGCGCTTAATGTAGAAAAAGCATTAACTTCCGTAACTGGTGTAATGTCAGCCGAGGTGAATGCGACCAGTAAGCGTGCTCGCATTACTTGGTCAGCCGAAACCACAAAACCATCAGAATGGCTAGATGCACTGAAGCGTGCTGGTTATGCTGCGTTGCCTGCTAGCGAAATATTCAATATGGATGAGCGGCGCAAGCAACAGCGTTTGATGCTGTGGCGCTTACTCGTCGCTGGTTTTTGCATGATGCAAGTCATGATGTATGCGTATCCAGCCTACATAGCAGATGCTAGCGATATAACAGCAGATATCAAGAATTTGTTGCGCTGGGCTTCATGGGTGCTCACGTTGCCTGTCATGTTTTTTTCTGCTACACCATTCTTCAGAAATGCCCTGCATGACCTTAAAAACCGTCAAATCAGTATGGATTTACCAGTAGCACTGGGTATTCTCATCACTTTTATCGTCAGCTCGGCAGGGACTTTTCAACCAAATGGTTGGTGGGGGGTAGAAGTCTATTTTGACTCATTGACCATGTTTGTGTTTTTCTTGCTGACTGGACGTTGGTTAGAACTCAGAATGCGTGACCGCACCGCTGGTGCGCTGGATGTATTGATGCGACGCTTACCCAGTACCATTGAGCGCCGCAATGCGCAGGGGGAGTTTCAACGCGTTGCAGTGAATCGTTTGCAGGTTGGCGATGTGGTGCGTGTGTTACCTGGTGAGGCGTTCCCTGCTGATGGTGTGGTGCTAGAAGGTGAGACCAATGCAGATGAAGCCTTGCTTACAGGCGAATCCAAGCCAGTAGAAAAATTGGTCGGGCAAGAAGTGATTGCGGGTAGCTACAATCTGTTAGCGCCAACGCAAATACGCGTAGACAAGCTGGGAAATACCACGCGCTATGCGCAAATTGTTGGATTGATGGAAAAAGCGTCTATTGAGAAGCCAAGATTGGCGCTAATCGCGGACCGTATTGCCAGACCGTTTTTAATTGGTGTGCTGATTGCAGCAGCCTGTGCGGCTTTTATATTGTGGCCTGTGGATCACGGGCGCGCGTTGATGGCAGCGGTTGCTGTATTGATTGTCACTTGTCCTTGCGCATTGTCCTTGGCAACGCCTGCAGCCATGCTCACGATTTCCGGCGCATTGGCCCAAAAAGGGGTGCTGGTAAGAAAAATGCAAGCACTAGAAGCTCTAAGCCAAATCGATACAGTCGTCTTTGATAAAACCGGCACCTTATCGCAAGATCAACTCACCATTTCTGCCATTCAAACCCACGAAAAATTCACCTCAACACAAGCATTAAATATTGCTGCGCAATTAGCAAACTATTCTTTACATCCGCTATCCAAAGCCATTGTGAGGACTGCAGAAGCTAATATTGAGTCAACCGAGGTGCAAGTTTACGAAGTCAAAGAAACGTCGGGTGCTGGCTTGGTTGCAAATTCTTCAATTGGAACACTAAAATTAGGCTCCAAATCGTTTTGTGGATTGGAAAATTTAGATAGAATGGCGGCCTCGTCAGTGCACCTTGTTTCTGAAGATGGCTGGATAGCCAGTTTTATATTTGAAGAAACAATGAAAGCAGACGTGGCTGCTTCTGTTGAAGCGTTAAAACAGTATGGTATTCAGGTGCAATTGTTATCGGGTGATAACCCAGAGGCGGTTGAGCCGTTTGCAAGAAAAGCAGGCATAGATTACGCACGTGGTGGCTGTTCACCACAAGATAAATTGCAGCATATGCAACAATTGCAGCAACAAGGTAAACATGTTGCCATGATTGGTGATGGTTTAAATGATGGCCCCATATTGGCATTGGCCAATGTGTCGATTGCCATGGGGCAGGCAGTGCCGCTGGCACAGGCGCAGTCTGATTTTGTAGTCATGAATAATGAAGTACCGATGATCGTTGTGTTGTTAAATCAAGCAAAACGCACCATGCGTATCGTTAAGCAGAATTTAATGTGGGCTGTAGTCTACAATCTTGTATGTATTCCTTTGGCTGTGATGGGCTGGTTGCCCGCATGGTTAGCTGGTTTGGGTATGGCGCTCAGTTCATTGTTAGTTGTGGGCAACGCTTTACGCCTATCTGCGATACCTTCGCTAGTATTCAACGCCAAACAATAGGTCTAGTATAGGCACACGATGGATATTTTATTTTTATTGGTACCACTATCAGTCATCTTGGTGTTTTTTATCTTAGGTGGCTTATGGTGGGCAATATATACCGGTCAATTTGAAGATATTGAACCGGAAGGTGAACGTATTTTGCACGAAGATTGATTTGTATCAAATGCGATATAAACATATTACGGCAAACTGATTTGTAGTCATTTAGTAAATTTGGAGAAATCAATGCAACTCGAACACTCGCAACCTAGCACCTACAATGATAAGGTGGTGCGGCAATTTTCCATTATGGCTGTCGTCTGGGGCGTGGTTGGCATGCTCATGGGCGTGGTAATTGCTGCGCAACTGGTATGGCCTGAATTGAACTTAGGCTTGCCTTGGACCAGTTTTGGTCGTTTAAGGCCACTGCATACCAACGCGGTGATTTTTGCATTTGGTGGCTGTGCGTTATTTGCTACTTCGTATTATGTAGTGCAGCGTACCTGTCAAACTCGCTTATTTGCTGGTAAGTTAGCCTCTTTTACATTCTGGGGCTGGCAGGCGGTAATTGTAGCTGCGGCAATTTCACTGCCTTTGGGTTACACGCAAGGTAAAGAGTACGCGGAATTAGAGTGGCCAATTGATATCTTGATTGCAGTTGTTTGGGTATCTTATGCGATTGTGTTTTTTGGCACGATTGGTCAACGTAAAGTTAAACATATTTATGTGGCCAACTGGTTTTACGGCGCATTTATTTTAGCGGTAGCTTTGTTGCACATTGTGAACAGTGCAGCTATTCCTGCCGGTTTCATGAAGTCTTACTCAGCTTATGCTGGCGTACAAGATGCGATGGTGCAATGGTGGTATGGTCACAATGCGGTTGGTTTCTTTTTAACCGCTGGTTTCTTGGGCATGATGTATTACTTTGTGCCTAAACAAGCCGAGCGTCCTGTTTACTCTTACAGCTTGTCCATTGTGCACTTTTGGGCATTGATTTTTACTTATATGTGGGCGGGTCCTCACCACTTACATTACACCGCATTACCTGACTGGACACAGTCTTTAGGCATGGTGTTCTCATTGATTCTGTTAGCACCAAGCTGGGGCGGTATGATCAACGGTATCATGACCTTATCTGGCGCATGGCATAAACTGCGCACAGACCCTATCTTGCGCTTCTTGATTGTTTCATTGTCTTTCTACGGTATGAGTACGTTTGAAGGCCCAATGATGGCGATTAAAACAGTGAATGCACTATCTCACTATACCGATTGGACAGTAGGTCACGTGCACTCAGGTGCTTTAGGCTGGGTAGGCTTGATTTCTATGGGTTCACTCTATTACATGGTGCCGCGTTTGTTTGGTCAAAAACAAATGTTCAGTATCAAAGCAATTGAGTTGCACTTCTGGATGGCGACTATTGGTATCGTGCTCTACATCTCTGCACTTTGGATTTCTGGTGTGATGGAAGGCTTAATGTGGCGCGCAATGAACGCTGACGGTACATTGGCTTACACCTTTGTAGAAAGTGTAAAAGCTAAATTCCCATACTATTTCACTCGCTTTTTAGGCGGTACGCTCTATCTCAGCGGTATGGTTATCATGGCATGGAATGTTTACAAAACAGCCACAAACGGTAAAGCGGTTGTAGTGCAAATTCCACAAGTTACTGCTCACGCTTAAGGATTAAAAGATGTCGAACGAACAAAAGAAAGGTGGCTTTAGCCACGATAAAGTCGAAACCAATCACTTTCTGTTGATTGTGCTGACTTTGATTACGATTGCATTTGGTGGGTTGGTGGAAATTGTTCCTTTATTCTTCCAAAAATCTACTACTGAGCCAATCCGCGGTTTAAAACCATATACCGCGGTGCAATTGGCAGGGCGTGACGTTTACATTCGTGAAGGCTGCTATAACTGCCACTCACAAATGATTCGTCCGTTCCATGCAGAGACATTACGTTATGGTCACTACTCTGTAGCCGGTGAGTATGTTTACGATCACCCATTCCAATGGGGTAGTAAACGTACTGGTCCAGACTTACATCGTGTGGGCGGTCGTTACAGTGATGACTGGCATCGTATTCACTTGAAAAATCCACGTGATTTAGTGCCAGAATCGATTATGCCTGCTTATCCTTGGTTAGATACTGCACAAGTCAACCCAACTGATATGGCACCCAAAATGCGTGCATTGCGTTCGGTAGGTGTGCCTTATACCGATGCTGAAATTGCAGCAGCGGCAGACGAAGTAAAAGGCAAAACGGAGATGGAAGCGCTGATTGCCTACTTACAGGTATTGGGTACACATCTTAAATAAAGGACACATAAATGGAAATCACTACATTAAGAGTGTTAGCAACCATTGCAAGTTTTATTGTGTTTGTGGGAATCGCGGTTTGGGCATGGCGTAACCGCAATTCTACTAACTTTAAAGAGGCAGAATCACTGCCGTTTCTGGAAGATTAAGGGATTATCATGAGCGATTTTATAAGCGGTTTTTGGCCAGTATTTATTACGGTCATCAGCTTAGGCGGCATCATCGGCTGCGTGTGCTTGCTATGGTTTGCAAGTAAAGTGAAAGTTGTATCTGCAGAAGGTGACAACACCAGTGGTCACGTTTGGGATGAAGACTTGCGCGAGATGAATAATCCAATGCCGATGTGGTGGGTGGGTTTGTTCATTATCACAGTCATTTTTGGCTTGGCTTACTTATTCTTGTTCCCTGGTTTGGGCACCTATAGTGGCAAACTTGGTTGGACTGGTGTAAAGCAATACGAAACTGAAGTGGCTAAAACCAATGAGAAGATTGCGCCTTTATATGCCAAGTATGCCGCTATGTCAGTTGAAGACTTGTCTAAAAACGAAGATGCCAGAGGCATTGGTCAACGTTTATTCTTGAATAACTGTGCACAATGTCACGGTTCAGATGCGCGAGGTAGCCGCGGTTTCCCAAATCTATCGGATGCTGATTGGTTATATGGCGGTGCACCGGACACCATTAAGGAAACGATTGTCAATGGCCGTGTGGGTATGATGCCACCGATGGCAGGTGCATTAGGCACTGAAGATGACGTGAAAAACGTGGCCAATTATGTGCTCAGCATCTCTGGCAGTATGCATGACTCTGGCCGCGCTGGTTTGGGTAAAGCTAAATTTGGTGTGTGCGCAGCCTGTCATGGTGCAGAAGGCAAAGGTAACCCAGCGATTGGTGCACCTAATTTAACTGATAACGTCTGGTTGCATGGTGCTGGTGAGGCTGCCATTATCAAACGTATCCACGAAGGCAAAGTGAATCAGATGCCAGCATGGTCTACTAAATTTACGCCAGAACAAATCCATGTGTTAACAGCTTATGTGTGGGGTTTGTCTAACAAATGACCGATAACAGCACTCGGGGTGTAAAAGAGACTGCGATTCCACTGGAAGAAGTTGTCTACTCCCTCTATCAATCTCAGGATAAGGTTTACCCCCGCAGTGTCACTGGTGTGTTTACCAATTGGCGCTGGGTCATGGTTTGGCTCACCCAATTGTTTTTCTATGGTGTGCCTTGGTTAGAGTGGGGCCAACGCCAAGCCATGTTGTTTGATCTAGAAGCCAAACGTTTCTTTATTTTTGGCCTCGTACTCAATCCACAAGATTTAATTTATTTAACATTCTTGCTGATTATCTCAGCACTTTCACTATTTCTATTTACAGCAGTCGCAGGTCGTCTTTGGTGCGGCTACACTTGTCCTCAAACCGTATACACTGAGATTTTCTTATGGATAGAAGCTAAGATTGAAGGCGACCGTGCTGCCCGCATGAAGTTGGATCAATCTAATGTCAGCAGCAAAAAAGTCTCTAGAAAATTTTTCAAACATTTTGTCTGGATTGCCTTTTCACTCTGGACCGGCTTTACCTTTGTGGGCTACTTTACGCCTATACGTGAATTGTTTACGAATACTATGCAATTGAGCTTGGGCCCATGGGAGACTTTTTGGGTGTTCTTCTACGGGTTTGCTACTTATGGCAACGCAGGCTTTATGCGTGAACAAGTATGTAAATATATGTGTCCTTATGCTCGCTTTCAAAGTGCAATGTTTGATGATGACACCTTGATTGTGACCTATGATGAAGCGCGTGGAGAGCCACGTGGTGGACGCAATAAAAAATCGGTGGCTGAAAATGCAGCACTTGGTTCATGTGTGGACTGCAGTTTGTGTGTACAGGTTTGTCCGACCGGCATTGATATTCGCAAAGGGTTGCAATACGAATGCATCGGTTGTGGCGCTTGTGCCGATGTGTGCGATACGGTCATGGATAAAATGGGTTTTGAACGTGGGTTGATTAAGTACTCCACACAAAATGCGATGCAAAATAACTGGACGCGTCAGCATATTATTCAGCGTGTGCTAAGACCGCGTGTGCTGATTTACTCTGCTATTTTGGCATTGTTAGTGGTTGGCTTGTGCATCAGTTTATACTTTAAACCCTCTTTCCGTGTCGATGTATTGCGTGATAGGGCTGTGATGTCTCGCATATCTGCTGACAATAAGCTGGAAAATGTTTACCGGATAAAAGTGATGAATAACTCTGAGCACGCCCAAACCTATGAAGTAAAGGTTGTAGGGGATGAGGCTTTTGAAGTTGAGTTTCATGAAGAGAAAACACAGCCTATTCAACAGGCACTCTATCAAGTGAAAGTGGCTCCTGGCAAAGACCAATCCTTTGTGATGGAGGTGAAAGTGCCTGATGGTGTGTTAAGTGCTGGCTCACATCCGCTGATGTTTCAAGTGAAGTCACTTGAAACGCAGGAAAGTACCAGTGAAAAATCAGTATTTATAATTACGCAGTAAATAACACTAAAAATAAAGCATACAGAATCGGAAATTGCATGGAGCATAAGCAATCTAAACGTTGGTGGCAATTTGGCTATGTCTGGTTTTTGTTGGCAGGCCCAATTTTAGTCATTATTGCCTCATTTATTACAGTTTACTTGGCGATTACCAATCCAGACCCTGCGATTGAGGATTACTACCGTAAAGGGATTGAAATCAACAAAACCTTGGATGCTGAGCGTGATGGCCTAGTGCCTGCATTACAAGGCAGAAATCATGCGGCAACAGGCGTTAAACCAAGTAACGGTGAAACTCCCTAGTCAACACTACTCACTGACATGCACGGTGAGGCCCAGCGCACGTATCTTCTTAGCAAACGCCACCAGCCAATCAAGCGGGAGTCTTGAAATAAATGACGCCTCCGGCTGGTATGAGGGTCTTGCTACGCCATACAAATAAACCCCTTTAACCACATCACGTACTTGAGAGACACTGTCTATATAAGCTTGAATAAAAGCTTCGTCAGGCGCTTCTTGATGCCAAGCAAATAGACAGGTTTGTATGAAAGTAGGGCAGCGCGCTGCACAGGCTTTTAATCTGGTGAGATGTTGTTGTGGGTTTACATGCACATGATTTATGCGCTGGATATCGTTGCGTGTACCGGCATCCAACTTAAACCACACCTCACCATTCAAGCCATTTAAATATTGAATATTATCTAGCACCGCTGGTTTGTGCATTAGGCTGCCGTTAGTAATTAAACGTGTTTTCACGTTGATCCCTAGCTGATAGCGAGTTCTGAGTTTTTCAACAATCTGTAGGGCTTGGTCAAACTGTGGGCAACTGGTGGGTTCGCCATTTCCTGAGAACGCTATATCTTTTAGCACTCGGACTTCGGGCTCTACATAGGCTGTCATAAAATCACCCTGAATAATCTCGGCCAAAAAGCTGTCTAGTTCGTGTTCAAGTAGCGCTATATCAAGTGCTGGCGCCATGCCACGCGTTAAGTTAGGCACCTGACAATACACGCATTGCCAATTACAAGCATTATTTGGATTGAGGTTGATGCCTATCGAAACCCCGCCAGCGCGTCTTGAAACAACCGGGTAAACATAAGTGAATCCATGAAACACACGGTTATGGTCTATAACGGTAAGTGTTTGCGTGTCGGTCATATGAATACTGGGGTAACCTCAGCGGTCAGATTAAGCGCAGGTTTGCGGGTTGTAGATTTTCTTTAAGGCTTCTGGGTTAATGATTTTGACATTGCGTTGTTTGACTTCGATGATGCCGTCATCACTAAATTTAGAGAAGGTACGGCTGACTGTCTCAAGCTTCATTCCTAAATAACTGCCAATCTCTTCACGTGTCATCCGCAACACAAACTCTGACTGCGAAAAACCTCTGGCGTGCAAGCGCTGCACCAGATTAAGTAAGAAGGCGGCTAGACGCTCCTCTGCACGCATATTGCCTAGGAGCATCATCACACCATTTTCACGCACAATTTCACGGCTCATGATTTTGTGCACATGGCGTTGCAATACCGGAAACTCTCGCGATAATTCCTCTACATTTTCAAATGGCATTACACATACTTCGGCATCTTCCAAGGCAACGGCATTGCAATTATGCTGGTCACTTACGATGCCATCCAAGCCTATAATTTCGCCAGCCATTTGAAAGCCTGTGACTTGTTCTCGACCATCTTCAGACAACACACAGGTTTTAAAGTAACCGGTACGGATGGCATACAAAGTGGTGAATGGATCGCCATGACTGAACAAGTGCCCCCCTTGTTTGACGCGTTTTCGGGTGGAGACCACATGATCAAGTTTTACCATTTCTTCATGATCTAGCCCAACCGGCATGCACAGCTCGCGCAGGTTGCAATTGGAACAAGCCACTTTAATCATTTCTGGATTCATAGGATTAGAGACCACGGTATTGATTGCTTGAGAGCTTCCATTATATGCCTCAGGCGGTGTGATTGCATCAATCATATGCTTCCCAAATAAACGTTGCATCGCATTATGCAGGATAGAATATTTCTCTGTTTGACGTACATCAATGAGCCGGTTGGCGATTACTGGCAAAGTAGCATCAATATTAAGGAGTTACATGATGACGTACGCACACAGTGACGATTTGGCTGTAGCAGAGCATTTACCGCACATCACACCCAAGCAGATTAAGCAGTATGACGTGGCAGGGCCTCGCTATACCTCATACCCAACAGCAGACCGTTTTGTTGAGGCGTTTACCGAAGATGCCTATATTCAAGCGCTCTCGCAGCGCAGGGTAAGCGGGTGGACACAGCCATTATCCATTTATGTGCATATCCCGTTTTGTCAGTCGCTTTGTTTTTATTGTGCCTGCAACAAAATTATCACCAAACAACATAAGAAAAGTGTGGAATATCTGCGTTATTTGAGTCGCGAGATTGATTTGAATGTTGCGCATCTCGGCCGCGGCCAGACCGTTACACAGTTACATTTGGGCGGTGGTTCGCCCACCTTTTTTTCAGATGAAGAGCTCACCGAACTGATGACCATGATACGTCATAACTTTGATTTGCCCGTGGGTGGTGAGTACTCAATCGAGGTGGATCCGAGAACGGTCGATGAAAAACGGTTGGCACATTTGGCGGCGTTGGGGTTTAACCGCTTGAGTTTTGGTGTGCAAGACTTTGACGAGGAAGTGCAGAAAGCCGTGCACCGTATTCAACCTGCTGAACAAGTGTTTGATTTGACAGGCGCTGCGCGACAGTTGCATTTTGATTCCATCAATGTGGACTTGATTTACGGGCTGCCTAAACAATCTACCGAATCATTCAAACGCACATTGGACCAAGTGGTGCGCTTGCGCCCTGATCGAATTGCGTTGTATGCCTACGCACACTTGCCGGAGCGGTTTAAACCGCAACGTCGCATTAGTCAGTACGAACTACCTTCTGCCACTGCAAAAATCAGCATGTTGTCGGATGCTATCAGCACCTTTATGGATGCAGGCTATGTGTATGTGGGCATGGACCATTTTGCATTACCTGAAGATGCGCTGGCAGTGGCCAAAAAACAAGGGCGCTTGCATCGTAATTTTCAAGGTTATAGCACACAAGCAGAGAGCGATTTAATTGGCTTAGGCGTATCTTCGATAGGCCGGATTGGTTCAACTTACAGCCAAAACGCAAAAACTTTAGAGGAGTATTATGATCATATCGATCAGGGCCATTTTCCAGTGGTACGTGGTTTGGCTTTATCGCGAGATGATTTAATTCGACGCTCCGTGATTATGGCTATTATGTGCCATGGTGAATTACAATACGAATCTATAGAGTTGTCTTATATGATTCAGTTTGATGAATACTTTGCGCACGAACTCGCGATGCTGAAAGAGAAAGAGCAAGCAGGCATGTTGGTAATGGAGCAAGAGGGCATCAAAGTGACGGAAATAGGGTGGTTCTTTGTGCGTGCGATTGCCATGGTGTTTGACCGATATTTGCAAATGGATACCAACAGAGCCCGCTTTTCTAAAATAATTTAGGTTTCAATCATACTTTTTGCCTGATATTCCGTTTTCATTTGCAATCGCTACTTTTTTGATGGGGGTGGCAGGTGGCCCACATTGTGTTGCAATGTGTGGTGGTGCTTGTGCCTACATTCAGCAAAACCAATCGAATCCTTACGATTACCTCATTTTTCAGTTAGGCCGTATTTGCGGCTATGCCACACTAGGCGCGTTGGCGGCTTCCTCTGTAAAGAGTCTAGCTTGGGTATCTGAGCAAACCGCAGCATTACATCCGCTATGGACATTTTTTCATGTGCTGGTATTGGTATGGGGGTTAATGTTGCTGCTTCTGGCACGACAACCGATATGGGCGGATAAAGTAGGCAAAGGGATTTGGGCTAGATTGCGTCAAGCAGCAGGGCCATCAAAAGGCGTGTTTTTAACTGGCATGCTATGGGTGTTGATGCCTTGCGGCTTGTTGTATTCAGCCTTATTAGTGGCATCGTTGCAGGCAAACCCATTGAATGGTGCGGTAAGTATGGCCAGTTTTGCCATAGGAAGCAGCTTGTCACTGATTCTGGCACCACAGTTGTGGTTAAAGCTCAAATCAGGGATATCTTGGCTAACAGACGCGACTAGTATGCGTTTGGCAGGTTTGTTGCTGACACTGGTAAGTGCAACTGCGATATGGATGGATTTAACCCATCAAGTCAAAATTTGGTGTAACTAAAGTCATTTTAAATTTAGGCAAAAAAAACCTCTGATCCAGAGGGGACTGGATGCAGAGGTAAGTGGAGCAGGTCTAGTACAGCAATACGGGACTACAAAACACCATTAAAACTTTTTACCAATACCAATACCGATGACCCATGGGTTGATATCCAACGAATCAATTTTTCTCCATGCATTACCAGTCACCGCACCTTTTAATTTCACATCGGTGTCTAGCCATACATATTTAACATCCGCATTAATGAGCCAGCCGTCTTTCAAGTTAATATCAAAGCCAGCTTGCAGGGCAGGACCCCAGCTATCGCTATCAATCTTGATTTTGTTGCCATTGATTGCACCTGCGCTGCCTTTCAGGTTGCGGTCGAGCATAATGGTGTAGTTGATGCCAGCACCAATATATGGATCGAATGTTTGGTCAGGATTAAAGTGCCATTGTGCAGTGAGTGTAGGCGGTAACAAGTTAACACTACCTAGCGCTTGGTTACCTACAACTCCAGCGCGATCACCCTGAATGCTGACATTGTGGCGTGTGCCCACAGCTAAAATTAATTCAGCAGCAATGTTTTTAGTGATGTAGTAAGAAATATCAAGCTCTGGAATGACTTTGTCGCTTACAGCAAGCTCTGCACTAGGGGTCATCACTGATGCGCTCAAAACGTTATTAACGGTTTTGCCCAATTTACTGTCTTCATTGGGGCTTACATTCACCGCACGTAAACGTACTACCCAATCTCCTTCTTCTGCTTGCGCCAAGAAAGATGTAAAAGTGCTAGCTAACAATAGACAAATGATTGTTTTTTTCATTTTTTTCGGAACTCCGCATGTGTTTAATAATCTGATGTATTGAATATTACGTATCAATTTCTCTAGCAGTTTTGACATGGGTCAAATGGGATGAAGTTAATTCCCATAAAATACGAACATGAGGAGAACGCAATGATTGGGAGTTACAACATGACGAATGTAAGTCAACTTAAAGGCAAAATACAGGCCTCTTGGAATAAGTTAACGGACGATGATTTTGAAACGAATGACTTAAAGAGACAGCAAATTGTATTGAAGTTGCAAGAGAAATACGGATACAAAAAAGAGCAAGCTGAAAATGCGCTGAAAGATTGGGAAATCAAGAATCGAAGTTTCTTATAAGTGCTAACCAAATATAAAAAGGAGCGTAAGCTCCTTTATTTTTATCTGGTGTAAATAGACATTTACCCAGCAGCCAAACACCACAATACAATTTTAGTGCTTTGCTATTGCTGCGTGCCAATTTAAATGTGATGTTTAAATGACTCATTTCTAGTCCGTTCGGACTAGAGTAAACCGTGTTTTATTCATATTGGTGCCATTTGACTAGGCCATTCTTACACCGTGTTAACAGATTTGCTGTTACCTATGTGTTTAAGAGGGCTAATGTACAAAAAGCGCATTAAATCAATACCCAATCACCTGCATTTCAAATTTGCAGAAATGGTATCGGCTACGCGTTACTTGCTAGAGTTGTGCTTATGGTCGCTACAAATCAGCCTGTCTGGATTGAATCTACAGATAAAAACACCAAGCAATACGTACTCCACAAATAAGCAAAGCAATGCATCGCAAGCAGTCAAAGCATTTATTTTAGATGCAAGCCTTACAAAGTCAGGCTATGTGGGCACTTGGCAGCCAAGCCACGGGCAAATAGCCAAGCCTTTACGGGTCATGATGCTAGGGTTGAGAGGTTTCCCTCAAGTACAAGGCGGTATAGAAACGCATGCAGAACATCTAGCACCGTTATTGGTACAACAAGGTTGCGATTTGGAGGTGATTGTACGTGCACCTTACCAACCTTTGCATATTGGCTCTAATTGGCAGGGGGTTAAGTTCACTCGTCTGTGGGCCCCAAAGTCCAAAGGGCTTGAGGCCATTGTGCATACTTTCTTAGGTGTACTGTACGCAGCGATTAAGCGACCAGATATTTTACATATTCATGCAATTGGCCCTGCACTCATGACGCCGCTGGCACGTTTATTAGGTCTTAAAGTGGTGGTGACGCATCATGGCCCTGATTACGATAGGCAAAAATGGGGACGCTTTGCTAAGTTTGTGCTGAAAACTGGTGAGTGGGCGGGCATGCGCTTTTCAAACGGCAGAATTGTCATTTCTAATGTAATTCGCGATTTGGTCGCACAAAAGCATGCGATAGATTCCGAGATTATTCGCAACGGTGTGAATATGCCAGCCTTGGATACATGTGAATCACATTTGACGCAGTTTGGATTGATCAAACAACGTTATATTTTGTTGGTGAGTCGATTGGTGCCAGAGAAAAGACACCTAGACTTGATAGAGGCATTTAACCGTACAAACCTTAGTGGCTATAAGCTTGTACTGGTAGGTACTTCAGACCATCCAGATGCTTATGTGAAAGCCTTGGAGCAAGCGGCAGGTAAGAATAAGCAAATAGTATTGACCGGATTTCAAAAAGGAGAAGTGTTGCGCAGCTTGTATACACACGCAGCTCTTTTCGTATTACCTTCTTCTCATGAAGGTTTGTCAATTTCATTATTAGAGGCACTGAGTTATGGTTTGCCAGTATTGGCGAGCGATATTCCAGCGAATTTAGATCTCGAACTGAATCCAACGGTGTACTTTGAATTGGGTAACATTGCGATGTTGTCAGAAAAAATTCAATCAAAATTGCAACATCCACAATCCTACGAAGCTAAGATGGATAAACGCGCTTGGGTGGATAGCCAATTTAACTGGCGCAAAGTGGCCGAAAAAACGTATAGCGAATACCGTAAAGCTACGCAGTAAATTTACGGTTTTTGTTAACTCTCTGCTGGTACCAGCATTCAATCATGCGTTGTTTCTAAATCAGCAAAACCCAAGCATACGCTACTGATAGTGACCTGATGATACTCGATCAACCCAAATTATTATTTAGCAAGGTATTTAATCGACAACAGTTTTTTCGGTTGTTCATAGACCCGTTATTGATGGTGCTGGTGTTATACGCAGTAGCTATTTACCATGAGGGTGAACTCACTCCGGACTATATAGTGTTGTCTATTCTTACTTTTGCCATCAGTTTTCCAGGCAATTGGAGTATCCAGCAAAGCCTTTGGCTTGATCTGAAATCCACGCTTAGTCAGTGGAGTATGGTGGCCGGTATTTTATTGATATTTGGTTACGTGACTCGCTATGTATTTGATTTTCCAAGTGCATTGCTGATGGACTGGTTTGTGCTGACGCCACTCATGATGTGTTTTGCACATGGCATATTGTCGTATTATTTTTTGAGCGATTTCTATTTAAGCCGCGCTAAAAAGACAGCCATTATTGTCGGCTGCAACCCTTTAGGTCGTCAGCTCGATAGTAAATTGCGATCAAATCCCAGTCATGCAATTCATATTCAAGGGTATTTTGATGACGATAGCACGAGCGCCTATGCGCCATATCTGGGCCAAATTACAGCGGTCGCAGAATACGTGAAAGAACATGCCATTGATTTGATTTATATTGCATTGCCAGCAGCGCCAGATGCTAAAACACATGCGTTGCTTGACCATCTCAAAGACACCACAGCCTCAATTTATTATGTGCCCGATTTTTTTATGACGGATTTGATTCAGGCCAGAATTGATGACATTGATGGTATGCCCGTAGTTGCCATGTGTGAGACGCCATTTTCTGGTGTGAACCGCTTTTTAAAACGGATGAGCGATATTGTCATTGCCAGTCTTATTTTGCTGTTGGTATCGCCTTTAATGGTGCTCGTTGCAATTGGGGTTAAGTGGAGTTCACCGGGTCCAGTCATCTTTAAGCAAAAGCGTTATGGGCTAGATGGCAAGGAAATTATTGTCTATAAGTTTAGAAGTATGACGGTGACTGAAGATGGGGCAGAGGTGCTACAAGCCACTAAACATGATCAGCGTGTGACTGCTTTTGGGCAGCTTTTACGTCAAACCTCTTTGGATGAATTGCCCCAGTTTATCAATGTGTTGCAGGGCAGCATGAGTGTGGTGGGGCCAAGGCCACACGCGGTTAAACATAATGAAATATACCGTAAGGTGATTAAAGGCTATATGGTGCGCCACAAGGTCAAGCCAGGCATTACTGGCTGGGCGCAAGTGAATGGGTTTAGAGGGGAAACCAGTACGTTGGATAGCATGAAACAGCGCATTGATTATGACTTGGAATATCTCAAGCGTTGGTCTTTAGGACTGGATTTGCGCATTATTGGCACAACGATATTACGAATATTTAAAGACCCAAAAGCATATTAAATGTGACACTGTATTGCTGCCCATTAGCCCATTTAGACTAATCTAGTCCGAAGTAACTAGATTATTCACATTTTCTTAATCGGGTTGTCATGTTATTTCTTCAAAATAGTCTCATAAATTTTTTATTTTGAGGAGTAAACCATGAAACTAGTTCACGCAGTTACGTTAGCGCTCTCTTTAAGCGCGCCAATGTTTGCTAATGCGGAAACGCCATTGCCGTTTGGTATTTCGCCTAGTGATAACAGCTTATTTGTTGGCTCAACGGGAGAGGTAATACTTACTTTCTTGTCTGGAGAGGCTGACTTTACCAGCAACCTATTTTTAGAAGGTAGAGCCGGTTCAATATTAAATAATCAAACTGCAGTTGCGGGTTCTCAATTCTCGCTCGGGAGCTTTGATGCAGGTAGCACTCTGTCGTTTAGCGTGTTCGTCCAAGAGATTGGTACTACCTTTTTTAATGGCTTGGCATCACGCAATTCTGACAACGTGATTCATGCGGCATATAGCAACCCAGTAGGTAACACGATCACCATTGGTTTTGAAGATTTATTTGGTGGTGGTGATTTGGATTACAACGATTTGGTGTTTTCACTCACCAATGTGTATGCAGCTACTGCGCCTGTTTCACCTGTATCAGAACCAGAAACCTATGCCATGTTTATGGCTGGCCTTGGTTTAATGGGTTGGTCGGCAAGACGTCGTCAACAAAAATAACCGTTAATTTGAAGCAAAAAAAGCGATTTGATAATCGCTTTTTTTGTGGCCGACATACACGCATCATCGTCATCATAGGTTCATCATCGCTGACTATGATGCTTGCGCTTAAACATTAAGAAAGATTCACTCATGAAAGCAATGATACTTGCGGCAGGTAAAGGTACGCGCGTTAGGCCGCTCACTTACGAACTGCCTAAGCCCATGATCCCCATTTTAGGCAAGCCGGTCATGGCTTATTTAATTGAGCATTTAGCACACCATGGCATCCAAGATGTCATGGTGAACGTCAGCTATCTGCATGAAAAAATTCAGCAGTACTTTGGTGATGGTCATCGCTTTGGCGTCAATATTGGCTACTCATTTGAGGGCGATATTAGCAATGGGCAAATTGTGCCTAGCCCAGTGGGCTCTGCCGGCGGGATGCGCAAAATTCAAGATTTTGGTGGGTTTTTTGATGACACCACCATAGTGATTTGTGGGGATGCCATTATTGATTTGGACATTACCAAAGCAGTAGCAGAGCATAAACAGAAGAGTGCTTTGGTAAGCTTGGTGGCCAAAGAGGTACCTATGGATAAAGTGTCTGGCTACGGCATTGTTGTTACGGATGCCACGGGCAAGATTGTGTCATTTCAAGAAAAGCCAAGTCAGCAAGAAGCGCGCTCTAATTTAGCCAGTACCGGTATTTATATTTTTGAGCCAGAAGCGCTTAACCTGATTCCATCAGGCAGCACTTTTGATATTGGTTCTGATTTATTCCCCTTATTGGTAGAGCGTGGTTTACCGTTTTATGCCATTAACCAACCGTTTAACTGGATAGATATTGGTTTGGTCACTGATTATTGGCTGGTAATGCAGCAAGTGATGCGTGGTGAAGTGCCTAGCATGGCCATGCCAGGTAGGCAGATTCGCCCGGGTGTATGGGCAGGCTTAAATGTGCACGTAGATTGGGAGCATACCCATATCGAAGGGCCAGTTTACCTAGGTTCTGGGGTGCGTGTGGATAAAGGCTCAGAGATTATTGGGCCCACTTGGATTAGTGATGGATGCCATTTGCAACGTGGCAGCCGGGTGGTGCGTAGCGTGCTGTTTGAATACACACGTGTGGGGCAAGACTACACCTTTGAGGAAATGATTGTGTGTGGTGAATATTGCGTGGATAAAACCGGACGCATGATGCATGTGGATGACGATGGATGTGATTTGATATGGTCCGACGCTCGTGAAAAAGTCATTTACCCTGCGCAATATGCCTATGCCAGACTATAACTAGCTGGCTAGTTCTAAATCACTAGTTATCGGCATCATGTTGTCATTAACGCTATTTAATCTACCCATAGCAATGCCCCTCACTCGCGTGACCTTGCGCAAAGGTTGTACTGGTCACGCTTTTTTTCCTGGCTTGATAGCCTTGGGTTTTTGTTATAAATCTGTCAAAAAACTGACATTTAGCGGTCATGCTAGTGTCATGAGCGTACCCAACAATAGTGCGCTAACCATACTAACAATACATTTCCAACATCATTACATATACAGCACGCATGAACCCACTTGATACAGAGATCAGTCTGAGCGAAGAGCAGCGCCTAGTGTTTATGGAGGTGATAGAGGAATCGCTTCGACTAACGCAACGCACGCATTTATTTAACTGGTTGCAACGTGGCGTGCAATATCTGATTGGGCATGAGGTGATGCTATTTGGTGTTCGTAATTCGGATAGCGATATTTATGATTACGAATACTTTACCTCTTCAAGATATTTTGGAGATGCACAGTTCAATCAAGTCATCAAGAAAGATGAAGGCATAGTCAGAGACGCGTTAAATATGTGGAATAAAAGTGGCATGCCTACATTTGTCACAAACCAGATAAAGGCAGCCGATTTTAATAACTATGCGGTGATGAATGCAGACCCAGAAGTGTTATTGAGTTCTGAACTTAAAAACTTTGTGGTACATGGCTTTGGTGATAGCCGCACTCGCATTTCTACAGTGGTGGCGTTTGGCCGTTTGTCCAGCCCAGTATCTGCACATACCGCCTATTTGTTAGAGCTGATTATGCCGCATTTGCATTGTGCGTTGATTAAAGTAACTTCCAATCGCGGCGGGGCATCCATGGTGCTTAACTCCATCCATGCCAGCAAAAAAATCACTAAACGTGAGTTTGAGATTTTGCAGTGGCTACATATGGGTAAAACCAATTGGGAGATCTCTTCCATTTTAGAAATTAGTCCGCTCACCGTTAAAAATCACGTACAAAACATACTACGTAAGTTGGATGTAGAAAACCGTGGCCAAGCGGCGGTCAAGGCTGCCAAGCTTGGCTTGGTCACTATCCAAGGTTAATCCTTTTCACACCAAACCGTCATAAACACCTCATCGTTTCTAGTTCTTTCGGACTAGTCCACCTGCAATAAATATCACACCTAGTTTTTATACTTTCATAAGAAATATTTGATTGATTAAACGTAACTGCCCTGTAGTCCACACAGACTAGATGAAAAGTTAGGGATGTCACAAGCGATGACTAAAGTGGCGTGGTCGCTTAACTAGGTTGCACAAGCGAGTTTAAGTTGCCAAGCAGAATAATGGCAATGGTAGTTTTGATGTTTTTTTTATTTTTGGGAGAAATGTATGAAATTTCAATTGAAAGCAATTGCAGCGGCTGTGGTGTTAGCAGCAGCAATTCCAGCTCACGCGGCTTTGGATATTGGTACAACAGGTAACGGTTCAATGACAATCGCAGTATTCGATCGCGTGGCTAACGTATCAGCACTGTTTGATTTGGGTAAAAACTACAGCGATTTCAGCGTGATCGGTACATCATTTGCGGATAGCAATGTCGATGCAGAAGGCACTAGCTTCTCATGGGATTTAACATCTGGTGATTACGCTACTGCATGGTCAACTTTTACAGGTTTAACAACTGCTGCTAACTGGCAGTTTGCTGTTATTGGTACTGACAATGCTGATAATGGTGCAGGTCAACGTGGTCTCATCAGCACACTGAATCAACCAGCAGTAACTGCAATTACGACTAACCCACTAGGTGCACAAATTACTACTTGGGATAATTACTTGGGGACAAACACAATCGACAATTCCGTCATTTATCAAAACCATGGTACGGTACTTAATCCAACTGGTGTTGCAGATGGTGGTAGCGTTGGTAATGTTGGTTTAGGCAGTGTTCTTAACTACTTTAGTGCTGGTAAAGCTAATGGTGGTAGTAACAGTGTAGTCGTGGGTAATGTTGGTCAATCATTAGCTGTTTATCAAAACGTAATTGGTAGCAGTAATTTCGGCCCAACAACTTCAACCATCTTCGGTAACAATGCAGCCTTTACATTCACAGCTAACGGTGCCTTAACTTACACAACCAATGATCCAGTAGTGGTCGTACCAGAAGCGGACACATGGGCCATGATGTTGTTAGGTTTAGGCTTTATGGGTTTTGCAGCACGACGTAAACAAGCTTAATTAATTAAGCAACTAGATTTAAATTCTGCCACCGCGAATTACTTTCGCTAACTGATCAACTGATTGAACAGACCCTGACAACAGTCAGGGTGGTAGAACACTTTTGCCTATTTTTTACAAAGGAATGATCATGAAAATGAAACAAATCGCATTATTAGTAGCAGGTTTATCCGCTTCTGCAGCAGCGTTTGCAGCACCAGTGACTGTGGCAGAAATTGATGCTGCACGTTCAGCAGGCACATTGCAACAAGCTTGGATTTCTGGTGCATCTGCACCTACACGTACAGTGTACGAAGGTTGGGTTGGTTCAGGTACTGGTGTAGGATGTGATTCTGGCACCAACACTATTTTTTCTACACAATCAGGTACTGCAGCTGTGCCAGGTGCTATCGGTAACTTCTCTGCCTACGCTTGTAAACGCGGTGGTGTAGTGTCTGTACTTTACCACACATTGGATGGCGGTTCTTTAAATGCGTACACACCACACACGGTGGGTACACGCTTAGCGCGCGTTAAATTTGTAGGTACAGGCAACGGTTGTACATCATCAGTAAATTATGTTGACCCAACTAATGCTGAAAACAATGCGCAAGTGTTTAAAGGTTGTACACAAGTGGGTATTTCATTACCGAGCACTGGTGCTACTCCTGCTTCTAACACAACTAATGCAAACGCTGTAGCTGCTGATCCTTTTGCACCAGCATTGCCAGTCGGTGGTTTTTCAGATGTTGAAGCTGGATTGTTCTCATCAACGATTGGTGGTGGTGATGTATCTTCACGTGGTGTGGAGTCTGATGCTAACGTAGGCCAAGTATTTGGCGTAGCAGTAAGTATTCCTTTGTACCGTGCATTGCAAGCTGCACAAGGCTTGTCTGATGTCAACGCATCTACATTTGACCCAGTAAATGCACCAAACATCACTAAAACACAATACGTGACGATTGCTGCTCAATTTGGTGCAGCTAACGGTGATTGGACACCAATCTTAGGTACAGCCAGTACGCAAAAAGTAATCTTAGAGCGTCGTGTACCTACTTCTGGTACACAAGCAAGCTCAAATGCTTTCTTCTTACAAAACCCATGTGCTGATGGTGCAAGTGCAAGTCTTAATCCAGCAAGTGCAGGTGATACTGCAGGTTCATATGTAGTGCGTGAGAACTCAGGTTCAGGTAACGTGAAAACCAACTTGACTAATGCATCAAACGCAACTGCAGCTTCTGGCAACCAATTTGCAATTGGTGTGTTGTCTACTGAAAACAACTGGCGTACTGACTCTGCATCAAGTGCAGGCTACCGTTTTGTTAAAGTGGATGGTGTACACCCGGAGTTGGGCGATACTGAAAATGCACGTGTAACTGCAACCAATGGTCAATATGCGTTCCACATGGAGTTAAAAAACTTTGTTCGTAACAACTACGCTGGCGCACCTGCAAAAACCGCGTTTGAAAATGCAGTAGTGGGTCAAATCACTGCAGCATTGTCAAACCCGCAAGAAGCAGCATGTGCAGTGTTCCCACGTGGTTTAACTTTGAACCCATTAGCGGGTTCTGTATGTACACCAGGCGTTCAAGTAGCAAAAATGACTAACTTGGGTAAAAACTGCTCACCAGCACAATTAACGCAATAATCTAGTTAATTCTGTTACACACGGATTAACTTAGCTAAAAGCACACACCCCAAAAGGGTGTGTGCTTTTTTGTTACCTTCATCAGAGCTTCGGCGCCATTCAGTTTTATTTGTTGACAATATTTCTATATTTATGGAAATATAGAATCTATGGACATTAAAACAGCAGTATTACAACTTTCATCCATTGCACAAGAAGCGCGTTTAGAAATATTCAGGCTGCTTGTACAAGCGGGACAAGACGGTTTGCCCGCGGGCAATATTGGAGAAAGCCTATCCATTCCGCCCAGCACATTGTCATTTCATCTAAAAGAGTTAAGCCGTGCAGGGCTGATTCAATCGCGCCAAGTCAGTCGCTTTATTTATTATTCGGCCAACTATGCGTCCATGAATAGCTTGCTTGCATACCTCACCGAAAACTGCTGTGCGGGTGAAAGCAAGTGCTGCCCAGATGTGCTTTGTAACCCCAATAAGGAGTAATCATATGAAAAGAATGCATTTGCATGTATCTGTGGATGATATCCAAAAAAGTTTGACGTTTTACAGTCAATTATTTGGTGTTGAGCCGACTATCTCTAAACCGGATTATGCCAAATGGATGCTGGATGACCCGTTGGTTAATTTTGCGATTAGTCAACGCGGTGCCAAGGCTGGTTTGGATCACGTTGGCATTCAGGTAGACAGTGAAACCGAGTTAAGCGAAATCAAGGAACGTCTGGAAAAAGCTGAACTAAGTGTGTTGACAGAGGAGGGCACCACTTGCTGTTATGCCAAATCTGACAAGCATTGGGTGCAAGATCCATCTGGCATTGCTTGGGAGACATACCATACTCTGGAAAGCGCCCCAACTTTCAATGGTCAAGAAACTGCCACTAGCACAGCTGCATGTTGTGCTCCTGCACCACAAAAAGTGCAGTTGATAGCAAGAAAGTAATGAACAATATGCAGAAAACAATACCTACAAAAGTATCTAACTCTGCAGCCATGGGTGGTTTTGAACGCAATTTAACTTGGTGGGTATTAAGTTGTATTGTGGTTGGCGTTGCATTGGGTAAAGTCTTCCCTGACTTTTTTCAATCCGTTGCGGGCATGCAGGTAGCCCAAGTAAATTTGCCCGTGGCTGTCCTCATTTGGCTCATGATTATTCCGATGCTGCTTAAGATTGACTTCAGTGCCATGGGTGAGGTGTTGCTGCATGGTCGTGGCATAGGGGTGACACTTTTTATCAATTGGATAGTCAAGCCATTTTCTATGGCGCTACTCGCTTGGTTATTCGTACGGCATCTATTTGCTGATTGGTTGCCAGCTGAACAATTAGATAGTTATGTTGCGGGTTTGATCTTGTTGGCGGCAGCACCTTGTACTGCCATGGTGTTTGTTTGGAGCAATTTGTGTGCAGGTGAGCCAAAATTTACGCTGTCACAAGTGGCGATTAATGATGCGATTATGTTGTTTGCATTTGCGCCACTCGTTGCACTGCTACTAGGCCTATCAAGCATCACAGTGCCTTGGAACACTTTATTTATCTCTGTCATATTGTTTATTGTGGTGCCGGTCATCATCAGTCAATGGCTGCGTAAATATTTGCTGAATCGGGGGCAAACAGTATTCGATGTGTTCCTTAAGCGTATACAGCCAGTTTCTCTCTCTGCATTATTGCTCACATTAATCCTGTTATTCGGCTTTCAAGGCCAGCAAATACTGGCTCAGCCATTGATTATTTTATTGTTGGCAATCCCCATCACCATTCAAGTGTATTTCAATTCAATGCTCGCTTATTGGCTAAACAAGAAGCTACAGGTGGCGCATTGTGTAGCTGGGCCATCCGCGTTAATAGGCGCGTCTAATTTTTTTGAGTTGGCGGTAGCAACTGCCATTGCGTTGTTTGGGTTTAATTCAGGGGCAGCGCTGGCAACCGTGGTGGGCGTATTGATAGAAGTCCCTGTCATGCTGTCGGTGGTGTCTATCGTCAATCGTTCTAAAACTTGGTACGAAACAAGCTAATAAAGGAATCAAGGATGAAAACTTACAACGTTCTTTTTTTATGCACCGGTAATTCAGCGCGCAGCATTATTGCTGAGCGATTGTTGGAACATTGGGGCAAAGGAAAATTTAAAGCATATAGTGCTGGCAGTAACCCCACTGGAACGGTCAACCCGTTTGCTATTCAACATTTAAAAAATCATGGCCTTTCTGTAGAAGGTTTGAGGAGTAAACGCTGGGAAGAGTTTGCCGTTGAAGGTGCACCAGTGATGGATTTTGTGTTTACAGTATGCGATAACGCTGCGAACGAGACATGCCCTTACTGGCCGGGACAACCCATGACAGCGCATTGGGGCGTTGAAGACCCGGCCGCTGTCGAGGGGTCGGATGAAACAAAATTGGCCGCATTTAAGCGTATTGGCATGTATTTGGAAAATCGCATTAAATTATTTGTGGCGTTGCCTTTTAGCAAGCTCGATCACTTAAAAATTAAAGAAGAAATTGATGCGATTGGTAAAACGAAGGATTAATTGAAAGTGATAGAGCGCTCAGCAGCTGTTTTCTTACTTGCTACCCCCGTAAATGTTTACATTCAATCTCAACAATTCAGTAATGCGATTATTTCTAACAATGTAGATAAGGGTTTTAACATCATTTATTTGCAAAGACTAGCCTGTAGTCTTAATTGTTAAAACCTATACTGTAATCCCGTTTTGCCTGTTTATAGGATTAGTCGTGAGGACTAGTCCGTTTCATCAACTTGACACATAGTTTTCTCATAATGGTCGAGTTTTTATACATTGAAATCGGCATGCAAAAACCTCACGTGCTAAAGCCTTTAGCGTTTCATATCTCAGCTTACTTGTTGTTGCTACTCGCCCCATTGCGTCTTGATGCAGCTGATGCGGACACGTCGAGTCAGCCTGAGCCAACACAAACCACCAGCACTGCTGAGGCGGCTACCGCAACTGAGGCACCAACACAGTCAGCCCCAGCGCAAGCCGATACTCAAACCAATGCAGACCAAGCCAAGCCAGCGGAGGTAAAGCCAGAGCAACAAGCTGAAAAAGCACCTACCTTTAATGTGTTTGAGTTTAAGGTGGATGGCAATACAGTATTGCCCAATGGCAAGATAGAGGAAGCCGTTTACCCGTTTATGGGCGAAGAAAAAACGATTGATGATGTAGAAAAAGCGCGCAGTGCGCTGGAAAAAATCTACCAAGACAATGGCTATTTGACGGTATCAGTCAGCATTCCACAGCAAGAGGTCGATGCTGGAATTGTGCGCTTGCTAGTCACAGAAGGTTCGGTTGAAACCCTACGTATTAAAGATTCTCAATACACCTCACTGGCTGAAATCAAATCCCGCGTGGCGGAATTTCAAGAAGGCAAAGTGCCGCATTTTCCTACTGCGCAGCAGCAATTAGGCACTGTCAATAAAGGCCAGAACCGCCAAGTGACGCCAGTGTTAAGGCCCGGAAAATCTCCAGGTAAAGTAGAGGTGGATTTAAAAGTACAAGACAAATTGCCCTTGCATGGCAGTTTGGAATTGAACGACCGCTACTCACCAAACACTACCGAAACGCGTTTGAATGGCTCGGTACGCTATGAAAACCTATGGCAAAAAGACCATAGCGTGGGCTTGAGTTTTCAGGTCTCGCCTGAAGATTTAAATGAGGTCAAAGTGTTCTCTGGCACGTATGTGATTCCAAGATTAAATGGTGATTACTTTGCAGCCTACGGTGTGATTTCAGACAGTGATATTAGTGCGGTGGGCGATGTGAATGTGATTGGTAAAGGTTACATTGCTGGGGCGCGCTATATTCACCCATTGCCATCTAGCGATAATTTTTACCAAGGCTTAACCTTGGGCGCAGACTATAAAACCTTTAAAGAGAGCGTTGTGCTTTTGGGTGCAGATGGCTTTAATACGCCGATTTCTTATCTAGCTTTTGTACTGGGTTACGACGGCACGTATCAAACACCAGTTTCGCAAACGCAAATGAATCTGACATTTAACTTTGCACCCCGTGGCCTAGGCAACAATGAACGTGAGTTTAATGATAAGCGTAATGATGCCAAGCCCAACTACACCTTTCTGCGTACCGATATCAAGCACACGCAAAAGCTGCCGTTTGAGTGGTCGCTACAGGCCAAGCTAAGTGGGCAAATTGCTAGCGAAAAATTGATTTCGGCGGAACAGTTCACCATTGGTGGGGTGGATTCGGTACGTGGTTATTTGGAGTCTAGTGAGCTGGGCGATAACGGCGCATTTACCTCTTTGGAATTACGTACGCCGCAACTTAAGCAATACATCAGCCAGCATTTGTTTAGTGATTACATCAAAGACTTTTATGCCTTTGGATTTGTAGACGCTGGCGTGACGCGTGTGTATGACATATCGGGTGGTGATAGCACTCGAGATTTGTTATCGGCTGGCTTGGGCTTTAAGTTAAAAAGTACGGGCGGCTTATTTACCAATTTGGATTATGCGCATGCTTATAAAGATGCCATCAACGTAGACAAGGGTGATGACCGCTTGCACTTTAGAGTGGGCTATGAGTGGTAACCGTTGCTTGCTAATACTGCTGTAAAGAAAAGGAAAAGACGATGAATCAAGGCATATATAAATTAGTGTACAGCCGCGTGCTTCACATGATGGTGCCCGTATCTGAGGCTGCCAGAGGTCATGTCAGCAAAAGTGGACGTCGTATCCGCAAGCAGGTTAAACAAGCAATGCAATATACATTGATGCTGAGTTTTAGCATGGTAGGGCAGGTATGGGCAGAGACAGTATTGCCGGCTGGTGTGTCTATTCGCGATATCGTGAATAACTCTGCTACCTTGGTGAATTCAACCGCCAATAGTATTACCTTTAGAAACAACGCTAATGCCGCTGTTGTGAATTTTAATCAGTTGAATATTCAGCGCGGCGAAAGTTTTAATGTATTGATGAATGCTAACCAAAGCTTTTTGGGACGTATTCACGATATTAATCCAAGTACTTTGAATGGCGCATTTAATGCGGCTGGTAATCTATATTTCATTAATTCAAACGGCATTATTATTGGTAAAGACGCCACATTTAATGTGGGCTCACTCTATGCTGGCACCTTGAATATGACAGATGAATTGTTTCAAGCTGGCTTTGTGAACGACCAAACCTTTACTAAAGCATTTGAATTAGTAGGCACATTGGATATGGACGACGCAGCCAGAGCCAAGATTGAGAATGCGCGAGTATTGGTAGAAGGTGGTGCACAAATCAACACCGCTAATAACGGCAAAGTGATGTTGTTTGCCCCCAATGTAAAGGTGGAAAAAGAGGGGATTGTTAAAGACGCTAATGGTAAGGATGTATTGCGTGAGACACTCATTCGTACACCTGAAGGTCAAACCATTTTAGCCGCAGGTAAAAAGATTTACCTCAAAGGTGCGTCAGACCCAGCAGGCTTTCTGGTCGAGGTGGACGCAGGTGGCACAGCAGTTAACCTAGGTATGATTGTGGCAGAACGCGGCAATATTACTATGATGGGTTTAGCGGTGAACCAAGGCGGTACCTTGTCTGCTTCTACCTCAGTGCGTGCTAATGGCTCTATTAAGTTGATTGCGCAAGACCGCGCCACTGAATCGGGTGTGGATGTGGTTGGCTCACGAAATGGCGCTGTGACCCTAGAAAAAGACAGCGTCACCGAGGTGGTGCCGGATTATGCCGATAAAGAAGAGACGATTGTTTCACAGCCGTTCAAAACCTCTGAAGTGACCATAGAAGCAAGCCTGATTAATATTGATGGCAAGGTAAACGTCAAAGGCGGTAACGTTACTGCAAAATCAGAGTTTAATGCCTCGTCACAACTTGAGTTTGATAAAAACGGTAACGTAGATTTAAATATTCCACGCCAATTCGACCCCATTACCAATGAAGTAAAAATTGATCCGATTACTGGAAATCCTGTAGGTGTATTTAAAGGTGAAAATACGCGCAGAATCTATTTGGGTGAAAACGCAAGCATTGATGTATCAGGTGTAGATGCTATAGCACCCATGTCTCGTAACGAATTAGAGATTCAGTTATTTTCTGATCAGTTAAAAGACAACCCGATTTTGCGTGACAGTGGATTGTTTAGGCAAACGGTTTATGTTGATGCGCGCAAGGGCACAGATCTACTAGACATCCAACCCTTTTTGGATTTGGTGGGCGTCACTGTTGCCGAGAAAATGACCAACGCAGGTACAGTCACGCTCTCGACCAACCAAGATTTAATCATAAATAAAGGTGCGGTGATTGATGTTTCAGGTGGTTCCACTACCTACACTGCAGGTACAGTCAGAGAATCACAATTGGTATTTAACGGCAAATTGGTACCAATTTCACAAGCAAAACCCGGTGTTGCATATCAGCAAGTCGCAGACTCACAATCAATTGTAGACCCCAAATGGGGGACAGTTAAAACCTTTACTTTAGGTAGCAGCACGCAGAGTGTGGGTAGCTATTTTGAAGGAGGTAACGCAGGTACCGTAGATTTAACTACGCCAATTGAGGCTGACAATACTCAAAATTTAGTATTGGCAGGCCAATTGCTAGCCAATACCAAAGTCAGCCGAGAGCAACTACTTAATCAGGAAGCCCCTGAACATGGCACATTAAAAGCCAGTGCCAATCATTTAGTAATCGATAACACGGCCAAACAATTACCGGATGACTTTAATTTTAATCAGAAGTTACCGGATAGTGGTAACTACCAATCGGTAATTAGCACTGATTTTCTCGCTAACGGGTTTAACGATATTGATTTTACCAAAGTCACCAAGTTGGACGTGAATAGCCAGATCAATCTTAAACCGCATGGCAAGCTTGTGTTGAGCAATAGCGGTGCTGGTACGATTACTAATATCAACGCCAATATCTTCGCGCCAAATTCGGATATTTTTTTGCAAGCTTTGCGAACTAATGTTGCGAACAACATTACGATTAGCACGGCAGGTGACTTTACTAACGATAGCCCGCAAATTCTGGGTTCACTTACAAGAGAAGTGGCTGCAGACGGAGGCAACATCACAGCTGGCGTATTGTCGCTGGGTGAAAATGTCACACTTGATGCTTCAGCAGGCGCTTGGGTAGACAACAAGAAGGTATTGCACACGGGCAAGGCTGGCAATATCAGCTTTAAATCAAACCAAAATATTGATAACAGCATTCGGTTGCAATCATATGGCTTTGACCTTGGTGGCCGCTTAGCCATTAATTTTATTAACGTGAGCGAGCAAGGCAGCGAACTGGAAAGCACCCTGAATGTCGCCAACAATCTTGCGGGTGACTTTACCGTAAACAATGATTTTTTCAGCAAAGGTGGGTTCTCAGAATTTGCCTTATCAGCGTTTAACGTCAATATTGGCGAACAAGGCGCCCCATTACAACAAGTATATGGGTTGGCTCAAAACTGGCAGATGAATTCAAACTATCTGAACCAGGTAGGTGGACAGTCAATGACTAACGTGACCAGAACGCTTGTGAAGGCAGACTTCCAAAGAGAGGCAGTGTCACTGGATTTTACAGGTAATCGTGTGGGTGATAATTTAGGTACGCTTAATTTGGCTGAAAATACCACCTTGCGCACCGATAGAGGCGGTAGCGTCACATTAAGTGCTGGCAAACAAGTGAATGTGCTGGGAGATATTACGACACCGAGTGGTGATATCAGTATCCGTATTAATGACATTGATACCGAGTTGCCAGCGGATCAAACGCAAGCGGTATTTATTGGTGAAAATGCCTATTTAAACGCTGCTGGCGCCACCGTTACGTTGCCTGATTCTCAGCCAAAATTACTAAAGACTAAAGTATACAACGCAGGCACCATACGCATTAATGAGCGAGTAAACGCCTCTGAACCCTTAAAAGGCGCCACTATTATCAAAGAGGGTGCTGTACTTGATGTGTCTGGTGTTTCCATAGCAAATGACACGCCTACTGTTAATGGCACACCACTCAGAGAAATCTTGCATGGTGATGCTGGCACCATTTCAATTTCTGGTACTGGAGCATTGTTGGTAGATGGCGATTTTAAAGCGACAGCTAACGGTACTGGGCGTGATGGTAGCTTAAACCTCACTTACAATGGACGTCTCGGCAATGACTTTTCACCCGTAGCTAGCGGTACTGAAACAGTATTGCTGACCAATAGTAAGCAATTAAGTGCAGCTAACTTTAGTCAAGGTGATGCTGTTAAAGACGAATTTGGTACGGACACGCAATACTTAAAAGCACAACTTTCAGCCGAGCAAATTGAGCAAGGTGGCTTTGCCAATGTCAGTGTGAAATCATTTTTGAATACGCCTGGCGCCAACGATAAAATTGAATTGGCTGATGGATTTTCACTCAATATCGCAGGCAACCTCAAGCTAGAATCGCCCATTTTACATGTGCAAAATAATGGTACTGCCAATTTGCAAGCGGGGCATATTACGCTTAAAAATACTAGCTTTTTCCTAGACACTAACTCTCTTGTTGCGGGTTCTGGCTCATTCACGACACAATCCAAACAAATGCATATTGAAGGTTTAGTGGGTATTTCCGGTACACAACAAGTTGCCTTAAATACTGAGCTGGACATTCATGGTCAAGGGGTCAGTACTTTTGTACAAGATGGCGCAACTGCCACTGAAGCTGGTATTACTGCCAATGGTGAAATTACACTAACGGCGCGTCAGGTCTACCCTGATTCCGGCGCTAAACTCACTTTTGAGGCTTTGGGGCCGAACAGTAAAGTTACAGTCAATAGCAATGGTAAACCAGCAACTCCTGTACTTTCAGCGGGGGGTGAGCTCACACTCAAAGCGGCTGACGTGGTGCAAAACGGTGTGCTGACGGCGCCATTTGGTCGCATCAATTTGGTGGGTAGTAATTCTGTGACCTTAACCAGTAGTAGCAGCACTAGCATTTCAGGCAGTGGGCAAAATATTCCATTTGGTATCACTACCACGGGTGGCGAGGTGTATAACCCAAGCGGTGGCTCAACACGACCACTGGTTGAAAAAGCCATCAATATCGATTCTGACAACGTGGATATGCAACAAGACGCTAAGCTGGATTTGTCAGCAGGTGGCGATATGTTTGCCTATGAGTGGGTTCCCGGACTAGGTGGTAGCCAAGATATTTTGGCACAACCCAATACCTATGCAGTGATCCCCACCATGAAAGGTGAGTATGCGCCTACCGATTTAGCGTATGCAAGCAGCTCTGCTGGCGTGGGGGTTGGTCAAACGGTGTACTTATCAGGGGTCACAGGATTACCTGCCGGCACCTATACCTTATTGCCGGCACGTTACGCATTAGTGCCAGGCGCTTATGTGGTACAAGCACAACCGCAAACCACGTCAACGCCAATTGGTAAAGTCACTCCGCAACAAGATGGCACTACGCTGACTTCTGGCTATTTTGCAGATAGTACAGGTGCGCGAGATGCCAATTGGTCTACATTCAGGGTGATGGATGGCGCAGTGTTCAGACCAGCAACAGGCACGGTATCCAAAGCACCATCGCAATATATTCTAACCAGTGCGAACACCTTCTTTAACAACCCTTTAAAAACAGAAGGTTTAGTAACTAGTGCCCCAGATGATGTGGGTAAACTGAGCCTGAAAGCCAATCAGTTAGCGCTCAACGCAAGTGTGATTGCTAATACGGTTGGTAATGGCGATGGTCTGCAAGTTGACATCAGCTCTGGCAAGATTCGTGTGGTGAATGCCCAAGATGACACCAGTGATGGTAGTTTACAACTAACGGTGAATAGCCTGAATGGGCTCAATGCAGAGAGTGTGTTGTTGGGCGGTACCCGTACATTGGTAGATGGCGTTCAAAACGTGACAACAGTAGCGGAGAGCGTAAGCATTGAAAACGATAGCACTCAGGTGCTACGCAACACTGAATTTATTGCGACTGCGAACAAGCAAGTGGTGGTGAACGAGAACGCGGTGATAGATACCGGTACAGCCTCTGCAAAACCTGGAGAGAAAGTGATTCAGACCAATGGCGATGGTGCATTATTGGCATTGTCTTCCAAAAATAACATTACCTACAGTCGCTCTGGTGGTTCAGCTAATTCAACCCAAGGCGAGCTATTGATTAACAATGGTAGCACACTCAAGGCAGGTAACTCTGCAGTGGTAGATGCCACACAAAATGTGAATTTGGACGGAAGTTTAGCCCTGAGTAACGGAGGTAAGGTGACCTTAGGCGCAAACCGCATTTTGATTGGTGATGCGCCACAGAATGTTGCGGGTTTAGCTGTGAATAACGATTCATTGGCTTCATTGGGTCAACTCAAGTCACTTAGCCTGAATAGCTACAGCAATATTGACACCTATGGGGCCGTCAATGTTGGTAATGCCGATTTGGATTTAACGTTGAACGCTGCGGGGATTGTGGGGCATTTAGGTGCTGGAGAAACCGGTGCACCAGCGGATAATACAGCCAGCGTATTTACCGCCAATACCCTTACGCTAAAAAACAATCAGAATTCAGTGTTGGTTGCTTCACCTGAGGGTTCTGGCCGTGCATTGAATATCAATGCCAACACGGTTCGATTTGAAGGTGAACAAGCGCCTGTGACAATCAATGGCACTTTGCTAGCCACTGACCAAACCACGGTGCAAGGCTATAGCCAACTGAATATCAATGCAGGGGAAGTGCGCACAGCTGCTACTGGGCAAACTAACTTGAATGTGGCTGAGGTGAATATTAATGCGGGTCGCATTACTAGTGAGACTGGTGGAAAATTTACAGTAAAAGCCAGTGATGCGCTGAATACCACACAAAATAACACGCCTACTTTGGCAGCCAATACCCAGTTCGGTGGTCAGCTAACTTTAGAAGCCAACAGCTTGAACGTGGCTAGCAAAGTTGAATCACTCTCCGGCCAAGTCAATTTGAAATCGAATACTGATTTGGTGTTAGCAGATGGGGCAGATATTTCTGCCAACTCACAATCCATTCAGTATTACACCACTACTCAACATCTTAATGCAGGAAAAGTCTCTCTGTCTTCTGCAACGGGTAATGTCAATGTGAATACTGGCGCCACGGTGACTGTTGCAAGTACAGGCGATGCAAAAGCTGGCACGGTGAGCGTGAGTGCCACACAAGGTACTTTGAATTTAGACGGTACATTGAATGCCAGCCCTACTGGTACTGGCTTGGGTGGCAATTTATCTGTCGATGTGGGTTCACTTGCTAACCTAAGTGCAACTAATCAAAAGGCAACTGGATTTAGTGAGTCCAGACAATACCGTGTGCGCACTGGTGATGTGGCCATTACCGGCACCGGTGAGCAGGGGTTGAACGCGCGTGATATCAGTGTGGCTGCCGATGCAGGCAACATTACAGTCAGTGGCGATATCATTGCCACCGCGCCTAAAAATAGTCGTGTGGGTTTATATGCAAACCAAGATCTCACGCTGGAGAGTACTGCCAATATTCAGGCAAATAGTACCAAGGCGGGTGAAGAGGGCGGCAAGGTTGAGCTGTTTACACAACAAGGCACGTTGGCTTTACAAAATGGTTCTACTATTAACGTAGCTGGCGGTGTGAATGGTGATGGCGGTAAGGTACATTTGCGTGCACCAAGAACTGGCGACGGGGCAGGTAATGGTGTTGCAGTGAGTGCACTCGCATCAGCAATTAATGGGGCTAAATCCACTGTATTGGAAGCCTTTAAAGTATTTAGTGGTGTAACTACCTTGACGGCAGGTAGCGGTACCGGCGCAACGCTGGGCTTTACTACCGTGGCTAATGACGTGAGCAGCTTTATGGGCAACAAAGACAGTATTGTGGCGGGTTTAGGCAAAGCGGGCGATAGCACTTTCCATCTGCGCGCAGGTACGGAAATTCAATCCAGCAGCAACCTAACGGTCAGTAGTGATTGGAATCTATATAGCGAGATGCGTTCCGGTGATGAGCCAGGTGTATTGACCTTACGTGCCACTAACAACTTAAATCTCAATGGCAGCATTAGCGATGGATTTACCACAGCACTACCCACAGGCCAAATTGGGTCAGGTGACTCATGGGCTTATCGCCTGGTGGCGGGTGCGGATTTCACCTCAGCATCGCCATTGGGAACAATCACATCCGCCAAAGCGGACGATGGCAGCGCACTGACTGGTAATGTGATTCTTGCCAATAATAAGCTAATCCGCACTGGCACTGGTGATATTGAAATAGCCGCTGGTGGTGATTTGATTATGCGTAACGCTACTGCCGCAATTTACACGGCAGGCACACAGGCACCAGCGTTAAGCGATTTTAATGCACCAACTATTGGGAACCCACTCTATTTAACGAAGGGTGGTGATATTCGTGTATTGGCGCAAGGTAATATCGTGGGTGCTGAGCCTGTATCCGGACGTCAATTGATTAACCAGTGGTTGTTTAGACAGGGTGGCGGAGGCAACAACCTAGATACCACGTGGTGGGTAAGGCCAGATTTATTCAGACAAAGTTTAGCTACTTTTGGTGGCGGTGATATTGAACTGCGAGCTGGTGGTGATATTTCTAATTTTTCAGCATCCGCGCCAACTACAGCACGTTTTGATATATCTGGGAAAGATGTAGCCCGTTTGGATGCAGATGGCAACCCAGTTTTAGATGTAAATGGAAACCCTATCGTAGATAAGGTATTCGAATCTCGCGTTGATGGCGGCGGGGATGTCACAGTGGTGGCAGGGAATAATATTAACAGTGGTGTTTATTTTGCCGCCAAAGGTGATGGCAATATTTCTGCAGGTGGTGCAATACAAGCCACTGAGGGCACATTTGGTACCGTGCTAGCACTTCAGGATGGACACTGGGATGTGAGTGCGAATAAACATGTCACAATTGATGCAGTGATTAATCCTACCTTAGTCAGTCAATCCACGACTAATGCAACCACACTGGATTCAACCGGCCGTAATAGTTACTTTAATACCTATAGTGCAGATGCAGGCGTGAAGGTGGCAAGTGCAACTGGTGATGTTAATGTCGGTATGCAAAACGCCATACTGACGCGTACAACTGGTTTGGATAACACCACTACCAACAGCATCATGTATACCCCAGCTAACATGGAGCTTGCTGCCCATCAAGGCGATGTGAATTTAGGTGATTTCACATTACTACCTGCGAGCGATGGCAATTTAAACGTATTTGCTGCCAACGATATTGGTTTAGGTAATGTCAGCATGTCCGATGCGGATCCTGCAAGCTTGCCCGGCGTGTATACCCCTATCTCTAGGTTTAGGGGCTTTAGTACAACTATTTTTAACCAGTTGTTAACCCACAGCCAAGATTTATTGCACAAAAACGATACTCAGGCATCATTGATTGTGGCGAATAGTGGTGATGTATTTGCTAATAGCCCCAACGCGATTGTCAGTATTCCCAAAGCCACTAAGATTGTGGCAGGTAAAGATGTAACGGGGCTCAATATTGCCTTGCAAAACAATCGCTCTACCGACATTAGTGTCATTAAAGCCGGTAGAGATGTAAATACGCAAAACATTACGGTAGCTGGCCCGGGTGAATTGCTATTACAAGCAGGCCGAAATATTGATTTAACTTACCCTAACATTACTACCATTAATACCACGGGCAACGCGCGTAGTACTAATCCAATCTTTGGTAATACCTTTGCAGCCAGAGCAAACCCAGCATTGCCTACAGACGGTGCTTCTATCACCTTACAAGCGGGCTTAGGATTGGGTGCTGCAGTACAAGCATATATTAATCAATATATCTTGCCCACAGGTGGTGGCCCAGTGACGCTAGCGGACGATGCCAAACGTTTGGCCGAATACCGAAAATCAACCGCCGATGCGGTAACTGCCTATATGCAAAAACGTAATGGTGACGACACTTTAGGGGATGATGAGGCGCTCACGCAATTCAACAACTTAGATTTAGAAGCCAAAACAGTTTTTGTAAACCGTCACTTTAACTTAGAGTTAGTCGCTTCTGGGCGTGACTTTGAACTTGCAAAAAATCATGCGCGCGGAGAAGCTGCTATTGCCAGCTTGTTCCCAACACTCAACAATGGCGATATCTTATTGTTTAACAGTAAAGTATCGACTAACAGCAGTGGTAGCATTGATATGTTGGCGCCTGGTGGTTTCATTAACGTAGGCGTGCCGGGTCGTGGCGGGGATATTGGTATCATTACCGAAAAAGGCGGTGCTATTCGAGCGATGGCCGATGGCGATTTCCAAGTAAACCAATCCAAGGTGATTACGCAGTTCGGTAGTGATATTGCTGTCTGGTCAACCAACGGTACCATTGATGCTGGTCGCGGTTCTAAAACAGCCACATCGGTGCCGGAACGTATTGTGCAAACCGATGCGTTTGGTAACACCATTATTGAGGTGCGCGGTGTGGCAGCGGGTAGCGGTATTCGAGCCCAAAGTTATGATCCGGATGGCCCGAATGGCAAAGAAAAAGAGCCGCCTAAAGGCGATGTGGTATTAATTGCACCTATTGTGGATGCGGGTGAGGCGGGGATTGAAGCCGGAAACTTGTTGCTTGTGGCACCAATAGTACTCAACGCGGCCAATATTCAGGTGCAAGGGGTTGCATCTGGTGTGCCAATTGCAGCAACTTCAGCCATTGCGGGTGTGGGTGCCGGATTGTCCCCAGATGCCGTTAATTCTGCTACGCAATCAGTGGCTAATAGTGTGGCTCAATCAGCTAATAATAGTTTCGTGAAACCCACGTTGCCATCTATCATTTCTGTGGATGTGATAGGTATTGGAAATTAAAGTTTTAAATTAAATTTATTAAATAACCAATTGATTTTTAATATTTAAATGGCCTACATTCCCACCTTGGGATGTGGGCCATTTTTATAGGCTTTTATTGGTTGAAACTAGTCCTTTTTTAATCAAACTGACACATTACATTCATACAATGCCTGCAAGTCTAATTTTTATAAGTGCATTGAATGTTCATGATTTCTCCCAACCTTATCGTCCAACGTGGTGTTCAATTATTACTATCTTGCGTGTTACTTTTGAGCGCTGGTTTAAGCCATGCCGAATGGAATGCAGATTGGCCAGTACGCAATAAAGTATCCATTAATCCGCAAGCCTTAGGATTAAACGAGCCTGCTGTGGCGCTCATGCGCTTGCACTCTGGCAACTTTGACTTCGCCAACGTCAACATTGATGGTTCTGATATCCGTGTGATTGCCGCTGACGATAAAACAGAGCTTAAGTTTTATGTGGAAAAGTTTGATGCAGTCAATGAACTCGCCACCATTTGGGTGCAACTACCCGCCATTCCTGCTGGTGAAAAAGACGCGCATATCTGGATTTATTCTGGCAATGAAAACGCCACCAGCGCCAGCAACGAAAAAGCCGTGATTCCGGCAGGTACCATCGGGTTGTTCCATTTTGCAGAAAACGCATTATTAAAAGATAGCAGTGCCAGCGCATTGGCGGCTAGCGGCACAGTGACGGCACAAAAAGCAGGGTTGATTGGTGAGTCTGCGGTATTTGCTGGCACACCGTTAGCCATCGCTGCAAACCCAGCTGTGGTCTATGGCAACGGATTTACCTGGTCGGCTTGGATTAAACCAGCCAGCCTGCCACAAACTGCAAGTTTATTTGCACAAGCTGATGGCCCAACTTTGGCGATTGATGCACAAACCTTGCAATTGAAAATGGGTGATGCCGTGGTAACCGGCGGTGAGCTGAAAGCCACCACTTGGCAACATGTGGCTTTTACTATCAATAATGGTTCAGCCACCCTGTATGTCAACGGTGCAGAAGTTGCTACTGGTGCGGTACCTGTGTTGACCCCAGCCGCTGACATTGCCATTGGTGAGGCTTATTTGGGCGAGATGGATGAGATGGAGTTTGCCAACACGGCAAGCAAAGCGCACATCCAGTTAGCTGCCAGCACGCAAGGTGTGGATAGTAAATTGTTCACTGTATCCGCCGGTGAAGGCGGTGAGGAAGAAGAAGGTGGTGAGGCTAACTACCTTGGGATATTGATTAACAGCCTGACGCTGGATGCCGAGATTGTGATTGGTATTTTGGCGGTGATGTTTCTGATTAGTGTGTGGGTGATGTGGTCTAAAGCGCAGCTCGTCATTAAAACCGATAAAGACAACCAAAAATTCTTGGCGCGCTTTCAAAAAGCCAACGGTAAAGAACTGCTTGAGTTAGATAAAGGCGCAAATTTCCCCAATTCAAACCTATATGGCTTGTACCAAGCCGGGTTACGAGAGATCAAAAAACGTGAGCATGATGGCCAATTGTCGCTTAGCGGTGCATCTATGGATGCCATTAAAGCAGCCATTGACGCAGATTTGGTGCGTGAAACACAACGTCAAAACGCAGGCATGGTGTTGCTGACCATTGCGATTTCCGGTGGCCCGTTCTTGGGTCTGCTAGGTACGGTGGTGGGCGTAATGATTACCTTTGCGGCGATTGCAGCAGCGGGCGATGTGAACGTTAACGCGATTGCGCCTGGTATTGCGGCCGCTTTGCTGGCGACTGTGGCGGGGTTAGGCGTGGCGATTCCAGCCTTGTTTGGTTACAACTATTTGGCCAGTCGAATTAAAAATATCACCATCGCCATGCAGATTTTTGTGGATGAATTTGTCACCCGTACTGCTGAATTGTTCGGTAAGGAATAGGTAGCGCCATGTCTGAGGGCGTCAAAGAAGAGAACCAGCTGTATGACGAAATCAACATTACCCCAATGTTGGATCTGGCATACGTGCTGTTGGTGATTTTTATCATCATGACCACGGCATCTGTGCAAGGCGTAAAGGTGGAGTCACCGCAAACCACTGCTTCTGTACCACTGGCTAAACCGCAAATGCGGGCGATTACCATCACCAGTGATGGCGCTGTTTACTTAGATGCTTACCCCGTGGATATGGCTACTTTGGAACAGCGCTTAGCGGAGTACAAAAGTGGCAATCCGGACTTGCCTGTTGTGCTGAAAGGCGATGCCGCTACCCACTATGAAAAGGTCTCCGAGGTGCTAGAGATTTGTAAGAAGCTGGACATCACTGAAGTGGGACTCGTGACCAAGAAAGTAACCGAATAATGCAAGTTCAAAATGATGCACAACCTTACGACACCATCAACATCACCCCAATGTTGGATTTGGCCTATGTGCTATTGGTGATTTTTATTTTGATGACCACCGCAGGTGTGCAGGGCCTCACCATGAACTTGCCCAAGCCATCCAACAAGCCCAGCACCGAAAAGCATGACGTGAAGATTGTTCAGGTACAGCAGGGTGGCGGGGTCACCATCAATGGCGCAGGAGTGAGCATGGCGGAATTGGAGAATCAATTGAATAGCGCCAAAGCGGCTGACCCGAAGTTTAACGTGATGATTAAAGGTGATGCCAAAGCGCCGTACGCAGGCGTGGTGAGCGTAATTGATTTGGTCAATAAGCTAGAAATTGAAAATGTGGGCTTGGTGACAGGGCGTATTGGAACGTAACGCATGAATGTGACTTACGACCCCAATATTGATGGTGACGCCCCAAACGCAATGAAGGTTTGGGCTAAACGAATTGTGCTCATATTGCTGGGCCTGGCTATTTTGGCAGCGATTGGTTATGGCATTAGTCAATTGACATCAGGTGGTGCACCGCAGAAAAAGCAGATTACAAAAATTAAGTTATTGCCGGACACACCACCGCCTCCGCCACCACCTCCGCCCAAAGAGCCACCTAAAGAGCAGCCTAAAGAAGCGCCTAAGGAAGTGCCTAAAGAAGTCCCGAAACCAGCTGAGGTACCGCCGGCAGAGAATTTAAAAATGGAAGGTGCAGCGGGTGATGGCCCAAGCCCATTTGCGTCAGGGCAAGTCACCAATGATTACAAAGGTGGCGATGTAAAAACCATAGGCTCTGATGGCGGTGCCAAATTTAATTGGTATGCCGGTTTGGTGAAATCAAAAATTGAAGACGCGTTGGAAAAAGACAAAACCATTACTGAAGGCCAATACAAATTGGTGGTTAGCGTGTGGTTAAAAACCAATGGCGATGTGGAAAAAGTGGAGCTGTTGCAATCGGACGCAAAAGCGGAAGTGGAGGCCGCGGTTAAAGCTGCGCTTAATAATATGCCCCCTATGCGCGAAGCACCGCCAGAAGGCATGCCACAACCAATTAAATTGCGCATTAGTGCCAGAAAACTGGGCTAACAGAACCAGGTGAATAATCAATATAAAAGTGCAGGTATGGCTGCACCCATGAGGATGATGAGAGAACACATAATGACTAAACACTTACCGATGAAAAAGCTATCCCTCGCTATAGCCACCGTGATGAGTTTGCATGCTGCGATTGGCGTAGCACAAGCAGATGAGCGTGAATCGCTTGAGCAACTAAAAGCCACCACCACCAACTTGATTGATTTGTTGGTGAAAGAGGGCGTATTGCCTAAAGACAAAGCCGATGCCATTGTAAAAAAAGCCACTGAAGATGCAGCAAGACAAGTAAAACAACAGCAAGCATTGGATGCCATTGCTGCTAAGCCTGCAGATGGTGCTGCGCCGGCAGTCGCCCCAGAGGATAAATCTGTACGTGTGCAATATGTGCCAGAGCACGTGAAAAAAGAAATGCGTGCAGACATTGAAAAAGAAGTGATGGCAAAGCTTAATTACAAAGCGGGTGAGCGTTTAGGTTTGCCAGGTTGGCTAGATCGCATTGAGTTTTACGGTGACATGCGCTTGCGTGCGCAGGAAGATAGCTTTGGCTCAGACAATGACGTTCCTGCCAACCTGAATGATACTAGACGCAACATGAACCTCAATAACTCCACTGTAGATAGAAATCGTCTGCGTGTGCGCGCACGTTTAGGTGCGGATGTTAAAGTGAATGACTGGTTGGTGGGTGGTTTACAATTTGTGACTGGCTTGCAAACGACACCATTGACGCCTAACCAAACTGAGGGCATTGCACAGGGCAAGTATGTATTTGGTTTAGACCGTGCCTTCTTAAAAGCAACGCCTACGCCTTGGCTAATGGTGGAAGGTGGCCGTTTCGCCAACCCATTTTTATCTACCGATATTCTATTTGACCCGGATTTAGCCTTTGATGGTGTAGCGGCCACGTTCAGTCCTAAGTTGATGGACAATTTAACATCGTTTACTACCGTTGGTGCTTTCCCGATTGAGGAAATCGAGTCATCAGACTTCAATAAGGCAAAGGATAAATGGTTATATTCACTGCAAACCGGTTTGAAATGGCAAGCGCCAAATAAATCAACGGCAAAGTTGGCGGTTGCCTATCACGATTATAAAAACGTAGAAGGCAAACTGAGTCCAGTGGGAACCACTGACTTTACTGCTACAGCCCCTATATTCAGACAACGTGGCAATAACACATTTGATATTAATGGTGTCAATGGTGGTTCAAGACTGATTGGTCTTGCTTCTCAATTTGAGCAAATCAATATTATCGGCCAAATTGATTTCTTGAATTTTGACCCAGTGCATGTAACTTTGACGGGTGACTACATAAAAAATATCGGCTTTGATAAAAACGAAATTATGAGACGTACTGGCGAGCTTGTGCCGTATCCAGAAGAAACCGACGCTTATCAAGTGAAGCTAGATGTGGGCACCAATGCCTTTACCGGCGCACGTCATGAAGAAATTAAGAAAGATGATTGGCAACTTTCTTTAGCCTATAAACGTATCGAAGCCGACTCAGTGCTGGATGGATTTAATGACTCTAACTTTAGATTGGGTGGTACCGATACTAAAGGGTGGGCCTTGGTGGGTAATTATGCCTTTGATAAAAATGCTTGGGTGGGCGCGCGTTACTTAAGCGCTGATACTGTGAGCGGTAAGGATTTTTCTGTAGATGTATTCTTGATAGATTTGAATGCTAAGTTCTAATGCGATAGCCAAAAGGAGTCACAGCATGAAATTTTATCCAAAAATTATAGCGCTATTTTTAATTCCGTTTTTGATTGGTCTGATGTTTGCGGAACCCAGCTTTGCGGCTGAGAAAAAAGACAAAGCTGCACGCAAGGCAGCGTTGATGATGCAGCAAATGAAGCAAGAAATGACCGCCATGCAGGCACAGTTTGCCACTGAGAAACAAGCCTTGGAAGCGCAGATCAAAACTGAGACCGAAGCCAAAGAGGCTGCTGAAAAAAAACTCAGTAGCGCGGAAAGCAAAGTGCGCAGCCTAGGTGCGGAGTTAAGTAAAACACAGGCGGAAAAAACGGCGCTGGAGACACAGCTGACTCAAACCAAGGCGGAATTGGCAACCACGCAAACCAATCTGGCAGAGTTAAAAACACATCATCAAAAAGCGTTGGCAGATTTAGATTTTAATGATGGTCAACGCAAAACGCTGGCCAGCAATTTGGCAGACACGACTAAAAATTTAAACACCTGCGAAGATAAAAATAACAAGCTCTACGCCTACGGTAAAGAGTTGGTGCAGATCTATGATGACCCTAGTCGCTATGAAGCAATCATGCGCAAAGAGAAGTTTTTTCAACTCAAACGTGTGGAGCTGGAAAATATATTGCAGAATCAGCAAGATAAGTTAGATGAGGCACGCTTTGTACGACCAACTAAGCCCTACTAATCTAGTCAAGGGTTGACTAGTCCTAAGCTAGTCACTAGTCGTTTTTCAGCAATAAAACCGTCACAATCGGTGCGTAAACTACGTGTTCAACTTGTGAGTCAAACATGAATTATCAACGCGCCGTCTTTTCTCGATTATTGCCGTTTGCTGCTTATATCTTACTCCTAGCCCTAGATGGCGTGCTGGTTAGTTTTCTCGAGTTCGCCAACTTCAACCCCAAGTTTTCCTATGTAATACGTATTGGTGCAGTTATCGCACTGTTAGCCTATTTCTGGCGTGATTATGTTGAGTTGAATGTTAAGCCGGTAATTTCCGATTTTTTATATGCTGCGGTGGCTGGCGGCATAGTCTTTATTGTTTGGATTTTTCCTTACCCAGATTGGTTAGGGGGTGGCGATGCCAGTGCTTTTAATCCGTATCAAGGGGAAAGCCAATTGGCCGGATTGTGGTGGGCCTCTGTACGCTTAATGGGTGCCGCATTGTTAGTACCTGTGATGGAAGAGTTGTTTTGGCGCTCGTATGTGATGCGTTGGTTTGATAAATCAGATTTCTTATCTGTCTCGCCAGAACGTGTATCTGGTTATGCGTATTTGGGAAGTGCTTGCTTATTTGCCTTGGAGCATCACTTATGGCTGGCTGGCTTAATTGCGGGCTTGGTGTATGGCGAGCTCTATAAAACCTATAAAAACTTATGGGTGCCCATTGCAGCACATGCTGTGACCAATGCTTTATTAGGTATTTGGGTACTGGGCACTCATCATTGGAGTTATTGGTGATTTCAGCGCAGCAGTTTCGTATTGCGCTGAGTTTGTTATGCCTGATGTCTCATCAAGCTTGTGCGGAAGGCATGGTAGAACTGCTGCCATATGTGAGAGCAGGGGTGTTGTATGACGATAACCTATTTCGATTTTCCTCTAAAACAGAGGCTGAGGCCGCAGGGTTTAGCTCACAATCAGACCGTGTAAACACCTTGGATGCGGGCGCACAATTAAATTTAAGAATCAGTCGTCAGCTGGTTAGAGTAAACGCCGGGATTAACGACAACAAGTACAATCGCTATGATTTTTTGGATAATACTGGCAAATCGTATGGGATTACTTGGGATTGGCGAATTGGCAGTGATGTGTATGGCGATTTAAGCACCAGCCGAACGCAATCCATTGCCGGTTTTAGCGATAACGATATTATTGTGCGTAATTTGCGCACATTTAAGCGCCAGCGTGCCAGTATCAATTGGAATGTGCTCTCTACATGGACGCTCTATGGTATTGCGGACTTCACTGATTTTGAGAACGAAGAGGCGGTTTTTCAGCCTTTGGATCGTGAAGACGACAGCTATGAGCTAGGTACTCGTTTTCAGACCACCTCCGGTACGCAAATTGGCTTGTTCTATCGCTATTTAAAGTCAGACTTTCTTAATCGCGTAGGCACATCCGCACTAATTTTTGGGCGAGAAAATGAGCAAGATCAGTATGGCCTTAACTTGGCTTGGACGCCGAGCTTAAAAACCCGCTTCACTGGCCAAATCTCAACCATACGCTTTACGCGAGAGAATGCGTTACAAGATGATTTTAATGGCTTAAACCAACGCTGGAACATGGATTACGCCTTGTCAGGAAAAACCAGTTTGGGCTTAACGGCTTATCGTGAACTGACTTCTGTGGATGACTTGCTCTCCACCTATGTGTTGTTTAAGGGTGCTGGGGCAAATGCCAGTTGGAATGCCACCAGCAAACTGAATTTTAATGCGAGTTACGGGGTAGGAAAGCGTGAGTTTTTAGGGGGCAGTTCTGTGTTTAGCGTACCGGTGGAGCGGGAAGATAATACCAAACGTTTTGGTATCAACATGGCGTATGCACCAACCGAGCATGCCTCATTGCAGCTGCGCTATGTAAATGAAGACCGCGTTTCCAACATCAACAATTTTGAATATCAGTTTCAATCCATCAACTTAATTGGACAATACAATTTTTAGTCGGCGCTTGCGTATTTTGTAATCCAAAAGAACTAGAAATTGGCACTTGTTTGCCATAATTCAATGTCTTTCTAATCACGATTGTGGCAACCATTTGTCATATTTTATTTTTTAATATACCTTTAAAAACAATAAATTAAATTTAAATATTAAAGTAATTTGTATTACATAATCATAAATACTACATATAACTGACACAGAACAGTCATATTTATTTCTTATAGTGTGATGGCAATGCAATTACACGAGAAAATAATGATGTCAAAAACGCTTTCTGCAGTTTCAGTTTTACTCATGACCGTTACCTTAGTGGCCTGTGGCGACAACAACGGTGAATCCAAAAAATCTGATACACAAGTGGTGGCCAAAGTGAATGGCGATGAAATCTCCATTCATCAAGTTAATTTGCAATTAGGCCGTGTTGGTAAAGTCGATGAAGCGCAGAGTAAAGCCATTTCACAACAGATTGTGACCAAGCTGGTGGATCAACAATTGCTGAAGCAAAAAGCGGTTGAGGAGAAGTTGGATCGTGACCCTCGTGTATTGCAAATTCTTGAGGCTTCTAAAAGTGAAATCCTCGCGCAAGCTTACTTAGAAAAAATATCAATCAAAGCAAAAAAACCAACGACTGCTGAAATTGACACCTTCTACACAGAACATCCTGAACTCTTTGAAAAGCGCAGATTATTTAAGTTACAAGAGTTAGTGATTCAAGCCAGCGCAGATAAGTTTGCTGAAATTGAAGCAGGTGTTAAAGACATTAAGAACATTAATGAAGTGGCAACTTGGTTAAAAGATCACCAGTTTCAATTTACCGCCAATAGCAATGTGCGTGCTGCAGAACAATTGCCAAGTAACTTGTTAAAAGTGCTTCAGCCGCTAGCCGATGGCGAATTATTGCTGGTTAAAACCGACCGTGCGCTTAACGTGGTGCATTTAGCGGCATCGCAAAGCCAACCAATTACACGTGATAAAGCGACACCTGTGATTGAGCAATACTATTTAAATTTAAATAAAACTAATTTAATTAAAGATGAAATGAAAGCGCTGAAAGACCAAGCAAAAATTGAGTACGTCGGCGCGTTTGCAGACATGAGCAAGCTGACTACGCAACCAGTAGAAAAAGCACCTCAACCATCAACGAGTAGCACGCCTAATCCTGTAGAAGCGCCTGTATTAGAGAGCACACAAAAAGAGCCATCTGCGATTGATAAAGGTTTGTCAGGCTTATAAATGAAACAGTACTTTTCACTGCCAACGCTATTACCAACAATGTTTAAATTTCGCTTAGTCTCATTACGCCATTGGTTTGCCTTGTTCGGGCTAGTTTGTGCGATGTTTGCCACCAGTACTTGGGCGGAGCCTAGTCAAAATAAAGCGCAAGAGGCTAGTCATCGCGATTATGTGATGGGCGCAGGGGATTTTGTACGCATTAGTGTATATGGCAGCCCAGATTTACTTACCGAAGCGCGCATATCTGCAGCGGGCACCATTACATTTCCATTGCTCGGTGAGGTCACATTGGGTGGCTTGAGTCCTAAACTCTCCGAAAGCAAATTGGCTGAATTGCTAGAAAAGGGCGGCTTTGTCAAAAAAGCCCAGGTCAATTTAATTGTCTTGCAGTACCAGAGTCAGTTTGTGTCTGTGCTAGGCGATGTATTCAAACCCGGTAAAGTAGCATTAGATCGCCCCAGCAAACTCTCTGACGTATTGGCCATGGCAGGTGGTGCTACCCCCAACGGCTCAGATATTGTCACTTTGATCAGAACGCAAGCTGGCAAAACCACCAAAACAGATTATGACTTGAGAGACTTAATTGCGAAGGCCGATGCTGCCCATAACCCGCAAGTGATGGGTGACGACATTGTGTATGTGAATGCACGTGAGGTTTCGGTGTTAGGGCAGGTGAATCGCCCAGGCAAATACTCGGTGACCAGTGGTGTACGTACAGTTTTGGATTTTTTATCGCAAGCAGGCGGTGTGGGTGGCAATGGTGCGGATAGCATTATTGTGATGACCAAGCGTAAAGGTCAGCTTGAAAAGCTGGAGTTAGATGTAGATCAGTTATACCGTGCCGGTGAGTTGGCGAACAACATTGAGCTAGCCAATGGTGATTCCATTTATGTGCCGCGTGCCCCAATGTTTTATATCTACGGTGAAGTACAGCGTCCTGGTGCGTTCAGGTTGGAGCGCAATATGAATGTGGCACAGGCCTTATCAACTGGTGGTGGTTTATCAGCCCGTGGTACAGAGCGTGGCATTAAGATTAAACGCACCATCAAAGGCGAGCTCAAGACACTAGACGCGAAGGCTGGCGATGTTTTGCAGGCCAACGATATTGTGTTTGTGGGCGAAAGCTTGTTTTAACTGAATGAATCGATAGGTTATTACCGTATGCGTTTATCTCAAATTTTAGCGATTTTAGCTGCCAGACGTTGGATAGCACTGTGGGTATTTTTCCTCACCGTGCTAGTCACCACATTGCTAAGTTTTTTATTGCCCAAAACTTATACTGCCAGCACTACCGTGGTCATTAATGCCAAAGGGGCAGACCCAGTGACCGGGCAAATGTTGCCAGCGGCCTTAATGCCTGGCTATATGGCTACGCAGTTTGACATTATTGCCAGCCGCAACGTGGCGCTAAAGGTGGTAGATAAACTACAAATTGCGCAAAATCCAACGGCGCAGGCGAAATTCCAAGAGGCCACCGATGGGGAAGGCGATATCAGAGATTATTATGCTGATCAGTTCTTACAAGGCTTAGAAGTAAAACCTTCGCGCGAGAGTAGCGTGATTGAGATTAGTTACCGTGGCCCAGACCCTGGCTTTGCAGCGGCCTTGGCCAATGCCTTTGCTGAAGCCTATATCCAGACCAGTTTAGAACTAAAAACTAACCCAGCCAAGCAGGCATCGGTATTTTTTGATAACCAAATCAAAGCTTTAAGAACCGATGTGGAAAAGGCGCAAGCCAGATTGTCCGCTTATCAAAATGAGCACGGCATCACCAGCAGTGAAGGCCGTTTAGATGTGGAAATGGCGCGCTTGGCGGAGTTATCCAGCCAATTGGTGGTAGCACAAGCACAGACCTATGACAGCAACTCACGTCGTAACCAGTTAAAACGTGGTGGTGCCAGCGATTCACCTGAGATTTTGTCTAATTCACTGATACAAGGCTTGAAGTCTCAACTAGTAGCCGCTGAAGCAAAGTTGTCAGAAGTGTCGCAACGTTTAGGGGTCAACCATCCGCAATATCAAGCTGCGCAACAAGAAGTGAATAATTTACGCCAATCCATTCAAAACGAAATTGCAAAAACCAGCAGTAGTGTAGGTCAATCTGCGCAAGTATCGCAATTGCGCGAGGGTGAAATTAAGGCCGCGCTGGACGCGCAAAAGCAACGCGTATTGCAATTAAAAAGCGAGCAAGACGAGATGGCCGTGCTATTGCGTGAGGTTGAGAGTGCACAACGTATTTATGACAATGCGCTGCTTAGGTTTGGCCAAACCAGTTTGGAGAGTCAATCTGGTCAAACTGAAATATCGGTATTGAACCCAGCGACACCACCACTCAAACATTCCAGCCCCAAAATACTGATTAACATTGTGCTGTCACTATTTTTGGGAGGCTTGCTGGCCGTGGGCGTTGCGATTGCAGTTGAGATGTTAGATAGACGAGTTCGTTCTGCTGATGATTTAGCGCAACTCATGACCATCCCTGTATTGGCAGCATTGGTGAAACCCAAGCCAACTTTAGGCGAATGGCTTGCGCAGTGGCTGCAAACAATGAAGTCAAAACCTAAGAATAAAGGCTTAGGGGTGCGGTTTAGTTAATGAACCCTGTGAGAAAAAAATAGTAATCCTTGATAAGCGAAGTCACTCATGAACAAAACCTTGATGCATGCCATACCAGAAAGCCGCTTGGAAAACACGGATGCCCAGCGATTTGGTGACGCATTAATCGCGCATGCCAAAATCCAGCCGCAAGATGTAGAACGTATTTTGGCCTTGCAAAGCAGTGAAAATATCTTGTTTGGCGAGGCGGCAAAGCGCCTAGGTCTGATCAAAGAAAGCGATATTAAAAAAGTATTATCAGAGCAGTATGCCTATGCCTATTCGCACGACCCCAGCAACATCAACAAAGCGTTGATTGCAGCGCATACCCCATTTGGCGAAGAAGTAGAGCGTTTACGGAGTTTGCGCGGCCAGTTATTGATGCGCTGGTTTGATTTAGGCCACAAAACGCTGGCGATTACTTCTACGCATGCCGATGATGCCGCACACTTAGTGACTGCTAATTTGGCCATTGTATTTTCACAGCTCAACAAAAAAACGTTACTGATAGACGCTAATTTACGTGCGCCCATGCATCAGGAATTATTTGATGTGGAGAGCAGGGTGGGGCTGTCCAATATCTTAGCTAATCGCCAAGGCAGCTATCAGTTATCTAAACATTCTGCGTTGCCTAATTTGTCGATATTGTCTGCCGGCACACAAGCACCTAACCCGCAAGAGCTGCTCAGTAACGGTAGTTTCTCCGAGTTAGTTGATGAACTCTCTGGGCTTTACGATGTGATTTTAATTGAGAGCGTCCCCCTGAATTTGGGTGCAGATTACTTGCCGGTGGTGGCCAAAGCCAAAGGTACCATTGTGGTGACGCGTCAAGATTTCACCACCGCACGTGATTTACATTTATTGCAAGAGCAACTGAAGATGACGGGCGCGCAAATCCTTGGTAGCGTGATTCAGGAGCTGTAATTGTCTGTGATTGCTTTTAACCCCTCGCCACCAAAGCGCAATATTGAATGGCTGACGTGGCTGCCATTTATCATTGGTTTGATGGCACTTTATTTACCTAGCTATTACGCCATTAGCCAGAGTTTGTGGCAAGAGGTAGACCAAGCACATGGCCCAATTGTGCTGATGGTGATTGTGTTTCTGGCATGGCAAAAGCGTGAGCACTTAGTGCTCAAACAGCCCACGCAACAAGAGTTTATTTTAGGTTGGGCCTTGCTGCTGTTTGGATTGGCTTGCTACATCTTGGGGCGTTCACAAGACATTATGATGCTAGACATTGGGTCGCAGATTCCGGTGTTGATGGGTGTGTTATTGCTCAGTTGTGGTCGTCAAGCGCTCAAAGCCATGTGGTTCCCCTTATTTTTTATCATCTTTATGCTACCGCTGCCCTTGGCCAGCATCACCATGCCCATGAAAATGGCGGTGTCGTATGTTACCGAAACTATTTTGTTTTGGTTTGATTACCCCATTGCACGCTCTGGCGTGGTGTTGCAAATAGGGCAGTATCAATTGTTGGTGGCGGATGCGTGTGCTGGCATGCATACCCTAATTTCTTTGGAAGCTTTAGGTTTGTTGTACCTTAATCTAGTCAAACACGATTCACTCATGCGCAACATTACCTTAGGCATATTGATTATCCCTATTTCATTTACTGCCAACGTAGTCCGTGTGATGGCATTAACGCTCATTACCTATTACTTTGGTGATGAGGTTGGGCAAGGCTTTGTGCATGGCTTTGCAGGGATGTTTTTATTTTTGATTGCGTTGATTTTCATTTTAGCGGTGGATTCTGCCATTCAATACTTTGTTAAGCGGCGGCAGGTGGCAGCATGAAACTCAAAATTGGCTATATTGTGTTGATGTTGATGATTACCGCTTCTGTGATGGCGGCTAACCTCAGGCCGCAGCATAAAATTGCAGAAGGGCTTCCAAAGCTTAATCTAGAACAAGCTATCCCTCAACAATTTAACGATTGGCGTGTGTTAGATTTAACCGCACAACTGGTGAACCCAGAGCTCAAAGCCGCTGTGGACAAAGTGTATGCACAAACCTTATCACGCACTTACACCAATGCTAAAGGCGACATCATCATGCTCTCAATCGCGTATGGCGAAGACCAAACTGACAGTGTTGGACTGCACGTGCCTGAAGGCTGTTATGGTGGACAGGGGTTTAATATTGAAAAAGTTACGCGGGGTATGATTGCCACAGATAGCACCACCATCCCAGTGACCAAAGTAGTGGCCATTAAAGGTAATCGGGTAGAGCCTATCACCTATTGGTTAAGAACAGGTGACCAACTTACATACCCTGGCATTGATACCAAGCTGGCTCGTTTGCAGTATGGCCTAACAGGGCGCATACCCGATGGCATGCTGGTGCGTATTTCAAGCTTGGTGGCTTCCGCTGAGCCAACAGAAGTTGCACAAGCCTATGCCTTGCAATCTCGCTTTGCGCTAGATTTGGTTGAGGCCACCCCCTATACCAAGCGCAACACGCTGATTGGTCAAGTAATTCGACCCATTCGTTAATTCGCCAATATCAGGCAACTCTGTGTCACATTCACCTTATTCCAAAGAAGCGGTCAAACGTAGCTTCTTACACTTTTTTATTGGCAGAGGTATTGCAGGCCTTGCTGGGTTTGCCACGGTTATTCTCATGGCAAGGTATATGGATATCAAAAGCTATGCGGGTTTTACTGCTTTGACTGGGTTGATTTCATTTGCGGGCATTTTGTCCAGCTTAGGTTTGGAGCGTGTGATTGCGCGTTATTTGCCTGAGGCACGCCTGACCCGCAGTGCACAAGTATTGGGGCGATTGATTTGGATACTGACTTTGGTGCGTCTAATTGCCTCAGCCATGATCTGCTTAGTCATGTACGTTACTTGGCCGGTGTTGATGCAATATTTTAAAGATGTCGAGCTGGTCTATTTTCCCATCGCCTTGGTTTGTTTTGTGTTGGCCGAATCCATGTTCCAGCATTTCTCCGCAGTGTTTCAATCACTAGTACAGCAAAAAGCACTCACGCAGATTTTAGTCATCCAATGGGCAGGTAGGTTGATCATGCTTTGGTTTGCCTTACAAGATGACTACCAAATTATTTTAGAAGAGGCGCTGTGGATGATGGCACTGCCAGAAATGTTGGGCATCGTGGCATTTATTTTTGTGCAGCAGTTTCATCTCAAGCGCTTGGCAGCGTCTGATCAACACGCAACAAGTAGCCGACCACTGGACTGGCAGGGCATGGCCAATATGGCGGCGCATAACTATGGTTTCACCTTGCTGGCGGCACCACCGCAGGGGTATTTTGTGAAAATGCTGGCTGCTATTTTCTTGCCTACATCACTGGTGGCTGCCTATGGTTTTTTTATGACTCTTGCTGAAAAAATCAGACAGTACATCCCCTTACATTTTTTTTATAACTTAATAGAGCCTGTCTTGGTTGGGCACTACGTGCAGCATCAAGATTTTGCCAAGCTCACCCGATTTTGCCAGTGGCTATATAAATCTAACTTATTAATTTTGGTGCCCGCCATTGTGTGGATTGCGGTGGCTGGTAGCCACATGGTGGATATGCTCACGGCTGGGAAGTATCACGCCTATGTTTGGGTGCTGTTATTGGTGCTAGTACAACTGACCATTGGTAGCCATGTGGTGTTGTTGCAACTGATATTAAATGCATTAGAAAAGAGCAAGTTATTGATGCAAGCAGGCGCTGTAAGCTTAGTTGTGATGTTGCTGTACTGGGCTGCGGTCACAACACTTAATCCTGTATTACTCATCACTGGACCTGTTGTGTTTTCACTGGTTTGTAATATTTACATCATACGTAAGCTCAATAATATGGGGTACGGCTACGGCCTTAGATGGCAGCTATTCACTGGCGTGTTGGTAGCGGGGGTTTTTGCGCTTGCCATTGGGTTGGTTGTCAGTCAGCAATTGGTACAAGCTTACACTAGCGATAGCATAATTACGGCGCTGTCAGGTTTGGTGGTGTTAGTGGTGTATTTGTTGTTTGTTTATTTGCTTAAATTAATTAGCCATGAAGAATGGTCATTTTTAAAGTCACTTAACCCAAGAAAAGCGATATAACGATGGTGCAATTATTAAAAGCGTTAAAACGTGCTATCAAAGATATGGGGAAGCAGCTAAGGTTTTTCTTAGCGCTGCAAAAGCATTCAGGCGATAGCCCACGTATTTTTTACCTAATGGGCTTAGGTAAACGTTTTCCAAATTTGGGTGATCAGGCACAAGCAGCCGCCATTCCGTTATGGTTTCAAACGCATTTTGCATGGCCGGTCATTCAGATCAAAAATGATGAAGTACACCAATGTCTGCCATTGTTGATTAGACATATTCAGCCTAATGATCTTGTTTTTCTGCACAGCGGCGGTAACTTTGGTGACGACTGGTACCAAACGCAACTAGACCGTGAAAAAATCATTGCTTCTTTGCCCAATAACAAGATTATCCAACTGCCCCAAACAGTGTTTTATAGTGACACAGAGTCAGGAAAAAAAGTTGTAGCGATTAGTCAACAAATCATTTCTAGTCATCCTCAGGTACTGATTTTTGGACGTGATGTGCAGTCCGCAACGCTAGCACATAAATTGTTTCCCCAAGCCATAGTGCATGCAAGGCCAGATATGGTGCTCTCGCTTGACAAGTATTTATTGCAGCATCACGCAGATACCTTTACCTCGGTGGTTAAACCCATCAAAAAAGTGCTCCTCATTTTGCGTAATGACAAAGAGGGGATTTACCAAGCTGCCGAAAAGCAAGGCATGTTAGGATATTTAGCGTCTATCGGTTATGAAGTTGCCTTGTGGGATACCGATGTAAATGATGTATTCACAGAAACTGGCAGATTAAATACTTTGGTGAAGCACTTAAGTTATATTGCCAGTTTTGATGCGGTGATTACGGACCGCTATCATGGCCTGATATTCTCAGTGTTGATTAAACGCCCATGCGTGGTAATGAAAACGCACAACCATAAATTAACCAGCGCGTTTGATTGGTTTGAGCAAGTAAACTTCACGCGTCGTGCCGATACCCATCAAGAAATTAAGCAAGCATTATCTGCGTTATCTAGCCTTACAAGTTATAGCGCGCCAGATTGGAATGCTCTGCATTTTGACCCAATGGCCGATGAAGTAAAGGCATTTTTGTGTGAGCAACAACCAGTATCCAAACTAAAGGTGCAATACGCGTGAAGTCACATTGTGTCGTAATCACTTGTTTTGACGAGCATCAGCCTGGGTATATGGATTTTCTATACCGCATTCGCGCCTTGTCTAAGGTCTATCAAGTTACGCTGGTTTCACAGCAGATACTCATTCAACAGGAGCTCATGATTCCGCGTGTGCAGTATCATAGTATTGCTCATCAGGGTGGTAAATTGGGCTGGCTTACCTATTTGGTTAAAAGTGCGCGTTATGCGCGCAACCTCAACCCAGATGTGGTGATGTTGCTACATTCCGCTTTAGCCCCCATCACGATGCTCATGGGCAAGACGCCAAGCTGCTTGTATTGGAACGAGCACCCCACCAATTTAATGCATATGCCATCCGGTTTTTCACCCATCAAAAAAAGCTTAACTTGGGTATTGCAGCAGTTGGTGTTTACCGGCGCAAAGCGTGCAAGTTTGGTGATGCCGATAGGCGAAGATCATCATGCAGACTTGCTTGCGCATGGGGTACCCGCAGAAAAAATGGAGTTGCAATACATGGGCGTGGCAGACCATTTTGCACGTGCACCGCAACAACCACGCACCGATACCACACTTAAGTTGGTGTATACAGGTACAGTGAGTGCATCACGTGGTCGAGATGTCATGTTAGAAGCCATGCATTTGGTAGTGAGCAACAATTTGTATATTAATTTGCACTTATGTATTGTTGGTGCAAGTGAGTCTGAGCTTGCGTATTGCCAACAAAAAATCCAAGATTTGGGCTTGCAAGACCATGTTGAGGTAATGGGGCGTATCCCTGGTGATAGGGTGCATCAGTATTTGCAAAATGCCGATGCAGCGATTTGCATCTGGCAACCCAGTCAATGGAATATGTTTAACCCACCCACCAAGCTATTTGAGTATTTGGTGGCAGGCTTGCCAGTCTTAGCCAGTAATATTCGTACCCATACCCGCTATGTGACCCATGAAAAAACTGGCTTTATTTTTGATTATCATGCGCAAGGATTAGCTGAAGCTATCCAGACACTGTATCGTCAGCGCGAAAACCTACCAGCACTTAAGGCTCAGGCACGAAGTGCAGGGCAACAGTATATGTGGAGCAAGTTAGAGGGGCAGTTTAAAGCCTCGGTAAAAAGGGTGCACAGCCATGCAATTATCTAATGCATCCAATCCGTTATGGTTAAAGTTGGTACTGTTCTTGATGGCCAGCTTTTTAGCCGTGATGTTTGGCATGATTGCTATTACCAACAACCCCATATTAATCGGCTTGGCAGTGGGCATGATAATTTGGATAGTATTGGGCTTAGGCTTGGGTGCTCCTGCTTTACTAGACATGACTGGGCTCTCACGAATGTTGTGGGCTGTGTCCATGTTGTCCCTTTTACTTTGGGTGCCAGGGGTCATCAATCTATTTAGCCTTAACCCACAATATAAAAAACCAACGCCCTTATTTATTTGGCTCGCAGTGCTATTTACGCTATTTGCAGTGATGGCTACCGTATTGCAATTACACTCATTTAGCGAGCTGTTTGGTGGGTTTAAACGTTACTTTCAAGCATTTGGCTTGATGCTGGCATTGGCAACTATTCCTTGGGCGCGCAAAGATTTTAATGCGTGGTTGAAACTGTTGCTAATCATTGCCTTACTGCAACTTCCATTTGCGTTATTTGAACGTTTTGTGTTGGTTTCATTTAGAGGTGGTATTGAATTGGGCGGCGGGCAGGCGACAGATGTGGTAGCAGGCACTATGGGGGCAAATCTACAAGGCGGTAGTCCCAATTCCATTATGGTGCTTTTTGTATTACTGGCATTTTCCTTTGTAGTGGCGCGCTGGAAAGAAAAGTTAATACCTACCGCTAAGATGGTACTGCTTAGTGTTGGCTTGTTACTGCCACTGGCATTGGGGGAAACCAAAGTTGTGGTGGTGCTATTGCCTATGATTTCTCTCATACTCTTCGCTAAAGATATTCGACGCGAACCAAGTAAGTTTATTCCAATATTTTTATTGCTCATACTGCTCACTGCCGCGCTAGCGTATATGTATGTTTACATCATGCTGGATAGTACCTTTACCGAGGCGCTTGTAGGCACACTGCAATACAATATTCACGAGATGGGTTATGGCAATCTATTGTTAAACAGAACCACTGTCATGACGTTTTGGGCAGGCTTGCACAATTGGCAAGATCCACTCACGTTTTTGTTTGGGCATGGGATTGGTAGCTCGTACGGGGCCGGGTTTGATGCCGGACATATGGCGCGCTTGTATCCTAAGTATGGGATTAACCTTACCACCATCTCCACCTTGCTATGGGATCTTGGCATGGTCGGTTTGGTGTTCTATATCAGTATATTAGTGGCCGCCTGGGTACAGTTATCTAAATTAGCGACTAACAGCCTAAACCCCATGGTCAGAGCCGATAGTTTGGCGATTAAAGTAGGGCTAGCACTGACATTCACTTACTTGATGTATTCCGACAGCCAAGTAAACCTGATGGTGCATGAGCTGATTATCGCCTGCATGTTGGGCTATGGCGCATTTTTGTATCGCGAGCAGATAGAAACCAATGCCGCGCTGCATGCCCATGACGTAAACAGGGTTTAACATTGCGTTTGCTTTACCTTACCGCAGAAGAGTGGCCGACCTTTCGGGCGGATATCACCGTACTTTTTGGCAAGTATCTGCCTAGCTTTGGTATCTATTCTGATTTGGCAACGGAAGCTTCGCGCACGCAACCAGTGACACCTTGGCCAGCAGGCGATGCGATTGTCTGCGAAGTACCCACGCAACGCGCGATGCAATATATCCTAAAATTTCTGCATCAATGCAAAGTACTAATCACAAGCGATTACAGCAAATACGATGCAGTGCAAGTGCGTGATATGACAGTCATCGCACTGGTTACGCTCCTGATGTGCAAACTTAAAAAGCGCCCATTTTTGTATTGGCTGTCTTACCCGCAATCAGAAGGCCAAATACAACGCGCCAAAGCCAGAGGTATGCAGGCGGGAATGAAATATTGGTTTCCGCTCATTCAGGGCTCGTTGGGCAAGTGGCTGCTCTATCGATGGATTCTGCCCAAAGCAGATCACATCTTTGTGCAATCAGACAATATGCGTGCTGCTTTAGCCAAACATCGCATTCCGCTGGATAAGATGACCCCTGTGCCGATGGGGGTAGATATGGCATCCGTCACTGCGTCACCCCAGCCACATCATCATCCTGCGCTAACTAATAAACGTGTAATTGTGTATTTAGGCACACTAGACAAAACCAGACAAATTGAACTGTTGTTTGCCATGCTCGCACGCATTCAACTGGAAATACCTAATGTCATGCTGGTATTGGCTGGGGACACTGAAGATGCAGTCCATCGTGCATGGTTGAAACAGCAAGCAGAAATGGTCAATGTGACTGATGCCGTGTTATGGACTGGTTGGCTAGCCATGGATGAGGCTTGGCGTTATGTGGTTACTGCAGAAGTTGGATTATCACCTTTTCCACGCGGGTTGCTACTAGACATGGCATCGCCCACTAAAGCAGTAGAGTATATGGCGCTAGGTTTGCCCGTAGTGGCTAACGATAACCCGGACCAACAACAAGTAATATCTGATAGCGGGGCAGGGTTGTGCGTTCCCATGACACCAGAAGCATTTGCAGATGCAACAATCACTTTGTTAAACGACAACAACATCGTAGCTATGACCAGCTAGCAGAATCATTAGCTAGGGAATATCAACAGCGCGTTTAACGAAAAGTTGTCGCTAAAACCACCAAAGTGAAACATCTTATTACTGTCATAATCTATTGTTAAGCTTGTGTTAATAAAGATTGAACATTAGCAAAGCAAGCATGAAACTCGCTCAAACCCCCACGCCAAGCCCTACATTTACTGTATTTACGCCTACTTTTAATCGGGCTCATACCTTACACCGCGTGTTTGATAGTCTGAAACAACAAACTTACCGTGATTTTGAATGGTTGATTGTGGACGATGGCTCTACCGATGGCACGCAAGCATTGGTCATGCAGTGGCAATCTCAAGCGGATTTCCCCATTGTTTATTTACAGCAGCCCAATTACGGAAAACATATTGCTTTTAATAGAGGCGTGCAAAACGCCAGAGGCAATTATTTTCTACCAATAGACTCAGATGATGCTTTTTTACCAAATGCCTTAGAGAAAATGTTGTATTGGTGGCATCTCATTCCAGATTCTGAGCGTGCTGGTTTTACTGGGATTGTCACCTTATGCCAGTACGAAAATGGTGAGATTTGCGGTGAATCGTTCATACAACATCCGCTAGATACCAATGCATTAGATTTACGCTATATCTATAAAAAGCGTGGAGAGTGCTGGGGTTTTCATCGCACAGACGTACTCAAAAAATTTCCATTCCCACAAGATTTAAGTGTGCGTTTCGTCCCCGAAAATATCGTGTGGGATGCCATTGCCAGTGAGTATCGTATTCGCTGTATTAATGAGCCGTTGCGGATTTTCTATCAGGATTCAGGTAATCAAATCACCAAAGCTAACCCGCAGAAAAAAGCGCGCGTGAAAGAATATTTCTTGGAAATGCTGAACCGTGATTTTCGCTATTTCTTACATGACCCGCTCAGCTTTGCTAAGTGGTCTGTGCTATATGTGCGTTACAGCTTTCTCGCCAATGATTGGCATTTTTTATCCTTGCGTAAATATCGTCATCTAGGCGCATTCTTAATGGTGTTATTAGCCATTATGCCTGGTGGTTTAATGTACCTAAATGACCTTGCAAGGCACGATTTAAAATCGGCATAAGCACAATGCGTTTTTCAGTCTTATTGCTATTGGTGATGTGCCTATGTTGCGATTTTGCTATGGCAGAAGCCTCTTGGGTGACTGTCAAAGACAACGCTTTAGAAGTTGAGCAGGGGAGTGTTTTAGACTTTTCGGCATTGCTACCACCTGTATCGCCCACGCAAGAGCGCCTGATTTTAAATGCGCTAGGGCAGTGGATTAAACCAAGTAACCCCAACCAACCTTTACGTTTTTTAATTGGCTCACTGGGTTTTGGTGTCAATTTGGGCGGTATGCCAGACCACGCGCTGATTGATCGCTACGTCAAAGAATATCGCATGCGTGGCTATCAAATGGTGCGATTGGACTTTTTGGAATCCATGCTGATGGAAGGCCGTCAGCGAGATTTTGACTATAACCCAGAGCAGTTGGACCGCTTTTATTACTTAGTGTATGTCTTAAAACAGAACGGCATGTATCTGATTTTAAACGGTTTAAGTAATGGTAACGGTGGTTACGGTAATGTCTCAGAGCGTTGGGTTAGCAAAAAGCATCTACATGCTGGCATTTACTTTGATGCTGAAAAGCAAGCGCACTGGAAAAAGCTTATCCAGACCATGTATGGACAAGTAAATCCATATACCAAGCAAACAATCTTGCAAGACCCAGTATTGGCTGGACTCATTTTGGTGAACGAGGGCAATCTGGTATTTTTAAATCGTCAGGGCGTCAATCCTGCGCTGCAACCGCATTTTGCCAATTGGCTACTGCAAAAATATGGTAGCCAAGCGAAATTAAAGCAAGCTTGGGGTAATGAACTATCAGCAGAGGAGCGTATAGAGAAGCGCAATATTGCCTTCCCCAAACCAGATGCTTGGACATCCAAACGCATGGCAGATACTCAAGCATTTTTCTACGAGACCGAAAAGAAAACGGTGGCATGGATGACAGGCTATATGCGAAGTTTGGGTTACCAAGGCTTAATCAGCAGTTATAACTTATGGCATGCGCCTGCAGCCCATGCGAGTAGGGGGCAATTGCCTTGGGTGGATATGCATAACTATTTTGCACACCCAGAATATTTACCCAATGGTGTGATGCGGGTGAATCAAGACAGCATGTTAGCCTCTGGCGCGAACTATATTCGTGAGTTGGCCATTGCCAAACACTGGGGCAAACCGTTTACCGTCACTGAGCATGGGCAAGTGTTTTGGAACCCTTACCGCAGAGAGAATAGCCTAGCGTTGCCAGCTTATGCGGCACTGCAGGGTTGGAATGGTATCTGCCAACACTCTGGCGCGGTAGATTTAAGCTATGCGCCCACTGTTGGCCGTAAGCAGATTATTCACCCGTTTTCAGTTGGCACAGACCCCATTGCTCGCGTCACTGAAACCTTGGCGGCTTTGCTCTATTTAAGAGGCGATGTTAGCCCCGCTAAACACAGTATTGATATTCGCTTTAGCCCAAAAGATGCTTTTGAGCAGAGCGCGCATTTAGGCAGCATGCCTGCTGATATCACGCAATTGAGCTTGCTTACCGGTGTTGGCTTAAGTTGGCAGGAGAACACTGCGACATCCACCCCTAGTAAGCAAGATGCAGAAATGCTAATTGGTGGCTCAGAGATTCGTTTACTGAATGCTGCATCAGCAAAAAATACACAAACTCCAACTAACTTTGCCAATAAGCTGGATGGTTGGATTCAACAATATGCTAGCAATTTAGTCTATCCATCCAAAAAAATACCGCAATTGGCAAGTGCGCGCTTCTCGTCGCATGTGGAGCTGCTTAAACAATCTGGTTGGTTTACCACAAATAACTTAACCGACGCCTCACAGCAGGTTTATCACAGCGATACCAATGAGCTGTTGCTAGAAGCCACACAAAAGCGAATGTCAGTCGTCACCCCCAATACCGAAGCGATTGTATTTTCACAGCCGGCACCACAATCACTTAATCAACTGAGTGTGCTATCAGCAGAGAGGGGCGCGCTGGTGGCAGTATCTGCCATAGACCAACAACCCTTGGCGACGAGTCAGCGCATGCTGTTGGTATTGGCTACCGATGCACGCAACTCTGAGATGCAGTTTACCGATGCTACTGCGAGCACCTTGCGTAATCTAGGTAAGCCGCCTGTCCTGTTGCAGGCCAACAAAGTCAAAATTGCACTAAAAAACTCTAATAAGCATAACCTTAAGGTGTATGCACTTAATTTACGTGGGCAACGGATGGATGCCATTAATCTGAAACAAACTGAGACTAGTATTGAGTTTGAGCTGGATATTCGCCAACTTAAACACGGCGCCACCACTTATTTTGAAATCACTGTTTAACTGGACATTTTTTGGAAATTCATCGTCAATCTCGTCCAATCTCATTAGCGATTGTTGTCCCGGAAATGCTGCCGGTGCCTCCAGTAAAGGGTGGGGCGGTTGAGCATTGGGTCCATGAATTGGCTCATCGACTGAGCACTGAGCACTTTGCCATCACGATTGTTTCCAGACCATCAGGCGTCACTGATAACACTTCAATCCAATACATAGGCATTCCTTGGACTTGCTTTGAAAAAGCCTGTTATTGGCTTAAAGAGCGCGTCAGTTGGCGTAACCCTTTACGTTATCTGGCAAAGCTTCAAAACGTATTGAGTTACGGCTTACGTATTAGCAAGCAGGTGCAATCGGCGGATGTGTTGATTGTTCATAATGAGCCTAATTTATTATTGCTGATGCGCAAACCTAAGCAACAGAAATGGGTATTGCACATGCATAACGATCACTTGAATCATGCATTGTTTAAAGTATTTTACCAACGCGTGCTGCAAAAAGTGGATACAGTTATCTGTGTAAGTGCCTATATTCAACAAACAGCTGCCAAAACCTTTCCTAAGTATGCCGATAAATTCAAAGTACTCTTTAACGCGACAGACGTTGAAGTATTTAAACCCTATGGCGAACTTGCAGACGCAAGCGTGGAAGCATTGCTTCATTTGCCCAAAACCACGCCATTTGTGCTGTATGTGGGTCGGCTAACGCAAGATAAAGGCGTTGATGTACTGATCAAGGCGTTTCAACAAGTGCTTAAAGTGCAACCACAAGCCAAACTTGTGATTGCAGGTAGCTCATTTTTTGAGGGGGCTGCCAAAACTGCTTACCAAAAATCTCTGCAGCAACTCGCAGAGCCTATCGCCCATCACATTGTGTTTACTGGGTTTATTCCGCACCAGCAACTGAAATACCTATATGCTGCCGCGCATGTCGTGGTATTACCCTCTGTTTGGCAAGACCCATGCCCCTTGGTTGTCTTGGAAAGTATGGCTTCCGGCACATGTATCATAGCTAGCAAAGTAGGCGGGGTGCCAGAGGTCGTGGATCATGGTGAGAACGGTATTTTGGTCAACCCCAATCAGGTGGATGAATTGGCCTTGGCCATGATTGATTTGTTACAGCATCCGCTCAAGGCGCAACAGATGGCAGACGCGGCGCGTCAAAAAATAGTCAACGGTTATGCATGGCAACATCTCGTCAGTAAACTCGAGCAGGAATTGCTCAACCTCTCAAATCTCAAACCATTATGATTGCGATTGTTTATCCTCAATTTTACGGTGTAGGCGGCATCGCCCGCTATTTGGATTCATTCCTCACCAATTTACCAGCTCAGCACCCCACCATTTATTTAATCACGGGTGATGAGCATCAAATGCCAAGAGCGTACCCCAATGTTGAGATTATTCACATTCCGTTTAAGGCGAGTCGGTTTAATCTGTTTTTTTGGACACTGCAAGCGAATAAGGTTTTGAAAACCTTACACAAAGCACAAAAAATTGCCGTGGTAAATTTACATATTCCGCCACTCATTACAGGTTTATTGCTTACTAAATCTGTACCAATGGTGCTTACGGCGCACACCACCTATTTGGGCATGTCAGGTCAGTTTTATGCAAAACCCTATTTCAAAAGCCAATGGAGCAAGTTTGAAATCGCCATAAAAATCTGGCTGGAGCATGCAATATTTAAGCACGCAAAAAGCATCATCACCCTTACTCACCAAGGTGCTCAAGAACTTAGCTGCTACGATGTGATTGCGCCAGTCCATATCGTACCAAATGGCGTAGACATCATGGCTTTTAACCATCACGACACAGCGAGCAAAACCATCGATGTGTTGTTTTGCGGGCGCATAGAAGTGCGTAAGGGCAGTCGTGCCATGGTGGAGGTGTGTAAAAAATTGGTGCTTCAACACCCTGATATTCAAATTTTAATTGTGGGGTATGGAGATGACGATGCTTGGGTAAAGTTGCAGTTGCAACCTTACACGCAAAATATAACGTTAGCCGGCAAAGTGCCGTTTGCTGAAATGGCCAATATTTATGCCAAGAGCAGGGTGTATGCCTCTACTTCTTACTATGAGGGCCTGCCTGGGACTTGCTTAGAGGCGATGGCATCTGGCTTGCCAGCAGTGGTGTGGGATTTTCCATTTTATGAGTCGCTGGTTATTCAGCAGCAGACTGGAACTCGGGTACTGCCAAATGACGTGGATGCGATGGTGATAGCGATTACTCAACAACTGGCTGGTCTACAACGGGACTCTAAAATTTCTAAACGCGTTAGCCAGCACGTCAGCCTACACTTTAACTGGCAAACGTTAGCAAAACAGCTTTTGCAAATATTGCGTTAAGCTGCTTTGCAGAAATAAGCACTTAATCTTTTTTGTTCTTTTTACTTTTGGCTAACATTTGTGAGCGTTTTTCACGCCATTCCGCTAACTCTTCATCTTCAATTTCAAGCTGAATCGCGACGGCTTCTAGCAAACTTAATTTTTTGTCTTCAGCACGTCTAAATAGCTTGCCTCGCATTCTATATTGCAATTTATCAATTTCATCCTCAGATAAATGCTGTGCTTTCTCTAGGTATTCTTCACTCGCTGTCTTGATTTTCAATTGTCTTCCCTTTGCATGCTAAACACGTGAGTAATAGGTGATTTTTTTTATTTTTGTTTGCACGGATTATAGTGTCGTTGCAGTAATCACTGTGTTAAATATTTGTGAAAATCTCTCAAAACGCATATGCCTACAATGCTGCAAGCCATTACTTACACAGTGCCGTTGTCATCAAACTGAAATCAAACCAGCAGATGGCTAGTCCACTAGAACTAGTAATTGCACAATCGCCAGTCATCACTGCGTCACGGCATTTTCTTAACCTAATTGTTTTATTTTATTCATTAATAATCAATTCACAAGAGGAAATTGCAATGAAAAGTCGTCTCATCACCGCCTTGGTCGCAACCATGTTCATACCGCAATTCGCAATGGCGAATAGCTTGATTGAGAATGTCAATAAAGTTTGGACATTCAGCCATGCATCTACAGGCGTCACGTCTGAAATTAGCGCATTTGATAGCATCACCAATACATTATGGGTAGCTGGGGTTGTGGGAGTAGATGTACTCAATGCAACTGATGGCAGTTTAGTACAAAATATTGATGTCACAAGCTTTGGTGCAATCAACAGCATTGCTATTCACAATGGTGTTGCAGCATTTGCCATTGAGTCTTCCACAGTGACCAACCCCGGTATTGTGCAGTTTTATGACACCACAACCCGTAGCTTAACTGCTGGCACCAACACTATCACTGTAGGTGCGTTGCCAGACATGGTGACCTTTACAAAGGATGGCTCTAAATTATTGGTGGCTAACGAGGGTACACCTTCAACTTATGGCACAAGAATTGGCACAACTACGCCTTATGTATTTGGCCCCGCGGCGGTCGACCCAGTTGGTAGCGTAAGTATTATTGATATGAACACACGGACGGTTGCCGCTACCGCTGGTTTTAACGATGTTACCCAAACTGGCAGCAATATTCGCACCAATACTGGTATGGATTTTGAGCCAGAGTATATTGCCGTCAATAATGAAGGCACAAAAGCCTATGTGACATTGCAAGAGGCCAATGCCATTGGTATTTTGGATTTAAATACCAACAGTTTTGAAAAAATTGTGGGCTTAGGTGCTAAAGATTTTAGCTTGCCAGGCAATCAGATTGACCCTTTGAACAATAACAATATTAGCTTTATGTCTGTAAATGCCAAAGGCTTATATATGCCTGATGGTATTGCCACCTACAAATTTGATGGTAAAGATTATTTAGTAATAGCCAATGAGGGCGATTTCCGCGCAGATGACGGTGACCGTATTACAGCAGGTAGCCTTGGTGCAAGCTCACCACTCAATAACCTACGCGTATCAGCCACTGATTCAACCCCTGGCGAGTTATTTGTGACCGGTGCCAGAAGTTTTTCTATCCTTGATGAAAATGGCAACTTAGTGTTTGATAGCGGTGATTTCTTAGACAAAAAAGCAGCCGAACTCGGCATTTACGATGATGGCCGTAGCCGTGATAAAGGGGTTGAGCCAGAAGGTGTTGAGTTATTTAGCGTGAATGGTAGAACCATCGCCGCTATTGGTTTAGAGCGCACGCTAGACTCTGCAGTTGCACTTTATGATGTGACTGACCCAGCCAATGCCAGCTTTATAGACATGATCGTAACTAAAGGGGACAGGGCACCCGAAGGGATTGAAGCATTTTCAGTCAATGGCTCAATCTACTTGGCGGTTACTAACGAAACCTCCAATACGACATCGCTATACTCAGTCACACCAGTACCTGAGCCAGAGTCTTATGCCATGCTATTGGCTGGGCTAGGTTTAATAGGATTAAATGTACGTCGTAAGCGCCGCGTTTAACTTAATTAACAGCAAGCAAATAATAAAAAAGCCTCGATTAGTCGAGGCTTTTTTATTATTTATTCAGAAGATACGCACCATGCAATTACCTATAAGGCGAGAAGTACTGAGTAAATTGTAAGTGTATTAAGTTTGGCAAGCTAATCTGCATAGCAGAATTCGCACCACAATTTAAAATTGTATGCACAAAGATAATTTCCAACTTTTTAGAGCTATGGATTTTTACTGCGAATCAATCACTTAAGATTAACTGGCGTCCCCACGGGGAGAGAAAGCATTTTTTTATAATTATGCTTGGAAGCCACATCTAGCTTAGCTTTGAAACTTTTAGATGGTTTTTTTACAGCGTCGAATCAGTGACACCATCAGTGACACTTCCTCCTATAAAAATTAATGAATAAATCCAATTGAAGTTTTGATTTTGTGTGCAACTTGGTCAAAATCTTCAACCCTTAAACTACTTCTTTTTGCAATCGCTGCCCGTCCTAAACCAGTTTCTATGGCTAGTTTAATTCTTCTTGGAGATAGGTTGATCAGATAGTCAATCACATCATCGCATAACTCAGCTTCAAACTTTGATTTAAGCAGTTCATAATCGCTCAATATAGCACCATAAATTCTTCTAGTAATCAATCTAGCTTGGTGACTATCTGGCTTTGGTATTCTAAATATCCTAACTCTAGATAGAATCGCTTCAGGGATTGTTTCTTCGGAGTTTGCTGTCAAAATCCACGTTATTTTACTTGCATCAAGCATCAAATCTGGGAGTGATTCATCATTAAACGATTTCGCACTAGTAACTTCCAACAAGTTATAGAGGCTATTAAGTGGATTGTACTGAGAATTCACATTGGCTTTATCTAACTCATCAAGAACGACCACTGGGTTGCCGCATTTCTCATTGGTCAGCAAATTAAACACAAGGCCAGCCTTGCTGTTGCTCCAAAAGTCCGCACTGCCTACCAAACCCGCGCTAGCTTGTTGGTTCTCCATCCTCATTACTCTAAAAGGCACATTCATACAATCTGCCAATGCCTGAGCAAACATGGTTTTACCCAGGCCAGGTGGGCCAAGTAGTAGAGTAGGGGGGATTTTAGGCACATTTGATTCGTTGGATAGCGCTTGAATACCCTTAAGCATGTCTGTAACTTCCTTAAAGTTAGGAAAGTTATGTTCAAGTTCATCCAGCACATCAGGTATTGGTTTAATAATCTTTCTAGGGCCAATTTTAAGTAATTTGTTAAGCATCGCTTTTACGTTATTCGCATCATCTCTATCACGATACTTGTTCTGCACATCAGCCAATAACTGTTTAGCAGCGCTAACACTAAATACATCAATACTATGGTTCTTTACCTGTAAGCGAGATTCATTCACAGTCTCGGTTGAATCAATTTTCTCGTTTACGACTTCTGTTGTATCAATTTGTTTTTCAATATCATCAGTGTCAGTGACCTTGCTATCGGCCTCATTGCTCTTTTCACCTTTTTGCACCTTTAACTTGGTACAACCGCAAGTCGGTAATTCATGGTATTTGTGATTTTTCATTTCAATATCGTTTCCGCAATGTACGCAAACAAATTCACTCATACTGCGTAACTCTTCAATTAAGCTCTCCACAGCCAAAGCTTTAGCCTTAGTCTTGTCGTCAAATTCACACTCAAGGAATAGTTGAAGCTTATAGTCACGCACGGCGGCAAAAAAATACTGAATCTTTTCGCTTGGGCTCTCTGGGCTTACCAATGCCTCAATTTCATTACAAGCGCTTTCAAGCAAGTGAAACCACCCATTCGGTAGTCGTATACGACGGTTTCCAACCCATGGATGTCTCTTCACCAATCCATCTTCAATAGTTGTTTCTCGATAATCTAAAAGCATATTCTTCTTCTTTCTGTTTTGATGTTTTCATTTGCTGCCTTCCAAAAATACTTTTTATCTTTCTCATTCCATGCAAAACCAACTGCATCACTATTTCTATATGCATTTTTAAGGTCATAGTTATCTGCACTAAATTTGTCAGCAAATCTCACAATATTTGCCAGCGGTGTACATGGTTGAAAGCCATAACGACTGCCAGGACTTGCACATGTCCATATGTGTCTTAGTGTATTAGCAGCATCTGGCCAGTCTATATCTAATTTTTTTAATGCAGTTGCACAAACTTCTAGTGTTAAATGATCATGGCTTACCATTTTGCCTAAATTGGAAGTTTTGAAATTAGTCGTATACGACCGAATTTTGCCAATATCGTGAAGAAGAGCAGCTACGACAGTAATGTCTCTATCGGCAGTGCATCCATATTTTAATTGCGCAGCGGTTTCAGCAACTTCAATACTGTGAGCTAACAAGCCCCCAACATGGTTATGGTGTTGCCGAATACTTCCTGGTACCTGAAGAAAAGGAATTAAGATATCAAGGTCAGAAAATAACTCTTCCAGAAATTCCCTTAGGCTATTTGAATGAATGCTATTTCTTACCTCAATCAGCTTTTCAAAATTTTCTACACCATTGCAATTCGTTTTTGATATCACCTGATTCGCATTGTGGGCTTTGTTTTCAGCGGTAATAGATTGCCTTTGATTATTAAAATCAGTAACCGCTTTACTGGTAAAGACTCTTTTTTTAAATTGATTGTGTTTACTTATTACATGCATCATTACTAATCCTTTATCGTATAGTTTAAAAACTCATGTATGATTTATTTTTCTAGATAACAAAATGCTTTACTTAAAATTAAAATGTTATCCTAAATAGCATTTTATATATTAAAATATTAAATAGCAAGTGATTTTGTTATTTTAAATAGCAATTTAATGTAAAGTTTAATAAAGGGTTTAAATGATTACTTGTCATCTATCTACGCTTATGGGCAAAAACAAAATGAAAATTGCCGATGTGGCGCGAGAAACAGGCCTAAATAGGAGCACCATTACGGCGCTGTACAACGAGGATGCGACACGGATTGATCTGGAAACAATAGAGAAAATTTGTGTGCTATTTAATTGTGAAGTTGGTGATCTTCTTGAAATTAAAAAATAATTAATAATCTATAAAGAGAATTTAGATGGCACAACAAAAAGAACTAAAAAACGAACCACTAGAAAAGCAACTTTGGAAAGCCGCAGATAAGCTGCGTAAAAACATCGATGCAGCAGAGTACAAGCATATTGTTTTGGGGCTAATCTTTCTTAAATATATCTCCGATTCGTTCGAAAAACACTTTGCAAAATTGAAAGCAGGTGAGGGCGAATACGCCGGTGCAGATCCAGAAGATAAAGATGAGTATGCTGCTGAGAACATTTTCTTTGTGCCACAAGATGCACGCTGGTCATATCTGCAATCACAAGCGAAACAACCCAATATCGGCAAAATGGTCGATGACGCGATGGATGCGATTGAAGCAGAAAACGCCTCACTCAAAGGCGTGTTGCCCAAAGTATTTGCCCGCGATAATTTAGACCCAGCCAGCCTTGGTCAGCTCATTGATTTAGTTGGCAACATTGCGTTGGGCGATGCCAAGTCGCGCAGTGCAGATGTGCTCGGTCATGTGTTTGAATACTTTTTGGGTGAGTTTGCGCTGGCAGAAGGCAAACAAGGCGGGCAGTTTTACACGCCACGCTCAGTGGTCGAGTTATTGGTCGAGATGCTAGAGCCTTATCAAGGCCGCGTGTTTGACCCTTGCTGTGGCTCTGGCGGTATGTTTGTGCAATCAGAAAAGTTTGTGGCAGACCACCAAGGCCGTGTGAATGATATTTCAATTTACGGGCAAGAAAGTAACCAAACCACTTGGCGCTTGGCTAAAATGAACCTTGCCATTCGTGGCATTGAAGCCTCACAGGTCAAATGGAACAACGAAGGCAGCTTTTTAAACGACGCACATAAAGACCTAAAAGCTGATTACATTATTGCCAACCCACCTTTTAACGTGAGTGATTGGTCTGGCGAGTTATTGCGCACCGATGGTCGTTGGCAATATGGCGTACCACCCGCAGGCAATGCCAACTTTGCATGGCTGCAACACTTTATCTACCACCTATCCTCACAAGGCCAAGCAGGTGTGGTTCTGGCTAAAGGCGCACTTACTAGCAAAACCAGTGGAGAAGGTGAAATCCGCAAAGCGCTGATTGAGCAAGGTAACGTGATTGATTGCATCGTCAACCTGCCAGCTAAGCTATTTCTCAATACGCAAATCCCCGCAGCCTTGTGGTTTATGAGCCGCAACCGTACAAACGGCAAATTTAGAAACCGCAGTCACGAGATTTTGTTTATCGATGCCCGCAACCTAGGCCGCCTCATCAACCGCCGCACCAAAGAACTCAGCCATGATGATATAAAACAAATCGCCGATACCTACCACAACTGGCGAAACCCAAATAGCACCTATCAAGACATCGCAGGCTTTTGCGCATCCGTCAGCCTAGAGCGTGTAAAAGAACTTGATTACGTGCTCACACCAGGCCGTTATGTTGGTCTGCCCGATGATGAAGATGACTTTAACTTTGCCGAGCGCTTTAACGCATTAAAAGCAGAGTTTCAAGCGCAGTTGGTTGAAGAAGAAAAGCTCAATAAAGCGATTGCAGTGAACTTGGCGAGGGTTATGTTGTGAGTGAGTGGCAAGAACTAAATTTTTGCGATTTGTTGATAGAGCCTGTTCGTAATGGAATTTATAAAGAAAAATCATTTCATGGCCGTGGAACTAAAATTGTCAACATGGGTGAATTGTTTTCATATCCAAGACTGAGAAACGTACCCATGAAACGATTAGAACTTAACGATAATGAGAGAAGAAAATGTCTACTAAATAAGGGTGATCTTATATTTGCAAGAAGATCACTAACCGCTGAAGGTGCTGGAAAATGCTCCATAATAAAAGAAATTGATGAGGATACAACATTTGAATCATCAATTATTAGAGCAAGACCAAACCCTGAAATAACCGACTCTGATTTTTTGTATTATTTATTTAATGCGCCATACGGGAAATACCAGCTTGGAACAATACTAAGGCAGGTTGCTGTTGCAGGCATTACTGGTTCAGACCTAATGCAATTAGTATTAAAAGTGCCGTGTTTGGACGAACAAAAAGCCATCGCCTCAGTCCTCAGCAGTTTGGATGACAAAATTGAACTGTTCCACCGCCAAAACACCACCCTAGAACGCATGGCCGAAACGCTTTTCAGACAGTGGTTTGTAGAAGAAGTGCAGGAGGATTGGGAGGTTAAAACGTTAAAAGATGAATTTGATTTCACAATGGGACAATCGCCCGCTGGTTCATCGTTTAACGAAAATGGCGTTGGTATCCCAATGTTTCAAGGAAATGCAGACTTTGGTTTTCGCTTTCCAACGGAGCGAGTTTATACAACCGAACCTGCTAGATTTGCAGAGCTTATGGATACTTTAATTAGCGTACGTGCACCTGTAGGCGCACAAAATATGGCAAAAGTTAAATGCTGTATTGGTCGTGGTCTCGCGGCTTTCCGCTACAAAAGCAATCCTAATTTTTATACGTACACTTACTTTAAACTTCGATCATTGATGGAAGAAATTAAACAGTTCAATGATGAAGGCACTGTGTTTGGCTCAATCAGCAAAACTGATTTTGAGAATCTAGTAACATCTATACCAAGTGACAAGGATGTTCTTAGGTTTGAGAACGAAGCAAAACCAATCAATGACAAGATAATTAATAATTGTGAACAAATCCAAACCCTAGAAAAACTTCGCGATAATTTGCTCCCAAAGCTAATGAGCGGTGATATTCGCGTCAAAACAAACTAAAGGAAACAAAATGAATATTAAGTCCGTAGTTGTTCATGAAATCAAAAAAGCAGAAAAAGCAACTGGTGCGGAGATAATTCTCACAGACAAAGCCTTGGATCATACCGATGCAAAGATAATTGACATAGTTACAAAGCTAGATGAGTCTTTTGGTAAAAAAACTCTAAAAAGAGCTAAGTTTAATGATGATGGATTCAAAAAAACCATACCTGATTTTTCAGCCATAAATTTACTCAAAAAATCAAAAGAACTTACTACAAATCTGAAAGCTAACATACAAAATATCCCAGCAGCTAAAGGTGGATATTTGCTGTTTTGCGAGTATGAAAGTACAAAAAAATTTCTTGCAGTCTATTTGATTCGTGATACGAAAAGCCCATTATTCAAACTAAAAGAAGATAATAGTTGGGATGTTATTGACTCTCACCACTTGGAAATAGAGCATTTTGCAATGGGTGCAAAAATTAACTTAGATATTTTGAACTCCAAATCTGATGATAGGTATATTGCACTCATCAAAGGTAATACAGATGTGTCAGGCTACTTTGAAAACTGGATAGGTATTGACGACACTAAGCAGGAAACTAAAGATGCTGACGCTCTATATGAGATATCAAACCAAATTGATTTGCCAAATGGATTAATTCGGGATGAATTTAAGAAAAGTATTTACGATTTTGCAAACAGTCAAACATCAAAGGTTATTAACTTAAGAGCGCTAAGTAAGCACTTATATGATAATGAAGACACGATTACAAAGTATTGTGAAGAAAAGTCAATTGATATTGATGGTGAATTTAAACTTACAAGAAGTCAACTTAGTAAGTTTATTAAGATTGTTATCAAAGTTGGTGAAATTGAACTAAGGGCACCTAGAGGAAGTTTTAAGCCAAATGGAATTGAAGTTAATGGCGAATCAGTTGTAATTCATAACAAAGAGTTTGCGATCGCTTTAATTCAGAAACTTAAAGATTAGGCATGTTGGAAAAGTATAAGGAGTTTCTAAATGTATTGAACTCGTCTGTAGATACTGCTACAGATGAGCTAACTTTTATTTCAAAAGATTTAGAAGGTAAAGTTAATAGTCTTGATGATTTGCATCTTAAATATGAAAAACAAGCTGAAGGAATCTCACTAAATTTAGTCAGTGAGAGCACTTTAATTTTTAAGAAAAAAATTCATGCTGTTGAAAGGCTGTCGCTTACTGATACAAATAAAACTATCTTGATTATAGAGGAAGCTCTAGTCTATTTGCCCGCTTATCCTGATAAGGCATTATTTTTTCAGAATATATTTTACTGGCATAAGTTGTTAGAACTTTTTACTGATAAATCAATTGCTGCTTTCAATGATGGTATTAAAAAACATTTGTTTTTTTTGTCCGATAAACTTGGAAAAGTTGAAATTGGCTATAAGGTGCGCTGGCTTGATTCATTCTATGATGTGGATATCAAACTCAAAGAGAACTATTACAAGCTAGATTCACTGATTACAAGAAATACTGAGTTCAGTAGTTTTTACAGGGATAACTTTATCAAAGTTGCCCAAAGTATAGCAGATCCAGATATAAGATTTACAGAAACGTTAAAATCTATTAGTCACATATTTGAATTAGCAAACAAAGATTTTGACTTATTCAAAAGTAAGTTTTCTTTTGAAGACTTCAGAAGTGATTTAGATAAAGAAAAAGAGAAGTATCTAAAAGATTATCAATCAACCATCACTGACTTTTTATCAAAGGTTAGTACAGTGCCAATTCAGTTTGGTGCATATATTGTTCTTTTAATGAAGTTTATTGATGAGTCTTTGCCGTTAATAGCAACATTAGTACTGATAGTTTTCTGGTCTGCCTATAACTGGCTAGCTGTTAAACAATTACTTAGCAATCTTGAATACACGAAGAATCAGTTTAACGCAACTTTTGATGCTTTAATTAAAAAAGCGAAAATTGATGAGTCTGATATTTCTAAAGATAGAAAGACAATATTGGATAAACTAAAAAGTACAAAGCTAATGCTAGAGAGCTTTAATTGGCTAGTGTTTGTATTTACCTCAATATGTTTTGTTTATGGCGTTTTCTTTTTATCAAAGATACTTTGCTCGAATCAGACATTTTATCTATGAACAAAATTTCTGAATCCGCCATCGAGAATTTAACAATAGAGTGTTTGCAAGCACTTGGGTTTGATTATGTTTATGCACCCGAGATTGCACCTGATTCAAGCAACCCTGAACGTCAGAATTTTGCTGAGGTGTTATTGCTTAGCCGGTTGCGTAATGCTGTTTCTCGAATCAACCCTGGAATGCCGAAGACTAAGCAAGACGAAGCAATAAAATCTATACAGCGTATTAGCTCACCAGATTTATTAACTAACAATGAGGAGTTTCACCGCTTTTTAACCGAGGGTGTAAACGTAAGCCGTCAGATAGAAGGTAACGAACGTGGAGATTATGTTTGGCTGGTAGATTTTCAAAATCCTGATAACAATGAGTTTTTGGTGGCTAACCAATTTACCATTATCGAGAACAACCAAAACAAGCGTCCTGACTTAATTCTGTTTGTGAATGGCCTACCGTTAGTAGTAATTGAGCTTAAAAACGCCAGTGATGAAAATGCCACTATCACATCTGCTTATAAACAATTAGAGACATACAAAAAGACTATCGCTAGTTTATTCACATACAACAGCTTTGTTGTTATCTCTGATGGGCTTGAAGCGAAAGCTGGCAGTATTTCGGCTGACTTTAGTCGGTTTATGGCGTGGAAGACTGCTGACGGTAAAACTGAAGCTTCAAAATTTACTAGTCAGCTTGAGACCTTGATTGAAGGCATGCTGAATAAAGCAACTTTGCTAGATTTAATCCACCATTTCATCGTTTTTGAAAAAACCTCCAAAGAAGACCCTATAACAAAGCAAATCAGCATCAGTACGGTTAAAAAGTTAGCGGCGTACCATCAGTATTATGCTGTAAATGCTGCGGTTATTTCAACGTTACGTGCGGCCGCAGAGACAACATCCATGGCGCAAAGCCCTGCTAGTTATGGTTTGGGTGATGTGCACAATCAACCCATGGGCGACCGTAAGGCTGGCGTGGTCTGGCATACCCAGGGCAGTGGTAAGTCACTTAGCATGGTGTTTTACACAGGCAAGATTGTACTTGCCCTGAATAACCCGACGATAGTGGTGATTACAGACCGCAACGATCTTGATGATCAATTGTTTGATACTTTTGCGGCCTCGAGCCAACTGTTACGGCAAGAACCCAAGCAAGTGGAGGATAGGCAACAGCTTAAGGAGTTGCTCAAAGTTGCCTCTGGCGGGGTGATATTCACCACCATACAGAAGTTTCAACCGGAAGAGGGTAACGTATACGAGACCTTATCTGAACGTCGAAATATTGTTGTGATTGCCGATGAGGCTCACCGGACGCAATACGGATTTAAACCTAAAACCATAGATGAGAAAAACGAAGCGGGCGAGGTGATAGGACAAAAGATTGTTTACGGCTTTGCAAAGTACATGCGCGATGCTTTACCAAATGCCACATACCTTGGCTTTACCGGCACGCCAATTGAAAGTACTGATGTCAACACACCGGCTGTATTTGGTAACTATGTAGACGTATACGACATTGCTCAAGCTGTTGAGGACGGGGCAACGGTACGCATTTATTACGAAAGCCGACTTGCCAAGGTGCAACTCTCCGATGAAGGTCGCAAACTTGTAGCTGAGTTGGATGAAGAGCTTAACCAAGACGAGCTGACCGAAACGCAAAAAGCCAAATCACGGTGGACACAGATTGAAGCATTAATCGGTAGTGAAAAGCGCATTAAAAACATTGCGCAAGATATTGTGAATCACTTTGAGCAACGACAAGAGGTTTTCGCTGGTAAAGGCATGATTGTGAGTATGTCACGCCGCATTGCCGCTGCTCTTTACGAAGAAATCATCAAACTTAAGCCAGATTGGCACTCAGATGATTTAAATAAGGGTGTCATCAAGGTGGTGATGACTGCATCTTCAAGCGATGGTCCTCAACTTGCCAAACACCACACCACAAAACAACAACGGCGCCTGCTGGCAGACCGCATGAAAGACTCACAAGATGAATTAAAATTGGTGATTGTGCGTGATATGTGGCTTACGGGATTTGATGCGCCAAGCATGCATACCCTTTACATCGATAAGCCCATGAAGGGACATAACCTGATGCAGGCTATTGCACGTGTCAATCGCGTGTATAAAGATAAGCCTGGTGGTTTAGTAGTGGATTATTTGGGAATCGCTGCAGATTTAAAGCAAGCGTTGTCGTTTTACTCAGATGCAGGAGGGAAGGGCGACCCTGCGCTAGCGCAAGAGCAAGCTTTGCAGTTAATGCATGAAAAGCTTGAAGTTGTGGCTAACATGTACCATGGATTTGACTACAAAGGCTATTTCCCTGCCGATACTTCCAGAAAACTCAGCATGATTCTAGCAGCTGAGGAACATATTCTGAATATTGAAGATGGTAAGAAACGTTACACCAATGAGGTAACCTTGTTATCCCAAGCTTTTGCAATTGCCATCCCTCACGATGAAGCGATGGATGTTAAAGATGAAGTGGCTTTTTTCCAAGCAGTGAAGGCGCGGCTTGTTAAGTTTGATGGAACCGGTGAGGGCCATACGGATGAAGCTATCGAGACCACAATACGCCAAGTGATTGACCAAGCCCTTGTAAGCGAGCAGGTGATTGATGTGTTTGATGCTGCCGGCATTAAGAAACCCGACATCTCAATATTGAGTGATGAATTCTTAATGGAGCTTAAGAACCATGAACATAAAAATATTGCGCTGGAAGTCCTTAAAAAGCTATTAAACGAAGAGATCAAAGTCCGCGAGCGACTTAACGTTGTCCAAGGTAAATCATTAATGGAAATGCTTCAAAACTCCATTAATCGATACCAAAACAAAATCATTACCGCAGCTGAGTTAATGGATGAGCTTATTAAACTGAGTAAAGAGATTGTCCATGGTGATAGCGAGGCAGAGCGACTAAAACTTAGCCCACTTGAATTTGCTTTCTACACCGCGGTGGCCAATAACGAAAGCGCAAAAGAATTGATGCAACAAGACAAGCTTCGCGAACTCGCAGTAGTGTTACTACAACGAGTTCGTGAGAATGCGAGTATTGACTGGACCATTAAAGAAAACGTTAAAGCCAAATTGAAGGTAATTGTAAAACGCACGCTCAGGCAATTCGGCTACCCACCAGACATGGAACTCTTAGCTATTGAAACGGTGTTGATGCAAGCCGAAAGGGTAGCGGACGAATTAGTAAATGCTTAGTCTCTAAGCATTTTCATTTTGACTACTACGTATATAACCCTCAAGCGCGATAATTTGCTCTCTTAATAGGTTAATTAAATAATCATTATCTGGGCATTTACCAGTTCTGGCATATTCCTTTACTTTCTCTCTTCTATTGTCATGAACACGAACGGATAGAGGTTTGTATATAGCTTTGTCCTCGTAAGATTTTCTGCTTGCTTTTCGCTTTTCTGAAGATGGTTTTTTAGGAGAGGTCATATTAAATCCTTGGAGAGTTTAAAGTCTTCGACTTATGAATGTAATCCGAATTTTTAGCCTTTTTGGATGGCCTTACTGGATTTATTGCAACGATGCTTAGAGGTGGGGTTCTGTCAATGCCAAGTGTCGATGAACCATAGGTTGATTTGGTGTCCGCACTTTGATGGCCTAGCGCTAACGAAATATCATCTCTATCAATGTTAGAGCTTTTTAAATTTGATGCGACCTGATGACGAACTGAATACGTAGAGATTATTTTCTTTGTCCTCGTAGCTTTACGTTCAATTTTTTTACCAAAACCCCTTACAGCATCTTGAATTTGTTTTGAACTTGCAAAGTAGAAACCTGGCTGCAGGCCAGCTGCAAATGGATGGTTCTTAGGGAAGGTCAACTTGCGGAATTCTTGACCTGATTTTCTATTTTCGCTACATTTTGAACCAGCAATTGTAATTGATATGATATCGCCAAATATTTCCACCTTAATACCTGGAAAATTTTCAGACTTTAATTTGTTTGCAAATTCTGAGGGACGACATCCAGTAAGACACATAATCCTAATGTGACTTGCAAATTTTGATCTGAAAGATAACGATATTAGCTGTGCTAACCAATCATCATCTAATCCGATTATAGAATCTCGTTTAGTGTCTCTTGCTGACTTGTTACATTGAAGCTCACCAGTCTTATACTTGAGCTGGTTTGCACGAGCATCAGAATAGGTTTTTTGTACAAGCTTGTAAAACATGATAGCTTTATTTGGAGCGGTAATTGCAAATTTAACAATATCTTCCGCTGCACAATAACGAAATGCACTTCTGTGAAAAGATCTTGTGTTTTTACAAGACAGGTTGTTTATATCATTGATATCCAATCTTGGCTTCTGAGTGATAGGTTCGTTTTTGGTGTACATACGATAAACCCTTTTATACAGGGTTTTCGTTGCCTCTTTAATTTCGCTTCTCTTCTCTTCAGCTAGGAATGAATCTGCCCATTCCTTAGCTTGTTGTAACTCTGTTGGCTGTTTACTTTGTAGCCATATATTCTTTACTGGAAATCCCATTTTTACTCCTTTGTGAGCCGAATTGACTAATATCCGGGTGATTGAGAATTTCGCCACCACCGTGGCGAAAAATCTCCCTCACCCTAGTATTATCGTGAGTAAAAATCGTCACGATAATACGAATAAACCAAGCAGTTTTGGCTCACATTTTTCTTATTTGTTTTTGATTTCAGCATTCATTTTGTACTTGCAATTCAGCAGATATGTTTACCGATATTCAATTCCAAATCTTAGTCTTTGGTTGCCAAATTTAACCGATTTCTTTTGTGGTTCGACTGTGGTTGTACGTATAAATTATCATCGCAAAATCAACAATTCAACATAATTAAGTTATTGTTTTTATTGAATTGTTTTTAATATATTTAAAACAATTATTATGAAATTATTAGTATCAAAATTTCACTTATGGAGCTGATTAATTAAGGGATGTTGTATAAAAGATACATCGACTTTTTTATACTTTTTTCATTAATTTTCTTGATTTCTTACAGCTGATTGATTTAATAAATTTGTTGAATATCGAGATTGGTTTTTTATAACGCACATTTATTTGAACTCTCGTCGTATACGACCAAAAACTGTAGCCAAATAGTGAAACTTGCAATTTTTGATGGTTCAATTACTCTCTACGCAAAGTTTTTTTCAGAATGGGATATCAAATGCCAGGTGCTTTTGCTCACATTACACTTGTCAACATCTTAAAAGAGACGCCACGGTTGGAGGCAATTCCAAGCTTTCCTAAACAAATTACCCCTGGCTTACTCAAAAACTTTAAATTCTGTGAACTAGGTGCAGTCAGTCCCGATTATCCATATCTGGCTATTACAGATAAGAAGTCGCTTCAGTGGGCGGATAATATGCACTACACACGCAGTGGTGAGATGATCTATGCTGGAATCAATCATATCAAAACCATGGATGATGGATTACCGAAGCGTAAAGCGATTGCTTGGTTGCTAGGTTATGCTGCCCACATGATCACAGATGTGACTATTCATCCGATTGTGGAGCTTAAAGTCGGGCCTTACGCACAAAACAAAACAGCCCACCGTCGTTGTGAAATGCACCAAGATAGTTACATATTTCAACGCTTGAATCTTGGCGGTGTAGGTATATCAGAACACTTTGACTCAGGCATACGAACATGCGGTACTGCAGAGACTATCGACCCCGCGATTTCTACTTTATGGTCATTGATGTTTAATGATGTGCACCCCGAGGCTTTTATTGAAAATCCTCCAGACATCAATAAATGGCACCGTGCATTTGACTTCATGGTGAATAAGATTGGTGAAGAAGGTTATCGATTACTGCCACTTGCGCGGCATGTTTCAGTGAATCGCGGCCTTACCTATCCAAATCCAGATGAGGTTGATGCGCAGTATATTGTCGATTTGAACACTCCGGAAGGCCCAATGCATTACGACGATATTTTTGATAGAGCTGTCATTAATGTTGGAAATGTTTGGGCTGTGATCGCCAATGCCATTGTGGCGGACGATGCCGCTTACAAAAAAGCAATCGGCAACTGGAATTTTGATACAGGAAGGGACCAGAATGAAAAACTCGTTTATTGGGTATAGCGCATTTATACAAGACATGTCAGCGACTATATTATTTACATGCTTACTTACTGGCTGTGCAGCTGTCAGTCATAAAAATGTCTCGGAGGATATGTATATCAAAGCATCTGCCTTAACTAAACTTAGCAGTTCTGTAGAGGCAACCGTGCGTTATCAACAGCCATCAACCAATTTAACCGATGATGAATTGATAAAGCTATCGGTAGAAGATGACCCTGCTCAGCTTGAGCCTTTTGCTGGCTACACTTTAAAAGTAAACAGGGATTTTGACCATGCAATAGTACTTGTTTGCAATAGCGATGGCACGCAAGGTTTGCTGGAAGATGCAGGGTGCACTGCAATGCTGGATAAGCATTTGTGGCAAGAAAACGCCTCATGCGCATTCACGTTAAGTTCAGATATTGTTTGCGTTAGTAACTAAAAATCCTTGATGTGAAATTAGACTTCTAGCGCTCGAAAGCATAATTTAGCCTGCAAAATATGATTACTGTAATAGTATTGGGTAGCCCTTCGTGTAGCTTAGAAGTATTTAAGAGAAAAAAGTTTGTCGATGAAACTCTAATCGCGCATTAGTGTGGCTGACTGTAGCCATATAATGGTTGTACTGGTTGCTGATATCAACCATATTTCATTTACACGCTTAATCAAAACTTGCTAAATTAGCACGCAAAGCCTGTAAGGTCTCATAGTTTAATTTTGGGTGTATTTTTTGCTTAAGGCTTAAGAGGTTGCATTAAAACAATATCTAAAGTCATAGAATAATAATAAGGGATTAGAGTGGATACAAATTTTCCACTTGATATTAATGAATTTGTTTGGGGCTTAAGCTTGTGTTGTCAGCTTAATAAAATCCCCTTTGATTCTCAGCTTTTAATCAAGCAATACCCGCCACCATATACCTCGGTTCATCTAGAGTCCTCTTTACACCGCTATGGATTCAGTACTTCATTAAAAGAAACTCCTCTTTCTAGCATCCGCAAAGAAGTACTACCTTGCTTAGCCTTATTCAATTCTTCATTTAGCTTGTATAGTAAAGACCAAACAAATCAAAGCTCAAGTGCAGAGGTTATAACCACGAAATTTCATAATGGTGCCGAAGTGCAACCCCGGCTGGACGAAGCAGAAGTTACAACTGAGGCAGAAGCTAAGCTATGCATGTTGCTTGGTGTTGATATTGCACAAGATAGATTGTTACTATTGGTACATGGTGAATTGCAGCCTCAACTGGTGAGATTAGCTGAGGCTCAAGCGCATTACACCGGCTTCTGTTTAATGCTACGAAAAGCAGTTCCCAATATTAATCAGGATGACGATAGTTTTAAAACCCCTTCTCAAAACTCAGTATTACCAACTCAAGCATCTGTCAAGTTGCAAAAAGACTCTCTAGTATTTGGCTTTAAATGGTTTATCCCAGAACTGCTCAAATACAAAGGAATTTGGTCTGAAATTCTTATGGCCTCACTTTCGATTCAACTGGTGGGTTTGGCCGTGCCAATTTGTACGCAGATTGTGATTGATAAAGTGGTGGTACATCACACCACTAGTACCTTGATAGTGATTGGTGTGGCACTTTTCATGTTTATGGTTTTCAGCAATGCCATGGGCTGGGTGCGTCAATACTTAGTGTTACACACAGGTAACCGTATTGATGCGACTCTAGGTCACAAAGTGTTTAGCCATTTGCTGGATTTGCCAGTGCGATACTTTGACCACAGACCTACTGGCGTAATTATTGCGCGAGTACATGGCGTAGAAACTATACGTGAGTTTCTATCGGGTGGGTTAGTCACATTGCTGCTTGATTTGCCATTCTTGTTTGTGTTTTTAGCTATCATGTTTTGGTATAGCTGGCAACTTTCACTTATTGCCTTGGCCTGTCTCGCACTTATTTCAATATTAAGCTTTTTGATTACGCCTGTCATCCGTGCCAAGCTCAACCATCAGTTTATGCTCGGTGCGCGTAACCAAGCGTTTCTGACTGAATACATGTCTGGCATTGAAACGGTTAAATCCTTGCAAATGGAGCCGCAACTTAAGCAAACCTTTGGTGACTACTTAAGCACCTATTTGCGTGCAGGCTTTGATAGCCGCAAACTCTCCATCACCTACAACACCGCCGCGAATAGCCTAGACCAACTACAAACCTTAGCTATTCTTTGCGTAGGTGCATGGCTAGTGATGCATAACCCAGAATTTTCCATCGGCATGTTGGTGGCATTTCAAATGTTCTCAGGCAGGCTTTCGCAACCTGTGATGCGCTTGGTTGGACTATGGCAAGAGTTTCAACAAGCTGACATTGCCGTTAAACGCCTAGGTGATGTGATGAACGCGCCCGCAGAGCCTATTTCGCTTATCCCCACGCGTGCCAATACCGCCCAAACTGTGGATATTCACATACAAAACTTAGGTTTTAAATACAGTGACGAACTGCCTTGGCTGTATCAAGGCCTCAATATGCACATCAAAGCGGGAAAATGTGTGGTGCTGATGGGGCCAAGCGGCTGTGGTAAAAGCACCTTTGCCAAACTGCTCTTGGGGTTTTATCGGCCATGTGAAGGTAGCATACAACTTAACAGTCAAGATATTCGCTATTTATCCGCCAACGAATTACGCAACTATTTTGGCGTAGTGCCGCAAGAAACGGTGCTGTTCTCAGGCACTATTTACGATAATTTGATACTCGCTAATCCCCACGCCAGCTTTGAGCAAATGATATACGCCTGCCAACTGGCAGAAATTCACACGGCCATTGAACAACTCCCGCAAGGTTACCAAACCCAAATTGGTGAACACGGCACAGGCTTAAGTGGTGGACAAAAGCAACGCCTTGCCATTGCCAGAGCATTGCTCAAACAACCCAGAATTCTAATATTTGATGAAGCAGTGAGTAACCTAGACCCGCAAACCGCCGAACAGTTTGCGCAGACGGTGAACAAGCTTAAAGGCAAAGTTACCATTTTGTTTATTACGCATCAATTGCCTAAGAGTTTGCAGGTGGATGAGGTGGTGGGGTTGGATAAAAGCAAATAAATAGTTTGTGTTTTAGATAGTTGCTATTGGCTAAAAGTGAAATTGAATTTTTAGAAGTTGGGTTCAGGATAAACACCTATTGACAACAAGCAAAGGGCACTTAGGCTAGGTGGAATGTAAATATGAGTAGGCTAATTAATAAAGCAATCAATTGTGCGTTGATTTAACTTTGACAAAACCACGCAAACTAGGTTAATCATCATAAATTTGAAGATCAAGTAAACGGATAATAGAGGGAAACAGGATATGGCATTTTTAAATGAATATATTAGTGCGGATGATGTTGAAAAATATGATCTAGATACTCTTGACAAGCGGTATGGAGGAGGTAAGAGGAGTTGGGTAATTGATCGTGACACAGATACTTGGCTAATTTCTCTTGGTTCTGGAAAAGAAAATGATGGTGAGCGTTGGTTATTTTATTGGGAATCGAATGTTTATAGAGTAACTACTAAATCTCAGGATGCTAAGCAAGATGGAATAAATTATAACGTCCGAAGAAAAATTATCAGTTTGTATGATGCGCAGTTGCGTCCAGCAAGTGGCTTTGATGTTACTAAGTTTTTGAGCGCCTTGAAAGCAGCAATGGAGATACGTAAAGCCTATGGTATGGCGAACACAGAGCTCCAGAATAGCATGGTATATCACATTGATTTGGTTTTAGGGGCATAAAGATGAGTTTTAATGATAAAGATCAAGCAGTTCAAGCACTTATTGATCAATCTCAAGGGCTAACAGGTGATGCACTTAAGGCTAAAATTAAAGAGATTTTATCTCAAGTTTCTGTAGCGGCTGATGGAAACGTCACTGTTTTATATTCTAACAAAATCAATGGAGTGAGTTCAGGAGATATTGCCGAAATAATGAAAGGTGACCCTAATATTAGAGTCATCAATAAAACTATGGCTGCAGAGTTCTTGAATGATGATGATGTCAAAAGAAAAATTGCCGAAGCCTTTGGAGCGTCGATAGAATTTGGTGACCTTCCAGATAATCATCCTGCAAAAGACTTTCTGTTTGATGGTAAAACTGGGCTTTGGGCTGAAACCTCAAAACGTTTTGTACAAGAAACATCTGGGGCTGTTCGTATTATTACAGAGCACCCAGACAAGAGTCGTACCTTTTATCAGGTAGAAATTCCTGAATTAATCAATAGGATGAACACAGGGGCGATTACAACAATCGATGGTTTTTCTAGTGGAGAGCTTCTTGAAGTTGGTACGGGAGATGTTTTAAAAAATACGATTGTCAGAAACGCTGCGTTACAAACTATATATACAAATCCATCCATTGATAGCTACGACAATTATTTAAACATAACTCCAGATTCTTTGAAACAGCTGATGAGTGATCCGGATGCTCAAAACTTACGTAGGGTATATGAGACCTTTGATTCCTTTCATGTAAATCAAGCAGCATCTAAGATTTTTAGTAAGTTGGGGCCTTTGGGTACTTTGGTTGGGAGCGCTTTTGTTGCTCAGTCGGCCTCTGCCGCTGAGGAAGCTGGAGACCATGAGGGAGCAAAGCAAATTTGGAAGGAATATCTGGTTGGAGCGGCTGGCTCTTCTATGGGCGAGTTTGCTGCAGGAGCCTTAGCTGGGTTGGGAGGTGCGGCACTTGTTGCTGGAGGTGTTATATCTGCACCTTTCGCAGCCGCATTGGTATTAGGCGCTGTTATTGGAGGCGGGTTTCTTGGTGAAGCAAAAGCTGTTGAATATTACAAATCAATCAAGGATATGGAAGAGTCAGATTTAGAGTTTAAGGTTGATGAGCTTTCAAATCTCTTGGAATATGCAAAATCAATAGGGTCAGACATTAGGGACTTTTTTAAAACGCAAGTTACCTTTGGTGGTTCTAGTGACAATAACATTTCGGGTGAAAACAATGGCCAAAATATATATGGCTTATCTGGTAACGACAATATTACTGCTAGCAATGGTAGTAATAATCTCTGGGGTATGGGAGGTGATGATGTCATTCGTGGTGGCTCCGGAAACGATCATATCCGAGGGGATCGAACAACAGGAATATTAGATCGTATAGTTGACTTATTTTTCAGTGGAAATGACACTCTCATTGGTGGTGCTGGAAGCAATATACTAGATGGAGGGAGGGGGGAGGATAAGTACTACGTTGGGGAGGGTAACGATACCATCATAGATACAGATGCTAAAGGTGGCGTCTACTATAATGATTTTCGCCTAACAGGCGGGAAGAAAGTTGAAGATAAAAATGAATGGTCTGATGGATTGCATACATTTACTAAACAAGGCCGAGACTTAATCATCGAGAAAGATGGCTCTTCTGAAGTTGTTAGGATAAAAGATTTTAAAAATGGTGATTTAGGAATAAGGCTTCAAGGAAAATATGAAGACAGTCTTGATGGAGCCAACAGGGTGGTATCTCCTGTAGTTCTTGATTTGGATGGAGATGGTGTTGAGACTACTGCAAAAGCTGGCATCTATTTTGACCATAACAATGACGAGTTCTCCGAGAATAGTGGATGGGTAGCACCAGACGATGGTTTGTTGATTAGAGATATAAATGGCAATGGACAGATTGATTCAGGTCAAGAGTTATTTGGATCAGAAACACTTCTCAGCAATGGTAACAAGGCTGCAAATGGCTTTGAAGCGCTCAAAGAATACGATACAAATCAAGATGGAATAGTTAATTCACAAGATGCTGGTTTCGAATCACTAAAAATTTGGAGAGATTTGAATTCAAATGCAAAAGCTGATGATGGGGAAATCTTGTCTTTGGCTGAGGCGAGTGTTAGTGGAATTCATACTACTTATACTACTTCTTCATTTATTGATGTAAATAATAATCAGCATCGTCAGCTTGGCAGTTATTTAAACACTGAGGGCCAAAATAGAAAAGCAGTTGATGTTTGGTTTGAGGTTAATCTAGGACAATCATTTTCAAAGACAATCTTAAGTGTTTCAGAAGATGTTGAGTCTCTTCCAAATGTATTTGGCTACGGAAAAGTTCATGACCTTCACCAAGCAATCATGCTTGATACAACTGGATATTTAAAAGAGTTAGTCGAGCTTTTTATAAATGCTGAAACTGTCTCTCAGAGAGAAGTTGCTTTTGAGCAGGTTTTATATCAATGGGTTGGAGCAGGTTTCAATCAAAATATTGAAAATGGAGTTTTGGGGGATGGCCGAAAGTTGTATGTATTAGAAAAGTTTCTCAATCAGCAGTATACACAATGGGGTGGGCCTAACTCTGTAAGATTACTCCAGGGGAACTTTAATTCTCTTGTTAAATTTCTTTATAATGAATTTACAGTACGAACAACTCTTAGTCCATTACTAGACCTAATTACTTATGAGTGGAGCGAACAGACCCAGACTTTTATTGGGGATGCAACTGATTTATTGGAGTATGCGAAACGTTCAATAGAACAAAATTCAGATACAGATAAACAGCTACTTATTGATTTGCAAAGGGTGATAGAAGAGGGTGGTTTACCTGACGTCGATGTGATTAGCTTGCGAGTATTGCTATCATCTTATTTAGGTACCCCGTGGCATGATAGCCAATTGCTGAGCTATATTGAAGAAGCTTATATTGGAACTAATGCAGATGATTATATATTTGGCGATTCACTAGCGAACAGCATTATAGGATATTCAGGTAATGACTATATAGAAGGGTTTGGTGGTAATGACACTCTCAATGGTGGACTAGGCGATGACACCATGTTAGGAGGTGCTGGCGATGATATCTACATTGTAGATAGTGCATTGGATGTAGTAACAGAATCTGTCAATGCTGGAACGGACACGGTGCAAACTGCGTTGACCTATACGTTAGGTGCCAATGTAGAGAGTACAGGCAACGATCTCAACAACACACTGACGGGTAATGCGGCAAATAACATCTTGGAGGGTGGTGTTGGTAATGACACTCTCAATGGTGGGGTTGGTGCAGATACGATGTTGGGTGGCACTGGAGATGACACTTATGTAGTAGACAACGCTGCTGACGTAATCACAGAAAATGCTGACGAAGGTATTGATACTGTTCAAAGCTTTCTGACGCACACTCTCAGTGCCAATGTAGAGAACCTGACTTTAACGGGTACGGCTGCGATTAACGGTACAGGCAACGATTTCAACAACACACTGACGGGTAATGCGGCAAATAACGTGTTGAATGGTGGATTAGGTGATGACACCATGTTAGGCGGTACTGGCAATGACACCTACATTGTGGATAGTGCATTGGATGTAGTAACAGAATCTGTCAATGCTGGAACGGACACGGTGCAAACTGCGTTGACCTATACGTTAGGTGGAGTTTAATTCTTGCAGGGGTGGCAGCCATCAATGCTACTGGTAACGATCTGTCAAATTATCTAGTGGGCAACTCAGCCAATAACACTTTGGCTGACACACTAGGTGGAAATGACCTGTTACAAGGTTTAGCTGGTAACGACACCTTTAATGATGTTTTTGGGAACAACCTAATTGATGCAGGCAGTGGAGTTGATACACTGATTGCCGGAAATGGTAACGATTTGTTGATTGGCGGTACAGGCAACGACATAATTACCACAGGCACAGGTTTTGATGTGGTTAGTTTTAACAAAGGCGATGGCCAAGACATCATCAACGCTTCAACAAGTGCTCATAATACCATCAGTTTAGGTGGAGAATTTTCCTATAGTGAACTAAGCCTAACTAAGTCCGCAAATAACCTCGTTATCAGAGTGGGAGCTACAGACCAAATAACCCTCAAAGACTGGTATTTAGGAATCACTAATAAGAGTATTGCTAATCTTCAAGTGATTGCAGAAGCGGTGGCAAGCTTTGAGCTTGGTGGCTCTGACAATCTCAGAAACGATAGAGTAGAAACATTTAACTTTGCAAATCTCGTTGCTCAGTTTGATGCTGATGTTGCAATCAACGCTGCTAATGCTACTAACTGGCAATTGACTGATACACGTCTTATAGCCCATTTGCAAACAGGCAGCAATTCGGAAGCTATAGGCGGAGACCTGGCGTACCAATATGGCAAGAATTCAAACCTCACCGGGATGGGCTTACTCAATGCACAAAGTGTGATTAATAACGCTAACTTTGGGCAAGTAGCACAAACGTTGAATAACCCAGGTGTGTGGCAAGCTGAGTTGGTGAAGCTGGCTTAGAGTAAGTTAACCAAAATAAATGAGCACAGACATACTCTGCATGCAAAGTGCAGGGTATGTTGCTATTAAAAATAGTTAAAAAGAGTTGATTAAAAAGAGAGTGTTAAATACAGATGAACAATAAGCTTTGTAACGATTATTTAAGTCTGTTCCAGCACTCTCTTTTACCGCTAGATGCGCCGAACAAAGATGCAGGGAATGGCAGCAATTCAGCCAAAGATCAGTTTGACTTCGCACCAGGTATTTTAGGTGTACAAGATCAGCCACCATCCCCATTGCCACGCATGGTGTTGCGAGGCGTATTACTATTAATTGCTGCTTTACTGATATGGGCGATAATTGGCCGCTTGGATATTGTCTCTGTAGCAGATGGCAAATTAGTCCCCACCACCTATCTTAAAATCGTGCAACCTGCTGATTCCGGTATCGTTAGAGAGATTGCCATTCAAGAAGGGCAGCATGTAGACAAAGGCCAATTATTGATCCGTATGGATGCTAATCTATCCGAAGCCGACAGCAAATCCATTCAAAGTGAACTACAACATAAAACCTTAGAGCTGAGGCGTATTGAAGCAGAGCTTTATAACAAGCCACTCAAACGCGAAAACGCTGATGCGGTTGAAATGTTCAACCGTGTATACGCAGAATATCAATCTAATCGTCGTGCACTGCAAGACGATATTGCGGCAGAGCAAGCCACCTTACAACGCGCCCATAGTGATTTAGCGGCGACAAGAGAAGTACAGCGCAAACTAGAACAAACCTTACCTAGCTATCAAACCCAAGAGGCCGCTTATGACAAACTAGTCAAAGACGGCTTTGCCGGTAAACTGATGGGTCAAGAAAAACAGCGTGAACGTATCGAAGCAGAGCAGGACTTACGTGCACAGCAACATAACGCCAATAGCTTGCAAGCGGCGATTGCACAGTCACAACGGCGTATCAACCAGATTCAATCAGACTATCGCCAAAAACTTGAAGCAGACCGAGTGGCCATTTATGCCGAACAACAACGACTAGAACAAGAATGGGCAAAGCAATCACATAAGAACAGTCTATTAGAGCTAAGAGCGCCGCAAGCTGGCATTATTAAAGATCTTGCCACGCATACGCCAGGCACGGTAGTTTCCCCTGGTACTGTATTGATGACGTTGGTCCCCAGCAATGAAGCACTGCAAGCAGAAGTCTGGCTTAAGAATGAAGATGCTGGTTTTGTGCATACCGGGCAAACCGTCAAACTCAAACTCATGGCGTATCCATTTCAGAAATACGGCATGATCGATGGTACGGTCACCCAAGTGAGTGCGGATGCTACAGACCGAGGGCAAGCCAACAATAATCAAACCAACGCCAATAACAATGCCGATGATAGTACCAATCAATCTCAATTGGCGTATCGCACCATTGTAAAACTGGACAGACAGCACTTAACTATCGAACAAGAGAAGCTATTGCTCACCCCCGGTATGCAAGTGGTTGCTGAGATTAAGCTGGCTGATCAAACTGTGATGGAGTATTTAATGTCGCCAGTGACCAAAGCATTCCATGAGGCAGGGAGGGAGCGTTAACAATTGCTCAAAATGCCGATTTATATTCTCGGTAGCTTAAATTTACATTGAATTAGATATGCTATAAGCTTGTTATTAAATGAGTAATTAATTAATTTCAAATGGCTACAACAAGCAAAATTGAGTGGACTGAGCAAACTTGGAATCCAACAACTGGCTGCACCAAAATATCGCCTGGATGTACGCACTGTTATGCAGAAACAATGGCATACCGCTTAAAGGCTATGGGTGCAAAAGGCTATGAGAACGCTTTTAAGCTTAGGCTAATCCCTGAACGCCTAAACGACCCGCTTAAGCGCAAAAAACCCACCGTCTACTTTGTGAACTCAATGTCTGATGTCTTCCATGAAGGCGTGCCATTTAATTACATAGACATGATTTTTGATACGATCACAAAAACTCCTCACCATACTTATCAAATACTGACGAAACGTGCCGATCGTATGGCTGAGTATTTTGTTAACCGGAGCGTGCCTCAAAATGCATGGCTAGGGGTATCAGTTGAGGATAAAAAATATGGTGTGCCACGCATCGATTACTTACGTACCGTTAACGCACAGATACGCTTTTTATCTGTCGAGCCATTACTTGAAGATGTAGGTGAACTCAACTTAAGAGACATTCATTGGGTGATTGTTGGCGGCGAATCTGGGAGAAAAGCTAGACCAATGAAACCTGAGTGGGCTGAATCGATTCGTGATCAATGTGAAGAGGCAGGTGTGGCTTTCTTCTTCAAACAATGGGGTGGCTGGGGAGCAGATGGAGTTAAACGAGCGAAAAAACATAATGGTCGCGAACTACATGGCCGAACTTGGGACCAAATGCCAACTTTATCTGCACCCGTATAAAGCTACTTTATGGCCCTAAAACATTACAATTGGAAAAATGGGCCAGATGCTATCCAGCAACACAGTGTTGCTAAACACCGTATTCTTCAAAGTTACTTAGCTGCATACTTTAAGACATTGGTTAGCTCCCCAAATCAAGATGAGCTACGCCTAACACTCGTGGACGGCTTTGCAGGAGGTGGACTTTACTATCATAACGATACAAAAGAGCTCGTTAAAGGCTCACCATTTGTATGTTTAAACGCTACGAGAGAAGCAGAGTATTTGCTCAATCAAGATCGAAGAAAACCTCTCAAATTAGACGTAAGCTATTTTTTTATCGAAGCTAACCGAGATGCGTGCCTTCATTTGGACAAAGTATTGCGTGAAGACGGCTATTCAAACCACATCGGTAAAAACATACAGTTAAAACACGCTAAATTTCAGGATGAAGTTGACAATATCATTCAGTCAATTAAAAGCAAAAGCCCTAGAAACGGCAGATCTATTTTTATATTAGATCAGTATGGATACAAAGAAGTACCCACTGGGTTAATCCAAAAAATATTCTCGAGCCTACCAAGTGCAGAAGTCATTCTCACTTTTGGGGTGGATTCTTTTGTAAATTTCGCTAGCGATAAAAATCTAACTCAAGAGTTATTAGACGAAATTGGTATTTCCGATGCGTGGCAAGGCAAAACAATTGAAGAAATCAAGTCTTCAGAAAAAGACTGGCGATATTTTATTCAAAGCGCTTTATACGGAAGTTTGGTAGCGCGCTGTGGCGCAGAATATTACACACCCTTTTTTATAAGAAATAACCAAGGTCATGGTGACTACTGGTTAATCCATATGTCACAGCATTACCGTGCACGTGATGTGATGACACAAGTGCATTGGGATCATCAAAATTATTTTATCCATTACGGTGGCGCAGGGTTAAATATGTTTCAAATGGTCGGATACGACCCTGATCACGATGCGAGCGTTAGAGGACAATCAGCATTAGGGTTTGAGTTTGATGATATAGCTCGTAAAACAAGCATTTCAACATTAGCTGCACAAATACCTAGATTGATATATTCAAATAATGTTGGAATGAGTTTTGGAGAGTTATTTGCAAAAACTTGCAATGGTTCACCGGCGTCAGCATCCATTTACCAAGAAACAATCCATGAGTTATTAGCTAATAAGATTTTCGATATTGTAGGTGTGAATGGCGAAAAAAGACGTTCAGCAATTCAGATAAAAACTAGTGACCAGATTATGCCATCTGCACAGAGACCTTTATTTGGAATATAGCTTTAAAACATAGTAAAAGCTGCCGCCGAGAGATTCAATGATTTCTGTTTGTTAGTTTCGTAGATTTTTACGAAATCTCTGCAATAGAAATGGAACAAATTCTCCCTTTGTATACAGATTAATTTCGATTCCTTGTTTCTTAAAATCCAAGGCCGGTATTAGCTCCGTAGTAATTTGTTGCATCGTAAAGCGTGTTTTTCCAGCATAGCTGACATCATGAACATCAAGCTTTTCCTTTGCTTCATGACCCACATACTCTCTACGCATCTCATCACAGACCCTTGCTCTTTTCAGCAAGCCAATGACAGTTGTTCTAAACGAATGAAAGTCTTTCGTAGTGTGAATGCCGAGGTTTTTCTTGAAACTGCCGTAATCTTGACTGAATCGATGATGTTCGAGAAGTTACAAAACGGAAACTAATAAACGTCTACAATATTCTGGGAAGTCCAACGATCAGTTGTCTTTATGTCCCGAGATTCCGATAGATTTGCGAGTATTGTCGTATATCCAATGATCTGATCTGTTCCATCTGATTGCTTTTTAATGGTTTCACCATGAAGCAAAAAACCATCACCGATTGTAGATGCGCGTTTTATAAAATCACCAAAATTTGAATTTTCTGCAACACCCTTAGGATATACCCCAATATTACAAGGATCGTATAATTCAACATTTTTTAACTTACCATACACCATTTCTGTCTTTGCTTGGGCGTCGTCCATGCTATCAGATAGCAATAAATAAGCATCACCTTGTGTATTAATAGTAATCTTAAGACACTGTTGTAAGGAACAAAGCTAAGAACCTTGAAATGTGCATGATTGAAATCCTCTTAAAAGCTTAGATTTTAGATCTTAGTTCTTTTCTGCGATATTATTACATGTCAAGTAAAGTATGTGAGTACCAAATCTGTGATTGTGTTGCTACACCATGCATTGTAGGTAATTTAATATTGGCGCACTAGTATAACTGCATGATATTAAACAAATTATTTAAATGGTACCAAAAACTATACCTTTAGGATGGGGGTAGATAATCAAAATGAGAACTAACAATTTTAATTATTTAGAGAGGGGTTCATTAAAAGTAGCGATTATTGCAGGAGAAAATGGATCGGGGAAAAGTCGATATTTAAGAAGTGTCGCTAGGCATTTTGCGCCTAAAAAGCCCGTAACAATTGTTTGTAATACTGTATTTGATAGCTTCATTGATCTAAAAAAAACATCTAAATTATCAGTAGCTCAAGGAAAAAATATTGCAGTTAAGGCTATTAAACTCGCTTTGGTTAAAGCTTCAGAACAGCGTAATCCTGTAGCACTTAAGTCAATCGCAAACGTATTGAAATATTGTGGTTATTCAGAAGAGATAGGTATTGAGATTACAGGACTTTCGCATCAGGCTGTAGAGCTGTTGCAATATTCCAGTTTTTTTGAAAAACTACCTCCATACTTAAAAAACGAAATCTATAGACCATTCAGGGTCTATAAATCATTTGATAAAATACATTGGGTACGGTTTTCAGAATTAAGTATTAAAAGTCTTTCATACATGGAACTTGTAATTCTCATTGAGTATGAGGCCAAGCTTAGAAAAGAAAAAGTATTCGACTCAATAAAATTATACTTCAAAAAAAATGATGAAATAATCCCGGTCACAAATGGAAGTTCTGGAGAGCTCACTCTTATTGCTACAAGATTATATCTGGATGCAACAATAGCGGAGAATGCTATTCTCATTATAGATGAGCCTGAAAATAGTTTACATCCATTATGGCAAAAGGAATACATCAATAAACTGCTGGATATTCTTTACTATAAACAACCTACTATAGTGATAGCTACACATTCTCCAATCATAGTTTCCGCAGCACAAGTAAAGGAAGAAGATAAAAATAACATCCAGATTGAAATCTATCGACTTGAAGATGACAAACTTATTAAACTTGAAGACAAACAGTTGAACTCATCAAGTGTTGAAGACACATATTGGAATGTTTTTAATACGATCACACCAGTTAATAGTTATGTTAGTGAGGCTCTAATTACTGAACTTCATAGGTTGAGTGATGGCGATACAACACTTGGAAGAGTTCAAAAGTTAGTTGGAAGTATGGAAAGAGCTTCTTACGATCCAACACAACAGGAATTTTTCGATGCAGTACAAAATCTTGCTAGGAAAATCAATAATAATGAAGTTGATTTAGAAGAGGGGGCAGCTGGAATAGGTGATCAATCGTGACTTTGCCAAATTTAGAGAGTTTTAATTTAACTTTAGAAGAAACCGCAGCAAAAACTATAGCAATTACACAAACAGACTGTTCACCATGGGATATAGATAATATCAATTGTTCCAACCAAGATAAACAACATCTAAAGAGTATCAAAACAAAAATAAGGGCATTTCACCTAGCGGCACAAGAGAACTACTGCTGTTATTGCCGTACCCCAACTGTAGGCAACGTAGATTTTATCGTGGATAGAGAGCATATCCTGCCAAAAGGGACATTCCCTGAATATACCTATGAAATATGGAATTTGTCAGTTTCTTGTAAGCGTTGCAATATGTCCTATAAAAAGGAACGTATAGATTTTATTATTGATTTTCCGACAATTAAAACCAATCCTACCAACCCTAATCGTTATCAAATAGTTCATCCTAACTTTGAATGTTGGACTGATCACCTTAGTAAATTTTCACATCAAGAAGACAACAAAATATTAGTAGTATTTAAAACTAAAAGTCAAAAAGGTGTCTACACGAAAACGTTTTTTAATTTATCTGAGCTTGAAAAAAATACATTTGATGCGTTTCAAGGGAAGTTGATGCCCGATGCAATAAATGAAAAGATTAAGTCCATGTTGCCAGATGTTTAAACGCATGTTAAATAAATAAAACTACATCAGGATACATTCAATAAATTACAAAAGGTTAGCTGAAGCTAACCTTTTGATTAGTTTGAGGTGTACAACGTATTTCAAAGTAGCTATCTTTGATTAAAAGTTTTATTAACTCCCAGTTTTTATCAAATAAGTTAATAACTATAATGCCGTTTCTTCTTGGAAACTGCCTGGCGCTAATTGATACAAGTGCATAAATTCAGCAAATCCAATACAGGCAACAATCTCTCCAGACTTGTTAATCCCAGCTACAACTTCATTATTAAGTGTAGGTACATTTGGACCAGAGCCATCATCTGGACCACCATCTGGACTTGATTCTTTTTGACTACTAGGACCATCTCCACCTTTTTTGTGTTTTATCAGTTTTTGTATATATTCTAAATATTTAGGGAAGTCCAAACCACTATCACAAATAAGCTTCATCCCATCTCTATTTAAAGTTCCTATTGCAATATCCGAAAAATATGTCTGAGCAAAGAGACTAATGCTGAATTTATGCTTACTTATCATATCTAGCTCGCTAATACCGTAAATTAAAAAGTGATGTTTATCCATAGTTTTTAATTCGTTTTTAGCAGCAGAATAGTCTTTAAATTTAGATTTCTCAGTTGATATTGACTGCTTGTCTTTCTTAAACTCAATGAGTATCCATTTGTTAGCTTTTTCTAATAATGTGTCTCCAGCACGTTCCATAATTCCATCAAGAGGACTAATGTTATTGAATGTGTCGAATATGATTGCTCGAGCTAAAAAATTATATTCAACTGTTTTCTCAAACCACTTTAACGACATAAGTTGTCCTTACTTAGATGATAAGATGCCCAAAGCTGACATATGAAGTATCAACATTATTATATGCTTAGCAAATCGGGTAATTTCCAGTTTCGCCACCTTGCGAAGAGTTACACTCAGTTAGACTTTGCCTAAACTAATTGCCTTTATTCTGCCAGCTGCTACTCTAAGGAAAGCAGCCCATATTCTGTGTACTTAGGGTATACCAAGATGGCGCTTACAATGGTTGCTCCATCAGGCAGAGAACTATACAAAACGTCACCTAAAATTCTACTTCCAGGGTTTTTGGGATCATCATCAACGCTCTCATTAACATTACCAGTAACTGTTGTCAGGGTTCCATCGGCTTTATTTAAGCCGTCTGATTGTTTTTTTACATTGAACGCCTGAAACATAACCCGCTGCCCCAGAGGTTCTCCTTTTTGGATAAGCTCGTTTAATGGCAAGCAACTTCCTGGAGAAATTTTCTTGTCTTTAACAAGGTCGCTGCATTTTTTCAAAGCATCACTGTTGCTAGCCTTAAGAAGAACACTCTGTGGAACCCCAGATTTACGGGCATCTGAAAAACGAATATCTGCGATTCTATTGTAAACACAAACTTTGGAGGCTTTTTCTCCAATCGGCTTATCAGCTTGAAGAATATAGCCTACCGATCTGTCAGAGTTTGATGTGAAGATCATTCATGTAAGTTTTTGGATACCATTTACAGTCTGGATACGTTGTGCAGATGCAATTGAATGCTGATCCTCCGCCTTAAGCTTTGTGGTTATCGCCTCTGGTGTTCCGCACTCTCCGATATCGGCGGCCAAGGCCTGCTCGGTTATGCCCATCACCAAGGCCATTGTCAGGAACAAAGCTGAGAGTTTTTGGTAGGCATTGCGAGACCTCCTCAAAAAGTTGAGTTTTATACTCTTCTAAATTATGACACTGTTAATTGATATATCTTGCTGTGGGTTATATCTTAGTCCAATACAGGAGTAGATAATTATTTAACTACGTTATTGTTAGGTGGATCCTTAATAACTTCTCTGGTGAAATGAATTTACCTTTCATCAGATGTTTGCTTTCGAAGCAGTCGTATACGACTATTTCTTTAAATAAACTTACAACTAGCATAGGCTTTTAATTTATCCACTTCGGGCATCCAACCACAATAATCATACCAATTAAGCTTTTCGATTACATTGGTCTGAATTGATTTGAGGCTTAATGCCTCTCGCCCATAAACTTTATTGTGAACACCACCTCCTTTATCATGGCCTGTATACTGGCATTGATGAGCAAAGGGTACATCCAATTGATTCATGTGATCAATAATGGTGTGTCGGAAACTATGGAATACTTTGTTATCTCCCAATAGACCGATTTTGTTTTTATATTGGGTAAACCATTTGCTTGGTGCTGCACCATAACCATTTTGTGCACTTGGTGTGATATCAAACAACATTTCCTGCCCAGCATTTTTTCTAATTTCAGCTAATTTCAATAAACCTAATTCGACTAGGGTAGGGTGGATAGGAATATCCCTAGGACTTGCATCAGTTTTGGTGCCAGGTAAATGCATTACATTTAAACCAGACTTAAAGTAAATATGCTCCGTCTTTAAAGATGCGATTTCCCCGATACGTGCACCAGTAAATAATCCTATCAATGGAATATAGAAATGCCATGGCTTTCTTGCATGCTCAATAAGTCCATCAAAGATTAATTTCAAGTCATTACTATTCAAATATGACCAGTGTTCACCCTTGGCTTCAATTTTGAATGTTAACGGGGCAGGGAGGTGATTTCTACTTGGACTGGACGCCCATGTTGAGTACGAGCGGATAAAGCTTAGATCTCGCTTAATCGTTGTTTTTGCAACTTGCTTTAATCTAGCTGGTAGCCAATTGTTTTCAACAACTTCGTCATTTAAATGATGTGCAAGAAACTCATGGCCAAGTAAATCTAATAGACCATTAAGTGTCGAGATAGCCATTTTCTTTGATTTTCCAGCTTGATTGCTTTTCGATAAGTCTGAAACGTAGTCTTTTATCGAATCTACTAGTTTTATAGCTGTTTTAGTAGTGGTATTGGGAAAAGCTTGGCTTGAACCATTTTTTAATTGTGCTTGGGCCATCACAAGCATAACTAACGCATCTTTCGCGCGCTCATGGTCTTCAGGTGTTCCATCGGTAGTTATTTCGATGCCTTCAGAACTTGATTTGAGGGTGTAACCTTTTATCTTTTTTAAGTCCATGCTCAAAATTGTAGCACCTAGTGAATGTGCAGCAATAGTCGCTATGGATAAATCACGTGTTCTGAGGGAGATTCTTTTGTCTATACCTCCACGCTGTAAGCGAAGGTAATAAATACCATGACGAGATTTAACAAGACGTGATACTAAATTCAATTTCAACAGTGACACTTGAAGTGACACCACTGATTCGACGACTCTTAAAAAATGATTTTAAAATCAAAGCCTAAGAAATATTGGCGTCCCCACGGGGATTCGTGTTAATCCCCGCATTTAGGTGGACATCAGCTGCCATAAACCTATCTAAATCGAAAGGGTTTGAGCGATTTAAACATAAGTTTTAAAAAGCATAATCAACTTCTAAGTAAGGAGATTTTTCATTTATTGGCTACCTAGTAATCACTCAATATTCTGAATGTGTTCTTGATGGTAACTATAGATGTGTTGAGTTTGTCAGTGATAGAGTTAACTAAGAAAGCGAAGATTGAAGGTAAATGCACCTAATTTGAGAGTCATCACTAGAGATAATCACGCCTAGGGCTCTAGCTTGCCGTTTAAGTGTTATTTTTGAGCTGGTTTAGCATACCCACATGGCAATTTTAAGCATCCGGCGCACTAAGCGTAGTGTAAATAGTGCTCTACTTACTGAGATCCAAGCTTGCTTAAAACTTTTACACCATAAGACTCCAATAATCTATATGGCATATTTATCTTTGTTAAAAAACCACTTTATTAAAATGACAGTATAATTTCTTAAGAGGGTTGCCAAATGTCAATTTCCTTCAAATGTTACCCCTGAAGGAAACCTTTTTTTAAGTACTGGAATAACAGTTTCGGCTTCATGCCCCCAAGCAGTAAGAGTGAATGTTTTGTAACCTTCTTGATCAACATCAAATGTAATTCCGTGTAAGGATGTTGGATTAATTAGGCTAATAACTCCGCCATCTAGACCATCTTGGATAGCTGTTTTAATTGCCGATTTGGATACAATTTCAATTTTTGTTTTTCCATTTATGTTTCTGATAGTTAAAAAATGTTGGCAACTGAATGTACTTAATGAGTCACATATTGCATCTGTTATGTTTTCTATTCCTAGGTTTACAGCTTCAAAATTTATCTTACTTGGTAATTTCGACACTTGGGTTGCAATAATCTCGCGTACTTTTTCAGAAATTAAAGGATTTAATACTGTTTTCATTTTTAAGCTCTCAATGATTCACTTGTATGGTACAGATGAACCGCCATTTTCGTATTTAAAACTTCCATGTTGGTTTGTTCTTGGAGCCCCTGTTATTGGGTCCTGTTTGGGGGATGATGAGTGCCAATGTGGACTTGGGTGGTGATCATCTGCTAAATGTTGGGATTGAACACTAGGTTTTCCATTTGAATCTTCCACAGTGTCTTGTCGAGTCCCGTTGCGATTTTGCTTTTGACTTTTTGTTGCTCGACTTGTTGGAACATTTCTATCTCTCATAGCCTTTCTTCTTGCTGCTTTTGATGAAAGCTCACTGGCTGCTTTTAACCCATTTTTCCCGGCATTTTTAGCACCTAGGATTGCAAGTGCTGGCATTATACCTTCACCAGTTGGGCCACCGAGGGCTATATCTCCGCCTATCATAGCAGCAGCTAATGCATAGTCAGACCAATCGTTTTCTTCGCACGAACTATTATTCGAACCACTACCACTCCCTTGCGATGAAGGAGCAAGACCTTCCCCATCAGTATACCAAAGAGGATTGCCACCCACATACTCATAAGTATTAATCCCTCCCTCTAATCCTATCGGGTCACTTTCGGTATACCTACCCGTCCTTGGGTTGTAGTCACGATAGTAGTTATAGCTCAGTTGAGTTTGTGGGTGATAAAGTTGACCGGGAAAGCGAAGATTGTATCTAAATATACCTAAACTTTGAGGGTTTTCATCTGGTGCATTAGCTCCAAATGCTTCTGATTGTTCTTGTTGCCAGGTCCATCTGATTTGATTGTTTTGGTCGGTAATCATTCTCGGGGTATCTAAATGATCACTGAACACCATGAAGGTGCTGTTTTGCACATCGACGCCTGGATGCATCACTAGTACTGGGGTGTTGTATAGATAAACTGTTTCTTGCAACGGAGAAGCATTTGAATCGTACTCACCTAAAAGTTGTGGGTTACCTGCGTCATAGACGTAGTGAGTCCCGCTAATAGTCTCCTTCACGCGTTCTGACAAACCGTTGTATAAGGCTAAGTATATTGGTACAGAATCTCGGTTAATCTGTTTGAGGCGACCACTGTCGTAATAGCTATATTGGTCTTGCCCATTACTGCTGATGCTGCCATCTGGATGGTAGGTATAGCTTCTGGGGGTAGGCCCTGTTTCTGCATTTAATTTGTTGCTGTTAGAGGCGATGTTGTAGGGGTAGCTGTTTGCGCCGATAATCAACTGTGTTCGATTGCTGTTGAGGTCGTATTGATAGCCCGTGTTGGCGTTACTCGTCGTTTGTTGGGTGAGTCGGTCTAAATTGTCATAGGTGTAGCTGCTGATGGTGTTGGCCAATGGGCTAGTGGGATTGCTTATCGTGCTACGGTGTATATGGGTGATGCGTCCTGCATTGTCGTAGGTGAGGTGCTGCAGTTGCTGACCAATCTGGTAGCTGACGGTACGGCCACTGTCGTCGATACTGCGTTGGTAGCTTTGTCCGTTACCCCATATCCACCCTTGAATAGTTCCAGTTGCGTTGTAACTAACTGCATTGAGCATGAGTTGCCCATCAACAGCAATCTGGCTGATTTGCCCATTGAGATTATAACCATAGTCTACATAACGACCACTAGGGTAGATGAGACGTGCGAGCCTACCTGCTGCATCGTAGTGCTTTTCTATAACAAAGCTGCGTTGTTGAATCCCCATTTCTTGTCGAGTTACACGACCTTGTGCGTCGTATTGCCAAGTTAATATACTTTGGGGATTGCTAATTGTGGTTAAACGATTTTGACCGTTTGTTCCTTGATCATATTGATAGGTTATTTGTTCGTCGGAACGGTTAGCCTGAATCAGTCGATTAGCCGCATCGTAGGTATAAGAAGTGATTTTGCCACGAGCGTCGGTTCGAGTCTTCAGATTACCTGCTTCGTCGTACGTGTATAAGGTTAGCCCTGTATCTGGACTAGATTGAGACAGTGTTTCGCCAAAAGCATTTTTGCTGTAACTGGTTATTAAGCTCCGAGGGTCAACAATCTGAGTGATATCGCTTATGGCGTTATATTGTGCTCCAATTTCCCCAAGTTGGCCTGACCCAGAAGGGTTTGGTTGTTTATGTTTATTAAGGCGGTCTAACGCATCATATTGAAATGTATTGGAGTTGCTTAAACCATCGATCAATTTGGTTATATTACCGTTAGCATCATACTCAAACTGATATACAGGAGGAGCTGATTGCGCGGTAAGGGTAGCACTAATTAAGACAGAGAATAGGACAATGGTCATTGTTTTTAACATGGCAATCCCTTTTTTAATCTTGACCAATAAGTGCTTGCAGACGATTCAATGCATCGTAGCTACGGTTAATTATTTTTGCCAAATTTCCCTGCAAGTCGGTGTAGTCCTCCTGAACGCGATTTCCCATTGGATCTAAACTGTAATGCACTTTGTTTCCCAAAGTATCTTGTATGTCGGTTAGTCGGTGAGCATCGTCATAGGTGAAGTTTAGCGTGCTGGTGTCCGGTAACGTAAGCTGTGTAATTTGACCTGCTGCGTCATAGGAAAGAGTCATATATTCGCTAGTTTTACTATAACTCAACAGTCTTTGTCGTTTATCGTATGTGTATGTGGTCGCCACATTGTTTGGATCTACATTTTCTTCTAGTTGACCATGATGATTGTAGCGTGAAAATTGAGTCACCTTACCTAAGGCGTCTGTGATGCTGAGCAGTTGTCCACGACAACCCAAATTAATTGCACTACTTCCATTATTACTTGTAGCGCATGAAGCATCGTGAGCGTAATAATTGTAAGTTACGATGTCATTAACATCGCTCCTTGGACCATTCACTACTTTTTGTAAAATTAGACCTGGAACAGTAGTCGAGTATATGTAGCTAATAGAAGTAGTGCGACTCTGCCCCAATACAGGGTCCTCTTCAGTTATTGAAGTGGCATGACCCTGAGCATTATAGGTATAACTGGTTCGTTTAATCGGTATGCCAGTACTTGTTGTTCCTGTATGTATAGCAATCTGTTGTGGTAATTTCCATTGAGGATGCCATTGTGTGGCAATGGTTCTTGTAACACTTGAAGCATTCCCTGCGGCGTCAAGTCCTTCTGTACGACTAGTTTCAAGATTTCGGGCAAGATTATAAATATAGGTTATTTGATTACCATTGAAATCCGTACTAGAGATCATGTTGCCATTTGCATCATAGCTTATGTTGGCGGATGAGGCGGGGCAACCAGAGCCAGCAGGCTGGTTGTTTCCAGTACTTTTTACAACTCCGAGAATAGTAGTGAAGCTGAAAGTACGCGTGTTACCATTTGCATCAGTAACTGATGTGCTAACTGGATTGCCATTTGAATCAAGGTTATAAGTCAAATTGGTGGCATCTGCGCCTTGCGGAAGCGTCTCTGCATTAGCTCGCCCTTTAGTGTCGTAATTATAAGTAGCGTAGCGTACACCAAGCTCATCGATAATTCCTGTGAGTAAACTCGTGTTATCGACCCCTGGTTCAGGAGTGGCTGAGACGAACGCAGCTTCTCCATAAAGGTACTGCTTTAATTTACCATCGGGATAAGCCACTGAGATTAGATTGCCTATTGCATCGTAGGTGTAGCTATATACATCGCCACTTGGATTAGTCAGCGTTTTGATTCGAGCATAACTGTCGTAGGTGAACTGCAGGCTTTGTCCAAGTGAGTTGGTGACTGAGAGTAATAAGTCAGCAAAAGGGGCAATGTTTGCAGGCGTCCCCTGAACGCTGTAAGTAAAATTTAGGGTAAGTCCACTAAGGGATCTGATGCTTAATAACTTCCCAGTGATATTGTAGGTTTCTACATCTCCATTAGAGCTTAACGTATAACGCCAGCCTGTTCTGATGTTGGATGCATTCTTCAGTTCCTCGAGACGGTCGGTGATATCGGGATCACTGCGCCATGCTCCGGCTTGAATATTGAAGGTGAATATACTGCCATTGGGCCGGCGTACGCGCGCTTCTGTATTGTTAAATTGGGTTGTGATTAATTGTGCATAATTTGTTATCCAGCCTTTGCCAATATCAACGTTTGTGCCGACTCTACTTGAATGATAAGTGCGATAAAAAGAGAGTGAATTATTGTAATCAACCTCTTTCAGCCACTTGTTTCCCGTACCAATGATAATAGGATTGTTAGTGCTAGGAGAATTGCTACAACCATTGTTCGAATCTCCAGGGTTCTTGTCTGGGTCTTGAGTGGCTCCGCTAGAGCAGCCCCCATTTCGTTGATTGAATCCTGCTGAACACTCACATGCAAGTCTGCCAGGGTTGGATTTTATGCCACAGCTTGCATTTGGGACTCCAGTGGCGTTTGCGCATGCGCACATATAACCACTACTACTGCCTCTTAAGGGAGGAGGAACTAATCTAGTAGGTAGTCGACATCCAGTTAGGGAAGCTGGCCTGACACATCCATTTCTACTTGACCAAAAGTATCCAGAACCTGAGGGCGGTGGGAATTCTGCTAAAGCAGATGCACTAAATAGGAATAGACTAAGAAATACAAGAATATTTTTCATGATAATTTTTTCTTATTTTATTAATATCTTTGTGACTGCAATAAATGTGCTAACTTTTATTGTTTTCTAATTGGCCACGTCAATCTTGAATCTAATGCAAGGTTTTTTTATTTAGTTTTAACCGTCAAGTGTATCTGCCCCAACTTTGGTTAATTACAACCACCATTTGGTTGTTGTGTTGGTTGAAATAACTCACTTAATCAGCGAATTCAAACTATGGTTTTTCTTACAAACTCAACCTTTTAATCATGAAGAATCTCATAAAAACTCTGTAATCAAGTATCTGCGTATGAGTTTGTAATAAAAATTGGAAGGGTATATTAACTAAAAAGCGCATTTGCCCAAAGCGGCCATAAAAAGCAAAAAATTTCCTATACATCGCTACATCGTTTAGAATCGTTAAGCAGTAGCTGACTGTTTTTATTTATATAATTATCTTGGTCAAACTAAAACGATGAGTGATTGGGATTTTCTTTATGACATGCAAGAGCAAGGCTACAGCCCTGAGGAAATAGCAGATGCTGCAACTACTGGCCTAGCTCCTTGGGACTGGCAATATATATGTAAAGATTAGATTGATTCAGAGCTTGAGAAGGAGCCAGTTACAGCCTTTCAAAGCAGAGACGGATTTCCTTACAGTACCCTAGAGCAGGCAGATATTTTTTATGATTTGATTGATTGCGCTTCACGACATTTTGAGAATACAGGCAGGTACTTACAAATATGGGGAGAGCTTGGGGAAATCTACGCTGAAGTTAAGCATGGCCTTCGTCGCCATGGAACGCGCACTGCTGGTTCAGATGGTACGATTGCTGGAAAACTTGTTGAAGTAAAAACAATATCTCCAGAGAAAGCCAACAACCAAGTGCTCGTTAAAAGCCAAGGAGACTTTGAGCAATTACTAATTGTTCATATCGATAGCGATTTCCAGTTTAAATCAAAGCTGCTTGATAGAAGCGAATTAAATGGTGGTACAGGCAAGTTCCTCAAAGGCAAACTTAATGATGGACCAATTGATGTATAGCCTTTAAGTCAAGCGGGACTGGTAAATGTGAACTTCGATGATACAATTTTAGTAGTAATTTTTTAGTTATTAATGTTGCCAATCCCTTACTTATCAACTCAGTACTAATCTTACCATGCGCCCTGACTTCTCAGAGTTTTCTTACGGATACGCAGTAACAGAAGAAATTGTCACTGCAAGCAAAGCCACACTAATAGCTGCACCATTATTCCCTTCACTTTACGAAGAGGGAAAGTCTGGTGGTGGTTATGACGTGGAAATTCCTTTGAAGGGAACGCCGATATTCTTACAATTCAAACTGAGTGATTGCCTTGAACGCAAGAATGCGAAAGAGTATCCCAAGCCAATAAAACACCTTCCATATTACAGAATGTACTTGAGGCCAAGAAATCACTCCGATCAGCATCAACTTTTGATTGATCTGGAGACCTTGGGCGAATCAGTGTTTTACATAGCACCGGAATTTCATCTCCCATCAGAATTGAACAGCTTTTACCAATCCAAAACAGTTGTTCGCAACTCAACAGCTTTTTCTCCATCAGATATTGGACCACTAGCAGATGATGACCAACACTATGTGGTTTTCGAACGTGGAACCACAGTTGGTTATTTCTGTTCAGATAATCCCGTTGAAGTCAAAAAAACTTCTATTAAAGATGGGATCAGACAGTTGGTAAAATCTAGCAATACGCAGCCTCGAATGATGGGCGAAGATGGACTACGAGCAATTGCTGAGCATATGCTTGATACGCTGGGTCGCAGAGAGAAAGGAATACAAAAACCAGTCGTGAAAGCGTTGCGAACGTTGCTATCAAACCGCCCAAGTGTTGAAGCAGTAGGCTATATATCTAGAACTTTCTTTGATGCCGAATTACTTATTTTGTCTGAGTAGTTCTAACTCTGCGTTCGAGGATAGTTGCTCGAAAAGCACAGCAGTAGCATATACCATCGGGTATCTGACACGGAGATCTGGACATGTTTGAAAATCTGTTTGATGTTTTCTCAAGACGTCACCTGCGAATTACGGGCGCGAAGGCCAAACCGCTGACCAAAGAGTTCCGTAATCGTGTATTGATGCTACTGCGCGATACTTTTAAATATCAATTTAGTGAATTTCTGATAGATTTGCAACAAAAAGCCGCATATTTATATGGCAAGTTTGAGCTTTCTGGAGCATCCACTCATTCTTCGCCGGAAGACGATCTGCTAAATTTTTTCTTCACCTGCACCGATGAGAGTTTTCTTGATTTAATCGAGCTATTTTTTCGATCAAATCTCCCCGGTGTCACATTTCCAAACAATCCTCTCATCGTTGGCATTAACAAGTTTTTCAGTATTGATGATCTTCCTTACCACCTGACCAGCTACTCGATGGAAGAATTTAAATCGTCATTCCACGGAACTCTAACCACATCAATCAAAATTTCGGAATACCCACAAATTATTCGTAAAGACTGCGAGGTGATACATCGCAACGCAATTGAACCCACGCTCACTTTGCTGAATGCGTCAAAGTTCAAGCATGCGAATGACGAGTTTTTAAAGGCATTAGAAGACCATAGAAAGGGGGACTATAGAGATTGCTTGACTAAATGTGGTAGCTCGTTTGAGAGCGTAATGAAAGTTCTATGTGCTAAGAACTCGATACCGTTCAACGAGAAAGATACTGCTTCAGCACTACTTAAGTCTCTGCTTGGAAACGGACAGCTTGATCAATATTGGGAGCAGCCATTAACCTTAATCGCAACACTGCGAAATCGATTGAGCTCATCACATGGTGCTGGTGCTCAGCCCAAAGTGATACCAGAGCACGTGGCTACATACGCAGTGAATGCCACTGCGTCTGCCATAATGCTCCTTTGCTCAGAGTTCGCTTGAAAGTTATCAGTAAGCTTTTTTTCAAGTTCGCATCTGGGGCTGAGTTTAGCTTAAAACTTAGCCCCCTTATCCTCGCTGTTAATTTCGCGGAGGCTATGTGAGGACAGAATATACATCGCAAACTTTCGTGACCGCATCTGCCAAGCTTGATCAAGCATGCGCTTGGCTAGAAAATCTAGGAATCAATTACTCACGTACGCGCGTTGGCAGATATAAGGACATATTCTCCGCTCTTGCAAAGCACCAACGGGCAGGGACGCTTTCAGATTTTTACAATGAATATACTTTTGAGGCTTGGGTAAATGCTGTATATGAAGTTGCTGAAATAATACGAATATTTGAGGGCCTTACAGAGATTAATGACCCTATTCTGATAGCTCGTATCCGCGACTCGTTGAAGAGTCACGAGCTTTATGTCCTAGACACTCATGACCGCTCAGGCAGGGACTTTAGTTTTGAGCTATCCACCGCTGCCAAGTTTGCTCGGTGTGGGTACACAATTGACTTTGGACACGACGCAGATCTGAAGGTGGCAATCGGTAGTTACATATTCTATGTCGAGTGCAAGCGATTAAAGTCAGTTCAGAAGGTGCAACGTCGAATTAAAGATGGCCTTGAACAATTGCATAAGCGTTTTGTGAACTCAGAGTATCCTCCAAGCTCTCGTGGGCTTTTGGTATTGTCCATCGGGAAATATTTCAATAATGGTCTGGGATTTCTTGAAGGTGCAACTCCTGAGTCTATTGGTGAAAGCGCATTTAATTATAATGCTACATTCATCGAAAGGTACAGGCGATATTGGCAAACTAATGTTGATACAAGAACCCTAGGTGTAGCGGTAGTGCTTGATACGCCTGGTTTGGTGAAACGTATCAAGCAAGTCATAACTTGTCATGAGGTTACAGTCAACAACTGCATTTCATCTGACTCTAAGGATTATCCACTGCTTCTTAACGTTGCCTATAACGTTTTTTCACGAAGAACCTAATCAGAAGGTCAAAGCGATATCCTCCACAGAGGCATTCTTGAAGTTGACTTTTATTGCTTTACGGCTTTGCTTAACTTAACTCTTTAGCAAGCGCTTTGTTTCGAACTCAACAACATCTTTTATATTTTCATACTAACAAAAAATTCACATTGAGCCATTCACATTTTCTCTTTAGATGCACTCGTTCTTTGTAAAAATTGAATTATTTAATTCTTAAAATGATTTTTTTATTCGTTTTGCGACCGCAATTAAATTTATAACCTCACGTTTTAATCCCCTCATCTAAGTCCTTTATTTTCATTAGGTTTGTAGTTTTACAAGCACTAATATTTACTGATAAATGTAATATATTCAATAAGTTATGATTGAAATATTTATCAATATTTATTGAATTTACGCAATCTCAGTCCGTTATTTTGATTGTATGCATAACTTACATTAAGTTTCACAGATGAGTCCTCAAAAAATTAGCACAGTTCGTAAGCAAATTAGCGAACTGGATTTAAATGTCTCGGCAACTAATTTGCCAGATGTTGCTTTGATGGACAGCGTTGCTGAAATTTTAATCAATCCGAAAGACAAAGAGGATTTTAGTTGTACGACATACATTCGAAAAGTTAACAAACAAAATTGAAAGTAAGGATCTTTTATGATTACTAAAGAACATTTGCAGTCGCTTGTTTCACGAGGGATATCAGAATCTGTGGCCAAAGCATGCGGTATTGAAAGCTTAACTGAGGGGAGCATTAAAGCGTTACTTGGTATTGAGCGAAATATTGGTGGAGATGGCTTTTCTATACCTTATATCTTTAACAATAACATTTGCATCGGTGATGACGGTGTTGAGTACATACGCTACCGCATTGTTGATTCAAGGCTTGATCATGATAAGCCTAAAGATTTCAAACAAGCAAAATACTTGCAACGCCAAAGTGCAGGATTTATGCCGTATGTCCCACCTATTATTAATCTGAAATCATACTTAGTTATAACAGAAGGAGAATTGAAAGCCATTTCAGCAAGTACGCACGACATTCCTACAATTTCTATACCTGGGGTTCACATGTGGTACGACCCTAAAGCACGTTTAGAAGGAGATAAACTGACATCCGATTCCAAAGTACACCCAGTTATTTTGGATATGGTTAAGACTGTTGAGACTGTGGTTGTTCTCGCTGACTCTGACGCACGAACTAATCCACAGGTACGTCAAGCGATGAATCTTTTTTGTGAAGCATTACGAAATCAATCACAGGCAGCTGTAATTTATAAACAAGTACCCTCTATGTCGGATGAAAAGCTGGGGTTGGATGACCTGATTGCTTTGGACGCTCAGAATGCAAGTAGATTTATAGCACGTTCAGTAAAAGAGTGCTTAGAGTTGCATGAGATATTAGCAAAAGACGGGTATGTGGCTTTGGGTTACCAATGTACTGATTGTGTTGTGTGGAGCCGTCCCAGAAGCTCTGTAATTGTCATATCCGACTCAAAGCTTTCCTCACCAACAACATTGCAGGCTATTGCTGGAATTGATTGGTGCAAGACTGTGTATGGCGATCGAACCAAAGACGGGGATAAGCTGCGCGTTGACTATGGCAGTATGGCATCAAACATTATTGATGAGTGCAATAAGAAAGGCTTCTACTCACAGCTTAATGCTCGCGGCGCAGGCGTGTGGGAAGACGTTGATGGTATGCCAATCGTGAACTCTTCAACCTTATGGCGCTTAGACGGTAAATACGTAGATCGCGTGACTGGCTCAATTGTGTATGAGTCATCATTTAATTTAGGGATAGATAAAACGCTAGAAGCTGCTACTAAAGAAGACGGTACACACTTATTTAAAACCCTAAAAAGTTGGCGATGGAGGCGCCAAAGTGATGCAGCATTAATGTTGGGCTGGATTGCACACGGCTTCTTGTGCGGAGCGCTGGAGTGGCGAACTCACGCAAATTTAACTGGGGGTAAGGGTACTGGCAAGTCTACATTATTGACGTTAATACGTAATTTATATGGTGAGTATGCTGTTTTAGTTGATGGTGATTCTTCAGAGGCTGGAATTAGACAAAAAGTACGCAATGCATCTCGGCCAATTATCATTGATGAAGCAGAAGCGGAAGGAAATAAGATTGCCAAAACTTTACAGATGCTTCGTTCAGCCTCTAGTGGAGCAGGTGTTCTTAGAGGTACGCAAGATCAAAATGGGATGGAGTACATTTTAAGAGCCTGCGGATTGGTGGCCGGTATCGTACCACCTCAGTTTAATTCTGCGGATTCCTCGCGCTTCCTGAGAATGGAGCTTAAAGAAGCTCATAAAGGTGAAGAACTTCCTATTTTAATCAGAGATTCACAATTAGCGAGAGAGCTAGGCCAAAAACTTTGGATGCGTGTACTTCGTGAATATCCACGTTTCAAGAGATCGCTGGATATCCTTAAAAAAGCAATTTTGGAAAAAATGGGTAGCTCGCGTGCTTCTGATACTCTTGGGAATGTGATTGCTGCCTCATGGATTGTGTTGAGCGATGATGAATTAACAACAGAATCTGCGAAAGTTTACTTTGATAAATTCGACCTAGAGGATGCGCAGGAGCAACAAGGGGAGGACGATTCGCAGGACTGTTTAAATCACATAATGAGTTCGGTCGTACGAGCAAGTGGTGGCGAAAATACAATATGCAGAATGATTGTCAGTGTCATTAAGTTTGGTAGAGCCTCACATGAGTATGATTACTTAGCTAATTATGGGATTAAATATAATGGTATTGAAAATAATCAACACACCATCCTTATTAATACTGCATCGCAATATTTTCTAAAACTCTTTATTGAAACTAGATGGCAAAAGGGTAGCATTAAAACAGCATTACTAAGACTTCCTGGTGCATACAAGGTCTCAACAGCGACCCGAATATGTGGGATTGCATGCAAACCAATTTCAGTTCCGATAGATATTGAGGAGTAACAATCTGAGCCTATTTAAATGATATAGCTTAAATGTCCTAGCGTCAGGTAATCAGAAAATGCTCTTAAACTATAAACAAGACTTTGGTAAATATAGTGACTTTATAAAAGAAATTAATAATTCGTTACTTCGAGATATACTAAATTCACACTATATCGTTATTAATTTGAAAACCACCGCTTTAACAAAGTACGCTAGGCCTACAGCAGTAGGAAAGTCTACAAAAATTGGCCCTAGTTTAACTTGGTACGCTTACCAACGTGCTTATGGCGGTGGCATCAATTGCACTCCAAGAGCAAGAATCATTGCATTTCAGCTAGGAAACGCACAAAAGATCGCCGTTAATCTTGACGCAATACCTGTTGAGGATGCACGTACATTAGCTACAGCACTACTTGATAACAAGATCGTAATCGGGCACAACTTATCGTTTGATTTCTCATGGCTTAAACATTTTACTGATGCCAAGCCTGCACTTGTATTAGATACTCTTTTAATTATCCGATGCATCAAGCCCGGACTTTCATGGCGCGTATATGAGAAAGCCTATAACGGTGATACAGCATCTCTAGCACTTATAGAAAAGATGACTGACAACTCAGCATCACTTGAGTTTATTTCAGTGGCTTTAGGCTTAGGCGAACCCGATAGAACTTGGCAGCACCCACGTAATTGGTGCGTAGAAAATTTATCAAACGGGCACTTTGAATATGTAGTAGGTGACGTGGATGCTCCATTGCAGGTTCTTAAAACATTAACAGGTGCCAATGATATCCATGCAATCATCAAAGCGTTGCGTCATAAAGACTCAAACATGGGTAGTACGTACTTTAACATCTATCAATACGTACCAATGACGTTAGCTCAAATGCATATCAATGGTATGCCTTTGCATGCGGAAACACTGGAAATCATCCACCAACATAGAGCAGACCAGATTGCTAAGTTGGCTAACGAAGTAATGGAAAAGATCCCAGCGTTAAAAATACACGAGAGAACACTCAAAAGCTTGGCTACATCCTTGCCTCAGTCACTCAAAGATGACTTGTCAACGTACTTAAAAGACCACGGCTTTAACATCGATTATGAAGACGGTAAGGCCGTGTTGAACGGTAAAGTAGTTAAGTTGGCCGGTGCTTCAGTGCTGGACGGTTGGAAGGCATGGGAAAAGCTTCAAGGTGCAAAGAAAGCACTAAGTTTCTGTCAAGAGTTTAAGATGGTATCAGAGAGAGATACTACAGCTGGCTTTAGACGTTTGCATCCATTGATTAGTGCTTCTACGGTTACATTACGCACAAACTCTAAGCTGCCTAACTCACAAAACTTACCACGACCAGACGCTGATCTTGATGATATGTTGCAGATTCGTTCTTCAATTCACGCACGCCCAGGTAGCGTATTAGTATCAGCTGACTACGGTCAAATTGAATTACGTATTGCAGGTGCGTTAGCGCAAAGAGCTTTTCAAGAAACTATTGATATCTTTAACGGCAACAGCTCACTTAAAGTGCCTCAATGGTTTAGAGAGGCCTTAGCGCTTGCTGAATCTAATGTCGAACTTATTGCACGTGATGTATCTGATGATGAACTTACATTTGATGACTATAAGATTGATGTAGCAATAGCTTGGCGTAATGTTAAAAAGAACGGCCTAGTAATGGCTGAGATTTTCCGTAAGGGTGTTGACCCTCACTTATCTACAGGGGTCGGCATGGCGGTGCGTCAAAAACTAATGAATGACGTGGGTAATGTAGTTAATTATCTATATAACGCCAGTCCAGAGCACTTAGACATACTTAAACGTACCTACAAGGCGCAGAGGCAAGCCGCAAAAGCCCTTAACTTTGGATTGCTTTATGGTATGGGTGTAGAGAAACTGTGGAGCATGGGCATCACCGATTACGGCTTGAACTGGACGGTACAAGAGGCTACAGACGCCCGTAATGCATGGTTTGATATGTTTGCGGACATTAAGTGGTGGCAGACGTTTGAAGGCATTGCTAAGCGTATGCATAAAGATGTAGCGTTACCAATCTTACGCCGTAGCTCGTACACAGGTGAGATCGAGCGTACACACGCAAGACTGTATATCACCAAAACGTTAGCCGGCCGTCCAGTGTTGTCCATGGAAAAACGTGGTGCTTTAAACTACTCAGACCAAGGCACCGGTGCTGATATGGCTCTGTACGCATTAACGCACATTGCTGATATGTACAAGCCAATGTTAATTAATATCATCCACGATGAGATCATGCTTGAGGTTCCGGAGACGCTTGCATTACTGGCTGAAAAAGAACTTCAACGAGTCATGCTAGAAGGGGCAAATATGTTCTTGTCAGCTTATAACATCCCAGCTGAAGCAAACCCAGGTCGCTCAATTTATTGGAAGAAGGAATAATCTCTCTTTAAGTATTTACAAAGGTCCATTGTTTCTTTAGCATATAGAGATGGGTTTTTTCTTTAATTACACAGCACCAACAATTGTAATTTTGTTTAGTTTTTTGCAGTTCACAGCAGGCTGGGTATTACCTAAATACTTCCCGGTCTTAGTAGGTTTATACTTACTTATAACTGTCTTTGTAACAGACCTTTTCCTACCTTACTAAGCAGTTTCTTTGGATTCTCAGCTAATCGGCTGAAACAAAGGAGCTCGCATGAAACATATCAAGCACGTCATCGATGTAGTAGACATATCAAAAACTGGTCTCACACAGGATCAAATCAAAAAGCTAATGGCAAACATAAATAAAGTGTTTATTGCCACAGCTGACACCGCTGAAGCTGCCACGGCTGAAGCTAACGCATATTACGATGCCAATCCGGGAGTAGATTACCGCGGATGATAAGGAATAAATATGCGTAGACTTTATGACTTAAAGACTGAAGAGCTTAAAGCAATAATCAAATTAAATAGCATCAGATTTACAGTAAAAACGTTGTATGCAGGAGCGATACTAATAGGTACCGAAAAAGGAAAACTGATTAAAAAATCCTTTTCTGATCATGATATGACTAAGCATATTAAGGAGTAACTTGTAGTGAATAAGGATGAAATCAATAAAAACAACACTGACGGCGTACAACACACCACGCCTGCAGGAGCCAACATCTTTGAAGAGATAGGATTCGGCCATGAAGAAGCAGCTGCACTGCTTAAAGAGGCAAGTGAAACCATCATGTACAGACGTAAAGCTAGGCTTATACGCAATACCATTGTATTTATAGTTGTAGTGTTGGTACTCCAAGTCTATTTCTTATACGCCACGCGCTGGAGTACATCATGCTAGTTTGGGGCTTATTAGCGTTACTCGTTATAGGCATTGTACTTGCATCCTGCACCAATGATTCAGACCACGCAAATGCAGATCCAGACTTGGTAGATATGCTAATCACTAGAGCAGCACTGGTTGAGGAGGATGAACGACGCAGATTAGATGAAGAGTTTTTCCGGCGCTTACACAGTGATGATGAAAACAATAAAGGGGGCTGGTAGCTATGCTTATTATTGGTTTAATCTCATATCTAGTGATTGCATTCATGCTAAATAGCAGAAATACAAATCAGAATCGTGATCACGATGATAAACCTGATGATCAAAATGATACTGCTGTTGAAGGTTTTTTAGATGGATTAATTAATGCTTCAGGTGATTATTATGGAGGTGAAGAAGCCCAAAGACGTCAAGAACAAGAGGATTATGAACGCATGATGCAGCGTATTAGAGAGGCAGAAAATGACAATGATTGGTCGTAATATTACTGATTCCGATGTAACTGGAAGTACGATAGTATCACTGTTGTAATCTATACAGATTTCATCATAAAAATGAGTGATATTGATCAATTAGAGCTATCTTTTGAGCAGTTTTATGAATCAAAACGAACAAAAACTATTCAATTTTATTGATTTATTGTTAATAAACGACTGGGATCCGCTTAACGTAAAAGATCAGTATTATTCCAGAGATGAATATAAGTTTTACTTGCCAGTTTTGTTTCGTATGGTTTTAAATGGAAGTTCAGTCGAAAAGATAGCAAATTACTTAAATAACATTCAAATTTGCTACATGAATGAGCCTTCAAATATTAAAAAATGTACAGAAATCGCTCAAAAAGCAGTCGATTTTAATCAAAACTCAATAGATTAGGAAAAGCCAGTGTAAAAGCTGGCTTATTTTTTTATGTAATTAGTTAAATTTATAAGAAATAAGACAAAAACTGAAATGAAATAACTAATAATTGAATAAAAATTAATCAATTTGTTTGGTTTTTAATTAAATTTTGGCTGACTTTGTTTAATTTCGCACAACAATCAAATCAAATGCATGCTTCGGGGTGTAAATAGGCCTTAAGTACGTTTTTGTTACGTATTTGGTTACAATTTTTTTCTTTAAAATCATTGGGTTATATTATTGCTACACCATACAGTTACATAAATACATATATAAAACAATGGGTTATAACAATTTTAATAATAATTCAGATAAAGACATCAACGCGAGTTTTCAACTCAAATATTTTTTAACTTAAACATTAGATGTAAAAACAGTTAATTCTGAGTGGTTACATTTTTTTATAAGTCATTGATTTTTAGTAGGGCAGCTGTAACTATTTTTTTTGCAATTTAATGGACAGAGGTTTGTTATCTAGTAGGCATTTTGTCCAAAATCTAAGTCGGTAAGTTATTAATTGTTGGTTTCCAATTTCTAAATGATATTGATTGATAACAACAATAAAATCACATGATAGAAGTGTTATTATCTTGGCGACCTTTTGAATAAAATATAAAAAAATGGCAATTAAAAAATCTGATCTTTACTCGTCTTTATGGGCATCTTGTGACGAGTTACGTGGTGGTATGGATGCTAGTCAGTACAAAGACTATGTTTTGTTCATGCTATTTATTAAGTACATCTCGGACAAATACGGGGATTCAGATGACTTTGCACCACCAGTTAACATTCCGTCCGGAGCCAGTTTCAATGATATGGTTGCCCTCAAGGGCAAAAGCGATATCGGCGACAAAATTAACACCCAGGTTATTCAACCTTTAATTGATGCAAACGCACGCCTAGCACGTAGCGATTTCCCAGACTTTAATGACCCAAACAAGCTTGGTGAAGGTCAGGCGATGGTGGATCGCCTAACCAACCTGATTGGCATATTCCAAAAGCCAGAGCTGGATTTTTCGAAGAATCGCGCCGAGAACGACGATATCCTGGGTGACGCCTACGAGTACTTGATGCGGCATTTCGCATCTCAAAGTGGCAAAAGCAAAGGCCAATTTTATACACCCTCAGAAGTCAGTCGCATCATGGCTAAGGTCATAGGCATTTCTCCATCAAATACAGTGGCTTCGACCACTGCTTATGACCCCACCTGTGGCTCCGGCTCCTTGCTGCTCAAAGTGGCTGCAGAGGCTGGCAAACACATCACGTTGGAGGGGCAGGAAATGGACGTGACCACTGCTGGTCTCGCCCGTATGAACATGATTTTGCACGACTTTCCAACTGCCAACATTCTGCAGGGCAACACGCTGGCCTCCCCAAAGTTCAAGGATGGCGAGTCGCTACGTACCTATGACTACGTCGTCGCCAATCCGCCATTTTCAGACAAGACCTGGAGCACCGGCCTGACCCCTGGCAGCGATGCACACCAGCGTTTTGCCTGGGGCGAACCGCCGAAAAAGCAAGGCGACTACGCCTACCTGCTGCACATCATTCGCTCAATGAAGAGCACCGCCAAAGGCGCCTGCATTCTCCCTCACGGTGTCCTTTTCCGGGGCAATGCTGAGGCTGTCATCCGTGAGAAGCTGGTGCGGTCCGGCATCCTAAAAGGGATTATCGGCCTGCCAGGCAACCTGTTCTACGGCACGAGCATTCCCGCCTGTATCCTGGTGCTGGACAAGGAAAACGCTTCTGCACGCAAAGGCATCTTCATGATCGACGCCTCTAAGGGCTTCATCAAGGACGGTGCCAAGAACCGCCTCCGTGAGCAGGACATTCACAAGATCGTCGATGCCTTCACCAAGTTGGCAGAGTTGCCACGCTACTCGCGCATGGTGCCGCTGACTGAGATCGCAGACCCCAAGAACGACTATAACCTCAACCTGCCACGCTACATCGACAGCACCGAACCTGAAGACATCCAGGACATCGATGGCCACTTGCGTGGCGGGATTCCAGAGCGTGACCTGGATGCGTTGAGCGACTATTGGAAGGTGATCCCCGGTGTGCGCAATGTCCTGTTCGCGTCAGCCGGACGTGCTGGTTATGCTCAGTTGACGCTGCCCATCGCCGAGGTGAAGACCACCATCTTTGCACATCCTGAGTTCACTGCATTCAATCAGACAGCCACCCAGGTCTTTGCTGACTGGAAGCAGGCCAGCACCCCGCAACTGAAGGGCTTTGCGAAAAACGGCCACGCGCATCAACAACCCAAGCAACTGATCGAGGCACTGTCAGAGGATCTGCTTGCCCGATTCGAGCCAACGCCCTTGGTCAACGCCTATGACGTGTACCAACACCTCATGGACTACTGGGTGGAAACGATGCAAGACGACTGCTACCTGATCGCCGATGCAGGCTGGCAGTCTGGGGCGCAACCGCGTGAAGTGGTCAAAATCAAAGACGCGAATGGTAAGTTGGTGTGGCCGAAAGAACCCTTTGACTACACAAAGGGCAAACGCCGCTTCAAATCCGATCTGATTCCCGCTCCAATTCTGATCGCCCGCTACTTCATCGCCGAGCGGGACGCCATTGAAGCGCTCGAGGCCACTTTGGCCGACGTCGAGCAGCAACTTCAGGAAGGAATGGAAGAGAACAGCGGCGAAGAGGGGCTGCTGGCCGAGGTCATTGAAGGCGAAGGAGACAAGCAGAAGATCACGGCTAAGGCTGTCAAAGCCCGCCTGAAGGAGATCGGCAAAGATCCTGACTACGCAGACGAACGCAAGGCACTGCACGACTACGCCGCCTTGCTCGACAAGCAGACCGATATGAAAGCCAGGCTGAAGGCGGCGCAGGATGATCTTGAAGCCAAACTGGATGCCAAGTACCCCAAGCTGACCGAGGAAGAGATCAAGTCGCTTGTAGTGGACGACAAATGGTTGGCGACCTTGGCCAATGCCGTGCAAGGTGAGCTGGATCGGGTTTCTCAAACCCTCACCAGTCGCATCCGCCAGCTTGCGGAACGCTATGCCACGCCGCTGCCAACGCTGACAAAAGATCTCGCAACACTTTCAGCGCTGGTGGATGAGCACCTGAAAAAGATGGGGGCGGTATGGAACTGATGCCTGGCTACAAACGCAGTGAGGCAGGGGTGATTCCAGAGGATTGGGAGTCAACTGCTATTTCCACACTTGTTGAACCGACATCACCCATCTGTTATGGCGTTGTGCAAGTTGGCCAGTACACCGAAGGTGGCGTCCCAATAGTTGCGATTAAGTATGTGAAAGCGATATCACATGCGCCACTTCATCGCACTGCCCACAATCTCGAACAGCCTTACTCCAGAAGCCGAGTGAGGGGGGGCGATGTCCTTATATCCATCAAAGGAACAATCGGACGAGTCGGCATTGTCCCCACGGGATTCGAAGGCAACATTAGTCGCGAACTGGCGAGACTGAGAATCAATAATGGGATTTGTGCAGAATATGTTGCCCACCAGCTAGAGGCCGACACTACTCAAGATCGGATTATGCGTTCCGTAGTTGGAACAACGCGCCTTGAATTCTCTATTGCAGTGTTGCGGAAATTTGAGCTTCCAATTCCTTCAACAGAGGCCGAGCAGCAGATAATTTCAAAGGTGTTAAGCGATGTGGATGGACTACTTGATGGTCTTGCCCGGTTGATCGCGAAGAAGAGTGATCTTAAACAGGCTGCGATGCAGCAACTTCTTAAGGGCAAAACTCGCCTACCAGGATTCAATGGCGAGTGGGAGGAAAAGGTTCTTGGGGAAATCGCTTCCCTCTCAAAAGGCGTTCAGTTACACAGCAGCGAGACAGATCCAGATGGCCACATTCCGCACTACAACGGCGGCATGCAGCCTTCATCATTTACCGTTCGTTTCAATACTCTTGCAAATACGATTGTGATTAGCGAGGGAGGAAACTCGTGCGGCTATGTTCAGTTCATTACTAAGCCATTCTGGTGTGGTGGGCACTGCTATGCGGTGGTTCCAAAGTCTGTTGATAACGGCTTTCTTTTTCATGCGCTCAAAGGGCAACAAACCGCAATCATGGGACTGCGAGTGGGGTCTGGACTACCCAATGTCCAGAAGACTGCACTCGGACTTTTCAAATTGAAGTTTCCGAAGGATCCCATCGAGCAAACGGCCATCGCCGACGTTCTATCGGATATGGATGCGGAGCTGACAGATCTAGAAATTCGCCTCGAAAAAACTCGTGTTTTAAAGCAAGCCATGATGCAGGAGCTGCTCACTGGGAAGACGAGGCTGGTATGAACTTTGCGTTTTTCTTCAGATCTCTGGTTTTGTAATAACAAGCAAATATTTAGGTGACGATCAATGCCAGCAATTCAGGATGAGATACGTGAATGGCTTCTGACACAACAGGATTGGTTGCAGGAGGCTGCCGACAGGCTATTGAAGCAGGGGAAACTTGCTGGTGATGACTTAAATGATGTTTGCGCCATTCTTAAGACAAAAGCTGGTCAAACTATTACCAAACACCGTACTTTTGATAGTTTGGCAGATACTCCGAATGCCGGCAGCGAATTACGCTTGGTCGGCGTTGGAGATGTGCAGGGCATCGAGAACCTAGCCCCTCGCCAGCCATTAACCTTTGGGAATGGCAATCTGACGGTAATTTATGGTCACAACGGTTCAGGTAAATCCAGTTACACACGCATTTTGAAGAAGGCTTCAGGTAAACCAAGAGCCACCGAACTAAAGCCCAATGTTTTTCAAGCCACGCCAGCCCAACGCAAGTGCCAGATCACTTACCAGTTGGGCGACCATTCAACTACGGCGGAGTGGAGTGCTGATGCGCCACCCATTGATGCGATTCGCTTAGTAGACATATTTGATAGCGACGAAGGTAGCCATTATCTAAGCGAAGAGAGTGCTGCCACTTACACGCCACCCATGGTCGGAATGTTCGAGACGCTGGCCTCTGCATGCGACCAAATCAAGACCATGCTGCAGACAGAGCAAAACCAACTGGTAAGCGCGCTGCCTACTATACCTTCTAATTTCGCATTAACAGAGCCTGCACGACAGTACGGGGCTCTGGCAGCAGCAACGACCGAGGCAGCCATAGAGCAATTGGTAAGTTGGACTGAAGATGATGCTCGCAAGTTGAATGATCTTAACGAGCGCTTGAAAGTGACCGACCCCGCCGCATTGGCTAGACAAAAGCGAGCGACGAAGGTGCAAGTTGAGCAGATTATCCTTGCTCTGCAGCAAGGTTTTCAGGCTTACGGCGAGGAAGGCGTGCAGACAACTCGAGAGTTGAAGGCGACGGCTAAAGCCAAGCGACAAATTGCAGCGGAGGCAGCCCAAGTTGGATCAGCCAAACTGGATGGAGTAGGTTCAAATACGTGGCGTGCGCTTTGGGAGGCGGCCAAGTCCTACTCGCAGACAGCATATCCTGATCAACCGTTTCCAGTAACTGAAGGTGCTCGTTGCGTGTTGTGTCATCAAGAGCTGACATCTGATGCGCAGCAACGTCTGCACGATTTTGAAGCTTTCGTGCAATCGAAACTTGAGGCGGATGCCGCTAGTGCGGAGACAGGTTATCAGCATGCATTAAAATCGCTACCCCTGGTGTTAAGCAACGAACAAATCAACACCCAGTGCGAGGCCGCAGGTCTTTCCAGCGAGGAATGGAAAAAATACTTGGCAACCTTCTGGAGCGCCGCCTTGCAAGTGAGATCCGGCTTGTTGGCTGGGGAAGTAGAGGGGCAGGTTCTTCCAGTTCAGGAGATCTCGGAAAGTGTCGCGATACTTAGCGGTTACACTGATCAGCTTGAGTCACAAGCATCCCAATTTGACCGAGATGCACAAGGCTTTGATCGTGCTCAAGCCACAAAAGAAAAGAGCACCCTGGAGGCTAAACAATGGATTTCCCAGCAAGTTGATGCTGTTCGTCGAGAAGTTGAACGACTAAAGCATGTGAAGGCTTATGAAGATTGGAAGAGTCTAGTCAATCCGCGAAAAATATCATTAAAGGCAGGTGAGGTTGCGGAAAAAATCATTACTCAGGCCTATGTCGAGCGTTTCAATCGAGAGCTTAAGCTGCTGGGAGCAACCCGCATCAAGGTTGAAATCGTTAAGACGAGGACTGATCGAGGCAAGGTGCTTCATCAACTTCGGTTAAAGGGCGTTTTGAACGGCCAGGAGATGCCAGATTCAGTGCTGAGTGAAGGCGAGCGTCGCATCATTTCGCTTGCAGCATTTCTAGCTGACGTAGCGGATAAACCGATGGCCGCGCCATTTATTTTTGATGATCCCATTTCCTCGTTGGATCACGATTTTGAATGGAGTGTGGCCTGTCGTTTGGCGGAGCTTGCTAAGACGCGCCAGGTGCTCGTTTTTACTCATCGACTATCGCTGTATGGGGCGATGGAAGATGTGACTAAGAAAATTGGCGATGATTGGAAAAAGCAGCATTTCCGTCAGCTATGCATTGAGTCCTATTCTGGGGACTGTGGCCATCCAGTAGATCAGGCAACATGGAATGCCAAGACGGAGAAAGCCAATAACATCTTGTTAGATCGGCTTGGATCTGCAAAAAGAGCAGGAGATACGGGCGGCGGTGAAGTTTATCGAAGCCTAGCCCAGGGGATATGCAGTGATTTCCGTAAGCTACTTGAGCGCACGGTAGAGGATGATCTCTTGAATGAGGTAGTTAAGCGTCATCGCCGAAGCGTAACGACAGACAACCGTCTGGGAGCGTTGCCTTTTATCGAGCCGGCGGACTGCCAATTCATTGACAACCTGATGACCAAGTACTCGTCTTACGAGCACAGTCAATCGCAAGAAGTACCAATATTTATACCCGAAGAGCCCGAGCTGAGAGCAGACATTGAAGCGCTCAAGCAATGGCGTACTAGTTTCGCAGAACGACGCAAGAAGGCAACTGTATGAAGTGGATACGTAAAGAGGAAACCCATGAATAAACAAGCCCGATCCGAGCGCAAAACGCAGAACCGTGTTACCTCTCTGTTTACTGATACAGCTCGCTCGGACTGCCTTTGCTACGATTATCTTGGTGAGTGGAGCAAGCGCGATAGCAACAAATGCCTTGAAGCAGATTTCTTGCGCAGCAACCTCAAGAATCGTGGCTATTCCGACGCTCACATTTCTGCGGCTTTGCAGAAACTACTGACAGCAGCAGACTCGACCGGAATCACCCTCTATCAAGCCAATTTGCGCACCTACCAATTACTTCGCTATGGTGTAGACGTGCAACTTTTTGCCGGACAGCCACACGAGAAAGTGCACTTGGTAGATTGGGAACATCCGGAGAATAATGATTTTGCGCTGGCAGAGGAAGTCACACTGAAAGGCGGCTATGAGCGGCGGCCGGACATTGTGCTTTTCATTAATGGCATTGCGATTGCCGTGATTGAGCTAAAACGAAGTTCGGTGGAGGTAGCCGATGGTGTTCGCCAACTTATAACTAATCAAGAAGAGATTTTCAATAAAGGTTTTTTCAGTACAGTACAGTTATTAATTGCTGGTAGCGATTCTCAAGGCCTACGTTATGGAACTACGGGAACACCTGAGCAGTTTTTTGTGGAATGGAAGGATGAAGCCCCTTCTGGTGCGGATGCAGCTCTAACAGCAGGAAGCTTGTTGGATCGACCTTTGGCCCAGATATTTAATAAGGCTCGCTTACTGGACCTGATCCGAAACTTCATCATTTTTGATGCTGGCCAAAAAAAGGTCCCCCGACAGCATCAATATCAAGGTGTTAAGGCTAGCAAAGAACGTATTTCTAAGCGCGAAGGTGGCGTAATTTGGCATACACAGGGTAGTGGCAAAAGTATCTTGATGGTTTTAATAGCCAAATGGCTTCTGGAACATGATCCTGAAGCCCGTATATTGGTTATTACAGACCGCGATGAACTGGATAAGCAGATTGCTGGTGTAATGAAAAACGCTGGAGTGATTGGTGAGGATGCGCCATCACCACGTATTACTTCGCGAGCTGAATTTGTGCAGAAACTTGGTTCAAGTAATCCAAGGCTGCTATGTGCATTGATTCATAAATTTGATGTAGCTGATTTGCAAGGTCCTCCACCTGTAGTAAATGGCCGTTTTTATGTGTTTGTGGATGAGTGTCATCGTACTCAAGGCGGTGACATGAATAGGCAAATGAAACGTTGGCTGGAAGGAGCAATTTTCATTGGATTTACCGGTACCCCTCTCTTGCGCAGAGATAAGCAGGTGACGCGGGATGTATTCGGCACTTACATCCACACATATAAGTTTCACCAAGCTGTTGCTGATAAAGTAGTTCTCGATCTTAAATACGAGGCACGCGACGTACCTCAGCGCTTAACTAACCAGCAGGCGATTGATAATTGGTTTGAAAAGGCGACAAAGAATTTAAATAATTTCCAGAAAGCAGTCCTTCGTAAACGTTGGGCCACAATGGAAGATTTAATGAGTTCAGGGGAGCGTAAACAGCGAATAATTGCCAATATCATCGAAGATTTCAGTTTAAAACCACGTCTAAGTAATAACCGAGGTACAGCGATTTTAGTTGCGGCATCTATCTATGATGCTTGTCATTACTTCAGACTTCTCCAAAACACGATTTTTGGACCTTATTGCGGGATCATTACCTCTTATGAGCCTAACCATAATCTTATCTCCCGTGAGCCCCCTAATAGTGACGAAAGGTATAAGTTTGATACCTATACGCAACATGTTCTTAAAAAGGGTCAAACAACTAAACAATATGAAGACGAAACCAAACGCCGTTTTATAGAAGAACCAGCAAACCTTAAGCTATTAATTGTGGTTAGCAAACTCTTAACCGGCTTTGATGCGCCATCTTGTAGTTACATCTATCTTGATAATGAGCTTTATGACCATAACCTGTTTCAGGCTATTTGCCGTACCAATAGATTAGATGGTGATGATAAGGATTATGGGCATATTGTTGATTACAAAGAGTTGTTTGGTGATGTACAACAGGCAATTGCAGTGTATAGCTCAGATGAGCTAGATATTGATGAAGGTAACGGAGGTGATAATAATATCCATCTCAAAAACTGGCTTGAAGAAGGCAAAAAGCAACTTAATAATGCTCGACAAGCTTTGATTTATCTATGCGAACCGGTTGCTTTACCACGTCAGATTGAACAATACCTTAGATATTTTTGTGGAGATGCAACGAACCCAAATGCGTTAAACGAAACAGAGCCACTCAGAATTTCTTTTTATAAAGCTGTTGCACTGTTCGCAAGAGCTTATGCTGATATTGCCCAAAGCCTTACTGAGGCTGGATATACCGATACTGATGCAGCTGCCTTACAGAAAGAGGTCGAGTTTTATGTAGAAATTAGGGCGGCAATTAAGAAGCACTCTGGTGAGGAGCTAGATATAAAGCCCTACGAAGCTGATATGCGTCATCTGATTAACTCCTACATTCAAGCCGACCCTGCGGCAGAGCTTGGAGATTTAGGTGAGCTTTCATTGACTGAATTGATTATCGAAACGGGTATTCATGATGCTATTGCCCGCAAACTTAATAAAAGTAACAAGCTATCAAAAAATGCTATTGCTGAGGGAATTATTAATAATGTTCGAAAAACAATTATTCGTGATCAACTCACCGACCCAAAATTTTATGAACAAATGTCTAAGTTATTAGACGATTTAATCAAACAAAGTAGAGCAGATACCGCAGCATACGAAGAGTTTTTGCGTAAGGCCGAGTCTTTAGTGAATCGGTTGGCTGCAAAACATCCAGAAGCTGGGATTCCGTCGCAATTGCATGGTAAACACGAGGCGACAGTAATCTTTAATAACCTTGGAACAATTAAAGCGACTAATTTTCAGTGCCCTACGAATGATGATGAAAAGGCAGAGTTAGCAATTCAGATTGATTTGGCTGTGCGCGAAAATGCACCAGCAGGATGGAAAGGGGACCAAGCACGTGAATCTCAGGTGTTGAATGCCTTGTTCCCAATACTTAAACGTGACCGCGAAGCAACTAAAGCATTATTCGATATTATTAAAAATCAGCAGGGTTATTTGTGACAGAATTGATTCAATTTGGTGATGTTCAGATTGCAGTTAATCGTAAAGTTGTTAAAAACGTCCATCTGTCTGTTCATCCACCACTAGGTATGGTGACGCTTGTAGCGCCTCCAGACACCAGTTTAGATGTCATTCGAGCCTACGCCATTTCAAAGCTTGGCTGGATTAAGAAGCAGCAGGAAAAATTGCTTAATCAGTCCCGCGAAACTCCGCGACAGTTTATTGAGCGAGAGTCACATTATTTATGGGGGAGGCGATATCTGCTTTCGGTAATCGAAAAAGATATTAAACCCTCAGTTATTCTGGACCATCGCCGCATTACTCTTATCGTTCGTCCTGGTAGTGATTTACTGAAACGTGCAGAGGTTATACATGATTGGCATAAATCTTTACTTCATGATGTTGTGCCAATTCTTATCGATAAATGGGAACAGAAATTAATGGTTAAAGTTAATGGCTATTTCCTGCAGCGTATGAAAACCAAGTGGGGTAGCTGTAATTACACAGCGAGAAATATTCGCATTAATACAGAACTGGTTAAAAAACCTAAGGATTTACTCGAGTATGTAATTGTGCATGAATTGGCTCATTTATTAGAACCAACACATAGCGACCGATTTGTAGCAATTCTTAATGAGCATTATCCAACATGGCGCGAAGCTCGCTCCGAACTAAACGATCTTCCATTATCTGCTGAGGCATGGAGATAGAGCTAGAAATTAATATTTATTTACTAAAAACTTTGCAATCGCAACGACAAGTGATTGTTACTTTTTAAAATTCTTTTAACACAAAAAAATATTTTCTTTGTAAAAATTTATTGATGAGTTATTTGTTGTGTCTGCAGTAGTTATGATGAAATATTGAAATGATTCACTAGGGAGTTTGAGCCAAACGTTTATCTGTGAAATGGGTAGGGGTGCGCATAACAATAAGCTTAAACTTATAAACAACGTTAGGCGACGAGTTTTCTCTTTTTTAAATTGCGGTTATTAAAAAAATCTAAATTTAAACTGAAATTTTTTACTTGTTCATGTTAAAGCAATATCTGCGAAATGAGATTTGATGGAATCACATTTATTTATTTTAAAACATAAGGACAAATATGACTTTTCAAGTAGTTAACACAAATGAACAAACTAAGTTAGCAAGAGAGACTTTAAAAAGATTGTTGAGAAAAGAGTTCGGTCTTGAGCACGCTATATTCAACCCATTCGACGACTCCTCACAGAGCGATTTTGAAGACTATTTTATTGAGTTAAACAGACTCGGACTAGATTGAATAATGAGGTTCCTCCGGGAACCTCAGAAACAGTATTCAGATTAAGGTTTAATTATGGAAAAGTGTGTGCTTTATTTAAGGTCATCTAAAGATCGATCTGAAGTATCAATTGATGCGCAACGTAGGCAGTTACGCGAATTAGCTAAGACCAAAAATTATCTTATTGTTAAAGAGTACGAGGACGCAGTTGAGTCGGGTAAGGATGATAATCGACCGGCTTTCCAAGAGCTAATTCGTGATATCAGATCACAAAGTAAAGACTTTACACTCGTACTCGCATTAGATACGTCGCGTATATCAAGACGAAGAATGATTTCGGCAATCTTTGAAGAGCAAGAATGCAAAAAAAATAATGTTCGTGTCATATATAAATCACTTCCTGATGCCGATCCAGCAACAGAGATGATTCTTAAAGCTATCCTGCAAGCAATGGACGAATGGCACTCAATGACAAGTAAAGCCAAAGGTTTAGCAGGAATGAATGAAAACGTTAAGCAAGGTTTCCGCGCAGGAGGTAAGGCTCCACGAGGATACAAACTTCAGCACAATCCAACCGGCGCAATACGTGATGGTGCGCCTGTGCTTAAGTCTAAATTAGTTCCTAGTGCTGATGCGTTTGCTATGGCAGCGTACTTAAAAGCTAGAGCCAAAGGTGATTCACGTAAACAAGCTTTGGCTAATGCTGGCATGATCTGCCCAATTACAACACTGATTGATATCGAACGTAATGCATTGGTTTATGCAGGGCACACCGTATGGAATCGTCATTCAGAAGCAGGTGCAAAAACTAAATTCCGGGACAAATCTGAATGGGTAATCACTAGAGACACTCATAAAGCACTCATTACGGAAGAAGAAGCTGAATCAATACTCAAATTGGTAGAGGAGAAGAAGCTTACAAGAGATCGTGAAGCAAAGCGCGTTTATCTCTTGGTAGGATTGTTAGTGTCTAGAGATGGTGAGCGATTTCATGCTAATGGGGATAATACCTACAGAGAAGGTAAAGGAAAACGTATTTCGGCTGAGGTTGTGGAAAATGCGGTGCTTAGAAAAGTGTTCAAAGACCTAGAAGGTGATGAGTACGCAGCAGCAATATTAGAAAGCTATAAGAGAAAAGTGTCACAATTAAAGGACTGTGAGACTGAAATTAAATCATTAGCCAGAAGAATTGGTGAAATTGATACTAATAACGTTCGTTTAACGAATTTATTAAGTCAAACTTCTGCACCTGAAGCGCTATTACGCGCTATTGAATCTAACGAGATTGAGCGGACAGCATTGAACGAAAAGCTTAATGATCTAAAAGCACAATCAGAATTATCAAAGGAATTTAAAAAACTATCAGTCAAAGAAGTTAAGTTAATGTTACGCAACATCGTTGAGAACTTGAACGAACAAAATGCAGATAATCTTAAATCAATGCTTAAAACAATCATTGAATTTGTGACGTTAGATACTACAACACTTGACTTATCAATAACTTACCGCTTAAAAAGCGGGGATAAGTTGGCGTCCCCACGGGGATTCGAACCCCGGTCGCCTCCGTGAAAGGGAGGTGTCCTAGGCCTCTAGACGATGGGGACCTAAGAAATTTACAACAACCGCATTTTACTATAAATCGTTAAATTCTGACACGATTTATTCAACTTTTTGGTGGAGGTAAGCGGGATCGAACCGCTGACCTCTTGCATGCCATGCAAGCGCTCTCCCAGCTGAGCTATACCCCCTTAACACCACCAACAGTGGGCTCTTTAAATCTGCTTCAATTCAAAGAAGGCGCAATATTAAAGACGGGCAGAACACTTGTCAATGGTTTTTCTGCGATTCGCGCAAATTAACCACGAATGTTAGATTGTGCCGAAAATTGCAGTAAGTCTACCAATGGTTTGGGTTGCCAACCTTCTTGACGATGTTCTGCGACCACGTTGGTAAATACACCGCCACGCACGTAAAATTTTGCAGTCACACGCATAAATTTTGGCTGAGTGGCTGCTGCCAAATCATCCAAAATACGATTGGTCACGGCTTCATGGAAACAGCCTTCATCGCGGAAAGACCACATATACAGTTTAAGGCTCTTGAGCTCTACACATAATTGATCTGGAATGTAATCCAAATAAATAATAGCAAAATCCGGCTGGCCGGTTTTGGGGCACAAGCAAGTAAATTCGGGGATTTCCATATGGATATGGAAGTCCCGACTAGGGTTAGGGTTGGGGAAAGTTTCCAACTGTTTGCTGGGTTGCGCGGTTGGTTTGGCGCCTAAAGATTCGTTGTGCATAATGAAGAGCGGTTTTTGCTTTAAAAAAACGTTATTATAACGCTTAAAAATTAAACCATATTCATCAATCACGCTTTGCGCTTAACTCATTTAAAACTTGCCGGGTTCAAATCTTTTGTGGATCCAACCACTATCCATTTGCACGGTCAACGTGTCGGTGTGGTTGGCCCTAATGGTTGTGGCAAATCCAATGTCATGGAATCCGTTCGTTGGGTATTGGGTGAGTCTTCCGCCAAGGAAATGCGTGCCGATGCAATGGACGCGGTAATTTTCAATGGCTCAGCCAACCGCAAACCTATTTCCCGCGCCAGTGTAGAGTTGATTTTTGATAACAGCTTGGGTGGTGCCAGCGGGGAATGGAATCAGTATGCCGAAATCTCGGTAAAGCGCGTGATTGAGCGCGAAAAAGGCTCTAGCTATTACATTAACAACACTGCTGTGCGCAGGCGTGATGTTGCGGACTTGTTTTTGGGGACTGGTCTGGGCGGACGGGCATATGCCATTATTGGACAAAACACTATCTCACGGATTGTTGAAGCCAAACCGGAAGAGTTGCGTATCTTCCTAGAAGAAGCCGCTGGTATTAGCAAATACAAAGAGCGTAGACGTGAGACCGAGTTGCGTTTGCGAGATACACGTGAAAATCTGACCCGTGTCGAAGATATTTGCCGTGAGCTACAAAAGCAAATCAACAAGTTAGAAGTGCAAGCAGTGGTGGCTGAGCAGTTCCATCAACTGCAAATAGCGCTTAAACATGCTGATGGTCAACTTTGGCTTTTAAAGAAACGCGATGCAGGGCGTGACTGGGATAAAGCGAAATCTAAAGTAGAAACGCTGGTTAATCAGCTTGAAGCGCAGATGGCAGCATTGCGTACTAGCGAAAATCAACTGGAAACAACGCGCCAAGCACATTATGCAGCCAGCGAGGGTATCAATAAAGCTCAGGCTGCTTACTACGAGTCCAATGCGGAAGTTGCGAACCTTGAGAACCAGCTCAAGCAAACCGAAGAGGCACGTGATCGTATGCGATTGCAATTGCAGCAATTGCAAGCCACGTTGGAACGCAATGCTCAACAGTACCAAGTCTTGCAACAGCAATTGAGCCAAAAACTGGCTGAGCTGACACAAGCAGAAGCGTTGGCGAAACAGGCTGATGATGCTCGACGATTGTTGACTCAGGGTCTGCCTGACAAAGACTTGGCGCTTAAGCAGAGCACTGAACTGGCAAATGCAAGTCAGCAAGCGCTAGGTCAAGCTAGACAACGCATTCAAATTGAGCAAAATAACCTGCAACATCTCACACGAAGTCAGCAGGAGATTAAGCAGCGAATTGCGCAATATCAGCATACGCTGGCTAATTTGGTGAAGCCCGATGTATCTGAGCTGATAGCGCATGAAGCACAGCATCAGGCATTGCAGAACGATATTCATGCTCATGAACAATCGATTCAGCAATTGGCGCAATCGGAACTAGAATGCCAAGCTGAGTTACAGCAATTGCGTCATCAACTATTAGAGGCAGAGCGCACATTGCATCAGGCAGAGGCTGAGGCACGTTCGTTGGAGAAATTGCAGCAATCACTGAATCAAGAAACCAAGTTATCGCAATGGTTAACACAAGCCGGGCTTCAGCAACACGCGCGGCTATGGCAAAAGGTACAGATAGATTCGACATGGAGCACAGCGCTGGAATCTGTGCTGGGTGCAAAGCTCAATGCACTGCTGACTGATGAAGCTGTGCAACAACGTCCGCCTAGCGCTTTGGTGCTGGGGTTTTCGACTACTCAGCAAACCAAGCCTTATAAACCGCAACAAACGCTGACATCATTACTTTCTTTAGTGAACAGCAAAGATGCTATGGTGATGGGCGTACTTAGTGACTGGTTGGCTGGCGTCTACGTGCTAGAACCAAGTGCATCACTCAATGAGACGCTCGTATTGTTATCCTCAGGCGAGTCGCTGGTGAACGCGTCCGGGGACATTTATACACCACATAGCGTCACATACCACGGTGTACAAAATCAGTTGCAAGGGGTGCTGGAACGGCAACAGCAACTAGAAGCTATTCAGTTGGCGCTGCCTGACTTACGCAAGTCCGTTGATGCAACTAAACAAGTATTGGCGGCACAAGAACAAAACATTCAAACCCTTAAGCAAACGCATCAGCAAGAGAGTGCACGTTTACGTCAATTAACCACAGACTTGCACGCCACGCAGTTAACGATATCACGCTTAAAACAGTCTCACGAGAACGCAGTGCAGCGAGAGTCGGCGGTGATGCAGGATATGCAAGCTGCGCAAACCAAACTAGCTGAATTGGTTGCGCAAATGGATGCTAAGCAGGAAATCTTAAGTCAATTGCGTGGTGAGATTCCGCAGTTGGAACAGCATGCGGAAATGCAATTTCAAGCAAAACAATTGGCCGAGAGTACTTATTTTGCATTGCGTGATGATATTCAACATGCGGAAAAAAAACATCAAGAGTGTGCATTTAATTTAAAATTATTAAATAATTTAATCAATGAGTTAAATGATAAATTAAAAGTTAATTCTGAAGAAAAGAAGTCAAGCTTACATCGTCAGACCGAAGCAGAGTCGACATTAGCACTCACGCCAATGGACACACTTAAAGCCAATTTATTTGCGGCAGTGAACCAGAAACAATTGGCTGAAACTCATTTGGCCAATGCGCGCAACCATTTAGCAGAGCAAGAATTAGCGCTTCAGGCGCAAGAGCGTTCGCGCATGCAACACGAGCAGCAATTGCATCCTATGCGTGATGCGCTTGAACAAAGCAGGCTTAAGGAGCAGGAAGCACGTTTGCATTTTGAACAATGTATGGCTGGCTTGCAAGAAAATGGACTGTCGGAAGAGGTGCTTGCCGAAGGGTTGAGAGAGCAGACCAAGACTAGTGAGTTAGCCAATAAAACCATGCAATTACAGCGTGATATTGAAGCGTTAGGTGCGGTGAATCTTGCGGCCATACAAGAACTGGCTACGGAAAATGAGCGCAAAGTCTATTTGGATAGTCAAATGAATGACTTGCTACAAGCCAGTGAGACGCTTGAAGACGCCATCCGTAAGATTGATAAAGAGACACGCGGTAAGCTACAAGACACGTTTGATGAGGCTAATCGCAACTTCAATGAATTATTTAACGTGCTGTTTGGCGGTGGTCAAGCTAAATTGGAGTTGTTGGGCGAAGAGATTTTAGATACAGGGATTCAAGTATTTGCGCAACCACCAGGTAAAAAGAACACCACCATTCAGTTGCTTTCTGGCGGTGAAAAGGCATTGACCGCAATGGCTTTAGTGTTCGCGCTGTTCCGCTTAAATCCTGCGCCATTCTGTTTAATGGATGAAGTGGATGCGCCACTCGATGATAGTAATACCGAGCGCTTTTGTAGTTTGGTTAAAAAAATGTCCGAGCGCACCCAGTTCTTATTTGTCTCGCATAATAAAATTACCATGGAAATGGCGCAGCAGTTGATAGGCGTGACCATGCAAGAGTCCGGCGTATCTAGAATTGTAGACGTGGATATTGATGCTGCAATGCGCATGCAAGCTGCGTAGTCACTGCTTTTAGGAGTATCATATGGATAGTTTAAAGCTAAGGTATACATTGTAGATGTCGGATTTACTCATCATTTTGGTGGTATTGGGTGTACTCATCGTCGTTGGCGTGGTGACTTTCAATTGGTGGCAAGAGAAAACTTTTCGTAGCCGAATTGCCAGTGATTTTAAACCTTCAAAACGCGATGTGTTGATTGAGGATTTTCAGTTAAATACTGAAAACTTTGCGCAAGAACGCATCAAGTCGGCTAAGCAAAACAAACAGGAGCCGCAGCTGGACCAGTTATCTGAGCGCAATATTGCACAGCGCAAAGAGCCGATGTTTGATGAGCTGCCCGATGATTGGGAGAACACACCAGCTCGGCTATCACCTGAGAAATCGGTCAAAGATATGGCTGATCTGACGAAGCTCAAGATAGATGATATTGAGCCAGAAGATGTTGAAGCGTTTAGTGGTGCAGCAGGCTATCAGCAAGCTATGGAAAGTGAAGTTGATGTGCCGGATGATCTCGACTTTGCTGCCAAGCCATCTGTATATGTCATGGATCAAGTATCTATGCCAGATGCACTGCATCCGCAAATCGATTTAATCGCAATACTATATGCCGCTATTCCTATAGCGCAGACCAAATTAGTTGGCTTGGAAACACAGTTTAAAGAGTTTCCTGAGCGTACCTTCGCTTATGGGCTCACCACAGATAACGTGTGGATCGCTATTCCAGATAGCAAAGCAGACCATACCTTTACCCAACTGGCTTACAGCTTGCAACTTGCAGATCGTGGTGGCCCAGTTAATCGCTCAACGTTGAATCGTTTTCAACACATGGTGGAAACGATTGGCCTTGATTTAAGTGCTCATGTTGAGTGGCAGGGCGCCGGAGATCCATTAAATAATGCAGTGGCATTGGATCAGTTTTGCATAGAAGTAGATAAAACCGTTGGCTTTCATTTGCTGGCAAATAATGGGGCAAGTTTTCACGCGACCAAATTGCGTGGTTTGGTAGAAGCACAGGGGTTGAAATTGAGTGATGATGGCAGATTTCACCATAACCAAGCTGTTCCGCCACATCAACTAGAGTTCGCCGTTAAGAATTTTGAGGGCAATGCGTTCACTCCTAGCATGCTTAAATCATCAGTGATGCATGGCGTGACTTTTCAGCTGGATATTCCCACCGTTAAAAGTAGCTCAGATGTATTTGATAATATGACCGTCATTGCTAAAACGATGGCCAAAAGTCTTGATGCAAGCATTGTGGATGACAATAAAAAATTGCTGGGCGATATTCAGCTTGAGAAAATCCGCCAGCAACTCAAAGTGATTAATGCCACTATGATTGCCAAAGGCATTATTCCTGGCAGCGCACACGCCTTACGCCTGTTCTCTTAACGACTGCAATGACGAGTGCGCGCACGAAAGAACAGGCGAGTGCTGAGGTTTCAGCTTTAAAAACGCAACTTGCTCTGTATGATTATCATTATTACGTGCTGGATGCGCCACTGGTGTCTGATAGCGAATATGATGGTTTGTATCGACAGCTTACCGCCCTGGAAACGGCCTTTCCGGAGCTCATTACACCTGATTCTCCTTCGCAACGCGTTAGTGGCACTGCATCTTCAGCTTTTCAGAGCGTGCAGCACCGGCAAGCCATGCTTTCACTTAACAACGCGTTTGCCGATGAAGAGTTAATTGCATTTGATAAGCGCATTACCGAGGCGTTAGACAGGCAAAATATTGAGTACGCTGTCGAACCAAAGTTTGACGGATTGGCGATTACGCTCACTTATGAAAACGGCCTGTTTGTGCAAGGGGCTACCCGAGGTGATGGGTACACAGGTGAGAATGTTACCCACAACTTGCGAACTATCCGCGCTATTCCCGCAAAGTTAGCTACCCCCAATCCACCGGCCTTGTTAGAGGTGCGCGGTGAGGTGTTGATGCTAAAACGCGATTTTGAGCGTTTAAATCAAGTGCAAGAGTCGCAAGGCGGGAAGCTATTTGCAAACCCCAGAAATGCCGCAGCAGGCAGTTTACGTCAACTTGATTCGCGTATTACCGCAACACGTCCTTTGCACTTTTTTGCGTATGGGTTGGGCGAAGCAATAGGTGCGCCTGCCATCTCATCCCACAGTCAGGCAATGCAGTATCTGGCCGACTTACATTTCCCTGTAAGTGATTTGCGTTCTGTGAAGCAAGGGGTAGAAGGTTTACGCGATTACTACGCCATGATTGGCGCAAAACGTGCCACGCTGCCATTCGATATCGATGGCGTTGTTTACAAAGTGAATGCATTTGAGCAGCAAGCAACTTTGGGCTTTGTCTCACGTGCTCCACGATGGGCCATAGCACATAAATTTCCTGCAGAAGAAGCCACCACCATTGTGGATGATATAACGGTGCAAGTAGGCAGAACCGGTGCCATTACGCCGGTCGCACGTTTAAGACCGGTGTTTGTAGGTGGTGTCACTGTGACTAACGCTACTTTACACAACGAAGACGAGCTAAAGCGCAAAGACATCTACATTGGCGACACAGTCATTGTGCGCAGGGCAGGGGATGTGATTCCGGAAGTCGTTGCTTCCATTGCGGAAAAACGCCCACAGCATGCACGGGCATTCGTGATGCCCACAGCCTGCCCGGAGTGTGGCTCACATATTGAACGCCCGCAAGATGAAGCAGTTGCGCGCTGTACTGGTGGTTTGTTTTGTCCAGCACAACGCAAGCAAGCCATTACGCATTTTGCCTCAAGACGCGCGATGGACATTGAAGGCTTGGGTGAAAAGCTGGTAGACCAATTAGTAGAAGCTAATTTGGTACATAGGCTAGATGATATTTACCGTCTAGATACCGCAACGTTGGCGAATCTTGAACGTATGGCGCAAAAGTCTGCACAAAATGTTGTGGATGCCATTCAGCACAGTAAGCAAACCACCTTGGCACGTTTTATCTATGCCCTTGGCATACGCAATGTGGGCGAAGCCACGGCAAAAGATTTAGCCAATCATTTTGGGCGTTTAGACGTGATCATGACTGCAACTGCTGAG